>VOFH01003443.1_pt1 | contig 461239 bp, 448 predicted proteins | sample 5384091 | NCBI WGS metagenome assembly VOFH01 (sample SAMN12384727, study PRJNA508395) | human gut metagenome | isolation source: healthy gut G | host: Homo sapiens
GGGCTAAACCATGCACCGAAGCTGCGGCAGCGACGCTTATGCGTTGTTGGGTAGGGAGCGTTCTGTAAGCCTGCGAAGGTGTACTGTGAGGTATGCTGGAGGTATCAGAAGTGCGAATGCTGACATAAGTAACGATAAAGCGGGTGAAAAGCCCGCTCGCCGGAAGACCAAGGGTTCCTGTCCAACGTTAATCGGGGCAGGGTGAGTCGACCCCTAAGGCGAGGCCGAAAGGCGTAGTCGATGGGAAACAGGTTAATATTCCTGTACTTGGTGTTACTGCGAAGGGGGACGGAGAAGGCTATGTTGGTAGGGGCGACGGTTGTCCCGGTTTAAGCGTGTAGGCTGGTTTTCGAGGCAAATCCGGAAAATCAAGGCTGAGGCGTGATGACGAGGCACTACGGTGCTGAAGCAACAAATGCCCTGCTTCGGGAAAAGCCTCTAAGCATCAGGTAACATCAAATCGTACCCCCAAACCGACACAGGTGGTCAGGTAGAGAATACCAAGGCGCTTGAGAGAACTCAGGTGAAGGAACTAGGCAAAATGGTGCCGTAACTTCGGGAGAAGGCACGCTGATATGTAGGTGAAGTCCCTCGCGGATGGAGCTGAAATCAGTCGAAGATACCAGCTGGCTGCAACTGTTTATTAAAAACACAGCACTGTGCAAACACGAAAGTGGACGTATACGGTGTGACGCCTGCCCGGTGCCGGAAGGTTAATTGATGGGGTTAGCGGTAACGCGAAGCTCTTGATCAAACCCCGGTAAACGGCGGTAGTAACTATAACGGTCCTAAGGTAGCGAAATTCCTTGTCAGGTAAGTTCCGACCTGCACGAATGGCGTAATGATGGCCAGGCTGTCTCCACCCGAGACTCAGTGAAATTGAACTCGCTGTGAAGATGCAGTGTACCCGCGGCAAGACGGAAAGACCCCGTGAGCCTTTACTATAGCTTGACACTGAACATTGAGCCTTGATGTGTAGGATAGGTGGGAGGCTTTGAAGTGTGGACGCCAGTCTGCATGGAGCCAGCCTTGAAATACCACCCTTTAATGTTTGATGTTCTAACGTTGGCCCCTGATCAGGGGTTGCGGACAGTGTCTGGTGGGTAGTTTGACTGGGGCGGTCTCCTCTAAAGAGTAACGGAGGAGCACGAAGGTTGGCTAATCTGGTCGGACATCAGGAGGTTAGTGCAATGGCATAAGCCAGCTTGACTGCGAGCGTGACGGCGCGAGCAGGTGCGAAAGCAGGTCATAGTGATCCGGTGGTTCTGAATGGAAGGGCCATCGCTCAACGGATAAAAGGTACTCCGGGGATAACAGGCTGATACCGCCCAAGAGTTCATATCGACGGCGGTGTTTGGCACCTCGATGTCGGCTCATCATCCTGGGGCTGAAGTAGGTCCCAAAGGGTATGGCTGTTCGCCATTTAAAGTGGTACGCGAGCTGGGTTTAGAACGTCGTGAGACAGTTCGGTCCCCTATCTGCCGTGGGCGCTGGAGAACTGAGGGGGCTGCTCTAGTACGAGAGGACCGGAGTGGACGCATCACTGGTGTTCGGGTTGTCATGCCAATGGCACTGCCCGGTAGCTAAATGCGGAAGAGATAAGTGCTGAAAGCATCTAAGCACGAAACTTGCCCCGAGATGAGTTCTCCCTGACTCCTTGAGAGTCCTGAAGGAACGTTGAAGACGACGACGTTGATAGGCCGGGTGTGTAAGCGCAGCGATGCGTTGAGCTAACCGGTACTAATGAACCGTGAGGCTTAACCTTACAACGCCGAAGATGTTTTGGCGGATGAGAGAAGATTTTCAGCCTGATACAGATTAAATCAGAACGCAGAAGCGGTCTGATGAAACAGAATTTGCCTGGCGGCCTTAGCGCGGTGGTCCCACCTGACCCCATGCCGAACTCAGAAGTGAAACGCCGTAGCGCCGATGGTAGTGTGGGGTCTCCCCATGCGAGTAGGGAACTGCCAGGCATCAAATTAAGCAGAAGGCCATCCGTCAGGATGGCCTTTTTGCATTGGTGCAGAAAAAAATGCCTGATGCGATGCTGCGCGTCTTATACTCCCACATATGCCAGATTCAGCAACGGATACGGTTTCCCCAACTTGCCTACTTCCATACGTGTCCTCCTTACCAGAAATTTATCCTTAAGCTCCTCAATAACCATTTTCCTGCTAACTAAATTCATGGTTAAGGTTGCATAATGATACGCAACAAATGTATAACATTTTTTTACCAAAAAAAATAAACAACAGCGACCGACAAAAGCATCGGATTACGGCAGGAGACATAATGGCATGGCTGAAAGTACTGTAACGGCAGACAGCAAACTGACAAGTAGTGATACTCGTCGCCGCATTTGGGCGATTGTGGGGGCCTCTTCAGGTAATCTGGTCGAGTGGTTCGATTTCTATGTCTACTCGTTCTGTTCACTCTACTTTGCCCACATCTTCTTCCTTCCGGGAACACGACGACTCAACTACTACAAACAGCAGGTGTTTTTGCTGCGGGATTTCTGATGCGCCCAATAGGCGGTTGGCTATTTCCGCATAGCCGATAAACATGGTCGCAAAAAATCGATGCTATTATCGGTGTGTATGATGTGTTTCGGCTCACTGGTTATCGCCTGTTTGCCAGGCTACGAAACAATCGGTACTGGGCTCCGGCATTATTGCTTCTTGCTCGTTTATTCCAGGGATTATCCGTTGGCGGAGAATATGGCACCAGCGCCACCTATATGAGTGAAGTTGCCGTTGAAGGGCGCAAAGGTTTTTACGCATCATTTCAGTATGTGACGTTGATCGGCGGGCAACTGCTAGCTCTACTGGTTGTCGTGGTTTTACAACACACCATGGAAGACGCTGCACTCAGAGAGTGGGGATGGCGTATTCCTTTCGCGTTAGGAGCTGTGTTAGCTGTTGTGGCGTTGTGGTTACGTCGTCAGTTAGATGAAACTTCACAACAAGAAACGCGCGCTTTAAAAGAAGCTGGATCTCTGAAAGGATTATGGCGCAATCGCCGTGCATTCATCATGGTTCTCGGTTTTACCGCTGCGGGCTCCCTTTGTTTCTATACCTTCACCACTTATATGCAGAAGTATCTGGTAAATACTGCGGGAATGCATGCCAACGTGGCGAGTGGCATTATGACTGCCGCATTGTTTGTATTCATGCTTATTCAACCACTCATTGGCGCGCTGTCGGATAAGATTGGTCGCCGTACCTCAATGTTATGTTTCGGTTCGCTGGCAGCCATTTTTACCGTTCCTATTCTCTCAGCATTGCAAAACGTTTCCTCGCCTTATGCCGCTTTTGGTCTGGTGATGTGTGCCCTGCTGATAGTGAGTTTTTATACTTCAATCAGTGGAATACTGAAGGCTGAAATGTTCCCGGCCCAGGTTCGCGCATTAGGTGTTGGTCTGTCATATGCGGTCGCCAATGCTATATTTGGTGGTTCGGCGGAGTACGTAGCGTTGTCGCTGAAATCAATAGGAATGGAAACAGCCTTCTTCTGGTATGTGACCTTGATGGCCGTGGTGGCGTTTCTGGTTTCTTTGATGCTACATCGCAAAGGGAAGGGGATGCGTCTTTAGTGACGGGTCAGTTGCCAGACGGTATAGCCGGTGCTTGCACCGGCGATATCCCAGGCAAAATCCTTCCAGCTCCAGCCGCTCCCTTCGGGGCGGCTATCCCAAAGCTCTTTTGACGCCCCCAAACTGACAGAGAACATCAATCCAAACATGGCACTGCGATCCCGGCTCATCCCCTGATGCTGTGAATATTCATTTCCGGCGGCGGAAAGCATCGCCGAGGCGATAAAGTGTTGAGCTTTATCCTGCCCGCTCCAGCTATCGTTAGCCATATGGCTGCATCCAGAAAGTAACAATAGCGAACAGACAAAAAGAATACGCAAAACGTGGCCTCCAAAAAACAAACCCCGTACAGGACGGGGTTGTGATTACAGGATGCGGCTAATTAATCGGTCGATGCGGATACGGCGCAAACGGCGGATGAGTTTACGAACCTTCACCGGATAATCGGCAATACTTTGCAGATCGCGATAGTGCTTAACGATGGTGGTATGCTCGCGGATCAGCTCCAGTTCTTTCTCTCGCTGCGGCGCAAGCTCCAGTTGTGGATCGTGGATCAAAATGGCGTTTTCCAGATCCAGACGCCAGGCGCGCGGGTTCAGGTTATTGCCGGTTACCAGCATCCACTTATCATCAACCCACATCCCTTTCAGGTGATAGGTGTTGTCGTCGTCTTTCCATAACCGAACCACTAACTGGTCAGTATTGACGTAATACTGCAAACGGCTCAGGAAACGACGCAGATTGATCTCATAGAGATAAGGCAATGCGCCAATTATCTTGAAAGGTTCATCTTCCGGAATGTAGAAGTCATTCGCGGTTTTATCACCAACAATAATTTCGACCTTTTTCCCTTCGCGCAGCAACTGGATAATATTGCGCACAAGGATTGCTGGCAGGTTGAAGTATGGCGTACAGATGGTTAGTTTCTGCTCGGCACAAGGCATAAGATGGAAAATGGTCTTGTTCAACAGACTCGATTTCCCCAGCCCCACTAGCGGCGTTACGGAAAGCTGATCGTTGTCGGCATCGCCCTGGAAATGATAAGCGGCATCACGCAGCTCCTGGCGGAACAGGCGAATGTCGTTCTTGATTTCCGGGCTTTTTGGCCGATTAACATCATCCAGACGATTAACGCCGCGGCCATTCATAATATTCTGTGTAACCCATTCAAACATAATGTCTGACATCTTACGGTTACGGATCAGATGATAACGGTCGTAGCGATATTTATCGTGCTGATGCAGGTAAACATCGTTCAGGCTGGCACCGCTATAAAGTACGCTATCGTCGATGATAAAGCCTTTAAAGTGCAGAACACCAAGGGCTTCACGGGTATTGATTGGAACGCCATAAACCGGAACATCTACGCCCGGATTTTCCTGCGCCATGCGGCAGTACCAGTCAGCGTTAGTGTTAGATGCCGCAGCGCCAATGCGTCCACGTTGTGCACGATGCCAGTCGACCAGCACCCGTACATCCAGTTCCGGACGCTGCCTTTTAGCCTCATACAACGCGTTCAGAATGCCTTTGCCACCGTCATCCTGTTCGAGATACAGGGCGACAATGCAAATGCGCTGCTTCGCGCTGGCTATTTTTTCCAGCAGCGTCTCCCGGAAGTCGGCGGGAGCGTAAAAGAAATCGACATCATCAACTGATTGAGAAATCTTGGGTAGTTGGGCAAGGTGTTGTTGATGTTTATTACGCTTAAATTTTGACAACATCACAGTGCATTTCTTCTCTGTTCATTGAAGGGTCCTCTGTGCAATGCAGACGACATAAGCGGGCAATAATAACACCAGTCCCGATTAAGTGGTCAACATTTCCAGTACCTTACTCATGATTCCTCGCGCTGGGCAAGATTTAGCGTAAGCCCAACGATCCCCTCTTCGAGCTGGATATCAACGTTAAACCCGAGCTTGCGGGCCAGCGCCACCATGCCACGATTGTTTGGCATCGTAATACCATTCAGACGTTGCAGTCCGTGATCTCGCGTATAGGTAATCAATTTTTCCATTAAGCGTCGACCTAAGCCTAACCCTTTGAGATCCGAGCGAACCAGCACGGCAAATTCGGCATCGATGTTATCAGGGTCGGAGATCGCACGCGTGACGCCGAGGATCTCTTCCGTTTGATCAATACGTCGTACCGCTACAAATGCCATTTCCCGATCGTAGTCGATCTGCGTCATGTTGGCTAAATCTTCATGGGTAAATTCGTTGATCTCGCTAAAGTAGCGGTAATAAAGATCTTCTTTGGTGACTCGCGAAATGAACTGCTGAAGTTGTGGCTCATCTTCTGGCAAAATCGGGCGGAACAAGCAGCGTTCACCGTTTTTCAATTCTACCCACTCTTCCAGCTGATGCGGATAAGGGCGCACTGCCAGCCGGCTCTCGTTATCGCCTTCAAACGGCGCGATATCCAGCGTGACATCCAGCGCGGTAAATTCACTGCCAGAAGCCAGCAAAGGATGAATATCCAGCCGTTGAATTTCCGGACAATCGACAATCAAGTTGGAAACCTGTACCAGAAGCTGGCTCAAGCCTGCAACATCCAAGGGGCGTAGCGCACTGCGCGCACGAATCTTTTTACTTTTGATCCCCTGAATAACCAGATAGCGGGCCAGGTTCATGTTCAGCGGTGGTAACGCGACGACGGCTTGATCTTCAGGACGCCACTCCACACCGCCTTCGCCCAGCATGATCAACGGCCCGAAAACCGGATCGTACTCAACCACAACCCGCAACTCCTGAGCGCCAGCACGGTTAGCCATACTTTGCACCAACAGGCCGTGGATCCGCGCCTGCGGCCAGGCCATTTTTACGCGATCGAAAATAGCGTTTGCCGCTTGCTGGACTTCATTAGCTGTACGCAGGTAGAGCATGACGCCCTGAACTTCCGATTTATGTGGAATATCCGGCGAACGCAATTTCAGCGCCACCGGATAACCAATCTGTTCGGCAATATGCACCGCTTCGGTGCTATCGTTGGCAATCCAGGTGGGGAGCGTGTTCATGCCATACGCTTGCAGGATGGGCTGAACCTCATGGGTATCAAGCGACGTAGCCCCTTCGGCAATCGCCTGTTGCAACAGAAGATGCGCTTCTGCGGTATTGGAGGTCAGATTGCTGGGCAACGCCGGCGTTTCGCGTAGTTGCTTCTGATTACGCCGGTACTCCACCATATGCATAAAAGCAGTGATGGTTCCTTCCGGTGTGCGATAGGTCGGCAGCCCGGCTTCACTGAATAATCGTCGTGCCTCTTGCGAGGAGTACTCGCCACACCAGTTCGTCAGCAGAGAAACATACTTGCTGCGGGGATGATGCTTTACCGCTTCAATTAATGCTTGCGCGCTTTCTGTTGCGGGAGCAGCGGCGCTGGGCGAATGAATAACCATCAGCGCATCAAAATCCGGCTGTGGAGCAGAATGTCCAGCGTTTTGACATAATGCTCGCTGCTGGCGTCATCGCGCAGATCGAGAGGGTTAGAGATTGCCACATGTCCAGGCAGTGCATCGCGCAGTTTCTGGCAGGTTTCTTCGCTTAGCGTTGCCAGCTTGCCATTGCGTGACCATAAGGCATCCAGCGCCAGCGCGGCAGGCGCAGCACCGTTGCTGATAATCATCAACCGGTCACCACGCAGCGGGCGCATATGGCTAAGGGTTTCCACCGCCGAAAACAGTTCGTGGGTATCCTGTACCCGCAACAAACCGGCACGCTGAATAGCCGCATCCCACGCCGGATCCATTCCTGCCGTGGTGTTCAACAGACGTTGAGCCGCCGGGCTACGTCCGCTTTTAATCACCAGAATCGGTTTATTGCGCGAGGCACTACGGGCCGCCGAAACAAAGCGTCGCGCGTCGCTTAACTGTTCGAGATAGAGCAGGATGGCGCTGGTTTTACTGTCGCGTGCCAGATAGTCGAGCAATTCATCAACGTCGATATCCAGGCTGTCGCCGAGCGCAATAAAGTAGGAAAAGCCCATCTCACGCTGTTGCGCCCAGTCGAGGATGGTGTTGGAGACAGCAGCCGATTGCGAAATAAACGCCAGCTTGCCGCGTTTAATCGGCACAGGCGAAAAGCTGGCATTCAGACCTTGCCAGGGAGCCAGTAAACCCAGACTGTTTGGTCCAAGCAGGCGCATGTTATGGCGCAGGGCGCAGGCGCGGAGATCTTCGTGTTGCGATACCGGGGCGGAAAGAATAATGCAGGTTTTACAGCCTTTCTCGCCGAGCTCTTCCAGAAGAGCAAGATTACGGCTGGCATTGGTACATAAAACCGCAAGGTCTGGTGTAAAGGGCAAGCTGGCAATATCCGGCCAGGCCAACACACCCAACACTGCTTTCCAGGCAGGCGTCACCGGGAGTACCGGTCCGTTAAAGCCTCCCGCCAGCAGGTTACGCATCATCAGGTAACCTGCGCGATTGGGTTTCATCGATGCGCCAATTACCGCAATCGATTTTGGTCGCAGTAGTGCTTCCAGTCCTCGCTGACTCATACCGGTCTCCCGCAGAAGTGACCGAATGATTTTAAACGCTTTCTAACTGTTCTGCTGTGATGCTACCCAGATGTTGCGTTTTTCCTGCCAGATAGCGTGTTTTAAAGCGGGTAAAATGCTCGCCTAACCCTGCCGCCGCCCCGGTATCGCCGACCATATCTAACAGTGCGATGGCTACCTCGGCAGTACAATATTGGCCTTCAGCCTGGGCTTCACGCAGGCGATAGGCAGAAAGCCGGGAAAGATCGACGGAAATGACGGGAAGATTATCCAGATACGGACTTTTACGAAACATCTTGCGAGCTTCCGGCCAGGTACCATCGAGCATGATAAATAGCGGAGGCTTACCGGCAGGTGGTGTGAAGATCACTTCCCGTTGCTCATCAGCATACGAGGCGGGAAAGACCACCATTGGCTGATAGTCCGGGTTTTGTACCAGATCCAGCAAATCTAGCGAGGGTTCGGTACGCGACCATTGAAACGCAACGGTATCAGGCAAAATATCAGCAATCAGACGCCCGGTATTACTGGGCTTCATTGGCTCGGTGTCGAACATCAGCAAACAGAAGCGACTTTTTGCTTGTGCTGGGGTAATTGTCGAACAGAGACATAATTTCTCTGGCAAAAAGACAGCGTTGGCAGCGACGAACGCGATTACCGCGGGCAAGAAAAGGACGTGTTGCGCGCGCAATACGCTCGGCGCGTAACTGGAGAACAGCGTTTTCGGTCATAAGAGAGCGTCGAAAAAACGCCATTGTCGCAGAGGAGAAAACGGGGCACAAGATGCGCCCCGGTAAGATTAAAGAGATTCGTTCAGCCAGCTATCAAACGGCGCTTTCGGTACTGCGCCATTAAGCATGTCGACAACCTGACCGTTTTTGAAAATCATGATCGTCGGTATACTACGAATTCCAAAGCGACTGCTCAATTCACGTTCAGCTTCGGTATTCACTTTCACAAAGCGCACTTTACCGCTACGCTCTTGCGCGACATCTTCAAAAATTGGCGCGAAATTACGGCAGGGGCCGCACCACGGTGCCCAGAAGTCGATCACCACAGGTAGATCATCTTTCAGCAATTTGTCGAGCGTTTCACCGGTCGCATTAATCACCTCTCCGTCAAACAAGTCGTGACCGCAGCGTCCGCATTTTGCCGCATCTTCGATCCGATCGTCGGGAATGCGATTGATGGCCTGACAATGGGTACAAACGGTATTCATAACTAACCTCGGGATGAGTAAGGAGACTTATCGGCAACGACGCCGGTATGTTTCTAATATGTTACATATTATCGGGGACATTGTTCCAGACAACAATCTGTTTTATTCAATAGGTATGATAGTCGTAGGCTTTGGTACGAAATCATGGCGAACCGCGCGCACTTCGGGTAATCTGCGCGCTTCGCGCAGCGCTGGTGGAGAAAAGCATGAACGATGAAATGAAAGGTAAAAGCGGCAAGGTCAAAGTGATGTATGTCCGCAGTGATGATGATTCTGATAAACGTACCCACAACCCGCGTACCGGGAAAGGGGGCGGGCGTCCAGGAAAATCTCGTGCTGACGGTGGCCGTCGCCCCGCCCGCGATGACAAACAGAGTCAGCCCCGTGACCGCAAGTGGGAAGAGTCGCCGTGGCGCACAGTTTCCCGCGCGCCGGGTGATGAGACGCCGGAAAAGGCCGATCACGGTGGCATCAGTGGTAAAAGTTTTATTGATCCGGAAGTTTTGCGTCGTCAGCGTGCGGAAGAAACCCGCGTCTACGGAGAAAACGCCTGTCAGGCACTGTTCCAGAGCCGTCCGGAAGCGATTGTTCGCGCCTGGTTTATCCAGAGCGTAACGCCACGTTTTAAAGAAGCCTTGCGCTGGATGGCGGCAAACCGCAAAGCGTACCATGTGGTGGATGAAGCGGAACTGACAAAAGCGTCAGGCACGGAACATCACGGCGGCGTTTGCTTCCTGATCAAAAAGCGTAACGGTACAACCGTGCAGCAGTGGGTAAGCCAGGCTGGCGCGCAGGATTGTGTACTGGCCCTGGAAAACGAATCTAACCCGCATAACCTGGGCGGCATGATGCGTAGCTGTGCGCACTTCGGCGTGAAAGGTGTTGTGGTGCAGGATGCAGCACTGCTGGAGTCTGGGGCGGCTATCCGTACCGCAGAAGGCGGCGCAGAGCACGTTCAGCCGATTACTGGCGACAACATTGTTAACGTGCTGGATGATTTCCGTCAGGCGGGTTACACCGTAGTGACAACTTCCAGCGAGCAGGGTAAACCGCTGTTCAAAACCAGTCTGCCAGCGAAAATGGTACTGGTGCTGGGTCAGGAATATGAAGGGTTACCGGATGCCGCACGCGATCCGAACGATCTGCGCGTGAAGATTGATGGTACTGGCAACGTTGCCGGGCTGAATATCTCTGTCGCAACCGGCGTTCTTCTTGGCGAATGGTGGCGTCAGAATAAAGCCTGATAAATCAGCCGGGTGGCAACTCTGCCATCCGGCATTTTCCCGCAAATTTACTCACTCTCTGCCGGTAATACTGGCATCCAGTCAATCGGCGTCTCGCCACGTTGTTCCAGCCACTGATTTGCCAGCACAAAATGGTTGCAGCCAAAGAATCCACGATGCGCCGAAAGCGGCGACGGATGCGGTGCTTTCAGTACATGATGGCGTTGCTTATCTATAATCGCCCCTTTCTTTTGCGCATGCGATCCCCACAACAAAAACACCACGCCTTCGCGATGCTGGTTAATCAGGCTGATGACTTTATCAGTAAACGTCTCCCAGCCGAGGCTAGCGTGGGAATGCGCCTGACCTGCGCGAACCGTCAACACAGTATTGAGTAGCAGAACGCCCTGACGCGCCCAGCTTTCAAGATAACCATGATTAGGGCGGGTGAAACCGGGAATAGTATTTTCCAGCTCTTTATACATATTCAGCAGTGACGGCGGTGTCGCAATGCCGGGGCGAACGGAAAATGCCAGACCATGCGCCTGTCCCGCTCCGTGATAAGGATCCTGGCCGAGAATCACCACTTTAACGTCACCCAACTCTGTAAAGCGGAACGCGTTAAAGACATCCTTTTGTGGCGGATAGATAGTGACGCCGGACTGCCGCTCGCTGGCGACGGTCTGTAGGGTATTAAGAAAATAGGGTTGTTGCTTCTCTTCAGCCAGCACGTCATGCCGAGGTTAATTCGTTTGCCATCTCGCTCTCCCGCGAATCTTCAATCCGCCTAGCTTAACTGCTTCTTTCTACAGAACAAAATCATGCTCATTTTTTAGACTTAAACGAGTGCAAAAAAATGTAAATTGGTAAAATTTCACACCTGCATAAGTTGATGTAAAACAATAAAATCCATTTGCGACCATACTTGATGTGTGGTTTTTATTGATTTAAATCAAAGATTCAAGGGTGTTTGAGGAGTATATATACACTCAAGCAACAATGGTTTTACCAATTGGCCGCGACAGGCTGAACAAATCAAATAATTTTGCCGGGGAGGCATCACATGATTACAGGTATCCAGATTACTAAAGCCGCTAACGACGATCTGCTGAACTCTTTCTGGCTGCTGGACAGCGAAAAAGGCGAAGCGCGTTGCATCGTTGCGAAAGCAGGTTTTGCAGAAGACGAAGTGGTTGCAGTAAGCAAACTGGGTGACATTGAGTACCGTGAAGTTCCAGTAGAAGTGAAACCAGAAGTTCGCGTTGAAGGTGGTCAACACCTGAACGTAAACGTTCTGCGTCGTGAAACTCTGGAAGATGCAGTTAAGCATCCGGAAAAATATCCGCAGCTGACCATCCGTGTATCCGGTTATGCAGTTCGCTTTAACTCTCTGACTCCGGAACAGCAGCGCGACGTTATCGCTCGTACCTTTACTGAAAGCCTGTAAGGCTTAAGTAGCAAGTTACTAAGCGGAAGAGGGCGACCTCTTCCGCTTTTTTCATTAATAGAAAATGCGTACCGCGCAATAGACCAGCAGCAGCGCGAGCACGATATTTAACTGGCGACCATACTGGCGAAACAATCGCTGAAACAGGTGCCCCGCCAGCGCCCAGCACACATTGCCAAACGTCCCAATCATCGCCAGCAAAACGCTGACGCCAATTATCCAGCTTAGCGCCTGCGTTTGCGGCAGGACAAACGTCGACAGTGCTGTAATGCCATACAAAATGATTTTGACGTTCACAAACTGCAAAGCAAAGCTGGCCCAAAAACTGATTGGTTTTGCCTGAAGCCCATCTTCCTTTGTTGGACTGGTAGCGATTTTCCACGCCAGCCAGACAATATATGCCGCCCCCGCCCAACTCAACAGATGCACTGCTGCCGGGTCGATAACAGCCAGTGAAAACGAAATTCCCGCGCATAGCAACATGACGATTAAAAATCCCAGACTCATCCCTGCCAGCACGCGAGTACTCTGACGAAATCCGTGCGTTGTAGCTGAGCTAAGGGCGAGAATATTGTTCGGTCCTGGCGTCATGGCGGTAATCAGGGTGTAAGTCCAAAAAGCACTTAAAAGGGTCGGTGTCACTTGTTATCTCCTCTGTTTTGGTAGACAGTACCCGACACGGAACATTTAAAAAAATGAATGTTTTTACATTCTAAATTCGATATTTTCGATAGGTTTGGGGTTATGGATCTGCGCCGTTTTATTACACTTAAAACCGTGGTGGAAGAGGGTTCCTTTTTGCGAGCTTCGCAAAAATTGTGCTGTACACAATCGACGGTGACTTTTCATATTCAGCAGCTTGAGCAGGAGTTCTCAGTCCAGTTATTTGAGAAAATTGGTCGACGAATGTGCCTTACCCGCGAAGGAAAAAAGCTGCTGCCGCACATTTATGAACTCACCAGAGTGATGGATACCCTTCGTGAGGCTGCCAAAAAAGAGTCGGATCCGGACGGGGAACTACGCGTTGTTTCAGGCGAAACGTTGCTCTCTTACCGAATGCCGCAGGTGTTGCAGCGTTTTCGGCAACGCGCACCAAAAGTGCGTTTATCGTTGCAGTCTCTGAACTGTTACGTGATCCGTGATGCGCTACTGAATGATGAGGCCGATGTCGGGGTTTTTTATCGCGTAGGGAATGATAATGCTCTGAACCGGCGAGAGTTGGGTGAACAATCGCTGGTGCTGGTGGCTTCACCGCAAATTGCAGATGTCGATTTTACTGAGCAGGGAAGACATAACGCCTGTAGTTTTATTATCAATGAACCGCAATGTGTCTTCCGCCAGATATTTGAGAGCACGCTGCGCCAGCGACGGATCACGGTGGAAAACACCATTGAGCTTATAAGTATCGAAAGCATCAAGCGTTGTGTCGCGGCAAATATCGGGGTCAGTTACCTGCCGCGCTTTACAGTGGCAAATGAACTTGCGAGTGGCGAATTAATCGAATTGCCTTTTGGCGAACAGTCGCAGACGATTACGGCAATGTGCGCTCACCATGCCGGAAAAGCGGTTAGCCCGGCGATGCACATTTTTATTCAGTGTGTTGAAGAGTGTTTTTTGCCGGGATAAAAATAATGCCGGGCTTAAACCCGGCATTGAGATTACTCTTCTGTCGTTTGCGGTGGCACGCCCGTTCCGCTCGGTTTACGGCGCTTACCAATATTTTTGGTGTCGCGATGGCGTTTTTTCACCCGCGGCTTCTCTTTCTCTTTAGCTTTTTTCTTCTCGGCGCGTTTTGCCAGTACTTTCTTCGATGGCTTGCCGGTCTGCTTCTCGCTTGGCGCACGCGTTTTCGGGCGTAACTCATCAATTACACGAGCTTTAATTGGCTCTTCAATATAGCGACCAACTTTGCCCAGCAGCAGATGGTCATGGGCTTCTACCAGCGAAATTGCGGTGCCTTTACGACCGGCGCGCGCGGTACGTCCGATACGGTGCAAATAAGTATCGCCACTGCGCGGCATATCGAAGTTAAAGACGTGGCTGACGTCAGGAATGTCGATACCGCGCGCGGCAACATCGGTTGCAACCAGTACGTTTACGCGACCTTCGGTCAAACGCTTGATCGCTTCGTTACGCTTGCCCTGTACCATCTCACCTTCGAGATAGCAGTTGTTGATGCCCGCTTCGCGCAGCCAGTTTGCCAGCTCATGCACACGCTCACGCTTACGCACAAACACAATTGAGCGGGTCGCTTCCGGCTGTTTTAACAGGTGCACCAGCAATGCGGTTTTATGTTCCAGTCATCGGCGCGGTAATACCACTGATGAATTTTTTGCGCTCACGGGTGGACGGATTGGCAGAAACCTCCACCGGATCTTCCAGCAGACGCTCGGCAAAGTCCTGAATCGCATCGCCTTCCAGCGTTGCCGAAAAGAGCAGGGTCTGTTTACGCCAGCGCGTTTCGCCAGCAATATGTTCGATATCCTGAGCGAAGCCCATATCCAGCATACGGTCTGCTTCGTCGAGGATCAGCGTTTCAACCGCGCGGCAATCGAAGTTCTCTTCTTTTATGTATTGCAGCAGACGTCCGGTCGTGGCGACCACAATGTCTGGTTTTCGCTGAACACTTCTGCGTGGTTCATATAGGCCACGCCGCCGGTGATGGTGGCAATATCCAGATGCGTATGTTTCGCCAGTTCGCGGGCATGATCGGCCACCTGCATCGCCAGCTCGCGAGTTGGGGTAAGGATCAAAATACGCGGCGGACCGGATTTCTTACGTGGGAAATCGAGCAGGTGCTGCAACGCTGGCAGCAGATACGCCGCCGTTTTACCGGTGCCTGTCGGCGCAGAACCGAGTACATCACGGCCATCGAGCGCAGGCGGAATGGCGGCAGCCTGAATGGCGGTCGGGCGAGTGAAACCTTTATCCTGGAGGGCTTCCAGCAGGCTTTCGTCGAGTTCAAGTTCGGAAAAAGTCGTTACAGTCATGTTCTACCTCTGTGTGGGGCGCTGATTATAGACGTTACGGCTGCAATCTTCATCTGTTTGTATGGATATCGCTTCTCGGGTATTGTTCTCACCCGGTGCTATCGCCGTTTTTCCTGCAAGGTTTTATTTTCATGTCACAGTCTACATCCGTGCTTCGTCGTAATGGATTTACTTTTAAACAGTTTTTTGTTGCTCACGATCGTTGTGCGATGAAAGTGGGAACGGATGGCATTTTGCTGGGCGCATGGGCACCGGTGGCTGGGGTAAAACGCTGCCTTGATATCGGCGCGGGTAGCGGGTTGCTGGCATTAATGCTGGCGCAGCGAACCGATGACAGCGTAATGATTGATGCAGTTGAACTGGAAAGTGAAGCTGCCGCGCAGGCGCAGGAAAATATCAACCAGTCCCCGTGGGCAGAGCGGATTAACGTCCATACGGCGGATATTCAGCAGTGGATCACACAGCAGACAGTACGCTTCGATTTAATCATCAGTAACCCACCTTACTATCAGCAGGGAGTAGAGTGCGCGACACCTCAACGGGAACAGGCTCGCTATACCACTACGCTTGATCACCCATCGTTGCTGACCTGTGCGGCGGAGTGCATTACCGAAGAGGGATTTTTCTGCGTGGTGCTGCCAGAGCAGATTGGTAATGGTTTTACTGAACTGGCATTAAGTATGGGCTGGCATTTACGTTTGCGGACGGATGTGGCGGAAAACGAAGCGCGACTGCCGCATCGGGTGCTGCTGGCATTCTCCCCGCAGGCGGGAGAATGCTTTAGCGATCGCTTAGTCATTCGTGGGCCAGACCAGAACTATTCCGAAGCGTATACGGCGCTGACCCAGGCTTTTTATCTGTTTATGTAATGATTGCCGGGGGAAAGGATCGACGGACCGGAATGGGTGAGCAGTTCCGGATAATCCAGCGTGAAATGCAACCCCCGACTCTCCTTGCGCATCATCGCACAGCGAACAATCAACTCGGCAACCTGTACCAGATTACGCAGCTCCAGCAAATTATTTGAGACGCGGAAATGGGCGTAATATTCGTCTATTTCTTGTTGGAGCATGGTTATCCGCCGCAGGGCGCGTTCCAGGCGCTTCGTTGTGCGCACAATGCCAACGTAATCCCACATAAACAGACGTAGCTCGTGCCAGTTATGTTGAATCACCACCCGTTCGTCAGGGTTCTCAACACGGCTTTCATCCCACGGCGGTAACGTACTGACGTCGTGGGCATAAGGCATACGCCTGGTAATATCCTCCGCCGCTGACCAGCCGTAAACCAGACACTCCAGTAATGAATTCGAGGCCATGCGGTTAGCGCCGTGTAAGCCGGTATAACTCACTTCGCCAATGGCGTACAAACCTTCGACGTCCGTACGCCCATGATCATCCACCATTACACCACCGCAGGTATAGTGTGCAGCAGGCACAATCGGCACAGGGCCTTTCGTGAGATCAATCCCCAGTCCCAATAACTTTTCATAAATCATCGGGAAATGCTGACGAATAAAATCGGCGGGCTTATGGCTGATATCGAGGAACATACAGTCTGCGCCGAGGCGTTTCATTTCGTGATCAATAGCACGGGCAACAATATCGCGCGGAGCCAGTTCGCCGCGTTCGTCAAAATCAGGCATGAAACGCGTGCCATCCGGTCGCTTGAGATAAGCGCCTTCGCCGCGCAGTGCTTCCGTTAACAGAAAATTGCGTGCCTGCGGATGATACAGCGCCGTCGGATGGAACTGATTAAATTCGAGATTGGCGACCCGGCAGCCCGCGCGCCACGCCATAGCAATACCATCGCCAGAAGAAATATCCGGATTGGTAGTGTACTGGTAAACTTTTGACGCACCGCCGGTTGCCAGTACCACTGCTTTTGCGTGGCAGGTTTCCACCGTTTCTTTATTTCGGTTCCATACCCACGCGCCAACAACCCGTCGCGTGCCCGGCAGGCCAATTTTGTCAGAAACAATCAGATCAACCGCGTTGCTGCGCTCCAACACGCGAATATTCGGATGGTTCTGCGCCTTGCCCACCAGCGTGGTTTCTACTTCTCTACCGGTGGCGTCGGCGGCATGAAGAATACGACGGTGACTATGTCCACCTTCACGAGTCAGATGGTAGCTTTCTTCGCCATTCGGCTGAACGTGGGTATCAAACAGCACCCCCTGGTCGATTAGCCATTGCACACAGGATCGTGCATTGCTGGCGACAAATTCAACTGCATGGCGATCGCAAATACCAGCCCCGGCAATCAATGTGTCTTCCACATGCGAGTCAATGCTGTCAGTCTCATCAAACACGGCGGCTATACCGCCCTGGGCATAAAATGTTGAACCTTCCGTTACCGGGCCTTTACTTAGAACGATGACCTGATGCTGGTCAGCCAGGCGTAGCGCCAGTGAAAGTCCAGCTGCGCCGCTACCGATAATCAACACGTCACATGAATGTTCAGGGAGAGTATTCATTTTCTTTGTTTAATTTACTAAACATGGTTTGGTCAGCATAGCATCATGTTGTGCGAATAAACACCTGCTATTTTAATATTTGTTACAGTTGCTAAACACGCTGACGCAGGGCGGCGAGAAAAAGAGAAGTTACTGGCTGGTGGAGGATTAGGTGGTGAAATAAAAAGGCCGTTGGGTTACTCTTCAAGCAGTTAAATGGGCATTTCTACACAGATAATGCGATGTTCAGATTCTGTAGACTTATAATGATAGATAATGATCCGTCTACAGCATGACAAACAAAAACAGATGCGTTACGGAACTTTACAAAAACGAGACACTCTAACCCTTTGCTTGCTCAAATTGCAGCTAATGGAGTGGCGTTTCGATAGCGCGTGGAAATTTGGTTTGGGGAGACTTTACCTCGGATGAGCGAGCAGTTAACGGACCAGGTCCCTGGTTGAACGGGTCCAGAAGGGAGATCAGAAAGCCTTTAACTTACTGGTAGTGCGCTATCAGCATAAAGTGGCGAGTCTGGTTTCCCGCTATGTGCCGTCGGGTGATGTTCCCGATGTGGTACAAGAAGCTTTTATTAAAGCCTATCGTGCGCTGGATTCGTTCCGGGGAGATAGCGCTTTTTATACATGGCTGTATCGGATTGCTGTAAATACAGCGAAAAATTACTGGTTGCTCAGGGGCGTCGTCCACCTTCCAGTGATGTGGATGCCATTGAAGCTGAAAACTTCGAAAGTGGCGGCGCGTTGAAAGAAATTTCGAACCCTGAGAACTTAATGTTGTCAGAAGAACTGAGACAGATAGTTTTCCGAACTATTGAGTCCCTCCCGGAAGATTTACGCATGGCAATAACCTTGCGGGAGCTGGATGGCCTGAGCTATGAAGAGATAGCCGCTATCATGGATTGTCCGGTAGGTACGGTGCGTTCACGTATCTTCCGAGCGAGGGAAGCTATTGATAACAAAGTTCAACCGCTTATCAGGCGTTGACGATAGCGGGATACTGGATAAGGGTATTAGGCATGCAGAAAGAACAACTTTCCGCTTTAATGGATGGCGAAACGCTGGATAGTGAGCTGCTTAACGAACTGGCTCATAACCCAGAAATGCAGAAAACCTGGGAAAGCTATCACTTAATCCGTGACTCAATGCGGGGTGATACTCCCGAGGTGCTCCATTTCGATATCTCTTCACGAGTGATGGCCGCCATTGAAGAAGAGCCAGTACGTCAACCGGCGACATTGATCCCGGAAGCCCAGCCTGCGCCGCATCAATGGCAGAAAATGCCATTCTGGCAGAAAGTACGTCCGTGGGCGGCACAGCTTACCCAAATGGGCGTAGCCGCATGCGTATCGCTTGCAGTTATCGTTGGCGTCCAGCACTATAATGGACAATCTGAAACGTCCCAGCAGCCCGAAACGCCGGTATTTAATACACTGCCGATGATGGGTAAAGCCAGCCCGGTAAGCCTGGGAGTACCTTCTGAAGCGACCGCAAACAATGGTCAACAGCAGCAGGTACAGGAGCAGCGTCGTCGCATTAATGCAATGTTGCAGGATTACGAACTGCAACGCCGACTCCACTCTGAACAGCTTCAGTTTGAGCAGGCGCAAACCCAGCAAGCCGCTGTACAGGTGCCAGGAATTCAAACTTTAGGAACGCAATCGCAGTAATGAAGCAACTTTGGTTTGCCATGTCATTAGTGACAGGTAGCCTGTTATTCTCTGCTAACGCCTCGGCCACTCCCGCGTCCGGGGCGTTATTACAGCAGATGAACCTGGCCAGTCAGTCACTGAATTACGAGCTGTCATTCATCAGCATCAATAAACAGGGTGTTGAGTCTCTGCGTTATCGACATGCACGCCTCGATAACCGTCCTCTTGCACAATTGTTGCAAATGGATGGCCCGCGCCGGGAAGTGGTACAGCGCGGCAATGAGATCAGCTATTTTGAACCGGGACTTGAACCGTTCACGCTTAATGGCGATTACATTGTTGATTCTCTGCCATCGCTCATCTATACCGATTTCAAACGCCTTTCTCCTTACTACGACTTTATCTCCGTCGGGCGCACGCGTATTGCTGATCGTCTTTGCGAAGTTATTCGCGTGGTTGCCCGAGATGGTACACGCTACAGCTACATCGTGTGGATGGACACCGAATCGAAATTACCGATGAGGGTTGATCTCCTTGATCGCGATGGTGAAACGCTGGAACAATTTCGCGTGATTGCTTTTAATGTCAATCAGGATATCAGCAGCAGTATGCAGACGCTGGCGAAGGCAAATTTGCCGCCGTTGCTTTCTGTTCCTGTAGGTGAAAAAGCTAAATTCAGCTGGACGCCAACCTGGTTGCCACAGGGTTTTAGCGAAGTTTCCAGTAGTCGACGTCCGCTACCGACGATGGACAACATGCCTATTGAATCACGTCTCTATTCCGACGGATTATTCAGCTTCTCGGTAAACGTTAACCGCGCTACGCCATCGAGCACCGATCAGATGTTGCGCACCGGACGCAGAACCGTCAGTACAAGCGTACGTGATAACGCCGAAATCACCATTGTCGGTGAACTGCCGCCGCAAACGGCGAAACGCATTGCCGAGAATATTAAGTTCGGGGCAGCGCAATGATCAAAGAGTGGGCTACCGTCGTCTCCTGGGAAAACGGGCAGGCGCTGGTTAGTTGTGATGTTAAAGCCTCATGCAGCAGCTGCGCTTCGCGCGCCGGTTGCGGTAGCCGCGTGTTGAATAAACTTGGCCCGCAAACCACGCATACCATTGTCGTACCCTGTGAAGAACCGTTAGTGCCGGGGCAAAAAGTAGAATTAGGAATCGCCGAAGGCAGCCTGCTTAGCTCCGCATTACTGGTTTATATGTCGCCGTTGGTGGGACTATTCCTCATCGCTTCACTATTTCAGCTACTCTTTGCTTCAGATATTGCAGCATTATGCGGTGCGATTCTCGGTGGCGTTGGTGGATTCCTGATTGCACGTGGCTGCTCTCGAAAGTTTGCTGCCCGGTCTGAATGGCAACCGATCATCTTAAGCGTGGCATTGCCGCCTGGCCTTGTGCGATTTGAAACATCTTCGGAAGACGCGAGCCAGTGATTTCACTGGCTTTGTTGCATTTTGCATAACAAATGCGAGGACGTTTCCAGATACCACAATCCATACGGTATGAACATTTCCTCGCCTCAATGTTGTAGTGTAGAATGCGGCGTTTCTATTAATACAGACGTTAAGCTCAGAACAGCGACTTCTAAAAGCCTGGTTAACCGGGCATTAAGGCACAATAATCATACTTTATGAAGAATATACGTAACTTTTCGATCATAGCTCACATTGACCACGGTAAATCGACGCTGTCTGACCGTATTATCCAGATCTGCGGTGGCCTGTCTGACCGTGAAATGGAGGCGCAGGTTCTCGATTCCATGGATCTTGAGCGTGAGCGTGGCATTACCATCAAAGCGCAAAGCGTGACGCTGGACTACAAAGCGTCTGACGGCGAAACCTATCAGCTTAACTTTATCGACACCCCGGGCCACGTAGACTTCTCCTATGAAGTTTCCCGTTCGCTGGCTGCCTGTGAAGGTGCATTGCTGGTGGTCGACGCCGGGCAGGGCGTAGAAGCGCAAACCCTGGCAAACTGCTACACCGCCATGGAAATGGATCTCGAAGTGGTGCCGGTACTGAACAAGATTGACCTGCCGGCAGCCGATCCTGAACGCGTGGCGGAAGAAATTGAAGATATCGTCGGCATCGATGCCACCGACGCGGTGCGCTGTTCAGCGAAAACCGGCGTTGGCGTGCAGGACGTTCTCGAACGTCTGGTGCGCGACATTCCGCCGCCGGAAGGCGATCCGGAAGGCCCGTTGCAGGCACTCATTATCGACTCCTGGTTCGACAACTACCTGGGCGTTGTTTCACTTATCCGTATTAAAAACGGCACCCTGCGTAAGGGCGACAAAGTGAAAGTCATGAGTACCGGGCAGACCTATAACGCCGACCGTCTGGGCATCTTCACGCCGAAGCAGGTTGACCGTACTGAACTGAAATGCGGCGAGGTAGGCTGGCTGGTATGTGCGATTAAAGATATCCACGGCGCTCCAGTAGGCGATACCCTAACGTTGGCGCGTAATCCGGCAGAAAAGGCGCTGCCTGGCTTTAAGAAAGTCAAACCGCAGGTATACGCCGGTCTGTTCCCGGTAAGTTCCGACGACTATGAAGCCTTCCGTGACGCGCTGGGCAAACTCAGCCTGAACGATGCTTCACTGTTCTATGAGCCGGAAAGCTCCAGCGCGCTGGGCTTTGGTTTCCGCTGCGGCTTCCTCGGCCTGCTGCACATGGAGATCATCCAGGAACGTCTGGAACGTGAATACGATCTGGATCTGATCACCACTGCGCCGACCGTAGTGTATGAAGTTGAAACCACGTCAAGAGAAGTTATCTACGTCGACAGCCCATCCAAGCTGCCTGCGGTAAATAACATTTACGAACTGCGCGAGCCGATTGCAGAGTGTCACATGCTGCTGCCGCAGGCATATCTCGGCAACGTTATTACGTTGTGCGTAGAAAAACGCGGCGTGCAGACCAATATGGTTTACCACGGTAATCAGGTGGCGCTGACGTACGAGATCCCGATGGCGGAAGTGGTGCTCGATTTCTTCGATCGCCTGAAATCTACCTCGCGTGGTTATGCGTCTCTGGATTACAACTTCAAACGCTTCCAGGCGTCCGACATGGTTCGTGTAGACGTATTAATCAACGGTGAACGTGTTGATGCGCTGGCGTTGATCACCCACCGTGATAATTCGCAAAACCGCGGTCGCGAGCTGGTGGAGAAGATGAAAGATCTGATCCCGCGCCAGCAGTTTGATATCGCCATTCAGGCAGCGATTGGTACGCACATCATTGCGCGCTCCACCGTGAAACAGCTGCGTAAAAACGTACTGGCTAAATGTTATGGCGGCGATATCAGCCGTAAGAAAAAGCTGCTGCAGAAGCAGAAAGAAGGTAAGAAACGCATGAAGCAGATCGGTAACGTCGAGCTGCCGCAGGAAGCGTTCCTCGCCATTCTGCACGTCGGCAAAGACAACAAATAACCCTTAGGAGTTGGCATGGCGAATATGTTTGCCCTGATTCTGGTGATTGCCACACTAGTGACGGGCATTTTATGGTGCGTGGATAAATTCTTTTTCGCACCTAAACGGCGGGAACGTCAGGCAGCGGCGCAGGCGGCTGCCGGTGACTCACTGGATAAAGCAACACTGAAAAAGGTTGCGCCGAAGCCTGGCTGGCTGGAAACCGGTGCTTCTGTTTTTCCGGTGCTGGCTATCGTATTGATTGTGCGTTCGTTTATTTATGAACCGTTCCAGATCCCGTCAGGTTCGATGATGCCGACTCTGTTAATCGGTGATTTTATTCTGGTAGAGAAGTTTGCTTATGGCATTAAAGATCCTATCTACCAGAAAACGCTGATCGAAACCGGTCATCCGAAACGCGGCGATATCGTGGTCTTTAAATATCCGGAAGATCCAAAGCTTGATTACATCAAGCGCGCGGTGGGTTTACCGGGCGATAAAGTCACTTATGATCCGATCTCGAAAGAGCTGACGATTCAACCGGGATGCAGTTCCGGCCAGGCATGTGAAAACGCGCTGCCGGTCACCTACTCCAACGTGGAACCGAGCGATTTCGTTCAGACCTTCTCACGCCGTAATGGTGGGGAGGCGACCAGCGGATTCTTTGAAGTGCCGAAAAACGAAACCAAAGAAAATGGAATTCGTCTTTCCGAGCGTAAAGAGACACTGGGTGATGTGACGCATCGTATTCTGACAGTGCCGATTGCGCAGGACCAGGTGGGGATGTATTACCAGCAGCCAGGGCAACAACTGGCAACCTGGATTGTTCCGCCGGGACAATACTTCATGATGGGCGACAACCGCGACAACAGCGCGGACAGCCGTTACTGGGGCTTTGTGCCTGAAGCGAATCTGGTCGGTCGGGCAACGGCTATCTGGATGAGTTTCGATAAGCAAGAAGGCGAATGGCCGACAGGTGTGCGCTTAAGTCGCATTGGCGGCATCCATTAATAGCCCATCTTCGTTCACGTTGTCGCCGTTATGGCGACAACGTGAATTATTTATGAGATAAATCTCCCGTGGCTAACGACATCCCCCGTCGTTGTGTATAGAATATTCCCCCGAAGTTTAAGGTTGGCACCTCCAGGTTGCCACGGCACACGAAACAGCGTTGGTCCCCATATACCGGTAAACTGAAACTGCAGCGAAGCAGTTAGCAGAACCATGTATATCAGGTCTGTTTCGTGTGCTGAATTGTTGACGCATTTATTTATTGGTATCGCATGAACCCCATCGTAATTAATCGGCTTCAACGGAAGCTGGGCTACACTTTTAATCATCAGGAACTGTTGCAGCAGGCATTAACCCATCGTAGTGCCAGCAGCAAACATAACGAGCGTTTAGAATTTTTAGGCGACTCTATTCTGAGCTACGTTATCGCCAATGCGCTTTATCACCGTTTCCCTCGTGTGGATGAAGGCGATATGAGCCGGATGCGCGCCACGCTGGTCCGTGGCAATACGCTGGCGGAACTGGCGCGCGAATTTGAGTTAGGCGAGTGCTTACGTTTAGGGCCAGGTGAACTTAAAAGCGGTGGATTTCGTCGTGAGTCAATTCTCGCCGACACCGTCGAAGCATTAATTGGTGGCGTATTCCTCGACAGTGATATTCAAACCGTCGAGAAATTAATCCTCAACTGGTATCAAACCCGTCTGGACGAAATTAGCCCAGGCGATAAACAAAAAGATCCGAAAACGCGCTTGCAAGAATATTTGCAGGGTCGCCATCTGCCGCTGCCGACTTATCTGGTAGTCCAGGTACGTGGCGAAGCGCACGATCAGGAATTTACTATCCACTGCCAGGTCAGCGGCCTGAGTGAACCGGTGGTTGGCACAGGTTCAAGCCGTCGTAAGGCTGAGCAGGCTGCCGCCGAACAGGCGTTGAAAAAACTGGAGCTGGAATGAGCATCGATAAAAGTTACTGCGGATTTATTGCTATCGTCGGACGTCCGAACGTTGGCAAATCCACATTATTGAACAAACTGCTGGGGCAGAAGATCTCCATCACCTCCCGCAAGGCGCAAACAACTCGTCACCGCATTGTGGGGATCCATACTGAAGGCGCGTATCAGGCGATCTACGTTGATACCCCTGGCCTGCATATGGAAGAAAAACGCGCCATTAACCGCCTGATGAACAAAGCGGCGAGCAGCTCTATCGGCGACGTTGAGCTGGTGATTTTTGTCGTAGAAGGCACCCGCTGGACGCCGGACGATGAAATGGTGCTCAACAAACTGCGCGATGGCAAAGCGCCGGTAATCCTCGCGGTGAACAAAGTGGATAACGTGCAGGAAAAAGCCGATCTGCTGCCACACTTACAGTTCCTGGCAAGCCAGATGAACTTCCTCGATATCGTGCCGATCTCTGCCGAAACCGGGTTGAATGTTGATACTATTGCGGCAATTGTGCGTAAGTATCTGCCTGAAGCGACTCATCACTTCCCGGAAGATTACATCACCGATCGCTCACAGCGTTTTATGGCGTCTGAAATCATCCGCGAAAAACTGATGCGTTTCCTCGGCGCTGAACTGCCGTACTCCGTGACCGTGGAGATCGAACGTTTCGTCTCTAACGAACGCGGCGGTTATGACATCAACGGTTTGATTCTCGTTGAGCGTGAAGGGCAGAAGAAGATGGTTATTGGCAACAAAGGGGCCAAGATCAAAACCATCGGGATTGAAGCGCGTAAAGACATGCAGGAAATGTTCGAAGCGCCTGTTCACCTTGAGCTGTGGGTAAAAGTGAAATCCGGTTGGGCCGACGACGAACGCGCACTGCGCAGTCTCGGTTACGTTGACGATCTTTAAGAGTAACTCCGATGGAAGGCTGGCAGCGCGCATTTGTCCTGCATAGTCGCCCGTGGAGCGAAACCAGCTTGATGCTGGACGTCTTCACGGAGGAATCGGGTCGCGTGCGTCTGGTTGCCAAAGGCGCACGCTCTAAACGCTCTACTCTGAAAGGTGCATTACAGCCTTTCACCCCTCTCTTGCTACGTTTCGGCGGGCGTGGCGAAGTAAAAACGCTGCGCAGTGCTGAAGCCGTCTCGCTGGCGCTGCCATTAAGCGGTATCACGCTTTACAGCGGTCTGTACATCAACGAACTTCTCTCCCGCGTACTGGAATACGAGACGCGCTTCTCTGAACTCTTTTTCGATTACTTGCACTGCATTCAGTCACTTGCAGGTGCCACTGGTACGCCAGAACCCGCGCTGCGCCGCTTTGAACTGGCACTGCTCGGGCATCTGGGCTATGGCGTCAATTTTACCCATTGTGCGGGTAGCGGCGAGCCGGTAGATGACACCATGACGTATCGTTATCGCGAAGAAAAAGGGTTTATCGCAAGCGTCGTTATCGACAATAAAACGTTCACCGGAAGGCAGTTAAAAGCGTTAAACGCGCGGGAATTTCCTGACGCAGACACACTGCGCGCCGCGAAACGCTTTACCCGCATGGCGCTTAAGCCGTATCTTGGCGGTAAACCATTAAAGAGCAGGGAACTGTTCCGGCAGTTTATGCCTAAGCGAACGGTGAAAACACATTATGAATGATGAGGATTGTCATGGCTGAATTACTGTTAGGCGTCAACATTGACCATATTGCAACGCTGCGTAACGCACGCGGTACTGCTTACCCGGATCCGGTGCAGGCGGCGTTTATTGCCGAGCAGGCGGGAGCGGACGGCATTACCGTGCATTTACGTGAAGATCGCCGCCACATTACCGACCGCGATGTGCGCATCCTGCGTCAGACGCTGGATACCCGCATGAATCTGGAGATGGCGGTGACCGAAGAGATGCTGGCGATCGCCGTTGAGACGAAGCCACATTTTTGCTGTCTGGTACCGGAAAAGCGTCAGGAAGTAACAACCGAAGGCGGCCTGGACGTCGCAGGACAGCGTGAAAAAATGCGCGATGCCTGCAAACATCTGGCGGAGGACGGGATCCAGGTTTCTCTGTTTATCGACGCCGATGAAGAGCAGATCAAAGCTGCGGCAGAGGTTGGCGCACCGTTTATCGAGATCCACACCGGTTGCTATGCTGATGCCAAAACTGACGCCGAACAGGCGCAAGAGCTGGCGCGTATCGCCAAAGCCGCGACCTTTGCCGCTAGTCTCGGTCTGAAAGTTAACGCTGGTCACGGTCTGACCTATCACAACGTGAAAGCCATTGCCGCCATCCCTGAGATGCATGAACTGAATATCGGTCATGCCATTATTGGTCGTGCAGTGATGACCGGACTGAAAGATGCGGTGGCAGAAATGAAGCGTTTGATGCTGGAAGCGCGTGGCTAATGGCAATATTAGGTTTAGGTACGGATATTGTGGAGATCGCTCGCATTGAATCGGTGATCGCCCGATCCGGTGAGCGCCTGGCACGCCGCGTATTAAGCGATAACGAATGGGCAATCTGGAAAACGCACCACCAGCCGGTGCGTTTTCTGGCGAAGCGTTTTGCTGTGAAAGAAGCGGCGGCAAAAGCGTTTGGCACCGGGATCCGCAATGGTCTGGCGTTTAATCAATTTGAAGTATTCAATGATGAGCTCGGCAAACCACGGCTACGGCTATGGGGTGAGGCATTAAAACTGGCGGAAAAGCTCGGCGTTGTAAATATGCATGTAACGCTGGCAGATGAACGCCACTATGCTTGTGCCACGGTAATTATTGAAAGTTAAAAAAATACCGTTCTCTTTATAAAGTAAAACCCCCGAACTGGTAAGGAACGGGGGTTTTCACTTTACAACTTTAATTTTGTGCAGCACACGATTCCAACGGAAATAATTATGGATCAATTTAGTTGACCTGTACAAGCAACTTGCAATCTCTGACATAAAAAACGCGAGCCTTTACGAAGAAATCGACATTGATGAAAAGATTAACGTGACCGCTTTTTGATAAGTACATTAAAATCGGTTTCGTTATTGGCAATTTTGCTGTGCTTTACACCATGCCACTGAATTCCCCCATTGAAACGAGTGGTGTCGTCAAAGCTCTGGTGTGGAGTGCAGCACTCGATTCCAATAACTCGCACGTTCAGTTTTGGGGAGATGTAAGGGCTAATCTGAACGGCTGCATTCCTTGTTTAAGGAAAAACGAATGACTGATTGCCGATACCTTATTAAACGGGTCATCAAAATCATCATTGCTGTTTTACAGCTGCTCCTTTTGTTCTTATAACACAAGGAAACGTACTTAAGGTGCGTCCGGTGAACCAGTCGGACGCGCCTTTAATAACTATAAATAAGTGTCTGGGCAGATACTATATAAATTTACTTAGTGAATGATTATGCTAATTTCATCATTTAAATAAATATAATAGCGTTAAGGTTTCTCTATAAGATAATTAACACTCTACTTCCAGAGCAGAATATTAAATTTTATCCGCGTGGTGCATCAGCACAAATTTATCCCACAACTGTTCTTCCGTCTCGACATGTTGCGGATCTTTCACAATAGTATTGGGGATCGGACACACCTTCTGGCAGGTTGGTGTCTCGTAGTGCCCTACGCATTCGGTACACTTATCGCTGTTAATCTCGTAGATATGATCGCCCATTGAAATCGCCTCATTCGGGCATTCGGGTTCACACATATCACAATTGATGCATTTTTTAGTGATTAACAGCGCCATAAGGAAACTCTCAAAACAACACAAACCGGGCGGGCATTATACGCGCATTCTTTACTCAGACCAGTTTTTTCACCAGCGCTTCACTATGACGAATACGTTCTGGTGCCAGTTCCAGATCCTGCTGAATCAGCGCAATGAACAGCAAATCCGTTAACATTCCCTGCGCGTGGCAAGCAGAGATTGAAGCACTGTTTGTCGCTTGTTCTTCGGCAATGGTATACAGGCAATGAGAAGCACGCTGTTGCAGGGCATTGGGAGTAAAGCCGGTAATCGCCAGCACTTTTCCGCCCACTCGCAGCATCTCATCTGCCGCCAGGTTTAACTCGCGCCGTACACCGGTGTAGGAAATGGCTAATAACAGATCGTCAGGGGACGACGCCTGTACTGTAGCGAGTAGCGCATGCATATCGCGCACTGCGGCAGCATTGAAGCCAATCTTCATCAGCTTCCAGGCAAAGTTTTGCGCCACCAGACCCGAAGCGCCAATACCGGTCAGAATTATCCGCCGCGCAGAGCGCAACATTGCCACGCACTCATGCAGCTTCTCTTCACTATTAACGTTTAGCGTTGCGTACATGGCGGCAGTATTTTCTTTAATCAATTTTTCGCCGACCAGCCGTAACGGATCATCACCGCGGATTTGGTTATGAATGGGCACGGAGGGAGATTCCGGCTGGCTTGCCAGCGCTTCACTCAACGCCAACTTAAGTGCCGGAAAACCTTTATAGCCGAGTTTTTGCGCGAACTTCACGACGCTGGACTGACTGACTCCGGCTTCGTTGGCCAGTTGCTGAGAGCTTAAATGGCGCGCCGTATCAGGTTGTAGCAGCAGATAATCCGCCAGTTTTTTATCACTCTGGGCAAGCCCCTGGTAACGCTGACGGATACGAAGTAAGCCGTTCATATCTTTCCTCGCGATGAAATAGTGGCGACAACAGGCAATATGAGACAAACGCGAGTGAATTTTATATTCCATTGCCGCTAATTGCCATGAATTAAAAATTCCAGTTAGCCATGATGCGGTCGATTGTTGCCGGAAAAGTGATGATCTATCTGTTAGGCTATGTAGTAGCGAAAATTAATCAGGATGTTTCAGTCCAGAGGAGTATGGTTTGGCAACTCACGAGCGTCGTGTGGTGTTTTTTGACTTAGATGGAACATTGCATCAGCAGGATATGTTCGGCAGTTTTTTGCGTTATTTACTGCGTCGCCAACCGCTGAATGCGTTGCTTGTCCTGCCGTTGTTGCCGATCATAGCCATTGCGTTATTGATAAAAGGCCGTGCGGCACGCTGGCCGATGAGTCTGCTTCTGTGGGGATGCACTTTTGGTCACAATGAAGCGCGTTTGCAGGCGTTGCAGGCCGATTTCGTACGCTGGTTTCGTGACAATGTTACCGCCTTTCCGCTGGTTCAGGAGCGATTAACCACCTACCTGTTAAGTTCCGATGCTGATATCTGGTTGATTACCGGCTCTCCGCAGCCGCTGGTTGAAGCGGTTTATTTCGATACGCCCTGGCTGCCGCGGGTTAATCTTATCGCCAGTCAGATTCAGCGTGGCTATGGTGGTTGGGTATTGACGATGCGTTGCCTCGGGCATGAGAAGGTCGCGCAACTGGAGCGCAAAATCGGCACGCCGCTGCGGCTGTACAGTGGCTATAGCGACAGTAATCAGGACAACCCGCTGCTTTATTTCTGTCAGCATCGTTGGCGAGTAACCCCGCGCGGTGAACTCCAGCAACTGGAATAGAGTAAAGCATAGCGTCCGTGTATAATGCGCCGCGCTTTTATAACCGGAGTTTTCTTTTTGTCTGAAGTCGAATTTAGCCACGAATACTGGATGCGTCATGCAATGACGCTGGCGAAGCGTGCCTGGGATGAGCGGGAAGTACCGGTCGGCGCGGTATTAGTGCATAACAATCGTGTTATTGGCGAAGGCTGGAACCGTCCGATTGGTCGACATGATCCCACCGCACATGCAGAAATCATGGCCCTACGGCAGGGCGGTCTGGTGATGCAAAATTATCGTCTGATCGACGCCACGTTGTATGTCACGCTTGAACCCTGTGTAATGTGTGCCGGAGCGATGATCCACAGTCGCATTGGTCGCGTGGTCTTTGGTGCGCGTGACGCGAAAACTGGCGCTGCGGGATCTTTAATGGATGTGCTACATCATCCGGGTATGAATCACCGGGTGGAAATTACGGAAGGAATACTGGCGGATGAGTGCGCGGCGTTGCTCAGTGACTTCTTTCGCATGCGCCGCCAGGGAAATTAAAGCGCAGAAAAAAGCGCAATCCTCGACAGATTAATTTTGTTTCTCTTCACTCCCTTTTCTGGAAAATAGCAGAGAGGGAGAGTGGGTCAAATAGTTTGATGACGACTGGGAAAGAAACGAGAGAAAAGGAAATTTCTCTTTGCCCAACTCCGTAGGCGATACCGCCGGATAATCCTGCGCCAGTTGCATCGCCGCTTCTGTAGCCTGCTTCTCTTTCTCTTGCAGATAACCCACCAGGCTAATCTGATACTTACGAATATTTTCGACATAAGCGTAGGCTTCATGCCCACGAGCGTAGCCGTAAGTCAGCTTGCTGTAATAGGGTTTCTGGCTAAGTAAAGGCAGACGCTGTTTTACGTCAGCCCAACTGTCAGGATTCCCTTTGGTTTTTGCCGTCAGAGCGCGGGCATCCAGCATATGCGCATAGCCCATATTGTACGCGGCGAGGGCAAACCAAATCCGTTCGTTCTCCGGCACACTTTCCGGCACTTTACTCATCATATCCTGCAAATAACGCACGCCGCCGCTGATGCTCTGTTCGGCATCGGTACGATCCGTAATGCCGAGGCTTTGCGCGGTATTTTGGTTAGCATCATCATGCCGCGCACACCCGTCGGTGAAGTGGCCTGCGCATCCCAGTGCGATTCCTGATAAGCAATAGCGGCCAGCAAACGCCAGTCAATTTCTTCGGCGTATTTCTCAAACAGGGGCTTTAACTGCGGCAGTACCGCATCGACGGCGCGTAAAAATGTGCGCGTATCGACGTAATCAAAATCATCGCCATGCCCCAGGTATTTCTCTTCAATGCGTGCCAGCGTACCGTCTTCATTCATCTCATTGAAGAAATCGAGCAGAGCGGCGGAAAGGGTATTATCGCCATCTAACGGGCTAAACCAGGGTCACTGGTTGTTCATCGGTGATATCGAGCGCTACGGCGAGTTCCGGGTGAACGCGCTGAAACAGGCTGATGGCGACAGAATCAGCAATGGTGTAATCGAGTTTTCCTTCGATGACATCTTCCATTAATTCCGCAGAGCCTTTTTTGTCGTCTACCTTCCAGCTTAATTCCGGGAATTTTGTGTCTTTCAGGGTCTGGAGATCGTTAACCACCACGTGACCCGGTGCAACGGTGAGTTGCTCTGCCGTCAGGTTGCCCAGCGTACGTGGGCGATACTGACCCACTTTATAAACCAGTTGTTGTGACACGGAATAATAGGTAGGACCAGGCTGATAATTTTTTACCCGCTCACTGTTATAGACCAGTCCTGCCGCCAGCAGGTCGGCGTTACCATTATCGAGGTCGTCAAACAGCTGGCTGATATTCTGCCGCACGGTCACTTTCAGTTTTACACCGAGGTAATCGGCAAACTGTTTCGCCAGTTCGTAATCCAGGCCAAAAGGTTTCCCGTTGATTTCGTTATACGTCAGGGGAGTATGAATGGTGCTCACACGCAACTCTCCCCGCGCTTGAATGGCGGCGATACGGTTGTCGGCTTTACCAAACCAGGGAATGGATGGCCAGAGAGCGACCGCGAGCAGCAGTGCCAGAATGCCGATGAACAGATAATTAATCTTTAATTTTTTCAATTAGTTAATTCTCTGTGTCGTGCGCGTCCCAGCTTGAAAAAACGTAATAATAGTGAAAGGTTTACTCATAAATGAGCGGCATTTTGCGTAAACCTGCGCCAGTTGGCAACTTATTACAGCCATTGGCGGCACGCGTTGCTAATTCACGATGGTGATTTTATTTCCACGCAAACGGTTTCGTCAGCGCATCAGATTCTTTATAATGACGCCCGTTTCCCCCCCCTTGGGTACACCGAAAGCTTAGAAGACGAGAGACTTATGATGGAAATTCTGCGTGGTTCGCCTGCATTGTCGGCATTCCGAATCAACAAACTGCTGGCACGTTTTCAGGCTGCCAGGCTCCCGGTTCACAATATTTACGCCGAGTATGTCCATTTTGCTGACCTCAATGCGCCGTTAAACGATGATGAGCACGCACAACTTGAACGCCTGCTGAAATATGGCCCGGCACTCGCCAGCCACGCCCCGCAAGGCAAACTCCTGCTGGTGACCCCGCGTCCTGGCACCATCTCTCCCTGGTCTTCGAAAGCGACCGATATCGCCCATAATTGCGGTCTACAACAGGTAAACCGCCTTGAGCGCGGCGTGGCTTACTATATAGAAGCCGGTACGCTGACTAATGAACAATGGCAGCAGGTGACCGCTGAACTGCACGACCGCATGATGGAAACGGTCTTTTTTGCTTTAGATGATGCAGAGCAGTTGTTTGCTCATCATCAGCCAACCCCGGTCACCAGCATTGATTTGCTGGGGCAGGGCCGTCAGGCGCTAATCGACGCTAACCTGCGTCTTGGTCTGGCGCTGGCGGAAGATGAGATTGACTATCTGCAGGATGCGTTCACAAAGCTTGGTCGTAACCCGAACGACATCGAGCTGTATATGTTCGCGCAGGCGAACTCCGAGCACTGCCGTCACAAAATTTTTAACGCCGACTGGATTATCGACGGTGAACAGCAGCCGAAATCGCTGTTCAAGATGATCAAAAACACCTTCGAAACCACGCCGGATCACGTTCTCTCTGCTTATAAAGATAACGCCGCCGTCATGGAAGGGTCTGAAGTGGGCCGCTACTTTGCTGACCACGAAACGGGCCGCTACGATTTCCATCAGGAACCGGCGCATATTCTGATGAAAGTCGAAACTCACAACCACCCGACGGCGATTTCTCCGTGGCCGGGCGCGGCGACCGGTTCCGGCGGTGAAATCCGCGATGAAGGTGCCACCGGGCGTGGCGCAAAGCCGAAAGCCGGTCTGGTCGGTTTCTCCGTATCCAACTTGCGTATTCCGGGCTTTGAACAGCCGTGGGAAGAAGATTTCGGTAAGCCTGAGCGCATTGTCACCGCGCTGGACATCATGACCGAAGGCCCGCTGGGCGGCGCGGCGTTTAACAACGAATTTGGTCGCCCGGCACTGAACGGCTACTTCCGTACTTATGAAGAAAAAGTGAACAGCCACAATGGCGAAGAGCTGCGCGGTTATCACAAACCGATCATGCTGGCGGGTGGGATCGGCAACATTCGCGCCGATCACGTACAAAAAGGCGAGATCAACGTTGGTGCGAAGCTGGTCGTTCTCGGCGGCCCGGCAATGAACATCGGTCTTGGCGGCGGCGCGGCGTCTTCCATGGCATCTGGTCAGTCTGATGCGGACCTCGACTTTGCTTCCGTACAGCGCGACAACCCGGAGATGGAGCGTCGCTGCCAGGAAGTGATCGACCGTTGCTGGCAGCTTGGTGATGCCAACCCAATCCTGTTTATCCACGACGTTGGCGCAGGCGGTCTTTCTAACGCCATGCCGGAACTGGTGAGCGACGGCGGGCGCGGCGGTAAATTCGAACTGCGCGATATCCTGAGCGACGAACCGGGCATGAGCCCGCTGGAAATCTGGTGTAACGAATCCCAGGAACGCTACGTGCTGGCGGTTGCTGCCGATCAGTTACCGCTGTTTGACGAACTGTGTAAGCGTGAGCGCGCGCCATACGCGGTGATTGGCGAGGCCACCGAAGAATTACATCTTTCTTTGCACGATCGTCATTTTGATAATCAGCCGATCGATCTGCCGCTGGACGTACTGCTTGGTAAAACGCCGAAGATGACCCGCGAAGTACAAACGCTGAAAGCGAAGGGTGATGCGCTGGTTCGTGAAGGGATTACCATTGCTGACGCGGTGAAACGCGTGCTGCACCTGCCGACCGTGGCGGAGAAAACTTTCCTGGTGACCATTGGTGACCGCAGCGTAACCGGCATGGTAGCGCGCGATCAGATGGTGGGTCCGTGGCAGGTGCCGGTCGCTAACTGCGCGGTCACTACCGCCAGCCTCGATAGCTACTACGGCGAAGCGATGGCGATTGGCGAGCGTGCGCCGGTTGCGCTGCTGGATTTCGCCGCCTCTGCCCGTCTGGCGGTCGGTGAAGCGTTAACCAATATTGCCGCAACACAGATTGGCGATATCAAACGCATTAAACTTTCCGCCAACTGGATGGCGGCGGCAGGCCACCCTGGTGAAGATGCGGGCCTGTATGAAGCCGTTAAAGCTGTGGGCGAAGAACTTTGTCCGGCGCTGGGCCTGACGATCCCGGTGGGTAAAGACTCTATGTCGATGAAAACCCGCTGGCAGGAAGGTAACGAAGAGCGCGAAATGACGTCGCCGCTGTCGCTGGTGATTTCTGCATTTGCCCGTGTGGAAGATGTGCGTCACACCATCACGCCGCAGCTTTCTACCGAAGATAACGCATTACTGCTGATTGATCTGGGCAAAGGCAATAACGCGCTGGGCGCAACGGCGCTGGCGCAGGTTTATCGTCAGCTTGGCGACAAACCGGCAGATGTACGCGATGTTGCGCAACTGAAAGGCTTCTATGACGCGATTCAGGCGCTGGTTGCACAACGTAAGCTGCTGGCATATCACGACCGCTCTGATGGCGGCCTGCTGGTAACGCTGGCGGAAATGGCCTTTGCTGGTCATTGTGGCATTGACGCAGATATCGCCTCTCTGGGTGACGATCGCCTGGCGGCGTTGTTTAACGAAGAACTGGGTGCGGTGATTCAGGTTCGTGCCGCTGACCGTGAAGCGGTCGAGTCCGTACTGGCGCAGCATGGGCTTGCGGATTGCGTCCATTATGTAGGGCAGGCGGTTTCCGGTGACCATTTTGTGATTACTGCCAACGGGCAGACTGTATTTAGCGAAAGCCGCACCACGTTGCGTGTCTGGTGGGCAGAAACTACCTGGCAGATGCAGCGTCTGCGTGACAACCCGGAGTGTGCTGACCAGGAGCACCAGGCGAAATCAAACGACGCCGATCCGGGCCTGAATGTGAAACTGTCGTTCGATATCAACGAAGATGTGGCAGCACCGTATATTGCCACTGGCGCACGTCCGAAAGTTGCCGTACTGCGTGAGCAGGGCGTGAACTCGCATGTTGAAATGGCGGCAGCTTTCCACCGTGCAGGCTTCGATGCTATCGACGTGCATATGAGCGACCTGCTGGCTGGACGCACGGGCCTGGAGGATTTCCACGCCCTGGTCGCGTGCGGTGGTTTCTCCTACGGTGATGTACTGGGTGCCGGTGAAGGTTGGGCGAAGTCTATCCTGTTCAATGACCGTGTACGCGATGAGTTTGCAACCTTCTTCCACCGTCCGCAAACGCTGGCGCTGGGGGTATGTAACGGTTGCCAGATGATGTCTAATCTGCGTGAACTGATCCCTGGTAGCGAGTTGTGGCCACGTTTTGTGCGTAACACCTCCGATCGCTTTGAAGCGCGTTTCAGTCTGGTAGAAGTAACCCAAAGCCCGTCGCTGCTGTTGCAGGGGATGGTGGGCTCGCAGATGCCGATTGCTGTCTCTCACGGTGAAGGGCGCGTGGAAGTGCGTGATGCGGCGCATCTGGCGGCACTGGAAAGCAAAGGGCTGGTGGCACTGCGCTATGTCGATAACTTCGGCAAAGTCACTGAAACATACCCGGCTAACCCGAACGGTTCTCCGAATGGTATTACGGCGGTCACGACTGAAAGCGGTCGAGTCACCATTATGATGCCGCACCCGGAACGTGTTTTCCGTACTGTCAGTAACTCCTGGCATCCGGAAAACTGGGGCGAGGATGGGCCGTGGATGCGTATTTTCCGCAATGCACGTAAGCAGTTGGGGTAAGCCGTCAACCCATTGGTTTTGCAGCCGGATGAGGCATTAAGCACCAACTACTATTATAAGCTCCCAACTTCGGGAGCTTTTTTGTGTCTGTAAATCACGACAATGGGTGGTTTACCGTGTCGCTTTCTGGCGACACTTAACTAATTGATTTTAATGGCATCTAATAAGTTTATCTTAAGTTGTCTCTTTTTAGCGACACAGTGGCTGATTTACAGCCAAATAGCGAAGAAGCCATAACCCCTTCAAAACAGCGTACAATCAGTACGTTACCAAACTATTTTCTTTATTGGCACAGTTACTGCATAATAGTAACCAGTGGCTCATTCACCGACTTATGTCAGCCCCTTCGGGACGTGCTACATAAAATTCGAATGACGCACAACAAGGTGCCTGCCGTCCAACTTCTGATATCAGCGTAGCTATATCAACCCTCGGGCGAAACGTCGAGTTAGGCACCGCCTTATTCCATAACAAAGCCGGGTAATTCCCGGCTTTGTTGTATCTGAACTTCCCCTCGGTTAGCATCAGGCTATTCGCGTCTGACGAGAGTAACACCTTGAAACGCTGGCCCGTTTTTCCCCGCTCATTACGACAACTGGTAATGCTGGCATTTTTGCTGATTCTGCTACCCCTGTTGGTGCTGGCATGGCAAGCCTGGCAAAGCCTGAATGCGCTTAGCGATCAGGCGGCGCTGGTTAACCGCACTACGCTTATTGATGCCCGGCGCAGTGAAGCGATGACCAACGCGGCACTGGAAATGGAGCGCAGCTACCGTCAGTATTGCGTGCTGGACGACCCTACGCTTGCGAAGGTTTATCAAAGCCAGCGCAAGCGTTATAGCGAAATGCTCGATGCCCACGCAGGCGTGCTGCCGGACGATAAACTCTACCAGGCATTACGTCAGGATTTGAATAATCTGGCTCAACTTCAGTGTAACAACAGCGGTCCCGATGCTGCTGCCGCCGCGCGTCTGGAAGCCTTTGCCAGTGCCAATACCGAAATGGTGCAGGCCACGCGCACAGTGGTGTTCTCTCGTGGGCAGCAACTTCAGCGTGAAATCGCCGAACGTGGGCAATATTTTGGTTGGCAATCGCTGGTGCTATTTCTGGTGAGTCTGGTGATGGTGCTACTTTTCACGAGGATGATTATCGGGCCGGTGAAAAATATCGAGCGCATGATCAACCGGCTGGGGGAAGGGCGTTCTCTGGGCAATAGCGTCTCGTTCAGTGGACCGAGCGAGTTACGCTCGGTTGGGCAACGTATTCTTTGGTTAAGTGAGCGCCTGTCATGGCTGGAATCCCAACGCCATCAATTTTTAAGACATTTATCTCATGAATTAAAAACCCCGCTGGCGAGTATGCGCGAGGGCACTGAATTACTGGCTGACCAGGTTGTCGGGCCGCTTACGCCCGAGCAAAAAGAGGTGGTGAGCATCCTTGATAGCAGCAGCCGCAATTTGCAAAAACTGATCGAACAACTGCTTGATTACAACCGTAAACAAGCGGACAGTGCGGTGGAACTGGAGAATGTTGAGTTAGCACCGCTGGTGGAGACAGTAGTTTCTGCTCATAGCCTGCCCGCACGGGCTAAAATGATGCATACCGACGTTGATCTCAAAGCAACAGCTTGCCTGGCGGAGCCAATGCTGCTGATGAGCGTACTGGATAATCTTTACTCCAATGCGGTGCACTACGGGGCTGAATCCGGTAACATTTGCCTTCGCAGCAGTTTACATGGTGCGCGGGTTTATATTGATGTCATCAATACAGGCACGCCCATTCCGCAAGAGGAACGCGCCATGATCTTCGAACCCTTTTTTCAGGGAAGCCACCAGCGAAAAGGGGCGGTGAAGGGCAGCGGTCTGGGATTAAGCATTGCCAGGGATTGTATTCGCCGTATGCAAGGGGAACTGTATCTGGTCGACGAGAGCGGGCAAGATGTTTGTTTCCGCATTGAATTACCGTCGTCGAAAAACACGAAATAATGCTAACAGCCTATCCCATCAGGCTATTTTATTTGCCAGTTTGGCCCCGGGCAGTGCTCGAAATCTTCACGTACGACATGTACGCTCCGGTTTCTCCGCGCTGTCCATGTCCAAACTGCCTGCAACAATTACGCCCACTGGGATAGGCTTTAAGTCTGGTGAATATGCGACACATTTTTCAACGATTATTGCCCCGACGGCTGTGGCTGGCAGGGCTGCCATGTCTGGCATTGCTGGGTTGCGTGCAGAGTCACAATAAGCCAGCCATTGATACGCCAGCAGAAGAAAAAATTCCGGTTTATCAACTGGCTGACTATCTTTCTACTGAATGTAGCGACATCTGGGCGCTGCAAGGTAAATCAACCGAAACCAATCCGCTTTACTGGCTGCGGGCGATGGATTGTGCTGATCGTTTAATGCCTGCGCAGTCGCGTCAGCAAGCCCGCCAATATGACGACGGCAGCTGGCAAAATACCTTTAAACAAGGGATTTTGCTCGCCGACGCCAAAATTACGCCGTATGAGCGCCGCCAGCTGGTCGCGCGCATTGATGCGCTAAGTACCGAGATCCCGGCACAGGTTCGCCCTCTGTATCAACTCTGGCGCGACGGTCAGGCGCTGCAACTGCAACTGGCGGAAGAGCGCCAACGCTACAGTAAACTCCAGCAGTCCAGCGACAGCGAGCTGGATACTTTGCGCCAGCAACATCACGTTCTACAACAGCAACTGGAACTCACTACCCGCAAGCTGGAAAACCTGACCGATATTGAACGCCAGCTCTCGACCCGCAAACCGGCTGGAAATTTCTCGCCGGATACGCCGCACGAGAGTGAAAAGCCCGCGCCATCCACCGATGAGGTCACTCCTGATGAGCCATAAACCTGCGCATTTATTATTGGTCGATGACGATCCGGGATTGCTGAAACTGCTTGGCCTGCGCCTGACCAGCGAAGGCTACAGCGTGGTCACGGCGGAAAGTGGCGCTGAAGGATTACGGGTACTGAATCGCGAAAAAGTAGATTTAGTCATCAGCGACCTGCGGATGGATGAAATGGACGGTATGCAGCTGTTTGCTGAAATCCAGAAAGTGCAGCCGGGAATGCCAGTAATTATTCTTACCGCGCATGGTTCTATTCCCGATGCCGTTGCTGCAACACAGCAGGGCGTGTTCAGTTTTCTCACCAAGCCTGTCGATAAAGACGCGCTATATCAGGCAATTGACGATGCGCTGGAACAATCCGCGCCAGCCACCGACGAACGCTGGCGCGAGGCGATTGTCACCCGCAGCCCGCTGATGCTGCGTTTGCTGGAACAGGCGCGGCTGGTGGCGCAATCAGACGTTAGCGTTTTGATTAACGGCCAGAGCGGCACCGGGAAAGAGATTTTCGCCCAGGCTATCCACAACGCCAGCCCGCGCAACAGCAAACCATTTATTGCTATTAACTGTGGCGCATTGCCCGAGCAATTGCTGGAGTCGGAGCTGTTTGGTCATGCGCGTGGTGCGTTTACTGGCGCTGTCAGCAATCGCGAAGGTTTATTCCAGGCGGCGGAAGGCGGTACGCTATTTCTCGATGAGATTGGCGATATGCCTGCACCGTTGCAGGTCAAACTGCTGCGCGTGTTGCAGGAGCGTAAAGTGCGCCCGCTGGGCAGTAACCGCGATATTGATATCGACGTGCGGATTATTTCCGCCACTCACCGCGACCTGCCAAAAGCGATGGCGCGCGGGGAATTCCGTGAAGATCTCTATTACCGCCTCAACGTTGTCAGCCTGAAAATTCCGGCTCTGGCAGAGCGCACAGAAGACATTCCGCTACTGGCAAATCACCTGTTGCGCCAGGCGGCAGAGCGACATAAACCGTTTGTCCGCGCGTTCTCCACCGATGCAATGAAACGCCTGATGACCGCTAGCTGGCCGGGTAATGTACGCCAGTTGGTCAACGTGATTGAACAGTGCGTGGCGCTGACCTCATCTCCGGTGATTAGTGATGCATTAGTAGAGCAGGCGCTGGAGGGTGAAAATACGGCGCTGCCAACCTTTGTTGAGGCACGTAATCAGTTTGAACTCAACTATTTGCGTAAGCTGCTGCAAATTACCAAAGGCAACGTCACCCACGCGGCGAGAATGGCGGGGCGCAACCGGACAGAATTTTATAAACTGCTTTCCCGACACGAGCTGGATGCAAACGATTTCAAGGAATGAATTGGCGTTATGTGTTACGTTTAGCAGATCAAAAGACAGGCGACCTTTTCAAGGAATAGCATGAAAAAGATTGATGCGATTATTAAACCCTTCAAGCTGGACGATGTTCGCGAAGCACTGGCTGAAGTCGGCATTACCGGCATGACGGTCACTGAGGTGAAAGGTTTTGGCCGCCAAAAAGGCCATACCGAGCTGTACCGCGGCGCGGAGTATATGGTGGATTTTCTGCCGAAGGTGAAAATTGAGATTGTCGTACCGGACGACATTGTTGATACCTGTGTCGATACCATTATTCGCACGGCGCAAACCGGCAAAATCGGTGACGGTAAAATCTTCGTCTTCGACGTGGCACGGGTCATTCGCATCCGTACCGGTGAAGAGGACGACGCGGCAATTTAAACCGCGTCAAGGGTTGCCGGATGTTTCCATCCGGCAACATCAAATCACAGCACCTTATGCGGACCAAAGCATTCGTAATGAATGTTTTCCTGTTTCACGCCCAGATCCACTAACTGTTTCGCGGCAAACTGCATGAAGCCAACCGGGCCGCAGAGATAGAACTGCATTGTCGGATCGCTGAACGCACCTTCCAGTTTGCTCAAATCCATCAGACCTTCGCTATCAAACTGACCTTTAGCGCGATCGGCTTCGCTTGGCTGACGATACCAGGTGTGCGCGGTAAAGCGCGGCAGTGCTTGCCCCAGTTCCTTAACTTCATCGGCAAAGGCGTGAACATCGCCATTTTCTGCCGCATGGAACCAGTTCACTTGTGCTGTGTGGCCAGCTTTTGCCAGCGTGTCGAGCATTGCCAGCATTGGCGTTTGACCGACACCGGCAGAGATTAACGTCACTGGTGTGTCATCTGCGACAGCCATAAAGAAATCACCTGCCGGAGCGACCAGTTTCACGACATCGCCAACATTGGCGTGATTGTGCAGCCAGTTGGATACCTGCCCACCCTCTTCGCGTTTCACCGCAATACGATAGCCTTTGCCATCCGGTTTGCGAGTCAAAGAGTACTGACGAATTTCCTGATGCGGGAAACCTTCCGGCTTCAGCCAGACGCCGAGATATTGCCCCGGACGGTATTCTGCCACTGCGCCACCGTCGACCGGCTCCAGTTCGAAGCTGGTGATAAGCGCGCTGCGCGGTGTTTTAGCCACAATGCGGAAATCGCGAGTACCTTCCCAGCCACCGGCTTTGCTGGCGTTTTCGTTATAGATTTCCGCCTCGCGATTGATAAATACATTAGCCAGTACGCCATAGGCTTTACCCCACGCGTCCAGCACTTCCTGGCCCGGGCTGAACATTTCGTCCAGCGTCGCCAACAGGTGTTCACCGACAATGTTGTACTGTTCCGGTTTGATCTGGAAACTGGTGTGCTTCTGCGCGATTTTTTCTACCGCTGGCAGCAGCGCAGGCAGGTTTTCAATATTACTGGCGTAGGCGGCAATAGCGTTAAACAGGGCTTCACGTTGATCGCCATTGCGCTGGTTACTCATGTTAAAAATTTCTTTGAGTTCTGGGTTATGAGTAAACATACGGTCGTAGAAATGGGCGGTTAACTTTGGCCCCGTTTCCACCAGTAAAGGGATGGTGGCTTTTACTGTAGCGATGGTTTGAGCGTCAAGCATATGGTCTTCCTTTTTTTGCATCTTAATTGATGTATCTCAAATGCATCTTATAAAAAATAGCCCTGCAATGTAAATGGTTCTTTGGTGTTTTTCAGAAAGAATGTGATGAAGTGAAAAATTTGCATCACAAACCTGAAAAGAAATCCGTTTCCGGTTGCAAGCTCTTTATTCTCCAAAGCCTTGCGCAGCCTGAAGGTAATCGTTTGCGTAAATTCCTTTGTCAAGACCTGTTATCGCACAATGATTCGGTTATACTGTTCGCCGTTGTCCAACAGGACCGCCTATAAAGGCCAAAAATTTTATTGTTAGCTGAGTCAGGAGATGCGGATGTTAAAGCGTGAAATGAACATTGCCGATTATGATGCCGAACTGTGGCAGGCTATGGAGCAGGAAAAAGTACGTCAGGAAGAGCACATCGAACTGATCGCCTCCGAAAACTACACCAGCCCTCGCGTAATGCAGGCGCAGGGTTCTCAGCTGACCAACAAATATGCTGAAGGTTATCCGGGCAAACGCTACTACGGCGGTTGCGAGTATGTTGATATCGTTGAACAACTGGCGATCGATCGTGCGAAAGAACTGTTCGGCGCTGACTACGCTAACGTCCAGCCGCACTCCGGCTCCCAGGCTAACTTTGCGGTGTACACTGCGTTGCTGGAACCAGGCGATACCGTTCTGGGTATGAACCTGGCGCATGGCGGTCACCTGACTCACGGTTCTCCGGTTAACTTCTCCGGTAAACTGTACAACATCGTTCCTTACGGTATCGATGCTACCGGTCATATCGACTACGCCGATCTGGAAAAACAAGCCAAAGAACACAAACCGAAAATGATTATCGGTGGCTTCTCTGCATATTCCGGCGTGGTGGACTGGGCGAAAATGCGTGAAATCGCTGACAGCATCGGTGCTTACCTGTTCGTTGATATGGCGCACGTTGCGGGCCTGGTTGCTGCTGGCGTCTACCCGAACCCGGTTCCTCATGCTCACGTTGTTACTACCACCACTCACAAAACCCTGGCGGGTCCGCGCGGCGGCCTGATCCTGGCGAAAGGTGGTAGCGAAGAGCTGTACAAAAAACTGAACTCTGCCGTTTTCCCTGGTGGTCAGGGCGGCCCGTTGATGCACGTAATCGCTGGTAAAGCGGTTGCTCTGAAAGAAGCGATGGAGCCTGAGTTCAAAACTTACCAGCAGCAGGTCGCTAAAAACGCTAAAGCGATGGTAGAAGTGTTCCTGGAACGCGGCTACAAAGTGGTTTCCGGCGGCACTGATAACCACCTGTTCCTGGTTGATCTGGTTGATAAAAACCTGACCGGTAAAGAAGCTGACGCCGCTCTGGGCCGTGCTAACATCACCGTCAACAAAAACAGCGTACCGAACGATCCGAAGAGCCCGTTTGTGACCTCCGGTATTCGTGTAGGTACTCCGGCGATTACCCGTCGTGGCTTTAAAGAAGCCGAAGCGAAAGAACTGGCTGGCTGGATGTGTGACGTGCTGGACAGCATCAATGATGAAGCTGTTATCGAGCGCATCAAAGGTAAAGTTCTCGACATCTGCGCACGTTATCCGGTTTACGCATAAGCGAAACGGTTAATCTGTTGAAAAAAGGCTTCCTTCGGGAAGCCTTTCTACGTTATTGCGCCATCAAATCTGCCGTAACTGCGCCTCAACATACAAATAGCCAATTCCCAGCACCTGCTGTGCGCGGCTTAATTGCCCAAAGCCAATTTGCGTCGCTTTCACGCTCGGTCCTTCGTCGCGGTCGAACGGGTTAAATCCCGTCTGGCGAATAATGGTATTAAGCCAGTTCTCACCAAAGGCACAACTGCGACCGTACAACCAAATCTGATTAATATTGAGGATGTTGAGGAAGTTATACAGACTCAAACCAATGGCGTTGGCAGAGCGATCAACCCAACTGGTGATCCACGGTTCTCCACTCTGCCAGGCAGCGATTAACTGCGCGGTAGTTAGTTTTTCAGGATCAAGCTGAGTATTAACCGGTTGTGATTTTAGCCATACCCGGGCCTGTTTTTTTAATGCGCTTAACGAGGCGACGGTTTCCAGGCAGCCGTAACGCCCGCAGTCGCAGACGACGCCATCCGGATTAACGATGGTGTGACCAATTTGCCCGCTACCATACAAACTGCCGCGATAAATTTGCTCGTTAATCACGAACGACGAGCCAATGCCGTAATCAACGTTGATCACGCAGAAATCCCGTTCCTGCGAATTATTTTGCCATTTCTCCGCCAGCGCCAGCATCACGCAGTCATTATCGACCATCACCCGAATGCCGAGCTTCTCTTCCAGCAGATACTTTACCTCAACCGGCGTTGTCCACGGCGCTTGCGGCATGGTTTGCGACACGCCAGTCACCGGATCAACCTGACCGTGGATTGCCAGAGCCAGATTGATGGTGCGGTCCGGCCACAATTTACGGTGGCGATGCCAGCATTTTTCGATTTCGGACAGCAGCGCCTGCGGCGTTGGAGCGTCAATCTGAAAGCGTTCAAATTCGCCTTTCGGACTTAAACAGGCATTAGCGACCTGACACTCAATGCTGGTGGGCGTCACGTTCAGGCACAGCGTCCAGTCTCCTTCCGGCGCAATCAGCCATGTACCGCTACTATGCCCGCGCGTCTGGCTTTCATCGTCGATATTCACCACCCGTTTTTCGCTTTCCAGTTCCTGCAAAATATTACTGACTGCCGGAATCGAAATTTGCGCCAGCCGGGCCAGCGTTGATTTATTGGCGCGCTTTTGCCGGTACAGCAGTTCCAGAATCACGCATTTGTTATGGTGGCGAATCTGTTGATTATTAATGCAGGCTCTCATCTTCACTAAACCTTGTTTAGTTAATTGCGTGATTATTCCGCGAAAACATTGCCAGATTGTTCAATACACTGCCACAAATCTTTTAATTCAGTATGTCTTGTTAATATTGAGGGCACCATGACTCCAGTAAAAGTGTGGCAAGAGCGCGTTGAGATCCCTACCTATGAAACCGGGCCGCAGGATATACATCCCATGTTCCCTGGAAAATCGCGTTTATCAGGGATCGTCCGGCGCGGTTTATCCCTACGGCGTGACCGATACGCTGAGCGAGCAGAAAACCCTGAAATCCTGGCAGGCGGTGTGGCTGGAAAATGACTACATCAAAGTGATGATCCTGCCGGAACTGGGCGGTCGGGTGCATCGCGCATGGGATAAAGTGAAACAGCGCGATTTTGTCTATCACAATGAAGTCATTAAACCTGCGCTGGTGGGGCTGCTGGGACCGTGGATCTCCGGCGGGATTGAGTTTAACTGGCCGCAACACCATCGCCCGACCACCTTTATGCCCGTTGATTTCACCCTCGAAGCCCATGAAGACGGCGCACAGACAGTGTGGGTAGGCGAAACGGAGCCGATGCATGGTTTACAGGTGATGACAGGTTTCACCCTGCGCCCTGACCGGGCGGCGCTGGAAATCGCCAGCCGCGTCTATAACGGCAACGCCACGCCGCGTCATTTCTTGTGGTGGGCCAACCCGGCAGTGAAAGGGGGGGAAGGGCATCAGAGCGTCTTCCCGCCGGATGTAACGGCGGTGTTTGATCACGGCAAACGGGCCGTCTCTGCTTTCCCCATCGCCACCGGCACTTACTACAAAGTGGACTACTCCGCTGGAGTGGACATTTCTCGCTATAAAAATGTGCCTGTTCCAACCTCATATATGGCTGAAAAATCACAGTACGATTTTGTTGGCGCGTGGTGTCCGATGAAGATGGCGGTTTGCTGCACGTTGCCAACCACCATATTGCGCCAGGTAAAAAACAGTGGAGTTGGGGACACAGCGAATTTGGCCAGGCGTGGGATAAGAGTCTGACCGACAATAACGGCCCGTATATCGAACTGATGACCGGTATTTTTGCCGATAACCAGCCTGATTTTACCTGGCTTGATGCGTACGAAGAGAAGCGTTTCGAGCAGTATTTCCTGCCTTACCATTCTCTGGGCATGGTGCAAAATGCCTCCCGCGATGCGGTGATAAAACTCCAGCGTAGTGAGCGGGGGATTGAGTGGGGGCTGTATGCCATCTCTCCGTTGAACGGATACCGCCTGGCGATCCGCGAAATCGGCAAATGCAACGCGTTACTTGATGATGCCGTGGCACTGATGCCAGCGACCGCCATCCAGGGCGTGTTGCACGGTATCAATCCTGACAGACTAACCATTGAGCTCTCCGATGCCGACGGCAATATCATACTGAGTTATCAGGAACATCAGCCGCAAGAGTTGCCGTTGCCGGACGTCGCCAAAGCGCCACTGTCAGCACAAGACATTACCAGTACAGATGAAGCCTGGTTTATCGGTCAGCATCTGGAGCAATATCATCATGCCAGCCGTTCCCCCTTCGATTACTACCTGCGGCGTGGCGCTGGACTTGCTGGATTATCGCTGTAACCTGGCGTTGGCGATGCTGGAATATAACCGCGCCGACTTCCCGCAAACGGTGGCGTATGCCACTCAGGCGCTGAAACGCGCACATGCGCTGAACAAAAATCCGCAGTGCGGACAGGCCAGTTTGATTCGCGCCAGTGCTTACGAACGTCAGGGACAATATCAACAAGCCGAAGAGGATTTCTGGCGGGCGGTCTGGAGCGGCAATAGTAAAGCAGGCGGCTATTATGGTCTGGCACGACTGGCGGCGCGTAATGGTCACTTCGATGCTGGTCTGGATTTTTGCCAACAAAGTCTTCGCGCCTGCCCAACCAATCAGGAAGTGCTTTGCCTGCATAATCTGCTGCTGGTGTTAAGTGGTCGTCAGGACAACGCGCGTTTGCAGCGCGAGAAACTGCTGCGCGATTATCCGCTGAACGCCACTCTGTGGTGGCTGAACTGGTTCGATGGTCGTAGCGAATCAGCCCTCGCGCAGTGGCGCGGTCTGTGTCAGGGACGCGACGTTAACGCCCTGATGACCGCCGGGCAACTGATTAACTGGGGAATGCCCACCCTGGCGGCAGAGATGCTGAACGCACTGGACTGCCAGCGCACGCTGCCGCTTTATCTGCAGGCGAGTTTATTGCCGAAAGCCGAACGCGGCGAACTGGTCGCAAAAGCCATTGATGTCTTCCCGCAGTTTGTCCGTTTCCCGAATACGCTGGAAGAAGTGGCGGCGCTGGAGAGTATTGAAGAGTGCTGGTTTGCCCGTCATTTTACTGGCCTGCTTCTACTACAACAAGCGCAGCTACAACAAAGCCATTACTTTATGGCAACGTTGCGTAGAGATGTCGCCGGAGTTTGCCGACGGCTGGCGCGGGTTAGCGATCCATGCGTGGAATAAGCAACACGATTATGAGCTGGCCGCGCGTTATCTTGATAATGCTTATCAGCTTGCGCCGCAGGATGCACGTCTGCTTTTCGAACGGGATTTGCTGGATAAGTTAAGCGGAGCCACACCGGAGAAACGACTGGCGCGTCTGGAAAATAATCTGGAAATTGCGCTGAAACGCGACGACATGACCGCAGAACTGCTCAATTTGTGGCATCTCACGGGGCAGGCAGACAAAGCGGCGGACATTCTCGCCACGCGCAAATTCCACCCGTGGGAAGGCGGGGAAGGGAAGATCACCAGTCAATTTATCCTCAACCAGTTATTACGCGCCTGGCAGCATCTTGATGCCAGAGAGCCGCAGCAGGCCAGCGAACTGCTTCATGCCGCGCTGCATTATCCGGAGAATTTAAGCGAAGGCCGTTTACCGGGGCAAACTGATAACGACATCTGGTTCTGGCAGGCGATATGCGCCAACGCGCAGGGTGATGAAACTGAAGCGATGCGTTGTTTACGTCTGGCGGCGACTGGCGATCGCACCATTAACATTCACAGTTATTACAACGATCAGCCGGTTGATTATCTCTTCTGGCAAGGAATGGCGCTGCGACTGCTGGGCGAACAACAAATCGCACAGCAACTGTTTAGTGAAATGAAACAGTGGGCGCAAGAGATGGCGAAAACCAGTATTGAGGCGGATTTCTTTGCTGTTTCACAACCTGACCTGTTGTCGCTGTATGGCGATTTACAACAGCAGCATAAAGAAAAATGCCTGATGGTGGCGATGCTGGCGTCCGCGGGACTCGGGGAGGTTGCGCACTATGAATCTGCTCGCGCTGAATTGACGGCGATTAATCCGGCCTGGCCGAAAGCGGCATTATTCACCACTGTGATGCCTTTTATTTTTAACTACGTTCACTAAACCCTATTAACTGTAATATTTGAGCGGCACGCGCTGCCGCTCACGCTCAAATAATTAAAATGAGCCGTTGTAAATAAAAACCCTACAGGAGGCACTATGCCTAAAAAAATGAGAATAACCCGTAATCTATTATTAATAGCTACGCTATTAGGTAGCGCACTATTTGCCAGGGCTGCGGATAAAGAAATGACCATTGGCGCAATATACCTTGATACCCAGGGATATTACGCTGGCGTGCGTCAGGGCGTTCAGGATGCGGCAAAAGATTCTTCAGTACAGGTACAGTTAATTGAAACTAACGCCCAGGGTGATATTTCGAAAGAAAGTACCTTTGTTGATACCCTCGTGGCGCGTAATGTCGATGCCATTATTTTATCGGCAGTGTCTGAAAATGGCAGTAGCCGTACCGTTCGTCGCGCCAGTGAAGCGGGTATTCCGGTGATTTGCTACAACACCTGTATTAATCAAAAAGGCGTCGATAAATATGTCTCGGCGTATCTGGTCGGCGATCCGCTGGAATTTGGTAAAAAACTGGGTAATGCTGCCGCCGATTATTTTATTGCCAACAAAATTGACCAGCCGAAAATTGCCGTCATCAATTGCGAAGCCTTTGAAGTTTGTGTGCAGCGACGTAAAGGATTTGAAGAAGTATTAAAATCCCGCGTTCCCGGCGCGCAAATAGTCGCTAATCAGGAAGGGACTGTTTTAGATAAAGCGATTTCCGTTGGTGAAAAACTGATTATCTCCACGCCGGATCTCAACGCCATTATGGGGGAATCGGGCGGAGCGACACTCGGCGCGGTAAAAGCGGTACGTAATCAAAATCAGGCCGGAAAAATTGCTGTTTTCGGTTCGGATATGACCACTGAAATTGCTCAGGAGCTGGAAAACAATCAGGTGTTGAAAGCGGTGGTGGATATTTCCGGTAAGAAAATGGGCAATGCTGTTTTCGCGCAAACTTTGAAGGTTATCAATAAACAAGCCGACGGTGAAAAAGTGATTCAGGTGCCTATCGATCTCTATACCAAAACGGAAGACGGTAAACAGTGGCTGGCAACGCACGTTGATGGTCTGCCCTAATCGCTGATTCGCAGAGGTCCCTATGTTCACGGCAACAGAGGCAGTCCCGGTAGCAAAAGTGGTGGCAGGAAATAAGCGTTACCCCGGCGTCGTTGCGTTGGATAACGTTAACTTCACGCTCAATAAAGGCGAAGTTCGTGCGCTGTTAGGCAAAAACGGCGCGGGCAAATCGACCCTCATTCGAATGCTTACCGGCAGTGAACGTCCGGATAGCGGTGATATCTGGATTGGCGAGACGCGACTGGAAGGTGACGAAGCTACGCTGACTCGCCGTGCCGCTGAACTGGGGGTTCGTGCGGTTTATCAGGAGTTAAGTCTGGTGGAGGGACTGACTGTGGCGGAAAACCTCTGCCTCGGTCAGTGGCCCCGCCGCAACGGCATGATTGATTACCTGCAAATGGCGCAGGACGCCCAACGTTGCTTGCAGGCGTTGGGCGTTGACGTTAGCCCTGAACAACTTGTTTCAACGCTAAGCCCGGCGCAAAAGCAACTGGTGGAAATTGCGCGGGTGATGAAGGGCGAGCCGCGCGTGGTCATTCTTGATGAACCCACCAGCTCGCTTGCCAGTGCGGAAGTTGAACTGGTGATCAGCGCGGTGAAAAAGATGTCGGCACTGGGCGTGGCGGTGATTTATGTCAGCCACCGGATGGAAGAAATTCGCCGCATTGCCTCCTGTGCCACCGTTATGCGCGATGGTCAGGTAGCGGGCGATGTGATGCTCGAAAACACCTCTACGCATCATATTGTGTCGCTAATGCTCGGGCGCGATCACGTTGATATTGCGCCGGTTGCCCCTCAGGAAATTATGGATCAAGCCGTGCTGGAAGTCCGTGCGTTACGCCATAAGCCCAAGCTGGAGGATATCAGCTTTACGCTACGTCGCGGCGAAGTGCTCGGCATTGCTGGCCTGCTGGGGGCAGGGCGCAGTGAATTGTTGAAAGCCATAGTTGGGCTGGAGACGTATGAACAGGGCGAAATTGTTATCAACGGCGAGAAAATCACGCGCCCCGATTACGACGACATGCTGAAACGCGGCATTGGCTATACGCCAGAAAACCGCAAAGAAGCGGGGATCATTCCCTGGCTGGGCGTTGACGAAAATACAGTGCTGACCAATCGGCAAAAAATCAGCGCCAACGGTGTGCTGCAATGGTCCACCATCCGCCGCCTGACCGAAGAGGTGATGCAGCGGATGACGGTCAAGGCCGCCAGTAGCGAAACGCCCATCGGCACGCTTTCTGGCGGCAATCAGCAAAAAGTGGTGATCGGTCGTTGGGTCTATGCCGCCAGCCAGATTTTGTTGCTCGACGAGCCAACGCGTGGCGTCGATATCGAAGCCAAACAGCAGATTTACCGTATTGTCCGCGAGCTGGCTGCCGAAGGAAAAAGCGTGGTGTTTATCTCCAGTGAAGTGGAGGAGTTGCCGCTGGTGTGTGACCGCATCCTGTTATTACAGCACGGTACGTTCTCGCAGGAGTTTCACTCGCCGGTCAATGTGGATGAGCTGATGTCCGCCATTCTGTCTGTGCACTGATGAATTTTACCGAGGAACCTGAAGATGTCTGCTTCGTCATTACCATTGCCGCAGGGCAAGAGCGTCTCGCTCAAACAATTTGTCAGTCGCCATATTAATGAGATCGGTTTGCTGGTGGTGATTGCCATTCTTTATCTGGTCTTCTCCCTGAACGCGCCTGGCTTTATCTCATTGAATAACCAGATGAACGTGCTGCGCGATGCTGCCACCATCGGGATCGCCGCCTGGGCGATGACGCTGATTATTATCTCCGGTGAAATTGATGTCAGCGTTGGGCCGATGGTGGCTTTTGTTTCAGTGTGCCTGGCGTTTTTGCTGCAATTTGACGTTCCGCTGGCGATTGCTTGTCTGCTGGTGTTGCTGTTAGGTGCGCTGATGGGAACGCTCGCCGGGGTGCTGCGCGGCGTGTTTAATGTGCCAAGTTTTGTTGCCACGCTGGGTTTATGGAGCGCCCTGCGCGGAATGGGGCTGTTTATGACGAACGCCTTGCCAGTGCCAATTAACGAAAACGAAGTGCTGGACTGGCTGGGCGGACAATTTCTCGGTGTGCCGGTATCCGCGCTGATCATGATGGTGTTATTTGCGCTGTTTGTGTTCATTAGCCGCAAAACCGCTTTCGGGCGCTCGGTTTTTGCTGTTGGCGGTAATGCCACTGCAGCGCAGTTGTGCGGTATTAACGTTCGTCGGGTACGCATTCTTATTTTTACCCTTTCGGGATTATTAGCGGCGGTGACCGGCATTTTGTTGGCGGCGCGCCTCGGTTCCGGTAACGCAGGTGCCGCAAACGGTCTGGAGTTTGACGTCATCGCCGCGGTCGTGGTCGGCGGTACGGCGCTTTCCGGCGGTCGCGGCTCGTTGTTCGGTACGCTGCTTGGCGTACTGGTGATTACGCTAATCGGTAACGGTCTGGTGCTGCTAGGGATTAACTCCTTTTTCCAGCAGGTGGTGCGCGGCGTCATCATCGTGGTGGCGGTGCTGGCGAATATCTTGCTGACTCAGCGAAGCAGTAAAGCGAAACGCTAAACCTAAACGCCCCTGGCGCGGGTGCGGCAGGGATGAAAATTAATCGTATTGTTAATGAGGGATTTATGAAAACGATGCTGGCAGCTTATTTACCAGGAAATTCGACCGTCGATCTGCGGGAAGTTGCGGTGCCGACGCCGGGTATTAACCAGGTACTGATCAAAATGAAATCCTCCGGAATTTGCGGAAGCGATGTCCACTATATCTACCACCAGCACCGCGCTACGGCGGCGGCACCCGATAAACCGTTATACCAGGGATTTATCAACGGTCATGAACCGTGCGGGCAAATTGTGGCGATGGGGCTAGGCTGCCACCATTTTAAAGAGGGCGACCGTGTGCTGGTGTATCACATTTCTGGCTGTGGTTTTTGCCCGAACTGCCGTCGTGGTTTTCCTATCTCTTGTACTGGCGAAGGAAAAGCGGCTTACGGCTGGCAGCGTGACGGCGGCCATGCTGAATACCTGCTGGCGGAAGAAAAAGATCTGATCCTGCTCCCGGACGCGCTGAGCTATGAAGATGGTGCGTTTATCAGTTGCGGCGTTGGTACAGCGTATGAAGGGATTTTGCGCGGCGAAGTTTCCGGCAGTGATAACGTGCTGGTGGTCGGTCTGGGGCCGGTCGGCATGATGGCGATGATGCTGGCGAAAGGTCGCGGTGCAAAACGGATCATCGGCGTTGATATGCTGCCGGAACGTCTGGCGATGGCTAAACAGTTAGGGGTGATGGATCACGGCTATTTAGCAACCACCGAAGGTCTGCCTCAGATTATCGCCGAACTCACCCACGGTGGCGCGGATGTTGCGCTCGATTGTTCCGGTAATGCCGCAGGTCGCTTGCTGGCACTGCAATCCACTGCTGACTGGGGACGCGTGGTTTACATTGGTGAAACCGGAAAAGTCGAGTTCGAGGTTAGCGCCGACCTGATGCACCATCAACGGCGGATTATCGGCTCCTGGGTGACCAGTCTGTTCCATATGGAAAAATGCGCCCACGATTTAACGGACTGGAAACTGTGGCCGCGTAATGCCATTACCCATCGCTTCTCACTGGAACAGGCAGGAGATGCCTATGCGCTGATGGCGAGCGGTAAATGCGGGAAAGTTGTGATTAACTTCCCGGATTAAGGAGTCAGCGGATGACCATCTATACCTTATCTCACGGGCCGCTAAAGCTGGACGTTTCTGACCGGGGCGGCGTCATCGAAGGCTTCTGGCGTGACGCGACGCCGCTCTTACGTCCCGGTAAAAAAAGCGGTGTGGCAACCGATGCCTCTTGTTTTCCGCTGGTGCCGTTTGCAAACCGGGTGAGCGGCAATCGTTTTGTCTGGCAGGGGCGTGAGTATCAACTGCAACCGAATGTTGAGTGGGATGCGCACTATCTGCACGGCGACGGCTGGTTGGGCGAGTGGCAATGTGTCTCGCGCAGCGAAGATAGCTTGTGTCTGGTGTATGAACATCGCAGCGGTGTTTATCACTATCGGGTAAGTCAGGCGTTTCATTTAACGGCGGATACGCTGACGGTGACGCTCGCTGTTACCAATCAAGGGGCAGAGACGCTGCCATTTGGTACCGGCTGGCATCCTTATTTTCCGTTGTCGCCGCAAACGCGGATTCAGGCACAGGCGAGCGGTTACTGGCTGGAGCGGGAGCAGTGGCTGGCGGGTGAGTTTTGCGAGCAGCTACCGCAGGAACTGGATTTTAACCAGCTCACGCCGTTGCCGCGCCAGTGGGTAAACAATGGTTTTGCCGGATGGAATGGTCAGGCCCGCATCGAGCAGCCGCAGGAGGGTTATGCCATCATCATGGAAACGACGCCGCCTGCACCGTGTTATTTCATCTTTGTTTCCGACCCGGCGTTTGATAAAGGATATGCGTTTGATTTCTTCTGTCTGGAACCGATGAGTCATGCGCCGGATGACCATCATCGCCCGGAAGGTGGTGACCTCATTGCGCTTGCACCAGGGGAATCAACAACTTCAGAGATGTCGTTGCGGGTTGCGTTGCTGTAATTTATAAAATGCCGGATAAGGCGTTCACGCCACATCCGGCATCTTTCCTAACGGCGATCGAGAGAAATCGCCCCCGGCCCGGTAATTGCCAACAGCAGGAATGCGCCAGCGATACTGACATTCTTCCAGAAATTAATCATATTTGGCCCAACCGCATCGCCGGTCATATCCCAGTAATGGTGACCAATTACCGCTGTACCCAGCGTGTAGAAAATAAACAGCACCGCCAGCGGACGGGTGAAAAAGCCAAGCACGATTAATATCGCGGCGGGCACTTCCATAACTACCGCAATAATAGCTGCCAGCATCGGCATCGGCGCGCCCAGCGAGGCCATATATTGGACCGTACCGTCAAAGCCCATCATTTTGGGAAAACCAAAAATAATGAAAATTAAGACCACGGCGATACGGGCAATTAATAACAAAACGGGGCGGGCAGCTCCAAAATCAAAATAACGTAGTGTGTTCATAACCAATCCCTTTGCAAGATAATGTGATTTAAACGTAATACACACTCTGGCACCTCGCCACGCCCCAGGCATTGAGATATTCGCTAATTATCCTGGTTACAGTGATTTAAGCGCGATGTGCTCATCTGTCAGCAGTTTCGCATCAAACGTTTTGCCGCTCTGGATCCATTTGCGGATTAAGCGAATCTCACGCCCCTGATTCAGCGTTACCGCACCGATAAGCACGCCGTTTTGCAGATTAAACCAAATCGCCTTCTGAGTTTCCGGGTTGCCACGACAAAGCCAGTCATCACCACGCATATCACCAATAAACTGTAAGTTATCACTGTACTGATCGCTCCAGAACCACGGCGGCGGCAGTCGCGGAAGCGGTAGCCCCAACATTGCGGAAGCGGCAATTTGCGCCTGGTCATTGGCGTTTTCCCAGCTTTCGCAGCGGTGTAGTGCACCATTATCAAGACGGGTGATTGCCACATCGCCACCGGCAAAGATCGCGGGATCGCAGGTGCGGCAAGCCTCATCAATGACAATGCCATTGGCAGTATCAAGGTTGGCCTCGCGAGCCAGTTGGTCGTTGGCGCTGATACCAATACCGTAAATCACCACATCGGCCCGAAGCGTTTCGCCACTTTGCAGCGTCAGTTCTACTTTTTCACCATCGACCACATGTTCAATGGCATTATTGAGCAGAATGCGCACACCAGCCTGCTGATGGCGCTGTAAAAGATAGCGTTGCACGGGCGGTGGTGCATTACGGCCCATGACGGTTGCCGCCAGTTCAATCACTGTCACCTTACATCCACGCTGCGTGGCGCTGGCAGCCAGTTCCAGACCAATAGTTCCGGCACCGACAATCACGACTGACCGTTCGGGCTGCAGAACTTCTCGCAGTCTGGCGGCATCGCCGGCATGGCGCAGAGTAAAGCAGCGTTCTCCCAGTGCATCAAGCAACGGCAGCGGTCTGGCTGCCGCGCCGGTTGCTATAAAAAGCTGATCCCAGTGCCAGCTTTCGCCGTTGGTTAACACTAACTCTCGTGTGTCGCGGCCCAATGTTTTGATGGTTACACCGGAATGCAGATGAACATTGTTTTCCTGCCACCAGTGAGCGGGTAACACAGACTGCAACTGTGGGGAATCTTCCAGCAACATGGATTTCGAGAGCGGGGGGCGTTCATAAGGAAGATGTTGCTCATCGGAAAACAGATGCAGCTCACCGGTGAACCCTTGCTGGCGAAGCGAGGCCGCAGCCATTGCCGCCGCTTGCCCACCACCGACAATAATGATCGTTTTTTCTTTCATCGTGCTTCCTTAAAGATCCAGCCCAGCCGCTACGTGGCGAATGCCGCGAATCGCTAAACCCGCATCAGCGTTGATCATCACACCGCTTAATGCGCGATTATTGCGCCGCGATGCCAACATCACATACGGACCCGTAAAATCCGCCGGTTGCGGGAAAAATTGCAGCGGTAATATGGCGGCAATTTTCTCCGGCGTCAGAGACTGCATTATCGAGGTTTCACTTTGCCCGAGCGCCTGTGGGCCGCGCAGGTCGCTGGCCATACCACACGGGCCGACGCCATTCACCCGCACTTTCGGTGCCAGTTCATAAGCCAGTTGGCGAATAAGTCCGGTTGCGGCATGTTTACTGGCGGTGTACAGCGGGCCACCGCCGCCGGGATACCAGGCGGCATTTGACAGTGTGAAAATCATGCTGCCTTCACTGGCGATTAACGCCGGAGCGCAGGCTTTTGCGCCCAGCAGGTAACCGAGTACGTTGACGTTAAACAGCTCGTGGAAGCCGGTTTCGAGCGTCTCTGCGGGAGTATTAACCAGTGAGGCATTGTGATCCCAGATGCCCGCATTGCCGATAAAACAATCCAGTTTGCCAGAACGAGTCAGGATCTGATCGATCGCGCGTTGATAATCGGTATAACAGGTCACGTTGCCTTCCACCGCCAGAATATGTTCACCAAATCGCTGACGCAGACTGGCGACTTTCGCCGCCGACAGTTCCAACGTGGCAACCTGCGCGCCTTCTTCGATAAATCGCTCGACCAGCGCCAGGCCTAATCCCGAACCGCCGCCGGTAATAAAGATGGACTCGTTATGCAGATCGCTCATGGCTGCGCCTCCGGTAAGTCGATGAAGATGTCACCACCTTCAACGTGTACTGGATAAGTGGTTAGCGGATCGGTGGCGGGCAGGCATAATGCTTTCCCCGTTTTCAGGCAAAAACTGGCGGCGTGCAGCGGGCACTCCACCGTGGCGTCATCTTCCAGATACCCTTCTGACATCGACGCATTACCATGGCTGCAACGATCGTTAATGGCATAAAACTCGCCGCCTACGTTGAACAGGGCGATGACGGGCGAGGTATCGATCCGGAGAGCCTCACCCTCCGGCACATCCGCAACGGGACACGCATAAATTCGATTCATCAGAACAGTACACTCAGGTTATGGGAAGTGATCACCGCTTGATCCAGGACGATATCCCGTTCCAGCAAGCGCCAGTTGTCATCTTCCAGACGGCGAACTTTGTCAAAACGAGTCCCGACATAGAACGCTTCATCGCGCTCTTTTTGTGCCCGATAAAGCAGATAATTTACCCGCACAGCAAATACGTTTGGGATGTCGGTTTCACTTACCTGGCAGTTGCTGATTAAGTGACGGGTGCGTGACGGCGGTTCTTCTGCCCAGGCCATACCCGTTTCCAGACGGGCGATTCGCCGTTCCAGCTGGTCTTTGGTGTCATTGAAAATCCAGGTCGTCGGCGGCTGGACGCCTTTGCGGCGGTCGCGTGTTTGCGCGTTAACTGTGGTGCGCATGGTGTAACGAATCTCTTCGTCGAGCTGTGCCAGCCAGTCACGAAATTTCCAGTCATCCAGCAGACTGGCTTCGTGAAAGAGAAACTGGCTAATGCGGTGATGTAACTCCAGTGAAACTTGCGCACTCATTTCATCACCTCCTGCTGGTAAGCGGCGGTTTTATCGAGCACTTCCTGCCAGCTTTCGCTACTCAGAAGATCGGCCCAGCGTTGGTACATTCCACGAGCGGCAGTTTCTGAAAAGATATAGTTAGTAATGCCAGGAATGCCGTCGTCGCGGTGCTTTTCCTGACCAAGCCCCATTTCCAGACACAGTTTGCTGTTGCGGGCGCGGTGGCCTTTAAGCAATTTCTGGATTTCACACCAGTTCTCCGAGTCATCCTGCTCGAGAAAACCAGCAGGACCAAAAGCACGAGTGGCGCTGTTTTCAAAAGCAGCTTTAACTTCATCGGAGGCGGCTTTGTCAGTAATACAGAACGCCCACACTTCGACTTGATCAGGGCCGCGCGGATGCCAGACGCGGAGCGTGGCAGTGCCGTTGAGCCATGAAAGCGTGGGGAAAATATTGTTATGACCCGCCAGGCGCAGGGCGCGAACTTCACCTAAACGTTGTTCTGCTTCGGCATAGGTTTCTCGGTAATAGCTTGAAACTGCGCCATCGACCCAGACATTAGCATCCGGTTTTTCAGTAAAGAAGAAACCGCTGCCGTGACCGTCCTGACCAAACTGCAGCGCATCTTTGGCGGTTTCCCACACCGGGCGGGCAGTTTGTCCATCACCGAGACGCTTATCGCTGCCATCATCTTTCGCCCCTAATACCTGAACGGCAGAAGCATGGCTGAACAGAGCATGATACTGGTCACTGGCGAACTGCTCTGCCGGGAATTTCCAGTTGCAGTTGATCACCCACTTTTGTACGCCGCCGACAATTTCGGTGCCGCCTTCGCGACGATCCAGCATGCCATCCAGATACCAGGCAATGTCACCAAGGTAATCACGCAGGCCCGGTGCGCTGGTATCCCAGTTGCCAAAAATCAGCCCTTTATAACTCTCCACACAAGGAACTTCGTTTAGTCCCCAGTGGGATTTACACAACCCTTGTGGGTAGGCGCGAGGTTCCAGCGGTACATCGATCAACTCGCCGTTAATGCCATAAGACCAGCCGTGATACGGGCAGGTAAAGGCGCGCGTGTTGCCGCAATCTGCATAACTCACACGCATGGCCCGGTGGCGGCATTGGTTGAGAAACGCCTTGATGCTGCCGTCTTTCTGGCGCACCACGACAACCGCATCTTCTCCCATGTAGGTGTTAAAGAAATCACCGGGTTTTGGGATCTGGCTTTCGTGGGCGAGAAATAGCCAGCAACGACCGAAAATGCGCTCAAGCTCCAGTTGGTAAATGTCCGGGTCGGTATAAATACGCGGAGTGACCCGACCGTTTTGGGTGTCAATCAGTTGGTAAATGTTCAAATCTGAGGGTGTGGTCATATTTTTTAATCCTGAAAGATAAGATGTATTGACCTTCTATTTTTGTGCCATAAGGATGTTGCTGGTTGGCTGCTAATATGTGAAATAGTTAATTTCTACCAGCTGAGACGTTTTTTCGATAACAAGGGGAAGGTGATGGAACTACGGCATTTACGCTATTTCGTCGCAGTGGCGCAGGCACTGAACTTTACCCGTGCGGCGGAAAAACTGCATACCTCACAGCCTTCGTTAAGCAGCCAGATCCGCGATCTTGAAAACTGTGTCGGTGTTCCGTTACTGGTGAGGGATAAGCGCAAAGTCGCATTGACGGCGGCGGGAGAATGTTTTCTCCAGGACGCGCTGGCAATCCTCGAACAAGCGGAAAATGCCAAATTACGGGCGCGGAAAATTGTTCAGGAAGACAGACAATTAACCATTGGCTTTGTGCCATCGGCGGAAGTGAATTTACTGCCAAAAGTATTACCGATGTTTCGTCTCAGACAGCCAGACACCTTAATTGAGCTGGTGAGTTTAATCACCACGGAACAGGAAGAAAAAATTCGCCGTGGTGAACTCGACGTCGGCTTAATGCGCCATCCCGTTTATAGCCCGGAGATTGATTATCTGGAGCTTTTTGACGAACCATTAGTGGTGGTGTTACCGGTTGATCACCCTTTAGCACATGAAAAAGAGATCACTGCCGTGCAACTGGATGGCGTGAATTTCGTCAGTACTGATCCAGCGTATTCCGGTTCGCTTGCGCCGATCGTTAAAGCGTGGTTTGCGCAAGAAAACAGCCAGCCAAATATCGTCCAGGTGGCAACGAATATTCTGGTGACCATGAATCTGGTGGGGATGGGGCTGGGCGTCACTTTGATACCCGGTTATATGAATAATTTTAATACCGGCCAGGTGGTATTTCGACCCATTGCCGGAAATGTGCCTGCCATTGCTTTACTGATGGCGTGGAAGAAAGGGGAGATGAAGCCGGCATTACGCGATTTCATCGCCATTGTGCAGGAACGTTTGGCATGCGTAACGGCATAATTACGCATTATTTTTGCAACATGCGTCGCGGCTCGCAGTTTTTTAGTGCTTGTGAACTGGCGTTACAGACATCAGGAAGCAGGCTCGAATATTCTTATTTTTCAACTTGCACCAACATTCGATTAACCCCAGACTAACGCCTCCTGACGGGAGGGACTCATGGTTTTGCAATCCACGCGCTGGTTGGCGCTCGGTTATTTCACATACTTTTTTAGTTACGGCATTTTTCTACCTTTCTGGAGCGTCTGGCTTAAAGGTATTGGTTTAACGCCAGAAACCATCGGCCTGTTATTGGGGGCGGGTCTGGTTGCCCGTTTCCTCGGGAGTTTGCTCATCGCGCCCCGCGTCAGCGATCCTTCCCGCCTGATTTCCGCCTTGCGCGTGCTGGCACTGCTGACACTTCTCTTTGCTGTCGCCTTCTGGGCGGGGGCGCACGTAGCGTGGCTGATGCTGGTGATGATTGGCTTTAACCTCTTTTTCTCACCGCTGGTACCGTTGACCGATGCACTGGCGAATACGTGGCAAAAGCAGTTCCCGCTTGATTACGGCAAAGTGAGACTGTGGGGCTCGGTAGCGTTTGTCATTGGCTCGGCGCTGACGGGCAAACTGGTCAGTATGTTTGATTATCGGGTGATCCTCGCGCTGTTGACGTTGGGCGTGGCATCCATGCTGCTCGGCTTTCTCATCCGTCCGACGATTCAGCCACAAGGGGCAAGCCGCCAGCAGGAGAGCACCGGTTGGTCTGCGTGGTTGGCGTTGGTTCGCCAGAACTGGCGCTTTCTGGCCTGCGTTTGTTTATTGCAGGGGGCACATGCGGCCTATTACGGTTTTAGCGCCATTTACTGGCAGGCAGCTGGCTACTCGGCCTCGGCGGTGGGCTATTTGTGGTCGCTGGGCGTGGTGGCAGAAGTCATTATCTTTGCGCTGAGTAATAAGCTTTTCCGCCGTTGTAGCGCCCGTGATATGTTGCTGATCTCGGCAGTATGTGGGGTATTGCGTTGGGGAATTATGGGGGCAACCACTGAGCTACTGTGGTTGATTATGGTGCAAATTTTGCATTGCGGCACCTTCACCGTGTGCCATCTGGCCGCTATGCGCTACATTGCTGCTCGCCAGGGTAGCGAAGTCATCCGTTTACAGGCGGTTTACTCTGCCGTCGCGATGGGCGGCAGTATCGCCATCATGACCGTTTTCGCCGGTTTCCTGTATCAATATCTCGGCCACGGCGTGTTCTGGGTGATGGCGCTGGTGGCGCTTCCGGCAATGTTTTTGCGCCCGAAAGTTGTTCCCTCATGCTGATTCGAGCATTTTGCGGATCTGCTCCTGTTGATGTGTTGTCAACGTCAGGTCCGTATAGATCAGCGGTGGTGAAAAGAGCGGTAACGGCATGGTATAAGGCGCAATAATCAGTGCCGCGCCGCGCGGAGCGCCTGTCTGCAAAAATGCCTTTACCGACATATGTTTAATGTTGAGCGGCAGTAACGTTATTTCGCGTAGCTGCTGCTCAATCTGCGCTTCTCGCTCGCTATCATTCCCGGTCAGTAGAATAATCTGTTTCTCATGCAGGTCGTTTTCCTGCATTAGCCAGGCACCGAAAATCACCGCGACCAGACCGCTTTCCTCATCAGAAAGATGGACGCCGTATTCACTTTCAAATCCGGCCAGCGCCGCGCGGGTGGTGCGCACCAGGCGTGGATACAGGCGGGCGAACTCTTCCGGCAGGGTGTTATCAATACCGATGGCAAACAAACTGCGATTTAACGCCTGGGCGAGGTGGGTATAAAGCTGATCGCACAACCCCTGTTCATCATAAAAACGAACATTTCCCAGCTCACGAAATGGTTTACCAGACGTTTGATAGACTGACGCAGTTGTCTGTCCCGCTGATGCGCATCCCGCAGTGGATCGGGAACCCGCAACATGGAAAAAAGTAATGCCATGAACAGTGGCTCATCAGGCGGTACAGGCTGGAGCGCCCGACGCTGCCAGTGGCGTCCAAATTTCCTGCGCTACCTGAAATTCAAGGCAGGATTCCGCCCAGCGACGTTGGAGCGGATTAAACTGAGGCGTAATTCCAGCGTGGTGTTGCAGCAAACAATATTGCAGATACAGACACAGGAAATGAATATCGCGCGTTTCAAAGCGTTTTTGCAGCCGTCGGGAGCAGAGATTCACTAACGCTTGTAGATTGGTATCGTCGTAAAAGTTACGCGCAATTCCGCGCCGCTTCAGTTCACTCTTCAGGGCGGGGGTGAAATGGCTGGTAATAAATGACGGACACAGACGGAAACCACGTCGTAGCCAGTGAAATAAACACAAACGTTGGTTAAGCACTGTACCTTCAACCCGGTAGCTACCGTCATAACCAGTAGTCAGTGTGAGTTGATGATAGCGCAGGATCTCTCGTCCTGTTTCGCTGATATCAAGACTGGCAATATCATCATCCACACCATTAAGCTCGCTGAAAGTTGCCGTGGTGGCGGTCAACCCCGGCTGAAAGAGCGTCAGCAAGATCTGGCAGCGGCGCTGGGGAGCCGAAAGGACAGATGGTGGAGCAAGCGTAGGCATCATCTGTAGATCTCCCATAAGCATAATTGATAAGAATAGCTAAAGTTTGCTCAGGGAAATGGCGAAGGGAATGCTAATCATCAGAAATGTTGGCAAGCGTCACAGAATTTTTCTCATCTTAAATTGTTCTGACCAGTGGATTAGCATGTCTTAAGGTGGTTTTGTGAATGATTATCGTGCTAGCGATCATGGGTTAGTTCTGCGGATTCAACGCGCTAAGGATAAAATCCACCATCTGTTCGCGATAAACATCGCCGTGACGATCGGAAAAAGCATCAATGTGTTCGCCATCCGGGATTAGGATCAACCGTTTTGGCTCTTTTGCCAGGCTATACAACTTTTCGCTGTGCTGCCATGGGATAACGTGATCAGCTTTACCGTGAATGAGTAAAAGCGGGATCGGGCTGACGCTGGCGATGTAATTTTCGCCGCTGTAACTCTCATCAAGTAAGTAGCCACTGCCGGGGATCATCTGGTTGGCGATGGTCGCATAAGAGGCAAATGTGGAGTCGAGGATCACCGCACGTATGCCTTCACGATCACCCTGACCAATAACATCCCAGAATATTCGCCCCGCCAATACTCTGCCCGAACAGCACCAGCCGTTGTGGGTTTACATCACTGCGATGGCGCACCACATTGATGGCACTTTGCGTATCGTCCAGCAATCCGGCCTGGGACGGCGTGCCTTTTGATTTACCAAACCCGCGATAATCAAACATAAAAACGTTGAAATTACGCTCGGGTAACCAACTGACCAGCGGCCAGTGGGCGGACATATTTCCGGCATTGCCGTGAGCATGAATAATGGTAGCAATGGCGTTATCAGCAGGGCCCGTCGAAGAAGGAATAAACCAGCCTTGCAGACGAGTACCGTCCTTAGCCGTAAATTCGACGGATTCCGCCGACCAGGGGTCGGGACCGTATATTTTATCGTCAGGATAATAGAAGAAGTTGATGGCGACGCGCGGCACTAAATAAACGCAGAAGGCAACAACAAAGAGAATAAACAGAATTTTGAGAATGCGTTTGTTCACTGGCAGCGCCATAACCTTTCCTTGCGACTTCTTTATCATCCATTAATCGGGGAAAGATGGTGGGAGAGTGACGAAAGAAAGTAAAGCGGTGAGGAAGTATTTCGGAATAGCGCCTGAAAGGCGAGGGCGGGTGAGTGATATCACCCGCCTGAGTCATTAACGCTTCAGAGCGTCGCTTAACTCGTCACGCATGTTCGCCAGCATGGCTTTAACAACGCGCGGGTTACCAGCAACGATGTTACCGGTCAGCATATAGTTATGACCACCGGTGAAGTCGCTGACGATGCCGCCCGCTTCACGAACCAGCAGCTCGCCTGCCGCGAAATCCCCACGGGCGCAGACCGATTTCAAAGAAACCGTCAACGCGACCCGCAGCAACGTAAGCCAGATCCAGCGCCGCAGAACCGGTACGACGGAAGTCTGCACATTCGTTGAACAGTTTGCCGACGATGTTGATGTAGGTGGTGGCGTACTGTTTTGCTTTGAACGGGAAGCCGGTCGCCAGAATAGTACCGTCGAGATCGCGAGCGGTGCTGCCGCGCAGACGGTAGCCGTTCAGCTGTGCGCCCTGACCGCGAGTGGCGGTGAACAGTTCGTTACGCATAGGATCGTATACCACAGCAACTTCGGTGCGGCCTTTGATACGAACGGCGATAGATACCGCGAAGTGCGGCAGACGTTTGATAAAGTTGGTAGTGCCATCCAGTGGATCGATAACCCATTGAACATCCTGATCAGTACCTTCAAGTTCACCGCTTTCTTCGGTGATGATGGTGTGCTGTGGGTAAGATTTACGAATCGTGTCGATAATCACCGCTTCGGCAGCTTTATCTACGTTGGTCACGAAGTCGTTACTGCCTTTCTGGCTCGCTTCTACAGCGTCCGGGGTTTCATAGTTTTTGGCAATTAAATTACCCGCCTTGCGCGCTGCGCGCACGGCGATGTTCAGCATCGGATGCATCGGTCTCTCTCACTGGATGTTAAAGAACGGGAAAACGGCGCAGAGTATAGCAGCGAGATCGGCATCTGTCTTCGTTTTATGATAAGATGCGCGAATAATCTTTAGACGAAGAAAGACAATGCTGCAAAATATTCGAATTGTGCTGGTGGAGACGTCACACACCGGCAATATGGGTTCTGTTGCCCGTGCCATGAAAACAATGGGATTAACCAATCTGTGGCTGGTTAATCCACTGGTGAAACCCGACTCCCAGGCGATTGCCCTGGCAGCAGGGGCCAGCGATGTGATTGGTAATGCGCACATCGTCGATACGCTCGACGAAGCGTTGGCTGGTTGTAGCCTGGTGGTGGGCACCAGCGCACGTTCTCGCACGCTGCCGTGGCCGATGCTCGACCCGCGCGAATGCGGTCTGAAAAGCGTCGCTGAAGCGGCAAATACCCCGGTGGCGCTGGTGTTTGGTCGCGAGCGCGTCGGCTTGACCAATGAAGAGCTGCAGAAATGCCATTATCATGTCGCGATTGCGGCTAACCCGGAATACAGTTCGCTGAACCTGGCGATGGCGGTTCAGGTTATTGCCTATGAAGTGCGCATGGCCTGGCTGGCAACTCAGGAAAATGGCGAGCAGGTCGAGCATGAAGAGACGCCGTATCCGCTGGTCGATGATCTGGAGCGTTTTTATGGTCATCTGGAGCAAACGCTGCTGGCAACCGGTTTTATCCGTGAAAACCATCCGGGGCAGGTGATGAATAAATTGCGCCGTCTGTTTACCCGTGCACGCCCGGAAAGCCAGGAATTGAATATCCTGCGCGGGATTCTGGCTTCTATTGAGCAGCAGAATAAAGGTAACAAGGCCGAATAACAGTGGTTGCCTGATGCGATGCTTAACGCGTCTTATCAGGCTTGTAAGTGCACGGAATCCCAGGTCGGATAAGGTGTTCACACCGCATCCGACAACAGGTACAAACGCCACGATAAAAAAATGGCACTGAAGGTTAAATACCCGACTAAATCAGTCAAGTAAATAGTTGACCAATTTACTCGGGAATGTCAGACTTGACCCTGCTATGCAATACCCCCACTTTTACAATAAAAAACCCCGGGCAGGGGCGAGTTTGAGGTGAAGTAAGACATGAGACTGACATCTAAAGGGCGCTATGCCGTGACCGCAATGCTTGACGTTGCGCTCAACTCTGAAGCGGGCCCGGTACCGTTGGCTGATATTTCCGAACGTCAGGGAATTTCCCTTTCTTATCTGGAACAACTGTTTTCCCGTCTGCGTAAAAATGGTCTGGTTTCCAGCGTACGTGGACCAGGCGGTGGTTATCTGTTAGGCAAAGATGCCAGCAGCATCGCCGTTGGCGAAGTGATTAGCGCCGTTGACGAATCTGTAGATGCCACCCGTTGTCAGGGTAAAGGCGGCTGCCAGGGCGGCGATAAATGCCTGACCCACGCGCTGTGGCGTGATTTGAGCGACCGTCTTACCGGTTTTCTCAATAACATTACTTTAGGCGAACTGGTTAATAACCAGGAAGTGCTGGATGTGTCTGGTCGTCAGCATACTCACGACGCGCCACGCACCCGCACACAAGACGCGATCGACGTTAAGTTACGCGCTTAATAAAAAGAATTCAGAATCAGGCCGGAGTGCTAAACACTCCGTAAACACGGTCGTACATCCAGCCGGTAGCCTGGTTCCTTGCATTGAGTGATGTACGGAGTTTATAGAGCAATGAAATTACCGATTTATCTCGACTACTCCGCAACCACGCCGGTGGACCCGCGTGTTGCCGAGAAAATGATGCAGTTTATGACGATGGACGGAACCTTTGGTAACCCGGCCTCCCGTTCTCACCGTTTCGGCTGGCAGGCTGAAGAAGCGGTTGATATCGCCCGTAATCAGATTGCCGATCTGGTCGGCGCTGACCCGCGTGAAATCGTCTTTACCTCTGGTGCAACCGAATCTGACAACCTGGCGATCAAAGGTGCAGCCAACTTTTATCAGAAAAAAGGCAAGCACATCATCACCAGTAAAACCGAACACAAAGCGGTACTGGATACCTGCCGTCAGCTGGAGCGCGAAGGTTTCGAAGTCACCTACCTGGCACCGCAGCGTAACGGCATTATCGACCTGAAAGAACTGGAAGCAGCGATGCGTGACGACACCATCCTCGTTTCTATCATGCACGTGAATAACGAAATCGGCGTGGTGCAGGATATCGCGGCTATCGGCGAAATGTGCCGTGCTCGTGGCATTATCTATCACGTTGATGCAACCCAGAGCGTGGGCAAACTGCCTATCGACCTGAGCCAGTTGAAAGTTGACCTGATGTCATTCTCCGGTCACAAAATCTATGGCCCGAAAGGTATCGGTGCGCTGTATGTGCGTCGTAAACCGCGCGTACGCATCGAAGCGCAAATGCACGGCGGCGGTCACGAGCGCGGTATGCGTTCCGGCACTCTGCCTGTTCACCAGATCGTTGGTATGGGCGAAGCCTATCGCATCGCAAAAGAAGAGATGGCGACCGAGATGGAACGTCTGCGCGGCCTGCGTAACCGTCTGTGGAACGGCATCAAAGATATCGAAGAAGTTTACCTGAACGGTGACCTGGAACACGGTGCGCCGAACATTCTCAACGTCAGCTTCAACTACGTTGAAGGTGAGTCGCTGATTATGGCGCTGAAAGACCTCGCGGTTTCTTCAGGTTCCGCCTGTACGTCAGCAAGCCTCGAACCGTCCTACGTGCTGCGCGCGCTGGGGCTGAACGACGAGCTGGCACATAGCTCTATCCGTTTCTCTTTAGGTCGTTTTACTACTGAAGAAGAGATCGACTACACCATCGAGTTAGTTCGTAAATCCATCGGTCGTCTGCGTGACCTTTCTCCGCTGTGGGAAATGTACAAGCAGGGCGTGGATCTGAACAGCATCGAATGGGCTCATCATTAATCGGTATCGGAATCAGGAGAATTTATAATGGCTTACAGCGAAAAAGTTATCGACCATTACGAGAATCCGCGTAACGTGGGTTCCTTTGACAACAACGACGAGAACGTCGGCAGCGGCATGGTGGGTGCACCGGCCTGTGGCGACGTGATGAAGTTGCAGATTAAAGTCAACGATGAAGGTATCATTGAAGACGCGCGTTTTAAAACTTACGGCTGCGGTTCTGCTATCGCTTCCAGCTCCCTGGTCACCGAATGGGTGAAAGGGAAGTCTCTCGACGAAGCGCAGGCGATCAAAAACACCGATATTGCTGAAGAACTTGAACTGCCGCCGGTGAAAATTCACTGTTCTATTCTGGCAGAAGACGCGATCAAAGCCGCCATTGCGGACTATAAAAGCAAACGTGAAGCAAAATAAGAGTTGAGGTTTGGTTATGTCGATTACACTGAGCGACAGTGCAGCAGCGCGAGTAAATACCTTTCTGGCTAACCGCGGCAAAGGGTTTGGCCTGCGTCTGGGCGTGAGAACCTCCGGATGTTCAGGTATGGCTTATGTACTGGAATTTGTTGACGAACCGACGCCGGAAGACATCGTGTTTGAAGACAAAGGCGTGAAAGTCGTGGTCGATGGCAAAAGCCTGCAATTTCTGGACGGTACGCAGCTGGACTTCGTAAAAGAAGGCCTGAACGAAGGGTTTAAATTCACTAACCCGAACGTCAAAGATGAGTGTGGTTGCGGCGAAAGCTTCCACGTTTGATGCGCATACCGATAACCCCACCGTGGTCGCCTGCGCGTGGGGTTTGTTTTACCTGATTCGCCGTTATCGCGGCGGATCGCAGCCCTGAGAATGTTATGGATTACTTCACCCTCTTTGGCTTGCCTGCCCGTTATCAACTCGATACCCAGGCACTGAGCCTGCGTTTTCAGGATCTACAACGTCAGTATCATCCTGATAAATTCGCCAGCGGAAGCCAGGCGGAACAACTCGCCGCCGTACAGCAATCTGCAACCATTAACCAGGCCTGGCAAACGCTGCGTCATCCGTTAATGCGCGCGGAATATTTACTTTCTTTGCACGGTTTTGATCTCGCCAGCGAGCAGCATACTGTGCGCGACACCGCGTTCCTGATGGAACAGCTGGAACTGCGCGAAGAACTGGACGAGATCGAACAGGCGAAAGATGAAGCGCGGCTGGAAAGCTTTATCAAACGTGTGAAAAAGATGTTTGATACCCGCCATCAGTTGATGGTTGAACAGTTAGACAACGAGACGTGGGACGCGGCGGCGGATACCGTGCGTAAGCTGCGTTTTCTCGATAAACTGCGAAGCAGTGCCGAACAACTCGAAGAAAAACTGCTCGATTTTTAATTTCTGGAAGCTAAACATGGCCTTATTACAAATTAGTGAACCTGGTTTGAGTGCTGCGCCGCATCAGCGTCGTCTGGCGGCCGGTATCGACCTGGGCACAACCAACTCGCTGGTGGCGACAGTGCGCAGCGGTCAGGCCGAAACGTTAGCCGACCATGAAGGCCGTCACCTGCTGCCATCTGTTGTTCACTATCAACAGCAAGGGCATTCGGTGGGTTATGACGCGCGTACTAACGCAGCGCTCGACACCGCCAACACCATTAGTTCTGTTAAACGCCTGATGGGGCGCTCGCTGGCTGATATCCAGCAACGCTATCCACATCTGCCTTATCAATTCCAGGCCAGCGAAAACGGCCTTCCGATGATTGAAACGGCGGCAGGACTGCTGAACCCGGTGCGCGTTTCTGCGGACATCCTCAAAGCACTGGCGGCGCGGGCAACTGAAGCCCTGGCAGGCGAGCTGGATGGTGTAGTTATCACCGTTCCGGCGTACTTTGACGATGCCCAGCGTCAGGGCACCAAAGACGCGGCGCGTCTGGCGGGCCTTCACGTCCTGCGCTTACTTAACGAACCGACCGCTGCGGCTATCGCCTACGGGCTGGATTCCGGTCAGGAAGGCGTGATCGCCGTTTATGACCTCGGTGGCGGGACGTTTGATATTTCCATTCTGCGCTTAAGTCGCGGCGTGTTTGAAGTGCTGGCAACCGGCGGTGATTCCGCGCTCGGCGGCGATGATTTCGACCATCTGCTGGCGGATTATATTCGCGAGCAGGCGGGCATTCCTGATCGTAGCGATAACCGCGTTCAGCGTGAACTGCTGGATGCCGCCATTGCAGCCAAAATCGCGCTGAGCGATGCGGACTCTGTGACCGTTAACGTTGCGGGCTGGCAGGGCGAAATCAGCCGTGAACAATTCAATGAACTGATCGCGCCACTGGTAAAACGAACCTTACTGGCTTGTCGTCGCGCGCTGAAAGATGCGGGCGTAGAAGCTGATGAAGTGCTGGAAGTGGTGATGGTGGGCGGTTCTACTCGCGTGCCGCTGGTGCGTGAACGAGTAGGCGAATTTTTCGGTCGTCCACCGCTGACTTCTATCGACCCGGATAAAGTCGTCGCTATTGGCGCGGCGATTCAGGCGGATATTCTGGTGGGTAACAAGCCGGACAGCGAAATGCTGTTGCTGGATGTGATCCCGCTGTCGCTGGGCCTCGAGACCATGGGCGGCCTGGTGGAGAAAGTGATCCCGCGTAATACCACGATTCCGGTGGCCCGCGCCCAGGATTTCACCACCTTTAAAGATGGTCAGACGGCAATGTCTATCCATGTGATGCAGGGTGAACGTGAACTGGTGCAGGACTGCCGCTCGCTGGCGCGTTTTGCACTGCGTGGTATCCCGGCGCTACCGGCTGGCGGCGCGCATATTCGCGTAACGTTCCAGGTCGATGCCGACGGTCTTTTGAGCGTGACGGCGATGGAGAAATCCACCGGCGTTGAGGCGTCTATTCAGGTCAAACCGTCTTACGGTCTGACCGATAGCGAAATCGCTTCGATGATCAAAGACTCAATGAGCTATGCCGAGCAGGACGTAAAAGCCCGTATGCTGGCAGAACAAAAAGTAGAAGCGGCGCGTGTGCTGGAAAGTCTGCACGGCGCGCTGGCTGCTGATGCCGCGCTGTTAAGCGCCGCAGAACGTCAGGATATCGACGATGCTGCCGCTCACCTGAGTGAAGTGGCGCAGGGCGATGATGTTGACGCCATCGAACAAGCGATTAAAAACGTAGACAAACAAACCCAGGATTTCGCCGCTCGCCGCATGGACCAGTCGGTTCGTCGTGCGCTGAAAGGCCATTCCGTGGACGAGGTTTAATATGCCAAAGATTGTTATTTTGCCTCATCAGGATCTCTGCCCTGATGGCGCTGTTCTGGAAGCGAATAGTGGTGAAACCATTCTCGACGTTGCGCTGCGTAACGGTATCGAGATTGAACACGCCTGTGAAAAATCCTGTGCTTGCACCACCTGCCACTGCATCGTTCGTGAAGGTTTTGACTCGCTGCCGGAAAGCTCAGAGCAGGAAGACGACATGCTGGACAAAGCCTGGGGACTGGAGCCGGAAAGCCGTTTAAGCTGCCAGGCGCGCGTTACCGACGAAGATTTAGTGGTCGAAATCCCGCGTTACACTATCAACCATGCGCGTGAGCATTAACAGAGGTTAGTATGGGACTTAAGTGGACCGATAGCCGCGAAATTGGCGAAGCACTGTACGATGCGTATCCCGATCTTGATCCGAAAACGGTTCGATTCACCGATATGCATCAGTGGATTTGCGATCTGGAAGATTTCGACGACGACCCGCAGGCATCCAACGAAAAAATCCTCGAAGCGATTTTGTTGGTCTGGCTTGACGAGGCCGAGTAAATGAACGGGCTGCCTGGGGGTAGCCCGTTTTGCTGTTAAACGAATAAGGATAACTAAAATGACAGAAGCGATGAAAATTACCCTCTCTATCCAACCTGCCGATGCGCGCTGGGGAGAAAAAGCAACTTACAGCATTAATAATGATGGCATTACCCTGCATTTGAACGGGGCAGACGATCTGGGGCTTATCCAGCGTGCGGCGCGCAAGATTGATGGTCTGGGCATCAAGCATGTTCAGCTAAGCGGAGAAGGCTGGGATGCGGATCGCTGCTGGGCATTCTGGCAAGGTTACAAAGCCCCGAAAGGCACGCGTAAAGTGGAGTGGCCGGATCTGGACGATGCCCAGCGCCAGGAACTGGATAACCGCCTGATGATCATCGACTGGGTGCGTGACACCATCAACGCACCGGCAGAAGAACTGGGGCCATCGCAACTGGCACAGCGTGCTGTTGATCTGATCAGCAATGTCGCGGGCGATTGTGTGACTTACCGGATCACCAAAGGCGAAGATCTGCGTGATCAAGGTTATATGGGGCTGCACACCGTCGGACGCGGTTCAGAACGTTCTCCGGTATTGCTGGCGCTGGATTACAACCCAACTGGCGATAAAGAAGCGCCAGTGTACGCGTGCCTGGTTGGTAAAGGCATCACTTTTGACTCCGGCGGCTACAGCATCAAACAGACCGCATTTATGGACTCGATGAAGTCGGACATGGGCGGCGCGGCAACGGTTACCGGGGCGCTGGCGTTTGCCATTACGCGCGGACTGAACAAGCGCGTGAAGCTGTTCCTCTGCTGTGCGGATAACCTGATCAGCGGCAACGCGTTCAAACTGGGCGATATTATTACCTATCGCAACGGTAAAAAAGTTGAAGTGATGAACACTGATGCGGAAGGGCGTCTGGTGCTGGCCGATGGCCTGATTGATGCCAGTGCGCAGAAACCGGAACTGATCATTGATGCGGCGACCCTCACCGGGGCGGCGAAAACTGCGCTGGGTAATGATTATCACGCGCTGTTCAGTTTTGACGATGCGCTTGCCGGTCGCTTGCTGGCGAGTGCCGCGCAGGAGAATGAACCGTTCTGGCGTCTGCCGCTGGCGGAGTTCCACCGCAGCCAGCTGCCGTCTAACTTTGCCGAACTGAACAATACCGGAAGCGCGGCGTACCCGGCAGGCGCGAGCACGGCGGCGGGCTTCCTGTCGCACTTTGTTGAGAACTATCAGCAAGGCTGGCTGCATATCGACTGCTCGGCGACTTACCGTAAAGCGCCGGTTGAACAGTGGTCTGCGGGTGCTACGGGACTTGGTGTGCGCACGATTGCTAATCTGTTAACGGCGTAAACTAATATGCCGGATGCGGCGTAAACGCCATATCCGGCCTACAAAGTATTGCAAATTCAACAAATTGTGAATCCCTTGTAGGCCTGATAAGTATGGCGCATCAGGCACTTGTGCCCCGAACGTTGAATGAATTGTGGTTCTTATGTCCGAAACAAAAAATGAACTTGAAGACCTGCTGGAAAAAGCAGCAACCGAACCGGCGCACCGCCCGGCCTTTTTCCGTACTCTACTGGAATCCACCGTCTGGGTGCCGGGTACGGCGGCGCAGGGCGAGGCTGTGGTTGAAGATAGCGCGCTTGATTTACAGCACTGGGAAAAAGAAGACGGCACCAGCGTCATTCCTTTTTTTACCTCGTTAGAAGCACTTCAACAGGCGGTTGAAGACGAACAGGCATTTGTCGTAATGCCCGTTCGCACATTGTTTGAGATGACCCTTGGCGAAACGCTCTTCCTTAATGCCAAACTGCCAACCGGTAAAGAATTTATGCCGCGTGAAATCAGTTTGTTGATTGGTGAAGAAGGAAATCCGCTGAGCAGCCAGGAAGTACTGGAGGGCGGTGAATCGCTGATATTATCGGAAGTCGCAGAGCCACCAGCACAAATGATTGATTCTCTCACCACCTTATTTAAAACTATTAAGCCGGTGAAGCGTGCTTTTATTTGTTCAATTAAAGAGAACAAAGAGGCACAGCCTAATTTACTTATTGGCATTGAAGCCGATGGTGATATCGAAGAAATTATTCAGGCGGCGGGAAGTGTAGCGACCGATACATTACCTGGCGATGAACCCATCGATATTTGTCAGGTGAAAAAAGGGGAAAAAGGAATTAGCCACTTTATTACCGAACATATTGTGCCATTCTATGAACGTCGCTGGGGTGGTTTTTTGCGTGACTTTAAACAGAACCGGATAATCTAAAATATGCCGCCCCAAAGGGCGGCATTCGGGCTTACCTGCTGTTCTGAAGGTTGTTAACCACCAATAAATTGTTGCCGGAGAGACTCCGGTTATTATTTACCTCGGTTAACAGCGCACCAGAAACAATAAGTACGATACAAAAGCTCCGTATCTTCATTGTGCGGTCCATGCGAAGACCGCATCACGACAGCACCACTGGCGATATTGCCGCGATAGCAAGCGCTGTGAAACACCTGCATTTACGGCCATGGAACATCCTTTCCTTAAGCCAGCGCCCGTTTGCGAGACGGCGGAAAGGGCCGGTGTCGATAATACGCTAAATAAACAATGATTACTCTCTTTCGCTTGACAAAAAGAGAGTTACTGGCGAGTATTGCTTTGCTGTGAAGCACCTGCGTTGCTCATGCAACACAAGCCAATCTGCTGGAAAGGCCGCGAACCAAACCAGCAACAAAAAACCGCCTGATTTTGGCGGTTTTTTGTTGTTTAAAGAAAGTGAATTTACACGTTTAAGTAATATCTTTTACCGATTAGTATTTTTAATATTGAGCTGGATTTGTTTATATTTGTCCGAATTCGGACTAATAAGCCAGGTTATTTTATTACCGAACATATTGTGCCATTCTATGAACGTCGCTGGGGTGGTTTTTTGCGTGACTTTAAACAGAACCGGATAATCTAAAATATGCCGCCCCAAAGGGCGGCATTCGGGCTTACTTGCTGCTCTGAAGTTTGTTAACCACCAGTAAATTGTCGCCGGAGAGACTCCGGTTATTATTTACCTCGGTTAACAGCGCACCAGAAACAATAAGTACGATACAAAAGCACCGTATCTTCATTGTGCGGTCCATGCGAAGACCGCATCACGACAGCACCACTGGCGATATTGCCGCGATAGCAAGCGCTGAGACGCGCTTGCTCTAACGGTCGCGGAACATCCTTTCCTTAAGCCAGCGCCCGCTTGCGAGACGGCGGAAAGGGCCGCAGTGGATAATACACTAACAGAACAATAATAACTCTCTTTTGCTTGACAAAAAGAGAGTTACTGGCGAGTATTGTGTCCGCTGAGACGCGCTTGCATTACTACGGTAATACAACCTGCTGGAAAGGCCGCGAACCAGACCAGCAATAAAAAACCGCCAAATTCGGCGGTTTTTTATTGCCTGTAAAAAGCTTATTTCAATGGCTCAACCGGTAAATCTGCCCGTGCGCCCCATTCACTCCATGCGCCGTCGTACAGTTTCACGTTTGGCACATCCAGCGTCGCGAGTGCCAACAAAACCACGGCTGCCGTTACACCAGAGCCGCAGCTGACGATAATCGGTTTGTCATAGCTGACGCCGCGACCAAAAAATATCGCATCCAGTTCATCGGTCGTTTTTAATTCGCCTTCGCGCACCAGTTCCGTCCACGGAACGTTCAATGCACCGGGAATATGTCCGCGACGTAAACCTGGGCGAGGTTCATCAACTTCTGCGTTAAAACGTGCAGCCGGGCGGGCATCAATAATTTGCGCCGTATTTTCATGGCTTGCCAATAACACATCGGTGACTTTCACCACGGCTTCAGGATTAAACGTGGCGTTAAACTCTCCTTCCGGCAGCTCTACTGCACCTTCTTCTAACAGCAGAACATCGCGCTGCCAGCCTGCAAGTCCACCCCCCAGAATCGACACTTTCTCTACACCAAAGGTGCGCAGCATCCACCATGCTCGTGGGGCTGAGAAAAGATTACCTTCGTCATAGACAATCAGGTGCTTATCCTGGTTAACGCCTAACTCACGCATCGCCACGGCGAACGTTTCCGGGCGCGGCAGCATGTGCGGAAGCGGGGAAGTGTGATCAGAAAGCGCTTCGATATCAAAAAACACTGCGCCGGGAATATGTCCATTCAGATACTCCTGAGCAACGTTACGATCTTCCTGTCCAGGCGACGCCATGCGGGCATCGATAATCTGAATTTCCGGGTCATCAATATGTTCGGCGAGCCAGTCGGCTCCTACAAACCATGTCGTGGACATAGGCATCTCCATTTTTGCCGGGGTTAGGCTAAATTGTCGGATGTTTAGTGAAAAGCGACAAGCAAAAGAGGCTGATTTGGCTGTCTGAGCCACAATTCTCACTAAAATTCGGATTGTATGGGCGTGATACTGAATTACATAACGTAAATTCTCACGCATAATAATTATTCGACGTTGCTAACGGGCCATTGTGGCAGGGATGAAAAATGAAAAAGTTACGCGTAGCCGCCTGCATGCTAATGCTGGCGCTGGCAGGGTGCGACAACAACGATAACGCGCCAACAGCGGTGAAAAAAGATGCGCCTTCTGAAGTTACTAAAGCGGCCTCTTCAGAAAACGTGAGTTCAGCAAAACTTTCCGCGCCGGAGCGACAAAAACTGGCCCAACAGAGTGCCGGTAAGGCGCTGACATTGCTGGATCTCTCTGAAGTTCAACTTGATGGCGCAGCCACGCTGGTGCTGACGTTCTCCATTCCTCTCGACCCGGATCAGGATTTCTCACGCGTTATCCATGTCGTCGATAAGAAAAGCGGCAAAGTGGATGGTGCCTGGGAGCTGTCAGATAATCTTAAAGAGTTGCGTTTACGCCACCTCGAACCGAAACGTGATTTGATCGTCACTATTGGCAAGGAGGTCAAAGCACTCAACAACGCAACCTTCAGTAAAGATGACGAAAAAACTATAACTACCCGTGATATCCAACCCAGCGTCGGTTTTGCCAGCCGTGGTTCGTTGTTACCTGGTAAAGTTATTGAAGGGCTGCCGGTAATGGCGCTCAACGTTAACAATGTCGATGTTAACTTCTTCCGTGTGAAACCAGAATCACTGCCCGCTTTCATTAGCCAATGGGAATACCGCAATTCGCTGGCGAACTGGCAGTCAGACAAACTGCTGCAGATGGCGGATCTGGTCTACACTGGACGGTTTGATCTCAATCCTGCGCGTAACACCCGTGAAAAATTATTGCTGCCGCTGGGCGATATCAAACCGCTTCAGCAGGCAGGCGTGTATCTGGCTGTGATGAATCAGGCTGGACGTTACGATTACAGTAATCCCGCGACGCTGTTTACGTTAAGTGATATCGGCGTTTCAGCTCACCGTTATCACAATCGTCTGGATATCTTTACCCAAAGTCTGGAAAACGGCGCGGCCCAGCAAGGAATAGAAGTCTCTTTATTAAATGAGAAAGGGCAGACTCTGACTCAGGCAACCAGTGATGCTCAGGGGCATGTGCAGCTGGAAAATGATAAAAATGCGGCATTACTGCTGGCGCGTAAAGACGGTCAGACAACGCTACTCGATTTAAAACTCCCGGCGCTGGACTTAGCGGAATTTAACATTGCTGGCGCGCCGGGCTATAGCAAACAGTTTTTCATGTTTGGCCCGCGCGATCTTTATCGCCCGGGTGAAACGGTCATCCTCAATGGTTTGCTGCGTGATGCAGACGGTAAAGCATTGCCCGATCAACCCATCAAGTTAGACGTGATTAAACCCGACGGGCAGGTACTCAGGAGCGTCGTTAGTCAGCCGGAGAATGGCCTCTACCACTTTACCTGGCCACTCGATAGCAATGCGGCAACCGGTATGTGGCATATTCGCGCTAACACGGGCGATAACCAGTACCGGATGTGGGATTTCCACGTCGAAGATTTTATGCCAGAGCGCATGGCGCTGAATCTGACCGGTGAGAAAACCCCGCTAACGCCGAAAGATGAAGTGAAATTCTCCGTGGTGGGGTACTACCTGTATGGTGCGCCTGCTAATGGTAATATTTTGCAAGGGCAACTTTTCCTGCGCCCACTGCGTGAAGCTGTGTCAGCCTTACCTGGTTTCGAATTCGGCGAGATAGCTGCCGAAAATCTTTCCCGCACGCTGGATGAAGTTCAGTTGACGCTGGATGATAAAGGGCGTGGCGAAGTTTCTACAGAAAGCCAGTGGAAGGAAACGCATTCCCCATTACAGGTTATTTTCCAGGGTAGTTTGCTGGAATCGGGCGGTCGCCCGGTGACGCGCCGCGCTGAGCAGGCTATCTGGCCTGCCGATGCATTGCCGGGGATCCGTCCGCAGTTCGCCTCGAAATCGGCTTACGATTATCGCACTGACAGCACTGTGAAACAGCCCATTGTTGATGAAGGCAGTAACGCCGCTTTTGACATCGTTTATAGCGATGCGCAAGGCGTAAAAAAAGCCGTGTCGGGCTTGCAGGTGCGCCTGATTCGCGAACGCCGCGATTACTACTGGAACTGGTCAGAAGATGAAGGCTGGCAGTCACAGTTTGATCAAAAAGATCTGATCGAAAATGAACAAACTCTGGATCTGAAAGCGGACGAAACCGGCAAGGTCAGTTTCCCGGTAGAGTGGGGCGCTTATCGTCTGGAAGTCAAAGCGCCGAATGAAGCGGTCAGTAGTGTGCGTTTCTGGGCTGGCTATAGCTGGCAGGACAACAGCGACGGGAGCGGTGCCGTGCGACCCGACCGTGTCACGCTGAAACTGGATAAAGCCAGTTATCGCCCTGGCGATACCATTAAGTTGCATATTGCTGCGCCAACGGCGGGTAAAGGTTATGCGATGGTCGAGTCCAGTGAAGGGCCGCTGTGGTGGCAAGAGATTGATGTTCCGGCTCAAGGGCTGGATCTGACGATTCCGGTCAATAAAACCTGGAATCGTCATGATCTTTATTTGAGTACGCTGGTGGTGCGTCCTGGCGATAAATCTCGCTCCGCGACGCCAAAACGCGCGGTTGGTGTGTTGCATCTGCCGCTTGGTGATGAAAACCGTCGCCTCGATCTGGCGCTGGAAACACCAGCAAAAATGCGTCCCAATCAACCATTAACCGTGAAAATTAAAGCCAGCACTAAAAATGGCGAGAAGCCTAAACAGGTGAATGTGCTGGTGTCTGCCGTTGATAGTGGTGTGCTGAATATTACTGGCTACGTTACGCCAGATCCGTGGCAGGCGTTCTTTGGTCAGAAACGCTATGGCGCAGACATTTACGATATTTACGGTCAGGTTATTGAAGGTCAGGGGCGTCTGGCAGCTCTGCGTTTCGGTGGCGATGGTGATGAGCTGAAACGTGGTGGTAAACCGCCGGTCAATCACGTCAATATTGTCGCGCAGCAGGCGCTGCCGGTAACGCTCAACGAACAGGGCGAAGGCTCGGTTGCACTGCCGATTGGCGATTTTAACGGTGAATTGCGCGTCATGGCGCAAGCCTGGACGGCAGATGACTTCGGTAGCAACGAAAGCAAAGTGATAGTTGCCGCACCGGTGATTGCTGAACTGAACATGCCGCGCTTTATGGCGAGTGGCGATACCTCGCGTCTGACGCTGGATATCACTAATCTTACCGATAAACCGCAAAAACTGAACGTTGCCCTGACCGCCAGTGGTTTGCTTGAACTGGTCAGCGATTCACCCGCAGCCGTTGAATTAGCGCCAGGGGTGCGTACTACGCTGTTTATCCCGGTGCGTGCTCTGACGGGGTTTGGCGATGGTGACATTCAGGCCACCATTAGCGGGTTAGCGTTACCGGGGGGAAACCGTTGCCGATCAGCATAAACAGTGGAAAATCGGCGTCCGTCCGGCATTCCCGGCACAAACGGTCAATTACGGTACGGCGTTGCAGCCTGGTGAGACATGGGCGATTCCAGCTGATGGATTGCAAAACTTCTCGCCTGTTACGCTGGAAGGGCAATTGTTGTTGAGCGGCAAACCACCGTTGAATATTGCACGTTATATCAAAGAGTTAAAAGCGTATCCGTACGGTTGTCTGGAGCAAACCGCCAGCGGCCTGTTCCCGTCACTTTACACCAACGCAGCCCAACTGCAGGCGTTGGGCATCAAAGGCGACAGTGATGAGAAGCGCCGTGCGGCAGTCGATATCGGCATTTCTCGTTTACTGCAAATGCAACGTGATAACGGTGGCTTTGCGCTGTGGGATAAAAACGGTGATGAAGAGTACTGGCTGACGGCTTACGTGATGGATTTCCTGGTCCGCGCAGGTGAGCAGGGTTACAGCGTGCCGACAGACGCCATTAACCGGGGGGAATGAGCGTCTACTGCGCTATTTACAAGATCCGGGCATGATGTCGATTCCGTATGCGGATAATCTCAAAGCCAGTAAATTCGCCGTACAGTCTTACGCTGCGCTGGTGCTGGCCCGTCAGCAAAAAGCTCCACTGGGTGCGCTGCGTGAAATCTGGGAGCATCGTGCAGATGCCGCTTCTGGTTTACCGCTGCTGCAACTTGGCGTTGCGCTGAAAACCATGGGTGATGCGACGCGTGGTGAAGAAGCAATTGCGCTGGCGCTGAAAACGCCGCGTAATGATGAGCGGAAATGGCTGGGTGATTACGGTAGCCCACTGCGCGACAACGCGTTAATGCTCTCCTTGCTGGAAGAAAATAAACTGCTACCCGATGAGCAGAACACTTTGCTGAATACGCTTTCGCAGCAGGCGTTTGGTGAACGCTGGCTATCGACGCAGGAAAGTAACGCGTTGTTCCTGGCTGCCCGTACGGTTCAGGATTTACCGGGTAAATGGCAGGCGCAAACCTCTTTCTCAGCTGAGCCGCTGACAGGCGAGAAAACGCTAAACAGCAATCTGAATAGTGATCAACTTGCCACCTTGCAGGTGACCAACAGTGGCGATCAGCCGTTATGGCTGCGTGTGGATGCCAGCGGTTATCCGCAATCCGCACCTTTACCGGCGAACAATGTGCTGCAAATCGAGCGTCATATTCTTGGTACTGATGGTAAGAGCAAATCGCTGGACTCGTTACGTAGCGGCGATCTGGTGCTGGTCTGGTTGCAGGTAAAAGCCAGTAACAGCGTGCCGGATGCGTTAGTCGTGGATCTGCTGCCTGCGGGTCTGGAACTGGAAAACCAGAATCTGGCGAACGGTAGCGCCAGCCTGGAGCAAAGTGGTGGCGAAGTGCAAAACTTACTGAACCAGATGCAGCAGGCGAGCATTAAGCACATTGAGTTCCGTGACGATCGCTTTGTGGCGGCGGTTGCCGTTGATGAATACCAACCGGTAACGCTGGTGTATCTGGCGCGGGCGGTGACGCCGGGAACGTATCAGGTACCGCAACCGATGGTGGAATCAATGTATGTTCCCCAATGGCGGGCGACCGGCGCGGCTGAAGATTTGCTGATTGTCAGACCGTAAATGCCTCGCTTGTTAACCAAACGCGGCTGCTGGATAACGCTGGCAGCTGCGCCATTTCTCCTTTTTCTTGCAGCGTGGGGAGCAGATAAACTCTGGCCTCTACCGCTGCATGAAGTCAATCCCGCACGAGTGGTTGTGGCGCAGGATGGGACGCCGCTCTGGCGCTTTGCCGATGCGGAAGGCATCTGGCGTTATCCGGTAACAATCGAAGATGTTTCTCCACGTTACCTTGAAGCGCTGATCAATTATGAAGATCGCTGGTTCTGGAAGCATCCGGGGGTGAATCCATTCTCGGTGGCGCGCGCAGCATGGCAAGATCTCACTTCGGGAAGGGTTATTTCCGGTGGCAGCACGCTCACTATGCAGGTTGCTCGTCTGCTTGATCCTCACCCCAAAACATTTGGCGGCAAAATTCGCCAGCTCTGGCGCGCGTTGCAACTGGAGTGGCATCTGTCTAAGCGTGAAATTCTGACCTTGTATCTTAACCGCGCTCCGTTTGGCGGTACGTTGCAGGGGATCGGTGCGGCAAGTTGGGCTTATCTCGGAAAATCGCCTGCGAATTTAAGCTATTCCGAGGCGGCAATGCTGGCGGTGTTGCCGCAAGCGCCCAGCCGACTGCGCCCGGATCGCTGGCCGGAACGTGCCGAAGCCGCGCGTAATAAAGTGCTCGAAAGGATGGCCGTGCAAGGTGTGTGGTCCCGTGAGCAGGTAAAAGAGTCAAGGGAAGAACCCATCTGGCTGGCACCCCGACAAATGCCGCAACTGGCACCGCTGTTTTCGCGCATGATGCTCGGTAAAAGCAAAAGCGACAAAATCGTTACTACGCTGGATGCCGGTCTTCAACGACGTCTGGAAGAACTGGCGCAAAACTGGAAAGGACGATTGCCACCGCGCAGCTCACTGGCGATGATCGTGGTTGATCATACCGATATGCGTGTTCGCGGCTGGGTGGGATCGGTTGATCTCAACGATGATTCACGCTTTGGTCATGTTGATATGGTCAATGCGATCCGATCGCCAGGATCGGTGCTCAAACCGTTTGTTTATGGTCTGGCGCTGGATGAAGGCTTGATCCACCCGGCATCGCTGTTGCAAGACGTCCCCCGACGCACCGGTGATTACCGACCTGGCAACTTTGACAGCGGTTTTCATGGGCCGATCAGCATGAGTGAGGCGCTGGTGCGATCGCTGAACTTACCTGCTGTGCAGGTGCTGGAAGCCTATGGACCGAAACGGTTTGCGGCAAAGTTACGCAATGCTGGATTGCCGTTATATTTGCCCAACGGTGCTGCGCCGAATCTTTCGCTCATTCTCGGCGGCGCTGGTGCAAAACTGGAAAATATGGCGGCAGCGTATACCGCGTTTGCTCGCCACGGCAAGGCAGGTAAATTGCGCTTACAGCCTGATGATCCGCTGCTTGAACGGCCTAATGTCGTCGGGGGCTGCGTGGATCATTCGCCGGATTATGGCTGATGAAGCGCAACCCTTGCCGGATGGTGCCTTGCCGCGCGTCGCCCCACTGGCATGGAAAACGGGCACCAGCTATGGCTATCGTGATGCCTGGGCGATTGGGGTTAACGCTCGCTATGTCATTGGGATCTGGACTGGCAGACCGGACGGCACGCCCGTTGTTGGTCAGTTTGGCTTTGCCAGCGCCGTACCATTGTTGAATCAGGTCAATAATATCTTACTGTCGCGCAGTGCGAATCTGCCGGAAGACCCACGTCCTGACTCTGTAAGTCGTGGCGTTATCTGCTGGCCGGGCGGACAGTCTTTGCCGGAAGGTGACAGTAACTGTCGCCGCCGCCTGGCAACCTGGCTGCTGGACGGGAGTCAGCCGCCAACTCTATTACTGCCGGAGCAGGAAGGCATTAATGGCATTCGTTTCCCCATCTGGCTGGATGAAAACGGCAAACGTGTTGCCGCTGATTGCCCTCAGGCGCGACAAGAAATGATAAATGTCTGGCCGCTACCGCTGGAACCCTGGCTGCCCGCATCAGAACGTCGCGCTGTGCGCTTGCCACCGGCCTCGACAATTTGCCCGCCATACGGTCACGATGCACAACTCCCGCTGCAGCTAACAGGTGTGCGCGATGGCGCGATTATTAAACGTTTACCGGGCGCAGCGGAAGCGACTTTGCCGTTACAATCAAGTGGAGGGGCAGGTGAACGCTGGTGGTTTCTGAACGGCGAACCGTTAACTGAACGTGGGCGCAACGTGACCCTGCATTTGACGGATAAAGGCGATTATCAATTGCTGGTGATGGATGAGGTGGGGCAAATAGCGACAGTGAAATTTGTCATGCAATAGTCTGTTTTGCCCCTGATTGTTGCTTAAACTGGGTTTATTTTAAAAAAATGTTACCTTCATCAATAGTCAACGGCTCTGTTGCTCATTATAATCCGCGCCATCTCGTACGCTGGTACAGACAACAACAGAACAATTTACAGAGGTAAAAATGGCTATTGAACGTACTTTTTCCATCATCAAACCGAACGCGGTAGCAAAAAACGTGATTGGTAGTATCTTTGCGCGCTTTGAAGCTGCAGGGTTCAAAATTGTCGGCACCAAAATGCTGCACCTGACCGTTGAACAGGCTCGTGGCTTTTATGCTGAACACGATGGAAAACCGTTCTTTGATGGTCTGGTTGAATTCATGACTTCTGGCCCGATCGTTGTTTCCGTGCTGGAAGGTGAAAATGCTGTTCAGCGTCACCGCGATCTGCTGGGCGCGACCAATCCGGCAAACGCACTGGCCGGTACTCTGCGTGCTGATTACGCTGACAGCCTGACCGAAAATGGTACCCACGGTTCTGATTCCGTCGAATCTGCCGCTCGCGAAATCGCTTATTTCTTCGGCGAAGGCGAAGTGTGCCCGCGCACCCGTTAATAATTTCGTAAATGCTACGTGCAAACGTGGCATCCGTGCGCCAGAATTTGTACAATGCAGCGCCCCCGGACGAGCAGCCGCTCACCGGGGCGTTTCTTTTTTCAACCCTCCAGGGGCCATAACGTGTAATAACGAGGCCGGAATAGCATATGTCTGAACAATTAGTCACACCTGAAAACGTCACCACTAAAGATGGAAAAATCAACCTGCTGGATCTCAACCGTCAGCAGATGCGGGAGTTTTTTAAAGATTTAGGTGAAAAACCCTTCCGCGCCGATCAGGTGATGAAGTGGATGTATCACTATTGCTGCGACAACTTTGATGAGATGACCGACATCAACAAAGTGTTGCGCGGCAAACTGAAAGAGGTGGCGGAAATCCGTGCACCGGAAGTGGTTGAAGAACAGCGTTCATCTGACGGCACCATTAAATGGGCAATTGCCGTTGGCGATCAGCGCGTCGAAACGGTGTATATCCCGGAAGACGACCGTGCCACGCTCTGCGTCTCTTCGCAGGTGGGGTGTGCGCTGGAGTGTAAATTCTGTTCCACCGCCCAGCAGGGCTTTAACCGCAACCTGCGGGTATCGGAAATTATCGGTCAGGTGTGGCGTGCGGCGAAAATTGTCGGCGCAGCAAAAGTCACCGGTCAGCGCCCAATCACTAACGTCGTGATGATGGGTATGGGCGAGCCGCTGCTCAACCTGAACAACGTCGTTCCGGCGATGGAAATCATGCTTGATGATTTCGGTTTTGGCCTGTCAAAACGTCGCGTGACGCTTTCCACTTCCGGTGTAGTTCCGGCGCTGGATAAACTGGGCGATATGATCGACGTTGCACTGGCAATTTCCCTGCACGCGCCGAACGACGAAATTCGTGACGAAATTGTGCCGATCAACAAAAAGTACAATATCGAAACGTTCCTTGCTGCGGTACGCCGTTATCTGGAGAAATCCAACGCCAATCAGGGCCGAGTCACTATTGAATACGTGATGCTTGACCACGTTAACGACGGCACTGAACACGCGCACCAACTGGCGGAGCTACTGAAAGATACGCCGTGTAAGATCAACCTGATCCCGTGGAACCCGTTCCCTGGCGCGCCGTATGGACGCAGCTCAAACAGTCGTATCGACCGTTTCTCTAAAGTGCTGATGAGCTACGGTTTCACCACTATTGTGCGTAAAACTCGTGGTGATGATATCGATGCTGCCTGTGGTCAGTTGGCGGGCGATGTTATCGACCGTACGAAACGTACCCTGCGTAAACGGATGCAGGGTGAAGCCATCGATATTAAAGCGGTCTGATAGCCATTACGCCACGGTTACTTTATGTACCGTGGCGTAATCTTTTATGAATGAAGTATTAAGTTGCAATTGTCTGGTCAATATTAACGGTGCGTTTTTGCTGACTTTAAGGCAGTATGTAACGATGCAACAGTAAGTTAGCCTTAGTGAATGTGGGCTTTGTCACGAGCACACAGACGGTCTTATACTGTATGATAACGGTTAACTTAACGGATGTTTCGCGGTGTGGGTGAGCATGATGGTTCACCGGCATCTCAATTCTCATTTAAACGTACCTGCAGCGAATGAATACTGAAGCCACGCACGACCAAAATGAAGCACTTACTACCGGCGCTCGCCTGCGTAATGCTCGCGAACAACTAGGACTTAGTCAACAGGCCGTTGCCGAGCGACTTTGCCTGAAGGTTTCCACGGTACGCGACATTGAAGAAGATAAGGCACCCGCCGATCTTGCTTCAACATTCCTGCGCGGATATATCCGCTCTTATGCGCGTCTGGTACATATTCCAGAAGAAGAACTGCTGCCAGGGCTGGAAAAGCAGGCTCCACTACGGGCTGCAAAAGTTGCGCCGATGCAGAGTTTTTCCCTCGGTAAACGCCGCAAAAAACGTGACGGCTGGCTGATGACCTTCACCTGGCTGGTGTTGTTTGTGGTTATTGGCCTGAGCGGTGCCTGGTGGTGGCAAGACCACAAAGCTCAGCAGGAAGAGATCACCACTATGGCCGATCAATCTTCTGCGGAACTGAATAATAATCAAAGCCAGAGTGTACCGTTAGATACGTCGACAACCACAGATCAGGCTATGGCGACCACGCCGACATCACCGGTGGATACCACCGCAACTAACACGCAAACACCTGCCGCGACGACGGCTCCATCGCCAACCGTCGATTCACAACAGAATGCGGTTGTTCCACCTTCGCAGGCAAATGTTGATACCGCTGCGACTCCGGCACCAGCGGCAACAACAACACCAGATGGCGCTGCGCCGTTGCCAACCGATCAGGCTGGCGTGACTACGCCGGCGGTTGACCCGAATGCGCTGGTGATGAACTTTACTGCCGATTGCTGGCTGGAAGTCACCGATGCTACCGGTAAAAAACTGTTTAGCGGTATGCAGCGTAAAGACGGTAATTTGAACTTAACCGGCCAGGCACCGTACAAACTGAAAATTGGTGCGCCAGCCGCAGTACAGATCCAGTATCAAGGGAAACCTGTCGATCTGAGTCGTTTTATCAGAACTAACCAGGTTGCGCGTCTGACCCTCAATGCCGAACAATCACCGGCGCAGTAACAGACGGGTAACGCGGGAGATTTTTCATGCATAACCAGGCTCCAATTCAACGTAGAAAATCAACACGTATTTACGTTGGGAATGTGCCGATTGGCGATGGTGCTCCCATCGCCGTACAGTCCATGACCAATACGCGTACGACAGACGTCGAAGCAACGGTCAATCAAATCAAGGCGCTGGAACGTGTTGGCGCTGATATCGTCCGTGTCTCCGTACCGACGATGGACGCGGCAGAAGCGTTCAAACTCATCAAACAGCAGGTTAACGTGCCGCTGGTGGCTGACATCCATTTCGACTATCGCATTGCGCTGAAAGTAGCGGAATACGGCGTCGATTGTCTGCGTATTAACCCTGGCAATATCGGTAATGAAGAGCGTATTCGCATGGTGGTTGACTGTGCGCGCGATAAAAACATTCCGATCCGTATTGGCGTTAACGCCGGATCGCTGGAAAAAGATCTGCAAGAAAAGTATGGCGAACCGACGCCGCAGGCGTTGCTGGAATCCGCCATGCGTCATGTTGATCATCTCGATCGCCTGAACTTCGATCAGTTCAAAGTCAGCGTGAAAGCGTCTGACGTCTTCCTCGCTGTTGAGTCTTATCGTTTGCTGGCAAAACAGATCGATCAGCCGCTGCATCTGGGGATCACCGAAGCGGGTGGTGCGCGCAGCGGGGCGGTTAAATCCGCCATTGGTTTAGGTCTGCTGCTGTCTGAAGGCATCGGCGACACGCTGCGCGTATCGCTGGCGGCCGATCCGGTCGAAGAGATCAAAGTCGGTTTCGATATTTTGAAATCGCTGCGTATCCGTTCGCGCGGGATCAACTTCATCGCCTGTCCAACCTGTTCGCGTCAGGAGTTTGATGTTATCGGTACGGTTAACGCGCTGGAGCAACGCCTGGAAGATATCATCACTCCGATGGACGTTTCGATTATCGGCTGCGTGGTGAATGGCCCAGGTGAGGCGCTGGTTTCTACACTCGGCGTCACCGGCGGCAACAAGAAAAGCGGCCTCTATGAAGATGGCGTGCGCAAAGACCGTCTGGACAACAACGATATGATCGACCAGCTGGAAGCGCGCATTCGTGCGAAAGCCAGTCAGCTGGACGAAGCGCGTCGAATTGACGTTCAGCAGGTTGAAAAATAATAACGTGATGGGAAGCGCCTCGCTTCCCGTGTATGATTGAACCCGCATGGCTCCCGAAACATTGAGGGAAGCGTTGAGGGTTCATTTTTATATTCAGAAAGAGAATAAACGTGGCAAAAAACATTCAAGCCATTCGCGGCATGAACGATTACCTGCCTGGCGAAACGGCCATCTGGCAGCGCATTGAAGGCACACTGAAAAACGTGCTCGGCAGCTACGGTTACAGTGAAATCCGCTTGCCGATTGTAGAGCAGACCCCGCTATTCAAACGTGCGATTGGTGAAGTCACCGACGTGGTTGAAAAAGAGATGTACACCTTTGAGGATCGCAATGGCGACAGCCTGACTCTGCGCCCTGAAGGGACGGCGGGCTGTGTACGCGCCGGCATCGAGCATGGTCTTCTGTACAATCAGGAACAGCGTCTGTGGTATATCGGGCCTATGTTCCGTCACGAGCGTCCGCAGAAAGGGCGTTATCGTCAGTTCCATCAGTTGGGCTGCGAAGTTTTCGGTCTGCAAGGTCCGGATATCGACGCCGAACTGATTATGCTCACTGCCCGCTGGTGGCGCGCGCTGGGTATTTCCGAGCACGTAACTCTTGAGCTGAACTCTATCGGTTCGCTGGAAGCACGCGCCAATTACCGCGATGCGCTGGTGGCATTCCTTGAGCAGCATAAAGAAAAGCTGGACGAAGACTGCAAACGCCGCATGTACACTAACCCGCTGCGCGTGCTGGATTCAAAAAATCCGGAAGTGCAGGCGCTTCTCAACGACGCTCCGGCATTAGGCGATTATCTGGACGAGGAATCTCGTGAGCATTTTGCCGGTCTGTGCAAACTGCTTGAGAGCGCGGGGATCGCTTACACCGTCAACCAGCGTCTGGTGCGTGGTCTGGATTACTATAACCGTACCGTTTTCGAGTGGGTGACTAACAGTCTCGGCTCCCAGGGCACCGTGTGTGCAGGCGGTCGTTATGACGGTCTGGTGGAACAACTGGGCGGTCGTGCAACACCGGCTGTCGGTTTTGCGATGGGCCTCGAACGTCTTGTATTGTTAGTACAGGCCGTTAATCCGGAATTTAAAGCCGATCCTGTTGTCGATATATACCTGGTGGCTTCAGGTGCTGATACACAATCTGCGGCTATGGCATTAGCTGAGCGTCTGCGTGATGAATTACCGGGCGTGAAATTGATGACCAACCACGGCGGCGGCAACTTTAAGAAACAGTTTGCCCGTGCTGATAAATGGGGTGCCCGCGTTGCTGTGGTGCTGGGTGAGTCTGAAGTGGCTAACGGCACAGCAGTAGTGAAGGATTTGCGCTCTGGTGAGCAAACGGCAGTTGCGCAGGATAGCGTAGCCGCGCATTTGCGCACGTTACTGGGTTAAGGAAGGAGAAGGACAGCGTGGAAATTTACGAGAACGAAAACGACCAGGTTGAAGCGGTTAAACGCTTTTTTGCTGAAAATGGCAAAGCACTGGCTGTTGGGGTGATTTTGGGCGTTGGCGCACTGATTGGCTGGCGCTACTGGAATAGCCATCAGGTTGATTCTGCACGCTCCGCTTCTCTTGCCTATCAAAATGCGGTTACCGCAGTGAGCGAAGGCAAACCGGATAGCATCCCGGCGGCGGAAAAATTTGCTGCTGAAAATAAAAATACCTATGGTGCGCTGGCTTCTTTGGAACTTGCGCAGCAATTTGTTGACAAAAATGAACTAGAGAAAGCTGCCACCCAGTTACAACAGGGATTGGCGGACACGAGCGATGAAAATCTCAAAGCCGTGATAAATCTGCGTCTTGCCCGCGTTCAGGTACAGCTCAAGCAGGCTGATGCCGCGCTGAAGACCCTCGATACCATCAAAGGTGAAGGGTGGGCTGCCATTGTTGCCGACCTGCGTGGCGAAGCATTGCTGAGCAAAGGTGATAAGCAAGGTGCGCGTAGTGCATGGGAAGCAGGCGTGAAAAGCGATGTTACCCCGGCACTGAGCGAAATGATGCAGATGAAAATTAATAATTTGTCCATCTGAGAGGGACCCGATGCAATTGCGTAAATTACTGCTGCCAGGACTGCTTTCCGTTACCCTTTTAAGCGGCTGTTCGCTGTTTAACAGCGAAGAAGATGTGGTAAAGATGTCCCCATTGCCAACCGTTGAAAACCAGTTTACGCCGACTACTGCGTGGAGCACTTCCGTTGGTAGCGGCATTGGCAACTTCTATTCCAATCTTCATCCGGCACTGGCGGACAACGTTGTCTATGCAGCGGACCGCGCTGGTTTAGTAAAAGCGCTGAATGCGGATGATGGCAAAGAAATCTGGTCTGTCAGCCTGGCCGAGAAAGATGGCTGGTTCTCTAAAGAGCCTGCATTACTTTCTGGCGGTGTGACCGTGTCTGGTGGGCATGTCTACATTGGCAGCGAAAAGGCGCAGGTTTACGCGCTGAATACCAGCGATGGTACTGTGGCATGGCAAACTAAAGTCGCGGGTGAAGCACTTTCGCGTCCGGTGGTCAGCGACGGTCTGGTGTTAATCCACACCAGTAACGGTCAGTTACAAGCGCTGAACGAAGCTGACGGCGCTGTCAAATGGACAGTTAACCTCGATATGCCTTCGCTCTCTTTGCGTGGCGAGTCTGCGCCGGCAACGGCTTTTGGTGCGGCCGTCGTGGGTGGCGATAATGGTCGCGTCAGCGCAGTGCTGATGGAACAGGGCCAGATGATTTGGCAGCAGCGTATTTCCCAGGCGACCGGTTCTACCGAAATTGACCGTCTGAGCGATGTTGACACGACACCCGTCGTTGTTAACGGCGTTGTTTTCGCGCTGGCCTATAATGGTAACCTGACGGCGCTTGATCTGCGCAGTGGTCAGATTATGTGGAAACGCGAACTGGGTTCGGTGAATGATTTCATCGTCGACGGCAATCGCATCTATCTGGTCGATCAAAATGACCGGGTGATGGCGTTGACCATTGATGGCGGCGTTACGCTGTGGACACAAAGCGATCTGCTGCATCGCCTGCTGACTTCTCCGGTGCTGTATAATGGCAACCTGGTGGTAGGTGACAGTGAAGGTTATCTGCACTGGATTAACGTCGAAGATGGTCGTTTCGTTGCCCAGCAAAAAAGTTGATAGTTCCGGTTTCCAGACTGAACCGGTTGCCGCTGACGGCAAACTGCTGATCCAGGCAAAAGACGGAACCGTGTACTCTATTACACGTTAATCGTCTCTGTCGTTCACTTTGAAAACGGCTCCTGGACAGGGGCCGTTTTCCTGTTTTTAACAACGACACGAATATAGCGTGCGTTGTCTGATGATTTATAAAAATGAGGCTTTAAACATGGTACCTGTGGTCGCGCTTGTCGGGCGCCCTAACGTAGGAAAATCCACGTTATTTAACCGTCTAACTCGCACCCGAGATGCGCTGGTTGCGGATTTCCCGGGTCTGACTCGTGACCGTAAGTACGGTCGTGCGGAAATTGAAGGCCGTGAGTTTATCTGCATTGATACCGGCGGGATTGATGGCACAGAAGACGGTGTAGAAACCCGCATGGCGGAACAGTCGCTGCTGGCGATTGAAGAAGCGGACGTCGTACTGTTTATGGTGGATGCGCGCGCGGGCCTGATGCCGGCGGATGAAGCGATTGCTAAACATCTGCGCTCCCGTGAAAAACCGACCTTCCTGGTGGCAAACAAAACTGACGGTCTGGATCCCGATCAGGCAGTGGTTGATTTCTACTCGCTTGGTTTAGGTGAAATCTACCCGATCGCCGCGTCTCACGGTCGTGGCGTATTAAGTCTGCTGGAGCACGTGCTGCTGCCGTGGATGGAAGATCTCGCACCGCAAGAAGAAGTCGACGAAGACGCCGAATACTGGGCGCAATTTGAAGCGGAAGAGAACGGCGAAGAAGAAGAGGAAGACGACTTCGACCCGCAAAGTCTGCCGATCAAACTGGCGATTGTGGGTCGTCCGAACGTCGGTAAGTCTACGCTCACTAACCGTATTCTCGGTGAAGAACGCGTTGTTGTTTACGACATGCCTGGCACGACGCGTGACAGTATCTACATTCCAATGGAACGCGACGGACGTGAGTATGTGCTCATTGACACCGCTGGCGTACGTAAACGCGGCAAAATCACCGATGCGGTAGAGAAGTTCTCGGTAATCAAAACGTTGCAGGCCATTGAAGATGCCAACGTGGTGATGTTGGTGATTGATGCGCGTGAAGGTATTTCCGATCAGGATCTCTCCTTGCTGGGCTTTATTCTCAATAGTGGGCGCTCACTTGTGATTGTAGTGAACAAGTGGGACGGCCTGAGCCAGGAAGTGAAAGAGCAGGTGAAAGAGACGCTGGACTTCCGTCTGGGCTTTATCGATTTTGCTCGTGTGCACTTTATCTCTGCCTTGCACGGCAGTGGTGTTGGTAACTTGTTTGAATCAGTACGTGAAGCGTATGACAGCTCCACCCGTCGTGTGGGGACCTCTATGCTGACGCGCATCATGACGATGGCGGTTGAAGATCACCAACCGCCGCTGGTACGCGGTCGTCGAGTGAAGCTGAAATATGCCCACGCCGGGGGTTATAACCCGCCGATTGTGGTGATTCACGGTAATCAGGTGAAAGACCTGCCTGATTCCTACAAGCGTTACCTGATGAACTACTTCCGCAAATCGCTGGACGTAATGGGATCGCCGATTCGTATTCAGTTCAAAGAAGGGGAAAACCCGTATGCGAACAAGCGTAATACCCTGACGCCGACTCAGATGCGCAAGCGTAAGCGTCTGATGAAGCACATCAAGAAAAGTAAGTAATCACTTATCTGGTTTCCCTTTCCACACGGAGAGGGAAGCCTATGAAATGTGAGGAGCATTTATGGAACTCAATTGCCCAATCTGCAAAACCCCTCTCGAACGCAATGGCGAGACTGCTCACTGTGCAACTTGCGACAAAGACTTTACCGTCCAGGCACTTTGCCCTGAGTGTCATCAGGCGTTACAAGTGTTAAAAGCTTGTGGTGCTGTGGATTATTTCTGCCAACATGGGCACGGTTTAATATCTAAAAAACGCGTTGAATTTATTATTGCTTAATATCATGTGAATGTATTGTTTTATCATTTATATTTAATGCATGAATGGTAAAACAATTTGTTATTAGTGGAATAACTAATGCAATTGAGTGAGATCACTAATTTAAATAATTAAGAATATATTTATTCTTTATGGCATGCCTTTCTGAATAATCAGGGATACAATATTAAAGCTTATTTTTGACTTTATCATTGTCACAGGAAAAGTGCATGCTGCGATGGACACGCTGTATTATGCTAACATTTATCTCTGGGGCTGCTTTTGCGGCTCCAGAGATAAATGTTGAGCATAAAGAATCATTACCTGATTTAGGTAGTCAGGCCGCACAACAAGAAGAACAAACCAACAAGGGGAAATCGCTAAAAGAGCGTGGTGCCGATTACGTCATTAACTCCGCTACGCAAGGGTTTGAAAACCTGACACCCGAGGCGCTGGAGTCCCAGGCCAGAAGCTATCTGCAAAGTCAAATTACCTCTACGACACAATCTTATATTGAGGATACACTCTCCCCCTACGGTAAGGTTCGAACGAATCTTTCTCTTGGCCAGGGCGGTGATCTGGATGGCAGTTCCATCGATTATTTTGTTCCCTGGTATGATAATCAAACCACTGTTTATTTCAGCCAACTTTCTGCACAACGAAAAGAAGATCGTACGATCGGGAATATTGGGCTTGGTGTAAGACATAATTTTGATAAATGGTTGTTGGGTGGAAATATATTTTATGATTATGATTTTACCCGTGGGCATCGCCGTTTAGGTTTAGGCGCCGAAGCGTGGACTGATTATTTAAAATTCTCTGGCAACTATTATCACCCGCTTTCTGACTGGAAAGACTCCGAAGATTTTGATTTTTATGAGGAGCGTCCTGCGCGCGGCTGGGATATTCGCGCCGAAGCCTGGCTTCCCGCTTATCCGCAGCTTGGTGGTAAAATTGTTTTCGAACAGTATTACGGTAATGAAGTCGCGCTTTTTGGCACTGATAATCTGGAGAAAGATCCCTTCGCTGTCACGCTGGGTGTGAAATACCAGCCCGTTCCGCTCATTGCTGTCGGTACAGATTTCAAAGCTGGCACTGGCGATAATACCGATCTTTCTGTTAACGCAACGCTTAATTATCAGTTTGGCGTCCCGCTCAAAGACCAGCTTGATCCTGACAAAGTGAGCGCGGCTCACTCGCTTATGGGCAGCCGTCATGACTTTGTTGAACGTAACAACTTTATTGTTCTGGAATACAAAGAAAAAGATCCCCTCGACGTCACTTTGTGGCTGAAAGCCGACGCCACGAATGAACATCCCGAGTGCGTGATTAAAGATACGCCTGAAGAAGCTATCGGGCTGGAAAAATGTAAATGGACCATTAACGCGCTCATTAACCATCACTACAAAATCGTCGCTGCCTCCTGGCAGGCGAAAAACAATGCTGCACGTACGCTGGTGATGCCGGTTATCAAAGAAAACACGCTTACCGAAGGTAACAACAACCACTGGAATCTGGTGCTGCCTGCCTGGCAGTACAGTTCTGATAAAGCCGAACAAGAAAAACTCAATACCTGGCGGGTTCGTCTGGCGCTGGAAGATGAAAAAGGTAATCGACAGAATTCCGGCGTGGTGGAAATCACCGTTCAGCAGGATCGCAAAATTGAGCTCATCGTTAACAACATCGCCGATGTACCAGACGAGAACAATCACAGTCATGAAGCCAGCGCACAGGCCGATGGTGTAGATGGTGTGGTGATGGATCTCGATATTACTGATAGCTTTGGCGACAACACTGACCGCAACGGTAATGTCTTGCCGCAGGATAATCTCAACCCGCAGTTGTTTGACGCCAACGATAAAAAAGTGACGCTGACGAATAAACCCTGCACTACCGAGACTCCCTGTGTCTTTATCGCCAAACAAGATAAAGAAAAGGGGACCGTTACGCTCTCCAGTACATTGCCTGGCACCTTCCGTTGGAAGGCGAAAGCCGCTCCCTATGATGACAGTAACTATGTTGACGTAACGTTCCTGGGTTCTGACATCGGCGGGCTGAATGCCTTTATCTATCGTGTTGGTGCGGCTAAGCCCGTGAATCTTATCGGCAATAAAGAGCCGTTGCCTCTCAATAGCAGCTATCGCTTTGTGTTGTGGCGTGACGCTAACAAAGACGGCGTGTTCCAGCTATCAGAGAAACTCACTGAAGAGGAGATGAAACAGTATGACTATCAGTGGGAATTCACGGGACATAGCGTGAATGGCAATACCGGTGCGCAAGCCAATACCACTAACGCCGATATAGAGATCCCGGCAACGAACAAGGACGCGGCAACGAAGTTTAGTGCCCAGGTAACCGATGGCGTGCAGGGATACGGTTTGCAGGTCAATTACAGCAAGAAATAGGATCAGCGCCATGGCTGATCGGGCCACCGCTGAATGTTAACCAAGGAGAGTGTTTATGAAACCTCATATGAAACGTGGCCTGACAAGAGTCGCGCTGGCACTGATGCTGGCTGGATACTGTGCCGTGCCAGCCGCTATGGCGGAAGATGCCGCCTGGGTAGCCAGTGGGACGACCGCTGAATTCGAAGGGACCATACCCTGGCTTTATCGCGAGGGTGGGAATGCCACGATTAACTCGGATGATGCGGATCACATCAAAGTAACGTCTGATGGTAAAGGTACTCGTCCTTCAGGTAGCGAGACGGATAAACGCCTTTACTCAGGAGATACCATCACGTTGGGGTGGGATATCGGCGATACCGAAGGGGATATCGACGATGGTCCAGACGGTATTGATGCGAAAACGACAGCCACTATCAAATGGTACAGTTACAGCGATAATGCGGGTGGCGGTAAAACGGAGCTGACCGCAGCGGCAGGCAAGACGAGTTATAAACTCACTGATGACGAACGTGGGCGTTATATCGGTGTTGAAATCCAGCCCATCACCCAGACCGGTAATCCTTTCCAGGGAACATCGCTGACTCTGCTGGATATTTCAACGGCCAGCGGTGGCGGCAGCGATACGGATAATGTTGATCCTGGCCCGGTTGTGAACCAGAACCTGAAAGTTGCCATCTTCGAGAAAGGCACCAGTACCAACCTTATCGGTGGTAATACAGCCATTGCGCTTAACAAAACGTATGTGGCCAAACTGTACTCGGATGAAAACCAGAATGGTAAGTACGATGCGGGTACGGATGTGGACGTTACCGCTAACTACGACTTTGCGTGGGTCTTTAACGGTAACAGTAAACAACTTGCGGCGGCGGGCGGTATTGCCAACGCCAGCTTCGATAACAATGACATTGTTATTCCGCAAACTAACGAACAAGCAAGAACCAGCCTTAACGGTAGTGACCGTAATGGTAAGACCGGCCTTGCAATCCCGGCAAACGGCGACGGCGTTCAGGGCTATACGCTGTCTATCATTTACAAACACCACTAATGCGCACAACAGCATTCCCGTATGGGAATGCTGTTTTCCGCCTGTTTTGCTTAGCGACGCGTTAAGCAAAACGGGTTGACGTTTTGTTTATCATGCTGGAGTTTTCTACATGTCGGTATGTCTGAAACCAGGAAAAATCATTGTGCTTCTGGGCATGTTGGCAGCCTTTATGCTGTCTGACTTTGCACGGGCAGGAGTGGAATGGCAGACATATCCTGGTTCTACAGGCGAGTTTAACGGTACAGTTCCTATTGCCGATAGCGCTAGCGTACCCGTTTATCAGGGAAGCGTTCAGCTTGATCCTGCTGCATCTCATGATGTGGCGTTTTCTGCTAAACCGAATGAATTTAGCGTTGACGATGACGCTGCTAACCTGATAGTCGCTAATCCTCAGGACAGTGAAGGCGACCAGTTTTCCACACCACCTGCGCTGCGCTGGGAAAACCAGACGCCGCCGACCGTCAGTCTGGTGTGGGCGGATGCCGCCACGCCGGATACGCCGCTCAACCCGCAGCCCATCGCCAACCGCAGCTTTTGCGCGCAAGGTCTGGCCGGGCGTTCGCTGGTGGCCTGGCCGCAGATAGATACACAACAATCCATTCCACTGCTTTACCTGCTGACCTCGACCGGTTATCCCTATGAGGGGACGGTGGCGCTGGCTGACCAGAAAGTGACGCTGAACATCGCGCCCGCACAGGGCGATTTAATTTCGGTGAGCGCCAGTGGTTATAACGAAACGATCGCGGCGGCAAAAACCACCGTTGGTGGCACTATCACGCTGACCGTCACCACCAAAGATTGTCAGGGCAACGTCGCGGGTAATATTCCGTTTATTATCAAACGTAAAGATGCCCAAAACCGTCAGGGCGCGGTGAATAATACCGCGCCGGTGGTGCTGGGGAGTACCGAGTTAACGACGACGGCAACCGAGTATCGTGGCACATCGGATGCCAACGGTACGGCAACCATCACGGTGACCCAACCTAACGGCCCCGGCGTCAAAACGCCGCTGGTGGCGAGTATTTCCGGCATTGCGCAAACCAGCGAAACGGCGGTGATTTTTACCGTACTTACCAGCCCGGACGTGGCGCAGGCCACGATGTGGGGCCATATGGCGGAAACGGTTGAGGCACACGGCTACACGTTCAGCAGGCCAAAACTGGCGGCGGAAGTCAGCAATGAAAATGCCACGGTCGTCGATCACAACGAAACCTGGTCCACTTTCACCTGGAGCGGGGCAGACAGCCATTGCACCGTGCTGCCGGGCATGCGCCATTTCGGCGCACTGGCGACGGTGATTCCCTCCACGGTACAGACTGTCCTTGGCTGGCCGATGCAGGATGATTATTACTGGACATCGCTGGCGGGCACTACCGGGCAGCACCATGCAGCGGATGTCTCTAACCGTGCTGAAGCGCAAAAGCCGGATAGCACCACGTTTCTGGTAAGCTGCGTGGACAAACCCGCGCCTGACGTCGAACCGAAAATCGTCCTTACGCCAGAAAACTATGATGATACGGCACAGGCGATGAAAGCGAAGGTGGGTGAGGATGCCACGATGCGTCTGACGATCACCGACAATAAAAACAACGATCAACCGCTGGCGTATTACTACTTCTCGCTGCATCTGGATGACGGCGTTAACCGCAAAAATCAAACCGATCCTGCCTGGGAAACCCATCCGGTACAGATTGCTGGTGGCTCGAATTTACAACAGGTTGATGCTCACACCTATGAAGGCATAACTGATGTCAACGGTCAGGCTTCGCTAACCCTGAGCCAGCCCGGCGGCGCGGGCGTTAAAACTCACATCACGGCGAGAATGCGCAGCGATTACGGCCACAGATGCCAAAGACGTGATTTTTACCGTGATCACTAGCCCGGACAGCGACAAAGCGCGGATGTGGGGCCATATGCGCGGCATTATTGAGTCCGGCAGTCTGTATAAACGCCCATTACTGGCGGATGAAACCGAGCATGAACTGGGATCGGTGCGGGAAAATAACGAAGACTGGGCGCTGTACGATCAAAACACCAGTATGCAGGCGGAATGCGGGGTGGGTCATATACCGCGTCAGAGCTCACTGGAAAGCCTGTTTTCAGCCCATCCCGGTAACGCGATTGGCACTGAGTATGGCTGGCCTACCGCACAACAGAGCTACCTAAGCGCGGTGGAGCAAGAAACGCATTCATCGGTGAATCTGGCGAACGGGAGCGTCGACAGCTACTCCGGCTTTAAGCAGAATTACCTCTCCTGCTCGGGCAATGAGATGGTGGCGAATGTCGAAGTCAGCACCGATCATGATGTCACCGTTGGCAGCAAGGCGCAGGCCAAAGTGGGTGACACCATCGTAATGACCGTGCGTACGGTTAACGGGTTGAATAACACGCCGGTGCCGTTTACCGCATTCACCATTACCAAAGGCATGGGGTATAACCGGTTGGGGCAGGTGAGCGGGTTTGATGACCCGAGCAGCGGCGCAATCACGATGAATGACACACAATACGGCACATCCCAGCCATCGATGGTTTATGCGGGAACGACCGATGCCCAGGGCGTGGCGACGGTCGAGATTAAACAACCGCAGGGCGTCGGGCTAAGAACGGCGCTGAGCGTAACGCCGGTAAATTCCTACCTGCCGAATACCGTTAACTACAACGTTATTTTTACCACCCCAACCAGCCCGGACGTTTCCGGTGCGCAAATGTGGGGCCATATGGATGAAACGATAACTGTCGATTCATCAACCTTTACCCGGCCTAAGCTGGCGGCGGAAATCGCCAGCCCGGACGGAACCCTGACCGAAAATAACGAAATCTGGGCGCGCGTGAGCCAGGCCAATACGTCCAGTACCAGCAAAGGCGGCTGCGCTACCAATATGTTGCCGCGTCGCTCCCAGCTAAGCGCGCTCTATAGCGCCAACAGTGGTAATGCAGTGCAAACGACGCACGGCTGGCCAACGCAGCGTCAGCCCTACTGGAGCAGCTCTCCGGCGGATGTGACGCCGCACTTTTTCACGATAGCGCTGAACGATGGCGCACAAGCTATCGGCGGCAATACGCCGGTTTACGTCAGTTGCCTGACGACGGCGAACAAGCCTGCCAGCAGCATTACGCTGGAGGTGGTTGATAAAGCGCAATGGAATGCCGGGAATAACGCGGCAACGCTGAAAAAAGGCGAAACGCTACAGGTTAAGGTGACGGTAAAAGATGCACAGGGCAACGCGTTAGCGGATATGCCATTTACCCTCAGTCGCGGTGATGGCTATACCCGTAGCGGCGAAAAACATATTGCCGGTAGCGGCGATGCGCTGGTGGCGCCGGTGGTGGTCAATGGCGGGCTGGCCGATGAAACAACGTTGAATGACACCGCAACGGTGTATACCGCCATGACCGGCAGTGACGGCAGCAAAATTCTTAATATTACCCGTCCGGATACCCACGGCACCAAAACGGCGCTGACGGCAACGCTTTACTCCGATGCGACGAAAAAAGACAGCCTGGACACGATCTTTACGGTGGTTACCAGCCCGGATAGCAGCCAGGCGAAAATGTGGGGGCATATGCCGGAAACGGTGACGGCTGAGGACGGTACGGTCTTTAAACGCCCGCGGTTACTGAAGGAACTGAGCAGTCAGACTGGGCGAACATCAACGCTTGAAGACAACGAAAACTGGGCGTTGTTTAACATTAATTATGCGAGCTCTTCCACGACGTATAGTGGCTGTGGAACCAACTATATTCCGACTCAGGCCGGTCTGACGTCACTGTTTGCTAATAATGCGGGCAACACCATGAAAACCGTGCAGGGCTGGCCGGTGGCAACGCGCTATTTGTCCAACACGTCCGACAATGGCAGCATGGAGCAGCGTAACTACAAGGCGGTCGATCTCAGCAATGGCACGAGTGCGGCAGTGTCATCAACGGCGCTGCAACTGCTGACCTGTCAGACTACACCGGTAACCACGGTGAGCCAAATCCTGCTGGAAGCGGCAGATCCGGCGACGCTGGATACCACCTATAACGTGGTAAAAGCGAAAAAAGGCGAAGAATCCGTGGTGCGCGTCACCACCAAAGATGCACAAGGCAACCTGGTGGGCAATACGGCATTTATCCTGACGCGTGCCAACAGCGTGAGTCGGGCTAATGCATCAGCGACGATGAGCGTGGGCTCGTTGACGGTGACGGATGCCTGGGGCAATACGCGAAATAATTTCCAGTCGACAAGTGAAACCATTTACGGCGTGACCGGTGCCGACGGGTCAACGACATTGACCCTGAAACAGGATAACAGTACCGGGTTAAGAACCGATCTCACGGCAAAACTGGATACGTCCAGCAGCGTCAAGGCAACGCTACCGGTGGTCTTTACCGTCGTGACCAGCCCGGATTCGCCAAAAGCGAATTTTTGGGGACATATGGCCGAAACGGTGGCGGCCTCCGATGGTTCAGTCTATAAACGCCCACTGTTGCTGGCAGAGCTGGCCAACACTGGCGGGCGACAAATCAGTTCAGAGAACGGGGAAAGCTGGGTACGATTCACCTGGAATCAGTCGACAGATCCTTCTGTAAGCGGCTGCGGCGTTGCGTATATGCCAACGTTGGCAGGCCTGCAAGCGTTGTATGACGCTAATAGTGGTAATGCAATGAGTACGGTACAGGGATGGCCGGTAAAAGCGACCTATCTCACCAATACCCCAAGTGACACGCAAACGGGGAGCCGTTACTACAATGTGGTGCAACTGGATTCTGGCGCAGCCTCGCAAATCACGACGAACACGGGTGTACTGCAAACCTGCCGTACAACGCCGTTGACGGCTGCCAGCCAGATTACGCTGGAGGCCGCGGATCCTGCGCAATTTGTCAGTATTGACAGCACGCTTAGCGCTGTCAAAGTGCAGAAAGGCGATAGCGTGCCGATCCGCATTTCGACTAAAGATGCGCAGGGCAATTTCGTCGGCAATACGCCGTTTGCCCTGAAACACGCGAACTCGATCAATCGTCAAAATGTGTCGTCATCGCAGAAAGTGTCGGTCACGACGGAGGTGGGTACGACGGTGGATACCAGTGCAACAACCACCCTGTATGGCGTAACCGGGCCAGACGGAACCACCACGATGACGCTCCGACAGGATGCGTCCACCGGGTTAAGAACCGACTTTTATGCCCTGTTGAACGATACCGGCGTGTCGTCGGACACCTTGCCGGTGATCTTTACCGTCATCACCAGCCCGGATACGCCGCTGGCGGCCAACTGGGGCCATATGGCGGAAACCTTTACCAGTAGCGAAGGCGTCACCTTCAAGCGGCCTTCCCTCAAAGCTGAACTCTCTGGCGGTACGGCCATAACGGTCAATAATGAAGTCTGGTCGCGCCTGACAGCGGCGGAGAAAGTGGATGCCAGCAAGGCCGGGTGTGATGAGACGTATCAACCGCTGGTGAATGACATGCAGGGGTTGTATGCGGATTACCCTAACGGCCAGTTAGGATCGGTGCTCGGCTTGCCGACGTCTGCCGGGTATTGGTGGGCCTACGACATGATGATGGTTTCTGGCAACTGGACTAATCAGGCATTTTCACCTGTTAATGGTCAGTTGATGCAGGCATCGTCCAGCTATACGGCGATCGTGATGTGTCTGGTAGAACCACATACGGAAGCAGCCACAATAGAGCTTACTTCAACGGCGCAGGACGCAGCAAAATCGGCCAGTAATGGTGGACGACCGAGCGCCGTAGCGAAGAAAGGCGAGACGATTCCGTTGACGGTGACCGTGCGTGATAGCGCCGGGAACCCGATGCCATATGCTGAGTTTACCCTCACGCGTGAAACGACGCTGGATCGCTCGAAAGCAACCGTTAACACGAGTGCGGACGACCTTACCGTAACGGCATTGGTACCCGCGAATACAAATAGTGTGTTGGCAGCAAGTGGAGCAAAACTGATCGGCACGACGGGCAGCGATGGCAAAGCGACCTTTGAGGTGAGTCAGAATGCGACGACCGGGCTGGCGACGCCGTTAACCGTGACGCTGGCGCGTGATACGACGAAAGCCGCCACGCTGGATGTTATCTATACGGTGATCACCAGCCCGGATTCGCCGAGTGCGAAATTCTGGGGGCATATGCCGGACACCTTTACCAGCTCGACGGGCGTCACCTTCAAACGACCGCTGCTGAAAGCAGAAACCAGCTCAGGCTCATCGATTAGCTCTAACGGCGAAGTTTGGTCATATATGAGCAACGCGCAAAATTTAACATCGACAGATTGCCCGCTCGAAAATCAACCGCGCAGTAATGAGCTGTTGGATTTGTATAGCGATCACCCGAACGGCACGCTAATGACCGACCTGGGGTTACCCGTATATGCAGGTAACTGGTGGGCCTATGATATGGTCATGCTGAGTGGAACGTCGTGGACTTATCAACTCATCAGCCTGAAAGACGGAACCATTACGCAGAAGGGGACAACCAGTGCGTTGATGCTTTGCCTGGCACAGCCGCATCCGGCCGGCGTCAGCGTAACATTGACGTCATCCGCACAGGATGACGCCAGAACCACCAGCAATGGCGGCCGTCCCAGCGCGTCAGCGAAAAAAGGTAACTCAATACCGATTGTGGTAACGGTAAAAGATCGTGATGGCAACCCGTTGGCGGGCGAAGCGGTGACGCTCAAACGTGATTCAGCGTTGAGCCGTTCAGGAACAATCGTGGGGACGCCAGCGAATGAAATAAAGTTGACGGAACTGACGCCCGTGTCGGCGACATTCCCGCTGGTTTCAAATGGTACACAATGGCTTGGTTTCACCGGTAGCGATGGTACGGCGACATTCAATGTTGAACAGCCTGATACTGTCGGCCTGGCAATCCCCTTTAACGCCATCCTGGCCCGTGACACGGCCAGGGTATCTACTCTGGATCTGATTTTTACCGTCCTCACCAGCCCGGATGCCGCATTAGCAACTTACTGGGGCCATATGCCGGATACCGTCACGGCGGAAAACGGTGCTGTCTTTGAGCGCCCTAAACTGTGGAAAGAGCTGCCGTCGACATCCGGGGTAAGTCAGATAACGAATAGCAATGAAGCCTGGCCAGTGTTTAACGCAACGCAGAGGGCTGACAGCAATCTCAGCCCTTGTGAAGCGGCGCGTCGACCATTGAGCGATGATTTAGAAGCGCTCTATACACGTTATCCAGGAAACACGATTACCGCGCAAATTGGCTGGCCTACGCAGTATGCATGGTGGGCGGTGGATAACTGGGAAGGGGCAGTAATCCGCAGGCCGTCAGCCTGGTAAATGGTTCGAGAGGCCAATATAATCCCGCTCATCAGGCCTGCCTGGTTAACCCGCGTGCGAGCGTTTCCAGCGTCACGCTGACATCAACGGCGCTGGATGACGCCACACAGGCGGCGACGGTGAAAAAAGGCGACGCCGCGCCCATTGTCGTTACCGTAAAAGACAGCGCCGGGAAGCCGGTGCCGAATATCGCTTTTATCCTAAAACGCGGTGAGGCCGTGCCGCGTAACAGCGGGGCGACGCTGTATGGCGATGTGGATGCGATGGACGATTTGACTGTGCAACCTTCATCCGGTGCGGCAGTCACGTTGGCTGACAGTGGAAATACCATCGACGGAGTCACGGGAGCGGACGGTACGGCAAGCTTTACCGTTCGTCAGGATAATACGCCAGGATATAAAACGCCGTTGACGGTGACGCTAACGGATAACGCCACCATAACGGCGACGCTGGACACGATTTTCACCGTGCCGACCAGCCCGAATGTCGCCACGGCGTATTTCTGGGGTCATATGGCGGATACCGCCACGGTAAGTGGCAAGACGCTGCATCGCCCGCTATTAAAATCGGAGTTGCCGTCAGGCGCTACCGCAGCAGCAACGCCTGATGTAAATAATGAAACCTGGGCACTGGCGCATGTTATGGATTCCTCTAAATGGGATGTCGCGCAGCAGTGTGGCAGTATGAATAACGTGCCGAGCAGTGCCGAATTACAAACATTACACTCCGGCTTTAGCACATTGGGATGGCCGTCCTCGATAAGCTTCCCGTATTTATCTACTGATAAGGCTGGGTCGTTCTATTGTGGTGTTGATGAAGGCTCTGGCAGTCTCAACTGTGGCATTCAGCCTGCGAAAACGCCGGGGTTTGCAACCTGTTTCCAATAACCTTATCCACCTTGTCAATATGAGGTTCTGAAAGCCTGATACGCAACGCGCTATCAGGCTTTTTTACGTGGCTTGCGGCTTTTCGTCACCGCACTCACTTCACTGATCACTACGCCATCGCCCAGGCGAGTGGTCAGTGTCTCACCCACTTTCACCTGCTTAACCTGTTTTAACACCGCGCCATCAGCGGCGCTGGTAACGCTATAACCGCGAGCGAGTGTGGACAGTGGACTCACCGCTTCGAGATGCGTTACTGCATTACCGAAACGTTCACGCGTGGCGCTAAGCTGTGCGCGCAGGGTTTCTGCTAAACGATATTCCAGTTGCTGAATGCGCGTTTGCGCGCGATGAATCTTCGGCTGTGGATTTTGCTGATTCAGCCGCTGTGTTAATCGCTGCTGCTGTTGCCCGGCACGCTTAAGCTGATTTTCCAGCGCAAAGCTCATCCGTTTTTGCAGGCGTTCAAGCATGGTTTGTTGGCGTGCCAGCCGGAGCTGTGGATGCTGCTGCTGCAAGCGATGATGGATCTGCGTAAAACGACGCGTGCGGTTGGCGAGATAATAATCCATCGCCATCTCCAGCCGTTGACGGGCCGATTGCACCTGGCGCAGTAATTCTTGCTGATTGCGGCTCACTACTTCAGCGGCGGCAGACGGCGTTGGCGCACGCAGATCAGCAACAAAGTCGGCAATCGTCACATCCGTCTCATGCCCGACGGCGCTGACCACCGGAATGCGACTGGCAAAGATCGCCCGCGCTACACGTTCGTCGTTAAAACTCCACAAATCTTCCAGCGAACCGCCGCCGCGCCCGACGATCAGCACATCACATTCGTTACGCTGATTCGCCAGTTCAATGGCGCGAACAATTTGCCCTGGCGCGTCATCACCCTGAACGGCGGTGGGGTAGATGATCACCGGCAAAGACGGATCGCGACGTTTTAACACATGCAAAATATCATGTAGCGCAGCACCGGTTTTGAGGTGATCACACCGACGCAGTGCGCGGGGGAGGGAAGCGGTTTCTTTAACTGCTGATCGAACAAACCTTCAGCCTGCAATTTCGCTTTAAGCTGTTCGTATTTTTGTTGCAGCAACCCTTCACCGGCAGGCTGCATACTCTCGACGATAATCTGATAATCGCCGCGCGGTTCATAGAGTGTAATATTGGCGCGCACTAAAACTTGTTGTCCGTGCTGCGGGCGAAAGGTCACCCGACGGTTGCTGTTGCGGAACATCGCACAGCGCACCTGGGCGGTGTCGTCTTTGAGCGTAAAATACCAGTGACCGGAAGCTGGTTGTGTGAAATTAGAGATTTCGCCGCTGATCCACACCTGTCCCATCTCATGCTCAAGCAGCAGACGAACCGTTTGATTCAGGCGACTAACGGTAAAAATTGCAGGGGATTGAGAAGGTAACATGTGAGCGAGATCAAATTCTAAATCAGCAGGTTATTCAGTCGATAGTAACCCGCCCTCCGGGGATAGCAAGCATTTTTTGCAAAAAGGGGTAGATGCAATCGGTTACGCTCTGTATAATGCCGCGGCAATATTTATTAACCACTCTGGTCGAGATATTGCCCATGCTACGTATCGCTAAAGAAGCTCTGACGTTTGACGACGTTCTCCTCGTTCCTGCTCATTCTACCGTTCTGCCGAATACTGCTGACCTCAGCACCCAGCTGACGAAAACTATTCGTCTGAATATCCCTATGCTTTCCGCAGCAATGGATACCGTAACGGAAGCGCGCCTGGCTATTGCTCTGGCTCAGGAAGGCGGTATCGGCTTTATCCACAAAAACATGTCCATTGAACGCCAGGCAGAAGAAGTTCGCCGTGTGAAAAAACACGAATCTGGCGTGGTAACTGATCCGCAGACCGTGCTGCCGACAACCACCCTGCGTGAAGTGAAAGAACTGACTGAACGTAACGGCTTTGCGGGTTACCCGGTGGTTACCGAAGAAAACGAACTGGTCGGCATCATCACCGGTCGTGACGTGCGTTTTGTGACCGATCTGAATCAACCGGTTAGCGTTTACATGACGCCGAAAGAGCGTCTGGTAACCGTGCGTGAAGGCGAAGCCCGTGAAGTGGTGCTGGCAAAAATGCACGAAAAACGCGTTGAAAAGGCGCTGGTGGTTGATGACGAATTCCACCTGATCGGCATGATCACTGTGAAAGACTTCCAGAAAGCGGAACGTAAACCGAACGCCTGTAAAGACGAGCAAGGCCGTCTGCGTGTTGGTGCAGCGGTTGGCGCTGGCGCTGGTAACGAAGAGCGTGTCGACGCGCTGGTTGCCGCAGGCGTTGACGTTCTGCTGATCGACTCCTCTCACGGTCACTCTGAAGGCGTTCTGCAGCGTATCCGTGAAACTCGTGCTAAATATCCGGATCTGCAAATCATCGGCGGCAACGTGGCAACAGCTGCGGGGGCACGCGCTCTGGCAGAAGCTGGTTGCAGCGCGGTTAAAGTCGGTATCGGCCCTGGCTCTATCTGTACGACGCGTATCGTGACTGGCGTAGGTGTTCCGCAGATCACCGCCGTTGCTGACGCAGTAGAAGCCCTGGAAGGCACCGGGATTCCGGTTATCGCTGACGGTGGTATTCGTTTCTCTGGCGATATCGCCAAAGCTATCGCTGCTGGTGCAAGCGCGGTGATGGTAGGTTCCATGCTGGCGGGTACTGAAGAATCCCCAGGTGAAATCGAGCTCTACCAGGGCCGTTCTTACAAGTCTTACCGTGGGATGGGCTCTCTGGGCGCGATGTCCAAAGGTTCTTCTGACCGTTACTTCCAGAGCGACAACGCTGCCGACAAACTGGTGCCGGAAGGTATCGAAGGTCGCGTGGCCTATAAAGGTCGCCTGAAAGAGATCATTCACCAGCAGATGGGCGGCCTGCGCTCCTGTATGGGCCTGACCGGCTGTGGTACTATCGACGAACTGCGTACTAAAGCGGAGTTTGTACGTATCAGCGGTGCGGGCATTCAGGAAAGCCACGTTCACGACGTGACCATTACTAAAGAGTCCCCGAACTACCGTCTGGGCTCCTGATTCTCTTCGCCCGACTTCATGTCGGGCGATTTATATTATCTGTTTCACTTGCCTCGGAATAAGCGTCAATGACGGAAAACATTCATAAGCATCGCATCCTCATTCTGGACTTCGGTTCTCAGTACACCCAACTGGTTGCGCGCCGCGTGCGTGAACTGGGTGTTTACTGCGAACTGTGGGCGTGGGATGTGACAGAAGCACAAATTCGTGACTTCAATCCAAGCGGCATTATTCTTTCCGGCGGCCCGGAAAGCACCACCGAAGAAAACAGCCCGCGTGCGCCGCAGTATGTCTTTGAAGCAGGCGTACCGGTATTCGGCGTTTGCTATGGTATGCAGACCATGGCAATGCAGTTGGGTGGTCATGTTGAAGCCTCTAACGAACGTGAATTTGGCTATGCGCAGGTTGAAGTCGTAAACGACAGCGCACTGGTTCGCGGTATCGAAGATGCTCTGACAGCAGACGGTAAACCTCTGCTCGATGTCTGGATGAGCCACGGCGATAAAGTTACCGCTATCCCGTCCGACTTCATCACCGTAGCCAGCACCGAAAGCTGCCCGTTCGCCATCATGGCTAACGAAGAAAAACGCTTCTATGGCGTACAGTTCCACCCGGAAGTGACTCACACTCGCCAGGGTATGCGCATGCTGGAGCGTTTTGTGCGTGATATCTGCCAGTGTGAAGCCCTGTGGACGCCAGCGAAAATTATCGACGATGCTGTAGCTCGCATCCGCGAGCAGGTAGGCGACGATAAAGTCATCCTCGGCCTCTCTGGTGGTGTGGATTCCTCCGTAACCGCAATGCTGCTGCACCGCGCTATCGGTAAAAACCTGACTTGCGTATTCGTCGACAACGGCCTGCTGCGTCTCAACGAAGCAGAGCAGGTTCTGGATATGTTTGGCGATCACTTTGGTCTGAACATTGTTCACGTACCGGCAGAAGATCGCTTCCTGTCAGCGCTGGCTGGCGAAAACGATCCGGAAGCAAAACGTAAAATCATCGGTCGCGTTTTCGTTGAAGTATTCGATGAAGAAGCACTGAAACTGGAAGACGTGAAGTGGCTGGCGCAGGGCACTATCTACCCTGACGTTATCGAATCTGCTGCTTCTGCAACCGGTAAAGCACATGTCATCAAATCTCACCACAACGTGGGCGGCCTGCCGAAAGAGATGAAGATGGGCCTGGTTGAACCGCTGAAAGAGCTGTTCAAAGACGAAGTGCGTAAGATTGGTCTGGAGCTGGGCCTGCCGTACGACATGCTGTACCGTCACCCGTTCCCGGGACCAGGCCTTGGCGTTCGTGTTCTGGGTGAAGTGAAGAAAGAGTATTGTGACCTGCTGCGCCGTGCTGACGCCATCTTCATTGAAGAACTGCGTAAAGCGGACCTGTACGACAAAGTCAGCCAGGCGTTCACCGTCTTCCTGCCGGTACGTTCCGTTGGCGTAATGGGCGATGGTCGTAAGTATGACTGGGTTGTCTCTCTGCGTGCTGTCGAAACCATCGACTTTATGACCGCACACTGGGCGCATCTGCCGTACGATTTCCTCGGTCGCGTTTCCAACCGCATTATCAATGAAGTGAACGGTATTTCCCGCGTGGTGTATGACATCAGCGGCAAGCCGCCAGCTACCATTGAGTGGGAATGATTTTGATCCCTGCACTATGAATGAACAAAACCCTCTGTTACTACAGAGGGTTTTTTATCTTCAAGAATTATAGGCTTGAAGTTACTTACATCGATTAATTAAACCAGCTGTCCGATTTGTTCTCTTCTGCTTTGCCCACGCTTTTCATCAGATCGCGACCGCCTTCAGTCATATTTCTGTTTGCGTCAGCTTCAGATTGCACCACATCGGTTTGCGCAGCTTTGTGCTTCAGTTCCTGATCGATAAATTCGTTTTCGCGCTTAACGCGGGCTTCTTCTTTCGCCAGTGCCAGTTTTTGTTTCTGAATCTCTAAGCTGCGTAGCTCATCTTCATAACTTTGATCGCGTTTTTTGTCCGCAGTGGCTTCGGCGTCCAGTTTATCCTGACGAGCTTTCTTATTTGCCGCTGCCGTTGCCGCTCTTTTATTAGCCGCGGCCTGGGCGTTTGCGCGACGTTGCTTCTCTTGCTGGATTTCCCTGTTGCGCTCCGCGACCCATTCGTCATGCTGCCTTTGCTCTTCATTTTTACCTTGCTGTTCCGCTTCTGCGACAGCCGAGAGTTGATCCTGCAATGATGAGGCGATAGCCGGATAGCTAAAGGAGGCTAAGATGGCGCAAAGAAAAACTTTCTTCATGACTCCTCCTGATTATTAGCTCTTTTCAGGACATTTGGTATTTGGCTGAATACGCGTTTCGTTATACGTCGTGGTAATAACAACGGCTAAACCTGTCGTAAACTGGCACTCTTTACCCACCTGGGTGGAGGTATACACTTTGGTGCCTTCCTTATACGTTAGAGAAACACCTTCCACTAAGGTTTTATCATTCACCATAGAACCCGCTGCCGCGCCAACAGCTCCGCCGCCAACTGCACCTGCCGTCGTTCCGGAATTGCTGCCAGACCCCACGTTGTGGCCGATTACACCGCCAGCGACTGCACCAATAAGCGCGCCGAAGGCTTGTGCGTTTCGTTTATTTTGGGAGTTGTCTACGGCAACTTTTGCGGGAAGAATGGAAATAATATTAACGGTTTTAGTTTCTTGTTTGGTATTCAGTTGATCGGTTTGATAAACATCGGCGGCATGATCATCAGCATTTGACTGGCATCCTGCCAGAGTGAATGACGCTAACATTGCCACAGGCAGAAGACATTTTTTAAATTTCATCACTATTCCTTGTTATACACATTACGAAAAATAAGACATTTAAGATCATCAAAAGAGGAAAGTAAATGTATTGCGTATAAAGGAATAGATTAAATTTATTAAAATTCATGTGGAAAATAATTTATAAAAATACATCATTAAAACATATGTATTAATTTTATATTTATTTCGCAGCCAAACAGGATAAACATCAGTCAGGACAAAGACGTAAAATTTAAGATGAAAGAATATCTGCCGCTTTGATAATCCCAAAGAGCAAAAGCATCCGACAGCGAGGTGCCGTTATGTCCTGTGAAAGTGGAGAAGGTAACCGCTAACGTTGTACCGGTGATTCGACGGAGAGTGTGGATTGCTGAGCTTCTTTTTTGCTCTGATGGTGCTGCCATGCACCGACGGACGAGTAGATAAAACGGCCAAAGAAGAAGATAAAGCTGATGAGCAGTACGATACGGGTCATGCGACTGTTAAATCGGTGTCGTTTTCGCATACTGGTTGCCTGACTCACAAAAGGTTCCTTGAAGTATGTCCCACGCTGTGGACGGTACTTACATTAAGGCACAACAGGACAAAATGGTCAATTCTTCGTTATGTAAAAAAGCGTCAGTGGATACATATTTTAATGTTATGGAAGTTAATTTAATTATTTACAATGATGATGTAATAATGATGAATTAACATGATAAACGTAATAATTCATTAATCAGGGTTATTTTGTTTGATATATATCAATTGGAACTTTCATATGACACTTAGAATCAATGCTCTCTATAGTGATGAATAATCATCATTCGAAGTCAGGTGGGATGCCTGTCTGAATACACCTCCTTCAGGATGTGGGGGATTCTGCTGAGCATCTATGAAACTGAATGCAACTTATATAAAAATACGTGATAAATGGTGGGGGCTTCCGCTGTTCCTGCCTTCTTTAATCTTGCCCATTTTCGCCCACATTAATACTTTCGCGCATATTTCTTCCGGTGAGGTTTTTCTCTTTTATCTGCCTCTGGCTCTGATGATCAGCATGATGATGTTTTTCAGCTGGGCGGCATTGCCAGGGATCGCCTTAGGGATTTTTGTCCGCAAATATGCAGAGCTGGGTTTTTACGAAACGCTCTCATTAACGGCTAATTTTATTATCATTATCATTCTCTGTTGGGGCGGTTACAGGGTCTTTACTCCCCGGCGTAACAACGTTTCACATGGTGATACCCGTTTAATTTCCCAGCGTATATTCTGGCAGATTGTGTTTCCTGCAACGCTGTTTCTGATACTTTTCCAGTTTGCTGCGTTTGTAGGATTACTGGCGAGCAGAGAAAATCTGGTCGGCGTCATGCCTTTTAACCTCGGGACCTTAATCAATTATCAGGCCTTACTGGTGGGCAATCTGATTGGTGTCCCGCTGTGCTACTTCATCATTCGTGTAGTGCGAAATCCGTTTTATTTACGTAGTTATTATTCGCAATTAAAACAGCAGGTTGATGTCAAAGTCACCAAAAAAGAGTTCGCACTCTGGCTACTGGCATTAGGTGCTTTACTGCTGCTGTTATGCATGCCGTTAAATGAAAAAAGCACAATTTTTAGCACCAACTATACCTTGTCATTATTGCTGCCCCTGATGATGTGGGGAGCGATGCGCTATGGTTATAAGCTGATTTCGCTGCTCTGGGCGGTCGTGTTGATGATCAGCATCCACAGCTATCAAAATTACATTCCCATTTATCCTGGCTATACCACGCAGCTGACCATAACCTCCTCCAGTTATCTGGTATTCTCTTTTATTGTCAATTATATGGCTGTACTGGCAACCCGTCAGAGAGCGGTAGTCAGACGCATTCAGCGGCTTGCGTATGTGGACCCGGTGGTTCATCTGCCAAATGTTCGCGCCCTGAATCGCGCGTTGCGTGATGCCCCCTGGTCTGCGCTTTGTTATTTACGCATCCCTGGCATGGAAATGCTGGTTAAGAACTATGGCATCATGCTACGGATTCAATACAAGCAAAAACTTTCTCACTGGCTGTCACCCTTGCTGGAACCGGGTGAAGATGTTTATCAGCTTTCGGGTAACGATCTCGCGCTGCGACTGAATACAGAATCGCACCAGGAGCGCATTACCGCACTGGATAGCCATCTCAAGCAATTTCGTTTCTTTTGGGATGGAATGCCGATGCAACCGCAGATTGGCGTCAGTTACTGCTATGTGCGCTCGCCAGTGAATCATATCTACCTGCTGCTGGGAGAGCTAAATACGGTCGCCGAGCTTTCCATCGTGACCAACGCCCCGGAAAATATGCAGCGTCGCGGGGCAATGTATTTGCAACGCGAATTGAAAGATAAAGTCGCGATGATGAATCGGCTACAGCAGGCGCTGGAACACAACCATTTTTTCCTGATGGCCCAGCCGATTACCGGTATGCGTGGTGATGTTTACCATGAAATTCTTCTGCGCATGAAAGGTGAGAATGATGAACTGATCAGCCCCGACAGCTTCTTGCCGGTCGCGCACGAATTTGGTTTATCGTCGAGTATCGACATGTGGGTCATTGAGCATACGCTGCAATTTATGGCTGAAAACAGAGCGAAGATGCCCGCTCACCGTTTTGCGATTAATCTGTCGCCAACCTCGGTATGTCAGGCTCGTTTTCCCGTTGAAGTCAGTCAGCTGCTGGCTAAATATCAAATTGAAGCGTGGCAACTTATTTTTGAAGTCACCGAAAGTAATGCTCTGACAAATGTTAAGCAGGCGCAAATCACCTTGCAGCATCTTCAGGAATTAGGCTGCCAGATTGCGATTGATGATTTCGGCACCGGCTATGCCAGCTATGCGCGGCTTAAAAATGTGAATGCCGATTTGCTTAAAATTGACGGCAGTTTTATCCGCAATATTGTGTCAAATAGTCTGGATTATCAGATAGTGGCGTCGATTTGCCACCTGGCGCGAATGAAGAAAATGCGGGTAGTGGCAGAGTACGTTGAAAACGAAGAGATCCGCGAGGCGGTGTTCTCTTTGGGGATCGATTATATGCAGGGTTATCTTATTGGTAAGCCGCAACCGTTAATTGATACGCTGAATGAAATCGAACCCATTCGCGAAAGTGCCTGAATAATGCGGGCCGACATTTCTCGTCGGCCCGCAAAGCATTAAGCGGCGATTTCTGGTGTACTTTCTTCTTCAATTTTCAACCGCCAGCCAGCCACGCCTTCCCAGTATTCTTGCTCCTTTTCCAGATCAAGCAGTACCAGCGCATTCTGACTAAACCAGTCATGCGGAAAACGCAGTGTCCAGTGACTGTCATCGGTAATCAGCGTCAATGTTGGCGGTGTAGTGGTTGCCTGACGTTGATTATTGAGTAATACGCCAAGGCGCAATAGCTGAATCAGTGGCAGGAACTGTTTCTTCTTAAACAAGGTAAAGCGCGGCAGATCGTCGAGCTTAATCGCTTTACGGTGATAGCGCACCAGTGTCGCCATCATTAGCTGTTGTTCCTGATTAAAACCCGGCAAGTCGCTGTTTTGCAGAATATAAGCTGAGTGGCGATGCAAACCGCTGTGGTTGATATTCAACCCGACCTCATGCAGCATGGCGGCCCATCGCAGTAGCGCCTCCAGTTGCGGATGCGCCAGCTTCGGTTGCTGTTCCCGCCACTGTTCGTACATTTGCATAGTGGTATCCAGCACCCGTCGGGCCTGTTCGCTGTCGATGTGATACTGGTTGGCGAGGCTGCTGGCGGTGCGACTACGCACATCCTGATGACGGAAACGTCCTTCCATTTCATACAGTACGCCTTCGCGTAACGCCCCGTCAGAAAGGCGCAGTTCACGGATGGCTAAAGCATCAAACACACCGCATAAAATCGCCAGTCCAGGAACGAAGACTGTTTTCCGCTCTTCGGAAAGACCCGGTAAACTCAGCGATGCGAAATTACGGTGACGTAAAACTTCTTTTACCAGTTTTTCCAGACGTTCCGGGGTAATTATCCCGTCTTTCTCGCCCATTTCCATTAACACTTCATGGGCTGCTTTTATGGTACCGGAAGCGCCCATTGCCACGTTCCAGCCCTGAATACGGAATTGCCAGGTTAACGTTTCCAGTTTTTGTGCTGCCGCCATACGAGCGCGCTGGAAATTCTCTTTATTGATGACCCCGCCAGGGAAATAAAGCTGGGCAAAGCTGACACAACCCATCCGGCGGCTTTCAACGAGAATAGGTTCGAAATTTTCACCAATCACCAGTTCCGTAGATCCGCCGCCAATATCAATAACCAGTTTGCGACCTTTCTCCGGTTGGGTATGTTCCACGCCCATAAAAATCAGACGGGCTTCTTCATTACCGGAAATAATTTCAATCGGGTAGGGAATGACCTTTTCCGCGCGTTTCAGAAAGTCAGTGGCGTTCAGCGCCTGACGCAGTGTATGGGTGCCAACTATACAGACGCTGGCAGGAGAAAACCCTTGTAGCCGTTCGGCAAACAGCGACAGACAGTTTAAACCGCGCGTCATTGCTTCTTCACTCAACATATTATCTGGCCCCAGGCCGTCCGCCAGATGCACCCGCTGTTTCAGGCGGCCAATAATCTGCATGGCACCATCTACCACACGGGCTATGACCATGTGAAAACTGTTTGAACCAAGATCGACCGCAGCAAACTCCTGCGGACGAGGGGGATTTATCGTGTATTGGCATAGGGTTATTCAGGTTGTTCGAGTGATTTGATGTAGTCGTAAATCGCCAACTGCGCCCGTACTTTGCGGCGATTGCCGCGGGGAACGTAGCGATTACTGAGTTCTTTATCGATATAACGTGCTTTGACTGTATCGCTGAATAATATGTCGATGATGTCCAGCACCCGCTGCTTCAGGCGCGGATCGAGCAGCGGTGTCGCCACTTCAATACGATAATCAATATTGCGCGTCATCCAGTCGGCGGAAGAAAGGTAGACCTTTTTATCGCCGCCATTTTCAAAAATATAAACCCGGTCATGTTCAAGGTAACGGTCAACAATACTGATGGCACGAATGTTGTCGCTAATGCCTTCCAGATTGGGGATCAGCGAACACATGCCGCGAACCAGCAGATTAACCGGTACGCCGGAGCTGGAGGCCGCATACAGACGATCAACCAGGCCTTTATCGACAAGGTTATTTAGCTTCAGGGTGATACCGCTGGGCAGCCCTTGCTGCGCGTTGGCGATTTCGCGGTCCACCATTTCATACAACAGGCGGCGGGAGTTTTGCGGCGACACCATTAAATAATCAAATGTCACCGGACGGTATGGGTTTTCAATAAAGTTGAACACCCGCCGTACTTCGTTGGTGATGCGCGCATCGGCGGTCAGCAACGAATAGTCAGTATAAAGACGCGCGGTTTTTTCGTTAAAATTTCCGGTCCCGATGTGTGCGTAACGCACCACTTCACCATTTTCTTTACGTGAAATCAGGAACAGTTTGGCGTGAATTTTCAGCCCCGGCGCAGAGAAGATAACGTGCACGCCTGCTTCGGTCAGGCGCTTCGCCCAGTGAATGTTGGCTTCTTCGTCGAAACGCGCCTGTAACTCAACCACCACGGTGACTTTCTTACCGTTGTGTGCGGCGTGGATCATCGAGTCGATGATGCGTGAATCTTTCGCCACGCGGTAAATGTTAATTTTAATCGCCAGTACGCTCGGGTCGAACGAAGCCTGACGCAGCAGTTCCAGCACATGCTCAAAGGTATGATAAGGATAATAGAGCAACACATCGCGTTCGCGAATGGCATCAAAACCATTGCGGAACTGGGCTTTATCAAACCAAATGTGGCGTAAACGCGGCAGTGGTTTGTTCACCAGATTGGCTTTGCCGACATTGGGGAAATTAATAAAGTCTTTAAAATTATGATAACGACCGCCGGGGACGATGGAGTCGTAGCGGGAAATAGTCAGTTTTTCGCGTAACACTTCAACCAGCGCATTGGGCATATCGCGCTGATAAACAAAACGCACCGGCTCAGCAGTTAAACGCTGCTTGAGACTGGAAGACATCAACTCCATCAGGCTGGCTTCCATCTCATGCACTAAATCGTATTCGGCATCGCGGGTCATCTTCATTGAATAGGCATTCAGCGCGTCATAATCAAAGAAGCCTTTGAAAATATCATCAAGGCAGTAACGCAGAATGTTATCCAGAAGAATCATCGGCTTGCGTCGACGCGGCGCTTCTGGCGGTAAATTCACAAAGCGCGGCACTTTATCTGATGGGATCTCCAGCAGCGCGTAACGGATGGTATCGCCACGGATAATTTCCACCGCCAGATAGGTGTAATCATCTTTCAGGAACTGCACTAAATCAGTGTCAGGATTGATTAAAATCGGCGTAATGTGCTGACGCAGATACTGCTTAAAATAATGACGCAGCCAGTTTTGTTGATTGACGGAGAGCTGGCGTTCATTAATCAGGAAGATCTGGTTGCGCGCCATCTCCAGCAACAACTCGTTGTAGAGGCCGTCGAATTCCTGATCGGCTTTCAGCACCCGGGACTGAATTTTGCCCAGTAAATGGCGGGAATGAGAGTTGGAGCCTTGTTCTTCGCTAATAATGATGCGTCGCTTCAGTTCAGCGAAGCGGACTTTATAGAACTCATCAAGGTTATTGGAATAGATCCCCAGGAAACGCATCCTTTCAATCAGCGGGTTAGATTTGTCCGCCGCTTCCTGAAGCACGCGTTCATTGAACGATAACCAACTGAGCTCTTTTTCGATGTATAGCTTTTCCTGACCCATTACCACTTTTACTCCGTTTTATTCACGGGACACTGCCTGGATATTATGGCGAGCAATATTGGCAGATGTCCAACTATGCCAGAAAAGGGGGAAAAAAACTGCTGGAGCTTGCGATTTACAGGTGAATTGAAAACGCCAGCGGCAGAGCTGGCGCTTTAACTACGGGGGCATTACTCGTCGGCAGCGTAGCCCTGCGGCGGCAGACGTTGACCATCCAGCCACGCGGCGTTTTCGTGCATTTTCAGACGACCATCGGCAAACCAGCTAATCACCAGTGGATAAATAGCGTGTTCCTGGGTTTGCACGCGGGCGGTGATGTCATCTTCCGTATCACCAGCAAATACCGGGACTTTCGCCTGTAAAATAACCGGGCCACCGTCCAGTTCATCGGTGACGAAATGCACCGATGTACCGTGCTCCTCATCGCCATTTTCCAGCGCCTGACGATGGGTGTGTAATCCGGGATATTTCGGCAGCAGAGAAGGGTGAATGTTCAGCAAACGCCCGGCATAATGGGAGACAAACGCCGGGCTGAGAATGCGCATAAAACCAGCCAGCACGACCACATCGGGTGCGTACATGTCGATTTCATGAATCAACTCCCGGTCATAGGCTTCACGACTGTCAAACGCGCTGGCGATGAGCGTATGCGTTGCAATACCCGCCTGGCGGGCGCGTTCAAGGCCGAACGCGTCGGCCTTATTGCTGAAAACTGCCCGTACGGTGCCTTTAATTTTGTTGGTTTTGCAGGCGTCAATAATTGCCTGCAAATTACTTCCGCTGCCGGAAATAAGCACCACAATATTCATTATTCGATAACCACGCGTTGTTCGGAATCAGAGGCTTTGATGATACCGATTTTCCACGCGTTTTCACCGTTGGCATTGAGCAGGGCGAGGGCTTTGTCCACTTCCGGAGCAGGAAGGGCAATAATCATCCCGACGCCGCAGTTGAAGGTGCGATACATTTCATGGCGCTCAACGTTACCTGCCGTTTGCAGCCAGTTGAACACTTCCGCACTGCTGCAGGAAGATTCATCAATCACTGCCTGGGTATTATCTGGCAATACGCGCGGAATGTTTTCCCAGAAGCCGCCGCCGGTCAGGTGCGCAATGGCATGCACATCGACCTTTTCAATCAACTCCAGCACTGACTTCACGTAAATGCGGGTCGGTGCCAGCAGATGATCGGCTAATGGCTTACCATCAAGTTCGGTGGTTTGCGGATCACAACCGCTGACTTCAAGAATTTTGCGCACCAGCGAATAGCCGTTCGAGTGCGGACCGCTGGAGCCGAGTGCAATCAGCACATCGCCGTCGCTGACTTTAGATCCGTCAATGATTTCTGATTTTTCTACCACGCCAACGCAGAAACCAGCGACATCGTAATCTTCACCGTGATACATCCCCGGCATTTCTGCCGTTTCGCCACCCACCAGTGAACAGCCCGATTGCAGACAACCTTCCGCGATGCCGCTGATCACCGCTGAAGCGGTATCAACATCCAGTTTTCCGGTTGCGTAATAGTCGAGGAAAAACAGCGGTTCCGCACCTTGCACCACCAGGTCATTAACGCACATGGCGACCAGATCAATACCAATGGTGTCGTGACGTTTTAAGTCCATCGCCAGACGCAGCTTGGTACCTACGCCGTCAGTGCCGGAAACCAGCACGGGTTCACGATATTTTTGCGGCAATGCACACAGCGCACCGAAGCCGCCCAGACCGCCCATCACTTCCGGACGACGCGTTTTCTTCACTACGCCTTTGATTCTTCCAACCAGAGCATTACCCGCGTCAATATCAACACCGGCATCTTTGTAGCTAAGAGAGGTTTTATCGGTCACTGCTTGGGTCCCCACGCGTTACTTGCGGTAGAAAAATAAAATTCGGCGCAATTCTAACAGGGAAAGCAAACGTTTGCGAGACTGCTTTACACAACCTTTTTGCACGTCTTTTCCCCAGGCGCGCGGCAAAAGAATACTTGTACCAGGGCAAAGGATCGTTTTCGGATGGAATAATCTTCTTCCATAACCATTTGAATACAAAATAACTTTATCTCAAACCGTTATCATTTTGACTAAAGTCAACGAAAATAATATTGCCGCCTTGAAGAAAGGAGGTATAATCCGTCGATTTTTTTGTGGCTGCCCCTCAAAGGAGAAAGAGTATGAAGATCGTGGAAGTCAAACACCCACTCGTCAAACACAAGCTGGGACTGATGCGTGAGCAAGATATCAGCACCAAGCGCTTTCGCGAACTCGCTTCCGAAGTGGGTAGCCTGCTGACTTACGAAGCGACCGCCGACCTCGAAACGGAAAAAGTAACTATCGAAGGCTGGAACGGCCCGGTAGAAATCGATCAGATCAAAGGTAAGAAAATTACCGTTGTGCCAATTCTACGTGCCGGTCTGGGGATGATGGACGGTGTGCTGGAAAACGTTCCGAGCGCGCGTATCAGCGTCGTCGGTATGTACCGTAATGAAGAAACGCTGGAGCCGGTACCGTACTTCCAGAAACTGGTTTCTAACATCGATGAGCGTATGGCGCTGATCGTTGACCCAATGCTGGCAACCGGTGGTTCCGTTATCGCGACCATCGACCTGCTGAAAAAAGCGGGCTGCAGCAGCATCAAAGTTCTGGTACTGGTAGCTGCGCCAGAAGGTATCGCTGCGCTGGAAAAAGCGCACCCGGACGTCGAACTGTATACCGCATCGATTGACCAGGGACTGAACGAGCACGGATACATTATTCCGGGCCTCGGCGATGCCGGTGACAAAATCTTTGGTACGAAATAAAGAATAAAAATAATTAAAGCCGACTTTAAGAGTCGGCTTTTTTTTGAGTAAAGCGCCTATAACACATAATACAGAGGATAATTCTATGACGCGCCGTGCTATCGGGGTGAGTGAAAGACCGCCACTTTTACAGACAATCCCGCTTAGTTTGCAACATTTGTTCGCCATGTTTGGTGCAACCGTCCTGGTGCCCGTCTTATTTCATATTAACCCGGCGACTGTACTGTTATTTAACGGTATAGGAACGCTGCTGTATCTCTTCATCTGTAAAGGGAAAATCCCGGCTTATCTTGGTTCCAGCTTTGCCTTTATTTCACCGGTATTGTTACTGTTGCCGTTAGGGTATGAAGTCGCGCTGGGCGGCTTTATTATGTGCGGCGGCGTGCTGTTCTGCCTGGTTTCTTTTATCGTGAAGAAAGCGGGGACCGGCTGGCTGGACGTGCTGTTTCCACCTGCGGCAATGGGCGCAATCGTTGCCGTCATCGGTCTGGAGCTGGCGGGCGTAGCTGCCGGTATGGCAGGTTTACTCCCGGCTGAAGGGCAAACGCCAGACTCCAAAACCATCATCATCTCCATTACCACCTTGGCAGTCACGGTTTTAGGTTCCGTGCTGTTTCGTGGTTTCCTGGCAATTATCCCGATTTTAATTGGCGTGCTGGTGGGCTACGCGCTCTCTTTCGCAATGGGAATTGTCGATACCACGCCGATTATTAATGCTCACTGGTTTGCGCTGCCGACCCTCTATACGCCGCGCTTCGAGTGGTTTGCCATTCTGACTATTCTGCCAGCGGCGTTAGTGGTTATTGCCGAACACGTAGGGCACCGGTGGTAACGGCTAATATCGTCAAAAAAGATCTGCTGCGCGATCCAGGTCTGCACCGTTCGATGTTTGCTAACGGCTTGTCGACCGTGATCTCCGGCTTCTTTGGCTCCACGCCAAACACCACTTACGGAGAAAACATTGGCGTGATGGCGATCACCCGTGTTTACAGTACCTGGGTTATCGGCGGGGCGGCGATTTTCGCTATCCTGCTTTCCTGCGTCGGTAAACTGGCTGCTGCTATCCAGATGATTCCATTGCCGGTGATGGGCGGCGTTTCGCTGCTGCTTTATGGTGTCATCGGTGCTTCCGGTATTCGTGTTTTGATCGAATCGAAAGTGGATTACAACAAAGCACAGAACCTGATCCTGACTTCCGTTATTTTGATCATCGGCGTCAGTGGCGCGAAGGTAAACATTGGCGCGGCGGAGCTGAAAGGTATGGCGCTGGCGACCATCGTCGGTATCGGCTTAAGTTTGATCTTCAAACTGATTAGTATGCTGCGCCCTGAAGAAGTGGTGCTGGACGCAGAAGACGCGGATATAACAGACAAATAATGTACCGACCGGGCAGTGTTGCTGCCCGGTTCAAACATCATGGGATTCTGTGGTAAACTTCTCGCGATTTTGTGAAATCTGGTTGAGGTATCTCTGAACACACCGGCACAGCTCTCTTTGCCACTTTATCTTCCTGACGACGAAACCTTTGCAAGTTTCTGGCCGGGGGATAACTCCTCTTTACTGGCCGCGCTGCAAAACGTGCTGCGTCAGGAACATAGCGGTTACATCTATCTCTGGGCACGCGAAGGCGCGGGGCGCAGCCATCTGCTGCACGCGGCTTGCGCGGAATTGTCGCAGCGTGGCGATGCGGTGGGCTATGTCCCGCTGGATAAACGCACCTGGTTTGTTCCGGAAGTGCTCGACGGTATGGAGCATTTGTCGCTGGTCTGTATCGACAACATTGAGTGTATTGCAGGCGATGAGTTGTGGGAGATGGCGATTTTCGATCTCTACAATCGAATTCTGGAATCGGGCAAAACACGGTTGTTGATCACCGGCGATCGTCCACCGCGGCAGTTGAATCTGGGATTACCGGATCTCGCGTCGCGACTCGACTGGGGGCAGATCTACAAATTGCAGCCACTTTCTGATGAAGATAAGTTGCAGGCGCTACAGTTACGCGCGCGTTTGCGTGGTTTTGAACTGCCGGAAGATGTGGGGCGTTTCTTGCTGAAGCGGCTCGACAGAGAAATGCGCACGTTATTTATGACGCTGGATCAGCTGGATCGTGCGTCGATTACCGCGCAACGTAAGCTGACCATTCCGTTTGTGAAAGAAATTCTGAAACTGTAGACAAGACGTTTATTGTCGGATATGCACCCATAGTATTCGTCGGTACCGGATAAGACGCGGCAAGCGTCGCATCCGGCAATGTGCTTCAACTAGCGATGGAGCACTTCTTAACCCACGATTTCCAGTACCAGCTCCGGTGGACGACCAATCCGCGCTTTGCCATTCGCGACCACAATCGGGCGCTCCATTAGCTTTGGATTATCCACCATTGCCTGAATCAGCGCCCCTTCGCTAAGCGAACTGTCAGCCAGGTTCAGTTCTTTATAAAGATCCTCTTTCTGGCGCATCAATTCACGAGCGCTATTCATTCCCAGCATTTTCAGCAAATCACGCAGCGTTGCCGCATCGGCGGGTGTCTCAAGGTAGAGCACCACTTCTGGCTCCACGCCGTTTTCTTTCAGCAGGCTCAGCGTTTCCCGGCTCTTTGAACAGCGTGGGTTATGGTAGATTTTTACCTGTTTGGTCATTGTTCTTCCTTTAATGCGAATTACATCTTGGTATAAGGCTTAAAGCGTTCCTGCAGCTGGCGCAACTGGTCGATGCGCGCATCGTAACGCGCTTGTTGCAGGCTGCCTAATTTCACCTGCGAACTGGCGCTACTCAACAAGGAAATGGCCTGATCGAGTCGCCCGGCGAGCGCATAACCTTCTGCTCGCGCAGCCAGTTCCTGATCGCGGTTATTTAGCGCGGCTTCCGCCTGTGCCAGTAAATCCCAGCCGTTGCTGTCATCTTTATTATTAAAAGTGTAGCGATTCAGAATATTGGTACCGCTTCTTGTGGTTGACCGCCTTGCAGATAAGCGTTCGCCAGGTTGAGCTGCAACACCGGATTGGTACGCAAATCACGGGCATTTTTCAGGCGATTGATTGCCTCATTGGCTTTGTTTTGCCCAAGATCGATATCGGTAGCCAGATCGAGATACCATGCGTTACCAGGTTCTGCCGCCAGTAACGGTTGCAGCGTTTTACGCGCCTCATCGTATTTATTGGCTTCCATCGCCTGTAGAGCACGACCATATTGCGCCGCTCGTTGCTGACGAACGTTTCCTTTCGCCCATTCATCCAGCAAATCACTGGTGAGCTGATTACGTCCGGAATTATACATCCCCAGTGTGCGCGCTTTCGCCAGATAGAAATCCTCCGACGACTGCACCACCATCGGGCGCATCTGATTAGCACGGTTGCGGGCATCTGCCAGACGACTTTCCGGCAACGGGTGAGTCAATAAAATTTCCGGCGGACGCGAGGAGTAACGCGCCTGATCGAGCAATTTTTCGAGGAAGGTCGGCATCGCCTGCGGATCGAATCCTGAGCGTTGCAGCACCTGAATACCAATGCGATCCGCTTCCTGTTCATTTTGCTGGGTGAAACTGATCATCCCCTGGCGCGTTCCCGCCAGTGTACCGGTCAGCGCTGCCATCCCCGCCTGCGGACTGGCCATCGCCAGTAAAATAGAACCTAACGCGCCGACCCAGGTCAGCGGCGCGCTGCGCTGTTGATCTTCCATCGCTCGCGCCAGGTGACGTTGGGTGACGTGGGAGATTTCGTGCGCCATAACTGAAGCCAGTTGACTTTCGTTATCGGAATAACGGAACAGGGCAGAGTGCAGCACCACGTTGCCGCCAAAGAAAGCAAAGGCGTTAATTTCGTCGTTGTTGATCAGAAAGAAATGAAACGGTGTCTTAACCGAATTGGCATGCGAAACCAGACGCATACCCAGCGAATTAATATATTGCGTTAACAGCGGGTCATTAATTAACGGCGCGCTGCCGCGTAGCTGGCGGACATAATAGTCGCCCATCTGCATTTCCTGACCAATGGAAAGCGTGCTTCCTGCGGAGGTTCCCATATCCGGCAAGGTGTCTGCGCTGTCGGCAAACGCCGGGGCTACCTGACCAATGGTCATAGCAGCAATGAGGGTTGCAACCAGGTTTTTTTCAACTGCCTGAACATAACCTCTATCCTGTATTTCTGAAGATAGTCATTTGACCGATACTGTGAAATATCGTTCCCACCGCGCCGCCTTTGAGTGTAACGGCGAAGATTAGCCCACTCAAATGACTTTTCAGTTTCCTGAATCCGTCATAAAAAGCGAAGTCTTTTTTTGTGACATTTCGATACAATTGCGGATCGCAATCCCGCTCTTGAGGTTCAGGGAAGGTCTTTATGCTCGAAATGTTGATGCAATGGTATCGCCGCCGTTTTAGCGACCCGGAAGCGATTGCCTTGCTGGTTATTTTAGTTGCCGGATTTGGCATTATCTTTTTCTTTAGTGGCCTGCTTGCTCCGTTGCTGGTGGCTATTGTGCTGGCCTATTTGCTGGAATGGCCAACCGTGCGCCTGCAATCTATTGGCTGCTCCCGCCGCTGGGCGACGTCGATTGTATTGGTGGTTTTCGTCGGTATATTGCTACTGATGGCGTTCGTGGTATTGCCTATCGCCTGGCAGCAGGGCATCTACTTAATTCGCGATATGCCGGGGATGCTCAATAAGCTTTCTGACTTTGCCGCCACGTTGCCGCGCCGCTATCCGGCGTTAATGGACGCGGGCATTATTGATGCAATGGCCGAAAATATGCGCAGTCGGATGCTGACCATGGGCGATTCGGTGGTGAAAATTTCCCTCGCCTCGCTGGTCGGTTTGCTCACCATAGCTGTCTATCTGGTGCTGGTGCCATTGATGGTCTTCTTCCTGCTGAAAGACAAAGAGCAGATGCTGAACGCCGTTCGTCGGGTGCTACCGCGTAACCGCGGACTGGCAGGACAGGTGTGGAAGGAGATGAATCAACAAATCACCAACTATATCCGCGGCAAAGTGCTGGAGATGATCGTGGTGGGGATCGCCACCTGGCTGGGGTTCTTACTCTTCGGGCTGAACTATTCGCTGCTGCTGGCGGTGCTGGTCGGCTTCTCGGTTCTTATTCCGTACATTGGCGCATTTGTGGTGACCATTCCGGTGATTGGCGTGGCGCTATTCCAGTTTGGTGCTGGCACGGAATTCTGGAGCTGCTTCGCGGTGTATCTGATCATTCAGGCGCTGGACGGCAACCTGCTAGTGCCGGTGTTGTTCTCCGAAGCGGTTAACCTGCATCCGCTGGTGATTATTTTATCGGTGGTGATCTTCGGTGGTTTGTGGGGATTCTGGGGCGTATTCTTCGCCATTCCATTGGCGACGCTGATCAAAGCCGTGATTCACGCCTGGCCCGATGGGCAAATCGCGCAGAATAATCTTCAGCCCGACGAACTGTTTCGCCGGGCTGATTTTTAGGGTTCCTGACGTAAATAAATAGCCCGATAACAAATACTCACCAGCACTGCACCGCCGATAATATTACCCAGCATCACCGGGAGCAGATTGGCGGTAATAAAATGGCTGACCGTCAGTGCCGGAAAATGGTCTGCGCTACTGTGCGCCAGTTGCCAGAAGGAGGTAGGGGCGAAATGGCGAATGGCAATGGCGAACGGAATCACAAATAAATTGGCGATACAGTGCTCAAAGCCACTGGCGACAAACAGGGTGATGGGCAAAATCATGGCGACGATTTTGTCGCATAACGAACGTCCGCAATAACTCATCCACAGCGCCAGGCAAACCATCACATTGCACATAATGCCGAGGCTGACTGATTCAGTAAATGTATGATGCATTTTGCCCTCGGCGCAGTGTAAAACCGCGACTCCCCACATCGCGTTTTCACTCATCACCAGCCCGGAAAACCAGATTAACAAACTGAAACAGGCAATACCTGCCAGATTACCGCAGGCCACCAGAAGTGCATTAATCAGCCATGTTCGCCAGCTAATAACGCCCCGACTTTTTGCCATCACCGTCATTACCGACGAGGTGAACAGGCTGGTGCCGCAAACCGCCAGCAAAATAAAGCCGAGTGTAAAGCAAAGGCCGCCCACCAGATGGGTTAATGCCTGTGAAGACGGGGCATCGGCGATAACGGTAAGGTAAAAAGTAAATCCGATCGCCATAAACACGCCTGCGGACATCGCCATTAAAAAGACCGACACTTTGCTGCGGGTAATTTTATGGGCGGCAATCCGTTCAGCGATTGCCGCTTTTCTGGCGCTCAACTGCAAGTCGAAAGAGAGTTTGTTTCTCATGCATACTCCTGCAAAAACAGATTACAACACCTCGCGAACCGAGATCCCCAGACGCTGCATTCGTGACAGCAGCGTGGTGCGCTTCATCCTAATCGTGTCGCCGCGCCACGGGCCCGGCAACAATGCCATTGGTTTCTCGCAATACCTGAACAATGCGCTGACGTTCTTCTTCGTCATTCTCTGGCGTCGTCGGGTGCAGTAACTGCGCCATTGAACTGCGAAGCGCTGAATCTTCATTTAGCGTCGGCAGTAAACGGCTTTGTCGGACATTAAGATGTAAATTCAGACTGTTACCGCGAGTCAGTAGTACCGCTCGCTCAATCACGTTTTCCAGCTCGCGCACGTTGCCCGGCCAGTCCCACGACATCAACTGGCGTAGCGCCTCGGTCGGGATGGCGTCAATTGCGCGATTCATATGGCGCGCCATTTTTTGCGTGAAATGCTTTGCTAAAAGAGGGATATCTTCCGGACGGTCGCGCAGTGGCGGCAGTTCCAGTGGGAAGACATTCAGGCGATAAAAGAGATCGCTGCGAAACTGGCGATCTTCAACCATTTGCCACAAATCACGGTTGGTGGCGGCAATGACTCTGACATTTACCGGGATCGTTCTACTCCCGCCGAGACGCTCAATCTCCCGTTCCTGCAATACGCGCAGCAGTTTAGGCTGAAGTTCTAACGGCAGATCGCCAATTTCATCGAGAAACAACGTGCCGCCATCGGCAATTTCAAAACGACCACGATGGGTATTAATCGCACCAGTAAATGCCCCTTTGTCATGACCGAATAACTCACTTTCCAGAAGACTGGCGGGGATGGCAGCGCAGTTGATTTTGACCAGTGGCTTGTCGCGTCGTGGGCTAAGTTGATGGATCGCTCTGGCGATCACCTCTTTGCCGGTTCCGGTTTCACCACAAATCAACACCGTACTGTCGCTCTTCGCCACAATATCTACCTGCTGGAGCAGGTCTTCCATTGCCTGGCTTTGATAGATAATGTCACCGACGCCCAGATTCGAAAGGAGCTGCTCGCTAAGCTGGTGGTTTTCTTGCTGCAAGCTTTCCTGCAAATCGGTCATGCTGCGCCAGGCATCGGCATTGCCAACGGCAATAGCGATGCGATCGGCAATATGTTGTAGTAGCTGGCAGTTTTCCTCACTAAAGAGAGTGGAAGAGGTATGCGCCAGCAACAATGCACCGGTGTATGGTTGCCAAAGGTGAGCGGTATAAGGAGCGCAGATTCGCAGCCGTTAGATGCAAGTAAGTGTAATAACGGGTCGCGTTGCCAGAGAAACAGATCGTCTGCACAGTGCGTCAAGGTCGGTTGTCGGGTTTGTAGCGTTTGTGTCAGCAATACACTTTCGCCAGGCATACAGCGTGGCAGACACGCACAATGTGAGGCAGAAAGATCGCTGCACCACAGGCTGAACTTCTCGTTCTTTCGATGATCGCCCAGTACCATACTGACTGAAGCCAGACCGAAAAAATGATGGATCTCACGAGCGACGTCAGCGATCAGATCGTCGAGATCAAGATGTGACAACACTGCATTAGTGATATCCACCAGTACCCGATGATGATCGCGATCTTTCTCCAGCAAACGCAGCGCCACCTGCTGTTCTTCATCATTGAGCCATGATTGCAGAACCGGAGTGATTATGTGTGCCAGCCAGTTAAACAGTGTGCAATCCTGGGGAGTAAAACGACTGCCGTGGGTGCGAATAAAGCGTAGCTCCGCCATTCCACTACTGCCGAGAAGGACGGCGTGGCGCGAATAATCGACCATCTCACCCTGATACTCTGTTGTTGCCGTCACATCGCTGCCATCATCATGGTAGCGGTAATAGAAGTTGCTTTTGAGAACATGCAGTTCAATAAGTTGTACCGGGCTGAACGGCGGCGGCAGCGGGATGAAGGCGCGTAATAAAGACGCCTTGCCGTGTTTCTGTGCTAACCGCTCCGCGAGCATTCCGTTTACCGCTTCAATTGTTATTCCTTGCGGCGGGGCAAACATCGCCTCGTCTGACATAGCCATCAACAGTCCTTATTAATGAGAAATCCTTCTCACGCAATTTTTCTGGCCATCAGATAGATGACCGGTTCCTGCACAATTTCATCCAACAGATGAATGAATTGAATGCTACGCGCCTGCCACGCCGACGTCGCGTCATCTGCCAGTGGCGCGAATGCCCGGGTCAACAGGGCGGTGTGGCTGGCGTCAATAACAATCTCACCAAAAGTCATCACCCCCAGCATCTTACGTCGGGCTTGCTCCTCTTCGACCTGTGCAAGCCAATCTTCGTATTCCGTCTGTGGGCAGCGGAAGGCGACATTCAAACAATCAATCACGCCAACGTGATGACCGATAGCCAACGAGTAATACATTACCTGGGAGCTGTGTTCCGGCATCTCGTCGCTACTGGCGATAAATTTTTTTCGCAGCGTCCAGAAAACAATTTCCCTGCACTCCTCAGCCATGTAACCCCCGGAGAACGCGAAAGAGTTGCTGAACGATACTATTGAGACGTGGATCGTCAGCTTCGCGCAACCGGTGTTAACCCGATTTCCTGTAGGATCGTCGCTTAAATGGCGCAGGAGCCGATCGCAAATTTCTCGCCCTTGACGATAGCCCGCCAGCCGCCTCGCTTCTCGCTCAATGGCGATACGCTGTGATGGCGGGATCTGCGGTACCACAGCGGTTGCATGGTCACCCCCGGTGGGATCGCGATAATCCACCGCGTGAATCTTCTGTTGCAGCAAACCGAGCGCCACGGCGAAACCGTGAATGGTGGCGGCCGGTGTTGGCGGGCAGCCGGGGATCCAAACATCAATGGGGACAATGGTGTCGCTGCCGCCCCAGACGCTGTAAAGATCGTGGAAAATACCGCCGCCGACACCGCACGCGCCGTAGGAAACACAGATTTTATGATCGGGGGCAGACTCATATGCCCGAAGTGCAGGCATACGCATCGCCCGGGTGACTGCGCCAGTAAATAACAAAATATCGGCGTGACGCGGTGATGAAACAACCTTAATGCCAAAAACGTTCTGCGTCGAATACGGGTGTGATGGCGGCAAAAATTTCGATTTCGCAGGCGTTGCAGCCGCCGCAATCGACGCGATAAACGTAAGCCGAGCGACGGATATCCTGTAGCAAATGCTGCTTCATCTTTTGCGTTTGCTCGTCCAGCGTTATGGGCTGGCTGACATGTTGCGTAAGCACTGGACTCATAGCTGCTCCTTAGCCACCAGCGGTACATCTGTATCGTCGTTGATCAGCGTCGCGCGTTGTTTGCATTCCGGGCAGATGCTCGCTTGCGCCCACAACATTTCGCGGTTTTGTGGCGCATTTTGTTGCTGTGCCAACAGTTCTGCAGCCAGTGCGACGGTTTTTTGCGGGGCAAATGGGCGTTCGCAACGACTGCAACGTTGTAGATGAAACGTCGCGCGGGTATAGAGATCGGCTTTATTGGTGACGGTCAGTTCAAAGTTATTGGTAAGCTGAATGGCTCTGGTCGGGCACACTTCTTCACAACGTCCGCAGTAAATACAACGCCCCAGATAGAGCTGCCAGGTGCGCGTATTTTGTTGGTCGTCGGTCTGGATAGTCAGCGCATTTGCCGGACAAGCACAGGCGCAGGCACCGCAGGCAATACATTGGCTGGGCATCAGGTCCGGTTTCCCGCGAAAGCCTGGGCTGACCTCCAGTGGCGCGAAGGGATATTTCACCGTCGCGGTTCCGGCGCGCATAATAGTTTTCAGTAACTTCAGCATTTTCTGTCCTTACTTCAGCGGCGAACGGTTACGATCAATGCCGTAGCGTTCGATCTCTTTATACGGCACGGTTTTTGACTGGCGCTTGCGCACATCAACCAGCGTCACACGGTCGGTACAGGAGTAACAGGGATCAAGGCTACCGATAATCAGCGGTGCGTCAGAAACGGTATTGCCGCGCAGCATGTAACGCAGCACTGGCCAGTTGGCGTAGGTGGCGGCACGACAGCGCCAGCGGAACAATTTTTGGTTATCACCGAGCATGCTCCAGTGCACGTCTTCACCACGTGGCGCTTCAACAAAGCCCAGCGCGAATGCGTGAGGTTTATAGCTAAAGCCTTCGGTCAGCAGTGGGGTATCTGGCATGTTGTCGAGGGCAAATTCCAGCATTGCCAGCGAATCAAACGTCTCTTTGACACGGACCATCACGCGGGAGAAGACATCGCCGCCGGTAAAGGTAAACAGCGTTTTGGGAATATTGCCGTAGTCGGCGTAGGGGTGATCAAAGCGCAAATCACGGGCAAAGCCACTGCCGCGGATCAGCGGCCCTACGGGGCTATAATCACGGGCGATTTGTCGGTCGAGAATGCCAATGCCCTGAGTGCGTTGTTCCATATTCGGCGTGGCAAGCAACATCTCTACCAGCTCCGACACGTCGGCGCGCATCTCGCGCACCAGTTTCAGCGTTTGCAGACGTTGCTCTTTGAGAATATCGCGGCGAACACCACCAATCAGATTCAGACCGTAGGTTTTACGCGACCCGGTCAGCAATTCCGCCATCGTCATCGACTTTTCCCGCACGCGGAAAAATTGCATAAAGCCGGTATCAAAACCAACAAAATGGCAGGAGAGGCCAAGGTTGAGCAAATGACTATGCAGCCGTTCGACTTCCAGCAGAATCGAGCGAATAGTATGCGCTCGTTGCGGCACCTCAATCCCCAGTGCATTTTCAACCGAGTTGGTATAGGCCACACTGTGGGCAAAACCGCAAATCCCACACACGCGGTCGGATAAGAAGGTCACTTCGTTGTAGCCCATCCGCGTTTCTGCCAGTTTCTCCATGCCGCGATGGACATAAAACAGGCGGTAATCAGCATCGACAATTTGCTCGCCATCCACAAACAAGCGGAAGTGACCTGGTTCATCGGAGGTGATATGCAGCGGGCCGACAGGGATCACCCGCGCATCGCTGTTGCCCTCGTTGATAAACGGATACGTTTCGGTATCAGTCGTCGGTTCTGGGCGCAGTCGATAATCCATCGCGTCTTTGCGCAGCGGATGCATATCTTCCGGCCAGTCATCGGGCAACACCAGCCGACGCTGATCCGGCTGGCCAACCGGAATCAACCCGTACATATCGCGAATTTCTCGCTCGCCCCAGACCGCGGCAGGGACGCGCGGTGTGACTGACGGAAACTCCCGACTGTCGGCATCGACCAGTGCCTTCACCACGATCCAGCATTTTTCGGCCCCTTCCATAGAAAGGGCATAATAAACCGCGTAATGACCGTTAAGTGTCCGCTCGTCGTTGCCAAACAGGACCGGAAGCCAGCCATCATGTTGATAATAAAGATAATGCACAACGTCAGGCAGCAGATTGATTTTCACCGTAATGGTGACCTGTTCAGGCGTTTGTCGCTCTTCATCCAGCACCGCGCCGGGGAACTGCGTTTTCAGGGCGGCGAGAATCGCTTCGCCACGATTTGACGATGAATTAACGTTCACTGTGTTTCTCCGAAACAGATGCGGTGCCTGAAGGCAAAAAATCATGCCAGGTGCTACGTTGTGCAGGCAGGTCGTGCGTCCCTGAGAGGACTATAGTGGAAGCGCCCGCCAGGATCCTGATGACAGGTTGTGGAATATGCGTTCCCATCGCCAGCATCATGACCAGCAGAATCACCATTGGCGAGGTGGTCAACCAGCCAAGTTCACCCCGGTTAACGGCCTGCGGCGGTTTCGCCATTAACACCCGCGCAGCCATCCGTACCAGGCCCGCCAGCACCAGCGTTAACAGCAATAACAGCAGGACGATAATCAGCAGGTGATTACGCGCCAGTCCGGCGGTAACGGTCATAAATTCGCTAAGAAAAATGTTGAAGGGCGGCATCCCGGCCAGCGCCAGCGCACCGCCGCCAAACAGCACGGCGGTAAATGGCATGATTTTGAGCATTCCGCAGACGACGTTGAGATCGCGCGTGCCGTACTTGAGCAGTACATTGCCGGAACCGCAGAACAGCAGCGTTTTTGCCAGACTGTGGTTTAAGGTGTGCAGCAGCGCGGCAAAAATTCCCAGCGGCCCGCCAATGCCTAACGCCACCGCGACCAGTCCCATGTTCTCCACGCTGGAGTACGCCAGCAGACGCTTAATGTCCCGCTGTACCAGAATGAAAAATGCCGCCACGGCAACCGACAACATGCCGAAGATGAGCAACAACCGGTTGGGGAAATCGCTGCCGATGGCCTGGCAAATAATGATGTAATAGCGAATCAGCACCAATAGCGCGCAGTTCAGCAATACGGCGGAGAGCAGGGCGCTGACCGGACTCGGCGCTTCACTGTGAGCATCTGGCAGCCAGGCGTGCATGGGGAATAGCCCGGTTTTGGTGCCAAAGCCAATTAGCACAAACACAAAGGCCAACAGCATTAATGTTGGGTCAAGCAAGGACGATTGCTTAAGAACCTCGCTCCAGAATATCGCCATTTCTGCCTGCGGCATAACGCTGGCGGCGTTGGCGTATACCAGCACGGTACCGAACAGACCAAAAGCGACACCAACAGTACAAATAATGATGTACTTCCATGCAGCTTCCAGCGATGAACGCTGACCGTAAATGCCTACCAGAAACGCCGAGCTTAAGGTGGTGGCTTCGATCGCCGCCCACATCACAATCAGGTTATTGCTGGTAACAACCAGCAGCATGGTGAACAAAAACAGATGGAAGAAACCGTAGTAATCGCACAGCGTAACGGGTGAAAGCTCGCCGTGTGCCACTTCATGACGCATGTAGCCAATCGAGTAAACACCGGTGAGAAAGCCAATCACACCAAGAATGGCGAGGAACAAACCGCCCAGACCATCAATATGAAGCCACAGTCCCGCAGCGAATATTTCTCCCGCATCAGCGGCAGTTTGGACCACCCACAGTGTCAGAATCAGCAGCAGTGTGATCCCTAAGCTATGTAGTACTGTCACCGTGCGAGTCGCAGAGTGTCCCCATTTCCGGCAGGCAAAACAGAGCAGCGAAAAAAGCAGCGGCGTGAGCAGGAGTAAAGCGAACATCACAGAATAACTCATCTCATTATCCCTTCAGCGCGGTCAAGTTGTTCACGTCCAGCGTGCCGTGGGTACGCCATATTTTTCTTGCCAGTAACACCATCACAATGACGGCGAAGATGGCGTCGGTAGCGATACCAATTTCCACCAGTTCCGGTGCACGCCAGGCAAGAAGCGCCAGCACCAGATGGGAGCCGTTTTCCATCAGGCAGTAACCAAAAATTTGCCGCAGGATATTGCGCTGGCTGACAATGCACAGCAGGCCAAGCAGAAAATGACCTAACGCCACCGCCAGCGCCGGTTTCAGCCCGGTAGCCATCGGTAGCTTCACGGGCTGAACGACAAATGCGCAAAGCAGGACAATTAATGCCGCGAGCAATGCCATCATAGCCGGACCGAATAACGCTTTTTCCGGGATGTTCTGGGGAATATTTCGTGCAGCGTAAATCATGATTAACGGTACCAGCAGCACTTTGGTGATAAAGGCGCTGGCGGACCAGATCAGCAGTTGCTCTGCGACGAACAGGCACGAGAGGGTGGCGAAAATAGACACCAGCACCAGCGACTGGCAGGCGTAAAATCCGCATGACAGGCGATAGCTTTTGACGCTAATCACAAACAGCGATGTCAGCATCATCAGTCCCGCCAGATTATTTACGATCATAGAACCGGTCATTCATCATCTCCTTACTGCAACCAGGTCGCGGCGATTACGCTGGAAATCAGCGACATCACAATCAGTACAATCAACACCAGGCGCATTGATCCTGGCAGCGGTGCGGCATCGGCGACGGCCTCGCTCGGTTTGCCAGGCACGACGCGACCAAACCAGCGAATAAACCAGGCGAAACTGGCGACCGATTCAAACATCAGCAGAATCATGGCGGGCAGCAGGATCCAGTACTCCACTGACAACGAAAAACCGGCGGCAAACAGCGGGAATTTACTGAAGAAGCCGTTGAACGGCGGTACGCCAGTAATCGCCAGCGCGGCTACGCAGAAACCCACGCCTGGCAACGGCAGGGTGTGCAATACGCCACGCAGACGCGGCAACAAGCGCGTGCCGCAGCTGTAACTCAGCGCACCTGCTACAAGGAAAAATAGGCTTTTAGCGAACGCGTGGTTGACGATGTAGGCGATGCTGCCCTCCAGCGCCAGCCGCGAGCCGAAGATGGAGAGCGACAAGCCGAAAAACATCCAGCCAAGTTGAGTGATGGTCGACCAGGCCAGCAACCGCTTCATATCCTGCTGTGGCAAATACATCAGGAAGCCGTAAAGAATGGTGACCAGTGCCATAACCATGCCAACGCCGCCAATCACATGCGGGATATTGCCGCCGTCGATAATGGCACGGGCAAAAATGTAAACGCCCACTTTCACCATCGATGCGGCGTGGAGATAGGCGCTGATCGGTGTTGGCGCTTCCATTGCATCCGGTAGCCACGCTTGCATCGGTAGCTGGGCCGATTTCCCCCACGCGGCAAACAGGATGCCGCCATAAACCAGATAACGTGCGTCGCCGTGTAACTCGCTCATCGCGCTAAGCGCAAACGTTCCGGTCTGCAAAAACAGCGTGGCGGCGGCAAGATACAACCCCAGCGAACCGATATGAGTGATAAGTAACGCTTTTAGTGCTGAACGCTGCGCTTTATCGCTCTGGTAATAACTGATCAACGCCCAGGAGCAGCCGCCCGTAATTTCAAAAAACAACAACTGACCGAGCAGCGTCGAGGAGAGTACCAGTCCCGCCATCGCGCCGATAAAAACCAGCAAAAATGCGTAATAACGATTCGTGCCGTTATGCAGGTGTTCGCGATTTTTATCCGTCAGATAACCCGTGGAGTAGATCGTGACCAGCAAACCGAGGAACACCACCACAAACAGAATCAGCGTACTCACGCGATCAATGACCAGGCCAAACAACGCCACATCCCCCACGTTGACCAACGTCAACGTGACGGCAACTTTATCGGCCTGATAAAACGCGGAGATCAGTGACAACATGCACAGCGTGGTCAGCGCGGCGAACAAAACCCCCCATTCGGCGGCCCGACGTTGTGGCGAAAACGAAACGACCAGTGCGCCGATAAAAGGCAGCAATAACGTCGTCAGAGCAAGATTTTCCATATTCCGTTAGTGCTCCTTACAGACCGGTTAACCAGAAGACCCAGGCAAGCGCAGCAAGGCTGAAGCCAAGCCAGGTCACATGGTGAATGAGTAAAAATCGCCCGCGTGCCAGCGTGTTTTCTGCGATAGAGGCCAGAACAAAAATCAGCAAAACCTTGAGCAGCGTAACGACAAGTGAAGTCAGCAGGCAGGTGAGAGAAAGCTCTTGCGCGCGCCCAAAGGGCAGAAACAGGGCCACAAACAGTGATGCCATCACGACCTGTTTCAGCCCCAGCCCCAACTTCGCCAGCGCCAGCCCGGCACCGGAATATTCGGTCAGCGGGCCTTCCTGTAATTCCTGTTCTGCTTCAGCAACATCAAAGGGAATTTTTCCCATCTCAATGAAGCAGGCAAAACCACAGGCCAGTAACGCCAGTACGGTGGTTAGCGGCGAGTTCCAGCCCGTCGCCAGCGTCTTGCTGATCATCTCGATATGCGTGGAATCCGCTATCAGCGCCAATACCAGCAGTGAGAGAATGAGCATGGGTTCGACCAGAATGCCGAGCGTTAACTCGCGACTGGCACCGATTCCCGCAAAGGGGCTTCCGGTATCCAGCCCGGAAAGAGCAAAGAAAAAACGAAATAGGGCAAGAAGATAGATAAGGGTGATCAGATCGCCGCCGCCCGCAAAAGGGGAAACAGTAATAAATAGTGGTAGGGCCATCGCCAGCACCAGCATGCTGCTGATTAATACCCACGGCATCAGGCGGAACATCAGACCTGAAGATGTCGGCGCAACTTCCTGGCGTTTAAACAGTTTGTGGATATCGCGATAATCCTGCCAGATCCCCGGTCCGCGACGGGAGTGCATACGCGCGCGTATCTGCCGGGAAATCCCCGTAAAAAGCGGGGTTAGCGCCAGCAGAATCACGGCCTGTGCTAACGCAAAAATGATCAGATATCCGTCGCAAAGAGTTTGTCTCATGGTGATTTCCTTAGACGGCAATAGCGATTAGCAGCACAACCAGTGCGGCGACCACATACAGGCAATAGAGACGAAAGTCGCCGCTTTGCAGATGCTGTATTTCTTTGGCCAGCCGTTGGGTGGCGCTCACGATGGGGCGGATCACCCGCTCATCCCAGAAGGGTTCTGTGCTCTGAGCCCTGGCGGTGACGTGCGCAAGACCTTTGTTCAGCCTCAGCGTAGGGTCGAGCTGTTGTCGTAGACGAAATAGCGCACAAAAGACCACACGCAGCGGCTGCATCACGCCATTGCCTGACGGGGCCATCGCATTATCCCAGCCGTAGCCGCATGCCCAGGCATCTCCTGTGCGACGAAACGCTGCGCGGCGCGAACGACACCACAGCCAGTAAAGGCCAGGCAGCAAAGGCATCGCCAGTAGTAACAGCAACAGTAATGAGGGAGTGACCCGTGTATGAAACGTGCCGGGTACAAGTGCTATTCCGCTGGCGACAGTGACGGGAGGGGTATTGGTAAACGCATGGGCAATGTGCATTATCTTCGGTGCCAGCCAACTGGCACTAAGCGCAATGAATACGCAGAGTGCCGCGAGCAGTAGCATGGCGACGATCATCGTATTTGGCACGTCCTGTGCCTCTTCAGCGTGTGTACTGCGCGGCGCACCACAGAAAGTAATGCCGTACATTTTGACGAAGCACATTACTGCCAGCCCACCAGTGACTGCCAGCATCACCATAGCAATAGGACCCGCAAGTTGTAGCGCTACGGCTTCCACACGACTTAGTGAGAACAGCGACTGCCAGGTGTACCATTCGCTGATAAAACCATTCAGCGGAGGAATGGCTGATATCGCGAGGCAACCAATCAGGCATGCTGCGGCTGTCCACGGCATCCGTTTCGCCAGTGCCCCCATTTTTTCCATGTCGTGGGTATGCAAACGCGAAATAATTGCGCCCGCGCCGAGAAACAGCAGCCCTTTGAACAGCGCATGGTTGAGCAGATGAAACAGCGCGCCGAGCAGTCCAACAACGGTGAGCAGCGGGTCGTGCAGTGACAGACCGACCATCGCCACACCGACCGCCAGCAAAATAATGCCGACGTTTTCGACGGTACTCCAGGCCAGCAGCCGTTTGATATCCTGTTCCGCCAGCGCATATAGCACGCCCAGGAGCGCGGAGATTGCGCCGATCGCCATCACCAGAATGCCCCACCACAGCGGCAAATCCGTTTGCGCCAGCAGATCCATCGCTACTTTAAGGATGCCGAAAATACCGATTTTGACCATTACGCCAGACATCAACGCCGAAGCGTGCGATGGTGCGGCAGGGTGAGCGCGCGGCAACCAGCTGTGCAACGGCATCATCCCGGCTTTCGCGCCAAAACCGAAAAAGGCCAGCAGGAACACCGCCGACGCCAGCCCCGGAGAAAGTGAAAGCGTGCGGAAACTGGCAAAATCGAGGCTGCCGCTTTCGCGCCCCATCAGCAAGAAGGCGATCATAATCAGCACCGATCCGGCGTGGGCGATAAAAAGTAGAGCATGCCAGCGTTGATCGACGTTTTATCCTGCCTGGCAATGACCAGAAACCAGGAAGACAGCGACATCATTTCAAACAGCACGATGAACCAAAAAGCGTTGTCCATCACCAGCAGGGCAACCATCGATGCGATGAAAAGATTCATAAAGAAGCCCATCGCCGCCGCGCCTTTACCCTCGTATTCGCGCATATAAGTCAATGAATAGAGCGAACAAACCACCACCAGCAAGGAGATAACCAGCACCATAAATGCCGAGAGGCTATCCATTCGCAGGGTTAAATCGGCAAATTCAAAGGTGTGGCAAAACGGGCGGCTAAAGTTACGCCTGCATGTAATTGCGTAATTCCGCTGATGATGCCAATCACGCCGCCCACCAGCGATGTGATGCCGGAAAGCTTAATAGCCAGTCTGTCCAGACCGAGTAAAAATAGCGAAGCCAGACTGGCAAACAGATAGAGGATCAGCGACCAGGTTAATAATTGCAGGGCATCCATTAGCGTTGCTCCTGAGTGAGGGAAAGGGGGATCCTCCCCGCCATTGGCAAACCAGCTTGCGGCAAGGCGCTGTTTTTCTTTCATCTGACGTTGCAGGCTATCGTCGGTGATCAGCCGTAACGCCTGATTCGGACAAGCGCGAACGCAGGCCGGACCTTCTGGCAAGAAATCACACAGGTCGCATTTCACCGCGACGGTCTGGACACCCGGTTCCCAGCGCAGCAAAGCATGTTGGGTTGGCGCGTTTTCTTCGCCGTCTTTGAGTGAGCCCTCAGCCTGAAAAACATATTGCGCAGGGGCATTCACCGGACGGCTTCCTGAAGCGCTGATTGCGCCAAATGGGCAGACCACGGCGCAAAGCTTGCAGCCAATACAGAGGCTTTCGTTGAGTTGGATCGCATCGTCCCTCTGGGAGATGGCATTGACCGGGCAGACCTGCAGGCAAGGGGCTTCCTCACAGTGATGACACACGACAGGGGCAGTGAGTGTTGACGTCTTCGCCAGGGCCAGGCGCGGGTGTTGCTGTAAACCTTGCGTTTTATGCACGTCCGAACAGGCAGCGAGACAGGTATTACATCCTGTACACCACAGTGGTTCGGCCACCACAAAGCGGTTCATGTCGGCTCCTTGAAAATGATATGAAACATTGCATTTCATATTGCATAAAGGATGCCAGTCTGATTAATTTAATATATTCAATAATTTATGTGTTAACTGGATTCTGAACGGTACAAAAATGATGGTCATTAACGTTCAGCAATAAATGGATTCGACACCCGTGTCGCAGGGGAAAGCGAGAATGTGATCTTGATCACGAGAAGTGAGGTGTGCTGACCGCAAGCGCAGCCAGCACGGAATGGAGCAAAGTAATCAGGCGTGTTCTTTCAGCCAGTTCAGCACAACGTCGTGGTGATTGCTGGTTTTGAAATCGTCAAAAACATGTTCGATTTTGCCATCAGCGTCAATCAGGAAGCTGATGCGATGAATACCATCGTAGGTTTTGCCCATGAAGGACTTTTCACCCCAGACGCCGAATTGTTCGCACACCTGGTGGTCCTCATCAGACAGGAGCGTAAAGTTAAGCAGCTCTTTTTCCGCAAAACGGGAGAGTTTTTCGGGTTTATCGGTGCTGATACCCAGCACATCAACGCCCGCTTTTTTCAACTCATCCATGTTATCGCGTAAGCCGCAGGCCTGTACGGTACAGCCGGGGGTCATGGCTTTCGGGTAGAAATAAACCAGAACACGCTGTCCCTGGAAGTCGGTCAAATTAACTTGTTCTCCGTCTTGATCCGGCAAGCTAAATTTCGGTGCGATATCACCGGCTTTCAGTGGATTCATTACTTAACTCCATCCTGTTCATCATGTTGGGAATAATTGACGACGTTAATACTGCCTTGTGCATTGAGTTCTGTACATAGGGCTTTGAACGCTTGCTCAATATTTGCTGCGTCCGCAGATGCGGGGCTGTGGGCAGTTATCTGAATATGCAACTGCGCAGCCCGTTCATTTTCAGCAGGTTGCGTGCGCGACACCAGCTCCGCAATGTTCATATGATGCGCGTCGAAAAGTGCTGTGAAGCGTTCAATTAAATGCGGGGAGTCTGCCACATCGACCTGAACCCAGACAGATGCTGGCATTGGCGGACGCGGACGCGCCGTCGTGCGCTTCATCACGATTAAAAGATCCAGTTCGGCACCTTTCAACGGTAACGTTGATTCAATCAGAGTAATGGCATTCCATGAACCGGAAAGCAGCATGATAAACGTGAACTCTTCTCCCAGCATCGCCAGGCGACTGTCTTCAATATTACAGCCGCAACTACTGACATGACGGGTGATGGTGTTCACTATTCCAGGGCGATCGGCACCCAACGCAGTGATCACCAGATAATGTTGCGATGACAGTGTCAAACTGGTTATTCCTTCAAGGGGTGAGTTGTTCTTAAGGAAAGCATAAAAAAAACATGCATACAACAATCAGAACGGTTCTGTCTGCTTGCTTTTAATGCCATACCAAACGTACCATTGAGACACTTGTTTGCACAGAGGATGGCCCATGTTCACGGGAAGTATTGTCGCGATTGTTACTCCGATGGATGAAAAAGGTAATGTCTGTCGGGCTAGCTTGAAAAAACTGATTGATTATCATGTCGCCAGCGGTACTTCGGCGATCGTTTCTGTTGGCACCACTGGCGAGTCCGCTACCTTAAATCATGACGAACATGCTGATGTGGTGATGATGACGCTGGAGCTGGCTGACGGGCGCATTCCGGTGATTGCCGGGACCGGTGCTAACGCTACTGCGGAAGCCATTAGCCTGACGCAGCGCTTCAATGACAGCGGTATCGTCGGCTGCCTGACGGTAACCCCTTACTACAATCGTCCGTCGCAAGAAGGTTTGTATCAGCATTTCAAAGCCATCGCTGAACATACTGACCTGCCGCAAATTCTGTATAATGTGCCGTCCCGTACTGGCTGCGATCTGCTCCCGGAAACGGTGGGCCGTCTGGCGAAAGTAAAAAATATTATCGGAATCAAAGAGGCAACAGGGAACTTAACGCGTGTAAACCAGATCAAAGAGCTGGTTTCAGATGATTTTGTTCTGCTGAGCGGCGATGATGCGAGCGCGCTGGACTTCATGCAATTGGGCGGTCATGGGGTTATTTCCGTTACGGCTAACGTCGCAGCGCGTGATATGGCCCAGATGTGCAAACTGGCAGCAGAAGGGCATTTTGCCGAGGCACGCGTTATTAATCAGCGTCTGATGCCATTACACAACAAACTATTTGTCGAACCCAATCCAATCCCTGTGAAATGGGCATGTAAGGAACTGGGTCTTGTGGCGACCGATACGCTGCGCCTGCCAATGACACCAATCACCGACAGTGGTCGTGAGACGGTCAGAGCGGCGCTTAAGCATGCCGGTTTGCTGTAAAGTTTAGGGAGATTTGATGGCTTACTCTGTTCAAAAGTCGCGCCTGGCAAAGGTTGCGGGTGTTTCGCTTGTTTTATTACTCGCTGCCTGTAGTTCTGACTCACGCTATAAGCGTCAGGTCAGTGGTGATGAAGCCTACCTGGAAGCGGCACCGCTTGCGGAGCTTCATGCCCCGGCTGGAATGATTTTGCCGGTGACCTCCGGTGATTATGCAATCCCGGTGACCAACGGTAGTGGTGCTGTCGGTAAGGCGCTGGACATTCGTCCACCAGCCCAGCCGCTGGCACTGGTTTCTGGCGCGCGTACCCAGTTCACGGGCGATACCGCTTCATTGCTGGTGGAAAATGGTCGTGGCAATACTCTGTGGCCGCAGGTGGTTAGCGTGCTGCAGGCGAAAAACTACACCATCACCCAACGTGATGATGCTGGTCAGACACTGACCACCGATTGGGTACAATGGAACCGTCTGGACGAAGACGAGCAGTATCGTGGTCGTTATCAAATCTCTGTTAAGCCGCAGGGTTATCAGCAGGCGGTTACGGTTAAACTGCTGAACCTGGAACAGGCGGGCAAACCGGTTGCAGACGCGGCTTCCATGCAGCGTTACAGCACGGAGATGATGAACGTTATTTCCGCCGGTCTGGATAAATCTGCCACTGACGCCGCGAACGCTGCGCAAAATCGTGCCTCCACCACTATGGACGTACAAAGTGCAGCTGATGACACCGGTTTACCAATGCTGGTCGTACGCGGGCCGTTCAATGTGGTTTGGCAACGTCTGCCAGCTGCGCTGGAAAAAGTGGGCATGAAAGTGACCGACAGCACCCGTTCGCAGGGCAACATGGCCGTAACTTACAAGCCGCTGTCTGACAGCGAATGGCACGAACTGGGCGCGAGCGATCCAGGTCTGGCATCCGGTGACTATAAACTGCAGGTTGGCGATTTAGATAACCGCAGCAGCCTACAGTTCATCGATCCGAAAGGTCATACTCTGACTCAGAGTCAGAACGACGCGCTGGTAGCTGTCTTCCAGGCTGCGTTTAGCAAGTAAAAATACAGGGCTGGAGTCATCCGGCCCTTTTTTCTGATATGATACGCAAACGTGTGCGTCGGCAGAAAAACGCGATTTTAGCGGTAATTCGCACGAAATTTGTTTGTCGGACGTAGGTCGGATAAGGCGTTCACGCCGCATCCGACAAAACATCCGGCACACCAGACAGCAATAGATTTTAAAACGTTAATTCACACCCAGGAGTGATAAAGATGCAAAAGCAAGCTGAGTTGTATCGTGGTAAAGCGAAAACCGTATACAGCACGGAAAACCCGGACCTGTTGGTGCTCGAATTCCGCAATGATACGTCAGCAGGGGATGGCGCGCGCATTGAGCAGTTTGATCGCAAAGGTATGGTGAACAACAAGTTCAACTACTTCATTATGAGCAAACTGGCTGAAGCGGGTATCCCGACTCAAATGGAGCGTCTGCTCTCCGATACCGAATGTCTGGTGAAAAAGCTGGATATGGTGCCGGTTGAGTGTGTCGTGCGTAACCGTGCTGCTGGCTCTCTGGTGAAACGTCTTGGAATCGAAGAAGGTATTGAGCTGAACCCGCCACTGTTCGATCTGTTCCTGAAAAACGACGCCATGCACGATCCGATGGTCAACGAATCTTACTGCGAAACCTTTGGCTGGGTGAGCAAAGAGAACCTGGTGCGTATGAAAGAGCTGACCTACAAAGCGAACGACGTGCTGAAAAAACTGTTCGATGATGCTGGTCTCATTCTGGTCGACTTCAAGCTGGAGTTTGGTCTGTACAAAGGCGAAGTAGTTCTGGGCGATGAGTTCTCCCCGGACGGCAGCCGTCTGTGGGACAAAGAAACGCTGGAGAAAATGGACAAAGACCGTTTCCGCCAGAGCCTCGGTGGCCTGATCGAAGCCTATGAAGCCGTTGCCCGCCGCTTGGGTGTACAGCTGGACTGATTTTTTTATTCATCATCTTGCCGTGCTGCTGGCACGGCAAGACAACCGCTCTCATAAGATGAGTATTGAACGCTCATTCCTCCGCCATTTCATCCCGCTTTCCTGTGGTAATCTTCCTCTGAACCACCTACGATCATTTCTATAATGAATATATTGTTGAGGTATCTATGCGTTGGCAAGGGCGACGTGAAAGTGACAATGTTGAAGACAGGCGCAATAGCTCCGGCGGTCCGTCAATGGGCGGTCCAGGTTTTCGCCTGCCAAGCGGTAAAGGCGGGCTGATTTTACTGATAGTCGTGCTGGTTGCAGGCTACTATGGCGTTGATTTAACCGGGTTGATGACCGGACAGCCGGTTTCCCAACAGCAATCAACACGGTCAATTAGTCCTAATGAAGACGAAGCCGCAAAATTCACTTCGGTGATTTTGGCAACCACGGAAGACACCTGGGGACAGCAATTCGAGAAGATGGGTAAAACCTATCAGCAACCGAAGCTGGTCATGTACCGTGGAATGACGCGCACCGGCTGCGGGGCGGGCCAATCCATTATGGGACCGTTCTATTGCCCGGCGGATGGCACGGTTTATATCGATCTCTCCTTCTATGATGACATGAAAGACAAACTTGGCGCGGATGGCGATTTTGCCCAGGGGTACGTTATCGCCCATGAAGTCGGTCATCATGTGCAGAAACTGTTAGGCATCGAGCCGAAAGTTCGTCAACTGCAACAAAACGCGACGCAGGCGGAAGTGAACCGCTTATCTGTGCGTATGGAACTCCAGGCCGACTGTTTTGCCGGTGTCTGGGGGCATAGTATGCAGCAGCAAGGTGTTCTGGAAACCGGCGATCTGGAAGAGGCGCTGAACGCGGCGCAGGCCATCGGCGATGACCGTTTACAACAGCAAAGTCAGGGGCGAGTAGTACCAGACAGTTTCACACATGGCACTTCTCAGCAACGCTACAGCTGGTTTAAACGTGGTTTCGACAGTGGCGATCCGGCACAATGCAATACTTTTGGTAAAAGCATTTAACTTCCGGGGCAGGGATGGCTGAACTGACTGCGCTTCACACATTAACAGCGCAAATGAAACGTGAAGGGATCCGCCGCTTGCTGGTGTTGAGCGGGGAAGAGGGTTGGTGTTTTGATCATGCGCTTAAGTTGCGTGATGCCTTACCTGGCGACTGGCTGTGGATTTCGCCGCAGCCAGTCGCTGAAAACCACTGTTTTCCCTCGGCGCTACAAACTTTACTTGGGCGCGAGTTCCGGCATGCGGTATTCGACGCCCGCCACGGCTTTGATGCCGCTGCCTTTGCGGCACTTAGCGGAACGTTGAAAGCGGGAAGCTGGCTGGTTTTGTTACTCCCTGTATGGGAAGAGTGGGATAACCAACCTGATGCCGACTCGCTGCGCTGGAGTGATTGCCCTGACCCTATTGCGACGCCGCATTTTGTCCAGCATTTCAAACGCGTAATTACGGCGAATAACGACGCTATCCTCTGGCGGCAAAACCAGCCGTTCTCGTTGGCGCATTTTACTCCCCGTACTGACTGGCACCCCGCGACCGGCGCACCACAACCAGAACAACAGCAACTCTTACAGCAGCTACTGACCATGCCGCCGGGCGTGGCAGCGGTAACTGCTGCGCGTGGGCGCGGTAAGTCGGCGTTGGCAGGGCAACTTATTTCTCGTATTGCGGGCAGTGCGATTGTCACCGCGCCCGCAAAAGCGGCAACGGATGTACTGGCACAATTTGCGGGCGAGAAGTTTCGCTTTATTGCACCGGATGCCTTGATAGCCAGCGATGAGCAAGCCGACTGGCTGGTGGTCGATGAAGCCGCAGCCATACCTGCGCCGTTGTTGCATCAACTGGTATCGCGTTTTCCTCGAACGTTGTTAACCACTACGGTGCAGGGCTACGAAGGCACGGGACGTGGTTTTTTGCTGAAATTTTGCGCTCGCTTTCCGCATTTACACCGTTTTGAACTGCAACAGCCGATCCGCTGGGCACAGGGATGCCCGCTGGAAAAAATGGTTAGTGAGGCACTGGTTTTTGACGATGAAAACTTCACCCACACACCACAAGGCAATATCGTCATTTCCGCATTTGAACAGACGTTATGGCGAAGCGAGCCACAAACGCCGTTAAAGGTTTATCAATTATTGTCTGGTGCGCACTACCGGACTTCGCCGCTGGATTTACGCCGCATGATGGATGCACCAGGGCAACATTTTTTACAGGCGGCTGGCGAAAACGCGATTGCCGGGGCGCTGTGGCTGGTGGATGAGGGCGGATTATCTCAAGAACTCAGTCAGGCGGTATGGGCAGGTTTTCGTCGCCCGCGGGGTAATCTGGTGGCCCAGTCGCTGGCGGCGCACGGCAGCAATCCACTGGCGGCGACATTGCGCGGAAGGCGGGTTAGCCGGATAGCAGTTCATCCGGCTCGTCAGCGGGAAGGCACAGGTCAGCAACTGATTGCTGGTGCTTTGCAATATACGCATGACCTCGACTATCTTTCGGTGAGTTTTGGTTACACCGGGGAATTATGGCGTTTCTGGCAACGCTGCGGTTTTGTGCTGGTGCGAATGGGTAATCATCGTGAAGCCAGCAGCGGTTGCTATACGGCGATGGCGCTGTTACCGATGAGTGATGCGGGTAAACAACTGGCTGAAGGTGAGCATTACCGTTTACGTCGCGATGCGCAAGCTCTCGCAAAGTGGAATGGCGAAACGCTTCCTGTTGATCCACTAAACGATGCCGTCCTTTCTGACGACGACTGGCTTGAACTGGCCGGTTTTGCTTTCGCTCATCGTCCGCTATTAACGTCGTTAGGTTGCTTAATGCGTCTGTTACAAACCAGCGAAATGGCATTACCGGCGCTGCGTGGACGTTTACAGAAAAACGCCAGTGACGCGCAGTTATGTACCACTTAAACTTTCAGGCCGTAAGCTGTTACTGGTCCGTCAGCGGGAAGAGGCCGCGCAGGCGCTATACGCACTTGATGATGTTCGCACTGAGCGTTTGCGCGATCGCATAACGCAATGGCAATTTTTTTCACTGACTCCTTCAATTTTCTCCCATGGTCATTGTGAGTCAGCGGCGTAAAATTAATGACATCAGTTAAGGAGTTCGCCATGAAACATGACCATTTTGTTGTTCAAAGCCCGGATAAACCTGCGCAACAGTTGTTACTGCTTTTCCACGGTGTCGGGGATAACCCGGTGGCAATGGGGGAAATAGGTAGCTGGTTTGCGCCGCTATTTCCTGATGCGCTGGTGGTGAGTGTCGGAGGCGCGGAGCCGAGCGGTAATCCGGCGGGGCGTCAGTGGTTTTCGGTGCAGGGTATTACGGAAGATAATCGCCAGGCGCGTGTGGATGCCATCATGCCGACGTTTATTGAGACGGTGCGCTACTGGCAGAAACAGAGCGGAGTAGGGGCTAACGCCACGGCGCTAATCGGTTTCTCTCAAGGCGCGATTATGGCGCTGGAGAGCATTAAAGCCGAACCGGGCCTTGCCTCACGCGTCATTGCCTTTAACGGACGCTATGCGAGCCTGCCGGAAACCGCGTCTACAGCCACGACAATTCACCTGATTCATGGCGGTGAAGATCCGGTTATCGATCTGGCGCATGCGGTTGCGGCGCAGGAAGCGTTAATCAGTGCCGGTGGTGACGTGACGCTGGATATCGTGGAGGATTTAGGCCATGCGATCGACAATCGCAGTATGCAATTTGCTCTGGATCACTTGCGTTATACCATTCCGAAACATTATTTCGACGAAGCGCTAAGCGGCGGTAAGCCTGGCGATGATGATGTGATTGAAATGATGTAATAATAGCCGGGTAGGTCTGATAAGACTGTATCAGGCATCATGGCCGGATGCGGCGTTAACGCCTTATCCGGCCACTTAGCTTACTTCTTCGGTTGATCCTTTTTCGGCCAGTCGTCGTCATCGTCCCACTTATCGTTGAAATCACGATGCGGGGGAAGCTCCGGCTTGTTGGCGAGAAATTTCTTATGGTCGACGCGCTTGAGATCTTTAATCACGTTCAGCAGGACGCCTACCAAAAAGACAATCACCAGAATCCACCAATATTTAGCCAGCCAGTCCATGCTTATTTCCTCTTGCGGAACCACTCATCACGCGACGAGCTGTTCCATGATACGTTGATACATACGGGCAAGTAGCTGCAGGTCGGCAGCGTTCACACATTCATTAATTTTATGAATAGTGGCATTGACCGGCCCGAGTTCCACCACCTGCGCCCCCATGCGGGCAATAAAGCGCCCGTCGGACGTTCCGCCTGTGGTCAGTAGCTGCGGTTTAATTTCATTATAGTGCTCAACCGCGTTAACGACCGCATCCACCAGTTTACCGCGTGCGGTCAAAAATGGCTGCCCGGAAAGCCACCAATCCACCGTATAGCGCAGTTGATGTTTTTCAAGCAGGGGCAAGCACCTGCGCTTTGATCATCTCATCATCAGTCAGTTCGGTGCTGAAGCGGAAGTTAAACTGCACAAACAGTTCACCCGGAATAACGTTGTTACTGCCCGTTCCCGCCTGAATATTGGCAATCTGCATACTGGTCGCCGGGAAGAATTCATTGCCCTGATCCCACTCAATAGCCACTAATTCATTAAGGAAAGGTGCTGCGCGATGTACCGGATTGTCAGCCAGATGTGGGTAGGCAACATGCCCCTGCACGCCATGAATGGTGAGGTTGCAGGTTAACGATCCGCGACGACCATTTTTCACCACATCACCTACCACTTCGATACTCGACGGTTCGCCGACCAGGCAGTAATCGAGACGCTCATTACGTGCCATTAACGCCTCGACGACTTTTACCGTACCGTTGTGGGCACTGGCTTCTTCATCAGAGGTGATCAGAAATGCCAGTCGACCTGCATGGTTGGGATGTTGTGCGACAAAGCGTTCTGCCGCTACCACCATCGCTGCCAGCGAGCCTTTCATATCTGCCGCACCGCGCCCGAATAACATGCCGTCACGAATGGTGGGTTCAAACGGCGGATTGATCCAACGGTCGGCGTCGCCAGGCGGCACCACGTCGGTATGCCCGGCAAAGGCTAACGTTTCACCCTGCCCACGCCATGCCCAAAAATTCTGCGTATCGGCAAAGTCCATGCGTTCAACGGTAAAACCGATCGCCTGCAAACGTTCAATCAACAAAGCCTGGCATCCTGCGTCATCAGGACTCAGGGAAGGGCGGCGAATAAGCTGTTGTGTCAGCTCAATAACCGGGCACGACATAGACTACACCTCATGGAAAAATTGCTGATAACTGGATTCACTGAAACCCAGCAGCATAGGCTTACCAGGCGCGCAGAGCAATGGACGTTTGATAATTGCAGGCATTTCAGTCATTAATGTCGCCGCAGAGGCCGCATCGGTGATTTTATTGCGGGTGGTTTCGTCCAGTTTACGCCAGGTTGTACCACGGGTGTTGAGTAACGCTTCCCAGCCTAATTCGTTGATAAAACCGTTCAATAATTCGCTGTCCAATCCATCGACGCGGTAATCATGAAAACGATAGTCGATGTTATTGGCTTCCAGCCAACGGCGAGCCTTTTTAATGGTGTCACAATTTTTGATGCCGTAAAGTGTAACCATAATGAATCCTTTTTCGATTTATGAGAATAAATACTCATTTAAGGGTGAAAACATTTTGCCTGCAAATGATTATCAGGAAATATAACATTATCGAAGTATTCAAATTAACAACTATTAAATAACATTAAACATTTTTAACGTAAACATTAAGAATATTCATCTTGTTATCTGTCTGTATTTTAACCAGAATTAAATCAGTATTAGATGCCGTATGAATATCTCGAAATGTTGCTGTGTATCACATACAAATTATCACCGCAGGACCATAGTATTTACATAAGGTTTGTCCCCCGGAGGTAGTCATCGCAGCAATCGAGTAAATTAGCTTCACCACGGTATATTGTTTCCGTAGAATACCCATAATTATAAGAGAGGTTGTTATGATTGAACGTGAACTGGGGAACTGGAAAGACTTTATCGAAGTTATGCTTCGTAAGTAATTCCTGAGACAAAGTACAAACAGCAAGAACCCGCTGAGCAGGTTCTTAATCGGAAAGTTGAAAAAGGCGACACATTAGCATGTCGCCTTTTTTATTGCTTATTCCGGGCGCGGCTTCAGCGGGAAGCGGCGGCGCACCAGCACAAAGAACAGCGGCACGAAGTAAATAGCCAGAATAGTGGCCGAAATCATCCCGCCCATTACGCCAGTACCCACCGCATGCTGACCACCGGAACCGGCACCCGTGCTGGTTGCCATTGGCAATACGCCGAAGATAAATGCCAGCGAAGTCATCAGAATCGGGCGTAAACGCTGACGGCAGGCGTGGAGCGTCGCTTCAAACAGGTCGTGGCCTTTTTTGGTTCATCTCGTTAGCAAACTCGACGATCAGGATGGCGTTTTTCGCCGATAAACCAATGACCGTTAACAGGCCCACCGGAAGTAAACGTCGTTTTCCAGCCCGCGCATCCAGGTTGCCAGCAGCGCGCCGATAACCCCCAGCGGCACGACCAGCATTACCGAGAACGGCACCGACCAGCTTTCATACAACGCCGCAAGACACAGGAATACCACCAGCAAGGAAATAGCGTACAGCGCCGGAGCCTGCGCGCCGGAAAGCCGCTCCTGATACGACATCGCCGTCCACTCCAGACCAAAGCCGTTTGGTAACTGCTTCACTAACGATTCCATAATATCCATCGCCGTACCGGTACTGACCCCCGGTGCGGCTTCCCCTACAATCTCTACCGCAGAATAACCGTTATAGCGTTCCAGACGCGGCGAGCCTGTCTCCCAGCGTGAGGTCGCGAAAGCAGAGAAGGGCACCATGCCGCCATCTTTATTTCGGACATACCAGAGATTGATGTCATCTGGCAGCATGCGATACGGCGCAGCTGCCTGCACATAGACTTTCTTCACGCGACCGCGATCCATAAAGTCATTCACATAGCTCGAACCCCAGGCGGTTTGCAGTGTGTCGTTAATATCGTCGATAGCAACGCCCAGCGCCTGAGCTTTACGCTGGTCGATATCAATCTGCAACTGCGGACTGTCGTCGAGGCCGTTATGGCGCACACGGGTTAGCTCCGGGTTTTCCGCTGCCAGCGCCAGCAACTGGTTTCGTGCTGCCATCAGCGCATCGTGACCCGCTCCAGCGTGGTCCTGCAACTCCATATCAAAACCCGCAGAACTACCAAGACCGCTAATTGCTGGCGGGCTGCTGGCGATAACGCGAGCTTCTTTAATCTTGTTAAACGCCTTCGTTGCACGCTCGATAATGGCAAACGAGGTGCCGGTCTTACTGTCGCGTTCGCTCCAGTCTTTCAGGCGGATAAACATTCTCGCCACGTTTTGCCCGTTACCCCCAGGGCCAGAACCAACAGTGGCAAACACCGACATGATGTTGTCTTTTTCATGGGTGAAGTAGTATTTCTCGATTTGCTCAACGACTTTCAGGGTCTGTTGTTGGGTTGAACCGCTGGGCAACTGTACCGAGGTAGTAAACATGCCACGGTCTTCAAGTGGCAAGAACGACGTCGGCAAACGCAGGAACAGGAACACCATGCCGCCAAGCAGCAGGACATAAATCACAATCCAGCGCAGGCTACGGTGGAGAATTTTCGCCACCCCTTTTTCGTAGCGTTCGGCGTTGCGGTTAAACATCTGGTTAAACCAGGCAAAAAAGCCTTTTTGCCCGTGATGCTCACCTTTTTTCAGTGGCTTAAGTAGCGTGGCACACAGAGCCGGAGTGAGGATCATCGCTACCAGTACTGACAGCACCATTGCTGCAACAATGGTAATAGAGAACTGGCGATAGATGGCACCGGTGGTGCCGCCGAAGAAGGCCATTGGTACAAATACCGCCGAAAGCACCATCGCAATCCCGACCAGTGCCCCCTGGATCTGCCCCATCGATTTACGTGTGGCTTCGCGAGGAGTGAGTCCTTCCTCACTCATAATACGTTCGACGTTTTCCACCACCACGATGGCATCATCCACCAGCAGACCGATCGCCAGCACCATCGCGAACATGGTTAAGGTGTTGACGCTGTAACCGAAGGCATAAAGTACGGAGAAGGTTCCCATCAACACCACCGGCACGGCGATAGTGGGTATCAGCGTGGCGCGGAAGTTTTGCAGGAACAGATACATAACGAGGAAAACCAGAGCGATAGCTTCCAGCAGCGTTTTCACCACGTCTTCAATGGAGGCTTTAACAAACGAGGTGGTTTCATACGCCACCTTGTATTCCAGTCCGTGCGGGAAATACTGCGCCAGCTCGTCGAGACGATTGAGCACCAGCTCCGCTGTCGCCATTTCGTTCGCGCCGGAGGCCAGTTTTACCCCCAGCCCGGAGGCTGGCTTACCATTGAAGCGGCTAAGATAATCGTATTTTTCCGCCCCCATTTCGACGGTGGCGACATCGCCCAGCCTTACCTCTGAGCCGTCCTGATTCACCCGCAAGGTGATATCGCGGAACTGTTCTGGTGTTTGCAGCAGTGACTGGGCGTTAATGGTGGCGTTGAGCGCCTGCTTATCGACGGAAGGCGTACCACCAAGTTGCCCAACCGCAATCTGCGCGTTCTGTGACTCAATGGCATCAGTGACATCTTTAGCCGTCATCTGGAAACTGTTGAGTTTCGCCGGGTCCAGCCAGATACGCATGGAATATTGCGAACCATAGGCATCGATATCCCCGACGCCATTCACGCGGCTTAACGGATCCTGAATATTACTGGCAACGTAATCGGCAATATCCTGTTTATCCATCGAACCATCGGTAGAGACGAAGGCAATGGTCAGAATGTTGGTATCGCCGGTTTTACGCACCGTCACGCCCTGATTTTGCACCGCCTGCGGTAACTTTCGCATGGCTGATTGTAGCTGGTTTTGTACTTGCTGCACGGCTTCGTCCGGATCGGTGCCTGCTTTAAAACTTAACGTGACAGATGCCTGACCGGTGCCGCTGCTCTGAGATGACATATACATCAGATTATCGAGGCCGGTCATATTTTGCTCGATAACCTGGGTCACGGTGTTTTCCAGCGTCTGGGCCGATGCGCCGGGATAGTTAGCGGTCACTCGCACATTCGGTGGCGCGAGATCGGGGTATTGTTCAACGGGCAATGAAAAAATCGCCAGGGTCCCTGTCAGACACAACAGGATTGCCAGCACCCAGGCAAAAATGGGGCGATCAATAAAGAAATTCGCCATTAAAAGAGGACCTCGTGTTTCTGCGTATCGTTGTAGGCTTGACTTGCTTCACTGTAGCGGCAAGGTACGAGCCAATCGTGGAGAAAAAAAGGAGTTAATGTAAATTATCATGCCCTTTTATACTGAACCTTAAGTGCCACTATTCTTTGGTCAATAAGAGGCATTACATCAGCTGACTTTCCTCACCCTCCGCAGAGCGAAAGCTAATACTCACTAACGTGCCGCCGCCGGAAGGTTGCGAAAAAGTCAGCGTCCCACCCAATCTTTCCGCGCGTTCGCGCATGATATTCAGACCATAATGGCCTTCGGGTTCTTTCGGTTCACCGATGCCAATCCCGTTGTCGCGAATATAGACTGTGTGATTGCCATCCGGCGCTGTGACGCAGCTAACGGCGATTTCGCTGGCGTTGGCGTGCTTCATCGCATTCAGCACCGCTTCGCGAATAATTTGCAACAAATGCACCTGCATTTGCGCATCCAGCGCCAGGGTTGGCAGACGGCAGTCGAGGGTCAGTTTGGCGCTGGTTTGATTTTGTAACGTATCCAGCATTTCCCTCAACGCGGAGGGGAGATCCGCCTGCTGTAGCGTCAGGCGGAAAGTAGTCAACAGCTCGCGTAACTGCCGATAAGCATCATTCAACGCCTGGGAAAAATCGGCCATGATACTTTGTGCGGTGGCGTTATCTTCCGGTATCGAACGCTTCAGTAACGTCAACTGGATACGTAAGTAAGAAAGTACCTGAGCCAGCGAGTCGTGCAATTCGCGGGCGATGGTCGCACGTTCTTCCATCAACAATAACTGCTGAAAATGCTTCTGCGCCTGATTAAAGTACAAACCGCGTCCCAGCATCGACGAAACGCTGTTAAGCAGCGGTTCTGATGATGAAACGTGACTATTTTGCCAGTGCAGTTCGCCGTAAACCGTCTCTTGCATTGTCACCGGTAAAATCTGCATCGGCAATTCCGGGTTTGGCTGCCCTTCGCTAATCCGCCAGTTGTCACCGACATTTAACTCCAGATATTCAGCCGCTTCATTGTCGCGAACAATCTGCAAAATATGGCGGAAACAATGCACATCAATCTGGCTGGTGTTCAGCGCCTGCGAACACTGATACAACACCTCCAGACGACGCTTGGCCTCGTGGAGATCGCGGGTCTTTTCTTCTACTGACGCCTCCAGCGAACGGTACAATTTATGTAGCTCGCTCGACATCTGGTTAAAGGTTTTTGCAAGCAGGCCAAGCTCATTCGGCAGGCTGGTATCCAGCGGTGGCGAGTCGAACTGCCCGTGTTCAATACGCTGACTGGCGGTAACCAGCTGATTCAGCGGGGCAACCACCTGATGGCGTATGCGGCGCAAAGTAAAAAAGACCAGCGTGAAAATACCGATGCCGCCAGCCAGGGAAATTGCCACCACCAGCAGCATTTTGCGTTCAGCGTAGTGCTGTAAAGCCAGCACGAACAGGTCTATCTGATTAACATAATTATTAATATTGGCCTGATACCACGGCAAGTCGCCCTTGCTGAGCCGATTATTCATCTCCAGCCAGTTGGCATTCAGATGCGCATAGCGGGTTTTTACTGCCTCTGGCACATACCAGACGTTGAGATTGGTTAATACCGGTGAATGCAGTGCCTGCTGAAATAACTGGCGATGTGCATTGAGTTGTGGACTGCCACTTTGCAAGTCGTAGCCCAGGCGGTAACTCTGCATACGCAGCGATCCGGCAATATTGATAGCCTCAGCGTCGCGTAAACTGCTCGCCAGCGTTAGCAGAGCGATACCCGTGGAAAGAATCGACAGCAGCACAATGTAAAAAAAGGCCCGGGCCAGACTGGCCGAGACGGGTCGTTTAACAATCACACGCGTCTTCTCCACAAAAAATCATTAATGTTCCAGTTCGCTGAAACGCAATTTAGTCAGTGATGGGATTATTTGATCTGCCACAGTTTATAGCGAAATAGTTACTTATTCTGGGCACATGAACATTGCCGATTCCCTGTAAGTCGGGTAATAACAACACTCATATAAAGAATAAGGTTTTTACAACCAAAAAAGAAGGTCGTTATGAATCGTTTTATTATGGCCAACAGTCAGCAATGTCTGGGTTGTCATGCTTGTGAAATCGCCTGTGTCATGGCTCACAATGACGAGCAACATGTCCTGAGCCAACGCCATTTTCATCCCCGAATTACGGTTATCAAACATCAGCAGCAACGTAGTGCAGTGACCTGTCACCATTGTGAAGATGCGCCCTGCGCCCGTAGCTGCCCTAATGGCGCAATCAGCCACGTTGATGACAGCATTCAGGTCAATCAGCAAAAGTGTATTGGCTGTAAATCCTGCGTGGTGGCCTGTCCATTTGGTACGATGCAAATCGTCCTGACACCCGTTGCGGCTGGCAAAGTTAAAGCCACGGCGCATAAATGCGACCTTTGTGCAGGGCGCGAAAACGGTCCTGCCTGTGTCGAGAATTGCCCGGCAGACGCGCTGCAACTGGTCACTGATGCCGCACTCTCCGGCATAGCGAAATCCCGCCGCTTGCGCACAGCACGTCAGGAACATCAACCGTGGCATGCCAGTACCGCGGCACAAGAAATGCCGGTAATGAGTAAAGTCAAGCAAATGCAGGCAACGCCCGCGCGTGGCGAGCCGGACAAACTGGCGATTGAAGCGCGCAAAACCGGTTTTGATGAAATTTATCTGCCATTCCGTGCCGATCAGGCACAACGGGAAGCCTCGCGCTGCCTTAAGTGCGGCGAGCACAGCGTTTGTGAATGGACCTGCCCGCTGCATAACCATATACCGCAGTGGATTGAACTGGTGAAAGCCGGAAACATCGACGCCGCCGTCGAGCTTTCTCACCAGACCAACACCCTGCCGGAAATTACCGGACGCGTTTGCCCGCAAGACCGTTTGTGTGAAGGTGCCTGTACTATTCGCGATGAGCACGGCGCAGTAACTATCGGCAACATTGAACGCTACATTTCAGATCAGGCGTTGGCGAAAGGTTGGCGTTCTGACTTAAGTCATGTCACCAAAGTGGACAAGCGAGTGGCGATTATCGGTGCGGGTCCGGCAGGGCTGGCCTGTGCGGATGTTCTGACCCGCAATGGCGTAGAGGTGACGGTGTACGATCGCCATCCAGAAATCGGTGGCTTGCTCACTTTCGGCATTCCTTCTTTCAAACTGGATAAATCCCTGCTGGCACGCCGTCGGGAAATCTTCAGCGCGATGGGGATTCACTTCGAACTCAATTGTGAAGTGGGTAAAGATGTCTCTTTGGATTCGCTTTTGGAACAATACGACGCGGTCTTCGTTGGCGTAGGCACTTACCGTTCCATGAAAGCGGGTTTACCCAATGAAGATGCGCCGGGCGTTTATGACGCCCTGCCGTTCCTCATCGCCAACACTAAACAGGTGATGGGACTCGAAGAGCTACCGGAAGAGCCGTTTATCAATACCGCCGGACTCAACGTCGTGGTACTGGGCGGCGGCGACACCGCGATGGACTGTGTGCGTACCGCGCTGCGCCACGGCGCGAGTAACGTCACCTGCGCTTATCGTCGTGATGAAGCTAACATGCCAGGCTCGAAGAAAGAGGTGAAGAACGCCCGCGAAGAGGGGGCCAACTTCGAATTTAACGTCCAGCCGGTGGCGCTTGAGCTGAATGAACAAGGTCACGTTTGCGGAATTCGTTTCCTGCGTACGAGTCTTGGCGAGCCGGATGCCCAGGGGCGTCGGCGTCCAGTGCCGGTGGAAGGCAGTGAATTTGTCATGCCAGCCGACGCGGTGATTATGGCGTTTGGCTTCAATCCACACGGGATGCCGTGGCTGGAGTCGCACGGTGTAACGGTAGACAAATGGGGCCGCATCATCGCGGATGTGGAAAGCCAGTACCGTTACCAGACCACCAATCCGAAAATCTTCGCCGGTGGTGACGCCGTGCGTGGTGCGGATCTGGTGGTTACCGCAATGGCAGAAGGACGTCATGCGGCACAGGGGATTATTGACTGGCTGGGGGTAAAATCAGTCAAATCTCACTGATAGCCTGCGCAGACAAACCCGACTTCACAGCGTAAGATAATTGTTCATTTCGCGCTGTGGAGTCGGTATGACGCAACAAATCACCCTCATTAAAGACAAAATTCTCTCCGATAACTATTTCACCCTGCACAACATTACTTACGATCTCACGCGCAAAGATGGCGAAGTTATCCGCCATAAACGTGAAGTTTACGATCGCGGTAATGGTGCGACGATCCTCCTGTACAACGCGAAGAAAAAGACCGTGGTTCTGATTCGTCAGTTCCGTGTCGCTACCTGGGTTAATGGCAATGAAAGCGGGCAGCTGATTGAAACCTGCGCCGGGCTGCTGGATAACGACGAACCGGAAGTGTGCATTCGCAAAGAAGCGATTGAAGAGACGGGCTATGAAGTGGGCGAAGTGCGCAAATTATTTGAACTGTATATGTCGCCTGGCGGTGTGACTGAGCTAATCCACTTTTTTATCGCCGAATACAGTGACAGCCAGCGCGCTAACGCGGGCGGTGGTGTCGAAGATGAAGATATTGAAGTGCTCGAGCTGCCGTTCAGCCAGGCGCTGGAGATGATCAAAACCGGCGAGATACGTGACGGTAAGACGGTGTTATTGCTTAACTATTTGCAAACGTCACATTTAATGGACTGAAAAATAACAATAATATTTCGTTGTTTATTATTGGCTCAATCCGACAAATCCGATTGAGCCGCGCTACCTGCGCAACGAAGATACGACTTGTGCTGTTTGTTTGAACTTCTGGGGTCGTACCGTCCATGCGCTATCGCATTTTCCTTCTCTTTTTTTTCGCTTTGTTGCCGACGTCTTTGGTGTGGGCGGCACCAGCGCAACGGGCGTTTTCCGACTGGCAGGTTACCTGTAATAACCAAAATTTCTGTGTAGCGCGCAATACGGGCGATCATAATGGACTGGTGATGACCCTGAGCCGCAGCGCCGGGGCGCATACCGATGCCGTTTTACGTATTGAGCGCGGCGGGTTGAAGTCGCCGGATGCGTCTGAAGGGGAGATAGCGCCACGGCTGCTGTTAGATGGTGAGCCGTTGGCGTTAAGTGGTGACAAGTGGCGAATTTCACCATGGTTACTAGTAACCGATGATACGGCAACCATCACCGCGTTTTTGCAGCTGATTCAGGAAGGGAAGGCAATCACCTTACGCGATGGCAATCAGACCATTTCTCTGAATGGCTTAAAAGCGGCGTTGTTGTTTATTGATGCTCAGCAAAAGCGCGTTGGCAGTGAAACCGCGTGGATAAAGAAAGGGGACGAACCGCCGCTCAGCGTACCGCCTGCGCCTGCGCTGAAAGAGGTCGCGGTGGTTAACCCAACGCCGACGCCACTCTCACTCGAAGAACGCAACGATTTGCTGGATTATGGAAACTGGCGGATGAATGGTCTGCGCTGCTCGCTTGATCCGTTACGTCGTGAGGTGAATGTCACTGCGCTGACCGATGATAAAGCACTGATGATGATTAGCTGTGAGGCAGGGGCCTATAACACCATTGATTTGGCATGGATTGTGTCGCGTAAAAAGCCGCTAGCCTCGCGCCCGGTTCGGTTGCGTTTGCCGTTCAACAACGGTCAGGAGACGAATGAACTGGAACTGATGAACGCAACATTCGATGAAAAATCGCGTGAACTGGTGACCTTAGCGAAAGGGCGCGGATTAAGCGATTGTGGCATTCAGGCGCGCTGGCGCTTTGACGGTCAGCGTTTTCGCCTGGTGCGTTACGCCGCAGAACCCACCTGCGATAACTGGCATGGGCCAGACGCCTGGCCCACGTTGTGGATCACCCGTTAAACAAAATCGCAGATGCGGCCCTAAAAAGCGCACGGACCGTCCCCTCGCCCCTCTGGGGAGAGGGTTAGGGTGAGGGGAACATACAGCATCCGGCGATCACCATCAGGCACCTTTCACTCCCAGCACCTTATGCGCTTTTGCCACAATATTCTCGGCGGTAAAGCCAAAGAACGGGAACAGCTTATCCGCCGGAGCAGATTCCCCATAACCTGTCATCCCGACAATTGCCCCTTTCAGACCAACATACTTGTACCAGTAATCGGCGATGCCTGCTTCCACCGCTACGCGAGCCGCAACGTTAGAAGGCAACACCGACTCCCGATATTCCTCATCCTGGGCGTCGAAAATATCGGTCGAGGGCAGGGAAACTACGCGTACATTGCGACCTTCTCCCGCTAATTTCTCTGCCGCTTGCAGGGTGATTTCCATCTCTGAACCGGTGGCAATCAAAATAATATCTGGCTTACCGCCGCTGTCTTTCAGTACATAACCGCCACGAGCAATCTCTTTAACCTGATCCGGCGTACGTTCCACCTGGGCCAGATTCTGCCTGGAGAGGATCAGTGCCGTCGGTCCGTTGTGGCGCTCAACCGCCAGCTTCCAGCCCACCGCTGCTTCCACCTGATCGCACGGTCGCCAGGTGCTGAAATTTGGCGTTAAGCGCAGACTGGCCAGTTGCTCAACAGCCTGGTGCGTAGGACCATCTTCGCCCAGGCCAATTGAGTCGTGGGTATAAACCATAATCTGCCGCGCTTTCATCAGTGCCGCCATCCGCGCGGCGTTACGGGCGTATTCAACAAACATCAGGAATGTCGCGGTATACGGCACAAAGCCGCCGTGGTGCGCAATGCCGTTGGCGATAGCGGTCATGCCAAATTCCCGCACCCCGTAGTGAATGTAGTTGCCCGCCGGATCCTCCTTCAGCGACACAGAACCTTTCCAGATGGTCAGGTTGCTGGGAGCCAGATCCGCCGAACCGCCGAGCAGCTCCGGTAGCATAGGCCCGTAAGCGTTAAGCGTATTTTGCGAAGCCTTACGGGTAGCGATTTTCGCCGGATTCGCCTGCAACTCATTGATATATTTCTGAGTCGTTTTCTCCCAGTCCTTCGGTAAACCACCGCTCATCCGACGGGTAAACTCTTCTGCCAGTTGCGGATGAGCCTTTTTATAGGCGGCAAACTTCTCATTCCAGCTCTGCTGCGCTTTTTCGCCTTTTTCGCGGGCATCCCAGGCGTGATAAATCTCTTTAGGGATCTCAAATGGCGGATGGTGCCAGCCCAGTTTTTGCCGTGCCAGCGCCACTTCTTCTTCCCCCAGTGGTGCGCCGTGCGCCTCTTCCTTACCTGCTTTATTCGGCGAACCAAAGCCAATCACCGTACGGCAGATAATCAGCGACGGCTTATCTTTCACGCTTTGCGCTTCAAGGATCGCTTCCTTCACCGCCTGCGGATCGTGACCGTCGATCTCGTGGATCACATGCCAGTGATAGGCTTCAAAACGTTTTGCTGTATCGTCGGTAAACCAGCCTTCGGTTTCACCGTCGATGGAAATACCGTTGTGATCGTAAAAACCAATCAGCTTGCCCAGTCCCAGCGTGCCCGCCAGCGAACAGACTTCGTGGGAAATACCTTCCATCAGGCAGCCGTCGCCCATAAACACATAGGTGAAGTGATCGACAATTTCATGATCTGGCTGGTTAAACTGCGCCGCCAGCGTACGCTCTGCTATCGCCAGCCCGACGGCGTTCGCCAAACCTTGTCCAAGTGGACCGGTGGTGGTTTCAACACCAGGCGTATAGCCGATTTCCGGGTGGCCTGGGGTTTTCGAATGCAACTGACGGAAGTTCTTCAGTTCTTCCAGCGGCAGGTCGTAACCGGTCAGATGCAGCAAACTGTAGAGCAGCATCGACGCGTGACCGTTGGAAAGAATAAAGCGGTCGCGATCATACCAGGTTGGGTCGGTAGGGTTATGTTTAAGAAAATCGTTCCACAGCACTTCGGCAATATCGGCCATGCCCATCGGCGCGCCGGGATGACCAGAATTGGCTTTTTGCACCGCATCCATACTGAGTGCGCGAATCGCATTGGCAAGGTCTTTTCGGGACATATAACACTCCGTGGCTGGTTTATAGTTTGGCGGCAAGAAGATCTTCCAGTTTGCGTTGATCAACGGCGAATAGACGAATGCCTTCAGACAGTTTTTCTACCGCCATCGCATCCTGATTGTGCTCCCAACGGAACTCCGCTTCGCTCATGGGAGCTGGGCGTGGGAACGTCTGAGAAGATGGGATTAATTTACGTACCACTGGCGAAACTTTTTCCTGTAGCTCCTTCAGCAAATTCGGTGCGATAGTCAGTCGGTCGCAGCCGGTTAAGGCGAGGATTTGTTCGGTGCGACGGAAGCTCGCGCCCATTACAATGGTTTCGTAGTGGTGTTGCTTATAGTAGTCGTAGATATTGCGCACTGACTTAACGCCCGGATCTTCTTCCACCACATACGGGTCCATCGGCTTACGCGCCTGATACCAGTCATAAATACGCCCGACAAACGGCGAAATCAGAAAAACGCCTGCTTCTGCACAGGCCCGCGCCTGAGCAAAAGAAAACAGCAGCGTCAGGTTGCAGTTAATACCTTCTTTTTCCAGCTCTTCTGCCGCGCGCGAATTCCTTCCCAGGTTGAAGCCAGCTTGATCAAAATGCGTGATTTCTCAACGCCTTGTTGCTGATACAAGTCCACCAGATGGCGCGCCTTCTCAATACTCTTTTCTTTATCAAAAGAGAGGCGTGCATCAACTTCTGTTGACACGCGACCGGGTACGATTTTGAGAATTTCAGTACCGAAATTGACCGCCAGTTTGTCACATGCAGCGACCACCTGTTGTTCCTGGGTCTTGCCATTTTTTTTACCCCAGGCGATAGCATCGTCTATTAAATGCTCATATTGTGATAATCCGGCAGCCTTGAGTAACAGCGAAGGATTGGTGGTGGCATCCTGGGGATGATAATGGCGAATGGACTCAATATCGCCGCTGTCTGCCACGACAGTGGTGAACTGTTTGATGCCGTCTAACTCGTTCATAGGAAATACTCCTTGAAAAGTAAAGTGTTAGATGAGTGCGTTAATTCACACTTCTGAGAAATTTCGCTAAACGCATCAAAAAAGCATAGCAGACAGGCATGGTATTGCTGGATTAAGCAGGTAACATCAGTGTTATAGGATTATTACCAAAACATTATATTAATGGTGAGAGTTTGGACTTGCTCAAAGTCTGTAGACTCCGGCAGGGTAATAATGTGCGCCACGTTGTGGGCAGGGGCTGTTGCCCACACACTTTATTTGTGAACGTTACGTGAAAGGAACAACCAAATGGATGACCAGTTAAAACAAAGTGCACTTGATTTCCATGAATTTCCAGTTCCAGGGAAAATCCAGGTTTCTCCAACCAAGCCTCTGGCAACGCAGCGCGATCTGGCGCTGGCCTACTCACCAGGCGTTGCCGCACCTTGTCTTGAAATCGAAAAAGACCCGTTAAAAGCCTACAAATATACCGCGCGTGGTAACCTGGTGGCGGTGATCTCTAACGGTACGGCGGTGCTGGGGTTAGGCAACATTGGCGCGCTGGCAGGCAAACCGGTGATGGAAGGCAAGGGCGTTCTGTTTAAGAAATTCGCCGGGATTGATGTATTTGACATTGAAGTTGATGAACTCGACCCGGACAAATTTATTGAAGTCGTCGCCGCGCTTGAACCGACCTTCGGCGGCATCAACCTCGAAGACATTAAAGCGCCAGAATGTTTCTATATTGAACAGAAACTGCGCGAGCGGATGAATATTCCAGTATTCCACGACGATCAGCACGGCACGGCAATTATCAGCACTGCCGCCATCCTCAACGGATTGCGCGTGGTGGAGAAAAACATCTCCGACGTGCGGATGGTGGTTTCCGGCGCGGGTGCAGCAGCAATTGCCTGTATGAACCTGCTGGTGGCGCTGGGGCTGCAAAAACATAACATCGTGGTTTGTGATTCAAAAGGCGTTATCTATCAGGGCCGTGAGCCAAATATGGCGGAAACCAAAGCCGCATATGCGGTGGTGGATGACGGCAAACGTACCCTCGATGATGTGATTGAAGGTGCGGATATTTTCCTCGGCTGTTCCGGCCCGAAAGTGCTGACCCAGGAAATGGTGAAGAAAATGGCTCGGGCACCAATGATCCTGGCGCTGGCGAATCCGGAACCGGAAATTCTGCCGCCGCTGGCGAAAGAAGTGCGTCCGGATGCCATCATCTGTACCGGCCGTTCCGACTACCCGAACCAGGTGAACAACGTCCTTTGCTTCCCGTTTATCTTCCGTGGCGCGCTGGACGTTGGCGCAACCGCCATCAACGAAGAGATGAAACTGGCGGCAGTACGCGCGATTGCAGAACTGGCCCATGCGGAACAGAGCGAAGTCGTTGCTTCGGCGTATGGCGATCAAGATCTGAGTTTCGGCCCGGAATACATCATTCCAAAACCGTTTGATCCGCGTTTGATCGTTAAGATCGCTCCTGCGGTCGCTAAAGCGGCGATGGAGTCGGGCGTGGCGACGCGTCCGATTGCTGATTTCGACGTCTACATCGACAAGCTGACAGAGTTCGTTTACAAAACCAACCTGTTTATGAAGCCGATTTTCTCCCAGGCTCGCAAAGCGCCGAAGCGCGTCGTTCTGCCGGAAGGGGAAGAGGCGCGCGTTCTGCATGCCACTCAGGAACTGGTAACGCTGGGACTGGCGAAACCGATTCTTATTGGTCGTCCGAACGTGATCGAAATGCGCATTCAGAAACTGGGCTTGCAGATCAAGGCGGGCGTTGATTTTGAGATCGTCAATAACGAATCCGATCCGCGCTTTAAAGAGTACTGGACCGAATACTTCCAGATCATGAAGCGTCGCGGTGTCACTCAGGAGCAGGCGCAGCGTGCGCTGATCAGTAACCCGACAGTGATCGGCGCGATCATGGTTCAGCGTGGCGAAGCCGATGCAATGATTTGCGGTACGGTGGGCGATTATCATGAACACTTTAGCGTGGTGAAAAATGTCTTTGGTTATCGCGATGGCGTTCACACCGCAGGTGCCATGAACGCGCTGCTGTTGCCGAGTGGTAACACCTTTATTGCCGATACCTACGTCAATGATGAGCCTGATGCAGAAGAGCTGGCGGAGATCACCTTGATGGCGGCAGAAACTGTTCGTCGTTTTGGTATTGAACCGCGTGTGGCTCTGTTGTCGCACTCCAACTTTGGTTCTTCTGACTGCCCGTCGTCGAGCAAAATGCGTCAGGCGCTGGAACTGGTCAGGGAACGTGCGCCAGAACTGATGATTGATGGTGAAATGCACGGCGATGCAGCGCTGGTGGAAGCGATTCGCAACGACCGTATGCCGGACAGCCCTTTGAAAGGTTCCGCTAATATTCTGGTGATGCCGAACATGGAAGCTGCCCGCATTAGTTACAACTTACTGCGCGTTTCCAGCTCGGAAGGTGTGACTGTCGGTCCGGTGCTGATGGGCGTGGCGAAGCCGGTTCACGTGTTAACGCCGATCGCATCGGTACGTCGTATCGTCAACATGGTGGCGCTGGCCGTGGTTGAAGCGCAAACCCAACCGCTGTAATTCTTTTTTAACTCTCACGCTTACCCTGAATATTCAGGGTAAGCGGTTTAGCTGATCCACTTCTGTATCCGCCGCTGCAAATCCACCCATAATCGCTGAGGCGAACCTTTAAGGTGTCGCTTGGCATCAATGAATGTTACGTCGCCAACGCCAGAAAGCGTATGCATGCCAGCAATAAAAGGCGCGGCACTTGCAGGCACTTCCAGGCGCACAGAGGCAGCAAATTCTGGAGTTAATAAACGTTGTGGGTCTAGTGTCAGCATCTGCAATGCGCCACCGTAGGTTCGGCTGCAATCTTGTGTTGGTAAGAAAATTTGCCCATCATGATCAAATGGTGTTCCGCCCATACGCGCGCCGCTTTTATTCCTGTGCGCGGCAGTTTGCAGGACGTTTTCCCATGGCCCCATAAAATGGGGGGCATGAGCGAGCATTAACGTATCCGTCCTGGCTGCCTTTGGTAGTGGGGGAGTATAAAACATCCACCATTTTCCTTGTGCGTAAAAGGGGGTGGCATCAATGGCAGCGCAAGGGAATGAAAAATCTGGCACCTTTTCCCATCGCCAGGGAAACTCTATAGCGCGGTACAACGTTAGCGTACCTGATTTATATCCTTCAGGTAACATCCAGATTTCGTTATCGGCTTCAAACACAAAAGGATAAGAAAGATGCCAGGGTTCTTGTAGCACAGTTCGTTGCTCAATGACGTCCAGGTCAGCATTGAGCTTATAAGCGATAATATCGCCACGACGAGTCCGATAATCGTAGGATTCCGCGAAAAGATAGAGAACCCCTTTTTTCCACAGACCGAAAGGATCGGCAAGAAAAGTGAGTGATTTATCCGGGGTAATCCATTTAATCCTGAAGCCATCCAAACTGCCAGAAGCAACAATGTGCTGTATGGGGGCCTGAACAATGCCTATCTGCCAAAGATCGGTGGTATAGCAATTCATTTTTCTGCCTTGTTCAGTGAATAAGTCTATTGACGATGTTGATTGCAGACTGGACAAAATTTTCATGGCTGAACTTCGCTAATACATACTGCCGCACATTTTGCCCATAGCGTTCTAATTCTTCGGGTTCACTGAAAATACGGTTAAGCACACCCTCCAGCGCTGGCGTTAGCTCGCCATTAAGCGTATATCCAGTATGACCATCTATTACCGATTCTTTAAGTTCGCCTACAGGAGTCGTGATGATTGCAAGCCCTGCATTCATGGCTTCGTGTGCAGCGAGGCACATCCCTTCGTAGCGGGAGGTCTGGATGTAGACATGTAATCCGGCAAGAAAATTTTCGACATCCGCAGAAAAACCCGCTAAACAAACCACATCCTCCAACGCGTGTTGCGTTATGGTTTTTTGCAATGCTTCCTGTTCAGGCCCTTCACCGAGAATGGTTAATCGGATTCGCGAGCGCAATTGCGGGTTTTTATCTACAAACGAAGCGAGTGCTGTAATTAATCCAGCGTAATTTTTAACTTCATGCAGGCGTCCAACAGAGCCTAATTGTAAAACTGATTTCCCGTCCCAGTTTTGCGCTTGGGCAGCTTGCGGATTCGCCTGAAAAAAGGGCCAGCACAGCACTTGTTGCTTCGGGATCAACATGGTTTCATGCAGGTATTGAGCTACGGTTTCAGAATCTCCTATCCATAAACGAGACATGTTGCGCATACGCCAGGTCGCTGGTTTTACGCTGGCGCTATGTTTAAAACTGATAACAGGAATGCCCATAAGCCGGCCGACCCATTGCCCAATACGAGTCCCCCAACTTAACGAAGTCCAGATGAGATCGGGTTTGTCGTGAATGATTTTTGCCAGATAAGCAGCTACAAGCATGGGTTCAGAACGCCGCCGATTTGATAATAAACACCAGGATAATCCAGCGGCTTCCAGACGAGGCGCTGCTCCCATATCGCGGGGTTCACAGACATAAATTTTCACCTCATGACCAAGGTCTTGCAGAGTAGTCACAATATCAGGAATCGCAAATTCAGCGCCTCCCGCTTCGAGGGTGGTGACAAGGTAGTGAATTTTCATTCCAGGGATCCATCCATTTTATTTATTTCCTGAATAAAATCATCGCGTAAGATGTATTTTAAATGGGGTGAAGATAATAATATTTTTCAGAATACAACAGTACATTAAATATGTATTCTGCTAATTATTAAAAATACAACGTCGGGTGATTCGAGGGATTATTAAAAGATGTTGTAGTACATATGATAAACAAAACTTATTGGTTCCCGTTTATATTCATACAATGTATGTTTTTTTTCTTAACATAAAATATCTCTCCATTCTTAGTGATCTACCTCACCTTTTAAACGCGCTTGCCGAATTTTGTTATTTACTCTGACGAAAAATTGTCACGATACACGAAAGTTTTTCACAGGCGGCGACTCATGGATAAAGAACGCATCATTCAGGAATTTGTGCCCGGTAAACAGGTCACACTGGCGCATCTCATCGCGCATCCCGGCGAGGAACTGGCGAAGAAAATCGGCGTTCCGGATGCGGGCGCAATCGGCATTATGACGCTAACTCCCGGAGAAACGGCGATGATCGCCGGTGATTTAGCGTTGAAAGCCGCCGATGTGCATATCGGTTTTCTCGACCGTTTTAGCGGCGCGCTGGTGATTTATGGCTCGGTGGGCGCAGTAGAAGAAGCGTTATCACAAACCGTCAGTGGTTTAGGACGCTTATTAAATTATACGCTTTGTGAAATGACCAAAAGTTAATACGAGGCATTCATGAAACGAATTGCGTTTGTGGGTACCGTCGGGGCAGGAAAAACAACGTTATTTAATGCGTTGCAGGGGAATTATACCCTCGCCAGAAAAACACAGGCCGTGGAATTTAATGATAAGGGCGATATTGATACGCCGGGTGAATATTTTAGCCATCCCCGCTGGTATCACGCCTTAATTACCACGCTACAGGATGTGGACATGCTGATCTATGTCCACGGCGCGAATGACCCGGAAAGTCGGTTGCCTGCCGGGTTGCTGGATATTGGCGTCAGCAAACGGCAAATCGCCGTCATCAGTAAAACGGACATGCCAGATGCTGACGTCGCCGCAACGCGAAAGTTATTGCTTGAGACGGGCTTCGAAGAGCCGATTTTCGAGCTAAACAGCCACGACCCGCAAAGCGTGCAGCAACTGGTGGATTATCTGGCATCTCTCACCAAACAGGAGGAAGCAGGTGAAAAAACTCATCACAGCGAATGATATTCGTGAAGCACACGCGCGCGGCGAACTGGCAATGTCCGTGGTTCTGCGCGCCAGCATTATTACCCCGGAAGCTCGTGAAGTGGCTGATCTGTTGGGTTTTACCATCACCGAATGTGATGAATCGACTGCGGTAACGACGTCCGTTCCCGCCAGCGTGCCAGCCGATAAAACCGAAAGCCAGCGCATCCGCGAAACCATCATCGCCCAGCTACCGGAAGGCCAGTTTACCGAAAGCCTGGTCGCGCAGCTGATGGAAAAAGTGATGAAGGAAAAACAGTCACTGGAGCAGGGTGCAATGCAGCCGAGTTTCAAATCGGTGACCGGCAAAGGCGGCATCAAAGTGATTGATGGCAGCAGCGTCAAGTTTGGTCGTTTCGATGGCGCGGAACCGCACTGCGTAGGCTTGACTGATCTCGTGACCGGAGACGACGGCAGCAGTATGGCCGCTGGTTTTATGCAGTGGGAGAACGCCTTCTTTCCGTGGACCCTGAACTACGACGAAATCGACATGGTGCTGGAAGGGGAGCTGCATGTTCGCCACGAAGGCGAAACTATGATCGCCAAAGCGGGCGATGTGATGTTTATCCCGAAAGGCTCCAGTATCGAATTTGGTACGACATCCAGCGTGAAATTCCTGTATGTCGCCTGGCCGGCTAACTGGCAATCCCTATGAAAGATTTCATCACCGAAGCATGGCTAAGAGCGAACCATACGCTCAGCGAAGGCGCAGAGATCCATCTCCCTGCGGACAGTCGCCTGACGCCCTCTGCCCGGGAGTTACTGGAAAGCCGCCATCTGCGCATCAAGTTTATTGACGAGCAGGGCCGCCTGTTTGTTGACGATGAACAGCAGCAGCCGCAGCCCGTTCACGGGCTTACCAGTAGCGATGAACATCCGCAGGCGTGCTGCGAACTGTGCCGCCAGCCGGTGGCAAAAAAGCCGGATACGCTGACTCACCTGTCGGCGGAAAAAATGGTTGCCAAAAGCGATCCGCGCCTGGCTTTTCGCGCGGTTCTCGACAGCACCATTGCGCTGGCAGTGTGGCTGCAAATTGAACTGGCGGAACCGTGGCAGCCGTGGCTGGCGGATATCCGTTCGCGTCTTGGCAACATTATGCGTGCCGATGCGCTGGGGGAACCGCTGGCCTGCCAGGCGATTGTCGGGCTTTCTGACGAAGATCTGCATCGGCTTTCTCACCAGCCGCTGCGTTATCTCGACCACGATCATCTGGTGCCGGAAGCCAGCCACGGGCGCGATGCGGCGTTGCTAAATCTGCTACGCACCAAAGTGCGGGAAACCGAAACCGTAGCGGCGCAGGTCTTTATCACCCGCAGCTTTGAAGTATTACGCCCGGACATTTTGCAGGCGCTGAACCGCCTTTCGAGCACGGTCTACGTGATGATGATCCTGAGCGTAGCGAAACAACCGCTAACGGTGAAGCAGATCCAACAACGACTGGGGGAAACGCAATGATTATTAAACGTTGTCGTGAACTGGCGTTGCGAGCGCCCGCCAGAGTAGTTTTTCCGGATGCGTTAGATCAACGTGTGCTGAAAGCTGCGCAATATTTACATCAACAAGGTCTGGCAACGCCCATTCTGGTCGCCAATCCGTTTGAACTTCGTCAGTTTGCGCTCAGTCATGGCGTGGCGATGGACGGGCTACAGGTGATTGATCCGCATGGCAACCTCGCAATGCGGGAAGAATTTGCTCATCGCTGGCTGGCCCGCGCGGGCGAAAAAACGCCGCCGGATGCGCTGGAAAAACTTACCGATCCGCTGATGTTCGCCGCCGCAATGGTCAGCGCCGGCAAAGCGGATGTCTGTATCGCGGGCAACCTCTCTTCCACGGCGAATGTGCTGCGTGCCGGATTACGCATTATCGGCTTGCAGCCAGGCTGTAAAACGCTCTCATCCATTTTCCTGATGCTGCCACAGTACAGCGGTCCGGCGTTGGGCTTTGCCGATTGCAGCGTGGTGCCGCAGCCGACGGCGGCACAACTGGCGGATATCGCGCTTGCCAGCGCCGAAACCTGGCGCGCCATCACCGGAGAAGAACCGCGCGTGGCGATGCTGTCGTTTTCCAGCAACGGTAGTGCCCGTCACCCCTGCGTTGCCAACGTCCAGCAGGCGACAGAAATCGTCCGTGAGTGCGCACCAAAGCTGGTTGTCGATGGCGAGTTGCAGTTTGACGCCGCCTTCGTGCCGGAAGTGGCGGCGCAAAAAGCGCCAGCCAGCCCGTTACAGGGCAAAGCCAATGTGATGGTTTTTCCGTCGCTGGAGGCAGGAAATATTGGCTACAAAATCGCACAACGACTTGGCGGATATCGTGCCGTCGGGCCATTGATACAAGGACTTGCCGCGCCGATGCACGATCTCTCTCGTGGTTGTAGCGTGCAGGAAATTATCGAACTGGCGCTGGTGGCAGCTGTGCCGCGTCAGACAGAAGTGAACCGCGAAAGCAGTTTACAAACACTGGTTGAATGAACGGTCCCGTTCTGGACCCTGATAAAGAGGAAAGCACAATGGAAGCATTAGGAATGATCGAAACCCGGGGCCTGGTTGCACTGATTGAGGCTTCTGACGCGATGGTGAAAGCTGCGCGCGTCAAGCTGGTTGGTGTTAAGCAGATTGGCGGCGGCCTGTGTACTGCCATGGTTCGTGGTGATGTTGCAGCCTGTAAAGCCGCGACCGACGCAGGTGCTGCAGCGGCACAGCGTATCGGCGAGCTGGTATCTGTACACGTTATCCCGCGTCCGCACGGCGACCTGGAAGAAGTCTTCCCGATCGGCCTGAAAGGCGATAGCAGCAACCTGTAATCACCCTGTGTGACGTCGATTCGGGCGTCACGCTCTCTCCTTTTTCATTTTACCTTCTGCGGAGGGTAGGGGGAGCTTTTACCTGAAATACGCCACGGAGGCGGGTATGAAACTGGCAGTCGTCACTGGACAAATTGTTTGTACCGTACGCCATCACGGACTGGCGCATGACAAATTGCTGATGGTGGAAATGATTGATCCACAAGGTAATCCTGACGGGCAATGCGCCGTCGCCATCGACAATATTGGCGCGGGAACCGGGGAGTGGGTGTTACTGGTGAGTGGCAGTTCCGCCCGCCAGGCGCATAAAAGCGAAACGTCACCGGTCGATCTGTGCGTGATTGGCATTGTCGATGAGGTGGTGTCTGGCGGTCAGGTCATTTTCCACAAATAAGGCAGAACATCATGAATCAACAGGATATTGAACAGGTGGTGAAAGCGGTACTGCTGAAAATGCAAAGCAGTGACACGCCGCCCGCCGCCGTTCATGAGATGGGCGTTTTCGCGTCCCTGGATGACGCCGTTGCGGCAGCCAAAGTCGCCCAGCAAGGGTTAAAAAGCGTGGCAATGCGCCAGTTAGCCATTGCTGCCATTCGTGAAGCAGGCGAAAAACACGCCAGAGATTTAGCGGAACTTGCCGTCAGTGAAACCGGCATGGGGCGCGTTGAAGATAAATTTGCCAAAAACGTCGCTCAGGCGCGCGGCACACCAGGCGTTGAGTGCCTCTCTCCGCAAGTGCTGACTGGCGACAACGGCCTGACTTTAATTGAAAACGCGCCCTGGGGCGTGGTGGCTTCGGTAACTCCGTCCACCAACCCGGCGGCAACCGTCATTAATAACGCCATCAGCCTGATTGCCGCGGGCAACAGCGTCATTTTTGCCCCGCATCCGGCGGCGAAAAAAGTCTCCCAGCGGGCGATCACGCTGCTCAACCAGGCGATTGTTGCCGCAGGCGGGCCGGAAAACTTACTGGTTACTGTGGCAAATCCGGATATTGAAACCGCTCAACGTTTGTTCAAGTTTCCGGGCATCGGCCTGCTGGTGGTGACCGGCGGCGAAGCGGTAGTAGAAGCGGCGCGTAAACACACCAATAAACGTCTGATTGCCGCAGGCGCTGGCAACCCGCCGGTAGTGGTGGATGAAACCGCCGACCTCGCCCGTGCTGCTCAGTCCATCGTCAAAGGCGCGTCTTTCGATAACAACATCATTTGTGCCGACGAAAAGGTACTGATTGTTGTGGATAGCGTAGCCGATGAACTGATGCGTCTGATGGAAGGCCAGCACGCGGTGAAACTGACCGCAGAGCAGGCGCAGCAGCTGCAACCGGTGTTGCTGAAAAATATCGACGAGCGCGGAAAAGGCATCGTCAGCCGTGACTGGGTTGGTCGCGATGCGGCGAAAATCGCGGCGGCAATCGGCCTTAAAGTTCCGGAACAAACGCGACTGCTGTTTGTAGAAACCACCGCAGAACATCCGTTTGCTGTGACTGAACTGATGATGCCGGTGCTGCCCGTCGTGCGCGTCGCCAACGTGGCGGATGCCATTGCGCTGGCGGTGAAACTGGAAGGCGGTTGCCACCACACGGCGGCAATGCACTCGCGCAATATCGAGAACATGAACCAGATGGCGAATGCCATTGATACCAGCATTTTCGTTAAGAACGGACCGTGCATTGCCGGGCTGGGGCTGGGCGGGGGAAGGCTGGACCACGATGACCATCACCACGCCAACCGGTGAAGGGGTAACCAGCGCGCGGACGTTTGTCCGTCTGCGTCGCTGTGTATTAGTCGATGCGTTTCGCATTGTTTAAGGAGTAACCGATGGCGCACGATGAACAATGGCTCACCCCACGTCTGCAAACGGCGGCAACGCTGTGTAACCAGACGCCCGCCGCGACGGAATCTCCGCTGTGGCTGGGGGTGGATCTGGGCACTTGCGATGTGGTGTCGATGGTTGTCGACCGCGACGGTCTGCCGGTGGCGGTATGCCTCGACTGGGCCGATGTGGTCCGCGACGGCATCGTCTGGGATTTCTTCGGTGCGGTCACCATTGTTCGTCGCCATCTCGACACCCTTGAGCAGCAATTCGGTCGCCGTTTTAGCCATGCGGCGACCTCATTTCCTCCTGGTACGGACCCGCGTATTTCCATCAACGTGCTGGAATCTGCCGGACTGGAAGTGAGCCATGTACTGGATGAGCCAACCGCAGTCGCGGATCTGCTGCAACTGGACAACGCTGGTGTAGTGGATATCGGCGGTGGCACTACTGGTATTGCCATCGTGAAAAAGGGCAAGGTGACGTACTCGGCGGATGAAGCGACCGGCGGACATCACATCTCTCTCTGACTCTCGCCGGAAATCGTCGTATTTCGCTGGAAGAGGCAGAGCAGTACAAGCGCGGTCACGGTGAAGAGATTTGGCCCGCGGTGAAACCAGTGTACGAAAAAATGGCGGACATTGTCGCCCGGCATATTGAAGGGCAGGGCATTACTGATTTATGGCTGGCGGGCGGCTCTTGTATGCAACCGGGCGTGGCGGAACTGTTTCGCAAACAATTCCCGGCGTTACAGGTGCATTTACCGCAGCACAGTTTGTTTATGACCCCGCTGGCGATCGCCAGTAGCGGGCGAGAGAAAGCGGAGGGGCTATATGCAAAATGAATTGCAGACCGCGCTCTTTCAGGCGTTCGATACCCTGAATCTGCAACGGGTAAAAACATTTAGCGTTCCACCGGTGACGCTTTGCGGTCCGGGCGCGGTGAGCAGTTGTGGGCAGCAAGCGCAAACGCGTGGGTTGAAACATCTGTTCGTGATGGCAGACAGCTTTTTGCATCAGGCAGGGGATGACCGCCGGGCTGACGCGTAGCCTGGCCGTTAAAGGTATCGCCATGACGCTCTGGCCATGTCCGGTGGGCGAACCATGCATCACCGACGTGTGTGCAGCCGTGGCGCAGTTGCGTGAATCAGGTTGTGACGGGGTGATCGCGTTTGGCGGCGGCTCGGTGCTGGATGCGGCGAAAGCCGTGGCGTTGCTGGTGACGAACCCCGATAGCACGCTGGCAGAAATGTCAGAAACCAGCGTTCTGCAACCGCGCCTGCCGTTGATTGCCATTCCAACGACCGCCGGAACCGGCTCTGAAACCACCAACGTAACGGTGATTATCGACGCGGTGAGCGGGCGCAAGCAGGTGTTAGCCCATGCCTCGCTGATGCCGGATGTGGCGATTCTCGACGCCGCGTTGACCGAAGGCGTGCCGTCGCATGTCACGGCGATGACTGGCATTGATGCGTTAACCCATGCCATTGAAGCGTACAGCGCGCTGAACGCTACACCGTTTACCGACAGCCTGGCGATTGGTGCCATTGCGATGATTGGCAAATCACTGCCGAAAGCGGTGGGCTACGGCCATGACCTTGCCGCGCGCGAGAGCATGTTGCTGGCTTCATGTATGGCGGGAATGGCGTTTTCCAGCGCCGGGCTTGGGTTATGCCACGCGATGGCGCATCAGCCAGGGGCGGCGCTGCATATTCCGCACGGTCTGGCGAACGCCATGTTGTTGCCAACGGTGATGGAATTTAACCGGATGGTTTGTCGTGATCGGTTTAGTCAGATTGGTCGGGCGCTGCGAACTAAAAAATCCGACGATCGTGACGCTATTAACGCGGTAAGTGAGCTGATTGCTGAAGTTGGGATTGGTAAACGACTGGGCGATGTTGGTGCGACATCTGCGCATTACGGCGCATGGGCGCAGGCCGCGCTGGAAGATATTTGTCTGCGCAGCAACCCGCGTACCGCCAGCCTGGAGCAGATTGTCGGCCTGTACGCAGCGGCGCAATAAATGCCGGATGCGACGCTTGCCGCGTCTTATCCGGCCTACGGGATTGCACATGTAGGGCGGATAAGGCGTTCACGCCGCATCCGCCAATAAATAACAACTAACAGGGAGTAAAGGCGATGGGAATTAACGAAATCATCATGTACATCATGATGTTCTTTATGCTGATAGCTGCCGTAGACAGGATCCTGTCGCAGTTCGGCGGTTCTGCTCGTTTCCTCGGTAAGTTCGGTAAAAGTATCGAAGGATCCGGCGGGCAGTTTGAAGAAGGCTTTATGGCGATGGGCGCACTGGGCCTGGCGATGGTTGGTATGACCGCGCTGGCACCTGTTCTGGCCCACGTACTCGGACCGGTGATTATCCCGGTTTACGAAATGCTCGGCGCAAACCCGTCAATGTTCGCCGGAACACTGCTGGCGTGCGATATGGGCGGCTTCTTCCTCGCCAAAGAGCTGGCGGGCGGCGACGTAGCAGCGTGGCTATACTCTGGGTTAATTCTCGGGTCGATGATGGGGCCAACGATTGTGTTTTCCATTCCGGTGGCGCTCGGCATTATCGAACCTTCTGACCGTCGTTATCTGGCGCTCGGCGTGCTGGCGGGCATTGTGACCATTCCGATTGGCTGTATTGCTGGTGGTCTGGTTGCTATGTACTCCGGTGTGCAGATCAACGGTCAGCCGGTGGAATTCACCTTTGCGCTGATCCTGATGAACATGATCCCGGTACTTATCGTTGCGGTGCTGGTGGCGCTGGGGCTGAAATTCATCCCGGAAAAAATGATCAACGGCTTCCAGATCTTCGCCAAATTCCTCGTTGCATTGATCACCCTCGGTCTTGCCGCTGCGGTAGTGAAATTCCTGCTCGGTTGGGAACTGATCCCCGGTCTGGATCCGATCTTCATGGCTCCAGGCGACAAACCCGGTGAAGTGATGCGCGCCATTGAAGTTATCGGTTCTATCTCCTGCGTGCTGCTGGGGGCGTATCCGATGGTGCTGCTGCTGACTCGCTGGTTTGAAAAACCGCTGATGAGCGTCGGTAAGGTGCTGAATATGAACAACATCGCGGCAGCCGGCATGGTGGCAACGCTTGCCAACAACATCCCGATGTTTGGCATGATGAAGCAGATGGATACCCGCGGCAAAGTCATCAACTGTGCCTTCGCCGTTTCCGCTGCTTTCGCCCTGGGCGACCACTTAGGCTTCGCCGCTGCCAACATGAACGCCATGATCTTCCCGATGATTGTCGGCAAGTTGATCGGCGGCGTAACGGCGATTGGCGTGGCGATGATGCTGGTACCTAAAGAAGACGCGAGCGCGGCTAAAACCGAAGCGGAGGCGCAATCGTGAACACTCGCCAGCTACTGAGCGTCGGTATCGATATCGGCACCACCACCACCCAGGTGATTTTCTCCCACCTGGAGCTGGTTAACCGTGCGGCGGTGTCGCAGGTGCCGCGCTACGAATTCATCAAACGCGAAATTAGCTGGCAAAGCCCGGTGTTCTTTACCCCTGTCGATAAACAGGGTGGTTTAAAAGAAGCGGAACTGAAAACCTTAATCCTCGAGCAATATCAGGCTGCGGGCATTGCGCCGGAAAGCGTTGATTCTGGTGCCATCATCATCACCGGTGAAAGCGCGAAAAACCGCAACGCTCGCCCGGCGGTGATGACGCTCTCCCGGTCGCTGGGCGATTTTGTCGTCGCCAGCGCTGGACCGCATCTCGAATCCGTGATCGCCGGTCACGGTGCCGGGGCGCAAACCCTTTCTGAACAACGGCTGTGTCGGGTACTGAATATCGACATCGGCGGTGGTACCGCGAACTACGCCCTGTTCGATGCCGGAAAAATCAGCGGCACCGCCTGCCTCAATGTCGGCGGTCGCCTGCTGGAAACCGACAGCCAGGGGCGCGTGGTTTACGCTCATAAACCGGGGCAGATGATTGTGGATGAGTGCTTCGGCGCAGGCACCGACGCCCGTTCGCTGACCGGCGCGCAGCTGGTGCAGGTTACCCGGCGGATGGCAGAGCTGATTGTCGAAGTGATTGACGGAACGCTTTCGCCGCTCGCGCAGGCATTAATGCAAACCGGTTTGCTGCCCGCAGGTGTTACGCCCGAAATCATTACGCTTTCTGGCGGCGTGGGCGAATGTTATCGCCACCAGCCCGCCGACCCGTTCTGTTTTGCCGATATTGGCCCGCTTCTGGCAACGGCGCTGCATGACCATCCGCGCCTGCGTGAGATGAACGTGCAGTTTCCGGCGCAAACCGTGCGCGCCACGGTGATTGGCGCGGGTGCACATACCCTTTCGCTCTCTGGCAGCACAATCTGGCTGGAGGGCGTACAACTGCCGCTGCGCAACTTGCCGGTGGCGATCCCAATTGATGAAAAGGATCTGGTGAGTGCCTGGCAACAGGCGCTGATTCAACTGGATCTTGATCCCAAAACTGATGCGTACGTGCTGGCGCTTCCCGCCTCGCTGCCTGTGCGTTACGCCGCGGTACTGACGGTCATCAACGCGTTGGTCGATTTCGTCGCGCGTTTTCCGAATCCGCATCCCCTGCTGGTGGTGGCCGGGCAGGACTTTGGTAAAGCTCTGGGCATGTTGTTGCGCCCACAGCTACAACAACTCCCGTTGGCAGTCATTGACGAAGTGATTGTCCGCGCGGGGGACTATATCGACATTGGTACGCCTCTTTTTGGCGGATCGGTTGTGCCGGTGACGGTGAAATCACTCGCATTTCCTTCCTGAGGGAACGACTTATGAAACTAAAGACCACATTGTTCGGCAATGTATATCAGTTTAAGGATGTAAAAGAGGTGCTGGCTAAAGCCAACGAACTGCGTTCGGGGGATGTGCTGGCGGGCGTTGCTGCGGCAAGCTCACAGGAGCGCGTGGCGGCAAAGCAGGTGTTGTCGGAAATGACCGTAGCGGACATCCGCAATAATCCGGTGATTGCCTATGAAGATGACTGCGTGACGCGGCTGATTCAGGACGATGTTAACGAAACGGCCTACAACCAGATTAAAAACTGGAGCATCAGCGAACTGCGTGAGTATGTCCTGAGCGACGAAACCAGCGTTGACGACATTGCCTTTACTCGCAAAGGGTTGACCTCGGAAGTGGTCGCGGCGGTGGCGAAGATCAGTTCTAACGCGGACCTGATCTACGGCGCGAAGAAAATGCCGGTAATCAAAAAGGCCAATACAACTATTGGTATTCCGGGCACCTTCAGCGCCCGTTTGCAGCCAAATGACACCCGTGACGACGTGCAAAGTATCGCTGCGCAAATCTACGAAGGGCTTTCCTTCGGGGTGGGCGATGCGGTGATCGGCGTCAACCCGGTGACGGACGACGTGGAAAACTTAAGCCGCGTGCTGGACACCATCTACGGCGTGATCGACAAATTCAACATCCCAACTCAGGGCTGCGTACTGGCGCACGTCACCACCCAGATCGAAGCGATTCGTCGCGGCGCACCGGGCGGGCTGATTTTCCAGAGTATTTGCGGCAGCGAAAAAGGGCTGAAAGAGTTTGGCGTGGAGCTGGCGATGCTCGACGAAGCGCGCGCAGTGGGTGCAGAGTTTAACCGTATCGCCGGGGAAAACTGCCTCTACTTCGAAACCGGACAAGGTTCGGCGCTGTCCGCTGGCGCTAACTTCGGCGCTGACCAGGTGACGATGGAAGCGCGTAACTATGGGCTGGCGCGTCATTACGATCCGTTTATCGTCAACACCGTGGTCGGTTTTATTGGGCCGGAGTATCTCTACAACGACCGCCAGATTATCCGCGCGGGCTTAGAAGATCACTTTATGGGCAAGCTGAGCGGCATCTCTATGGGCTGTGACTGCTGCTACACCAACCACGCTGACGCTGACCAGAACCTCAACGAAAACCTGATGATCCTGCTCGCCACCGCAGGCTGCAACTACATCATGGGGATGCCGCTGGGTGATGACATCATGCTCAACTATCAGACCACCGCATTCCACGACACTGCCACTGTGCGTCAGTTACTGAATCTGCGCCCGTCACCGGAGTTTGAACGCTGGCTGGAAAGCATGGGCATTATGGCAAACGGTCGCCTGACCAAACGGGCGGGCGATCCGTCACTGTTCTTCTGATGACGCGGAGATAACACATCATGGATCAAAAACAGATTGAAGAAATTGTACGCAGCGTGATGGCGTCAATGGGACAAGCGGCCCCCGCGCCGTCAGAAGCAAAGTGCGCCACCACCACCTGTGCGGCACCGGTGACCTCGGAAAGCTGCGCGCTGGATTTAGGTTCTGCGGAAGCAAAAGCGTGGATTGGTGTTGAAAACCCGCATCGCGCAGACGTATTAACAGAACTGCGTCGCAGCACCGTGGCCCGTGTTTGTACCGGTCGTGCCGGTCCGCGTCCGCGTACCCAGGCGTTGCTGCGTTTCCTGGCCGATCACTCTCGTTCGAAAGATACCGTTCTGAAAGAAGTACCGGAAGAGTGGGTGAAAGCGCAGGGCTTGCTGGAAGTCCGCTCCGAAATCAGCGACAAAAATCTCTACCTGACTCGCCCGGATATGGGCCGCCGCCTGTGTGCAGAAGCTGTTGAAGCGCTGAAAGCACAGTGTGTTGCTAATCCGGACGTGCAGGTCGTTATTTCTGATGGCCTGTCAACTGATGCGATCACCGTGAACTACGAAGAGATCCTGCCGCCGCTGATGGCGGGCCTGAAACAGGCCGGGCTGAAAGTCGGCACGCCATTCTTTGTTCGTTATGGTCGCGTGAAGATTGAAGATCAGATCGGTGAGATCCTCGGCGCGAAAGTAGTGATCCTGCTGGTGGGCGAACGTCCGGGGTTGGGGCAGTCAGAAAGCCTCTCCTGCTACGCCGTTTATTCGCCGCGTATGGCGACCACCGTTGAGGCCGATCGCACCTGTATCTCTAACATTCACCAGGGCGGCACGCCGCCGGTTGAAGCCGCAGCCGTCATTGTGGATTTGGCGAAACGTATGCTGGAGCAGAAAGCATCCGGCATCAACATGACCCGATAAGGAGGCATCATGCCAGCTTTAGATTTGATTCGACCGTCGGTAACCGCCATGCGGGTGATTGCCTCCGTTAACGCCGAATTTGCACGTGAACTGAAATTGCCGCCGCATATTCGTAGCCTCGGGCTGATTTCTGCTGATTCAGATGACGTCACCTACATTGCGGCTGACGAAGCGACCAAGCAGGCGATGGTCGAAGTGGTATATGGTCGCTCGCTGTATGCGGGCGCTGCACACGGCCCGTCACCGACTGCCGGTGAGGTGCTGATTATGCTGGGTGGGCCAAACCCGGCGGAAGTGCGTGCTGGTCTGGATGCGATGGTTGCAAATATTGAAAATGGCGCTGCTTTCCAGTGGGCTAATGACGCAGAAAACACAGCCTTCCTGGCACATGTCGTTTCGCGTACCGGTTCTTATCTCTCATCAACCGCCGGGATCACGCTTGGCGATCCGATGGCGTATCTGGTGGCACCGCCGCTGGAAGCGACCTACGGCATTGATGCAGCGTTGAAATCTGCCGACGTGCAGCTGGTGACCTATGTCCCGCCACCGTCTGAAACCAACTACTCGGCAGCATTTTTAACCGGTAGCCAGGCCGCGTGTAAAGCAGCCTGTAACGCCTTTACCGATGCAGTGCTGGAAATCGCGCGTAATCCAATCCAGCGTGCGTAACGGAGGTTGCCGATGATCAATGCACTGGGATTGCTGGAAGTTGACGGCATGGTCGCCGCGATAGATGCAGCGGATGCCATGCTCAAAGCAGCTAACGTTCGTCTGCTCAGCCATGAAGTGCTTGACCCTGGTCGCCTAACGCTGGTGGTGGAAGGCGATCTGGCGGCGTGTCGTGCGGCGCTGGACGCAGGTTGTGCTGCCGCGATGCGTACCGGGCGTGTCATCAGCCGTAAGGAGATCGGTCGGCCAGACGATGACACCCAGTGGCTGGTTACTGGCTTTAACCGCCAGCCGAAGCAACCCGTAAAGGAACCCGACGCGCCAGTTATCGTCGCGGAATCTGCTGACGAGTTGTTGGCGCTGTTAACATCAGTACGTCAGGGAATGACGGCAGGAGAAGTGGCAGCCCACTTTGGCTGGCCGCTGGAAAAAGCCAGAAATGCGCTCGAACAGCTCTTTTCTGCCGGGACGTTACGTAAACGCAGTAGTCGTTATCGTCTCAAGCCCCATTAACCTGTCGGAGGTGCCGGGTGTCCTACAACACCCGGCATTAACATCATGAAAAAGACCCGTACAGCCAATTTGCACCATCTTTATCATGAACCCTTACCCGAAAACCTGAAGCTCACGCCGAAGGTCGAAGTGGATAATGTTCATCAACGACAGACAACGGATGTCTATGAACATGCTTTGACAATTACCGCCTGGCAGCAGATTTACGATCAGCTGCATCCGGGCAAGTTTCATGGTGAATTTACGGAAATTCTACTCGATGATATTCAGGTTTTTCGTGAATACACTGGTCTGGCGCTGCGTCAGTCGTGCCTGGTCTGGCCGAACTCGTTCTGGTTTGGCATTCCGGCGACGCGCGGTGAGCAGGGATTTATCGGTTCGCAATGTCTGGGAAGCGCAGAAATTGCGACGCGCCCGGGTGGAACCGAGTTTGAATTAAGTACGCCGGACGATTACACGATCCTGGGCGTAGTGCTTTCTGAAGATGTCATCACTCGTCAGGCTAACTTTTTGCATAATCCGGATCGGGTATTACATATGCTGCGTAGCCAGTCGGCGCTGGAAGTGAAAGAGCAGCATAAAGCCGCTCTGTGGGGCTTTGTCCAACAGGCGCTGGCGACGTTTTGCGAGAACCCGGAAAATCTCCATCAGCCTGCAGTGCGAAAAGTGCTGGGGGATAACTTGCTAATGGCGATGGGGGCGATGCTGGAAGAAGCGCAGCCAATGGTGACGGCGGAAAGCATCAGTCATCAGAGTTACCGTCGATTGCTTTCCCGCGCCCGTGAATATGTGCTGGAAAACATGTCCGAACCGGTGACGGTGCTGGACTTGTGTAATCAACTACATGTCAGCCGCCGCACGCTACAAAACGCTTTTCACGCTATTTTAGGCATTGGCCCAAACGCGTGGCTGAAACGCATTCGCCTGAACGCCGTGCGCCGCGAACTGATAAGCCCGTGGTCGCAAAGTATGACGGTAAAAGACGCCGCCATGCAGTGGGGATTCTGGCATCTGGGGCAATTCGCCACGGATTATCAGCAACTGTTTGCCGAGAAGCCGTCACTGACGCTGCATCAGCGGATGCGGGAATGGGGGTGAGGGAGTTACACCCAATCCCTGACCTTAATAAACCCACTTAACGCCGCTTCCGGGCTGCCTGCTTCTGGCTGATAATCATACTCCCAGCGTACCAGCGGCGGCATTGACATCAGGATAGACTCGGTGCGCCCGCCGGTTTGCAGGCCAAACAGTGTGCCACGATCCCAGACCAGATTGAACTCGACATAACGACCGCGACGATATAACTGGAAATTGCGCTCGCGCTCGCCGTAGGCCATCGTTTTACGTCGCTCTACAATTGGTAAATAAGCGTTGGTGTAGCCTTTGCCTACCGCCTGCATAAAGGCAAAACAGTGGTCAAAGTCTGGCGTGTTCAGGTCATCAAAGAACAGGCCGCCAATGCCGCGTTGTTCGTTACGATGTTTGAGGTAGAAGTATTCGTCGCACCACTTTTTGTAACGCGGATAAACGTCTTCGCCAAATGGCAGGCACAGGTCACGGGCGGTGCGGTGCCAGTGAATAGCATCGTCTTCAAAGCCATAGAAAGGGGTTAAGTCGAAGCCGCCGCCAAACCACCAGACGGGTTCGGCACCCGGTTTTTCGGCAATAAAAAAGCGCACATTCGCGTGGCTGGTGGGAACATACGGATTATGCGGATGCACTACCAGTGAAACGCCCATCGCCTCGAAACTGCGCCCGGCAAGTTCCGGACGATGAGCGGTGGCGGAAGCAGGCATCGCCTCACCGTGGACATGTGAAAAGTTGACGCCTGCCTGTTCGAAAACACCACCATTACGCAAAACCCGACTACGCCCGCCGCCGCCAGCTTCACGTTGCCAGCTATCTTCGACAAACTCTGCGCCATCGACGGCGGTCAGTTGTTGACAAATTGTATCCTGAAGGTTGAGCAGGAACTGTTTAACCAGGTGTGCGTCGGGTTTCATCACTTACCGCTTTCTCGAGTGTGCTTTCTGGTTGTCAAACCAGTGGAAATAACTGATCACTCCTTCGGCAATCGCTGTGGCGATTTTCTGGCGAAACGCCGCCGTGCCTAACAGCCGCTCTTCTTCCGGGTTGGTGATAAACGAGGTTTCCACCAGCACCGACGGAACCGACGGCGATTTCAACACCACAAACGCGGCTTGTTCGGTGTTGCGGCTGTGCAGTTTATGCACCGGCTTAATCTTTTTCAGAATATGCGAGCCGAGCGTCAGGCTGTTTTTAATAGTATCGGTTTGCACCAGATCAAACAGCACTTGCTGCAATAGGTGATCCTTGTCAGTCGCCTTTTTACCGGCAACTTCATCAGCACGGTTTTCGCGTTCAGACAGGTATTTCGCCATTGCGCTACTAGCACCGCGGTTAGAGAGGGCAAATACCGAAGCACCGGCAGCTTTCGGGTTGGTAAAGCCATCGGCATGAATTGACATAAACAGATCTGCGCCATGTTTATGGGCGATTTCAACGCGATCGTATAGTGGGATAAACGTATCGCCAGAACGCGTTAAACGCGCATCAATGCCATGATTACGCAAAATGGAACGGACGTTTTTAGCAATCGCCAGCACCACATGTTTTTCTTTCGAACCGTTGCGTCCGATCGCTCCGGTATCAATCCCGCCGTGGCCTGGATCGAGAACAACGACACGTTTGCCGCCAGATTTTTTGGCTTTCGGCTTGCTGTGTCCGTTGCTGGTTTTTAAAGGTTCGTCTTTGGCGATGGCTTGCGACATTCCTGACAACGTCAGGGCAGCCAAACCGGCTTTCAGCACCTGGCGGCGCGAAGTGAGTGTTTTTAGTGGTTTAAAAGTGCTCATACGGCCTGAGTTGTAATAATAAAGTTCCAGATGTTATATCGTATCGCGTAATCCGTTACGACCGTTTGCTGTTGAGAATTGTTTTACTTTTCATTTCAATAGTTGACAACTCCCCATTATGCCACTTTTTCAACCGATTTTCGTCAGATATTGGCTAATTCGACCGTTCACGCCATAATCAGCCTTTTAACCCGCAAAAAGGTAACCAATACCATGGAAATACGCGTATTTCGCCAGGAAGATTTCGAAGAGGTGATCACCCTCTGGGAGCGTTGCGACTTGCTGCGTCCGTGGAACGATCCGGAAATGGACATCGAGCGTAAGATGAACCATGACGTCAGTTTGTTTCTGGTCGCTGAGGTAAACGGTGAAGTGGTCGGAACGGTGATGGGCGGTTATGACGGGCATCGCGGGTCTGCTTATTATCTTGGCGTGCATCCAGAGTTTCGTGGGCGTGGGATTGCTAATGCGTTGCTTAATCGGTTGGAGAAAAAGCTGATTGCTCGCGGCTGTCCGAAAATTCAGATCAACGTGCCGGAAGATAACGACATGGTGCTCGGAATGTATGAACGCCTGGGATATGAACACGCCGACGTACTGAGTCTGGGTAAGCGTTTGATTGAAGATGAAGAGTACTGAGTTTCATCCTGTCCATTATGATGCGCACGGTCGCCTGCGTTTACCCTTGCTCTTCTGGCTTGTGCTATTGCTTCAGGCGCGAACCTGGGTGCTGTTTGTCATTGCCGGTGCGTCGCGCGAGCAGGGTACTGCGCTGCTAAATCTGTTTTATCCCGATCACGATAATTTCTGGCTGGGGTTGATTCCCGGTATTCCGGCGGTGCTGGCATTTTTGCTGAGTGGTCGGCGGGCTTCATTTCCCCGTATCTGGCATGTGCTCTATTTTCTGTTGCTGTTGGCGCAGGTGGTTTTACTTTGTTGGCAACCGTGGCTGTGGCTGAACGGTGAATCCGTTAGCGGTATCGGTCTGGCGCTGGTAGTGGCGGATATCGTGGCGTTAATCTGGCTGCTGACCAATCGACGTTTACGCGCTTGTTTTAATGAAGAAAAAGAATAACGGCACTTTTTGGTGAATTTGCACTCCAAGCAACGTTATTGAATAACCAAAGGAAGTGACATGAAATCGCTGCGTTTAATGTTATGCGCTATGCCGTTGATGCTGACCGGCTGTTCCACGATGTCGTCAGTTAACTGGTCGGCCGCTAACCCGTGGAACTGGTTTGGATCATCCACCAAAGTGAGCGAGCAGGGCGTGGGTGAATTAACGGCGTCCACACCACTGCAAGAACAAGCCATTGCTGATGCGCTTGATGGCGATTATCGCCTGCGCAGCGGAATGAAAACCGCGAACGGCAACGTGGTGCGCTTTTTTGAAGTGATGAAAGGCGACAACGTGGCGATGGTGATTAACGGTGATCAAGGCACGATCAGCCGCATTGATGTGCTGGATAGCGATATTCCTGCTGACACCGGTGTTAAAATCGGTACACCGTTTAGTGACCTTTACAGCAAAGCATTTGGCAATTGCCAAAAGGCCGACAGTGATGATAATCGTGCCGTCGAATGTAAAGCCGAAGGCAGTCAACATATTAGCTACCAGTTCAGCGGGGAATGGAGTGGCCCTGAAGGGTTAATGCCTTCGGACGATACCCTGAAAAACTGGAAAGTCAGTAAAATTATCTGGCGGCGTTAATTTGCGTCTGAACAAACCGCCGCCGCGAAAAAACACGTAAAATAGCGCCCAACAATGCCACGGATTGCGTGGCATTATTATTTTCAGGAGGAACAATGTCTCAGGTTCAGAGTGGCATTTTGCCAGAACATTGCCGCGCGGCGATTTGGATCGAAGCCAACGTGAAAGGGGAAGTTGACGCCCTGCGTGCGGCCAGTAAAACATTTGCCGACAAACTGGCAACTTTTGAAGCGAAATTCCCGGACGCGCATCTTGGTGCGGTGGTTGCCTTTGGTAACAATACCTGGCGCGCTCTGAGCGGCGGCGTTGGGGCCGAAGAGCTGAAAGATTTTCCGGGCTACGGTAAAGGCCTTGCGCCGACGACCCAGTTCGATGTGTTGATCCACATTCTTTCTCTGCGTCACGACGTAAACTTCTCTGTCGCTCAGGCGGCGATGGAAGCCTTTGGTGACTGCATTGAAGTGAAAGAAGAGATCCACGGCTTCCGTTGGGTTGAAGAGCGTGACCTGAGCGGCTTTGTTGACGGTACAGAAAACCCGGCGGGTGAAGAGACGCGCCGCGAAGTGGCTGTTATCAAAGACGGCGTGGATGCGGGCGGCAGCTATGTGTTTGTGCAGCGTTGGGAGCACAACCTGAAACAGCTCAATCGGATGAGCGTTCACGATCAAGAGATGATGATCGGGCGCACCAAAGAGGCCAACGAAGAGATTGACGGCGACGAACGTCCGGAAACCTCTCACCTGACCCGCGTTGATCTGAAAGAAGATGGCAAAGGGCTGAAGATTGTTCGTCAGAGCCTGCCGTACGGCACCGCCAGCGGTACGCACGGTCTGTACTTCTGCGCCTACTGCGCGCGTCTGCATAACATTGAGCAGCAACTGCTGAGCATGTTTGGCGATACCGATGGTAAGCGTGATGCGATGTTGCGTTTCACCAAACCGGTAACCGGCGGCTATTACTTTGCGCCGTCGCTGGACAAGTTGATGGCGCTGTAAGCGTTTCTGATTCATTGATTAAAGGCCAGCCAGTAACACAACTGACTGGCCTTTTTATTACTGCTTTAACGCCGCATACACCTGATCAACTACCCAACCATAAGTTGCAATCGGTAGCTGACCGCTTTCGAACATATTGGGATTTTTTTGTGGATCGGCAACTGGCGAATGTGGCTTGTTGCTTAACATCACAATCGCCATATGATTCACCGGATCGATAACGGTCACCGTCCCGGTCCAACCTGTGTGACCGTAGGTTTGCGGGCTTGCCAGCGTGCCAAACGTCGGCGTCATGGTGGCATTACCATTCACGCGCCAGCCAAGGCCAAAAAGTGGCATCTTCCTTAGAGCTGGTGGTGAACATCTTCACCGTTTCTGCATTGAACAGCTGCACATCACCATAGCCACCGCCGTTCAGCATCGTTTGCATTAACACCGCAATATCGCCGGTATTGGAAAACAAACCTGCGTGCCCGGAAACACCGCCCATCGAATAAAAGGCTTTTTCATCGTGCACCTGACCCCAGAGAGTGGAGGTGCGGATATTCGGGAAGTGAATCACGCCATCGCGGGTATTGCCGTTGAGTTCCGTGGCGGCAATTTGTTGCGGTTTAAAGCCTTTCAGTAGCGGATTAAACACCGTATGCGTCAGGCCGAGCGGGCGATAAATCGACTCTTCAACATAGCGGTCAAGTGGCTGACCGGTAACCGACTCGACGATAAATCCAAGCAGCATATAATCGACATCGCTGTAGATATGCTTGCTGCCGGGCTGATACTCCAGCGGCGTGCGCTTGATCATCTCCAGCGTCTGGCCTTTATCCTGGGAATATAACGCGCCCGCGACCGCTTTATTCGGGTATTGCGGATCTGCCGGGAAACCGCCGCTGTGATGCAGCAGATCAGAAATCCGCAGCGTGTTTTTGCCTTTGATCGCATCGTTCGGGCTGTCGGCAAACCCTGGAATATATTTCGCAATCCGATCGTCAGGATGCAGTTTGCCTTCGCTCATCAGCTTTTGCAGGGCGAAGTTAGTGGCGTACATCTTGGTGTTTGAGGCCAGATCATACAGCGTCCCGGTGGTGGCTTTTAACGGCTGCGCCATTAACGCGCTGCCATCATACTTTTTCGCCGCGCCCCAGGCTTTGCGATAAACAATCTGATTATCTTTTATAATCAGCAGGTTTACGCCGGGATAACCATCATCAACTTGCTGGCTTATCCAGCGATCCATCTGATTAAGCCGTTCGACGTTAAACCCTGCTTTCTCTGGCGAACTTTCTGTCAGAACAGGGTATTTTGCGGCGCTGACGCTACAGCTGACAGCCAGCAGAGAAAGGCAGAGCATTGTCCGTTTCATATTATCAGTCCAGATTGACGTTACGGCAGCCAAAGAGCGTGGTGAAAATAAACCCACAAACCCATGCCACCAGAATCCCACCTGCATAAACCGCCATTGCCGGAAGGATACCTTGAGCGGAAGTCATCAGCGGCAGCGCCACCAGACCAGACGGCCCAAAGGCACTGTTTAAGCCCATCGGCAGGCCCCACCAGGCTATCAGCCCGATAAACAAACCGCCCGCCGCGCCACCTAAACAGGCGGTAACAAACGGTTTCATGCGGGGCAGGGTGACACCGTAAATCAACGGTTCACCAACGCCCAGCAGACCGGGAATAATCGCCCCGCGTACCTGACTGCGTAATGCACTATGCGGTTGCGCCCGCCAGTAGAGTGCCAGCGCCGCGCCCACCTGGCCCGCACCTGCCATTGAAAGGATGGGAAATAAGCTGTTGAATCCCTGACTGTCCATTAACGCGAGGTAAACGGGAATAAAGCCCTGATGCACGCCAAACACCACGGCGATCAGGAATAGCCCTGCTAAAACTGCACAACCGAGCGGATTACTGTTCAGGTGCATAAACAGCCACGACATGCCTTCGAATAACCAGCCACCCAGCGGCATAATGATCAAATACGCCAGTGTGGCGGTGATCAGCAGAGTGATTAACGAGGTCAACAGCATGTCGAGATCGTCCGGCATAAAGCGGCGCACCATGCCTTCAATGCGAGCGCAGGCCCACGCGGCAATCAACACGCCGATAATATTGCCGCGCGGATCGATGGGCAGACCAAAGAAATCGTGAAATCCGGCGTAGTAACCCGTGGTTGCAGCTGGGTTATAACCGAGCAAAAAGAGCGCGGCGATAATTGCGCCATTTACGCCCGTGCCACCAAATGCCTGGGCCGCGTTATAGCCCACCAGAATTACCAGGAAGGTGAACAGGCCTTTGCTGAACACCTTCATAAAATTCAGCGCATCGGGTAGCGTGCCCTGAGCATCTGCCGGAACGTGCATCACCGTGGCAATTAACGTCGCTATCCCCAGCAGCAGACCGGCGGCAATAAAACCGGGGATCAGCGGGGTGAAGATGGTGGCGAATTTGGCGAGAAATTGTTGCACGCCGGAGGTTTGTTTGGCTTTTAACTGACGTTTATTCTGAGCGGCGATTTCTGCGGCATCTTGTACCGGGGCTTCTCCCAGCAGTTCGCTCATCGCTTTTGCGGCACGATGCGCTTTACCTGGTCCAAAAACGACCTGTACCTGATCGCTGGTCAAAATAACGCCCTTCACGCCTTCCAGCGTTTTGATATTGGGATCAACCAGTGAACTGTCATGTACACCCAGACGCAGGCGCGTCATACAGTTACCACAACTGGCGATATTTCCCGGTCCACCGACCCGGGTAAGAATGGTGTTCAGAAGTTCACTGCTGATCTCTTTGGCCATGGGTTATTCCTTGTCTAAAACCTGACGAATAAAGCCGCCGTGTTGATCCAGGCGTTTTTTTGCTTCTGCGGCATCGAGATTTTTCAGCACCATCACAATGGCCGTTTTACAGTTGCGCTCGCAGGCAACCAATGCCGCTTCCGCTTGCTCTGCGCTACATCCGGTAGCGTTTTTGACGATATTGACCTGGCGCACATGCAGTTTTTCGTTGGTGGCGACCACATCGACCATCAGGTTGCCGAACACTTTGCCGGATTTAATCATCAGCCCGGTGGAAAGCATATTGAGCACCAGTTTCTGCGCCGTGCCTGCTTTCATCCGCGAAGAACCGGTGACCACTTCAGCCCCAACCACCGGCGTAATAGCAAACTCAGCGGTGGTGGAAACAGCGCTCCCCGGATTACAGGAAATTCCCACTGTACGGCAGCCGAGCTGGCGTGCGTATTCCAGCCCGGCAATCACATACGGCGTGCGACCACTGGCCGCAATGCCAACCACCACATCCTGCGCGGTTAATCCGATGTTTTTCAGATCATTAACACCACCTTCCCGGCTATCTTCCGCGCCTTCCACCGCGTGCTGAATGGCATATTCGCCGCCAGCAATTAATCCAACTACCAGGCCTGGTTTCACGCCGTAGGTGGGCGGACATTCGCTGGCATCCAGAATCCCCAGACGACCGGATGTTCCCGCACCGAGGTAAATCAGACGCCCGCCGCCGCTTACCTGGGCGTGGATAACATCGATCGCCGCGGCGATATCCGGCAGTACGCGCTCAACGGCAAGCGGCACGGTTTTATCTTCATCGTTGATAATCCGGCACATTTCCAGCGTTGATACGCGGTCAATTTCAGCCGAGGCGGCGTTCGAGCCTTCGGTAATCATCTTTTCAAGTTGCATCGGTGGTGACCTTACTATTTACGATCAAATAATTGCAGATGTATGGAATCATATATCCCGAATTGACAGACTTAAAGGAATCATTGAGTCTACACTCGCAGAGTGTGAAGAGCGTCATAAGAACTTAAGCGGAATTTTTGCTGCCAGCCCAGGAGAGTGGAAGATGTTGTACCTGACGAAAATACGCAATGCGGAAAGTGAATTTACCGGGAACGAGCAAAAAATTGCTGACTTTCTGCGGGCCAACGTGAGTGAGCTGAAATCCGTCTCTTCGCGCAAGATGGCGAAACAGCTCGGCATCAGCCAGTCGAGTATTGTGAAGTTTGCCCAGAAGCTCGGCGCGCAAGGATTTACTGAATTGCGTATGGCGTTAATTGGCGAATACAGTGCCAGCCGGGAGAAAACGAATGCCACGGCGCTGCACCTGCACAGTTCGATTACCAGTGATGATTCGCTGGAAGTGATTGCCCGTAAACTGAATCGCGAAAAAGAGCAGGCGCTGGAGCAAACCTGCGCGTTGTTTGACTACGCGCGGCTGCAAAAAATCATTGAGGTCATCAGTAAAGCACCGTTTATCCAGATAACGGGCCTGGGCGGGTCGGCGCTGGTGGGGCGCGATCTGTCGTTCAAACTGATGAAAATTGGTTATCGCGTGGCCTGTGAGGCCGACACCCACGTACAAGCCACCGTTTCTCAGGCGCTAAAAAAAGGCGATGTACAAATCGCTATCTCTTACAGTGGCAGTAAAAAAGAGATTGTCTTGTGCGCCGAGGCAGCGCGAAAGCAGGGGGCGACGGTGATTGCCATTACCTCATTAACCGATTCCCCGCTGCGGCGGCTGGCGCATTACACCCTCGATACCGTTTCTGGCGAAACCGAATGGCGCAGCTCGTCGATGTCCACCCGCACGGCGCAAAATTCTGTTACCGATTTACTGTTTGTTGGCCTTGTGCAACTCAATGATGTGGAGTCATTGAAAATGATTGAGCGCAGCAGTGAGCTAACGCAACGCCTGAAATGATGCATAAAGCAGCGACTGGATTGAGATTTTCCTGAATTAGTGAGCTGATCCGCAGCAATATTTTGTTTATCCTGTATTTTCAGAGGGAATGGAGTGTAACGCTCTGTATTAACAAGGAGAGCATTAAAATGGGTAAACTCACGGGCAAGACAGCACTGATTACGGGCGCATTGCAGGGAATTGGCGAAGGAATTGCCAGAACTTTTGCGCGTCATGGCGCAAACCTAATCTTGCTGGATATCTCCCCTGAGATCGAAAAGCTGGCGGACGAACTGTGTGGCCGTGGTCATCGCTGTACGGCGGTTGTCGCCGATGTGCGTGACCCGGCGTCGGTAGCCGCAGCTATTAAGCGCGCTAAGGAAAAAGAAGGGCGCATTGATATTCTGGTGAATAACGCAGGCGTTTGTCGTCTGGGCAGTTTCCTCGATATGAGCGATGAAGATCGCGATTTCCATATTGATATCAATATAAAAGGCGTATGGAACGTCACGAAGGCGGTGCTGCCGGAGATGATTGCCCGCAAAGATGGCCGCATTGTGATGATGTCTTCAGTCACTGGCGATATGGTGGCAGACCCGGGCGAAACGGCGTACGCCTTAACGAAAGCGGCGATTGTTGGCCTGACTAAATCGCTGGCGGTGGAGTACGCGCAGTCTGGTATTCGCGTTAACGCCATCTGCCCTGGATACGTTCGCACGCCAATGGCGGAAAGCATTGCCCGCCAGTCGAACCCGGAAGATCCAGAATCGGTGCTGACTGAAATGGCGAAAGCAATCCCGATGCGTCGCCTCGCCGATCCGCTGGAAGTCGGCGAACTGGCGGCCTTCCTCGCATCGGATGAATCCAGCTATTTAACCGGTACACAGAATGTGATTGATGGCGGCAGCACACTACCGGAGACGGTTAGCGTCGGCATCTGATTCACCTCTGTTTCCTCCCTGCATTTGTGGGGAGGATTTCGTCTTATTCCCTTTTCAACTTCCAAATCACCAAACGGTATATAAAACCGTTACTCCTTTCACGTCCGTTATAAATATGATGGCTATTAGAAAGTCGTTAAATTTATAAGGGTGCGCAATGGCCGTTAACTTACTGAAAAAGAACTCACTCGCGCTGGTCGCTTCTCTGCTGCTGGCGGGCCATGTACAGGCAACGGAACTGCTGAACAGTTCTTATGATGTCTCCCGCGAGCTGTTTGCCGCCCTGAATCCGCCGTTTGAGCAACAATGGGCAAAAGATAACGGCGGCGACAAACTGACGATAAAACAATCTCATGCCGGGTCATCAAAACAGGCGCTGGCGATTTTGCAGGGCTTAAAAGCAGACGTTGTCACTTATAACCAGGTGACCGACGTACAAATCCTGCATGACAAAGGCAAGCTTATCCCGGCCGACTGGCAGTCGCGCCTGCCGAATAATAGCTCGCCGTTCTACTCCACCATGGGCTTCCTGGTGCGTAAGGGCAACCCGAAGAATATTCACGACTGGAACGACCTCGTGCGCTCCGACGTGAAGCTGATTTTCCCGAACCCGAAAACGTCAGGTAACGCGCGTTACACCTACCTTGCGGCATGGGGCGCAGCGGACAAAGCCGACGGTGGCGACAAAGCCAAAACTGAACAGTTTATGACTCAGTTCCTGAAAAACGTTGAAGTGTTCGATACTGGCGGTCGTGGCGCGACCACCACTTTTGCCGAACGTGGGCTGGGCGATGTACTGATTAGCTTCGAATCGGAAGTGAACAACATCCGTAAACAGTATGAAGCGCAGGGCTTCGAAGTAGTTATTCCGAAAACTAACATTCTTGCGGAATTCCCGGTGGCGTGGGTCGATAAAAACGTGCAGGCCAACGGTACGGAAAAAGCAGCAAAAGCCTACCTGAACTGGCTCTACAGCCCGCAGGCGCAGACCATCATCACCGACTATTACTACCGCGTAAATAACCCGGAAGTCATGGACAAACTGAAAAACAAATTCCCGCAGACCGAGCTGTTCCGCGTGGAAGACAAATTTGGCTCCTGGCCGGAAGTGATGAAAACCCACTTCACCAGCGGCGGCGAGTTAGACAAGCTGTTAGCGGCGGGGCGTAATTAATGTTTGCAGTTTCATCAAGACGCGTGCTGCCGGGCTTTACCTTAAGCCTCGGCACCAGTCTGCTGTTTGTGTGCCTGATTTTGCTGCTGCCGCTCTCAGCGCTGGTGATGCAGCTCTCTGAGATGAGCTGGGCACAGTACTGGGAGGTGATCACCAACCCGCAGGTGGTCGCGGCCTACAAAGTGACGCTGCTGTCGGCGTTTGTGGCATCGATTTTTAACGGCGTTTTCGGCCTGCTGATGGCGTGGATCTTAACCCGCTATCGCTTTCCGGGCCGCACGCTGATCGATGCGCTGATGGATTTACCCTTTGCGCTGCCAACGGCAGTGGCCGGTTTAACGCTGGCCTCGCTCTTTTCTGTAAACGGTTTTTACGGTGAATGGCTGGCGAAGTTTGATATCAAAGTTACCTATACCTGGCTGGGGATTGCGGTGGCGATGGCTTTTACCAGTATTCCGTTTGTGGTGCGTACCGTGCAGCCGGTGCTGGAAGAGTTAGGCCCGGAATATGAAGAAGCGGCAGAAACGCTCGGCGCAACGCGCTGGCAGAGTTTCTGCAAAGTGGTGCTGCCGGAGCTTTCTCCGGCGCTGGTGGCGGGCGTGGCGCTGTCGTTTACCCGTAGTCTTGGTGAATTTGGCGCGGTGATTTTCATCGCCGGGAACATTGCCTGGAAGACGGAAGTGACGTCGCTGATGATTTTTGTTCGCTTACAGGAGTTTGATTACCCGGCGGCGAGCGCGATTGCTTCGGTGATCCTCGCGGCATCCCTGTTGCTGCTGTTCTCAATTAACACTCTGCAAAGTCGCTTTGGTCGGCGTGTGGTAGGTCATTAATGGCGGAAGTGACACAATTGAAGCGTTATGACGCGCGCCCGATTAACTGGGACAAATGGTTTCTGATTGGCATCGGGATGCTGGTTTCGGCGTTCATCCTGCTGGTGCCGATGATTTACATCTTCGTGCAGGCGTTCAGCAAAGGGCTGATGCCGGTTTTACAGAATCTGGCCGATCCGGACATGCTGCACGCCATCTGGCTGACGGTGATGATTGCGCTGATTGCCGTGCCGGTGAACCTGGTGTTCGGCATTCTGCTGGCCTGGCTGGTGACGCGCTTTAACTTCCCCGGACGCCAGTTGCTGCTGACGCTGCTGGACATTCCGTTTGCCGTGTCGCCGGTGGTTGCCGGTCTGGTGTATCTGCTGTTTTACGGCTCTAACGGCCCGCTCGGTGGCTGGCTGGATGAACATAATCTGCAAATTATGTTCTCCTGGCCGGGTATGGTACTGGTCACCATCTTCGTGACGTGTCCGTTTGTGGTGCGCGAACTGGTACCGGTAATGTTAAGTCAGGGCAGCCAGGAAGACGAGGCGGCGATTTTGCTTGGCGCGTCCGGCTGGCAGATGTTCCGTCGCGTCACGCTGCCGAACATCCGCTGGGCGCTGCTTTATGGCGTGGTGCTGACCAACGCCCGCGCGATTGGCGAGTTTGGTGCGGTGTCGGTAGTTTCCGGCTCGATTCGCGGCGAAACACTTTCGCTGCCGTTACAGATTGAATTGCTGGAGCAGGACTACAACACCGTCGGCTCCTTTACCGCTGCCGCGTTGTTGACGCTGATGGCGATTATCACCCTGTTTTTAAAGAGTATGTTGCAGTGGCGTCTGGAGAATCAGGAAAAACGCGCGCAGCAGGAGGAACATCATGAGCATTGAGATTGCCAATATTAAGAAGTCTTTTGGTCGCACCCAGGTGCTGAACGATATCTCACTGGATATTCCTTCTGGTCAGATGGTCGCATTGCTGGGGCCGTCCGGTTCCGGGAAAACCACGCTGCTGCGCATTATCGCCGGGCTGGAGCATCAAACCAGCGGGCATATTCGCTTCCACGGCACCGACGTTAGCCGCCTGCATGCGCGCGATCGTAAAGTCGGTTTCGTGTTTCAGCATTACGCGCTGTTCCGCCATATGACGGTGTTCGACAATATCGCTTTCGGCCTGACGGTGCTGCCGCGTCGCGAGCGCCCGAATGCCGCAGCTATCAAAGCGAAAGTGACAAAATTGCTGGAGATGGTGCAGCTTGCCCATCTGGCAGACCGCTATCCTGCGCAGCTTTCCGGCGGCCAGAAACAGCGTGTGGCGCTGGCGCGCGCGCTTGCCGTAGAACCGCAAATTCTGCTGCTTGATGAACCGTTTGGCGCGCTGGATGCGCAGGTGCGTAAAGAGTTGCGTCGCTGGCTGCGTCAGTTACATGAAGAGCTGAAATTCACCAGCGTGTTTGTGACCCATGACCAGGAAGAAGCGACCGAAGTAGCCGATCGTGTAGTGGTGATGAGCCAGGGCAATATCGAGCAGGCTGATGCACCGGACCAGGTATGGCGCGAACCAGCGACCCGTTTTGTACTCGAATTTATGGGCGAAGTGAACCGCCTGCAGGGAACCATTCGCGGCGGGCAGTTCCATGTTGGCGCACATCGCTGGCCGCTGGGCTATACACCTGCGTATCAGGGGCCGGTGGATCTCTTCCTGCGTCCGTGGGAAGTGGATATCAGCCGCCGTACCAGCCTCGATTCGCCGCTACCCGTACAGGTACTGGAAGCCAGCCCGAAAGGTCACTACACCCAATTAGTGGTGCAGCCGCTGGGATGGTATGACGAACCCTTGACGGTGGTGATGCGCGGGGATGATGCGCCAGTGCGCGGCGATCGTCTGTTCGTCGGCCTGCAACATGCGCGGCTGTATAACGGCGACGAGCGTATTGAAACCCGCGATGAGGAACTTGCTCTCGCACAAAGCGCCTGATAGGTTGAGTGAATGTTAAACGCCCGGAGGCGCTTCCCGCGATCCGGGCTTTTTAATGGCAAGGTTTGTAACCTGTAGGCCTGATAAGACGCGCAAGCGTCGCATCAGGCAACACCACGTATGGACAGAGATCGTGAGTACATTAGAACAAACAATTGGCAATACGCCTCTGGTGAAGTTGCAGCGAATGGGGCCGAATAACGGCAGTGAAGTCTGGTTGAAACTGGAAGGTAATAACCCGGCGGGATCGGTAAAAGACCGTGCAGCGCTTTCGATGATTGTCGAGGCGGAAAAGCGCGGCGAGATTAAACCGGGTGATGTGTTGATCGAAGCCACCAGTGGTAACACCGGCATTGCGCTGGCGATGATTGCCGCGCTTAAAGGCTATCGCATGAAATTGCTGATGCCCGACAACATGAGCCAGGAACGCCGTGCGGCAATGCGTGCCTACGGTGCGGAACTGATTCTGGTCACCAAAGAGCAGGGCATGGAAGGTGCGCGCGATCTGGCGCTGGAGATGGCTAATCGTGGTGAAGGAAAGCTGCTCGATCAGTTCAATAATCCCGATAACCCTTACGCCCATTACACCACCACCGGGCCGGAAATCTGGCAGCAAACCGGCGGGCGCATTACCCATTTTGTCTCCAGCATGGGAACAACCGGCACCATTACCGGCGTGTCGCGCTTTATGCGCGAACAATTCAAACCGGTGACCATTGTCGGCTTACAGCCGGAAGAGGGCAGCAGCATTCCCGGCATTCGCCGCTGGCCTGCGGAATATCTGCCGGGGATTTTCAACGCTTCGCTGGTGGATGAGGTGCTGGATATTCATCAGCGAGAAGCGGAAAACACCATGCGCGAACTGGCAGTGCGGGAAGGAATATTCTGTGGCGTTAGCTCCGGCGGCGCGGTTGCTGGTGCACTGCGAGTGGCAAAAGCTAACCCTGGCGCGGTGGTGGTGGCGATCATCTGCGATCGTGGCGATCGCTACCTTTCTACCGGGGTGTTTGGGGAAGAGCATTTTAGCCAGGGGGCGGGGATTTAAGATTATTGCGCAGGCACCGTTTTATCCGTCTGCGCAATTAACGCATGTAAAAAAGGCTGTGCGTTCTCATCGCTCTTACCGGGCATCTTCACGATATACGGCTTCCCGGTAATCGATGACGACGAGGCCACCTTGTCAATAAACTGCTCGGCTGTATCAATGCGATTACGGGTATTGCCCAGCTTCAGTCGCAGATGAGAAACCGCTTCATCGCAGGTATGTTCATCACCGTTACGCACAAATATTAAATCCTTTTTCTGTGCTAATCCCTCCAGCATAGCGTTGATACGGGCTTCTTCATGGGCCGTTAACTTCGCATAAGCGGGGAGTGTCATTAGCAGCGTAACGACCAGACAAATGATTTTCTTCACTGAATTACCTTATCCTTGTTTTGTAATAGCCGATTTGACTGCCAGAATCAGGTAAAGTTTCGGCTGGAATACGATGAGGATCATCGGCAAGGAGAAAAAATTAAATGAGTAGTTTGTTGTTGTTTAACGATAAGAGCAGGGCACTGCAGGCGGATATCGTCGCCGTGCAGTCGCAGGTAGTGTACGGCAGCGTGGGCAACAGCATTGCGGTGCCTGCTATCAAACAGAACGGCCTGAATGTCTTTGCCGTGCCGACGGTATTGCTGAGCAATACGCCGCATTATGACACTTTCTACGGTGGTGCGATTCCGGATGAATGGTTTAGCGGTTATTTGCGTGCGCTTCAGGAGCGTGATGCGCTGCGCCAACTTCGTGCTGTAACCACGGGCTATATGGGAACGGCATCGCAAATCAAAATCCTTGCCGAGTGGCTGACTGCGCTACGCAAAGACCATCCTGACTTATTGATTATGGTCGATCCGGTGATCGGCGATATTGATAGCGGAATTTATGTCAAACCTGACCTTCCCGAAGCGTATCGACAATATTTACTGCCGCTGGCGCAGGGAATTACCCCCAATATCTTTGAGCTGGAAATCCTGACCGGTAAAAATTGCCGCGATCTCGACAGTGCCATTGCTGCCGCAAAAAGTCTGCTTTCAGACACATTAAAATGGGTGGTGATTACCAGCGCCTCCGGTAATGAAGAAAATCAGGAGATGCAGGTGGTGGTGGTCAGTGCCGACAGCGTGAATGTCATTTCCCATTCACGGGTTAAAACTGACCTGAAAGGGACTGGCGACCTGTTTTGTGCTCAGCTTATCAGTGGTTTGCTGAAAGGGGAGGCGTTAACCGATGCGGTGCACCGCGCGGGGTTGCGCGTACTGGAAGTGATGCGCTATACCCAGCAGCATGAGAGCGATGAATTGATTTTGCCGCCTCTGGCTGAAGCATAAAAAAATGGCGCCGATGGGCGCCATTTTTCACTGCGGCAAGAATTACTTCTTGATGCGGATAACCGGGGTTTCACCCACGGTTACGCTACCGGACAGTTTGATCAGTTCTTTGATTTCGTCCATGTTGGAGATAACAACCGGAGTCAGGGTAGACTTGGCTTTCTCTTCCAGCAGCGGCAGATCGAATTCAATCACGGTATCGCCAACTTTCACGCGCTGACCTTCTTCAGCAATACGCTTGAAGCCTTCGCCTTTCAGTTCAACGGTGTCGATACCGAAGTGGACGAACAATTCAACGCCGCTATCAGATTCGATAGAGAACGCGTGGTTGGTTTCAAAGATTTTACCAATGGTGCCGTCTACAGGCGCGACCATTTTGTTACCCGTTGGTTTGATAGCAATGCCATCACCAACGATTTTTTCCGCAAAAACGACATCCGGCACGTCTTCGATATTGACGATCTCGCCAGAGAGCGGAGCAATGATCTCAATAGTTCCGGTATCCTTCTTGTCGTCGGAAACCAGAGATTTCAGTTTATCGAACAAACCCATGATCTTCTCCTAAGCAGTAAATTGGGCCGCATCTCGTGGATTAGCAGATTGTTTTTTCTTCAATGAACTTGTTAACCAGCGTCATTAACTCGTCCGTTGTCGGTTGAGCAAGAGCCTGCTCTGCTAACACCTTCGCATCTTCGAAGTTCGTGTTACGGATAATCTTCTTAATGCGCGGGATAGAAATGGCGCTCATAGAGAATTCGTCCAGACCCATCCCCAGCAACAGAAGTGTAGCACGTTCATCGCCAGCAAGCTCACCACACATGCCAGTCCATTTGCCTTCAGCATGAGAAGCATCAATAACTTGCTTGATCAAGTTCAGCACGGACGGTGACATTGGCTGGTAAAGGTGTGAAATCATATCATTACCACGGTCAACTGCCAGAGTGTACTGCGTTAAATCATTGGTGCCGATACTAAAGAAATCAACTTCTTTGGCTAAATGACGTGCAATTGTTGCGGCAGCCGGTGTTTCCACCATTACGCCGATTTCAATTGACTCGTCAAACGCTTTACCTTCGTCGCGCAGTTCCTGTTTGTAGATTTCGATCTCTTTGCGCAGTGCACGCACTTCTTCAACAGAGATGATCATCGGGAACATAATGCGCAATTTACCGAAAGCCGAGGCACGCAGGATAGCGCGGAGCTGATCGCGCAGGATCTCTTTACGATCCATTGCGATACGGATAGCGCGCCAGCCGAGGAACGGGTTCTCTTCTTTCGGGAAGTTCATGTATGGCAGCTCTTTGTCGCCGCCGATGTCCATGGTACGAACGATAACCGCCTGCGAGCCACACGCTTCAGCCACTGCTTTGTAAGCAGCAAACTGTTCTTCTTCAGTGGGCAGCGCGTCGCGGTCCATGAACAGGAACTCAGTACGATACAGACCAACGCCTTCAGCGCCGTTACGCTCTGCACCTTCAACGTCACGAACCGTACCAATGTTAGCGCACACTTCTACCTGGTGACCGTCCAGCGTAATAGCTGGCAGATCTTTCAGTTTAGCAAGCTCTGCTTTTTCAGAAGCCACTTGCTCCTGAACAGCGCGCATTTTATCAATAACTTCGTTGGTTGGATTGACGTAAACCTGATTATTTACGGCATCCAGAATCAGATAGTCGTCATTTTTCACCTGAGAGGTGACGCTACCGGTACCCACGATAGCAGGCAGTTCCAGAGAACGCGCCATGATAGAGGTGTGGGAAGTACGGCCACCCGCGTCGGTGATGAAACCCAGCACCTTCTTCAGGTTCAGCTGTGCGGTTTCGGACGGCGTCAGGTCAGCGGCAACCAGAATGACTTCATCCTGAATGGCGCTCAGGTCGATAATCTTCAGGCCCAGGATGTTGCGCAGCAGGCGCTTACCGATATCACGTACGTCAGCCGCACGTTCTTTCAGGTATTCATCATCCAGCTCTTCCAGGGCAGAAGCCTGACCTTCGATAACTTCATGAGCAGCTGCGTCAGCTGTCATGTGCTTATCTTTAATCAGGGCTATGATTTCCTGCTCCAGCTCCTCATCTTCGAGCAGCATAATATGCCCTTCAAAGATGGCTTCTTTTTCTTCACCGAACGTTTCACCAGCTTTCGTTTTGATCGTTTCCAGCTGGGCTGATGCCTTGGCACGACCGCTCAGAAAACGTTCAACTTCCTGATCAACCTGGTCGGCAGAAATTTTTTTCCGGTCAATGACAATTTCGTCTTCTTTCAGAAGCAGAGCTTTACCGAAAGCGATACCCGGGGATGCTAAAATGCCTGAAATCATAACCCTACCTTACTTGTGACTGATTTTTAAAAGAACCCGGGAAATTACTCGAGTTCCGCCATCAGTTTAACCAGATGTTCAACCGCTTTCTGCTCGTCTTCGCCTTCTGCGGAGATAGTCACAACGGTACCTTGAGTCAGGCCCAGAGTCTGCAGTTTAAACAGGCTTTTCGCGCTGGCGCTTTTGCCGTTGGAAGTCACAGTAATTTCAGAAGTGAAGCCCTTAGCTTCTTTTACAAACTGGGCAGCAGGGCGGGTGTGCAGACCGTTCGGAGCGGTAATGGTAACTTCTTGCTGGAACATTGTATTTCCCCAACTTATAGGTTTAGTGTTGTGGAACTAAAGTCTAGCCTGGCGGTTCGACTTTAGCCTGTATTGTTAGCGCCAGTTTTTAACAGACGCGACGCACGAAGAGCGCAATACAGTCCATTGCTGGCGGGTGTTGACCGCTGACGTTTCGTACGTCATTAAACATTATGCCGCTAAAGGAAGAATTGAACCAAATCATAAAATCGATTCAGCTTTGGCTTTTCCTGTAACGATTAATTTCGCGCATCAAAATAATTAGTCTGGTTAAATACCAGTTCCGACAGGCTGAATCAATGCCAGGAGGGGCGAAAGTTTGAAGCAGGCCACAAAAAAGCACCTGAAAAGGTGCTTTTTTACGCATTTTTAACAAGCTGGCATTACTGTTGCAGTTCTTTCTCAGTGAAGAGATCGGCAAACAATGCGGTGCTTAAATAACGCTCACCCGATGATGGTAGAATAACCACAATATTCTTGTTGGTAAAGCTTTCATCTTCTTGTAGTTTCAACGCCGCGGCAACAGCTGCTCCAGAAGAGATACCAGCAAGAATACCTTCTTCTTCCATCAGACGACGTGCGGTAGAAATGGCTTCTTCATTGGTGATGCCAATGACTTTGTCGACCAGCTTGAGATCGAGGTTAGCCGGGATAAAACCAGCGCCAATACCCTGAATTTTATGCGGGCCAGGTTTAATCTCTTCACCTGCCAGCGCCTGGGCGATAACTGGAGAATCGGTTGGCTCAACGGCGACAGAGATAAGATCGGTCTTGCCTTTGGTGCCTTTAATGTAGCGGCTGACGCCAGTCAGCGTACCGCCAGTCCCAACGCCAGCAATAAATACATCAACCTGACCGTCGGTATCTTCCCAGATCTCCGGACCGGTGGTTTTTTCGTGAATTTCAGGGTTTGCCGGATTGCTGAATTGTTGCAGCAGCAGGTATTTCTCTGGATTGCTGGCGACAATTTCTTCTGCTTTTTGGATTGCGCCTTTCATGCCTTTAGCACCTTCGGTCAGCACCAGGTTTGCACCTAACGCTTTCAGCAGCTTGCGGCGTTCAATACTCATGGTTTCTGGCATGGTCAGGGTAAGTTTGTAACCGCGAGCGGCAGCGACATAGGCCAGTGCAATCCCGGTATTACCGCTGGTTGGTTCAACCAGTTCAACGCCTGGTTTCAGCACGCCGCGCTTTTCGGCATCCCAAATCATGTTGGCACCGATACGGCACTTAACGCTGAAGCTGGGGTTACGAGATTCCACCTTCGCCAGAATGCGTCCGTTACCGATGCGATTCAGGCGAACCAGCGGCGTGTGACCGATAGTCAGCGAGTTATCTTCAAAAATCTTACTCATGGCCTGTCCTTAACTGTATGAAATTGGGATACAACAGGTAGCATACCCGCTCAGAGAATATGCGGAAGTAAGGATTTAGCATATCTATATGCAGAAGGGAAATAATGACATGCAAGATGGAATAAGGGGCGGCATAAGCCACCCCTGTTTCACACAAGCGGTTTACAAAATAACCGGTAGATTGTTACCGCCACATCGCGTGTTTATCGCGATAGCAATCGACCCACATCGCCGTCGCACCACAAACGGCAACGGGCATGATGAACAGATTAAGCAACGGGATCATCGTAAACAGGCTGGTTAAAGCACCAAACTGCATATTGGTGATTTTGCGTGTGCGCAGGGCGGTGCGCATCTCTTTAAACGGCACTTTGTGGTTATCGAAGGGGTAATCGCAATACTGGATGGCTAACATCCAGGCGCTAAACAGGAACCATAGTACCGGCGCGACGGTTTGCCCAATACCAGGGATGAAGTAAAGAATTAGCAATACAATTGCGCGCGGCAGATACCAGGCAAATTTTTGCCATTCGCGTTTCATGATTCGCGGCACATCTTTCATGATACCGAAAATCCCGGTATCTGGCGGTGTAGCGCCAGTCAATCGTGCTTCCAGTTGTTCAGCCAATAAACCATTGAACGGAGCGGCAATCCAGTTAGCAATCGTTGAGAAGAAATAGCCAAACACTAACAGCACAGAGATGACAGCCAGAGGCCACAACAGATAGCTCAGCCATTGTAACCAGTCCGGAACATAACTCATGAGCGTCGGGATCCAGACATCGAGCTGCGTAAATAGCCACCAGAATGCGCCCCCCATCAACAAAATATTGACCAGCAGCGGTAAAATAACGAAACGCCGAATCCCAGGTTGCGAGACGAGCTTCCAGCCTTGCGCAAAATAGTAAAAACCGCTGCGTGGGGCAGATGTGAATGATGAAACCATAATCAGGATGAGCTCCTTTTGACCAATCCCAGGAAAATTCTGCGTATTTTACCGGGTAATTGCGCAATGGACAGTTAGGATATGTTCGAAAAAACAGCAAAAAGCACGATTTCATCTATCTTTGTGCTGTGAAAGTTAATAGTGCACTTGCACTTGAGGTAATCGGCAAATACTCTTAGTGAGTAAATGTTTGCCGTGGTGGCAAGGTGTTAGAACAACAGAGAATATAATGATGCAGGATTTGCGTCTGATATTAATCATTGTTGGCGCGATCGCCATAATCGCTTTACTGGTACATGGTTTCTGGACCAGCCGTAAAGAACGATCTTCTATGTTCCGCGATCGGCCATTAAAACGAATGAAGTCAAAACGTGACGACGATTCTTATGACGAGGATGTCGAAGATGATGAGGGCGTTGGTGAGGTTCGAGTTCACCGCGTGAATCATGCCCCGGCTAACGCCCAGGAGCATGAGGCTGCTCGTCCGTCGCCGCAACACCAGTACCAACCGCCTTATGCGTCTGCGCAGCCGCGTCAACCGGTCCAGCAGCCGCCTGAAGCTCAGGTACCGCCGCAACATGCTCCGCGTCCAGCGCAGCCGGTGCAGCAACCCGTGCAGCAGCCTGCCTATCAGCCGCAGCCTGAACAGCCGTTGCAGCAGCCAGTTTCGCCACAGGTCGCATCAGCGCCGCAGCCAGTGCATTCAGCACCGCAACCGGCACAACAGGCTTTCCAGCCTGCAGAGCCTGTAGCGGCACCACAGCCTGAGCCTGTAGCGGAACCGGCTCCAGTTATGGATAAACCGAAGCGCAAAGAAGCGGTGATTATCATGAACGTCGCGGCGCATCACGGTAGCGAGCTAAACGGTGAACTGCTTCTTAACAGCATTCAACAAGCGGGCTTCATTTTTGGCGATATGAATATTTACCATCGTCATCTTAGCCCGGATGGCAGCGGCCCGGCGTTATTTAGCCTGGCGAATATGGTGAAACCGGGAACCTTTGATCCTGAAATGAAGGATTTCACTACTCCGGGTGTCACTATCTTTATGCAGGTACCGTCTTACGGTGACGAGCTGCAGAACTTCAAGCTAATGCTGCAATCTGCGCAGCATATTGCCGATGAAGTGGGCGGTGTAGTGCTTGACGATCAGCGCCGTATGATGACTCCGCAGAAATTGCGCGAGTACCAGGACATCATCCGCGAAGTCAAAGACGCCAACGCCTGATACACTTAAGGCAAATTAACTCCTTTTCGAACCCCCGCTTGTCGGGGGTTTTTAGCATTGATGGTGCGATATGGAATCAATCGAACAACAACTGACAGAACTGCGAACGACGCTTCGCCATCATGAATATCTTTATCATGTGATGGATGCGCCGGAAATTCCCGACGCGGAATACGACAGGCTGATGCGCGAACTGCGCGAGCTGGAAACCAAACATCCAGAACTGATTACGCCTGATTCGCCTACCCAACGTGTAGGTGCTGCGCCGCTGGCGGCTTTCAGCCAGATCCGCCATGAAGTGCCAATGCTGTCGCTGGATAACGTTTTTGATGAAGAAAGCTTTCTTGCCTTCAACAAACGAGTGCAGGACCGTCTGAAAAGCAACGAGAAAGTCACCTGGTGCTGTGAGCTGAAGCTGGATGGTCTTGCAGTCAGTATTCTGTATGAAAATGGTGTTTTAGTCAGTGCCGCGACCCGTGGCGATGGCACCACCGGGGAAGATATCACGTCTAATGTGCGTACTATTCGCGCCATTCCGCTGAAGCTACACGGAGAGAATATCCCGGCGCGTCTGGAAGTGCGTGGTGAAGTGTTCCTGCCGCAGGCGGGGTTCGAAAAGATTAACGAAGATGCGCGACGCACGGGCGGGAAAGTGTTTGCTAACCCACGTAATGCGGCAGCTGGTTCACTGCGTCAGCTTGATCCGCGTATTACAGCGAAGCGACCGCTCACTTTTTTCTGCTACGGCGTTGGTGTTCTGGAAGGTGGCGAGCTGCCGGATACTCATCTTGGCCGCTTACTGCAATTTAAAAAGTGGGGGTTGCCGGTCAGCGATCGGGTAACGCTTTGTGAATCGGCGGAAGAAGTGCTGGCGTTCTATCACAAAGTGGAAGAAGACCGCCCGACGCTGGGCTTTGATATCGACGGCGTGGTGATTAAAGTCAACTCACTGGCACAGCAGGAGCAGCTTGGCTTTGTCGCGCGTGCCCCGCGCTGGGCGGTAGCGTTTAAATTTCCGGCGCAGGAACAGATGACCTTTGTGCGTGACGTCGAGTTTCAGGTTGGGCGTACTGGCGCGATTACGCCTGTTGCGCGTCTGGAACCTGTCCATGTTGCTGGCGTGCTGGTGAGTAACGCAACCTTACACAATGCGGATGAAATCGAACGTCTTGGTTTACGCATTGGCGATAAAGTGGTGATTCGCCGCGCTGGCGACGTGATCCCGCAGGTGGTTAACGTCGTGCTTTCTGAACGCCCGGAAGATACCCGTGAGGTTGTATTCCCGACGCATTGTCCGGTATGTGGTTCTGACGTCGAGCGTGTGGAAGGTGAAGCGGTTGCCCGCTGTACCGGTGGCCTGATTTGCGGTGCGCAGCGTAAAGAGTCGCTGAAACACTTTGTTTCCCGCCGTGCGATGGATGTTGACGGAATGGGCGACAAAATCATCGATCAGCTGGTTGAAAAAGAATATGTCCACACTCCGGCGGATCTGTTCAAACTCACCGCAGGCAAACTGACCGGACTGGAGCGTATGGGGCCAAAATCGGCACAAAACGTGGTTAACGCGCTGGAAAAAGCGAAAGAAACCACCTTTGCTCGCTTCCTCTATGCACTTGGCATCCGTGAAGTCGGCGAGGCCACCGCAGCAGGTCTGGCGGCATATTTCGGCACGCTGGAAGCGCTGGAAGCCGCTTCGATTGAAGAGCTGCAAAAGGTGCCTGATGTTGGCATTGTCGTTGCCTCCCACGTTCACAACTTCTTTGCCGAAGAAAGCAACCGCAATGTCATCAGCGAGCTGTTGGCGGAAGGCGTTCACTGGCCTGCGCCGGTGGTGATTAACGCGGAAGAGATTGACAGCCCGTTTGCTGGTAAAACCGTGGTGCTTACGGGCAGCTTAAGCCAGATGTCGCGTGATGACGCTAAAGCTCGACTGGTCGAACTGGGCGCGAAAGTCGCGGGCAGCGTGTCGAAGAAAACCGATCTGGTGATAGCGGGTGAAGCTGCAGGATCTAAACTGGCGAAGGCGCAGGAACTGGGCATTGAAGTCATCGACGAAGCGGAAATGCTGCGTTTGCTGGGTAGCTGAGATGGAAAAAGAGCAGCTGATTGAAATAGCCAATACGATAATGCCGTTTGGCAAATACAAAGGGCGTCGCTTAATCGACCTGCCGGAGGAGTATCTGCTGTGGTTTGCCCGCAAAGATGAGTTCCCGGCAGGGAAGCTCGGTGAGCTAATGCAAATCACGCTGCTGATTAAAACTGAGGGGCTGACGCAACTGGTCCAGCCCCTGAAGCGTCCGCTTTAAGCTTTATTGGCGCTGCTTTCCTGCTGCGCCTGTAACTGTTCGGTCTGGCGTTTGTATCGACGCGCCAGCACCGCACAGACCATCAATTGGATCTGATGGAAAATCATCAGAGGCAGCACCATCATACCGATCACCGATGTGGGGAACAGAATGTTTGCCATCGGGATGCCATTTGCCAGACTCTTTTTCGAACCACAAAAGACGATAGTAATTTCATCTGCCTTATTGAAGCCCAGTCGGCGTGCCATAAAGACGTTAATCACAATCACAATAGCCAGAAGAACGCAGCTGACCACCACGATAAACAGCAATGATCCCCAGCCAACTTTATGCCAGATACCATTAACGACGGCTTCGCTGAACGCTGTATAAACCACCAACAGAATGGACGTCTGGTCAGTTTTCGCAATCCATTTTTTATTGCGCGACACCCAGTCACCAATCCACGGCCGGGAAAGATGCCCCAACACAAATGGCAGCAACAGTTGCAGCATAATTTTACCGACCTGCTCAAGGCTGCCCCCTGCACCGTGAACATTCATCACCAGACCAACCAGCAATGGTGAAAGGAAAATCCCCAGCAGGCTGGATGCTGACGCAGAACAAACCGCCGCCGCGACGTTACCGCCCGCCATTGACGTGAAGGCGATTGCAGACTGCACGGTAGCAGGAAGAATGCACAAGTAGAGAAAACCGGAATAGAGCATCGGGTCGACATTTACCGGTTTCCACCAGGCAAACAGCACGCCCAAAATTGGGAACAGCACGAAGGTGCTGCACATTACCCACAAATGCAGTCGCCAATGACCACCGCCTGCAATAATGGCCTCTCGCGATAACTTCGCGCCGTGCATAAAGAACAGCAGAGCAATGGCTGCGGTAGTCAGATTTTCAAAGAAGGGAACGAAATCACCCCTGGCCGGAAAGAAAGAGGCCAGCAACACCACCGTGATCAGGGTTAAGGTGAAAGGATCGAGGATACGAAAAAGTTTCATAAAGACTCCAGATGATCGATGGTTCTATTGTGCTTCTTCCAGTTTGAGAAATAAAATTGATTTATTGCATCCATTCATGAAGAAAACAGATGAATTATTCTTTAAAACAATTAAAGGTTTTCGTCACAGTAGCGCAGGAGAAAAGTTTTAGTCGTGCAGGAGAGCGTATCGGCCTGAGCCAGTCGGCAGTGAGTCACAGTGTGAAGGAGCTGGAAAATCATACTGGTGTTCGCCTGCTGGACAGAACCACGCGTGAAGTGGTGCTTACAGATGCAGGGCAGCAGTTGGCTTTGCGTCTTGAGCGACTGCTGGATGAACTTAACAGCACGTTGCGCGATACCGGGCGTATGGGGCAACAACTGAGCGGAAAAGTTCGGGTCGCTGCCAGCCAGACCATTTCCGCGCATCTTATTCCGCAATGCATTGCTGAAAGCCATCGCCGCTATCCAGATATTCAGTTTATCCTGCACGATCGTCCGCAGCAGTGGGTGATGGAAAGTATTCGCCAGGGAGATGTCGACTTTGGCATCGTCATCGATCCAGGCCCAGTGGGCGATCTGCAATGTGAAGCGATTCTTTCCGAGCCTTTCTTTCTGCTTTGCCATCGCGATAGCGCTTTGGCCGCGGAAGATTATGTACCCTGGCAGGCATTACAGGGGGCGAAATTGGTGTTGCAGGATTACGCGTCAGGCAGCCGACCGCTGATTGACGCAGCTCTGGCGCGCAATGGTATTCAGGCGAATATTGTGCAGGAGATTGGACATCCGGCGACGCTGTTCCCGATGGTAGCCGCAGGCATCGGCATCAGTATTCTTCCCGCACTGGCGCTACCATTGCCTGAAGGTAGCCCGCTGGTGGTAAAGCGCATTACGCCGGTGGTGGAACGCCAGTTGATGCTGGTGCGCAGGAAGAACCGTTCACTTTCCACCGCCGCACAAGCGTTATGGGACGTGGTACGAGGCCAGGGCCGTGCGCTAATGGCTGGGCGGGAAGGGGATCCGCTGTATCAGATATAGAGCTATTCATACTGCCGGGAGCCCCGGCAGTAATCAATCAGAAATTAAATTTGATGGAGTAGATTATTGCATCCTGGTAAAAATCTTCGCCCAGTTTGTCATCCGCATAACGATACTGAATCCCTGTGGTGATGTGTGAAGTTGCATTCCACCAAAGTGCGACGGCACCGTTCAGACCTTCTTTGCCGCCATTACCTGCCGCGTAGGTGGCATCACGATCAAACTCGTACTCGTTCCAGTTGGTGAGGGTGAATTTCTCACTGCCCAGCATAAAGCTGTAACCTGCAACCCAACCGGCGACATAACCGTTATCGCCGGTATAATAGGTTTGGTCTGTATAGCGTTTTGCAAAGAACGGTTTGAACCACCAACCGCTGCCGGTGAAATTGTAGCCGATCCCGTAAAGGAACATATCGTCATGGAAATTCACACGATTCGCAGAACCGTAGGTGCCATACGCATGCAAGTAGAGATTAAATCCGGTGTCACCCAGGTAAATACGGTTGGTATTTTTAAATGTGTAACGCTGCTCGCTACCCGGTTTATCATGACGATTATTATAAAAGTTTTCCCAGTCGAAGAACCCGTACATTTCTCCCCAACTAAAGTTAGCGCCGCCTTCCAGTTCCAGATATCCAAAATCATCTTTGTGTGATTTGGTCGACGATTTCTCAGTGGTTCTGCTAGTCCAGTCAAGATAATGAATACCTATATCAGCAAAACCGCCTTTAAATTCTGCATGGGATACTGCTGGTATCGCCAATACAGAAGAGAGTGTCAGAGTAAAAAGATGTTTTTTCATAGCATAATTCCCTATGCCGATCGTTATTAGTTGATTGCTTAATAAAAGGGTTGATTAAAAGCGGCATATTGTTAATGCAATGGAAAGGAGAGTACCAATACAGTTTTTTCCGTCTATTAATAGTGAAAAAATATAAATATATCGATATCGAATAACTATCGGATACATGAAAAAAGTGTATTGGTATGAGTTAGGGCAATCTCGTTATAAAAAGGCGTTAGATTCCACCCTACAAAAAAAGGATATATATGTATCAGGCTCAGTTTTCTCATAACCCACTGTATTGCGTAGATATTATCAAGACTTATAAACCTGATTTCACGCCACGAGTGGCCTTTATTTTAGGTTCCGGGCTGGGCGCGCTGGCCGATCAGATTGAGAACGCGGTCGCAATTTCCTACGAAAGCTGCCCTGGGTTCCCGGTAAGTACCGTACATGCCATGCGGGTGAGCTGGTGCTGGGTTATCTCCAGGGGGTGCCAGTGGTGTGCATGAAAGGTCGCGGACATTTCTACGAAGGTCGTGGGATGACCATCATGACGGATGCAATCCGTACCTTTAAGTTGCTGGGCTGCGAGTTGCTGTTCAGCACCAATGCGGCTGGCTCACTGCGTCCTGAAGTGGGGGCCGGCAGTCTGGTCGCATTGAAAGATCATATCAACACCATGCCGGGAACGCCGATGGTGGGTCTTAATGATGAACGTTTTGGTGAGCGCTTCTTCTCGCTGGCGAATGCCTACGATGCGGAATACCGCGCACTGTTACAAAAAGTGGCGAAAGAAGAGGGGTTCCCTCTGACGGAGGGCGTGTTCGTCTCGTATCCGGGTCCGAATTTCGAGACTGCGGCGGAAATTCGCATGATGCAAATTATTGGTGGGGATGTTGTTGGTATGTCTGTGGTGCCTGAGGTTATTTCTGCTCGCCATTGCGAACTTAAAGTCGTTGCGGTCTCTGCGATTACCAATATGGCGGAAGGTTTAAGCGATGTGAAATTGTCACATGCGCAAACGCTGGCGGCTGCGGAGCTCTCTAAGCAGAACTTCATCAACCTTATTTGTGGCTTTCTGCGCAAAATTGCCTGAGAAAAACAATAAGAAACGGCCTCGCGGGTGAGGCCATATGATGCGACAAGGAAACGATTATGAGCATCGCTTTGCGCTTAAAGGTAATGTCCTTTTTGCAATATTTTATCTGGGGAGCTGGCTGGTTACCCTCGGTTCTTACATGATTAATACCCTTCATTTCACCGGCGCTAATGTTGGCATGGTTTACAGTTCCAAAGGGATCGCCGCGATTATTATGCCTGGTATAATGGGGATCATCGCAGACAAATGGCTGCGTGCAGAACGTGCATACATGCTGTGTCACCTGGTGTGTGCGGGCGTACTTTTTTATGCGGCATCCGTAACTGATCCGGATATGATGTTTTGGGTGATGTTAGTCAATGCGATGGCGTTTATGCCGACTATTGCGTTATCGAACAGCGTCTCTTATTCCTGTCTTGCCCAGGCAGGGCTTGACCCGGTGACCGCTTTCCCGCCCATTCGCGTTTTTGGTACGGTGGGGTTCATTGTCGCCATGTGGGCAGTAAGCCTGCTGCATCTGGAATTGAGTAGTCTGCAACTGTATATCGCGTCCGGTGCGTCATTGCTGCTGTCGGCTTATGCGCTGACTTTGCCGAAGATTCCGGTTGCGGAGAAAAAAGCGACTACATCGCTTGCCAGCAAGCTGGGCCTGGATGCCTTCGTGCTGTTTAAAAATCCACGCATGGCTATCTTTTTCCTCTTCGCCATGATGCTGGGTGCGGTGCTGCAAATTACCAACGTTTTTGGCAACCCGTTCCTGCATGATTTCGCCCGTAATCCTGAGTTTGCTGATAGCTTCGTGGTGAAATACCCGTCCATTTTACTGTCAGTTTCACAGATGGCTGAAGTCGGTTTCATTCTGACGATACCGTTCTTTTTGAAGCGTTTCGGTATTAAAACCGTCATGCTGATGAGTATGGTGGCGTGGACGCTGCGCTTTGGCTTCTTTGCCTATGGCGACCCATCACCAACCGGGTTTATTTTGTTGCTGCTGTCGATGATTGTTTACGGTTGTGCATTCGATTTCTTCAATATTTCTGGTTCGGTCTTTGTCGAACAGGAAGTTGATTCCAGCATTCGTGCCAGCGCCCAGGGCCTTTTTATGACGATGGTAAATGGCGTCGGCGCATGGGTTGGCTCGATTCTGAGCGGTATGGCAGTGGATTACTTCTCGGTGGATGGCGTAAAAGATTGGCATACCATTTGGCTGATGTTTGCAGGGTATGCTCTTTTCCTCGCAGTGATATTTTTCTTTGGGTTTAAATATAACCATGACCCTGAAAAGATAACGCATCGTTCAGTTACACATTAAAAGGATTCGCAGCTCTGTTCCTTGGGGCTGCTTTTATGATAAAGGTTAATTAGTGAAAGATATTTTATTTTCTTCTGGCGTTGGTTTTGGCATTGGTGCTTTGTTTACAATCGTGCGATTACCTATTCCTGTTCCAAATGTATTGCCGGGTATATTATCCATCGTGTTTATGTATGTCGGATATCTGGTGGTGAAATACTTTATGCCATGATAATTTAATACGATATATTTTTTTATATGGAGCACTTAATTATGGAACGCGTATATAGAACAGATCTTAAGTTGCTCCGTTATTTTCTTGCCGTAGCGGAAGAGTTGCATTTTGGTCGCGCAGCAGCGCGTTTAAATATGTCTCAGCCTCCGCTCAGTATTCATATTAAAGAGCTGGAAAATCAACTTGGCACGCAGCTTTTTATTCGCCATTCACGCAGCGTCGTACTGACACACGCGGGCAAAATCTTGATGGAAGAATCGCGTCGATTGTTGGTGAATGCAAATAATGTATTGGCTCGGGTTGAACAAATAGGTCGGGGAGAAGCAGGGCGGATTGAACTCGGGGTTGTGGGAACGGCAATGTGGGGACGGATGCGCCCGGTTATGCGGCGATTCCTTAGAGAAAATCCTAACGTTGAAGTTCTGTTTCGCGAAAAGATGCCCGCGATGCAAATGGCCTTGCTGGAACGCCGCGAACTTGATGCCGGGATCTGGCGAATGGCGACAGAACCACCGACTGGTTTTACCAGCTTACGGTTGCATGAATCGGCGTTTCTGGTGGCGATGCCTGAAGAGCATCATCTCTCATCATTTTCCACCGTCCCGCTGGAAGCGCTACGTGACGAGTATTTCGTTACAATGCCGCCCGTGTACACTGACTGGGATTTTTTGCAGCGAGTTTGCCAGCAGGTGGGATTTTCACCGGTTGTTATTCGCGAAGTTAATGAACCGCAAACGGTACTCGCCATGGTCAGTATGGGTATTGGTATCACATTGATAGCGGACAGCTACGCGCAGATGAACTGGCCCGGTGTCATATTCCGTCCGCTCAAAGAACGCATCCCGGCAGACTTATATATTGTTTATGAAACGCAGCAGGTGACGCCCGCGCTGGTTAAACTGCTGGCGGCGTTGGCGCAGTAGATGAGAGGCACGGGAACTGCCGGACATAGTTGGTCTGATAAGCGAAGCGCATCAGGCAATTTCGCAAATTGCAGATAGCAAAAAAGCGCCTTTAGGGCGCTTTTTACATTGGTGGGTCGTGCAGGATTCGAACCTGCGACCAATTGATTAAAAAGTCAACTGCTCTACCAACTGAGCTAACGACCCGAAGTGGTGGGTGATGACGGGATCGAACCGCCGACCCCTCCTTGTAAGGGAGGTGCTCTCCCAGCTGAGCTAATCACCCACTTCGGTACTTCACATTTTTACAAGAAATCTAGCTGGCGAGAAAGTGGTGGGTGATGACGGGATCGAACCGCCGACCCCCCTCCTTGTAAGGGAGGTGCTCTCCCAGCTGAGCTAATCACCCACTTCTCAATTTCTTGCTACACGGCGGAGACTACATAAAGTAGTTGGTGGGTGATGACGGGATCGAACCGCCGACCCCCTCCTTGTAAGGGAGGTGCTCTCCCAGCTGAGCTAATCACCCCCGCTGTGTGGAGTCGCATTATAGGGAGAGTTCAAAATGAGTCAACGCATTTTCTAAAGAAATTGTTCGTTCGTCGTAAATTTAAGCAAGATGATCGCAAAACAGACCGTGTTGCGCAATTTGTCAACGAAAACAATAATGCGTAAGGTTGCAACCCGAACTACATTGAGGAATCAGGCGGGAGTGATAGAATATCGCCCACTCAATTTTTCCAGGATTTGCCGGTTGTCGGCATCTTTCTAAACGTAAGGCCATTTCATGAAAATCAAAACTCGCTTCGCGCCAAGCCCAACAGGCTATCTGCACGTTGGCGGCGCGCGTACTGCTCTTTACTCCTGGCTTTTTGCACGTAACCACGGCGGTGAGTTCGTGCTGCGTATTGAAGACACCGATCTTGAGCGTTCCACGCCGGAAGCTATCGAAGCCATTATGGATGGCATGAACTGGCTGAGCCTGGAGTGGGATGAAGGTCCGTACTACCAGACCAAACGTTTTGATCGCTACAACGCGGTGATCGATCAGATGCTGGAAGAGGGCACAGCTTATAAATGCTATTGCTCTAAAGAGCGCCTGGAAGCGCTGCGCGAAGAGCAAATGGCGAAAGGTGAGAAGCCGCGTTATGACGGTCGCTGCCGCCACAGCCATGAGCATCATGCTGATGATGAACCGTGCGTTGTACGTTTTGCTAACCCGCAGGAAGGTTCTGTTGTTTTTGACGATCAGATCCGTGGCCCGATTGAGTTCAGCAACCGAGGAGCTGGACGATCTGATTATTCGTCGTACAGATGGATCTCCGACCTATAACTTCTGCGTAGTTGTCGACGACTGGGATATGCAGATCACCCACGTTATCCGTGGTGAAGACCATATCAACAACACGCCGCGCCAGATCAACATTCTTAAAGCCCTGAAAGCGCCGGTACCGGTTTACGCGCACGTTTCTATGATCAACGGCGATGACGGTAAAAAACTGTCCAAACGTCATGGGGCGGTCAGCGTGATGCAGTATCGTGACGATGGTTATCTGCCAGAAGCACTGCTGAACTATCTGGTGCGTCTGGGCTGGTCCCACGGCGATCAGGAAATCTTCACTCGTGAAGAGATGATCAAATACTTCACTCTGAATGCCGTCAGCAAATCTGCCAGTGCGTTCAACACCGACAAGCTGCTGTGGCTGAACCATCACTACATTAACGCGCTGCCGCCGGAGTATGTTGCTACTCACTTACAGTGGCACATTGAGCAGGAAAATATCGATACCCGTAACGGCCCGCAGCTGGCTGATCTGGTGAAACTGCTGGGCGAACGCTGCAAGACGCTGAAAGAGATGGCACAGAGCTGCCGTTATTTCTACGAAGATTTTGCTGAGTTCGATGCCGACGCCGCGAAAAAACATCTGCGTCCGGTAGCGCGTCAGCCGCTGGAAGTGGTTCGTGACAAACTGACTGCGATTACTGACTGGACCGCTGAAAACGTTCATCACGCTATTCAGGCGACGGCGGATGAGCTGGAAGTGGGTATGGGTAAAGTTGGTATGCCGCTGCGTGTCGCCGTAACCGGTGCGGGGCAGTCTCCAGCGCTGGATGTTACCGTTCACGCGATCGGTAAGACTCGTAGCATTGAGCGTATCAACAAAGCGCTGGCCTTTATTGCTGAACGCGAAAACCAGCAGTAATTAGCGTATAAAAAGATAAACGGCAGGAGATAATATCCTGCCGTTTTTTATTTATGCTGATTCGTCAATATCGAGACGAGCAAGGAAATTACGAATTCCTTCGCGTGACAAAAATTGCGCAACTTTTTCCTGCTCACTGTGAGTCATGTTGTCTATTGCGCTGATGATTTGCCGATAAGCAGGAGTGCGAATCCCCGGTGCGTATTCGGCAAGGGGTTCTTCGGCTTCCAGAAGCATCGGCGTGTTATGGAAGGCTGGCGTGTTCTGAATAAACTCGCAAACTTGCGTATCGACCAGAATAAGTCTGGCACGACCTCCTTTCACGCCGGGAAATTTTTCCGTTTTCCAGCCTTTTTCTCTGATCCAACGGTTAACAGTTTGTTTAGCCACACCGAGGCATTCAGCCAGTTCTTCGGTGGTCATTTTATTGCGTAATCTTTTCATATTATTTGCTATCGCGAATCCCTAAGCGTTGTAACAATCCGATAATCCCTTCCCGCAGAAGCAAGGATGTAAACTGTTTTTGTTCAACTGGCGTCATCTCTTTCGCCAGTGTCACCAGCAATACTTCAAGCGGCGCATCACCAGAAAGGGCTGGCGCTTCTCCCTGACTTTCCGGACGTTCAGCATTGCGAATATATTCACGAACCTGTTCATTGACGTGAACCAGTCGAGCTTTGCCACCCGGACGCCTGGTTTTGGTGACGTTGTCCAGCCTTCCTTGCGTACCCATTTATTAATGGTCTGGCGGCTATAGCCGGTCAGTCTGGCAAGTTCATCTGGCGTCATCCTCTCCTTGAACATAACAATTCCCTGAATGTATGTGGGTCTATTAGTAGTTCATTTTATAACACCACTTTACAGGAAACCGTGACATGAATAACTACTGAATGCGAGCGGTTTTCCAAAATTGTTCATTTGCCTGATTTTTCAGCGATTGAAACTACAGGTTGCAATTTGCCGTTGACACATTCGGGCGGAATTCATATGATGCCGCCCGTCAACTCGACAAGCTTTACGTGACGGGGCTATAGCTCAGCTGGGAGAGCGCTTGCATGGCATGCAAGAGGTCAGCGGTTCGATCCCGCTTAGCTCCACCAAATTTTGCACCCAGCAAATTTGGTACGTAAACGCCTCGTGGGGCTATAGCTCAGCTGGGAGAGCGCTTGCATGGCATGCAAGAGGTCAGCGGTTCGATCCCGCTTAGCTCCACCAAATTTCAAACCCTCGCTGTAAAGCGGGGTTTTTTTGTCTCTGCTTTTTGCCGCTTTTGTAATACAGTCTACGTCCGGGTTAGCGCCGCCCGGTGAAAGCATCATTGGATGGAAAATCGGCAACAGGCTGGCCCCCTGTTTGCTTCGCGATGCGAATAAACTTATTATTTGTGTGCCTGAAAACCCCTGATCAGTGAGAGTAGTGTACTCATGTTTGTGGAGCATAACCTGATAAAAAATATCAAGATATTCACACTAGCGTTTACGCTCACCGTGGTACTTATTCAGCTATCCGTTTTATTTCGCCACTTGCTGTTATCCATTCCAGTTATATCTTTCTGGCGTGGATGCCACTGTGCGTAATGCTGTCAATCTTGTTTATCTTTGGCTGGCGCGGTGTCGTTCCCATTTTATGCGGGATGTTTTGCACCAATCTGTGGAACTTTCATCTCTCTTTTTACAGACCGCGGTCATGCTCGGCAGCCAGACGTTTGTTGTGTTGTGTGCCTGCGCAATATTACGCTGGCAGCTGGGGACGCGTTGGCGATATGGATTGACCAGCCGATATGTCTGGCAACGTCTTTTCTGGCTTGGTTTGGTGACGCCGATCGGCATCAAATGCAGCATGTATCTTGTGGGGAGCTTTTTTGATTTCCCGCTAAAGATATCCACCTTTTTCGGCGATGCGGATGCCATTTTCACGGTCGTTGATTTGCTAAGCCTTTTCACCGCAGTGCTGATTTACAACATGCTTTTTTACTATCTCACCCGCATGATTGTAAGTCCCCACTTTGCACAGATATTGTGGCGCAGGGATATCGCTCCGTCGTTGAGCAAAGAGAAACGCGCATTTACCTTAAGCTGGCTGGCAGCTCTTAGCGTGCTGCTACTTCTGATGTGCACACCGTATGAAAATGACTTTATTGCCGGTTACCTGGTACCTGTTTTCTTTATCATCTTTACCCTCGGTGTCGGTAAGCTTCGCTATCCGTTTTAAATCTCACCTGGGCTGTTTCAACGCTTTGCCTTCTGAATTATAACCAGAACTTTTTGCAAGGGGTACTAACCGAATATTCGCTGGCATTTATTCTCGCAGTACTGATTTCCTTTAGTGTTTGCCTGCTCTATATGGTGCGTATTTATCATCGTAGTGAATGGCTTAACCGCCGCTGGCATTTGCAGGCGCTGACCGATCCGTTAACGCTCCTACCCAACTTTCGTGCGTTGGAGCAAGCGCCGGAGCAAGAGGCGGGCAAGAGTTTTTGTTGCCTGCGCATTGATAATCTTGAGTTTATGAGTCGTCATTACGGCTTAATGATGCGCGTTCACTGTATCCGCTCAATTTACCGTACGCTGCTGCCGTTGATGCAGGAAAACGAAAAGTTGTATCAATTGCCGGGTAGTGAACTGCTGTTAGTGCTGAGCGGGCCGGAAACGGAAGGGCGACTCCAGCATATGGTTAACATCCTGAATAGTCGGCAAATTCACTGGAACAATACCGGGCTGGATATGGGCTATGGTGCTGCCTGGGGGCGTTTTGATGGAAATCAGGAAACCCTGCAACCCTTGTTGGGGCAGTTAAGCTGGCTGGCGGAGCAATCCTGCGCACATCACCATGTGCTGGCGCTGGATAGCAGAGAGGAGATGGTTTCCGGGCAGACCACTAAACAGGTGCTATTGCTGAATACCATTCGTACGGCGTTAGATCAGGGGTGATTTGCTGCTCTACGCCCAGCCAATTCGCAACAAAGAGGGTGAAGGTTATGATGAGATCCTCGCGCGACTGAAATATGACGGCGGCATTATGACCCCGGATAAGTTTCTGCCCCTTATTGCTCAGTTTAACCTTAGCGCGCGTTTTGATTTGCAAGTGCTGGAATCCCTGTTGAAGTGGCTGGCAACACATCCTTGCGACAAAAAGGCCCGCGCTTTTCAGTCAATTTAATGCCGCTCACGCTGCTGCAAAAGAATATTGCCGGGCGGATTATTCGTCTGTTTAAGCGTTATCACATCTCCCCGCAGGCGGTCATTCTTGAGATCACCGAGGAGCAGGCGTTTTCTAACGCAGAAAGCAGCATGTACAACATCGAGCAACTGCATAAGTTTGGTTTCCGGATTGCGATTGATGACTTTGGCACCGGCTATGCCAACTACGAACGGTTAAAACGTTTGCAGGCTGATATCATCAAAATTGATGGCGTCTTTGTGAAAGATATCGTCACGAATACGCTGGATGCGATGATTGTGAGATCAATTACCGATCTGGCGAAAGCGAAGTCATTGAGTGTGGTCGCTGAGTTTGTCGAGACGCAACAGCAGCAGGCGCTATTGCATAAGCTCGGGGTGCAATATCTGCAAGGGTATTTGATTGGTCGCCCGCAGCCATTAGCTGATTAACAGGCGTAAAAAACCGGGGAATTATCCCCGGCTTTTTATGTATGGTCTTACAGCACCAGTGCTGCGATTGACGCAGACAGCACACTCACCGGTAGAGCCGTAAACCAGTTTCAGACCGAAGCGAGAAACCACGTTACCTTGCTCTTCATTCAGGCCTTTAACTGCACCTGCGATAATCCCGATTGATGAGAAGTTAGCGAAGGAAACCAGGAACACAGAGATGATGCCTTCAGCACGCGGAGAGAGCGTGGAAGCAATTTTCTGCAGATCCATCATCGCAACGAACTCGTTGGAAACCAGTTTGGTCGCCATGATACTGCCCACTTGCAGTGCTTCACTGGAAGGAACACCCATCACCCATGCAATCGGATAGAAGATGTAGCCCAGGATGCCCTGGAAGGAGATGCTGTAGCCAAACCAGCCAGTCACGGTGGCAAACAGTGCGTTCAGCGCGGCGATCAGGGCGATAAAGCCGATCAGCATTGCGGCAACGATAATGGCAACTTTGAAACCTGCCAGAATGTATTCACCCAGCATTTCGAAGAAGCTCTGACCTTCGTGCAGGTTGGACATCTGAATATTTTCTTCACTGGCATCAACACGGTAAGGGTTGATCAGCGACAGCACGATAAAGGTGCTGAACATGTTCAGTACCAGCGCCGCAACGACGTATTTCGGCTCCAGCATGGTCATGTATGCACCAACGATGGACATCGACACGGTGGACATCGCCGTGGCTGCCATGGTGTACATACGATTGCGGGAGATTTTGCCGAGGATATCTTTATAGGCAATAAAGTTTTCAGACTGACCCAGAATCAGAGAGCTGACGGCGTTAAAGGATTCCAGTTTGCCCATACCGTTGACTTTGGAGAGCAGGAAACCAATTGCGCGGATAATCACTGGCAGCACGCGAATGTGCTGGAGAATACCGATCAGCGCAGAGATAAAGACGATTGGGCACAGCACTTTCAGGAAGAAGAATGCCAGGCCTTGATCATTCATGCTACCAAAGACGAAGTTAGTCCCTTCGTTGGCAAATCCGAGCAGTTTCTCAAACATTTCGGAGAAGCCTTTCACGAAGCCCAAACCAACGTCGGAGTTCAGGAAGAACCACGCCAGTAACACTTCGATAACAAGCAGTTGAATAACATAACGGATACGAATTTTTTTGCGGTCGCTGCTTACCAGCAGTGCGAGAATCGCAACAACGGCAAGTGCCAGTACAAAATGAAGGACGCGGTCCATATTTGCTCCAAATATGAGGCAGGTTAAATTTCCGTGCACATTCTATGTAACATGGTTAAGGAAAACGAGATCTGACACACACTATAATGACGTCCTGTGACAAGCTTCAAAAATAGTGAGCTGTCATACATTTCTGCTATGTTGTGTATGGAAGCTGAAAGTTATGTAAAAATGTGCTAACATTAAACATAATCACAACATTCAAGTCATCAATCTTTTTTCGTCGTCATAATTCTGGTCTATCAAAGAAATCATCACAATCCACTTAAATGAATTTGATAATCATTCTCGTTTGACATAGCATGAAACATAGCAAAGGCTATGTTTTAGAGCTGCACAAGATGACTAACTATCGCGTTGAGAGTAGCAGCGGACGGGCGGCGCGCAAGATGAGGCTCGCATTAATGGGACCTGCGTTCATTGCGGCGATTGGTTATATCGATCCTGGTAACTTTGCGACCAATATTCAGGCCGGGGCCAGCTTCGGCTATCAGCTACTGTGGGTTGTCGTTTGGGCCAACCTGATGGCGATGCTGATTCAGATACTGTCTGCCAAACTGGGGATTGCCACCGGTAAAAACCTGGCGGAGCAGATTCGCGATCACTATCCGCGTCCCGTAGTGTGGTTCTATTGGGTTCAGGCAGAAATCATTGCGATGGCAACCGACCGGCAGAATTTATTGGTGCGGCGATCGGTTTTAAACTCATTCTGGGTGTTTCGCTGTTGCAGGGCGCGGTGCTGACGGGGATCGCGACTTTCCTGATTTTAATGCTGCAACGTCGAGGGCAAAAACCGCTGGAGAAAGTAATTGGCGGGTTACTGCTGTTTGTTGCTGCGGCTTACATTGTCGAGTTGATTTTCTCCCAGCCTAACCTGGCGCAACTGGGTAAAGGAATGGTAATCCCGAGTTTACCCACCTCGGAGGCAGTCTTCCTGGCGGCAGGTGTGTTGGGGGCGACGATTATGCCGCATGTGATTTATTTGCACTCTTCGCTCACTCAGCATTTACATGGCGGTTCGCGTCAACAACGTTATTCCGCCACCAAATGGGATGTGGCTATCGCCATGACGATTGCCGGTTTTGTCAATCTGGCGATGATGGCTACAGCTGCGGCGGCGTTCCACTTTTCCGGTCATACTGGTGTTGCCGATCTTGATGAGGCTTATCTGACGCTGCAACCGCTGTTAAGCCATGCTGCGGCAACGGTCTTTGGATTAAGCCTGGTTGCTGCCGGACTGTCTTCAACGGTGGTGGGGACGCTGGCGGGGCAGGTAGTGATGCAGGGCTTCATTCGCTTTCATATCCCGCTGTGGGTGCGTCGTACAGTCACCATGCTGCCGTCGTTTATCGTCATTCTGATGGGATTAGATCCGACACGGATTCTGGTTATGAGTCAGGTGCTGTTAAGTTTTGGTATCGCCCTGGCGCTGGTTCCACTGTTGATTTTCACCAGTGACAGCAAGTTGATGGGCGATCTGGTGAACAGTAAACGCGTAAAACAGACAGGCTGGGTGATTGTGGTGCTGGTCGTGGCGCTGAATATCTGGTTACTGGTAGGAACGGCACTTGGATTGTAGTTGAATGAGCGTCGCATTTGGCACCATTGGCGGATGCGGCGTAAATGCTTTATCCGCCCTACGCGTTAAAGAGCTGGTTTGTAGGCCTGATAAGACGCGCTAGCGTCGCATCAGGCATTGTGCTCCATTGGCAAATGTGTTTAATGGCGATGCCCATGTCCGCGGCCTTTTCCGCGATGATCATCACGATCGCGCCAGCCTTCACGATAGCCACGCTCATAGGCTTTACGCTTATCCCAGCCACGGTGGTAGCCATTATCATGACGCCACCAGCGGTTCTTACGCCATTCATAATTGCGATGCCAGTAGTCACGGTCGCGCCAGTGACCACCGTCCCAGTAATTACCGTAATGATCGCGATCGCCAATTTGTAATTTGATTGATGGCAGTAGGGTGATTTCACCTGCGTTTGCCGCAAGCGGGGTAAATGCCATCAGGGCGGCCGCCAGAAACAGTGACCTGAACATTGTTATTCTCCTTCACGATCGAAGCCGTCAGCGGCCTGTTAACGCAATATTACGGGGAGGTAAAGCCCCGTATCATCGCCATAACTCTTAAATCATAAAGGAGAGCATTTTTTGCTAAACGTTATCGTGGGGTGGCTGTTGCTTCGGACGATTGACCATCATCATCGGCTTACCTGCTAATAACAGCCATGCCGGAAGCATGACGATACAGAGCAGCGGTAGCAATGTGGTATTGGGTACAACGACTGCCGCCATAAAAAGACTTAACCAGCCATCGCGTGTTACCACCAGCACGATGCCGAGAATAGCGCAGGAAACGGTTATTGCCGCTGGAACGGCGGGAACGTGCTCATGCAGCATCAACCCTAATGCCACCCCGACAAACACTGCCGGGAAGATTCGCCCACCGCGAAAGCCACTGGCGGCAGCAACCACGAGAGCGGCAAGTTTAATCACGGCCAGCAAAAAGTAATCGCTGGTGCTGAAAGCCTGATTTGCCACCATCTGCTGCATCTCATCCAGCCCTTTAAATAGCGAAACTGGTCCAGCAATAACCCCCAGAATACCGAGAATAAATCCGCCCACTCCCAGCATTAGCACCGGATTTTTAATCTGATGCATCATCGCGTGCAACCGTGGCAGACACCATACGGCAACCATCCCTGCTGCGATGGCAATCGCCGCCACAATTGCACCGCTGAGAATATCGGTCATCTCCATCTGCCCATAATGCGCAATGGGCAGTGAAAAATGAGGATGGAAAAACAATCCGGTGGTTAGCGCACCAGCCGCCGCCGCCATTAACGGCGCAAAGAGACGATCCCATAGCGGGACTTCACTACTGCCATTTAAGGTTTGCGAAAATATCAACGCCGCCGCAACAGGTGTGCCAAACAGCGCGCCGATAGTTCCAGCAGAGGCTAAAATAGTCCACTCCATCCGGTTGACGCGCGGTAACAGACGAGCACCTATCGCAACCGCAAGGGCGATATTGACGGTCATGATCGGATGTTCCGGCCCCAGGCTGACGCCGCCAGCAAGACCGAGAATTAATGCTACGATAAGTCCTGGTAGCGCAGAGGGCGGAACTGGTGCGCCGATCAGCGGTTCACAGGCGGGGTCAGGTCCAGCATGCCCCGGCTGAAACGGATAACCAACCCCACCGCAATACCTGTTAGCGTTAATATGGCGATGATCCAGAAAGGTGAATCCTGGGCTATCCCCAGAGTTCCCGGCAGTCGTAGCCAGAGCAAATTCTGTAATACCGAGGCGATTTTCATCACCACAATCAGAATAAGACTGGACGCAATCCCAATTGCCACGGCGGGGAGCGATAATAACAACATGGTTCTGGCTCGCGGATGGAGCATGTTCTATTCCTTATGCGGGGTCAGATACTTAGTTTGCCCAGCTTGCAAAAAGGCATCGCTGCAATTGGTGCTGAAACGATAAAGTAATTGTGTGACCCAGATCGATATTTACAGGGAGCCTGCCTTTCCGGCGTTGTTGTTATGCCCCCAGGTATTTACAGTGTGAGAAAGAATTATTTTGACTTTAGCGGAGCAGTTGAAGAATGACAAAGTATGCATTAGTCGGTGATGTGGGCGGCACCAACGCACGTCTTGCTCTGTGTGATATTGCCAGTGGTGAAATCTCGCAGGCTAAGACCTATTCAGGGCTTGATTACCCCAGCCTCGAAGCGGTCATTCGCGTTTATCTTGAAGAACATAAGGTCGAGGTGAAAGACGGCTGTATTGCCATCGCTTGCCCAATTACCGGTGACTGGGTGGCAATGACCAACCATACCTGGGCGTTCTCAATTGCCGAAATGAAAAAGAATCTCGGTTTTAGCCATCTGGAAATTATTAACGATTTTACTGCTGTATCGATGGCGATCCCGATGCTGAAAAAAGAGCATCTGATTCAGTTTGGTGGCGCAGAACCGGTAGAAGGTAAGCCTATTGCGGTTTACGGTGCCGGAACGGGGCTAGGGGTTGCGCATCTGGTCCATGTCGATAAGCGTTGGGTAAGCTTGCCAGGCGAAGGCGGTCACGTTGATTTTGCGCCGAATAGTGAAGAAGAGGGCATTATCCTCGAAATACTGCGTGCAGAAATTGGTCATGTTTCGGCAGAGCGCGTGCTTTCTGGCCCTGGGCTGGTGAATTTGTATCGCGCAATTGTTAAAGCCGACAACCGCCTGCCAGAAAATCTCAAGCCAAAAGATATTACCGAACGCGCGCTGGCTGACAGCTGCACCGATTGCCGCCGCGCGTTGTCGCTGTTTTGCGTCATTATGGGCCGTTTTGGCGGCAATCTGGCGCTCAATCTCGGGACATTTGGCGGCGTGTTTATTGCGGGTGGTATCGTGCCGCGCTTCCTTGAGTTCTTCAAAGCCTCTGGTTTCCGCGCCGCATTTGAAGATAAAGGGCGCTTTAAGGAATATGTCCATGATATTCCGGTATATCTCATCGTCCATGACAATCCGGGTCTTCTCGGTTCCGGTGCACATTTACGCCAGACCTTAGGTCACATTCTGTAAATCCTTCCTGTCAAATCGGGAGATAACTCTCCCGATAATCTTTTAAATCATACAGTTAATTCAATTTTTCTTTGTGTCACCTCACAAGGCCGACCTGCGTCACACTTCCGTACAGCGGGATTAATTCTCCAGTAAATGCATTATTTGTCTGGTAACGGCGATTTGTTTTGCACGTTCATAATTTCACTCGTCAACTATCACTGAACGAGGAATTAACGATGAGTAAGAAACTGATTGCTTTATGTGCCTGCCCGATGGGTCTGGCTCACACCTTTATGGCAGCCCAGGCGCTGGAAGAAGCGGCGGTGGAAGCAGGCTATGAAGTGAAAATTGAAACTCAGGGCGCGGACGGTATCCAGAATCGCCTGACCGCGCAGGATATCGCCGAAGCGACCATCATCATCCACTCCGTGGCGGTTACCCCGGAAGATAACGAACGTTTCGAATCACGCGACGTTTATGAAATCACTTTGCAGGACGCAATTAAAAACGCTGCGGGCATCATCAAAGAAATCGAAGAGATGATTGCCTCTGAACAACAGTAATATTCGACAGGGATAATTGTTATGGCCATTAAAAAACGCAGTGCAACCGTTGTGCCTGGCGCATCCGGTGCGGCAGCGGCAGTTAAGAATCCGCAGGCCTCTAAAAGCAGCTTCTGGGGTGAACTCCCGCAGCATGTGATGTCAGGGATTTCACGCATGGTGCCGACCTTAATTATGGGCGGTGTGATCCTCGCTTTCAGCCAGCTGATTGCTTATAGCTGGCTTAAAATTCCTGCTGATATCGGCATCATGGATGCTCTTAATAGCGGGAAATTCTCCGGTTTCGACCTCTCCTTACTGAAATTTGCCTGGTTGTCGCAGTCCTTCGGCGGCGTGTTGTTTGGTTTTGCCATTCCGATGTTTGCTGCATTTGTGGCGAACTCTATCGGTGGCAAACTGGCGTTCCCGGCTGGTTTTATCGGCGGGTTGATGTCTACCCAGCCGACGCAACTGCTGAACTTCGATCCCAGCACTATGCAATGGGCGACCTCTTCGCCGGTACCGTCCACCTTCATTGGTGCCCTGATTATATCTATCGTTGCCGGTTACCTTGTGAAGTGGATGAACCAGAAAATCCAGTTACCGGATTTCCTGTTAGCGTTCAAAACCACATTTTTGCTACCGATTCTTTCCGCCATTTTTGTCATGCTGGCGATGTACTACGTCATCACCCCCTTTGGCGGCTGGATCAACGGCGGTATCCGTACCGTGCTGACTGCCGCAGGTGAGAAGGGCGCGCTGATGTACGCGATGGGGATCGCCGCGGCGACAGCAATCGACCTTGGTGGCCCGATCAACAAAGCAGCTGGTTTCGTTGCCTTCAGCTTTACCACTGACCACGTATTACCGGTTACCGCGCGTTCCATCGCTATTGTTATTCCGCCGATTGGTCTGGGTCTGGCGACCATTATCGACCGCCGTTTAACCGGCAAACGTCTGTTCAGTGCTCAGCTTTATCCGCAGGGTAAAACCGCCATGTTCCTGGCGTTTATGGGGATCAGTGAAGGTGCGATTCCGTTTGCACTGGAAAGTCCCATCACCGCCATTCCGTCCTATATGGTTGGCGCGATTGTCGGCTCAACCGCTGCAGTCTGGCTGGGCGCAGTGCAATGGTTCCCGGAGTCCGCTATCTGGGCATGGCCGCTGGTCACTAACCTCGGCGTCTACATGGCGGGGATCGCGCTGGGGGCAGTCATAACTGCGCTGATGGTGGTGTTCCTGCGTCTGATGATGTTCCGCAAAGGCAAATTGTTAATCGATAGCCTGTAAGAAGGACAATCCTGATGACATTACTTGCCTCGCTGCGCGACTGGCTTAAGGCGCAACAACTGGATGCGGTGCTTCTCTCCTCACGGCAGAACAAACAGCCGCATCTGGGGATCTCCACCGGATCAGGCTATGTGCTGATTAGCCGTGAAAGTGCGCACATTCTGGTGGACTCGCGCTATTACGTAGATGTAGAAGCCCGCACGCAAGGCTACCAACTGCATTTGCTTGATGCGACGCACACGCTGACCACCATCGCCAGGCAAATCATTGCCGATGAGCAGTTGCAAACGCTCGGTTTTGAGGGCCAGCAGGTGAGTTGGGAAACCGCGCACCGCTGGCAGTCTGAACTCAATGCGAAACTGGTTAGCGCCACGCCGGATGTGCTGCGGCAAATCAAAACGCCAGAGGAGGTGGAGAAAATCCGCCTCGCCTGTGGGATTGCCGATCGCGGTGCTGAGCATATTCGCCGCTTTATTCAGGCGGGGATGAGCGAGCGCGAGATAGCCGCTGAACTGGAGTGGTTTATGCGCCAGCAGGGCGCAGAAAAAGCCTCTTTCGATACCATTGTCGCCAGCGGCTGGCGTGGGGCGCTGCCGCACGGCAAAGCCAGCGACAAGATTGTTGCAGCGGGCGAGTTTGTCACTCTCGATTTCGGTGCGCTCTATCAGGGCTACTGCTCTGATATGACACGCACCTTGCTGGTGAATGGCGAAGGGGTGAGCGCCGAATCTCACCCGCTGTTTGACGTCTATCAGATTGTTTTGCAGGCACAGCTGGCGGCAATCTCCGCGATTCGCCCCGGCGTGCGCTGCCAGCAGGTTGACGACGCCGCGCGCCGGGTGATTACCGAGGCTGGATTTGGCGACTATTTCGGTCATAACACCGGTCATGCTATCGGCATTGAAGTCCATGAAGATCCGCGTTTTTCACCGCGGGACACCACGACGCTACAGCCAGGCATGTTACTGACCGTGGAGCCGGGGATTTATTTGCCAGGGCAAGGGGGCGTGCGCATCGAAGATGTTGTGCTGGTCACCCCGCAAGGCGCAGAAGTGCTCTACGCCATGCCGAAAACAGTGTTGCTCACGGGAGAGGCATAATGGATTTATCGTTATTAAAAGCGTTGAGCGAGGCAGATGCGATCGCCTCCTCGGAACAGGAAGTACGGCAGATCCTGCTGGAAGAAGCGGATCGCCTGCAAAAAGAAGTGCGATTTGACGGCCTGGGATCGGTGCTGATCCGCCTCAATGAATCGACAGGTCCGAAGGTGATGATCTGTGCGCATATGGACGAAGTGGGATTTATGGTGCGCAGCATCTCCCGCGAAGGGGCGATCGATGTGTTGCCGGTTGGCAATGTACGCATGGCTGCCCGCCAGCTTCAGTCGGTGCGTATCACTACCCGTGAAGAGTGCAAAATTCCAGGCCTGCTTGACGGCGACCGGCAGGGGAATGACGTCAGCACCATGCGCGTGGACATTGGCGCGCGCTCGTGTGACGAAGTGATGCAGGCGGGAATTCGTCCAGGCGATCGCGTCACCTTTGATACCACTTTTCAGGTTCTCCCTCACCAGCGGGTAATGGGGAAAGCCTTTGATGACCGCCTCGGTTGCTATCTGCTGGTGACGTTACTGCGTGAGCTGCACGACGCCGAACTGCCTGCGGAAGTGTGGCTGGTGGCAAGTTCCAGCGAAGAGGTGGGATTACGCGGCGGGCAAACTGCCACCCGCGCGGTGTCGCCGGATGTCGCCATTGTGCTTGATACCGCCTGCTGGGCGAAAAACTTTGATTATGGCGCGGCTAACCATCGCCAGATTGGTAACGGGCCGATGCTGGTGTTAAGCGACAAGTCGCTGATTGCGCCGCCAAAACTTACCGCGTGGATTGAAACCGTGGCGGCAGAAATTGGCGTGCCGTTGCAGGCCGATATGTTCAGCAACGGCGGAACGGACGGCGGGGCGGTGCATTTAACCGGCACTGGCGTACCCACAGTGGTGATGGGGCCAGCAACCCGCCACGGACATTGCGCCGCATCGATTGCCGACTGCCGCGACATTTTGCAGATGCAGCAGCTTTTATCTGCCCTTATTCAACGTCTTACCCGTGAGACGGTTGTTCAACTGACGGATTTCAGATGATCTCCTGATTAACCCGGAGCGGTTATGTTAACGATTCAATTTCTCTGTCCTTTGCCAAACGGTCTGCATGCTCGTCCGGCGTGGGAACTTAAAGAGCAGTGCAGCCAGTGGCAAAGTGAAGTCACCTTTATTAATCATCGCCAGAACGCCAGGGCTGATGCCAAAAGCTCGCTGGCGCTGATTGGCACCGGCACCCTATTTAATGACAGTTGCAGCCTGAACATTAGCGGCAGCGATGAAGAGCAGGCGCGGCGCGTGCTGGAAGAGTACATCCAGGTGCGCTTTATCGACAGCGACAGCGTCCAGCCAACGCAGGCAGAACTGACGGCGCATCCGCTGCCGCGTTCATTAAGCCGCCTGAACCCGGATTTACTGTACGGCAACGTGCTGGCAAGCGGCGTTGGCGTGGGTACGCTGACCCTGTTACAGAGCGACAGCCTCGACAGTTACCGGGCGATCCCCGCCAGTGCGCAAGATTCCACCCGGCTGGAGCACAGCCTGGCAACGCTTGCCGAGCAACTGAACCAGCAATTGCGCGAGCGTGACGGCGAAAGCAAAACCATTCTCAGCGCCCATTTGTCGCTGATTCAGGATGATGAATTTGCAGGCAATATCCGTCGCCTGATGACAGAACAACATCAGGGGCTGGGTGCAGCGATCATCAGCAATATGGAGCAGGTTTGCGCCAAACTATCTGCTTCTGCCAGTGATTATCTGCGCGAGCGGGTCAGCGACATTCGCGATATCAGCGAACAGTTGCTGCATATCACCTGGCCGGAACTGAAACCGCGCAACAATCTGGTGCTGGAAAAACCGACTATTCTGGTGGCTGAAGATTTAACCCCAAGCCAGTTTTTGAGCCTCGATTTAAAAAATCTTGCGGGCATGATTCTGGAGAAAACCGGGCGCACCTCGCATACCCTGATTCTGGCCCGTGCCTCGGCGATCCCGGTACTGAGTGGCTTGCCGCTGGATGCGATCGCGCGCTATGCCGGGCAACCGGCAGTGCTTGACGCCCAGTGCGGCGTGCTGGCGATTAACCCGAATGACGCGGTGAGCGGTTATTATCAGGTCGCGCAGACGCTGGCGGATAAACGCCAAAAACAACAGGCGCAGGCCGCCGCGCAGCTGGCCTATTCCCGTGATAACAAGCGTATTGATATTGCGGCGAATATCGGCACCGCTCTGGAAGCGCCAGGCGCGTTTGCCAACGGCGCGGAAGGTGTCGGGCTGTTCCGTACCGAAATGCTCTATATGGATCGCGACAGCGCGCCGGACGAGCAGGAGCAATTTGAAGCCTACCAGCAGGTGCTACTGGCGGCGGGCGACAAGCCGATTATCTTCCGCACGATGGACATCGGCGGCGATAAAAGCATTCCTTATCTGAATATTCCCCAGGAAGAGAACCCGTTCCTCGGCTATCGCGCGGTACGTATTTACCCGGAATTTGCTGGCCTGTTTCGCACTCAACTGCGGGCCATTTTGCGCGCCGCCAGTTTCGGCAACGCCCAGTTGATGATCCCGATGGTTCACAGCCTCGATCAGATCTTATGGGTGAAGGGCGAGATCCAAAAAGCGATCGTTGAGCTTAAGCGCGATGGCCTGCGTCATGCAGAGACGATTACGCTGGGTATCATGGTGGAAGTGCCGTCGGTGTGCTACATCATCGATCACTTCTGCGATGAGGTCGATTTCTTCAGTATCGGCTCCAACGATATGACCCAGTATCTGTATGCGGTCGATCGTAATAACCCGCGCGTATCGCCGCTGTATAACCCGATTACGCCATCGTTCCTGCGCATGTTGCAGCAGATTGTTACCACTGCGCATCAGCGGGGTAAATGGGTAGGTATTTGCGGTGAACTGGGCGGTGAAAGCCGTTATCTTCCGCTACTGCTTGGGCTGGGCCTAGACGAGCTGAGTATGAGTAGCCCGCGCATTCCGGCGGTGAAAAGCCAGCTTCGTCAACTGGATAGCGAGGCGTGTCGGGAACTGGCGCGTCAGGCATGTGAATGCCGCAGCGCGCAGGAGATTGAAGCGTTACTCACCGCCTTTACGCCGGAAGAAGACGTTCGCCCACTGCTGGCGCTGGAGAATATCTTTGTTGATCATGACTTTAGTAATAAAGAGCAGGCGATCCAGTTCCTGTGCGGCAACCTTGGTGTTAACGGGCGTACTGAACATCCGTTTGAGCTGGAAGAAGATGTCTGGCAGCGGGAAGAGATTGTTACCACCGGCGTTGGTTTTGGCGTAGCGATCCCGCACACCAAATCTCAGTGGATCCGTCATTCCAGTATCAGCATTGCCCGGCTGGTGAAACCGGTTGACTGGCAGTCAGAAATGGGCGAAGTCGAACTGGTGATCATGCTGACACTGGGCGCTAACGAAGGGATGAATCATGTGAAAGTCTTCTCGCAGCTGGCGCGCAAACTGGTGAATAAAAACTTCCGCCAGTCGTTGTTTGCCGCGCAAGATGCGCAAAGCATCCTGACGCTGCTGGAAACGGAATTAACCTTCTGACGTTAGCCCTGAAAACGGGCGCTGTACTCTCCCGGCGTCAGGCCAAACTGACGCCGGAAAACGCGACAAAAATAGTCGCTGTCCGGAAAACCGCAACGCTGTGCCACATCATGAATCGACAGATGATATTTCTGCAAAATCATCCTTGCCTTTGCCATTCGTACCCAGCGAACATACTCGATAAAACGCATTGTTCCATGCTGAGCAAACAGTTTTGACAGATGATTGGGCGTGATATTAAAAAACTGCGCCACGCTCTCGCGGGTGAGCGGCTGGGCATAATTATCCTGAACCCAGTTACAAATGCTGTGATAGAGAAAATCGCCGCGCGGCTGCGAATTGCCCGGCGGCATATTCACCACGTTACGGCAAAGATGCAGCAAACTTAACACCAGTGGCTGAATGATATTCTGCTCCAGCGGCGAACGGCTAAGATGGGTGAGGGCGGTAAGCATCGCTTCACCTTCACCGCGTTGCAGGCTGGGAAGCTGGATCTGGCGGGCAGGATGCAACAACGACGTGGTGCGGCTATCGTAAAACGATAACCCAAGCCAGGTCGGTGCGAACACCAGGCTTAACAGCATCACCGGTTTGTTGTTGACCGGTAAATTAGCCGCGCGCGCCGGAATAAACAGCATTTCTCCTTCCACCATTCGCTGCTGCTTTGCTTCCAGCAGGTTGCCGTATTCGCCGCGTAGCACGATATCCAGACGGGGAAAATCAATACATAAACTGCCCACTGGCAATGAGGCAGGCTGGCTGGCAAACCAGACGCGCCCCAGTAGTTGCGGGTTAAGCACCAGGCCGCTGAACAGATCGGCGAAAAATTGTTGATCGGCGGGCAAGCCTGGTGCTTTCATGAAAGTTCCCGATTAAAGATGCATTAACTGGCGGAATTCTTTAACTTTGCTGCGGCTGACCGGCACTTCAAAATCCAGATCTTTCAGCCGCAGAATATAGGTGTTATTAAACCACGGTTCGATCTCGCGGATTTTGTTCAGATTGACACAAAATGAGCGATGGCAGCGGAAAAAATGCGACGGCGGCAGCTTGCTGCAAAACTCGGTAATGTTCATCGGCATTACGTAGGATTCACGCCGCGTATAGACAAAGGTCATTTTCTCATGCGCTTCGGCGTAATAGATATCGTTAATGGGCGTGACGATGATTCGCTCATCTTTCACCAGATTAATGGTGTCATTCTCACGCGTTACCGTCGCGGCAGGCGTACTGCTGGTCTGCTGTTGTTGCCAGGCTGCTTCCAGTTTTTGCAGCATCCCGGTAATGCGTGACTCCTGATACGGTTTGAGAATGTAGTCAAACGCCTCCAGTTCAAACGCTTCTACCGCATGTTCTTTCCACGCGGTGATAAACACAATAAACGGTTTATGGGCGAACTGGCTGATGTTTTGTGCCAGCAACACACCATCCAGCGACGGAATATTGATATCCAGAAAAATGGCGTCGACGCGGTTATGCTGCAAAAACTTCAACACGTCCAGACCGTCGTCAAAGGTGCCGACAATCTCCATCTGGCTGTGCTCTTTAATTAGCCAGCTCAGTTCCTGTTGTGCCAGGAATTCGTCTTCAACAATGATGACTTTCACAATATCACTCCGGCTCAAAGCAATAAGGTAGCCTGTGAGGCGACTGGGGTGCGTTGGTTAGGAATGTAAAACGCAATTTCCGTTCCTGGTTCCAGGCGGCGGATATGCAGCCCCTCGCCATACAATAACTTCACGCGATGATGGACATTCAGCAGGCCAATTTTATTGCCCGGCATTTCATTCGCTTCGACCCGCTCAATCACCTTTGGATCGATGCCGTGCCCGGTATCTCGCACCGCAATACGTACCCGATTACCGCACTCTGCAACGCTGATGGTGACAACGCCTTTACCTTTGCAAGGCTGGATACCGTGGACAATGGCGTTTTCCACCAACGGCTGGATCAGCAGGCTGGGAATGCAGCAATTCACCTCTTCATCAATATCATAGATAACCGTCAGCTTGTCGCCAAAGCGGGCCTGCTCAATGGCAATATAGTCTTTAATTTGATACAGCTCTTTTTTGATATCGATTTGCTCATCATCTTTTAATTCAATGTTATAGCGCAGATAGCGCGACAAATTAAAGATCAGCTGGCGAGCAGTATCCGGATTCAGGCGGATTGACGATGAAATAGCGTTCAAAGCGTTAAACAGGAAATGGGGATTAATTTTGCTTTGCAGGGCGCGAAGCTCTGCCTTATTTGCCATTTCACGCAGCTGCTCAGCGCGCGAAACCTCCAGTTGCGTGGAGATGATTTGTGACAGACCGACCGCCATTTCCTGTAATGACGAGGTTATCTGATGCGCGTGGCAGTAGTAAATTTTCAGCGTTCCGGTCACAACGCCTTTCTCCCACAATGGGATCACCAGCATGGAATGAATCTCTGGTGTGCGGTGGGCTTCATCATTGTTTTTAATGATGATTTTTCCGTAATTCATCGCCTGGCGGGTAGTCGGGCTAATGAAATCATCGCCATTCTGATAGTTATGCTCACCCACGCCAACATAGGCCAGCACATGATCGGTATTTGTAATCGCCACCGCATCGGCGTGAATGTCATCGCGGATAATTTCGCAGACCTTGCGTAATGACTCGCTATTGACATGGCGAAACAGCGGCAGCGTTTTGTTGGCGATATCCAGCGCCAGCTTGGCCTGCCGCGCGGCGCTGGCCTCTTTTTCGCCCTCAACGCTTTGCACCAGCAGCACAATAAAGCCGATACAGACGCTACCGAGGATCATTGGAATGCCGATTTTAGAGACGATATCGATCCCCAACGCGGTAGTTGGTGCCCAGACAATCACCAGAATCATGGTCAACGTTTCACATAACATGCCGCCGAGAATACCGACGCGCCAGCGCTGTGCTTTGGGGATTTTCAGGTTGATCCAGCCCGATATACAACCCGCCAGAATGCTGGTGATAAAGCAGGGGATCGCCGTCACGCCGCCGATGTCAATTAAATAACGATGAATACCCGCAATCACGCCGGTAATGATGCCCACCCACGGGCCAAACAGAATCCCGCCTGACATCACCGCGATAATACGTACGTTCACCAGCGAGCCTTCTACGGGAACTCCGGACCAGGTGCTGAACAGGGCGAACAGCGAGAAAATGGCGGTAACGGCGAGCAGCTCTTTCGGTGAGTGTGCCGACTTGTGCAACAGTTCGCGAAACAGGCGGATACGGATGAGAAAAAACAGGCAGATAAGCATTAACGCTGCCCGATCGAAGACCGCCAGCAGCATGTTGAATATTTCGTGCACGGGTGACTCTGAATAAGGATTAAACCTCTATGATAGGTAACCTGAAGGCTGATGACCAGCAGGCCGTTTTTGAGGAAAAACCACAATTTTAAAAGGGGATTGAAGGATAAATGGTGTATTAGCAATGCATCTCTTGATAATGCACATCTGCTTGGTAAATTTATTGAAATTATAATGTTAATAAAATGAGTGGTAATTTTCTTGTTAGCGCAGATAAATTTCCTGTTTTTGAAGTGGAGTTCCTCATTTAAAGCCATTGATAAAAATGTTCTAAAACGCTGGACAGACAGAAATTAATCAGGCTATTTTCAAAACAGCCACCATCGTGGCAGCGTCGCTCGGACGGTCCGGGCGCTAACGTTAATCTGAGGACATTATGGCTGACACTCGCCCTGAACGTCGCTTTACGCGTATTGATCGTCTCCCGCCCTACGTTTTTAACATTACCGCTGAACTGAAAATGGCTGCGCGTCGGCGCGGCGAAGATATTATCGATTTCAGTATGGGTAACCCGGACGGTGCGACTCCGCCGCATATCGTCGAAAAATTATGTACGGTGGCCCAGCGCCCGGACACGCATGGTTACTCCACTTCACGCGGCATTCCGCGGCTACGTCGCGCCATTTCCCGCTGGTATCAGGATCGCTACGACGTTGAAATCGACCCGGAATCAGAAGCCATCGTCACTATTGGTTCGAAAGAGGGCCTGGCGCATCTGATGCTGGCGACGCTGGATCATGGTGACACTGTACTGGTGCCTAATCCAAGCTACCCGATTCATATTTACGGCGCGGTGATTGCCGGGGCGCAGGTACGCTCAGTGCCGCTGGTGGAAGGTGTCGATTTCTTCAACGAACTGGAACGCGCCATTCGCGAAAGTTATCCAAAACCGAAGATGATGATCCTCGGCTTCCCGTCGAACCCAACCGCGCAATGCGTGGAGCTGGAGTTCTTCGAAAAAGTAGTGGCGCTGGCGAAACGCTACGATGTGCTGGTGGTCCATGACCTGGCCTATGCGGACATCGTCTACGATGGCTGGAAAGCGCCGTCAATCATGCAGGTGCCAGGTGCACGCGATGTGGCAGTCGAGTTCTTTACGCTGTCGAAAAGCTACAACATGGCGGGCTGGCGTATCGGCTTTATGGTCGGTAACAAAACGCTGGTCAGCGCGTTGGCACGTATTAAAAGCTATCACGATTACGGCACCTTTACGCCGTTGCAGGTGGCAGCGATTGCGGCGCTGGAGGGCGATCAACAGTGCGTGCGCGACATTGCCGAACAGTACAAACGCCGCCGTGATGTACTGGTAAAAGGGCTGCATGAAGCGGGCTGGATGGTCGAAATGCCGAAGGCTTCGATGTATGTCTGGGCGAAAATCCCGGAACCGTATGCGGCCATGGGTTCACTGGAATTTGCCAAGAAAATGCTTAACGAAGCGAAGGTCTGTGTCTCTCCAGGGATTGGCTTTGGCGACTACGGCGACACCCATGTTCGCTTTGCACTGATTGAAAACCGCGATCGTATTCGCCAGGCGATTCGTGGAATTAAAGCGATGTTCCGTGCCGACGGTTTACTACCCGCCAGCAGCAAACATATTCACGAAAACGCGGAATAAACACCATCGACAGAAATGCAAACAGGAGCCAGATGGCTCCTGTTTTTCATTGCACAGTTTGCTTTTAGATCATCAGGGCAAAAGTACCGGCCCAAACGATGACCATAAAAGAAATGCCCATAAAGAAATATTTCACTTTACATCTCTCCGCGTAATTACTGTTACGCCTGAATGACTTCATTACACCTGATACAGTGAGTTGACACCGGGCAAAACGACCTTAAAAGTCCTGTATTTTACCGTGGGCATCACCCCAGAATTCTGAGCTAAACTGCTCCAGACGGCGCTAATGTACGCCTAAAACTGAAACGAGACAAGAGGCATTTTCTTATTTACTTTTAGTAACTTACAGGTGTCTCATATCGGCGACAGTTTAATTTCTGACGGTAATAATTAGAGATTCAGCGAAGGAAAAAACCTTAAGAAAAAAGCCATAAAAACCATGAGGTTATTATGGCTGATTTGAGGAGGGAAAGAGTAAGAGCAGTTTGTTAAATGTATAGCGACGATTCTCCCACCGGGCGCGTTTTAAAGCGACGGTGGATCCAGAGGTACTGCTCCGGTGCGCGCATGATCTCTTTTTCGATAATCTTGTTCATATAGGCAGCGGCTTGATTTTCATCTGCCGGGTAGCCTTCCATCTCTGGGGTGATGTACAAACGATATCCGCTGTAATCCGCTTTTCTTACCATCGTTACGGTCAACATGGCTGCGCCAGAGAGACGAGAGAGGACATAGGTGCCATTGGTTGTGGCGACATTTTCCACCGCAAAGAACGGCGCGAAGGAGCTGCCTTTACGACCATAATCCTGATCGGGAGCAAACCATACCGCTTCACCTTTCTTCAGTGCACCGACAATGCCGCGCAGATTATTTCTGCCGATCATCGCTTTGTTAGAGCGCATGCGACCACGGGTCTGCACCCATTCCATCAGCTGATTATTATGTGGACGATAGGTGGCCATCATTGGTTGGCACAGTCCCATCACGGCCGCCCAGTTCCAGCGACATAAAATGGACGCCGACAACCATTACGCCGCGATTTTGCATTTGTGCGCGTTTAAGGTTATCCAACCCTTCAACATCAAACCATTTACGTACGCGACTGTCGGGCCAGAACCATGCCATGCCGGTTTCTACCAGCGCCATGCCGAGTGAACGAAAGTTTTCGGCAATCATCTTCTCGCGTTCTTCCGCAGAATGCTGTGGGAAGCAAAGTTCCAGGTTTTTACGGGCGATAGATTCACGACGTTTCAGGAATGGTCGCGCCATTGTGCCGATACGCGTGCCGAGAAAGCAGAGAACAGGATAAGGAAGCTGTACCCAAAGCCAGAGTACACCAAGCCCAAACCACGTGAGCCAGTAGCGAGGATGCAGAAACTCGCGGGAAAATTTGCATTGTGGAAACATAGTTACCTTCTGTAGATACGAATTGTTGTATCGCAGAAGATTCCATGTCGACAGCGGTACACTCAATTGGTTGGGCCATCATGTACGACAATGGTTCCTGTAAAGAGTGTAAAGACTAGTCAGGACATAACCACGAGGAGCATGAATGCGGTGGCTCTACTTTATCACTGGCTGACTGCTTTCAGCTACTGATTATTAATCGTGCAAAGTAAAAAGTTTTCCGCACGCAATAGCGTTGCATTTAACGTGCTGTTTTCATTGATGCTTAGCAAAAAATTGCCAGAGGTTAAGGATTGTCTTACTATTAAAGTGACTGAAGTTACAGGTTTTTTAGCGCGGCAGGAGGTTGAGCTATGATTTATTTATGGATGTTTCTCGCCCTGTGTATTGTCTGCGTAAGCGGATACATCGGTCAGGTACTGAACGTGGTCTCGGCGGTCTTTCTTTCTTCGGCATGGTGATCCTCGCTGCACTCATTTACTACTTCACCATGTGGTTAACTGGCGGTAATGAACTAGTGACGGGGATATTTATGTTTCTTGCCCCGGCTTGTGGCTTGATGATTCGCTTTATGGTGGGGTATGGCAGGCGGTAGTAGTTCAGGATGGATCATTTGGGCAGGTGTTCACATCAGCATCAGACATGATTGTTCACCTGCCGTGTGACAGACGCTATCGCACAGGATGGATAAGATAATTCGCCTTTGTCGGAAAAGGGGGCGGAATTTCTTCTGTGAGGTTTAATGGTGGCGCATCTTCTCTCATTTTTAACAAAATCGCCTGTGATGGCTGAAATTTTGTAGAGTGAGTTGTCGTCATCGCTGACGTTTTTTCTGTCTCTTTATAGCTCGCCTCACTACCACCACCAGAAATAGAAAATGCAAAAACATTGCATGCCATAATAGAGACCAATAAAAATAAGCTAAAAAGCATTAAGTTTACTTTCATAGAAAGTTATCCTGAAAATGGTTCACTGAAAACCTACGACGTTATTGCTGTATTTACATATAATTAATCAGTATTTACATCGATATAATAAATGACATCTCTTTTTGGTATATAAGAATAGTTCTCTGTGACAGGAAGCATATTCCTACAATTGTAAGACTAAAATACTTCTTGCGATAATAACTACAACTGTAAGATAACCCTTTCAAAATGACCGTTGCTCTCTGATTTCTCATTTCATGCTCACCCAATATGATGGCGGTGTTTTCTAAAACTGTTAAAGAATGAGGTAAGTATGAAACGTTTAATTATGGCTACGATGGTCACAGCAGTTCTGGCATCTTCAACTGTATGGGCTGCTGATAATGCACCGGTAGCGGCACAACAGCAAACTCAGCAAGTTAAGCAAACCCAGAAAACGGCAGCAGCAGAGCGTATCTCTGAACAAGGTTTATATGCGATGCGTGACGTGCAGGTAGCGCGCCTGGCTCTGTTTCATGGCGATCCGGAAAAGGCAAAAGAACTGACCAACGAAGCTTCCGCTTTGCTGTCTGATGATAGTACCGAATGGGCAAAGTTCGCAAAGCCAGGTAAAAAGACCAATGTCAATGATGACCAATATATTGTCATTAATGCATCTGTCGGAATTTCTGAGAGTTATGTAGCGACACCCGAAAAAGAAGCCGCGATAAAAATTGCCAACGAAAAAATGGCGAAAGGGGATAAAAGGGCGCAATGGAAGAGCTTCGCCTGGTACCGGTGTTGGTGTAATGGAAAACCAATATCTGATGCCACTTAAACAGACTCGTAATGCACTTGCTGATGCGCAGAAACTGCTTGATAAAAAGCAATACTACGAGGCAAACCTGGCGCTTAAAGGTGCGGAAGATGGAATCATCGTCGATAGCGAAGCACTGTTTGTGAACTAAAGCTGACAGGCAATATATTGAGGTAAAGGATTTTACTCCCTCCAGCCGACAATTTTTTATGGCCACAATACGACAGGTTGTGGCATAAAATTATTTGGCGCTCGCGGTTCTATAAACTCGAATTTTATCCTCCTCAAAGTAAACCGCAATAATCCCGTGTTATCACAAATCATTTATTATGTTATGTTTTATGGTACGCTTTAAAAAGCGTAATCATACCCTTACTTGTAAATCACTGGCGCTTCTTACAGTTGTAAGAATAACATCACAAATGTCGCGGCTCTCTCTGATTACCGCGAACCAATATTTATCATATTCTTCTTTTCGTCCTCACTACTTACCATGCAGAAAGGAATTGGAAGTAGCGATGAAATGATTTTCAGTACTTGATACAGGAATTTAAAAATATCGAGTGCAGCTACGACGATATTTTGCGGATTATTTATAGAGGCGTTATGTCTTAAATAAACGCTAAATTAACACATATTTAATTAACTAATAGGTATTGCTATGTCAACTCCACTTCAAGGAATTAAAGTTCTCGATTTCACCGGTGTGCAATCTGGCCCATCTTGTACTCAAATGCTGGCCTGGTTTGGCGCTGACGTCATTAAAATTGAACGTCCCGGTGTTGGTGACGTAACGCGTCACCAGCTGCGAGATATTCCTGATATCGATGCGCTTTACTTCACCATGCTTAACAGTAACAAACGTTCTATTGAATTAAATACCAAAACAGCGGAAGGCAAAGAGGTAATGGAAAAGCTGATCCGCGAAGCTGATATCTTAGTCGAGAACTTTCATCCTGGGGCCATTGATCATATGGGCTTCACCTGGGAGCATATTCAAGAAATCAATCCACGTCTGATTTTTGGTTCGATCAAAGGGTTTGATGAGTGTTCGCCTTATGTGAATGTAAAAGCCTATGAAAACGTTGCTCAGGCAGCGGGTGGCGCGGCATCTACTACGGGTTTTTGGGACGGTCCGCCGCTGGTAAGCGCTGCAGCGTTGGGTGACAGCAACACCGGAATGCATTTACTGATCGGTTTACTTGCTGCTTTGCTGCATCGCGAAAAAACGGGGCGTGGGCAACGAGTGACCATGTCAATGCAGGATGCCGTGTTGAACCTTTGCCGCGTGAAATTACGCGACCAGCAGCGTCTCGATAAATTGGGTTATCTGGAAGAATACCCGCAGTATCCGAATGGCACATTTGGTGATGCAGTTCCCCGCGGTGGTAATGCGGGGGTGGTGGTCAGCCCTGGCTGGATCCTGAAATGTAAAAGGCTGGGAAACCGATCCTAATGCCTATATTTATTTCACTATTCAGGAGCAAAACTGGGAAAACACCTGTAAAGCCATCGGCAAACCAGAATGGATTACCGATCCGGCATACAGTACAGCCCATGCCCGACAGCCACATATTTTCGATATTTTTGCTGAAATCGAAAAATACACTGTCACTATTGATAAACATGAAGCTGTGGCCTATTTGACTCAGTTTGATATTCCTTGTGCACCGGTTTTAAGTATGAAAGAAATTTCACTTGATCCTCTTTGCGCCAAAGTGGCAGTGTTGTCGAAGTGGAACAACCGTTGCGTGGAAAATATCTGACAGTTGGTTGTCCAATGAAATTCTCTGCCTTTACGCCGGATATTAAAGCTGCGCCGCTATTAGGTGAACATACCGCTGCTGTATTGCAGGAGCTGGGTTATAGCGACGATGAAATTGCTGCAATGAAGCAAAACCACGCCATCTGATATTAACGGGGGCTTCTGGCTCCCAATTTATAAAAATTTCGAGGTTATTAATCATGTCAGATCAACTTCAAATGACAGATGGTATGCATATCATCGTTGAAGCATTAAAAAACAGAATAATATTGACACTATTTATGGTGTTGTAGGTATTCCTGTGACGGATATGGCGCGCCATGCCCAGGCGGAAGGCATTCGTTATATTGGTTTTCGTCATGAGCAGTCGGCAGGCTATGCCGCTGCAGCAAGCGGTTTTCTTACCCAAAAACCGGGATCTGCCTGACAGTGTCTGCGCCAGGATTCCTCAACGGTTTGACCGCATTTGGCCAATGCAACGGTAAATGGTTTTCCGATGATCATGATTAGCGGCTCCAGCGACCGCGCGATCGTCGACCTACAGCAAGGTGATTATGAAGAGCTGGACCAAATGAATGCGGCAAAACCGTATGCCAAAGCAGCATTTCGCGTTAATCAGCCGCAGGATCTTGGCATTGCATTGGCACGTGCTATCCGGGTCTCAGTATCGGGTCGTCTGGCGGTGTTTATCTTGATTTGCCAGCAAATGTCCCTGGCCGCGACGATGGAAAAAGACGAAGCGTTAACCACGATTGTTAAAGTTGAAAATCCGTCGCCAGCATTATTGCCATGCCCGAAGTCAGTCACTAGCGCAATTTCGCTTTTAGCAAAAAGCTGAACGACCATTAATTATCCTTGGCAAAGGCGCGGCGTATTCACAATCTGATGAACAGCTTCGTGAATTTATTGAAAGTGCCCAGATTCCATTCCTGCCAATGTCTATGGCGAAAGGATCCTCGAAGATACGCATCCACTTTCTGCGGCAGCTGCGCGTTCGTTTGCCCGGCAAATGCTGACGTTGTCATGCTTGTTGGCGCACGACTGAATTGGTTACTGGCACACGGTAAAAAAGGATGGGCGGCAGATACACAGTTTATTCAACTGGATATTGAACCGCAGGAAATTGACAGCAACCGCCCCATTGCTGTGCCAGTCGTTGGCGATATTGCATCCAGTATGCAAGGTATGCTGGCAGAACTGAAACAAAACACATTTACGACTCCCCTGGTATGGCGCGATATTTTAAATATCCACAAGCAGCAAAATGCGCAAAAAAATGCATGAAAAAATTAAGTACAGATACTCAACCATTAAATTACTTTAATGCATTAAGTGCTGTGCGCGATGTATTGCGCGAGAACCAGGATATTTATTTAGTTAATGAAGGTGCAAATACCTGGATAATGCACGAAATATTATTGATATGTATAAACCACGTCGTCGTCTGGATTGTGGCACCTGGGGTGTCATGGGCATCGGTATGGGCTATGCCATCGGTGCTAGCGTGACCTCTGGTTCTCCGGTTGTCGCCATTGAAGGTGATAGTGCTTTTGGTTTCAGTGGGATGGAGATTGAAACGATTTGTCGATATAACCTGCCGGTGACGATCGTTATTTTTAATAATGGCGGCATCTACAGAGGAGACGGTGTTGATCTCAGTGGCGCTGGTGCACCATCACCAACAGATCTGTTGCACCATGCAAGGTATGACAAATTAATGGATGCGTTTCGTGGCGTTGGCTATAACGTCACCACGACAGATGAACTTCGTCATGCTTTAACCACCGGTATTCAGTCGCGCAAACCGACCATTATTAATGTGGTCATCGACCCTGCAGCAGGAACTGAAAGTGGCATATTACCAAACTTAACCCAAAACAAGTCGCTGGTAATTAAATACTGACATCGTCTCCTCTTGCCAACTCATTATCGATGGTGAGGGGACCCTTATCGGAAATACTATTATGCTAACATTTTTTATTGGCGATTTATTGCCTATTATCGTAATCATGCTGTTGGGTTATTTTAGCGGCAGACGAGAAACTTTTTCAGAAGATCAAGCCCGGGCATTTAATAAACTGGTATTAAACTACGCTCTTCCTGCGGCCCTATTTGTTTCTATTACCCGGGCAAACAGGGAAATGATTTTTGCGGACACTCGCCTGACCCTTGTATCACTTGTGGTTATTGTCGGATGTTTCTTTTTCTCCTGGTTTGGTTGCTACAAATTTTTTAAACGTACCCATGCAGAAGCAGCAGTATGTGCATTAATTGCAGGCTCACCTACCATCGGATTCCTGGGGTTTGCAGTTCTCGATCCTATTTATGGTGATTCCGTATCAACAGGTTTAGTGGTAGCAATTATTTCTATTATTGTTAACGCAATTACTATTCCTATTGGTCTGTATTTGCTGAATCCTTCCTCAGGAGCGGATGGTAAGAAGAATAGTAATCTGAGCGCATTAATTTCTGCGGCAAAGGAGCCAGTAGTATGGGCACCTGTTCTGGCAACGATCCTGGTGTTGGTTGGGGTAAAAATTCCGGCAGCATGGGACCCAACCTTTAATCTGATTGCGAAGGCTAACTCAGGGGGTAGCGGTGTTCGCTGCGGGGTTGACTCTGGCTGCACATAAATTCGAGTTCAGTGCCGAAATTGCTTATAACACCTTCCTGAAGCTGATTCTGATGCCACTGGCGCTGCTTCTCGTGGGTATGGCATGTCATTTGAACAGCGAACATTTGCAGATGATGGTACTGGCAGGCGCATTACCGCCGGCATTCTCCGGAATCATTATTGCCAGTCGGTTTAATGTCTACACCCGCACTGGTACAGCGTCATTGGCTGTGAGCGTACTGGGTTTTGTCGTCACGGCTCCCTTTGTGGATTTATGTCAGTCGACTGGTTTCATAATTAATCATGTTATTGATTTTACATAAATGCCGAAGTGTCTTTTCACCTTCGGCTTTTTCAAGGCATAAGCAAATGACAAATAATGAAAGCAAAGGGCCGTTTGAAGGCTTATTAGTTATCGATATGACACATGTCCTTAATGGACCTTTCGGAACTCAACTTCTTTGTAATATGGGCGCAAGGGTAATTAAAGTTGAGCCGCCGGGCCATGGTGATGATACCCGCACATTTGGTCCCTATGTGGATGGACAGTCACTCTATTACAGTTTTATTAATCATGGCAAAGAGAGTGTGGTTCTTGATTTAAAGAATGATCACGATAAAAGTATATTTATAAATATGCTTAAACAAGCTGATGTATTAGCTGAGAATTTTCGCCCAGGTACAATGGAAAAACTCGGGTTTTCATGGGAAAGGTTACAAGAAATCAACCCGCGCCTTATATATGCTTCATCGTCAGGTTTCGGACATACCGGTCCGCTAAAAGATGCTCCTGCCTACGATACCATCATTCAGGCAATGAGCGGGATAATGATGGAAACAGGATACCCTGATGCTCCGCCAGTGCGCGTTGGTACCTCTCTTGCGGATCTATGTGGCGGTGTTTATTTATTCAGTGGAATAGTGAGTGCACTTTATGGCCGCGAAAAGAGCCAGAGAGGTGCGCATGTCGATATAGCGATGTTTGATGCCACTCTGAGTTTTCTGGAGCACGGACTGATGGCATATATCGCGACTGGGAAGTCACCACAACGTCTGGGAAATCGCCATCCCTACATGGCACCTTTTGATGTTTTCGATACTCAGGATAAGCCGATTACGATTTGTTGTGGTAATGACAAGCTTTTTTTCTGCGTTATGTCAGGCACTGGATCTGACGGAGCTGGTTGATGATCCCCGATTTATCAGCAATATTTTACGCGTACAAAACCAGGCTATTCTTAAACAATATATTGAGCGGACGTTAAAAACGCAGGCAGCTGAAGTTTGGTTAGCCAGAATACATGAAGTTGGTGTGCCTGTCGCGCCGTTATTAAGTGTGGCTGAGGCCATTAATTTACCACAAACTCAGGCAAGAAATATGTTGATTGAAGCCGGGGGAATAATGATGCCGGGTAATCCGATAAAAATTAGCGGCTGTGCGGACCCGCATGTTATGCCGGGAGCGGCAACGCTCGACCAGCATGGGGAACAAATTCGCCGAGAGTTCTCATCATAAATGTAAGATGTGCTGGTAAATAGCTCCCACATTTGAACATTGTGGGAGCCGCTATTTAGTCATTTTGCTGACAGAAAGCAGTAATCTCCTGGTCCAGCTCTGCAATGTGTTCTTTTACAGAGTTCAGCAACTGAAGAATTTCAGGCTTACTGTCATCTGAAACAGGTGTTATTTCTAACTGATGGCTAATATTAATCAACTTTTGCAAATTCAGGATGTTAGCCGCACCGTGGATGCGATGAATACACTGATGGAAAGTTCTGTTATCGCCAGCTTCTAGTGCATGAAACGCAGCGGGTAGATCTTTATGCGTTTCATGCTGGAAAGTCATGAGAATCTCCTGCATCAGTTGTAGATCGTTCGCCGTATTATTTTTTTCAGGGCCTCGATATCAAGGTGGCGATACTGAGGTGCAATATGCGCAACTCTGGTGTAACTGACTTAAATGTGTTTTTCAGTACATCCAGAGTCAACGGTTTGAACAAACATAAGTTCATGCCGCAATTTAACCCTTTTTCACGTTCGTTAGCCTGTGCGTTGGCTGTAAGCCCCCAGATGGGTAAGGAAGAATTTTGCTCACGAGTTTGCGAGTCAACTCAAAACCATCCATATTCGGCATATTTACGTCAGTAATAAGCAGATCATAATGTTGCATACTGATTTTGTGTAGCGCTTGCACACCATCAGTGGCTTCATCAACATCATATCCTAATAGATTTAGCTGGCGTTTGAGTAATAGCCTGTTGGTCGGATGATCATCCGCGATTAATATGCTCAACTTTTCAGGTAGTGTGATAGGTTGTTCTGCTTTTGTCTCTATAGCCGCCACTTGTTGGGTAATTTCTACCGGGATTGTGATCGTAAATATCGTTCCTATGCCTGGATGACTTTCTAATGACAAATCGCCCTGCATGTTTTTATTAATTCTTTGCAGATCATTAAGCCTAAACCAGAACCTGTTTGCTGACGACCTGCACTTGTTTGGCTATAGCGTTTAAACAGTTGTTGTTGTTCTTCCTGCGATAATCCACTTCCAGAATCCATAATCGTCATTTTGATAACAGCGTGGTTGTCATCAATGTGACCCGAGGGAGGTCGTAATTTTTACTGCTCCTCGGTAGTAAATTTGAGAGCATTACTCAGTAAATTAGATAAGACCTGCTTAAACGCCTGAGGGTCGATCTTAACAGGTAGCGTTCAGGAAACGTACTGCTGCAACTTAATGCGATGGATTTGCTTGCAGCAATCGCACCGAAAGAGTGACAAGTGTTCTGGACTAAAGTAGGGATATCGACCCATTGTGGTTGAAGTTGATAGTTACCCGACTCAATTTTGTAGACATCAAGGATTTCACCAATTAAGCCGAGGAGTGATTGTCCGGTGGCGTAGGCAAGTGAAATCGCCTCCACCCGTTGCTCCTTGCTAAGACCAGAACCCGACAGAAGTTCCAGGAAGCCCATAATGGAGCTTATTGGTGTTCTTATTTCGTGACTCATTGTTGCCAGAAACTGACTTTTTGCGACAGTTGCATTGATCGCTTTATTTCTCTCTACTTCGAGTGCATGAATTAAATCACGCGTCTCGGTAATATCTTGCCAACCACAAATATAAACAGCATGTTCGCTTTGCTGGCAGATTGCATAATGTATGCCAGTGATTAATGCATCTTTTCTCGATGCCATTATCAATTTCAAATACCTGTGTGTATATTGTTCGATTTTCTTTCGTTTCTGCTGTGACTTCATGCGCATTAGAAAAAACATCTTTAAAGGGTGAGTCACTGTTTTCTAATGGTAACATTGCATTTTTGTAGTAATCCGCAGTGAAATAATGTTCAAAAGCACTATTATGACTAATGACATTACCTTGCCAGTTTACAACATAAGTTGGATTCGGTAAGGAATCCGAGAGTGCTTTTCGGAATGATATTTGGTTTTCTAAATCACCCTGAATGACTTTACGACGACGAACTGAGCGTAACAGGTAGAATCCCCATAAAAGGCTACTGCCAACTAATAAAACGGATAATGTCGTGACAATATAAAATTGCTCGCTATAGAGGTCCCATGTGTCAATGGTCACATTGGGCATTTTAATCCATTTTTCCGTCAGGCGCAGAACTTCGCTTGGGGAATTGCATTCAGTGCTTTATTAATAATATCCTTAAGTTCGGTTCTCCGCGAGGAAAAGCGAACGAAAGTGATGCATTCTGAACGCCGGGAATAAGAAAATGATAAAGTTCATTAGGATAGTAATGGTCGATCATGTAACGCGAATTTAACTGTGTCGCGACCAGAGCATCAAGTTCACCTTCCTTGACCTTGTGAAATGCAGCGCTGGCGTTATCGACTTTTATCCACTCTACCTCCGGATACATCTCTTTTAATTGCGAATGAAGCTCATAATAATATGGAATGGCAACTTTCATTCCTTTTTTAATGTTTGTTCACTGTCAGGCGCTTTTTGCATGACAAAAACGTAAGGCGTTGTTATGAAAGCTTCAGCAAATGAAACATTATTTTCTCGATCTTCACTATAAATAGCGGCGGGCAATATATCCCATCCACCGGGGTTAAGCTGTGTCCCAGCATGAATATTGTGTGAAACGGTGATCGGAGAAAAATTTAAACCTGTTTGCAAGGTAATAATATTAAGAATATCACCCATCACGCCCCGAACTGAGCCAGTTTCATCTGTCATAGAATAGGGTGGCGAGTAAGGATTTTCTAGCACCTTTAAATCGGGATGCTGCTTAATCCACTGTTTTTCATGTTCAGTGAGTTCTAATGGTTTGTTCAGAAAGGCCAGGTTTCCTGTATCAAGCCAATTTTGTGATACTTCATAGCGAACTTCATTTGTTAAAGCATCAACAAATCGATTGAGTACTTCATTAAGAACGATTGAATCTTTTCTGGTTAATAAAAAGTTATATTGACGCGGTGAGTTATAATACTTCACTACATTTAAGGAGTGAGTAAAATAACGGGAAATCATACTGCTGGTAATGATGTTACTACCAATAAAGTAATCATTCTGTCCGGCTGAGACGGATGCTAATGCCTGATATAAATTTGTAAAAGAGATAATTGTTGCTTTTGGAAATGATTGATGAATTACCTCGTCTGGGGGATAATGTGCTACTCGAGCAATATTTACTGGTTTTGATGAGGTAAGCGGTCGCATTGAATCGTGAAGGGTAGTGACCAACGCAGGAAAGGTAATTATCAGAGGATTAGTTGCAGCAATGTCATCATTAAGAGGCGGCGAAGCAACTAAATGTGATAACACTATATCAACTTCACCGTCTTCCAGCGCGTCCATTGCTTTTTGATGATCTGCGTATTCCCGGAGTGTTAATTTGATATTTAACGCTCTTTTTAAAAGATTTAAATAATCAGCATTAATACCACGAATCCGTTGCTGCGAATCGGTATGCAACAACGTAGCTGTTTGGGACTTGTGTACTGCAATCACAAGATTTTTTTTGCTCGCGAGCCAACGTAATTCCTTGTTGCTCAGACGTAGTGGATCAAGTGTGACACGGTTGTTACTACTGATGCCACGATATTCGATGTAATCTCCGTCTGCGAAACTTATGGTCGACCAAAGACCACAACAGAGAAGAAAAATATAGGGTAAAAAACTTCATGTGGTTAGCCGATTTTGTTACGTTGTGCGAATGTAAAGATCCATCAGTGATTTGCATTCTAATTTTTCCATCAAGCGACTTTTTATACGTGCTGACAGTTTTGTTGCTGATGAACATTTTTTCAGCAATGTCATTATTATCCTTGCCATCAAGAATATACCGCATGACACTAATTTCTTTGTTTCGATAAGAGTCGAGTTTTTGCTGGTCGGACGTTAAACTTCCAACAAACCGGTTGAGAGAGAAAGGGAAATAGCAGTAGCCATTTTTTGCAGCTTCAATAGCCGCAATGATATTGTTCATGCCTTCTTTTTTACTCACGAAACCATTAGCGCCAGCATCAGCACAATGTTTCCCGTAAAAATGGTCATTTTTAGCGGAGACGATAATAATAATTCCGCTATATTGGCGCTTCCTCAGCGTTTCTAACACCTGGATACCGTTAACTCCGGGGATATCGACATCAATGATGACGATATCAGGCTTAAAGTGTTTCCACCCGCTGAACGGCACTTCCGCCTTCAGTCAACTCTGCTAAGATTTCAATATCGTTTTTGATCAATAAATTACGAATTGCTGCGATAGCAAGAGGATGGTCATCAATAATTATTGCGTTCATAGATTATTCCCTTTGCAATGAAGCATTTCCCTTCTCCCTGTAGTAATACAGACATAAGGCATCATCTCATTTTCTCAAAAAAAATAAGAAAATTTGAGCTTCCTTTAAGATAATTCGACAAGTATACCATATAAATAGTCGGCATATATGAAATGTCAACAATAAAATCAGGGATTGTACCGATGATTTATAGTTTCACATTAGCACTATAAGTCTTCTCACTAATCCTACAGGCGTAAGAATTGTATTGCAAAAGCCACGGTTTAGTCCTCTGTTGTTTTTTTTGCACCTCATTTAAATTAGGCCTCCAACGTTCCTGGGATAATGTGCAACACATGCACTGTGTTTGATATGAAGAATGAATTCTCTTTTCATTCAATTCATAAATTTCATCTATGCGAAATGAGAGATAAAAAGTGGAACAGATTAATTCAAATAAAAACATTCTGACAGAAAAAAATATTTTGCTTTGTTAGCGGTAGTTTTATTTATTGCGTTTTCAGGTGCCTATGCCTATTCGTCAATGGAATTAGAAGACATGATTAGTACAGATGACGCCTATGTCACGGGAAATGCAGATCCAATTTCTGCACAAGCTTCAGGCAGCGTCACTGTCGTTAATCATAAAGATACGAACTACGTTCGACAGGGTGACATTTTAGTCTCACTGGATAAGACTGATGCCACTATCGCACTCAATAAAGCTAAAAATAATCTGGCCAATATTGTTCGGCAAACGAATAAACTGTACTTACAGGATAAACAATACAGTGCCGAAGTCGCTTCAGCTCGTATTCAGTATCAACAATCTTTAGAAGATTATAACCGTCGTGTACCTTTAGCGAAGCAGGGGGTTATTTCAAAAGAAACGCTGGAGCATACCAAAGATACGTTAATAAGTAGCAAAGCGGCATTGAATGCTGCTATTCAGGCTTATAAAGCGAATAAAGCTTTAGTAATGAACACACCATTAAACCGTCAGCCACAAGTCGTTGAAGCGGCGGATGCAACCAAAGAAGCCTTTGGTTGGCGCTTAAACGTACGGATATTAAGAGTCCGGTTACCGGCTATATTGCCCAGCGAAGTGTTCAGGTCGGCGAAACAGTGAGTCCCGGACAATCGTTAATGGCTGTCGTACCGGCACGTCAAATGTGGGTTAATGCCAACTTTAAAGAAACACAACTCACGGATGTGCGGATTGGTCAATCGGTCAATATTATTAGCGATCTTTATGGTGAAAATGTTGTGTTTCATGGTCGGGTGACAGGGATCAATATGGGAACCGGCAATGCGTTCTCCTTATTACCTGCACAAAATGCGACAGGGAATTGATCAAAATCGTTCAGCGTGTACCGGTTGAGGTTTCTCTTGATCCAAAAGAACTCATGGAACATCCCTTGCGCATTGGTTTATCGATGACTGCAACTATTGATACCAGGAACGAAGACATTGCCGATATGCCCGATCTGGCTTCAACCGTGACGTCCATGCCTGCTTATACCAGTAAGGCTTTAATTATCGATACCAGTCCGATAGAAAAAGAAATTAGCAACATTATTTCGCATAATGGACAACTTTAATGGCAATCACTAAATCAACTCCGGCACCATTAACCGGTGGGACGTTATGGTGCGTTACTATTGCATTGTCATTAGCGACGTTTATGCAAATGTTGGATTCCACTATTTCTAACGTCGCAATACCGACAATATCTGGCTTTCTGGGAGCATCAACAGACGAAGGCACCTGGGTTATCACTTCGTTTGGCGTAGCAAATGCCATTGCGATCCCTGTTACCGACAGGCTGGCACAAAGAATAGGCGAATTAAGGTTATTTTTACTTTCAGTCACTTTTTTTCGCTGTCTTCCTTAATGTGTAGTTTATCGACCAATCTTGATGTGCTGATATTTTTAGAGTCGTTCAGGGATTAATGGCGGGGCCGTTAATTCCACTGTCACAGAGTTTATTATTAAGGAATTATCCACCAGAAAAAAGAACATTTGCTCTGGCATTATGGTCTATGACCGTGATTATCGCGCCGATATGTGGGCCGATATTGGGCGGTTATATTTGTGATAACTTTAGCTGGGGTTGGATATTTTTAATCAATGTCCCTATGGGGATTATCGTCCTGACATTATGCTTAACCTTACTTAAAGGACGAGAAACTGAGACTTCACCGGTCAAAATGAATCTACCAGACTGACCCTGTTAGTGCTCGGTGTTGGTGGCTTGCAAATTATGCTTGATAAAGGGCGCGATCTGGATTGGTTCAACTCGAGTACAATAATAATATTAACAGTAGTATCAGTTATTTCTCTGATCTCTTTAGTCATTTGGGAGTCGACCTCAGAGAACCCGATTCTTGATCTCAGTTTGTTTAAGTCCCGTAATTTCACCATTGGTATTGTGAGTATCACATGCGCGTATTTATTTTACTCTGGAGCGATCGTCCTTATGCCGCAGTTACTCCAGGAAACGATGGGGTATAATGCGATATGGGCCGGACTTGCCTATGCGCCCATCGGTATCATGCCGCTATTAATATCACCTTTGATAGGGCGTTATGGCAACAAAATAGATATGCGGTTGTTGGTGACATTTAGTTTTTTGATGTATGCGGTTTGCTATTACTGGCGTTCTGTGACATTTATGCCAACGATTGATTTTACAGGCATCATTTTGCCACAGTTTTTCCAGGGATTGCCGTTGCCTGTTTTCTTTTTACCCTTAACAACGATTTCGTTTTCAGGCTTGCCAGATAATAAATTTGCCAATGCCTCGAGTATGAGTAATTTTTTTTTCGCACCTTGTCAGGATCAGTTGGTACGTCGTTGACAATGACACTGTGGGGACGCCGCGAATCGTTACACCATAGTCAGTTGACAGCAACCATCGATCAATTTAACCCCGTGTTTAATTCATCGTCACAAATTATGGATAAATACTATGGTTCGCTTTCAGGAGTTCTTAATGAAATTAATAATGAAATAACCCAGCAGTCACTTTCTATTTCTGCAAATGAGATTTTCCGTATGGCGGCTATTGCTTTTATCTTACTTACGGTTTTGGTTTGGTTTGCGAAACCGCCGTTTACAGCGAAAGGCGTTGGGTGATGGTAAAAGCAAGGGGTTATAGCGGGTAAGACCGGGGATCTTAAGTCTGCGCCATCGGCAGCATCGCTCACCCAGGGAAAGGATGGCGATGCTGCGTTGAAACGTTATGAACGGCCTTTTGCCAGATATTGCTCCATCTCTTCTTCCGGCACCATTCCACCTCCCGTCGCCCACACCAGATGAGTGGCATTACGCAGTTGTTCTGCGCTGAAACCGTGCATCTGTTGGTAACTTACTGATGCGCACACGCGCTGAGGCCCGGCCATACCCGCCAGTGCCGATGGTTCAAGACGAATACCTTCTTCCTGCGCCAGCCAGCCAAGCATGTCATACATGGTTTGATCGCTAAGGGTATAAAAAGCCATCCAGCAGACGCTCCATCGCCCGCCCGACAAAGCCTGATGCGCGACCAACTGCAAGGCCATCCGCTGCGGTAAGGTTGTCGATACCAATATCCTGAACAGAAATCTGATCGTGTAATCCTGTATGGACGCCTAACAACATACAAGGGGAGTGCGTTGGTTCGGCAAAAAGCAGTGAACATGATCGCCAAACGCCAGTTTAAGTCCGAATGCGACGCCACCAGGACCACCACCAACACCACACGGCAGATAGACAAACAGAGGGTTATCAGCATCGACGATACGACCTTGCTGGGCAAATTGCGCTTTAAGACGCTGGCCAGCGACGGAATACCCAAGGAACAACGTGCGGGAATTCTCGTCATCAATAAAGAAACAGTTCGGGTCAGACTGCGCTGCTTTACGTCCTTCCTCGACGGCAACACCATAATCTTGCTCATATTCCACGACCGTAACGCCATGGCTGCGCAGTTTCGCTTTTTTCCACGCCCGGGCATCAGCAGACATATGCACTGTCACCTTAAAGCCAATGCGGGCGCTCATAATGCCGATTGATAACCCCAGATTTCCGGTTGAGCCCACAGCAATGCTGTATTGACTAAAGAACTGTTTAAACTCCGGGGAAAGCAGTTTGCTGTAGTCATCTTCAAGCGTCAGCAACCCCGCTTCCAGAGCCAGTTTTTCTGCATGTGCCAGGACTTCATAAATCCCGCCGCGTGCTTTTATGGAGCCGGAAATGGGCAAATGGCTATCTTTTTTTTCAGTAGCAGTTGCCCGCTGATCGGTTGTTGATATTCCTTTTCCAGCCGTTTTGCATAGCCGGAATGGCAACCAGTTCTGATTCAATAATCCCCCCCAGTAGCAGCAGTTTCAGGAAATGCTTTTGCCAGATAGGGTGCAAAACGAGACAGGCGCGCATGGGCGTCCTGAACATCCTGTTCGGTCAGGCCAACATAAGGTAAACCTTCAGCCAATGAGGTCGTGCCAGGATTAAACCAGGTGGTTTCTTTAAGAGCAACCAGATCCTTGACCAACGGATACTGGGCGATGAGCGAGTTCATTTTAGCGTTTTCCATAGTACGTCTCTTTGCGCTTAGATGATAAATGACAGCAGGAATGTGCCCGCCAGAGCGATGACTGAAGCGATAAATGTCGCTGTCGTATAGTATTTAAATGTTTCATTGAGCGTAGCGCCGCAATATTGCTTCACCAGCCAGAAAAGCGAGTCCGTAACGATCGTGCAGCCAATCGCACCTGAACCGATAGCAATCGCAATAATTTCCGGGCTGATGTCGGGATACAGCGGCAGCATGGGTGCAACAATTGCCGTTGCCCCCATCATTGCCACCGTAGCGGAGCCCACTGCAGCATGCAGAATAAGTGCCAACAACCAGGCCAGAAGAATCGGGTGCATATGCATATTGAGAGAATAACTGCCAGCGTATCAGCGAGACTGCTGCTTTTTAAAATGGCGTTGAATGCGCCTCCGGCCCCGATAATCAGCAAAATATTAGCAATAGAACCGAAGCCATTTTCCGTATGTGTGAGCATCGTCCCCATGCTCATATGCTGGCGTATACCCAACACATAATAGGCGACAAACACGGCGATAAACATGGCAGTAATAGGGTTGCCAATAAACTCAAGCAAGGTATACAAACCACTCTCACGCGCCATATTCAATTCGGCAATCGTTTTAACCAACATCAGCGCAATGGGTAGCAGTATGGTGAATAACGTTGCGCCTAATGACGGTAGTGTTTTTTCATCGCGAACTTTGAGATCGGCAAACTCTGTGGGTACAGGTTTAAAGGGCAGTCGTTGACCCAGAAATTTAAGGAAAAGTGGGCCACCGATCAGTGATGCCATCAGCCCAACCAGCAAACCGTAGACGATCACCGAACCGATATCTGCGCCAAGCTTATTGGCAACATATAAAGCAGCCGGATGTGGGGGAACCACGCAGTGCACTGCCATCAATGCGGTACACAGCGGAATGGCCAGCTTTAACAATGAGGTATTGGTTTTTTTTGCAATTGAAAAAGCCAGAGGAATCAATAGCACGACGCCCACTTCAACAAACAGCGTGATGCCGCAAATCAGGCCAACCAGCACCATAATGACATCAGCTGAAAGCCAGCGACAGCGTTGAAGTGTCAGACCAATTCTTTCTGCGGCCCCGGATACTTCCATCATTTTTCCCAGTATCGTGCCCAAGGCCGATAACCGCAGCAAGGAACCCCAGCGTTCCGCCAATTCCACTTTCAATAGCATTTACCATATCCAGTGGTCCCATACCCATCATCGTTCCCACGAAGAAGCTTGGCCAGCAACAGCGCCAGAAACGGGTGGAATTTGAACTTCACGATGGTCAGTACAATTAACACGATGCTGATAAGCAGCGTGCTCACAACCCAGATTTGAGAGTGCATATCTCACCTTCCCCTGTGATTAACCTGATGATATTGGACAAAAAAACAACGCAGGCTGACAAACGATAAAATTTGCCTTTCACGTGAGCTAAATTGCATCAAGGGAGTGATTTACATCTAAAAATGAAGGTGAATTGAGATATGGTTTCACTTTAGTTCACCTTGCAGCTGAAATTTTGCCGCTATTTTTTTACACTTAAGAGAAAATGAGGTGATTATGGAACCCCTTCGTGAAATAAGAAATCGACTGCTTAACGGCTGGCAACTATCAAAACTGCATACTTTTGAAGTGGCTGCCAGGCATCAGTCCTTCGCCCTTGCGGCAGAGGAATTGTCGCTGAGCCCCAGTGCGGTAAGTCACCGTATCAATCATCTGGAAGAAGAATTAGGTATTCAGTTGTTTGTTCGTTCCCATCGCAAAGTGGAATTAACGCACGAGGGGAAACGCGTTTATTGGGCGCTAAAATCGTCGCTGGATACCCTGAACCAGGAAATTCTTGATATCAAAAATCAGGAATTATCGGGAACGTTAACGCTGTATTCCCGGGCCCTCTATCGCCCAATGCTGGTTGGTGCCCGCATTAGGTGACTTTACACGCCGATATCCGTCTATTTCGCTCACCGTGCTCACTGGTAATGACAACGTCAATTTGCAACGTGCCGGAATCGATTTGGCGATCTACTTTGATGATGCGCCGTCAGCGCAATTGGCTCATCACTTTCTGATGGATGAAGAAATCTTGCCTGTATGTAGCCCGGAATACGCTCAAAGACATGCTTTAACCAACCAGGTAATTAACCTGCGCCACTGTTCGTTGCTCCATGACAGACAGGCATGGAGCAACGACTCCGGTACGGATGAATGGCATAGTTGGGCGCAACATTATGCGGTTAATTTGCCGACATCTTCTGGGATTGGCTTTGATCGTTCTGATTTAGCTGTTATCGCTGCGATGAATCATATTGGGGTAGCGATGGGAAGAAAACGCCTGGTACAAAAAAGGCTTGCCAGTGGTGAGCTCGTCGCGCCGTTTGGCGATATGACGGTGAAATGCCATCAGCATTATTACATCACCACATTACCGGGCAGGCAGTGGCCAAAAATTGAGGCATTTATTACTTGGTTAAGAGAACAGGTAAAAACCACTTCATAATGAATAAGACCACGAGTTCCTGGTGTGCCTTATTCGGCACTGCTAGTGCGAATTTAATAATTTACGGTTTTTATGTGGTTTTAGGGATAAACACAAGGATGGTGTCCCCTGCAGGAATCGAACCTGCAATTAGCCCTTAGGAGGGGCTCGTTATATCCATTTAACTAAGAGGACAATGCCGCATGAGTATACCCGCTAATGGACTGCGGGGTAAGTACACTGCCGCTCGATTGCTTAAACCCTCGCCATTTATGCCGGGTTTTTATCGTTTTTCTTAATGTTTTCCGCACGTTCTGCTTTTGGCGTGCTTCTGCTTTGCGCTTGTTGCTCATGTCGTTACGAATCTGCGCATGACTCATTAACGCGAAGATAAAGGTGCCGCCGCAGATGTTCCCCGCTAAAGTAGGTAGTGCGAAGGGCCAGATGAAATCGCTCCAGTGCAGCGTGCCGTTAAACACCAGATAGAGGATTTCAACAGAACCGACAACGATGTGGGTGGTGTCACCCAGGCAATAAGCCAGGTCATCAATATAATCACCACAATCTTTGCCGCACCCGCTGCAGGAAACATCCATACCATAGTGGCGATCAGCCAGCCGGAAATGATCGCGTTGGCAAACATCTCGCTGGGGGTGTTCTTCATCACATCCATGCCGATTTTGACAAATGCATCGCGAGTTTCTTCATTGAAGATTGGCATATATTCAAATGCCCACGCCGCAATACCTGTCCCGAGAATATTACCCAGCAGCACGACGCCCCATAACCGCATAAGTAAGCCAACGTTGCTCATTGTCGGTTTTTGCATGACGGGTAGTACCGCAGTCACGGTGTTTTCGGTAAATAATTGCTGGCGGGCCATAATGACGATAATAAAACCAAAGGTATAACCGAGATTCTCCAGCAAGAAGCTGCCCGGCACACCTTCCAGTTCGACATGAAATATCCCTTTTGCCAGTAATGAAGCGCCCATCGACAGACCCGCCGCAATGGCTGACCACAGTAGTGCCATTGCGTCGCGTTCCAGCTCTTTTTCACCATCCTGGCGGATATGCTCATGAATTGCCATCGCCCGGGAGGGGAGTCGATCTTCATCTATTTCTATTTTTTTGCCGCGCTCTTTTTCTTCGCTCTCAACTTCAATTTCGTCGCTGTGTTGATCAATTTTGTCGTTGTCCATGGTCTCTTCTCTTGAATTAGCACGTATAGCTAAAGCGTAGCGGCTTTTTTGCTCGCAACTGGCGGGAGTTACTCTGAAAATGTAGAAAAGGCCGCGTTTGCCTTTTTCTGTTTCTATAGAATCAAGTAGCCTACAGGGCGGCGATTACCAGGCTATGATCAAATCAGCAAATCAGGGCGTCTGGACATCAGTTGACGTGCTGTTACAATCGCCCACACCTAAACAGGCGGATACGGTATCGTTCCGTCATGGATGGCAAACTGCATAAGCCATAAAAAAACAGGGAGACATTTATGAAGCTTCGCCTGTCGGCGCTTGCTCTGGGAACTACGCTTCTGGTGGGGTGTGCGAGTTCCGGTACAGATCAGCAAGGGCGTTCTGACCCGTTAGAAGGGTTCAACCGCACCATGTACAACTTCAACTTCAATGTATTAGACCCGTATATTGTTCGACCGGTCGCTGTCGCCCTGGCGTGATTATGTTCCGCAACCGGCGCGTAACGGTTTGAGCAACTTTACTGGCAACCTTGAAGAACCTGCGGTGATGGTTAACTACTTTTTGCAGGGCGACCCTTATCAGGGGATGGTCCACTTTACCCGCTTTTTCCTGAACACCATTTTGGGGATGGGCGGCTTTATTGATGTTGCAGGGATGGCGAACCCGAAACTGCAACGGACTGAACCTCACCGCTTCGGTAGTACGCTTGGTCATTATGGTGTGGGTTATGGGCCATACGTTCAGTTACCGTTCTACGGTAGCTTCACGCTGCGTGATGACGGTGGTGATATGGCGGATGGTCTTTACCCGGTTCTTTCCTGGCTGACCTGGCCGATGTCTGTGGGTAAATGGACGCTTGAAGGGATAGAAACTCGTGCGCAGTTGTTGGATTCCGACGGTCTGCTGCGTCAGTCGTCCGATCCTTATATTATGGTGCGCGAAGCGTACTTCCAGCGTCATGATTTCATCGCTAATGGCGGCGAACTCAAACCGCAGGAAAATCCGAACGCGCAAGCGATTCAGGATGATTTAAAAGATATCGATTCTGAATAAGAAACAAATAAAAAAGGTGAGTCACAAAACTCACCTTTTTTGTTGTTATCCCTCAATTACCACAAGTAAAAGGAGATAAACCGACAATGACCTAGACGTAATTATGTAAAATACTGATGTTCGTCATTGTCTGTTTCCGATATTCAGACGTTGAAAAATCAAAAAAACTGGACAATTTTAATTATCATCAAAATTAACACCCAATGCAGATAGTTGATTAATTTCATTTTGATATTTAGCCTGGCGATTTTGAAGCCTTTTTTCAACTTTATCTTCGATTTCCTTAAAGTGGTCATATTTATTTTGAGAAAGGTCAACTTCGTTATCGACTAAAGTAGAAATTATTTCTTTTACATTATCGCGTCTAAATTTTGCATCGTCCACTTGAAAATTATATCTTATTGCTCGACCTAAACGTTTAAAAACTTCGTTTGGCTCTCTCAGTCTTTCCCCGTTGAGCTCGTTTACAACCTGATGATCGGAACCTGTTGCAAATGATTCTGCCATGATAGCTTTACTGCTTTCAAACCACGCTGAAGCACTCCTGGCTGTTTTCACTACAATATTGGGTGAGACTATCACCATTAATACGAATTCCTCTCTTTGAATGTGGTAGTCGTCCTGATCGTAGTAACCGAGAGATAAGTAATCATTTCCGTTTTTATTTTTAATTACAATAGCGAGAGAATCGCCTTTTTTATCTTTACCGTACCAGGTAAATAAGTCCGTTGGTTCGCTTTTCCCATTCTCATCAAATTCCGTTATCGTATGTCTGAGTTTTTGTGATATCTTATTGAAGATAAAATCAGGATCTCCATCATATATTTCTTTTAATGCGCTGAAGATCATTTCCTTGTTATTGATATCATGAGTATTCTCTACTACATTTTCATGGATGATAGTTTGGCCGACTTTTTTGTTTTCATCGTTCGTAGGTGATTTTATTGGTTCTTGATTATAGATACCACTAGTAATATCGGCTGTATCATTGGAGTCAATAGCACCCTCATTACCACTAACAACGATACTACCATCAGTAAAGTCAGCATTATTTATATCATCATGAGTCTTCTCAACTATGTTGTCATTAATGATAGCACGGACGAGTTCTTTGTCTTTATAGCTCGCAAGTAATTTTATTGTTTCTTGGTTATCGATACCAATAGTAATATAGTCTGTATCATTGGAGCCAATATCAATATAAGTAACTGAGGAATTATTAATATTAAATCTATCAGGATTGTCGTTTCCTCGTATGGCGTTTTTTATAAGCGCAAGTAGATGTTTAACACAGGTGCTTATTCCTTGCTTACCATTAAAAAGGTTTTTGAGCTCTTGTACTAATATATTAACTTCATCATTGTTATTTTCATTGATGGATTCTGTGTAAGCTGCGCTGGTATTGTTGATTGAAATAGATGGTAGCATGATTTTATTCCATGTTGATTGATTTGTTACAAATATATATTACCTGATAAAATAGACTATCAAAAAACGCTCATTTATTTAGACCCTATCTTTAATTTGAGTGTATGAGCGCACAATATGGGGTGGTTTGAGTATCCTGGAAATTCAGAAAAGTAAACTCTTTGAGAAAGACGAGCAGAACGCCTGAAAATAAGCCTTTCCTTCAGGTTTGTCTGTGGATACCACTTAATGATTTGAAAGGGCAAGCTACCATCAGGCTGTTTGCAAAACTCAGGAGGCAAGCAATGAGGAAACAACTTTCGTTGAAGTGTGGGAGTTAAAGTCACCTGCATAGCAGGTGACTTTATAGTGCGAACGCGTTATCAGAACGCGTAGTTAAAGTTAGTACCGAACAGCCAGGCTTTTTACCTTCAGACTCGAACTGGTATGGGCCTTCGTTAATTTTCACGCTCTGACCGTGCATATAAGAAACACCAACATCGACTGAAGCATCTTTATTAAATGCGTAAGTCGTACCTGCACTCAGCCAGAAACGGTCCGGTCCGGAATGGAGATAGAACGATTCTGTGCCGGAACTGGGCTGTCATCAAAGGCGATACCGGTACGGAAGGTCCAGTTATCATCGTAGTAATAAGTGGTTCCCAACGCGATGCGGTAAGCATCTTTAAAGCCTTCATGTTTCTGGAACAGCGTGTCGCCACTCGTTGAGGTCGCTTTCAGCTGCTGGAACTGACTCCAGCTGGTGTAAGCCAGGCTATAGTGAATCGCCCACTGCGGATCAACACGGTTATAACCCGACACTTCCCACATTTCAGGCAGGTTCAGCGTCAGATAACCCGATTGCGTTGCGCCACCTGTCGCGGTAGGAATTGGCAAAACCGTAGTTATTAAAAGCCGGGTTAAGATCGCTGCTGTAGTTACCCTTGAAGTCAATTTTCACTTCAGAGCGGTAGGTCAATGCGTAGCGGTTGTTTTTATCCAGTTCGTACAGGATCCCGGCGTTCCAGCCAAAGCCCCACTGGTTACCGTTCAGGTGAGCGATTTTGGTATTACTGTCGATGCCGTTGGCGGTAGCTGCTAATGCTTGCCCCTGAGGAGTCTGCCTGGCAGGAGATTGCATAATCTGACCAGCAACCAGCTGCCCCAGATCGCCTGCGAAACGTTCAATTTTCGCGCGAGCGTAGACGGCGTTGAAACCAAGACCAAAGCTCCATGCATTATTTAAGCGATACGCACCGCTTAAGTTCAGGTTCATTGTTTCAAGGTCGGTTGTACCCCCGACAGAGCCGCCTGCATAAGTATCGTTAAACTCTGTTGCCAGGCCATAGTTAGAGGTAATAGAAGCGCCCCAACCAAATTGGTCGTTAATCGGTGCAACAAAGTGCATGTTCGGAACCCATGCCGTAGGCGCGATGTTATCGGCTTTCAGGCTACGGCCAGATGGAGACGTTCCGCTGATATTTACATCCGGATCAATATAAACCGCACCCGCAGAAAATGTCGGGCGGTCAAACATGGTAATCAATGCGGGGTTACGGCTAACGTTACCTGCATCATCGGCAATTGCGCCTTCCCTGAATAAGCCCGGCCCAGGCCAGAGGAAGAAAATTCGTTTAACTGAAAGCCTGCCGACCAGGCCTGGGTGGAGATAAGTGCCACTGCGACTGCGAGAGCAGACTTTGTAAACAGGGTTTTCTGGCTCATGACCATAACCTCAATGATTTATTTTTATACAAACTATGTTACGTGCTGTAACAGGAGCGCGAAGTGTAGGGTCTGAGGTACATCTTAGAAATCAGACCAGTGGCGAGAGTATAGGTCGGACCAGCTGGAATGTTGCAAGTATGTTTCTATCTTTTTTTCAAATATGATCTAAGAAACGCGATCCAGCTGGCAAAATTTGGAGGTGGCGCACTCATGGATTCGGGTGAATTTTGTTTTAGATCATTTTTAAGTGTGATTTCGGTCACTTATCCGATTTTGCAGAATTAACAACTGGAGCAGCACTTTCCGGAAGCGTAAAATATCCACAACGTTTATCTGGCACCTTGGGTGCACATACAGAGGAAATCAACGATGAGTAAATGTAGTGCTGATGAAACCCCGGTTTGCTGCTGTATGGATGTTGGCACCATTATGGACAACTCCGACTGCACCGCGTCTTACAGCCGCGTGTTTGCAAACCGCGCAGAAGCAGAACAAACGCTGGCGGCGCTGACTGAAAAAGCCCGTAGCGTGGAATCCGAACCGTGCAAAATCACCCCCGACTTTCACTGAAGAGTCTGACGGTGTACGCCTGGATATCGATTTCACTTTTGCCTGCGAAGCTGAAATGTTGATCTTCCAGCTGGGTCTGCGTTAATTCCTCTGGTACGTACGCCCCTGTCAGTTCCTGGCGGGGGCGTTTTTTTTCTCTTCTACTTTTCTCTCTGTGTCATAGCTCCCACTTTCCCTTTTCTCCACTTGGCTAAATGTAAAAAAATGGTTAAGACTATGATCAGGTCAGACCACTTTATTTATTATTTTACAGGGGAGTGTTATGGGTCAGGTTTTACCGCTGGTTACCCGCCGGGCGATCGTATCGCCATTGTTAGCGGTTTACGTACGCCTTTTGCCCGCCAGGCGACGGCTTTTCATGGCATTCCCGCGGTTGATTTAGGGAAGATGGTGGTAGGCGAATTGCTGGCACGCACCGAGATCCCCGCCGAAGTGATTGAACAACTGGTTTTTGGTCAGGTCGTACAAATGCCTGAAGCCCCCAACATTGCGCGTGAAATTGTTCTCGGTACCGGAATGAATGTGCATACCGATGCTTACAGCGTCAGCCGCGCTTGCGCTACCAGTTTCCAGGCGATTGCAAACGTCGCAGAAAGTCTGATGGCGGGAACTATTCGCGCGGGGATTGCCGGTGGGGCCGATTCTTCTTCCGTATTGCCCATTGGCGTCAGTAAAAAACTGGCGCGCGTGCTGGTTGATGTCAACAAAGCTCGAACCATGAGCCAGCGCCTGAAACTCTTCTCTCGCCTGCGTTTACGCGACTTAATGCCCGTACCGCCTGCGGTAGCAGAGTATTCTACCGGCTTGCGGATGGGGGACACCGCCGAACAAATGGCGAAAACCTACGGTATTACTCGCGAACAGCAAGATGCACTGGCGCACCGTTCGCATCAGCGTGCCGCTCAGGCGTGGTCAGACGGTAAACTCAAAGAAGAGGTGATGACTGCCTTTATCCCTCCTTATAAACAACCGCTTGTCGAAGACAACAATATTCGCGGTAATTCCTCTCTTGCTGATTACGCAAAGCTGCGTCCGGCGTTTGATCGTAAACACGGGACGGTAACGGCGGCGAACAGTACACCACTGACCGATGGCGCAGCGGCGGTGATCCTGATGACTGAATCCCGGGCGAAAGAATTAGGGCTGGTACCGCTGGGGTATCTGCGCAGCTACGCATTTACTGCGATAGATGTCTGGCAGGACATGTTGCTCGGCCCGGCCTGGTCAACGCCGCTGGCGCTGGAACGTGCCGGTTTGACAATGAGCGATCTGACATTGATCGATATGCACGAAGCCTTTGCAGCTCAGACACTGGCGAATATTCAGTTGCTGGGTAGCGAACGTTTTGCTCGTGATGTACTGGGGCGTGCACATGCCACTGGCGAAGTGGACGAGAGCAAATTTAACGTGCTTGGCGGTTCGATTGCTTACGGGCATCCCTTCGCAGCGACCGGCGCGCGGATGATTACCCAGACATTGCATGAACTTCGCCGTCGCGGCGGTGGATTTGGTTTAGTGACCGCCTGTGCTGCGGGTGGACTTGGCGCAGCAATGGTTGTGGAGGCGGAATAATGGAAATGGCATCAGCGTTTACTCTTAATGTTCGTCTGGACAACATTGCTATCATCACCATCGACGTACCGGGTGAGAAAATGAATACCCTGAAGGCGGAATTTGCCTCGCAGGTGCGCGCCATTATTAAGCAACTCCGTGAAAACAAAGAGTTGCGCGGCGTGGTGTTTATCTCCGCGAAACCAGACAACTTCATTGCTGGCGCAGACATCAACATGATCGGCAATTGCAAAACGGCGCAAGAAGCGGAAGTACTGGCGCGGCAGGGGCAACAGTTAATGGCGGAGATTCATGCTTTGCCCGTTCCGGTTATCGCGGCTATTCATGGCGCTTGCCTGGGCGGCGGGCTGGAGTTGGCGCTGGCGTGCCACGGTCGCGTGTGTACTGATGATGCTAAAACGGTGCTCGGTTTGCCTGAAGTACAACTTGGATTGTTACCCGGTTCAGGCGGCACCCAGCGTTTACCGCGCCTGATTGGCGTCAGCACCGCGCTGGAGATGATCCTCACGGGCAAGCAACTACGGGCAAAGCAGGCTTTAAAACTGGGGCTGGTGGATGACGTCGTTCCGCACTCCATATTGCTGGAAGCCGCTGTTGAGCTGGCAAAGCAGGATCGTCCATCTTCACGCCCTCTACCTGTACGCGAGCGTATTCTGGCGGGGCCGTTAGGTCGTGCGCTGCTGTTCAAAATGGTCGGCAAGAAAACAGAACACAAAACTCAAAGTAACTATCCGGCGACAGAACGCATCCTGGAGGTTGTCGAAACGGGATTAGCGCAGGGCACCAGTAGCGGCTATGACGCTGAAGCACGGGCGTTTGGAGAACTGGCGATGACGCCGCAATCGCAGGCGCTGCGCAATATCTTTTTTGCCAGTACGGAAGTGAAAAAAGATCCCGGCAGTGATGCGCCGCCTGCGCCATTAAACAGCGTGGGAATTTTAGGTGGTGGCTTGATGGGCGGCGGTATTGCTTACGTCACTGCTTGTAAAGCGGGGCTTCCGGTCAGAATTAAAGATATCAACCCGCAGGGCATAAATCATGCATTGAAGTACAGCTGGGATCAGTTGGAGGGCAAAGTTCGCCGTCGTCATCTCAAAGCCAGCGAACGTGACAAACAGCTGGCTTTAATCTCCGGAACGACGGACTATTGCGGCTTTGCCCATCGCGATCTGATTATTGAAGCGGTGTTTGAAAATCTCGAATTAAAACAACAGATGGTGGCGGAAGTGGAGCAAAATTGCGCTACTCATACCATCTTTGCTTCGAACACGTCATCTTTACCGATTGGCGATATCGCCGCTCACGCCGCGCGACCTGAGCAAGTTATTGGCCTGCATTTCTTCAGTCCGGTGGAAAAAATGCCGCTGGTGGAGATTATTCCTCATGCGAGTACATCGGCGCAAACCATCGCCACCACGGTAAAACTGGCGAAAAAACAGGGCAAAACGCCAATTGTCGTGCGTGACAAAGCCGGGTTTTACGTCAATCGCATTTTAGCGCCTTACATCAATGAAGCTATCCGCATGTTGACCGAAGGCGAGCGTATTGAGCATATCGATGCCGCGCTGGTGAAATTTGGTTTTCCGGTAGGCCCAATCCAACTTTTGGATGAGGTAGGAATCGACACCGGGACTAAAATTATGCCTGTACTGGAAGCTGCTTATGGAGAACGTTTTAGCGCGCCTGCAAATGTTGTTTCTTCAATTTTGAACGACGATCGCAAAGGCAGAAAAAATGGCCGGGGTTTCTATCTTTATGGTCAGAAAGGGCGTAAAAGCAAAAAACAGGTCGATCCCGCCATTTACCCGCTCATTGGCGCACAAGGGCAGGGGCGACTCTCCGCACCGCAGGTTGCTGAACGGTGTGTGATGTTGATGCTGAATGAAGCAGTACGTTGTCTGGACGAGCAGGTTACCCGTAGCGTACGTGACGGGGATATTGGCGCGGTATTTGGCATTGGTTTTCCGCCGTTTCTCGGTGGACCGTTCCGCTATATCGATTCTCTCGGCGCAGGCGAAGTGGTTGCAATAATGCAACGACTGGCCACGCAGTATGGTTCCCGTTTTACCCCTTGCGAGCGTTTAGTCGAGATGAGCAAGCGTGGGGAAAGTTTTTGGAAAACAACTGCAACTGACCTGCAATAAGAAGGTCAAAGCTATATGAATCCGCGCTGAATGGCGGAGTGTTGCTCAAAATGTAAACGCATATTGACTATACTTACGCCATTGAGGTAAAAAACAGCGTTTCATTCGGTGAATGGATAAGGCACAATGCCGGCCACCGTTTTCTTTCTCTGGTTTCAGATGAAAGAAAACGGGCGAATCTGGTTAACAAAAGCGGTGCAATATGCAAGTTTTTATCATGCGTCACGGCGACGCAGCCCTCGATGCCGCCAGTGATTCGGTTCGTCCTCTGACTACTAACGGTTGTGACGAATCTCGCCTGATGGCGAACTGGCTGAAAGGTCAAAACGTGGAAATCGAACGCGTTCTGGTGAGCCCGTTCCTGCGAGCCGAGCAAACACTTGAAGAAGTAGGGGATTGTCTGAACCTGCCTTCCAGTGCAGAAGTTCTGCCGGAGTTAACACCCTGCGGCGATGTTGGTCTGGTCAGTGCCTATTTGCAGGCGTTGACCAATGAAGGTGTTGCTTCGGTACTGGTGATCTCCCACTTACCCTTAGTCGGGTATCTGGTTGCCGAGTTATGTCCGGGCGAAACGCCGCCTATGTTTACCACGTCAGCGATTGCCAGCGTAACGCTTGATGAAAGCGGAAAAGGCCAATTCAACTGGCAAATGAGCCCTTGTAATTTGAAGATGGCAAAAGCAATTTAAGCAATCAATGCCCGGTTACGTGCGCGTACACCGGGCAGTTTCTCCGTCATACAATCATTCTTTTTCTTGTCTAAATGTTGTTAATATTTAACAACTCTCGATAGTTATTATATTTTCCCATTATTGAATCCCGTAATAAAATAAAGAAGATAATGGTTTTGTGTCTTGAATATATATTTATTGATTTAATTAATATTAAATTTTAGCAATAAATGATGGTAAGGTCATTATAATTTTTTTTAGTGTGCTTTATAAGCAATTCATTTTGTTGATTATAATAGTTTGTTTTTTTGTTGATAATTCGCATGTTTTTTTGTTGGGAAGTGGTGAAAGTATTTTGTAGATGTATTAATTAATAAAATCTACATAAAGTGTTTAAGTATTACTAAATTGAGTTTTTTTATAGATAAGACCAACATACAGACACACCAGAGAATACTTGTTTACATTCTATGATTATATTGGAGTGTATATGTTCAATGGCTAACTATAAATATCGGGCATAATATATATTAATTTTATGTCAGGTGTTTATATTATAACTCTTAATGATTTAAGGACAAATAATGAGTAAGTTTGCCAAAACAGCCATTGCTGCGGCGATGGTCATGGGCGCAGTTGTTTCCAGTTCTGCATTTGCAGCAGGCAACAACGGTACCGCGCGCTTCTACGGCACCATTGAAGACTCCCCGTGCTCTATCGTTCCAGACGATCACAAACTGGAAGTCGATATGGGTGACATCGGTGCGGCTAAACTGACCGGCGGTGGCACCACCACACCGAAAGATTTCCAGATCCGTTTACAGGACTGCGTGTTTTCCACTGAAACAAACATGGAGACCACGTTCACCGGTACTAACTACGCGGGGCCAGCCAACACAGATAACTATGCGTTATTCAACGTTGACAGCGGTGTTGCCATGAAGAATGTGAGCCTGGTGATCGGCGATACCCATGGCAAAGGTTATAAAGTGGGCGAAAAGATTGTTCAGCCAATCGTGATGGATGCTTCAACCAGCAAAGGTAAAGACAAGCAAACGCTGAACTTTAAAGCCTGGCTGGTGGGTGAAACCGAAGCGCCGGATCTCGGCCAGTTCGAAACCCTGACCACATTCCAGATTACCTATCTCTGATGTGACAACCCCACAGCGTTCTGCTGTGGGGTTTTTCAACACGCAACAGATTTACGACTGTTTCACAAACGGATATGTGTATGCCTAATCACTCAAATTTTCGGCTGCGGGGAATCGCCTGCTATATTGCGCTGGCAATCTCAGGTGGATCAGTCAATGCATGGGCTGATGATTCCATTCAATTTGACCCCCGTTTCCTTGAGTTAAAGGGCGACACGAAAATTGATCTCGGTAAGTTTTCAAAAAAAGGGTATGTCGACGCGGGAAAATATAATTTACGTGTATTTATAAATAAACAACCCCTTTCTGATGAATACGACATTAACTGGTATGTTTCTGAAAACGATCCAACAAAAACGTATGCCTGCCTGACACCTGAGTTAGTGGCGGCGCTGGGGCTGAAAGAAGGGATAGCAAAAAGCCTGCAGTGGACGCACAACGATGAATGCCTTAAACCGGGGCAATTAGATGGGATGGAAGTCGAGAATGATTTAAGCCAGTCGGCGTTGCTGCTGACAGTGCCACAGGCTTATCTCGAATATACCAGCAGCGACTGGGACCCACCCTCACGCTGGGACGACGGTATTCCTGGCCTGATTGCCGACTACAGCCTCAATGCGCAAACCCGTCATCAGGAGCAGGGGGGCGAGGACTCACATGATATCAGCGGCAACGGTACCGTTGGGGCGAACCTGGGGGCATGGCGTTTCCGCGCTGACTGGCAAAGTGATTATCAGCACACCCGCAGCAACGACGACGAAGACGATGACAGCAGTAACAGCACAACGAGCAAAAACTGGGACTGGAGCCGTTATTACGCCTGGCGGGCCTTACCCTCTTTAAAAGCCAAGCTGTCGCTGGGTGAAGATTATCTCAACTCCGATATTTTCGACGGCTTTAACTATATTGGCAGCAGCGTCAGCACCGATGACCAGATGCTGCCGCCCAACCTGCGCGGCTATGCGCCGGATGTCTCCGGCGTGGCGCACAGCAGTGCAAAAGTCACCATTAGCCAGATGGGCCGGGTACTTTACGAAACCCAGGTTCCCGCCGGGCCATTCCGCATTCAGGATATCGGCGACTCCGTCTCCGGCACACTGCACGTCCGCGTTGAAGAACAGAATGGTCAGGTGCAGGAATATGACGTTACCACCGCATCTATGCCATTCCTCACGCGCCAGGGGCAGGTGCGTTACAAAGTGATGATGGGGCGTCCGGAAGACTGGAACCACAAGACCGAAGGCGGCTTTTTCTCCGGCGGAGAAGCGTCATGGGGGGTGGCAGATGGCTGGTCGCTCTACGGTGGCGCGCTGGCAGATGAACACTACCAGTCGGCGGCGATGGGGGGTGGGGCGCGACCTCGCACAGTTTGGCGCGCTGGCGTTCGATGTGACTCACTCGCACGTCAACCTGGATCATGACAGCGCATACGGCAAAGGAAAACTGGACGGCAACTCCTTTCGCGTGAGCTATGCCAAAGACTTTGACGAACTCAACAGCCGCGTCACCTTTGCAGGCTACCGTTTTTTCTGAAAAGAACTTCATGACCATGAGCGAGTATCTGGACGCGAACCAGTCGGACATGGCGCGGACCGGTAACGACAAAGAGATGTATACGATCACCTATAACCAGAACTTTGCCGCTGCGGGTGTCTCGATCTATCTCAACTACTCCCATCGTACTTACTGGAATCGCCCGGAACAGACAAACTATAACCTGATGTTTTCCCACTATTTTAATATGGGGAGTATTCGCAACATGAGCATCTCGGTGACCGGCTATCGCTACGAATATGACGATAACGCGGATAAGGGGATGTACCTCAGCATGAGCATTCCGTGGAGCGACAGCAGCACCGTGACCTACAACGGCTCCTACGGCAGTGGGTCGGACAGCAGCCAGGTCGGTTACTTTAAGCGCGTTGATGACGCAACGCACTACCAGGTTAACGTCGGTACCAGCGAACAGCACGGCAGCGTGGATGGTTATCTGAGTCACGACGGCTCGCTGGCGAAGGTTGATCTCAGCGCCAACTACCATGAGGGGGAATACCGCTCGGCGGGGATCGCCTTACAGGGCGGGGCAACGCTGACCGCGCATGGTGGGGCGCTGCATCGCACTCAAAGCATGGGCGGTACGCGCTTGCTGATTGACGCCGACGGGATTGCCAATGTGCCGGTCGAAAGCAACGGCGCGCCGGTGTACACCAATATGTTTGGCAAGGCGGTGGTCGCCGATATTAACAACTACTGTCGCAATCAGGCGTATATCGATTTAAACAACCTGCCAGAAGATGCGGAAGCCACCCAGTCGGTGGTACAGGCAACCCTGACGGAAGGTGCAATTGGCTATCGCAAATTCAAAGTGATCAGCGGGCAAAAAGCGATGGCGGTACTGCGGTTGCGTGACGGCAGCTACCCGCCGTTTGGCGCGGAAGTGAAAAACGACGAGCAGCAGCAGGTTGGCATTGTGGATGATGAAGGCAATGTCTATCTGGCGGGAGTCAATGCGGGTGAGCATATGACGGTGTTCTGGGAAGGCAGCGCACAATGCGAGATCGTATTGCCGAAGCCGCTACCTGCCGATCTGTTCAGCGGCCTGTTGTTGCCGTGTGAACAAAAGGGAACGGCAGCCCCTGATTCTTCAGCGCCAGACATTAAGCCTGTTATTCAGGACCAGACGCGGCAAGTCACACCAACGGAAGCGCCGACGTCAATTTCAGCTACTCAATAATCTGATTAAGGAACGATCAATGTCTTATAAATTATCCAGTTCAATGGTCGTCAGCACGGCGCTGGCGGCACTGCTTTCCACCGTCAGCCTGGCGGCGCACGCCTCGGTCACCCCGGACCGCACCCGTCTGGTGTTTAACGAAAGCGATAAATCGATCAGCGTGACGTTGCGTAACAACAACGAAAAGCTGCCTTACCTGGCGCAAAGCTGGCTGGAAGACGAGAAGGGCAACAAAATCACCTCGCCGCTGGCGGTACTGCCGCCGGTGCAGCGTATTGACGCTATGATGAACGGCCAGGTGAAGATTCAGGCGCTGCCGGACATTCACACGCTGCCGTCCGATCGCGAAAGCCTGTTCTATTACAACGTGCGTGAGATCCCGCCAAAGACCGGGAAAGCCAACACTCTGCAAATTGCCCTGCAAACGCGCATCAAGCTGTTCTGGCGACCAAAGGCGCTGGAGAAGATCGACATGAGAAAACCGTGGCAGTTTAAGGTGACGCTCACGCGCAGCGGCCAGGACTATACCGTCAATAACCCGACGCCATACCACGTCATCATCAGCGATGCCAGCACACAGAAGAAAGGGCCGACCGCTGCCGGGTTTAAACCGCTGGTGATGTCGCCGAAAACGTCACAGCCGTTAAAGGCAAAAATGGACAGCGCCCCGGTGCTGACCTACATCAACGACTACGGCGCGCGCCTGCCGCTGATCTTCCGCTGTGAAGGGGACACCTGCAAGGTGGATGAAGATCAAAGCAGCAAAGGCTGATAACGGGAGAGCCAGGATGAAAGGATCGTGGGCGTGGTTGCTGGTGGGCTGCATCGGTAGTTGCTCCGTGACGGCAGGGAGCAAATCGGTGGATATGATTTTACGGGTGCTTGTTGATGCTCCGCCTCCTTGTACGGTAACGGGCGCGGAGGTGGAGTTCGGTAATGTTGTCATTACCAGAATTGGTGGCGTGAATTATAAGCGCCCCATTGATTACAAGCTTGTCTGTAACAACCTGGCCATGGATGACCTGCGTCTACAGATGCAGGCGGCAACGGTCGTGATTAACGGTGAAACGGTGATCAGCACGGGGATTCCTGGGTTTGGTATTCGGATTCAGAAGGCCAGCGATAGTTCGATACTCGACTTAACGTCTGGCGCATGGCTGCCGTTTAATTTCTCCTCGGGCGCACCAGCGCTGGAAGCGGTTCCGGTGAAACAGAGCGGCACGTCGTTAACGGCGGCGGAATTTAGCGCCAGCGCCACCATTGTGGTGGATTACCAATGAAACGGATCTCACTTCTTATGCTGTGGGGCTTTTGCTCCATGGCGCTCTCAAATGTCACTTTTCACGGTTATTTAGTGCAGCCGCCTAACTGCACCATTAGCGACGGTGAAACCATTGAATTAACCTTTCAGGACGTGAATATCGACGACATTAACGGCAGTAATTATGAGCAAATCGTGCCGTATCGCATTACTTGCGATACACCGGTTCGTGACCCTTTACTGGAAATGACCTTGAGCTGGAGCGGCACGCAGAGCGACTTTGACGATGCGGCGGTAAGCACGGACATCGCAGGCCTGGGGATTCGGCTTAAACAGGCAGGGCAGAGCTTTAAGCTGAATACGCCACTGGTGGTGGATGAAACGGCTTTGCCGGCGTTAACGGCGGTACCGGTCAAAAAGAGCGGCGTCGATTTGCCTGAGGCCAACTTTGAAGCCTGGGCTACGTTACAGGTGGATTACCAATGACGAAAAAACATGCGTTGGTTTTTATCAGCAGTCTGCTGTTACTGTGCAGCAGTACTGCTCCGGCGGTCGACAACCTGCACTTCACCGGCAATCTGCTCGGTAAATCCTGTACACCGGTGATCAACGGTAGTCTGCTGGCGGAGGTGCAATTTCCTACCATTGCCGCCAGCGATTTAATGCATCTTGGGCAGTCAGATCGAGTGCCGCTGGTCTTTCAGTTGAAGGATTGCAAAAGCTCTACGCTGTTTAGCGTCAGAGTGACGCTGGCGGGAACGGAAGACAGCGAACTGCCCGGATTGCTGGCTATCGACGCCTCATCGTCAGCGTCCGGGGTCGGGATTGGTATTGAAACGGCGGCGGGCGCAGCGGTGCCTATCAACGACACGACGGGCGTGACGTTCCCGCTGAATCAGGGCAGTAACACTCTCAACTTCAATGCCTGGTTACAGACAAAAAGTGGGCGGGATGTGACGCCCGGTGATTTCAGCGCCACGGCGACGGCAACCTTTGAGTATTTTTAAGATGAAAAAATGGATGATGTTTTTCGCGAGCCTGATATTGCTCGTAATGAGTGTAGGTACGCCAAAGAGTTATGCCAGGGATAAACTCACCAGCGCAACTTTTGATAGTGTGAAAATTTACTATGGGATGGGGAGAGCAGGTTTCACCACAGGAGCCTTACATGTCACTGTGTTAACCCCAGGCGAGGTTGCCTATGGGGTATACAATACTACCGGGTATATAGGCACTGACGCGAGGGTCGTTTCATGGACGGGGTCTGGCCCTGCGCCAACGTTGACTCTTGTTGACTATAGTAGCACTGATAACTCGTTTTGCCCTGGGATAAATACGACGCTGTTTCGATGCGCATATGAGACATTTAAAGTTACCGTTCAATCTGACAATTATGGCTGTCCGTGGATCGCCTCTTTTTATGAGGTATCAGATCAACATGCATATGGAATATATACTGGCCCAACGGATCATGCTACGGCATGCCCAACGATTCCGGTGACTTCATTTGATATTTCGTGGAATGAGAATTATGTCAGCCATAGTAAAGCGTTGCAGTTACAGTCCAATGGCTCGACCATCACCACCACGCTTTCGACCTACCTGATGCAAGACGGCAAACTCTGTGATGGCAGCGTTTTTGATAACAGAGGAGCATACTGCCGCGTGGTCTCGGAACTGTTAACCTTTACCTCTTACGGTTGCGATAAATCGACAGTAACGGTTTCCCCTACACGTCATCCAGTAACGGATAAACAACTGCACGATATTGTGGTGAAGGTGAATACCAGTAGCCGACAACCGATTGATTCTACGTGTCGTTTTCAGTATGTATTGAATGAATTGTAGTGACTCTGGTACGGATGGTCGGGTATCGGCCATCCGTTATGTCATGCGGTCATCCAGTTTTTTAGAATATTCGCCACCACGGGAGCGAAAGGTGCCAGATAACCGTCGACGGGGGTGAGTAATTCGTCGATAACCGCTTGCAGCAGGTCGTCATCCTCAAGCCCCTCTGAAGGGGCAATGCCATTAGCCCACAGAAGGCTGTCGGAAAGCTGCTTACGTTTTTCAATCAATGCCCGATTATTACGTTCACTATCGCCAAGGTTGAGTACCTTAATTGCATCGATAGCTCTCGGCGTCGTCCCTTCAATTCGACCACTGATCTTGAAGATAAACTCGGTTTCACATTCCGGCATAAGCGGCGTTAACAGCAATGGCTGGTTCTTATGCGAGTCGTCACACTGGCCTTTTGTTTTGCAGCTTGCAACGATATTCGTGAATTCCAGACTGCGAGCAGGAGCTAAATCCCTGGCTTCGACATGTTCATTAACGGTATCGCGGTTTGTACCTGTCACGCGATCGCAGCAATAAGCACAGAGATAAAATTGCTCCTGAGCGCACTGCTGGCTGAGATCGCCAACGATATCCCATTTTTTTTGCGCATAAAGTTCCTGAAACCACTGATTGGCATTTTTATCCCGTGGTTTTGCTCTCACCCACTGTTGCAAACTGGCCGGCGGTTGCCCTTTAGTTATTTCGCGCATGTTTAATTTCCTGTTTGCGCAGAAGCATTCTGGCTTTCACCAGTTCAAGATGGTTTTCAGGAAGTTCCAGGCTTAGCGTATTCAGAAGAGCGTTAGCGTTGATAAAGTCGTTTTTCTGAATCAGATCCAGAAGATCGTTAAGTTTTTCTGCCACTGTCGCATTGCGAATATCCGTATCCATCACATTCAAAAGCACAGTATTCGCATCTTGCCCATACAGAGACGGGAGCTGCGTTAATTCGCCATCATCCAGAGAATAAACCAGCACATCTTTGCAATCACTGATCACTAAAGGAGAGTGGGTTGTTAAGACAAACTGGCAATGTGGGAATGTTGTCGTCAGACGCTGGATGATTGTACGCTGCCATGTTGGATGCAGGTGCATGTCCACTTCATCAATTAATACAATTCCCTCGCCGTTTAGCGGGTTTTCTAACATCGGGTTCATCATTGCCAGGCGGCGAGCAATATCGCCGACTAACGCCATCAGTGATTTTTCACCCTGCGATAATTGCAGCACATTCAGTGTCTGGCCATTTTTATCTATCGACATATGCAGGCGAGGTTTACGCCTGACGCGTAAGTTGCTGAACCCTGGCATAAAGCGACTAATGGCCGTTCTGACGGCGGTCAACTGGCGATCCCGGGACGAGGCCATGATTGCCGTTAATGCATTTAAGACGGCGTTATCGAGATCTATCCTGGTACTGAGCTTATCCAGAACGTCTTGGGGTAAGCCCGATTCATTTTCTGCATCTTCGCGATTGCGAAACCACTCAAAGAAACGGCGGAAATCAATACCCTGATTCAGGGCGTTATCGTAGCCATCCAGTTGCAAAAAATTATGACGTTCTTTTATTTTCAACGGCACATCCAGCACGACACGTTCTACGGGATAGAAGGCGATAAGCGGGAAGGATGCCCCGCTATTCTGGGTGTATTGATCTCGATAAAACGCAGCCAATTGGCTGGCCTCTTGCAGGCTGGAGGCGGTGGTCGATTTTTTCCCACTGGCCGTTCTGGCAAGCAACCAACGGTAGGGCGTAGCGGCCTCCGTCGCTGGATGCGTATTCAGTACCTGAAGTTCAATTGTCGCCGAACTCCTACCGTTCAGAATAGCGTCTTCAGGAATAGGGCTACCGTTACCCTTTTCAGTACGAACTCGGGCAACGAACCAACTCAGGCTGGTTGCCAACGATTTTAATATTGATGTTTTACCTGCACCATTATTACCAATAAAAACGGTCACATTGCTCTTGAACTCCTCCACTGGAGCCAGATGAACGTCAAGTTCTTCAAACCGCCCCAGATTAGTGAGCTTAAGCGTGCGGATATTCATCATTGAGTGCCCTGCGTTGAGTTCTGTTTGGATAATCTTACACTTAACCGTCGGCGTCTGTCAGTGAAAGCGTATGCCCGTCATGATGTCAGGGCAATTCCGGCGGCAGCCACTCATCCACTTCTATCAACACCAGCAATGCCGCATCACCACCGTACTCTTTCGGTGCCTGATGAAATGCCATCACATGCGGATGTTGCGCCAGCCACAGCGGCGTTTGCTGCTTCAAAATATGCTTACCATGACCATGCATCACACAGGCGCAAAACACATGTTCGCGGCGGCAGGCGGCAATCAATGCGCCTAACTCCTGCTTGGCTTGCAGCTGCGTCAAACCGTGCAAATCCAAAAACAGCTCCGGTGAATAATCACCGCGCCGCAGTTTCTTCGCTTCAAAATGGCTGACATCCGGGCGAACATATTTCACCGGACCTTCGGTATTTAATAATGGTTGAAACTCGTCAGAGAAATAATGGCTGGCATCGGCCTGCTCCTGAATCAACCGCTTGACCGGCACTTCGCTGATTTTCTTGCGTTGTGGTCGATGGACAATGGTGTCCTGCTTAAGTTGGCGAGTACCGGCCATCAACTGGCGAAACAGCGCCTGGTCCTCCTCGCTAAGTGTTGTTTTCTTTTTCATTTATCTGTCTCTATTTTTAATTTTCCTACAGTTTACCCGACTCACCGTACAATCGATCGCTTAAAACGTATTTTTCCTCACTCACCGCGTGTGAATGCTGATTTATCGTCATCTTCATGGCAAACTAGCCGCCGAAATTATTGCGATCATGCCCTGGAGGAATACGTGGATAAAATTTTCGTTGATGAAGCAGTAAATGAGCTGCAAACCATTCAGGACATGTTGCGCTGGTCGGTGAGCCGCTTCAGCGCGGCGAATATCTGGTACGGCCACGGCACCGATAACCCGTGGGATGAGGCCGTACAGCTGGTGCTGCCATCGCTCTACCTGCCGCTGGATATCCCAGAAGATATGCGCACCGCGCGTCTGACCTCCAGCGAAAAACACCGTATTGTTGAGCGCGTGATCCGCCGCGTCAACGAACGCATTCCGGTGGCTTACCTGACCAACAAAGCCTGGTTCTGCGGTCATGAATTTTACGTCGATGAACGTGTGCTGGTGCCGCGCTCGCCGATTGGTGAACTGATCAACAATAAATTTGCCGGACTTATCAGCAAGCAACCGCAGCATATTTTAGATATGTGCACAGGAAGCGGCTGCATTGCGATTGCCTGTGCTTATGCCTTCCCGGAAGCGGAAGTCGACGCGGTAGATATCTCTCCCGACGCGCTGGCGGTTGCCGAACAGAATATCGAAGAACACGGTCTGATCCACAACGTCATTCCTATTCGGTCCGATCTGTTCCGCGACTTGCCGAAAGTGCAGTACGACCTGATCGTCACCAACCCGCCGTATGTCGATGCGGAAGATATGTCCGACCTGCCAAACGAATACCGCCACGAGCCGGAACTGGGCCTGGCATCTGGCACCGACGGTCTGAAACTGACGCGTCGCATTCTCGGTAACGCGGCAGATTACCTCGCTGATGATGGTGTGCTGATTTGTGAAGTCGGCAACAGCATGGTACATCTTATGGAACAATATCCCGATGTTCCGTTCACCTGGCTGGAGTTTGATAACGGCGGCGATGGTGTGTTTATGCTCACCAAAGAGCAGCTGCTGGCGGCCCGTGAACATTTCGCGATTTATAAAGATTAAGTAAACACGCAAACACAACAATAACGGAGCCGTGATGGCTGGAAACACAATTGGACAACTCTTTCGCGTAACCACCTTCGGCGAATCGCACGGGCTGGCGCTCGGCTGCATCGTCGATGGTGTTCCGCCAGGCATTCCGCTGACGGAAGCGGACCTGCAACATGACCTCGACCGTCGTCGCCCTGGGACATCGCGCTATACCACCCAGCGCCGCGAGCCGGATCAGGTCAAAATTCTCTCCGGTGTTTTTGAAGGTGTTACTACCGGCACCAGCATCGGTTTGTTGATCGAAAATACCGACCAGCGTTCTCAGGATTATAGTGCGATTAAGGACGTTTTCCGTCCAGGTCATGCCGATTACACCTATGAACAAAAATACGGCCTGCGTGATTATCGCGGCGGCGGGCGCTCTTCCGCCCGCGAAACCGCCATGCGCGTGGCGGCAGGGGCGATTGCCAAAAAATATCTCGCCGAGAAATTTGGCATTGAGATTCGCGGCTGCCTGACCCAGATGGGTGACATTCCGCTGGAAATCAAAGACTGGTCGCAGGTCGAGCAAAATCCGTTTTTCTGCCCGGACCCGGACAAAATCGACGCGTTAGATGAACTGATGCGCGCGCTGAAAAAAGAGGGCGACTCCATCGGCGCGAAAGTCACCGTTGTTGCCAGTGGCGTCCCCGCCGGACTTGGCGAGCCGGTCTTTGACCGCCTGGATGCCGACATCGCCCATGCGCTGATGAGCATCAACGCGGTGAAAGGCGTAGAAATTGGTGATGGTTTTGACGTGGTAGCGCTGCGTGGCAGCCAGAACCGCGACGAAATCACCAAAGACGGTTTCCAGAGCAACCATGCGGGCGGCATTCTTGGCGGTATCAGCAGCGGGCAGCAAATCATTGCCCATATGGCGCTGAAGCCAACCTCCAGTATTACCGTGCCGGGGCGCACCATTAACCGCTTTGGCGAAGAAGTTGAGATGATCACCAAAGGCCGTCACGATCCTTGTGTTGGGATCCGCGCGGTGCCGATCGCGGAAGCGATGCTGGCGATCGTTTTAATGGATCACCTGTTACGGCAACGGGCGCAAAATGCCGATGTGAAGACTGATATTCCACGCTGGTAAAAAATGAACAAAACCGCGATTGCGCTGCTGGCTCTGCTTGCCAGTAGCGCCAGCCTGGCAGCGACGCCGTGGCAAAAAATAACCCAACCTGTGCCGGGTAGCGCACAATCGATAGGCAGTTTTTCTAATGGCTGTATCGTCGGTGCTGACACGTTGCCGATACAGTCCGAACATTATCAGGTCATGCGTACCGATCAGCGTCGCTATTTCGGACATCCGGATCTGGTGATGTTTATCCAGCGTCTGAGTCGCCAGGTGAGCAATCTGGGCATGGGTACGGTGCTGATTGGCGATATGGGGATGCCTGCTGGTGGTCGTTTCAACGGCGGTCACGCCAGCCACCAGACCGGACTGGATGTCGATATCTTCCTGCAACTGCCAAAAACACGCTGGACCTCCGCGCAGCTCTTGCGCCCGCAAGCACTGGACTTAGTATCCCGCGACGGTAAACACGTTGTCCCCGCGCTGTGGAAGCCAGAAATTTTCAGCTTGATCAAACTCGCCGCCCAGGACAAAGACGTCACGCGCATTTTTGTTAATCCGGCGATTAAACAACAACTTTGCCTTGATGCGGGCACCGATCGCGACTGGTTACGTAAAGTGCGACCCTGGTTCCAGCATCGCGCGCATATGCATGTACGATTACGTTGTCCTGCCGATAGTCTGGAGTGTGAAGATCAACCTTTACCGCCACCAGGCGATGGTTGCGGGGCAGAACTGCAAAGCTGGTTTGAACCACCAAAACCGGGAACAACAAAGCCTGAGAAGAAGACACCGCCTCCGTTGCCGCCTTCCTGCCAGGCGCTACTGGATGAGCACGTGATCTAATGGAAACGTTTAATAGCCTGTTTATGGTTTCCCCGCTGTTGCTGGGAGTTCTCTTTTTTGTCGCCATGCTGGCGGGATTTATCGACTCGATTGCCGGTGGCGGTGGGTTACTCACCATTCCGGCATTGATGGCGGCGGGGATGTCTCCGGCTAACGCGCTGGCAACTAATAAACTGCAAGCCTGCGGCGGCTCTATTTCCGCCACTATCTACTTTATTCGGCGCAAAGTGGTTAGCTTAAGCGATCAGAAACTCAATATCGCCATGACCTTTGTCGGCTCAATGAGCGGCGCGCTGTTGGTGCAGTATGTTCAGGCCGATGTCTTACGGCAGATTTTACCGATCCTGGTGATTTGTATCGGCCTCTATTTTTTGCTGATGCCAAAACTGGGAGAAGAAGATCGCCAGCGCCGGATGTATGGACTGCCATTTGCGCTGGTGGCGGGGGGCTGCGTCGGTTTTTACGATGGATTCTTTGGCCCGGCTGCTGGGTCGTTTTACGCGCTGGCCTTTGTTACGCTGTGCGGATTCAACCTCGCCAAAGCCACGGCCCACGCCAAATTACTCAACGCAACGTCAAACATCGGTGGTTTGCTGCTGTTTATTCTCGGCGGCAAAGTGATTTGGGCGACAGGATTTGTGATGTTGGTAGGACAGTTCCTCGGCGCGCGCATGGGGTCAAGACTGGTGTTGAGCAAAGGACAAAAGCTGATCCGCCCGATGATCGTTATCGTCTCGGCGGTGATGAGTGCCAAATTACTTTACGATAGCCATGGACAGGAGATCCTCCACTGGTTGGGGATGAACTAATGAACAGTACACACCACTATGAGCAGTTGATTGAAATTTTTAATAGCTGCTTTGCCGATGATTTTAATACCCGTCTGATTAAAGGCGACGACGAACCGATCTATCTTCCTGCTGATGCGGAAGTACCGTATAACCGAATCGTCTTTGCTCATGGCTTTTATGCCAGCGCCATCCACGAGATTTCGCACTGGTGTATTGCCGGGAAAGCGCGCCGTGAGCTGGTTGATTTCGGTTACTGGTATTGCCCGGACGGACGCGATGCCCAGACGCAAAGTCAGTTTGAAGATGTTGAAGTGAAGCCGCAGGCGCTGGACTGGTTGTTCTGCGTGGCGGCGGGATATCCGTTTAATGTTAGCTGCGACAATCTGGAAGGGATTTCGAACCGGATCGTGTGGTGTTTCAACGGCGGGTACATGCGCAGGTGATGGATTATCTGGCAAACGGCATTCCCGAACGTCCGGCACGCTTCATTAAAGCATTACAAAATTATTATCACACGCCGGAACTTACGGCGGAACAGTTCCCGTGGCCGGAAGCGCTCAACTAAAGCCAGCGCCACGTTTTACAATGAGGAAAGAAGATGATCGCGGAGTTTGAATCACGCATTCTGGCATTAATCGACGGTATGGTTGACCATGCCAGTGATGATGAGTTGTTTGCCAGTGGGTATTTGCGTGGCCACCTGACATTAGCCATCGCAGAACTGGAAAGTGGTGAGGACCACTCCGCCCAGGCGGTACATACGACCGTTAGCCAGAGTCTGGAAAAAGCCATTGGCGCGGGTGAATTGTCACCGCGTGACCAGGCGCTGGTAACCGATATGTGGGAACACCTGTTTCAGCAGGCCTCACAGCAGTAAGTAATGTGCCGGATGCGGCGTTCACGCCATATCCGGCAAGCAATGCCAGAGCAGATTACCCCGCCTTAACCGCTTTACCCTTCAACAACTTCCGCACCCATAACCGATTCGGGTTTAACGCCGCCAGCGTACTGGCATCCATCGGAATCGGTTCTTCACTCATCTGTGCCGCCAGAATCTCGGCACACAGCGGAGCAGAACACAAACCGCGCGAACCTAAAGCAGCAAACATAAAGAGATCGTCATAAACCGGCGCGCTTACCGCTTCATCTTTCTTCTCCGCCAGCGACGCATATTCCACGAGTGTAGCGTCATAATCAGGCACGTTGCCTACCATTGGCAGATGATCGCGGGTGGCACAACGTACACCGCAACGCGCCTCTTTATCACTGACATCAACCGCTTTCGCCCATTGTGCCTGCGGGAAACAATCAATCAACCGCTGGCGATTCTGCTGCTGATCGTCCTCACTGTACGCCGTATCTTCGCTGCCGCGATGATAACTGGCACCAATACAATGATGTTGATTCGCCGGATTTTGTGGCGTGAGATAACCGTCATAGCACAGCACCTGTTTCAGTTTTGCCAGTTCCGGCGTTGTCGGAATATGGCTGACCTGACCGGCAACCGAATACACTGGCAGAGACGATGTTTGGCTGAAACGGCTGATTTGATGCCCGTTCGCCAGTACCACTACACTGTGTGTTGCTTGCTGATCACCTGCAAAATTCAACAACCAACCGTCATCCTTACGGGATAAATCCTGTAACTGATGTTGATAACGAATTTGCAAACCTTGCTGTTGTGCCAGTTCCAGCACATTACGGGTTAGTTCTGCCGGACACAGCCAGCCACCTTGCGGATAAGTAATACCGCTGCAATTTGTCGCAACGCCCGTAATTTGTTCAACCGCATTTGCCTCAACGGCTACAGCCAGTTCTGCGGGTAAATCCATCGACAACATCTGTGCGATTTTATGCTGGCTTTTCTCATCCCAGCCTAACTGCGTGACGCCGCACCAGTCATGATCAAATTTAACGGGTAATTGGTCGTAAAACCGACGAGCAAAAGTAAACGCATTAGAGAAAAAACGGTTTAGCGCTTCATCGTGTTTACTTAAAAGCGGATACAGCGCCCCCTGGCGATTGCCGGAAGCACCCAGTGCGGGAGCCTCATCCGCGCAATAAAGCGTTACTTGCCAGCCGCGACGCAATAGCGCCAGTGACAACAACGCGCTGGCAATACCGCCTCCAATAATTGCCGCTTCCTGTTTGTTGCTGCCCGTACGGTTAAACCACGGCGTGGAGCAGGGGAGGGGGTAATGTCTGTTCCATCACCCCGCAAAGCATTTCCCGTTTGCGCCCAAAGCCCTTACGTTTTTGCATGGTGAATCCGGCTTCCTGCAAACCGCGGCGGACAAAACCGGCAGACGTAAAGGTCGCCAGCGTACCGCCAGGACGCGCCAGTCGCGCCATGGCGTTAAACAGATTTTGTGTCCACATATCCGGGTTTTTCGCTGGCGCAAAGCCGTCCAGAAACCAGGCATCTACTTTTTGATTCAGCGAATCGTCCAGTTGGCTGGTCAGTTCGTTTATATCGCCAAACCATAAATCCAGCGTCACGTGGCCTTCATCGAGCAATAAACGATGGCAACCGGGCAAGGGCAAAGGCCATTGCGCCTGAAGTTGTTCCGCCCACGGAGCCAGTTCCGGCCAGTGTTGATGCGCTAAGGCTAAATCAGTACGGGCGAGGGGAAATTTTTCAAAACTAATGAAATGTAAGCGTTGTAATTGCGCCTGTGGATGCGCTTCGCGAAACTGATCAAATGCCTGCCATAGCGTCAGGAAGTTTAATCCGGTGCCGAAGCCGCTCTCTGCTACCACAAACAGAGGATGTGGATGCTCAGGAAAACGTGCCTCTAATTGGTTACCCCCAAGAAAAACATAACGCGTCTCTTCCAGTCCGTTATCGTTGGAAAAATAGACATCGTCAAAATCTCGGGAAACAGGTGTACCCTCAGCATTAAATTCAAGGTTGGCAGGTTGTATGGCGTAGTGTTTCACGTAAGTTACTCGTCTTACAGGCGGTGGCTCGATCTTAGCGATGTGTGCCAGGCTGCGCAAATTTCTCTATTAATTGGCTGATCGGACTTGTTCGGCGTACAAGTGTACGCTATTGTGCATGCGAAACTTACTCTATGTGCGACTTACAGAGGTATTGAATGAAACGTGCAGTGATTACTGGCCTGGGCATTGTTTCCAGCATCGGTAATAACCAGCAGGAAGTCCTGGCATCTCTGCGTGAAGGACGTTCAGGGATCACTTTCTCTCAGGAGCTGAAGGATTCCGGCATGCGTAGCCACGTCTGGGGCAACGTAAAACTGGATACCACTGGCCTCATTGACCGCAAAGTTGTGCGCTTTATGAGCGACGCATCCATTTATGCATTCCTTTCTATGGAGCAGGCAATTGCAGATGCTGGCCTCTCCCCGGAAGCTTACCAGAATAACCCGCGCGTTGGCCTGATTGCAGGTTCCGGCGGCGGCTCCCCGCGTTTCCAGGTTTTCGGCGCTGACGCAATGCGCGGCCCGCGCGGCCTGAAAGCGGTTGGCCCGTATGTGGTCACCAAAGCGATGGCATCCGGCGTTTCTGCCTGCCTCGCCACGCCGTTTAAAATTCACGGCGTTAACTACTCCATCAGCTCCGCGTGTGCGACTTCCGCACACTGTATCGGTAACGCAGTAGAGCAGATCCAACTGGGCAAACAGGACATCGTGTTTGCTGGCGGCGGCGAAGAGCTGTGCTGGGAAATGGCTTGCGAATTCGACGCGATGGGTGCGCTGTCTACTAAATACAACGACACCCCGGAAAAAGCCTCCCGTACTTACGACGCTCACCGTGACGGTTTCGTTATCGCTGGCGGTGGCGGTATGGTAGTGGTTGAAGAGCTGGAACACGCGCTGGCGCGTGGTGCTCACATCTATGCTGAAATCGTTGGCTACGGCGCAACCTCTGATGGCGCAGACATGGTTGCTCCGTCTGGCGAAGGTGCAGTGCGCTGCATGAAGATGGCGATGCACGGTGTTGATACCCCAATCGACTACCTGAACTCTCATGGTACTTCGACTCCGGTTGGCGACGTGAAAGAACTGGCAGCTATCCGTGAAGTGTTCGGCGATAAGAGCCCGGCGATTTCTGCAACCAAAGCAATGACCGGTCACTCACTGGGCGCTGCTGGCGTACAGGAAGCTATCTACTCTCTGCTGATGCTGGAACACGGTTTTATCGCCCCGAGCATCAACATTGAAGAGCTGGACGAGCAGGCTGCGGGTCTGAACATCGTGACCGAAACGACCGATCGCGAACTGACCACCGTTATGTCTAACAGCTTCGGCTTCGGCGGCACTAACGCCACGCTGGTAATGCGCAAGCTGAAAGATTAATTCGGAGTGGTTACGCACCAATGCGGCCTCCGGCACTAACGCAAAAGGGAACCCGATGGTTCCCTTTTTCACATCATTGACAATCGCCGCCAGTTCCAGGCAAACTTCCCGCTTTGTCGATATCCTGCTAAAAAAGACGTACGCGTTAAATCCTGCCAACGCACCGTAACCCTGAAACCAGAGAGATGAGACGGGGATACTCCTCGCCTTGCGCTGCATTCTGGAGTAATGCATGACTGCTGTAAGCCAAACCGAAACACGATCTTCTGCCAATTTTTCGCTCTTCCGCATCGCTTTTGCGGTTTTTCTCACCTACATGACCGTAGGTTTACCGTTGCCGGTTATCCCGCTGTTTGTTCATCATGAACTGGGCTATGGCAACACTATGGTCGGCATTGCCGTCGGGATTCAGTTTCTGGCTACGGTGCTGACGCGTGGTTACGCCGGGCGACTGGCCGATCAATATGGCGCAAAACGTTCGGCGCTTCAGGGGATGTTAGCTTGTGGTCTGGCGGGGGGGCGCACTGCTGTTGGCGGCGATTTTGCCCGTCCCCGCACCGTTCAAATTTGCTCTGTTGGTCGTCGGGCGTTTGATTCTTGGCTTTGGTGAAAGCCAGTTACTGACGGGCGCTCTGACCTGGGGATTAGGCATCGTTGGGCCAAAACATTCCGGCAAAGTGATGTCATGGAACGGAATGGCTATTTACGGTGCCCTCGCTGTTGGTGCGCCGCTTGGCCTGTTGATTCATAGCCATTACGGTTTTGCCGCACTGGCGCTCACCACAATGGCATTACCCTTACTGGCGTGGGCCTGTAACGGCACAGTGCGCAAAGTACCGGCCCTGGCGGGAGAACGTCCATCGCTATGGAGCGTTGTCGGGCTTATCTGGAAACCAGGGTTAGGTCTGGCACTACAAGGCGTTGGTTTTGCGGTTATCGGGACTTTCGTTTCGCTCTACTTTGCCAGCAAAGGATGGGCGATGGCGGGCTTTACTCTTACCGCGTTTGGCGGCGCATTTGTCGTGATGCGCGTCATGTTTGGCTGGATGCCGGACCGTTTTGGCGGCGTGAAAGTGGCGATCGTCTCTCTGCTTGTAGAAACGGTGGGCTTGTTGCTGCTCTGGCAAGCCCCGGGTGCGTGGGTCGCATTAGCGGGCGCGGCGTTAACCGGAGCCGGATGTTCGCTTATCTTTCCTGCGCTGGGCGTGGAGGTGGTTAAACGTGTCCCCTCACAAGTTCGCGGCACCGCACTGGGCGGTTACGCCGCGTTTCAGGATATCGCCCTCGGCGTCTCCGGGCCGCTGGCGGGAATGCTGGCGACCACGTTTGGTTACTCATCGGTATTTCTTGCCGGGGCGATCTCTGCGGTGCTGGGAATTATTGTCACGATACTGTCGTTTCGTCGCGGTTAACGAACCAGCCAGACCAGCATCAGGATAATCGCGACTAACAGTATCCACAGCGCGGGACGCGTTGCCATATTTTGCAACGTGTCCATCATCGGTGGAAAAGGATTAAGCAGCGGTTGCATATCACGCGGATCAATCCCTTTAACCCGCCGTTGATAAAGCTGGTTAAGAATATCCTCGGCCTGGGAAGAAGAAAGCGATGATTGCGCAGAAAGGCCATATTTTTGCTGGATATATGCCGATAACGCCGCCAGTTCACTGGCATCTAAAGGTTGTTTTAGCGCCATCTGTAGTGATTCCAGTGTCGGCGTATTTTGCTGGCTTAGCGTCTGACGCGCCTGTAGCCAGGTCACCAGATGGTTAAACAGTTTCGCTGGAATTAACTCGCCATCTTTCACCCCGGAAAGTTCCAGCATCGATTGCCAGATCTGCTTGCTGGGTTCCCCCGTTGCCGCCGCAAGTTTGGTCACCAGCTGTTTAAGCGCATTGTGCTCCGCCGGTAATAAAGGACGGTCGGTCGCTCGCGCTGCTGCGGTTGCGGAATAACCATTTTCCCTTCCTGCAACAGGGTTAGAATGGTTTTTTAATTGCTCCGGTGAGAGCTGATTCAGCGGCGTCTGACCAAAGTTATGACGGATATAATCCGTGACCGCCTGACGATTATTCCCCAGACGTAAATACTCCCTAATTGCGCTAAAAGCTGGCGGGCAGAATGGCTTTTTTGCGCGGCCAGCAGACGTTGCGCCAGATTGTGCTCAGCGGCAGGGAAGTGACGCGAAAGCAGCGGTGAATCTCCCGACAGACCAATATCGTGCCTGATACCCGCCCACAGTTCTGCTCTTTGCTGTTGCGTCAGTGAGGTCACTTTCGTCATTAAGCTTTCCAGCGAAGTACGTTGCTGACTGGATAAAGGCTGATTGCCCGCGCCAGACGGCAGGTTATCTCCCCTGACCTGGTGGTTGCCCAGGAGGAGGGCCGGAAATAGGTTGTATCATTACGTATCCTTATACCTGAAATCTTCGCAAGTATGCCTGGCCGCGAGATTATGGCACACTTGTCCGGTTAACTCTCGTCTCATACAGGTAACACAAACGTGAAAATCCTTGTTGATGAAAATATGCCTTATGCCCGCGACTTATTTAGCCGTTTGGGTGAGGTGACCGCGGTTCCCGGGCGTCCCATCCCCGTGGCTCAACTGGCAGACGCGGATGCGCTGATGGTGCGTTCGGTCACGAAAGTGAATGAATCTTTGCTGGCAGGAAAACCCATTAAATTTGTTGGCACTGCCACCGCGGGGACCGACCATGTCGATGAAGCGTGGTTAAAGCAGGCGGGAATTGGTTTTTCCGCGGCACCTGGCTGTAATGCGATTGCGGTGGTGGAATATGTTTTCTCCTCCCTGCTGATGCTTGCCGAACGCGATGGATTTTCACTGCACGAGCGTACCGTGGGGATCGTGGGCGTTGGTAACGTTGGTCGCCGTTTACAGGCACGACTGGAAGCGTTAGGGATTAAAACCTTACTTTGCGATCCGCCTCGCGCCGACCGTGGAGATGAGGGTGATTTCCGCTCGCTGGATGAATTAGTTCAGCATGCGGATATTCTGACTTTCCATACGCCACTCTTTAAAGACGGGCCGTACAAAACGCGACATCTGGCGGATGAAAAACTGATCCGTAGCCTGAAGCCCGGAGCGATTCTGATTAACGCCTGCCGTGGCGCAGTCGTCGATAATACCGCGCTGCTGACCTGCCTGAATGAAGGCCAGAAGTTAAGCGTGGTGCTGGATGTCTGGGAAGGCGAGCCGGAACTTAATGTGGAATTGCTGACAAAAGTGGATATCGGCACGCCGCATATTGCAGGCTATACCCTGGAAGGTAAAGCACGCGGTACTACGCAAGTGTTTGAAGCCTATAGCAAATTCATTGGGCATGAACAACACGTTGCGCTGGATACATTACTGCCCGCGCCAGAGTTTGGTCGCATTACGCTGCATGGTCCGCTCGATCAGCCGACTCTAAAAAGGCTGGTGCATTTGGTGTATGATGTGCGCCGCGATGACGCACCGCTGCGTAAAGTCGCCGGGATACCGGGTGAGTTCGATAAACTGCGCAAAAACTATCTTGAGCGCCGTGAATGGTCATCTCTGTATGTGATTTGTGATGACGCCAGCGCGGCATCATTGCTGTGTAAACTGGGTTTTAACGCCGTTCATCATCCGGCACGTTAATCTCTTCTTCATGCTCTCTGCTGTAATATTGGCAGGGAGCTTTGCTATTTCTGGAGTAAACCACCATGTCTGAAGGCTGGAACATTGCCGTCCTGGGCGCAACTGGCGCTGTGGGCGAAGCCCTGCTTGAAACGCTGGCTGAACGTCAGTTCCCGGTTGGGGAAATTTATGCACTGGCACGTAACGAAAGCGCAGGCGAACAACTGCGCTTTGGTGGTAAGACAATCACCGTGCAGGATGCTGCTGAATTCGACTGGACGCAGGCGCAGCTGGCGTTTTTTGTCGCAGGCAAAGAAGCTACCGCTGCCTGGGTTGAAGAAGCGACCAACTCAGGTTGCCTGGTGATCGATAGCAGCGGATTGTTTGCTCTCGAACCTGACGTACCGCTGGTGGTGCCGGAAGTAAACCCGTTTGTACTGACCGATTACCGCAACCGGAATGTCATCGCCGTACCGGACAGTCTGACCAGCCAACTGCTGGCGGCACTGAAACCGTTAATCGATCAGGGCGGTTTGTCGCGTATCAGCGTTACCAGCCTGATTTCAGCCTCCGCCCAGGGCAAAAAAGCGGTCGATGCGTTAGCGGGGCAGAGTGCGAAATTGCTCAACGGCATTCCGATTGATGAAGAAGATTTCTTCGGGCGTCAGCTGGCGTTCAACATGCTGCCGTTACTGCCGGATAGCGAAGGTAGCGTGCGTGAAGAACGTCGTATCGTTGACGAAGTACGCAAAATCCTGCAGGACGAAGGGCTGATGATTTCGGCAAGCGTCGTCCAGGCACCGGTATTCTACGGTCATGCCCAGATGGTCAACTTTGAAGCACTGCGTCCGCTGGCAGCAGAAGAAGCGCGTGATGCGTTTGCTCAGGGCGAAGATATTGTGCTCTCTGAAGAGAACGAATTCCCGACTCAGGTGGGGGATGCTTCTGGTACGCCGCATCTTTCCGTTGGCTGCGTACGTAATGACTACGGTATGCCGGAGCAAGTTCAGTTCTGGTCGGTGGCCGATAACGTTCGCTTTGGCGGCGCGCTGATGGCAGTAAAAATCGCCGAGAAACTGGTGCAGGAGTATCTGTACTAATGTCCGACCAGCAACAACCGCCAGTTTATAAAATTGCGCTGGGCATTGAGTACGACGGCAGTAAGTATTACGGCTGGCAACGGCAGAATGAAGTACGCAGTGTGCAGGAGAAGCTGGAAAAGGCGCTCTCCCAGGTGGCGAACGAACCCATCACCGTCTTCTGCGCCGGGCGTACTGACGCAGGTGTACACGGCACCGGGCAGGTAGTGCATTTCGAAACGACCGCGCAGCGCAAAGACGCTGCGTGGACGTTGGGCGTAAATGCGAATTTACCTGGTGACATCGCCGTGCGTTGGGTTAAAGCTGTACCTGATGATTTTCATGCCCGATTTAGCGCCACGGCTCGCCGTTATCGCTACATCATCTACAATCATCGGCTGCGCCCGGCGGTACTGAGTAAAGGGGTAACCCATTTTTACGAACCGCTGGACGCTGAACGGATGCATCGGGCTGCGCAATGCTTGCTGGGCGAGAATGATTTCACCTCGTTCCGTGCGGTGCAGTGTCAGTCCCGGACCCCGTGGCGCAACGTTATGCATATTAATGTCACGCGTCACGGTCCTTATGTGGTGGTAGATATCAAAGCGAATGCCTTTGTACATCATATGGTCAGGAATATTGTCGGCAGCCTGATGGAAGTCGGTGCCCACAACCAGCCGGAGAGCTGGATAGCAGAGTTGCTAGCGGCAAAGGACAGAACGCTGGCGGCAGCAACGGCAAAAGCGGAAGGGCTGTATCTGGTCGCGGTGGATTACCCTGACCGGTATGATCTTCCAAAACCGCCAATGGGCCCGCTATTTCTGGCGGACTAACGAGAATAATGCTCGGAACATTTCAGGCTGTAGCCAACGTAGTTACAGCCTGATAGATGACGAGTACAAGGCATAGGCAAATATGGACCTGATTTATTTCCTCATCGATTTTATCCTGCACATTGACGTGCATCTGGCAGAACTGGTCGCGGAGTATGGCGTCTGGGTTTATGCCATTTTGTTCTTAATTTTGTTCTGTGAAACCGGTCTGGTGGTAACGCCGTTTTTACCGGGTGATTCATTGCTGTTTGTTGCCGGTGCGTTGGCATCACTGGAAACCAACGATCTCAACGTCCATATGATGGTGGTGCTGATGCTGATCGCCGCGATTGTGGGTGACGCGGTGAACTACACCATTGGACGGTTATTTGGTGACAAACTGTTCAGTAATCCGGATTCGAAAATCTTTCGTCGCAGTTATCTCGACAAAACCCATCAGTTTTATGAGAAACATGGCGGCAAAACGATTATTCTCGCCCGTTTTGTGCCGATCGTCAGAACGTTCGCGCCGTTTGTTGCGGGAATGGGCCACATGTCGTACCGTCATTTCGCCGCTTTTAACGTCATCGGCGCGTTGCTATGGGTACTGATTTTTACCTACGCGGGTTATTTCTTCGGAACGCTCCCCTTCATTCAGAGCAACCTTAAACTGATGATTGTTGGCATTATTTTTGTTTCAATATTGCCAGGTGTTTTCGAATTTATTCGCCACAAACGCGCTGCGGCACGCGCCGCAAAATAAAAAGTAACTCCGCGGTTCGACCACTTTTTTATCCAAAGTTTCGGGCTGTTATGTTTTAATGTGCAACATTCATGGTCTGTTGGGGGCAAAAATGGCATTATGCGTCCCCAAAGATAAAACTGGCATCGAACCAGGTTCAGACAGAAAGGTCCCTAATGAGCTGGATTGAACGAATTAAAAGCAACATTACTCCCACCCGCAAGGCGAGCATTCCTGAAGGGGTGTGGACTAAGTGTGATAGCTGCGGTCAGGTTTTATACCGCGCTGAGCTGGAACGTAATCTTGAGGTCTGTCCGAAGTGTGACCATCACATGCGTATGACAGCGCGTAATCGCCTGCATAGCCTGTTAGATGAAGGAAGCCTTGTGGAGCTGGGTAGCGAGCTTGAGCCGAAAGATGTGCTGAAGTTTCGTGACTCCAAGAAGTATAAAGACCGTCTGGCATCTGCGCAGAAAGAAACCGGCGAAAAAGATGCGCTGGTGGTGATGAAAGGCACCCTGTATGGAATGCCGGTTGTCGCTGCGGCATTCGAGTTCGCCTTTATGGGCGGTTCCATGGGGTCTGTGGTAGGTGCACGTTTCGTGCGTGCCGTTGAGCAGGCGCTGGAAGATAACTGCCCACTGATCTGCTTCTCCGCCTCTGGTGGCGCACGTATGCAGGAAGCACTGATGTCGCTGATGCAGATGGCGAAAACCTCTGCGGCGCTGGCAAAAATGCAGGAGCGCGGCTTGCCGTACATCTCCGTGCTGACCGACCCGACCATGGGTGGTGTTTCTGCAAGTTTCGCCATGCTGGGCGATCTCAACATCGCTGAACCGAAAGCGTTAATCGGCTTTGCCGGTCCGCGTGTTATCGAACAGACCGTTCGCGAAAAACTGCCGCCAGGATTCCAGCGCAGTGAATTCCTGATCGAGAAAGGCGCGATCGACATGATCGTCCGTCGTCCGGAAATGCGCCTGAAACTGGCGAGTATTCTGGCGAAGTTGATGAATCTGCCAGCGCCGAATCCTGAAGCGCCGCGTGAAGGCGTAGTGGTGCCACCGGTACCAGATCAGGAACCTGAGGCCTGATAACTGATAAGGGCAGGGCCACTGGCTCTGCCCTTTTGCTATTCTCACCGTAACGAATCAGCGGATACCATGATTATCAAACGCACTCCTCAAGCCGCGTCGCCTCTGGCTTCGTGGCTTTCTTATCTGGAAAACCTGCACAGTAAAACTATCGATCTCGGCCTTGAGCGCGTGAGCCAGGTCGCGGCGCGTCTTGGCGTTCTGAAACCAGCGCCATTTGTGTTTACCGTTGCGGGCACGAATGGCAAAGGCACCACCTGCCGTACGCTGGAGTCGATTCTGATGGCGGCAGGGTACAACGTGGGCGTCTACAGTTCGCCGCATCTGGTGCGTTATACCGAGCGCGTACGTGTGCAGGGCCAGGAATTGCCGGAATCGGCCCACACCGCCTCTTTTGCGGAGATTGAATCGGCACGCGGTGATATTTCCCTGACCTATTTCGAGTACGGTACGCTGTCGGCGTTGTGGCTGTTCAAACAGGCACAACTTGACGTGGTGATTCTGGAAGTAGGGCTGGGCGGTCGTCTGGACGCAACCAATATTGTCGATGCCGATGTCGCGGTAGTAACCAGCATTGCGCTGGATCATACCGACTGGCTGGGGCCAGATCGCGAAAGTATTGGTCGCGAGAAAGCAGGCATCTTCCGCAGCGAAAAACCGGCAATTGTCGGTGAGCCGGAAATGCCTTCTACCATTGCTGATGTGGCGCAGGAAAAAGGTGCACTGCTACAACGTCGGGGCGTTGAGTGGAACTATTCCGTCACCGATCATGACTGGACGTTTAGCGATGCTCACGGCACGCTGGAAAATCTGCCGTTGCCGCTTGTCCCACAACCGAATGCCGCAACGGCGCTGGCGGCACTGCGTGCCAGCGGGCTGGAGGTCAGTGAAAATGCCATTCGCGACGGGATTGCCAGCGCAATTTTGCCGGGACGTTTCCAGATTGTGAGCGAGTCGCCACGCGTTATTTTTGATGTCGCGCATAATCCACATGCGGCGGAATATCTCACCGGGCGTATGAAAGCGCTACCGAAAAACGGGCGCGTGCTGGCGGTTATCGGTATGCTACATGATAAAGATATTGCCGGAACTCTGGCCTGGTTGAAAAGCGTGGTTGATGACTGGTATTGTGCGCCACTGGAAGGGCCGCGCGGTGCCACGGCAGAACAACTGCTTGAGCATTTGGGTAACGGCAAATCATTTGATAGCGTGGCGCAGGCATGGGATGCCGCAATGGCGGACGCTAAAGCGGAAGATACCGTGCTGGTGTGTGGTTCGTTCCACACGGTCGCACATGTCATGGAAGTGATTGACGCGAGGAGAAGCGGTGGCAAGTAAGTTTCAGAATCGGTTAGTGGGCACGATCGTGCTGGTGGCGCTGGGGGTGATAGTACTTCCAGGGCTGCTGGACGGGCAGAAAAAAACATTATCAGGATGAGTTCGCGGCTATCCCGCTGGTGCCGAAAGCGGGCGATCGCGATGAGCCTGATATGATGCCAGCCGCCACTCAGGCGTTGCCGACGCAGCCGCCGGAAGGCGCAGCGGAAGAGGTGCGGGCAGGTGATGCCGCAGCACCGTCGCTCGATCCGGCCACTATTGCAGCCAATAACACCGAGTTTGAACCGGAACCTGCACCGGTCGCCCCACCGAAGCCGAAACCGGTGGAGCCGCCGAAACCGAAGGTTGAAGCACCACCTGCGCCGAAGCCGGTCGTGGAAGAAAAAGCAGCGCCAACGGGTAAAGCCTATGTTGTACAACTGGGGGCGCTGAAAAATGCCGATAAAGTGAATGAGATTGTCGGTAAGCTGCGCGGTGCCGGTTATCGGGTTTATACGTCGCCATCCACGCCAGTGCAGGGTAAAATTACCCGTATTCTGGTTGGGCCGGATGCCTCGAAAGATAAGCTGAAAGGTTCGCTGGGTGAGTTGAAGCAACTTTCTGGCTTAAGCGGCGTGGTAATGGGTTATACACCGAATTAATATGGTCTTGCCTGATGCGATACTAACGCGTCTTATCTGGTACAGATAAGGCGTTCACGCCGCATCCGACACGCATTGCCCGATGCCGCAAAGGCATAAAAAGTCGATGGCGTTGAATATTTTTTCAGCGCCATTTTTATTGATGCGTGGGAAGGAAATCCCTACGCAAACGTTTTCTTTTTCTGTTAGAATGCGCCCCGAACAGGATGACAGGGCGTAAAATCGTGGGACACATATGGTCTGGATTGATTACGCCATAATCGCGGTGATTGCTTTTTCCTCTCTGGTTAGCCTGATCCGCGGCTTTGTTCGTGAAGCGTTATCGCTGGTGACATGGGGTTGTGCTTTCTTTGTTGCCAGTCATTACTACACTTACCTGTCAGTCTGGTTTACGGGCTTTGAAGACGAACTGGTTCGAAATGGGATTGCCATCGCGGTACTGTTTATCGCTACCCTGATCGTTGGTGCTATCGTGAACTTCGTGATAGGCCAGTTGGTGGAGAAAACGGGGTTGTCAGGCACCGATCGGGTGTTGGGCGTCTGTTTCGGTGCGTTGCGCGGTGTGTTGATTGTTGCTGCCATTCTCTTCTTTCTCGACTCCTTTACCGGGGTGTCGAAAAGCGAAGACTGGAGCAAATCACAGCTGATCCCGCAGTTCAGTTTTATCATCAGATGGTTTTTTGATTATCTGCAAAGCTCGTCAAGTTTCTTGCCCAGAGCGTAAGTGCTCTGAGATGTGGCTTAACGAGGAAAAAGACGTATGTGCGGTATTGTCGGTATCGCCGGTGTTATGCCGGTTAACCAGTCGATTTATGATGCCTTAACGGTGCTTCAGCATCGCGGTCAGGATGCCGCCGGCATCATCACCATAGATGCCAATAACTGCTTCCGTTTGCGTAAAGCGAACGGGCTGGTGAGTGATGTATTTGAAGCTCGCCATATGCAGCGTTTGCAGGGCAATATGGGCATTGGTCATGTGCGTTACCCTACGGCTGGTAGCTCCAGCGCCTCTGAAGCGCAGCCGTTTTACGTTAACTCTCCGTATGGCATTACGCTTGCCCACAACGGCAATCTGACCAACGCTCACGAGTTGCGTAAAAAACTGTTTGAAGAAAAACGCCGCCACATCAACACCACTTCCGACTCGGAAATTCTGCTTAATATCTTTGCCAGCGAACTGGACAACTTCCGCCACTACCCGCTGGAAGCCGACAACATTTTCGCCGCCATCGCTGCTACAAACCGCTTAATCCGCGGCGCGTATGCCTGTGTGGCGATGATCATCGGCCACGGTATGGTTGCTTTCCGCGATCCTAACGGGATTCGTCCGCTGGTACTGGGAAAACGTGATATTGACGAGAACCGCACAGAATATATGGTCGCTTCCGAAAGCGTTGCGCTCGATACGCTGGGCTTTGATTTCCTGCGTGACGTCGCGCCGGGCGAAGCGATTTACATCACTGAAGAAGGGCAGTTGTTTACCCGTCAATGTGCTGACAATCCGGTCAGCAATCCGTGCCTGTTTGAGTATGTATACTTTGCCCGCCCGGACTCGTTCATCGACAAAATTTCCGTTTACAGTGCGCGCGTGAATATGGGCACCAAACTGGGCGAGAAAATTGCCCGCGAATGGGAAGATCTGGATATCGACGTGGTGATCCCTATTCCGGAAACCTCGTGTGATATCGCGCTGGAAATTGCGCGTATTCTGGGCAAACCGTACCGCCAGGGCTTCGTTAAAAAACCGCTATGTTGGCCGCACCTTCATCATGCCGGGTCAGCAGCTGCGTCGTAAGTCCGTGCGCCGTAAACTGAACGCCAACCGCGCCGAGTTCCGCGATAAAAACGTCCTGCTGGTCGACGACTCCATCGTCCGTGGCACCACTTCTGAGCAGATTATCGAGATGGCACGCGAAGCCGGAGCGAAGAAAGTGTACCTCGCTTCTGCGGCACCGGAAATTCGCTTCCCGAACGTTTACGGTATCGATATGCCGAGCGCTACGGAGCTTATCGCTCACGGTCGTGAAGTAGATGAAATTCGCCAGATCATCGGTGCTGACGGGTTGATTTTCCAGGATCTGAACGATTTGATCGAAGCCGTTCGCGCTGAAAACCCGGATATCCAGCAGTTTGAATGCTCGGTGTTCAACGGCGTCTACGTCACCAAAGATGTTGATCAGGGCTACCTCGATTTCCTCGATACGTTACGTAATGACGACGCCAAAGCCGTGCAACGTCAGAACGAAGTGGAAAATCTCGAAATGCATAACGAAGGATGATGCCTTCGCTCAGGGTGCCGGTCTGGCACCCTGACTTGCAACTCCCGCCGAAATCCTGCAAAGTCTGCCTGCAAGTCTGACAGGGCAACTATTTATGAAACGACTCATTGTAGGCATCAGCGGTGCCAGCGGCGCGATTTATGGCGTGCGCTTATTACAGGTTCTGCGCGATGTCGCAGATGTTGAAACGCATTTGGTGATGAGCCAGGCCGCGCGCCAGACCTTATCCCTCGAAACGGATTTTTCCCTGCGCGAAGTGCAGGCATTAGCCGATGTGACGCACGATGCGCGCGATATTGCTGCCAGCATTTCTTCCGGTTCTTTCCAGACACTGGGGATGGTGATTTTACCCTGTTCAATCAAAACCCTGTCCGGCATTGTCCATAGCTATACTGATGGCTTACTGACCCGTGCGGCAGATGTTGTGCTGAAAGAGCGTCGCCCGTTGGTGCTCTGCGTACGTGAAACACCATTGCACTTAGGCCATCTGCGTTTAATGACTCAGGCAGCAGAAATCGGTGCGGTGATTATGCCTCCCGTTCCGGCGTTTTATCATCGCCCGCAATCCCTTGATGATGTGATAAATCAGACGGTTAACCGTGTACTCGATCAATTCGCCATAACGCTTCCTGAAGATCTCTTTGCCCGCTGGCAGGGCGCATAACTCCGCTGTTGCCCTGTTTCAGGGCAATTTTGCAACCGCGATCAAATCCTCGACATTTTGTTTCTGCCATTCAATCGAAACGCTGCGATTCAACCGCTATACCTGCTATCTTCAACTTCAGGACAATAATGCAACGTCTTATTAACATATTTAACGTTGAATGTTACTGTTGTCGTCAAGATGGCATAAGACCTGCATGAAAGAGCCTGCAAACACACAACACAATACACAACATAAAAAAGCCATTTTCACTTGAGGGTTATGTATGAAGAAGTCGATTCTCGCTCTGTCTTTGTTAGTCGGTCTCTCCGCAGCGGCTTCCAGCTATGCGGCGCTACCGGAGACGGTACGTATCGGAACTGATACCACCTATGCGCCGTTCTCATCGAAAGATGCCAAAGGTGACTTTGTTGGCTTTGATATCGATCTCGGTAACGAGATGTGCAAACGGATGCAGGTGAAATGTACCTGGGTTGCCAGTGACTTTGACGCGCTGATCCCCTCACTGAAAGCGAAAAAAATCGACGCCATTATTTCGTCGCTTTCCATTACCGATAAACGTCAGCAGGAGATTGCTTTCTCCGACAAGCTGTACGCCGCAGACTCTCGTCTGATTGCTGCCAAAGGTTCACCGATTCAGCCAACGCTGGATTCACTGAAAGGTAAACATGTTGGTGTGCTGCAGGGATCAACCCAGGAAGCGTATGCCAATGATAACTGGCGCAGTAAGGGGGTCGATGTGGTGGCCTATGCTAACCAGGATTTGGTCTATTCCGATCTGGCTGCAGGACGCCTGGATGCTGCGTTACAAGATGAGGTTGCTGCCAGCGAAGGTTTCCTTAAGCAACCCGCCGGTAAAGATTTCGCCTTTGCAGGCCCATCAGTGAAAGACAAAAAATACTTCGGTGACGGCACCGGTGTAGGGCTGCGTAAAGATGATGCTGAACTGACGGCGGCCTTCAATAAGGCGCTTAACGAGCTGCGTCAGGACGGCACCTACGACAAGATGGCGAAAAAGTATTTCGACTTTAATGTCTACGGTGACTGATACGTCGCAGGGAAGCTGTACCTGATGGAATGATCATCATGGTGCACGCCAGGTTTGTTGCACTATCGTGGTGCATTGAAATGCATACTTAAGCATTTTTAATGAAAAATAATACGTCTAACGGGGCGGGATATTTTGCCTTGATGGTCAATTTTATGGCACGATAAGTGTAACAAACCTGTAAATATTCCCTATAAAAAGACTGTCAGTTGAGGACATTATGAAAAAACTGGTGCTATCGCTCTCTCTGGTTCTGGCCTTCTCCAGCGCAACTGCGGCGTTTGCTGCGATTCCGCAAAACATCCGCATCGGTACCGATCCGACCTATGCGCCATTTGAATCAAAAAATTCACAAGGTGAACTGGTTGGCTTCGATATCGATCTGGCGAAGGAGTTGTGCAAACGCATCAATACGCAATGTACGTTTGTCGAAAACCCACTGGATGCGTTAATCCCGTCCTTAAAAGCGAAGAAGATTGACGCCATCATGTCATCGCTTTCCATTACGGAAAAACGTCAGCAAGAAATAGCCTTCACCGACAAGCTGTATGCAGCCGACTCTCGTCTGGTGGTGGCGAAAAATTCCGACATTCAGCCGACAGTCGAATCGCTGAAAGGCAAACGGGTAGGCGTATTGCAGGGCACCACCCAGGAGACGTTCGGTAACGAACACTGGGCACCAAAAGGCATTGAAATCGTTTCTTATCAGGGGCAGGACAATATTTATTCTGACCTGACTGCCGGACGTATTGATGCCGCGTTCCAGGATGAGGTCGCAGCCAGCGAAGGTTTCCTCAAACAACCCGTCGGTAAAGATTACAAATTCGGTGGCCCGTCTGTTAAAGATGAAAAACTGTTTGGCGTAGGGACCGGCATGGGCCTGCGTAAAGAAGATAACGAACTGCGCGAGGCACTGAACAAAGCCTTTGCCGAAATGCGCGCTGACGGTACTTACGAGAAATTAGCGAAAAAGTACTTCGATTTTGATGTTTATGGTGGTTAATCGCCATCGGTGAAAGAAAGCCCGCTCCCTTCGGGTAACCGGAGGGAGACAAGAGGCGGTAATTCACCACACACGACAGGACAGGCAGCATGTTGTATGGGTTTTCAGGTGTTATTTTACAGGGTGCGCTCGTCACGCTGGAGCTGGCTATCAGCTCTGTAGTGCTCGCTGTAATCATCGGTTTAATTGGCGCTGGCGGTAAGCTCTCGCAAAATCGGCTTTCGGGGCTGATTTTCGAAGGGTACACCACGCTGATTCGAGGCGTGCCGGACTTGGTGTTGATGCTGCTAATTTTCTACGGTTTGCAGATTGCACTAAACACGGTGACGGAGGCGATGGGCGTCGGGCAGATTGATATCGATCCGATGGTCGCTGGTATTATTACTCTCGGTTTTATCTACGGTGCTTATTTTACCGAAACGTTCCGTGGTGCTTTTATGGCAGTGCCGAAAGGACATATAGAGGCGGCGACGGCGTTCGGTTTTACTCGTGGGCAAGTGTTTCGGCGGATCATGTTTCCGGCGATGATGCGTTACGCCCTGCCAGTCATTGGCAACAACTGGCAGGTGATCCTCAAATCTACCGCACTGGTTTCGTTACTCGGCTCTGGAAGATGTGGTCAAAGCCACGCAGCTGGCAGGCAAAAGTACCTGGGAACCGTTCTATTTCGCTATCGTCTGTGGCGTGATTTATCTTGTTTTCACCACCGTTTCCAATGGTGTGCTGCTGTTCCTTGAACGCCGCTACTCCGTGGGTGTGAAGAGGGCTGACCTGTGATCGAAATCTTACATGAATACTGGAAACCACTGCTGTGGACTGACGGTTATCGCTTTACTGGCGTGGCGATCACCCTGTGGCTGCTGATTTTGTCGGTAGTGATAGGCGGAGTTCTGGCGCTGTTTCTGGCGATTGGTCGCGTCTCAAGTAATAAATACATCCAGTTTCCAATCTGGTTATTTACCTATATTTTTCGCGGTACGCCGCTGTATGTTCAGTTGCTGGTGTTCTATTCCGGCATGTACACGCTGGAGATTGTTAAGGGAACCGAGTTCCTTAACGCCTTTTTTCGCAGTGGTCTGAACTGTACCGTGCTGGCGCTGACGCTTAACACCTGCGCTTACACTACCGAGATTTTTGCCGGGGCAATCCGTTCAGTGCCGCATGGGGAAATTGAAGCCGCCAGAGCCTATGGCTTCTCGACCTTTAAAATGTATCGCTGCATTATTTTGCCTTCTGCGCTGCGTATTGCGTTACCGGCATACAGCAACGAAGTGATCCTGATGCTGCACTCTACTGCGCTGGCATTTACTGCCACGGTGCCGGATCTGCTGAAAATTGCCCGCGATATTAACGCCGCCACATATCAACCTTTTACCGCCTTCGGCATTGCCGCGGTGCTCTATTTAATCATCTCTTATGTCCTGATCAGCCTCTTTCGCAGAGCTGAAAAACGCTGGTTGCAGCATGTGAAACCTTCTTCAACGCACTGAGAATACGATGTCCGAGAATAAATTAAACGTTATCGATTTGCACAAACGCTACGGCGAACACGAAGTGCTGAAAGGGGTCTCATTGCAAGCGAATGCCGGAGATGTCATAAGTATCATCGGATCGTCGGGATCGGGGAAAAGTACCTTTCTGCGCTGCATTAACTTCCTCGAAAAACCGAGCGAAGGATCGATCGTGGTCAATGGCCAGACGATCAATCTGGTGCGCGACAAAGATGGTCAACTCAAAGTCGCCGATAAAAATCAGCTGCGCTTACTGCGCACACGCCTGACGATGGTATTCCAGCACTTCAATCTCTGGAGCCATATGACGGTGCTGGAAAACGTCATGGAAGCGCCGATTCAGGTGTTGGGCCTGAGCAAGCAGGAAGCGCGCGAGCGGGCGGTGAAGTATCTGGCGAAAGTCGGGATAGACGAACGTGCGCAGGGGAAATATCCGGTGCATCTTTCCGGCGGTCAGCAACAGCGTGTTTCCATCGCAAGGGCGCTGGCAATGGAACCGGAAGTTTTACTGTTTGATGAACCTACCTCGGCGCTCGATCCTGAACTGGTAGGCGAAGTGTTGCGTATTATGCAGCAACTGGCAGAAGAGGGGAAAACCATGGTGGTGGTGACCCACGAAATGGGCTTTGCTCGCCATGTTTCTACTCACGTCATTTTTCTCCATCAGGGGAAAATAGAGGAAGAAGGCGCGCCGGAGCAGTTATTTGGCAACCCGCAAAGCCCTCGTCTGCAACAGTTCCTTAAGGGATCGCTGAAATAATTCCCCCTCCGGTAGCTAACGCTGCCGGAGTATTTTCAAGGAAATTTGCGAGTCCGCTTCCGCTGAAATGTAAAAAGTTGCAGCCCGCTAAAAATACTTCTGAATTCGCTGTCCAAAGATAAAACTGCCTGCTGCATTGGGTGTTAATCGTGGTTATTGTCGCGTCATCTTAAATTTGAGGGGTGACGGAACGCCATGACAATATCGACAACTTCCACGCCGCATGATGCGGTATTTAAATCTTTTTTTACGCCATCCAGACACCGCGCGGGATTTTATTGATATTCATCTTCCCGCGCCGCTGCGCAAACTGTGTGATTTAACGACGCTTAAACTGGAACCAAACAGTTTTATTGATGAAGACCTGCGGCAATATTATTCCGACCTCTTGTGGTCTGTGAAAACGCAGGAGGGAGCAGGTTATATTTATGTGGTGATAGAGCACCAAAGTAAGCCGGAAGAATTAATGGCTTTTCGCATGATGCGCTATTCCATTGCAGCGATGCAAAACCATCTTGATGCGGGCTATAAAGAGCTTCCATTGGTGATCCCGATGCTATTTTATCATGGTTGCAGAAGTCCTTATCCTTATTCACTCTGCTGGCTTGATGAATTTGCCGAGCCTGCTATAGCCCGCAAAATATATTCATCGGCTTTTCCGCTTGTGGATATTACCGTGGTGCCGGATGACGAGATTATGCAACATCGCAAAATGGCGCTGTTGGAGTTAATTCAGAAACATATTCGTCAGCGCGATCTGTTGGGATTAGTCGACCAAATTGTTTCGCTGCTAGTTACAGGGAACACTAATGACAGACAGCTAAAAGCCCTGTTTAATTATGTATTACAAACGGGGGATGCCCAGCGTTTCCGTGCATTTATTGGTGAGATAGCGGAACGCGCACCACAAGAAAAGGAGAAACTGATGACCATTGCTGACAGATTACGTGAAGAAGGCGCAATGCAGGGCAAACGCGAAGAAGCCCTGCGCATTGCTCAGGAAATGCTGGAGAGAGGTTTAGACAGAGAGTTAGTTATGATGGTGACCCGACTTTCACCAGACGATCTTATCGCGCAAAGCCACTAATCCTGTAACACCGGGAGTTAACTGGCGGATGTTTGCAGTAAACCACATCAGCGAACAACATCCGCCAGCGCCTCTTCTAAATCGTACCAACGAAACGCAAAACCCGCTTCTTCCAGCCGTTTAGGCAGCGCGCGTTGTCCACCTAATACCAGTACTGAAGATTCGCCCATTAACAGCCGAATGGCGGTTGCGGGGACGCGCAAAATAGCCGGGCGATGCAGCGCATGACCGAGCGCATGGGCAAATTGTTCATTGCGTACCGGGTAGGGCGAAACCATATTAAATGGCCCGCGCAGCTCGTTATCCAGCAGCCAGAGAATGCCGTTGACCATATCATCAATATGAATCCAGGCCAGATACTGCCGACCGGAACCAATCGGCCCGCCCAGGCCAAGACGAAACGGCGGCAGCATTTTACCGAGAATACCGCCATCCGGTGCCAGCACTACGCCGGTACGCAGCAGGCACACTCGCGTTTTGTCACTTTGTGCCCGACAGGCAATTTCTTCCCAGCGGGCGCAGAGTTTATGGGTAAATTCGTTATGCGGCGGTTCCTCTTCGGTAACCACCACTTCACCTAAGTCGCCATAATAGCCCGTTGCCGAGCCGGAAATGAGTACCGACGGTGGCGTGTCGCTGGCATTAATCAAATCGACCAGTTTTTGCGTGATATTCCAGCGGCTTTGGCAGAGACGCTCTTTTTGCTCGTGAGTCCAGCGTTTATCAGCAATCGGTTCTCCGGCAGGTTGATTACCGCATCAACGCCGTTGAGGTTACTTTGATCGGCAAGCCCTTGCCATAGTGTCACCCGAGGGCCGAGAACGGAACTGGCTTTCTGCGGGTTACGCGTCACTACCGTGATTTGATGGCCCAGATCCAGCAAACGCGGAATCAAATGGCGACCAATTAATCCCGTCCCTCCGGTGATCACTATCTTCATGCAGCCTCCCGATATGGCGGTTAACGCTGCCAGCTTAAGGTCATGGATACCGAATCGGCGTAGCGCAGCGCGTGCAGTTTATCGATCTCTACTTCAGCATACGTCACCCAGTGATGTTCACGTGCGATATCGAGCACATCCTGAGTTAATTTTTCCAGCAAAGAGAAACGGTTATTCTCTACATGCTGAATAATGTTTTTCGTTACGGTGCGATAATTCAGCGCATCGTTGATATCTTCGCTAGTGCGCGCTTTATCGGCGGGGTAGTGGATCGTCACATTGATAACAATATCCTGACGGTTGTTAATTTCTTCTTCCTTAATTCCGATAAACGTACGTAAACGAAGGTTCTTTATACGAATAATAGCGGCAGGTTGTGCCATTGCAGGTTCTCCGTTGTTTTACTTAGGATGAAATAATACACGAGAACCTGTTTCTGTTAACTATCCGAACGATCGTCACCGTGTTGTGCTTTTTAGCAGTGCCTGCCCGGTGGCAGGGCGCGAACGGATCCGCTCATGCCAGTTCTTGACTGCCGGATACATTGCGAGGTCAATTCGCTGGCGAGTCCAGGCATTAACCCACGGCCAGCAGGCAATATCCGCAATGCTGTAGTTCTCGCCTCCCAGCCAGGGCGAGTTTTCCAGCCGCTTGTTCAGTACATGGTACAGACGCTGAGTTTCAACCTGATAACGTTCAATAGCGTAAGGAATGGTTTGGGGGGCTGCGTGATTAAAATGATGATTTTGCCCAAGCATCGGCCCCAGTCCGCCTACCTGCCAGAATAACCACTGTAATGTGGCGGCGCGTTCACGCGTTTCATGACTCAAAAAGAGCCCCGTTTTCTCAGCCAGATACAACAAAATGGCACCAGATTCAAAGAGGCTTAGCGGTTCGCCGCCATCGGCTGGAGAATGATCAACAATTGCCGGAATTTTGTTGTTAGGCGAAATGCGCAAAAATTCCGGGCGAAACTGACCGCCTTTCCCCAGGTCTACCTTTATCAAGCGATAATCCAGCCCTGCTTCTTCGAGAAACAGCGTAATTTTGTGGCCATTGGGTGTCGGGGCGAAATAGAGATCGATCATTGCAGCTCCGGTTGTCTAATCATCTGAACACCACAAGTATAGAAAGCGCGGCGACTTGCGTGAGTATTCGTCACGTGACAGTGACAAAAGGCTCTATAGTTTGATAGCCAGCCCCTTTATTGCCGAGGACATAATGAGTAAACCCGCTATCACGCTTTGGTCAGATGCCCATTTTTTCTCCCCTTATGTGTTATCCGCCTGGGTGGCGTTGCAGGAGAAAGGCCTGTCGTTTCATATCAAGACCATCGACCTCGACAGCGGTGAACATTTGCAACCGACGTGGCAAGGTTACGGTCAGACACGCCGTGTGCCGTTATTACAAATCGATGATTTTGAGTTGAGTGAATCTTCTGCCATTGCGGAGTATCTGGAAGATCGATTTGCGCCACCGACCTGGGAACGTATTTATCCGCTTGATTTAGAAAATCGTGCGCGTGCACGACAGATTCAGGCCTGGTTGCGCAGCGATCTGATGCCCATCCGCGAAGAGCGTCCGACGGATGTTGTCTTTGCGGGGGCGAAAAAAGCGCCACTAAACGGGAGGGAAAAGCCAGTGCAGAGAAACTGTTCGCGATGGCAGAACATTTGTTAGCACTGGGGCAGGCCGAATTTATTTGGTGAATGGTGCATTGCTGATACTGATCTGGCGCTAATGATTAACCGCCTGGTACTACATGGCGATGAGGTGCCGGAACGCCATGGTGGATTATGCGACATTCCAGTGGCAGCGAGCGTCTGTCCAGCGTTTTATTGCTCTTTCGGCGAAGCAATCTGGCTGATAGCAACGAAAGAATCCAGTATCATAGCTTACGTTTTTTCGACGAGGAGTGAGTGATGAAACTGATGTTTGCATCGGACATTCATGGGTCGTTACCGGCGACGGAACGTGTTCTGGAGTTGTTTGCCCAAAGCGGTGCCCAGTGGCTGGTGATCCTTGGCGACGTGTTGAATCACGGCCCGCGTAATGCTTTACCGGAGGGTTACGCGCCAGCCAAAGTCGCTGAACGGCTTAATGAAGTGGCACATAAGGTTATCGCTGTGCGCGGCAACTGCGACAGCGAAGTGGATCAAATGCTGCTGCATTTCCCGATAACCGCGCCGTGGCAACAGGTATTACTGGAAAAACAACGTCTGTTTTTGACGCATGGTCATCTTTTTGGCCCGGAAAACCTACCTGCTTTAAACCAGAACGATGTGCTGGTGTACGGTCATACCCATCTGCCAGTGGCAGAACAGCGGGGGGAGATTTTCCACTTCAACCCCGGCTCGGTGAGTATTCCTAAAGGCGGTAATCCGGCGAGTTATGGCATGCTGGATAATGACGTACTTAGTGTAATCGCACTCAATGATCAAAGTATCATTGCGCAGGTCGCGATTAATCCGTAATTTACCCACAACTCAAAATGCGCCGTAAGAGCGCCAGAAAAAGAAGGTTTCCTGATAATGGAACAGCGTCGTTTGGCAAGTACTGAATGGGTGGATATTGTGAATGAAGACAATGAAGTCATCGCACAATCCAGCCGGGAACAAATGCGGGCACAGTGTCTGCGTCATCGTGCAACTTACATCGTCGTGCATGATGGCATGGGCAAAATTCTGGTCCAGCGTCGTACCGAGACAAAAGACTTTTACCCGGCATGTTAGATGCGACCGCAGGCGGTGTGGTCCAGGCCGATGAGCAACTGCTGGAATCCGCGCGTCGCGAAGCGGAAGAAGAGTTGGGCATTGCCGGTGTCCCCTTTGCCGAGCACGGGCAGTTCTATTTCGAAGATAAAAATTGCCGTGTCTGGGGCGCGTTGTTCAGTTGCGTCTCTCACGGTCCCTTCGCCCTACAGGAAGATGAAGTCAGTGAAGTTTGCTGGCTGACGCCGGAAGAAATCACCGCACGCTGCGATGAGTTCACTCCAGACTCGCTGAAAGCGCTGGCGTTGTGGATGAAGCGCAATGCCAAAAATGAAGCCGTAGAGACTGAAACGGCAGAATGAAAAAAAGAGCCGCAATTGCGGCTCTTAACATTTTTAGTGGTAGCCCATCAACTGAGCGCCGATCACCACGACGCTGGACATAATAAACAGCAGTCCAAGCAGTGTCGCGCCCACCTTCAGCCAGTTACGGAAGTCCACCCGGCAAACACCGAGCGTTGCCATTAACGAAGCTGAGGTCGGGTAAATGATGTGGCTGAAGCCATCACCAAACTGGAACGCCAGCACGGTAACCTGACGGTTAACACCGACCAGATCGCCAAGCGGTGCCAGTAACGGCATGGTTAACGCCGCCTGACCAGAACCGGACGTCACGAAGAAATTAAATACTGCCTGGAAGAGCAACATAAACCAGGCCGCGACCGCGTTATCCAGACCGCTAATGGCATTGGCAATGCTGTTGAGGATGGTATTTAACACGCTGGCATCACCCGCTTCACCATTACCGACCAGCAGCAAAATCCCTTTGGCGAAACCCACCAGCAGGGCAGGGGCGATCATCATTCGCGCCCCTTCGGTAAAGGATGAAGCCATGGTATTAACCGTCATGCCGTTAAGGCGGAAAACGACGCCGATGATGCCAATCACCAGACCCATGGTGAAGAACTGGCTGGCAATTTCTGGAATAAACCAGGCATTAACGATCACGCCCCAAATCACCCAGACCATTACGGCGGTCAGGACAATCAATACCAGCCAGTCACCAAAGGTAAACGGACGTTGTTCAACATCCGCCTGCTTTTCACGAAAGAAGCGGTCGGACTCATGCACGCATGACAGAAGAGGATTCTTTTTCACTCGTGAGGCGTACACCATGGTAAAGATCAGGCCAATCAGAGTGGCGATAACCCATACCACGATGCGCAACCCGGAGCCAGAAAGCACCGGAACGCCGGCAATCCCCTGAGCAACGACCACACAAAACGGGTTCATCCACGAACTGGCAAAACCGATTTGCGTGGCAATATAAGTCACCAGGACGGTGGTAATACTGTCATAGCCCAGCCGGACCATTAGCGGTGCGATGATAATGGCAAAGGCGACGGCCTCTTCCCCCATACCAAATACCGCACCGCCAAGTGAAAACAGAATAAACAGCGCAGGAATAAAGAGAATTTCATTCCCGCGGGTATGGCGAATAAGCGCCGGATACCGTTATCAATGGTTCCTGTACGCATCACAATGCCAAACGCGCCGCCAATCACCAGCATAAACATGATGATGCCAACGGCTGTCCCGTATTTCGATCCTGAGGTTAACCCTTCAAACGGGAAGTTCATCAGACCCGGGCGTTCATCGCCCGTCGTGAACAGTTGTACGCGGTGATACTCAGGTTCGCCTGCTTCGTTAGTCAGAATGCGGAATGAGTGTGGATCTACGACTTTGCGTGTTTTTGTTTGACCATCAACCTGATACTGCACTTCCTGACTGTCAAACATGCCCACCGGAACTACCCAGGTGGCAAGGCTGGTTAAAATGGCAACAAAAAAGATAATCACCAACGTATCGGGCATTGCCCATCTTCTTGTTGGTTTAGATTCAGTGATTGCGGACATAGCGCAAATATTCCCTTGCACAAAACAAAGTGGTAAGTATGCAAAGTGAGATGGCGCAATTCATTGATGCAGCGCAGTTAAGCAAGATAATCAGAAAGGATTAATGCAAATTAAGAGAATAAAAAAACCGGAAATAGTGACTATTTCCGGTTCCGATATCCGCAGCGCAAAGCTGCGGATGATGACGAGATTACTGCTGCTGTGCAGACTGAATCGCAGTCAGCGCGATGGTGTAGACGATATCATCAACCAGTGCGCCACGGGACAGGTCGTTAACCGGCTTGCGCATACCCTGCAGCATCGGCCCGATGGAGATCAGATCGGCAGAACGCTGTACCGCTTTGTAGGTGGTGTTACCGGTGTTCAGATCCGGGAAGATGAACACGGTAGCGCGACCTGCAACCGGAGAGTTCGGCGCTTTGGATTTCGCAACGTCAGCCATTACCGCAGCGTCGTACTGCAGCGGACCGTCGATCATCAGGTCAGGACGTTTTTCCTGCGCCAGACGAGTTGCTTCGCGAACTTTTTCTACGTCGCTACCAGCACCAGAAGTACCGGTGGAGTAGAGAGCATAGCAACGCGCGGTTCGATACCGAAGGCCGCAGCGGAATCAGCGGACTGAATCGCGATTTCTGCCAGCTGTTCTGCAGTCGGATCCGGGTTGATCGCACAGTCACCGTAAACGTAAACCTGTTCCGGCAACAGCATGAAGAACACGGAAGATACCAGGGAACTGCCCGGTGCAGTTTTGATCAGCTGCAGCGGCGGACGGATGGTGTTTGCGGTGGTGTGAACAGCACCGGAAACCAGACCATCAACTTCATCTTGTTCCAGCATCAGCGTACCGAGAACCACGTTGTCTTCCAGCTGTTCGCGGGCAACGGTTTCGGTCATGCCTTTGTTCTTACGCAGTTCGACCAGACGACCAACATAGTTTTCGCGAACCACTTCTGGATCAACGATTTCAATGCCTGCACCCAGTTCTACACCCTGAGAGGCTGCAACACGGTTGATCTCTGCCGGATTACCCAGCAGTACGCAAGTTGCGATACCACGTTCAGCACAGATAGCGGCTGCTTTAACGGTACGCGGTTCGTCACCTTCCGGCAGAACGATACGTTTGCCCGCTTTGCGCGCAAGTTCAGTCAGCTGATAACGGAACGCTGGCGGAGACAGACGACGGCTGCGCTCAGAAGTGGCAGTCAGAGAATCGATCCAGTCAGCGTTGATGTAGTTAGCCACGTATTCCTGAACTTTCTCGATACGCTCATGATCGTCAACCGGAACTTCCAGGTTGAAGCTCTGCAGGCTCAGAGAGGTCTGCCAGGTGTTGGTGTTCACCATAAATACCGGCAGGCCAGTAGCGAAAGCACGTTCGCACAGTTTAGAAATGCGCGCGTCCATTTCGTAGCCGCCAGTCAGCAGCAGGGCACCGATTTCTACGCCGTTCATGGCAGCCAGGCAAGCGGCAACCAGCACGTCAGGGCGGTCTGCGGAAGTCACCAGCAGAGAACCGGCACGGAAGTGCTCCAGCATGTGCGGAATGCTGCGTGCGCAGAAAGTGACGGATTTAACGCGGCGAGTATTGATGTCGCCTTCGTTGATGATGGTCGCATTCAGGTGGCGAGCCATATCGATCGCACGAGTCGCGATCAGGTCAAAGCTCCACGGCACAGCGCCGAGAACCGGCAGCGGGCTGGATTCTTGCAGCTTCGCCGGATCAACGTTGTTCACTTTTGCTTTGGTGGAGTCGTCAAAAATCTCGGACAGATCCGGACGGGTACGACCCTGCTCATCAACCGGAGCGTTCAGTTTGTTAACGATAACGCCGGTAATATTGGTGTTTTTTGCACCGCCGAAGCTGTTGCGAGTCAGTTCGATACGCTCTTTCAACTGTTCCGGAGTATCAGTGCCCTGAGACATAACGAAGACGATTTCCGCATTCAGCGTTTTAGCGATTTCGTAGTTCAGAGACTGGGCAAACTGGTGTTTACGTGTCGGGACCAGACCTTCAACCAGAACGACTTCAGCGTCTTTGGTGTTAGCGTGGTAGTTCGCGACGATCTCTTCCATCAGCACATCTTTCTGATTGCTGGAAAGCAGACCTTCAACGTAGCTCATTTTCAGCGGTTCAGCGGCCGTCGTGGTGGAAGAGTTCGCACGCACGATAGTCGTAGTCTGATCGGGCGCATCGCCACCGGTACGCGGCTGAGCGATAGGTTTGAAAACGCTCAGACGAACGCCTTTGCGTTCCATTGCACGGATCACGCCAAGGCTGACGCTGGTCAGACCGACGCTGGTTCCGGTAGGGATCAGCATAATAATACGGGACACGGTTTATCCTCTTTCGTTACCGCCGATTTGGCGGGTTACAAAACAGCACCGCCAGCTGAGCTGGCGGTGTGAAATCAGGCAGTCAGGCGGCTCGCGTCTTGCGCGATAACCAGTTCTTCGTTGGTTGGGATAACCACCGCAGGACGGGTACCTTCTTTGTTGATGAAACCAGATTTGCCGAAACGTGCAGCCAGGTTGCGTTCATGATCAACTTCAAAGCCCAGCACGCCCAGTTTGCCCAGAGACAGTTCACGAACCATCGCGGCATTTTCACCGATACCACCGGTGAATACAACAGCGTCCAGACGACCATCCATCAGCGCAGTGTAGGCACCGATGTATTTCGCCAGGCGGTGGCAGTAAACGTCCATTGCGCGCTTCGCGTCTTCTTTCGTCGCGTAGTTGTCTTCAACATAGCGGCAGTCGCTGGTGACTTCGGTCAGACCCAGCAGGCCGGACTCTTTGGTCAGCAGTTTGTTGATTGCGTCAACGCTCATGCCCAGGGTGTCGTGCAGGTGGAAGATGATCGCCGGATCGATATCACCAGAACGGGTACCCATCACCAGACCTTCCAGCGGGGTCAGGCCCATAGAGGTGTCAACGCATTTACCGTTGCGGATAGCAGAAACGGAACCACCGTTGCCCAGGTGGCAGGTGATGATGTTCAGTTCTTCTACCGGTTTGTTCAGCATTTTTGCCGCTTCCTGGGTCACATAGAAGTGGCTGGTGCCGTGCGCGCCGTAACGACGGATGCCGTGCTCTTTGTACAGGTTGTACGGCAGGGCGTAGAGGTAAGACTCTTCCGGCATAGTCTGGTGGAACGCGGTGTCAAATACAGCAACGTTTTTGTCTTTCAGCTGTGGGAAAGATTTCAGAGCTTCTTCGATACCGATCAGGTGAGCCGGGTTGTGCAGCGGTGCAAAAGAAGCTGCATCTTTGATACCCTGAATAACAGACTCATCGATCACTACGGAGCTGGTATACTTTTCGCCGCCGTGTACGATACGGTGACCGATAGCAGTCAACTGCGCAGACAGTTCTGGTTTTTGTGCCAGAATAGTATTAACGATAAAGTTGAGCGCTTCGCTGTGAGCGGCGCCTGCACCTAAAGCCGCTTCCTGTTTATTGCCGTCCATTTTCCATTTGATACGTGCTTCGGGCAGGTGGAAACATTCGGCTAAACCAGAAAGGTACTCTTCACCATTTACTGCATCGATGATTGCAAATTTCAGTGAAGAACTACCGCAGTTCAGAACCAGTACTAACTTACTCGACATGGAAGTACCTATAATTGATACGTGGCTAAAAAAACGTCAGGGAGCCATAGAGCGTAGCGCATGATGACACCGACATTTATGATTAACATCATGCACTGCAAATTTTTTTTGCATGATGGAAGAAATATCTTGAGTCTATGCCATTTTGCGTAATTTTCAGCCAATGGCATAATGTATATGAATTTGACGACTCAATGAATATGTACTACTTAGGCCTTCAGGCTGCTAAAGGATACCTGATAGTGGGTATGGAAGACAAAATGTTTTGAACGTTGTCCCGCTGAGTTGTGAATTTGCACAAATTTTTGAATCTTTATATGTGAAGTTGAGGTGAAGCATGTCAACGCCGGATAATCGTTCTGTTAATTTTTTTAGCTTGTTTCGCCGGGGACAGCATTACTCAAAGACGTGGCCGCTGGAAAAACGCCTTGCCCCGGTCTTTGTCGAAAATCGCGTTATCAAGATGACGCGTTATGCGATCCGTTTTATGCCGCCGATCGCCGTATTTACTCTCTGCTGGCAGATTGCCCTGGGCGGTCAGCTTGGGCCGGCAGTTGCCACTGCGCTGTTCGCTTTAAGTTTACCCATGCAGGGATTGTGGTGGCTGGGCAAGCGTTCTGTAACGCCATTACCCCCTGCTATCCTCAACTGGTTTTATGAAGTTCGCGGTAAATTACAGGAGTCTGGACAGGTGTTGGCACCCGTTGAAGGCAAGCCTGATTACCAGGCATTAGCTGACACGCTTAAGCGCGCCTTCAAACAACTGGATAAAACTTTCCTTGATGATTTGTAATTGACCCCTGATTACGCATATAAAAGAAGGCATACTCAGCCTTCTTTTTTTTTCACCGTAGTAGAGTGATACAGGAGTCAACAATGGAAATGACCAACGCGCAACGTCTTATTTTGTCTAACCAGTACAAGATGATGACTATGCTCGATCCGGCAAATGCTGAACGTTACCGTCGCCTGCAAACAATCATTGAGCGTGGTTATGGATTACAGATGCGTGAACTGGATCGCGAGTTTGGCGAGCTGAAAGAAGAAACCTGCCGCACTATCATCGACATTATGGAGATGTATCATGCGTTGCATGTTTCCTGGTCTAATTTGCAGGACCAGCAATCCATCGATGAACGTCGTGTCACCTTCCTCGGCTTTGACGCCGCCACTGAAGCACGTTACCTCGGTTATGTCCGCTTTATGGTTAATGTTGAAGGGCGCTATACCCATTTTGACGCCGGAACTCACGGTTTTAACGCCCAGACGCCAATGTGGGAAAAATATCAGCGCATGCTTAATGTGTGGCATGCCTGCCCGCGTCAGTACCATTTGAGCGCCAACGAAATTAATCAAATTATCAACGCCTGAGGAGGCCCGCGTGCGGTGCAAAGGTTTTCTGTTTGATCTTGATGGAACGCTGGTGGATTCCCTGCCTGCGGTAGAGCGGGCGTGGAGCAACTGGGCCAGACGTCATGGGTTAGCGCCGGAAGAGGTGCTGGCTTTCATTCACGGTAAACAGGCGATCACCTCTCTGCGCCATTTTATGGCGGGCAAATCCGAGGCTGATATTGCCGCCGAGTTTACGCGTCTGGAGCAAATCGAGGCCACGGAAACCGAGGGTATTACCGCGCTTCCGGGGGCAATCGCCTTACTCAATCATTTGAATAAAGCAGGTATTCCGTGGGCCATTGTGACTTCTGGCTCCATGCCGGTAGCGCGAGCGCGCCATAAAATAGCTGGGCTTCCCGCGCCAGAGGTGTTTGTGACCGCTGAGCGAGTGAAGCGCGGAAAACCAGAACCTGATGCGTATCTGCTAGGCGCGCAGCTGCTGGGGCTTGCGCCGCAGGAGTGTGTAGTGGTGGAAGATGCTCCCGCTGGCGTGCTTTCTGGCCTGGCGGCGGGTTGCCATGTCATTGCGGTTAACGCTCCGGCAGATACCCCGCGCCTGAATGAGGTCGATTTGGTCCTCCACAGTCTGGAGCAAATTACTGTGACCAAACAGCCAAATGGCGATGTTATTATTCAGTGAAACACCTGATCATGATTTAGCCCCGTCTCGTCGGGGCTTTTTTATGGCAGAATCAAGTCATCCCCCTCAATTAACAAGGATAAGTTGTGAACGGTGAATTGATTTGGGTTCTTTCATTACTGGCCGTTGCCATCGTCTTGTTTGCGACGGGCAGAGTGCGTATGGATGCGGTCGCTTTGTTTGTTATTGTCGCGTTTGCATTAAGCGGAACGCTGACGGTCCCCGAAGTATTTTCCGGCTTTTCCGATCCTAACGTTGTCCTGATTGCCGCCTTGTTCATTATTGGCGATGGTTTGGTCCGTACCGGTGTTGCCACTGTAATGGGGACATGGCTGGTCAAAGTGGCGGGCAACAGTGAAATCAAAATGTTGGTTTTGTTGATGCTGACCGTCGCGGGGCTTGGCGCGTTTATGAGTTCAACCGGCGTTGTCGCTATCTTTATTCCCGTGGTGTTAAGCGTTGCCATGCGTATGCAAACGTCGCCGTCGCGCCTGATGATGCCGTTAAGTTTTGCCGGGCTGATAAGCGGCATGATGACGCTGGTGGCGACGCCGCCGAACCTGGTAGTCAACAGTGAATTGCTGCGTGAAGGCTATCATGGTTTTAGTTTCTTTAGCGTAACACCTATTGGCCTGGTCGTGCTGGTGCTGGGTATTTTGTATATGTTAGTGATGCGTTTCATGCTGAAAGGGGATACCCAGACCCCGCAGCGCGAAGGCTGGACGCGTCGAACCTTTCGCGATCTTATCCGTGAATATCGACTGACCGGGCGTGCGCGTCGTCTGGCTATTCGCCCCGGTTCGCCAATGATTGGTCAACGGCTGGACGATCTCAAATTACGTGAGCGTTATGGCGCTAACGTCATCGGTGTTGAACGCTGGCGGCGTTTTCGTCGCGTTATCGTGAACGTTAATGGGGTTTCTGAATTTCGCGCGCGTGACGTTTTGCTTATTGATATGTCTGCGGCTGATGTCGATCTCCGGCAATTTTGTAGTGAGCAATTGCTGGAGCCGATGGTACTGCGCGGCGAGTATTTTTCTGACCAGGCCCTTGATGTGGGCATGGCAGAGATTTCATTAATTCCTGAGTCTGAACTTATTGGTAAATCGGTGCGCGAAATTGGTTTTCGTACCCGCTACGGACTGAATGTGGTGGGGCTAAAGCGCAATGGCGAGGCGATGGAAGGTTCGCTGGCGGATGAGCCTCTGCTGCTGGGCGATATCATCCTGGTTTGTGGGTAACTGAAACTGATCGGTATGCTGGCAAAACAGGGGCGTGACTTTGTGGCGCTGAACTTACCAGAAGAAGTGAGTGAAGCATCGCCAGCACACAGTCAGGCACCTCATGCCATTTTTTGCCTGGTGTTGATGGTGGCGTTAATGCTTACCGATGAAATCCCTAATCCTGTTGCCGCTATCATCGCCTGCCTGCTGATGGGGAAATTCCGCTGTATCGATGCTGAAAGCGCCTATAAATCCATTCACTGGCCGAGCATTATTTTGATCGTTGGGATGATGCCGTTTGCTGTGGCATTACAGAAAACGGGAGGTGTCGCGCTGGCGGTGAAAGGGCTGATGGACATTGGCGGCGGTTACGGGCCACATATGATGCTGGGTTGTTTGTTTGTCCTGTCGGCGGTTATTGGGCTGTTTATCTCTAATACCGCGACGGCGGTGTTGATGGCTCCGATTGCGCTGGCTGCTGCCAAAACGATGGGTGTGTCGCCTTACCCATTCGCGATGGTCGTGGCGATGGCAGCATCCGCCGCCTTTATGACGCCGGTTTCTTCACCTGTTAACACACTGGTTTTAGGTCCGGGAAATTACAGCTTCAGTGACTTTGTGAAGTTGGGGGTACCGTTCACCATTATCGTGATGGCGGTTTGTGTGGTGATGATCCCGATGCTGTTTCCGTTTTGACAAGAGGCTGATGTCGCATCCGGCGCTTATTGCCTGATGCGACGCAGACTCCAGCTGCTTACAGCGGTGAATCCCTGGCTAATCTCATCGAGCGAAAGATGGAAGCTGGGAACAAAGACTTCCATGAAGTAGTCCATCTCCTGGCTGCGGCGCGCTTCAAGCGTCGCTTCCAGTCGCGTTTTTGCCAGCAAGAATTCATTATTTCCCGCCGCGAGTTCTTCCAGACATTTCAGATATGCACACAGTGCATCTGCCTGTTTCACCAGCGATTTTTCTTCATCGCTATATGCATGCTCGTCAATTAACGGCGCAAAGATATCCCGCAGCTCTTCCGGAACCATATCGACCAGTTTTTGCTGAGCGATTTTTTCAATCGCCTTGTACTCCTGAGCGATTTGCGCATTGAAGTATTTCACCGGAGTAGGGAGATCGCCGGTGAGCACTTCTGAGGCATCGTGGTACATCGCCAGTAAAGCGATACGTTCGGCGTTGACATTACCGCCAAATTTCCGATTTTTGATAGCAGCCAGCGCATGGGCGACCATCGCTACCTGCAAACTGTGTTCGGACACATTTTCCGTCCGCACGTTGCGCATTAGCGGCCAGCGGTTAATGAGTTTCAGGCGGGAGAGATGGGCAAAAAAATGGCTCTGTTTCATAGTGACCTTACGTATGATGACATCATCAGGTCATTGTGGCGGGATAACACTGCCGGATGCAATCTCCGGCAGTGAAATTAAGATTACAGCTGATGATAACCAGAAAGGAAACGCGCGAACTTACTCAAAGACAGCTCGATATCATCGACACGCGGTAGCGTGACAATGCGGAAGTGATCCGGCCACGGCCAGTTGAATGCCGTCCCTTGCACCAACAGAACTTTTTCCTGCAACAGGAAATCCAGCACCATTTTCTGATCGTCGTGAATGTTAAAGCGCCTGGCGTCGATTTTCGGGAACATGTACAGCGCACCGCGCGGTTTCACGCAGGAAACGCCCGGAATATCATTGATCAATTCCCATGCGCGGTTACGCTGCTCATAAAGACGACCGCCAGGGGTAATAAATTCACTGATGCTCTGATAACCGCCCAGCGCGGTCTGAATGGCGTGTTGCGCAGGAACGTTAGCACACAGGCGCATTGAAGCCAGCATTTCCAGACCTTCGATGTAGCCTTTGGCGTGTTTTTTCGGCCCGTTCAACACCATCCACCCCTGACGGAAGCCTGCAACGCGGTATGTTTTCGACAGGCCGTTAAAGGTAATGGTCAGCAGGTCAGGTGCCAACGGCGCAATTGAGTGATGCTCAGCGTCGTCGTAGAGAATTTTGTCATAAATTTCATCGGCGAAGATAATGAGATTATGCTGACGTGCAATCTCCACTATCTCCATTAAAAGCTCTTTGGAATATACCGCGCCGGTTGGGTTATTTGGGTTGATAATAACGATCCCACGCGTACGAGGCGTAATTTTAGCGCGAATATCATCAAGGTCCGGGAACCAGTCAGAGGATTCATCGCAAAGATAATGCACCGCTTTACCGCTGGAGAGCGAAACCGCCGCGGTCCATAGTGGGTAATCAGGTGCAGGAACCAACATTTCGTCCCCGCTGTTCAGCAATGCCTGCATTGCCTGAACGATAAGCTCCGATACACCATTGCCGATGTAAATATCTTCCACGGTAACATCACGCATGCCACGAGCCTGGTAGTGCTGCATGATGGCTTTACGCGCGGAGTAAAGCCCTTTGGAATCGCAATACCCTTGAGCGGTAGGCAGGTTGCGAATCACGTCAACGAGGATTTCATCTGGCGCGTCAAAACCGAACGGGGCAGGGTTGCCGATGTTCAGTTTCAGTACCTTGTTACCTTCTTCTTCCAGGCGTTTTGCTTCTTTCAGCACCGGACCACGGATGTCGTAACAGACATTCTCTAATTTGCTGGATTTTTCAATGGGGGACATGAATCTTGACCTTTTTTGCTGTTATCGCCACTCCCTGCCGTGGAAGTCAGCTTAGAACAATGTACTCCCCCAGGACGGCGTTTTGAAGGTCTGCAGAATAAGATTTTGCCAGAGTGGAAGGCTTGATTGTGCTGTTAATAACTTAATAATGGCAAAATAATGAGGTGTATATGCTTAATAATTAATGTTATGTAGTGAATTGTTCTGATTCTTAATTGTGAGTGTGGTTTTTTTATCTGTAAGATAATTGTTTGAAAATGCCTCGTTTAAGAATTCACTAATGAATCGTGATGATGATATTTCCGCATTACGGAGAGTTTAACAGCGTGATGATTTCCGATGTGTCGTAATGGGTGCAAGGTGTGAAACTATTGTTAAGCGGGATTAATGTATGAGGATGATGCTAATTAATTATTATTTAATATTCAAAAAGGTTTTGTTGTGCTTATTAATAATAGAAGATTACTTTGCCTAACATAACATAACTTTGCATCAGATAATTCGCAATGACCCTTATAAATAAAAGGTTTTTGGGGTAAAATGCTCGCATAAATGACGGATCCCTGCTCTTGATGCCGCCTCACCATTGCTGTTTGTACGTGTTCGCGTATGACCAGCGATGCTGCACGAGAGTGGAACAAGGACTCACATTTACATTTATACAAACACGCGCATGTCATAAATACAAAAGAGTGAGTAACTTAATAGATATGCGATTCCTGAAGATATATTCTGTGATCTACTTCAGGCATTATAACGGAACAATGTGAGTCGCTTTTTTAGTGCAACTCATATGCATTTTTACTTTCGTCCGGGTTCCGGATGAAACTGCCAGGGAGGCACATTACAAATGGAATTGCTTGTTTGTGTGTGCACAGCATTAACCAGCTCAGTATGAGCCGCCAGTAAGTGATAATATATGATAAGTGCAAATCGTCCGATAATTAACCTCGACCTCGATCTGCTGAGAACATTTGTTGCTGTTGCCGATCTGAACACTTTTGCTGCCGCAGCTGCCGCTGTGTGTCGTACTCAGTCCGCCGTAAGTCAGCAAATGCAGCGTCTGGAACAACTCGTTGGGAAAGAGCTGTTCGCTCGTCACGGTCGCAACAAACTGTTAACTGAACATGGCATTCAACTTCTTGGTTACGCCAGAAAAATTCTGCGTTTTAATGATGAGGCCTGCTCATCATTAATGTTCAGTAATCTTCAGGGCGTGTTAACTATCGGTGCTTCAGATGAATCTGCCGATACGATCTTACCTTTCCTGTTAAATCGCGTGAGTTCGGTTTATCCGAAACTAGCGCTGGATGTCCGCGTTAAACGTAATGCCTATATGGCAGAAATGCTGGAATCCCAGGAAGTGGATTTGATGGTAACCACCCATCGTCCTTCAACGTTTAAGGCATTGAACCTGCGTACCTCGCCAACACACTGGTACTGCGCAGCGGAATACGTATTGCAAAAAGGCGAGCCGATCCCTCTTGTATTGCTGGATGATCCTAGCCCGTTTCGCGATATGGTGCTGGCGACGCTTAATAAAGCAGATATTCCATGGCGACTGGCTTATGTCGCCTCGACGCTTCCGGCAGTTCGTGCGGCAGTAAAAGCCGGTCTTGGCGTGACGGCAAGGCCGGTCGAGATGATGAGTCCGGACCTGCGTGTGCTGAGTGGAGTAGATGGCTTACCGCCGCTACCCGATACCGAATATTTGCTGTGCTATGACCCGTCCAGTAATAATGAGCTGGCCCAGGTGATCTATCAGGCGATGGAGAGCTACCATAATCCGTGGCAATACAGCCCAATGTCTGCTCCGGAAGGAGATGACTCATTGTTAATTGAAAGGGATATCGAGTAATCGACGGACGATAGATAATTCCTGGAACAATAGTGTAAAAACGAGCCGCTGGAGGGATTTTAAACCCCAGCGGCTTTTTTTTAGTAAAAAGCCTTCCTCGTATCGTGCAGAACGCACAAAACTGTTCATTTTTCAGTCACCAGAGATTCACGTCCTGAACGCACAAATAATCGCCTGAAAAAAATCACCTGCTACAATGATGTTAAAAAATACGTAAATTTGTTGCTGCGTTTTTGTTATGGAATGACAAAAGCGTGTCACAGATCAAGAAAATACTCTCTTTTGGGGGGGAGGAATCGACACAAATTCCTGTCAAAATAGACCCGTATTTTTTCCATTGCTTCACAACGGACACGATTCAACAACATCTAATTATCCTGGAGTCGTCAAGGATCTGGGGTGAAAGGGCATTAAATGCTAATGGTGTTGATATTATGTAAACTAATGTGAAGAAACTTTTGTTAAAGTTGACAAAAGGTTATAGAAAGGAGTAAAAGACCACATCAATTAGCTGTATAAAAGAATTTCTACAGTGATTGTAAGGTTTTTTTTATTCCTCCCCATGAATCGATGTGGCGTCCATCTGCCGTGAAGAGCAGTGAATCTGGCGCTACTTTTGATGAGTAAGCAATGAGTATGTCAACATCCACTGAAGTCATCGCTCATCACTGGGCATTCGCTATCTTTCTTATCGTTGCCATTGGCCTGTGTTGCCTGATGCTGGTAGGCGGTTGGTTTTTAGGCGGTCGCGCACGCGCAAGGTCGAAAAACGTTCCGTTTGAATCCGGTATCGACTCGGTCGGCTCCGCCCGCTTACGCCTGTCCGCCAAGTTTTATCTGGTGGCCATGTTCTTCGTTATCTTCGACGTTGAAGCGCTGTATCTGTTCGCATGGTCAACCTCTATCCGCGAAAGCGGCTGGGTAGGCTTTGTGGAAGCTGCAATTTTTATTTTTGTGTTACTGGCAGGTCTGGTTTATCTGGTGCGTATTGGCGCGCTGGACTGGACGCCCGCGCGTTCACGCCGCGAGCGTATGAACCCGGAAACGAACAGTATCGCTAATCGTCAACGCTAACCGCGAGGCATTAAGATGGATTATACGCTCACCCGCATAGATCCCAACGGTGAGAACGACCGTTACCCCCTGCAAAAGCAGGAGATCGTAACCGACCCTCTGGAGCAAGAAGTTAACAAAACGTGTTTATGGGCAAGCTCAATGACATGGTTAACTGGGGTCGTAAAAACTCAATTTGGCCGTATAACTTCGGTCTTTCCTGCTGTTACGTTGAGATGGTGACTTCGTTTACCGCGGTGCATGACGTGGCGCGTTTTGGCGCAGAAGTATTGCGTGCTTCGCCGCGTCAGGCTGACCTGATGGTGGTGGCAGGAACCTGCTTTACCAAAATGGCACCGGTTATTCAGCGTCTGTATGACCAGATGCTGGAACCAAAATGGGTTATCTCAATGGGTGCCTGTGCCAACTCCGGCGGTATGTACGATATTTATTCCGTTGTGCAGGGCGTCGATAAATTCATCCCGGTTGATGTGTATATCCCGGGCTGCCCGCCGCGTCCTGAAGCGTACATGCAGGCACTGATGCTGTTGCAGGAATCTATCGGCAAAGAACGTCGTCCGCTCTCCTGGGTGGTTGGCGATCAGGGCGTTTATCGCGCCAATATGCAATCAGAGCGCGAACGCAAGCGCGGTGAACGCATTGCCGTAACCAACCTGCGTACACCTGACGAGATTTAATTTGCGCCTGTCGGCAAAGGGATTTTTCTTCGCTTATTCCTAAATCTATTTCGCGAAGCTTACTGCGCCGACAGTCACCACGGACCATTTGCAATGGTGAACAATATGACCGACTTAACCGCGCAAGAACCCGCCTGGCAGACCCGCGATCATCTTGATGATCCGGTGATTGGCGAACTGCGCAACCGTTTTGGGCCGGATGCCTTTACTGTTCAGGCGACTCGCACCGGGGTTCCCGTTGTGTGGATCAAGCGTGAACAATTACTGGAAGTTGGCGATTTCTTAAAGAAACTGCCGAAACCTTACGTCATGCTGTTTGACTTACACGGCATGGACGAACGTCTGCGCACACACCGCGAAGGGTTACCTGCCGCGGATTTTTCCGTTTTCTACCATCTGATTTCTATCGATCGTAACCGCGACATCATGCTGAAGGTGGCGCTGGCAGAAAACGACCTGCACGTACCGACCTTCACCAAACTGTTCCCGAACGCTAACTGGTATGAGCGTGAGACCTGGGATCTGTTTGGCATTACTTTCGACGGTCATCCTAATTTGCGCCGCATCATGATGCCGCAAACCTGGAAAGGTCATCCGCTGCGTAAAGATTACCCGGCGCGCGCTACCGAATTCTCGCCGTTTGAGCTGACCAAAGCCAAACAGGATCTGGAAATGGAAGCCCTGACCTTCAAACCGGAAGAGTGGGGGATGAAGCGCGGCACCGAAAACGAGGACTTCATGTTCCTCAACCTCGGTCCGAACCACCCGTCGGCGCACGGTGCTTTCCGTATCGTTTTGCAGCTCGATGGCGAAGAGATTGTCGACTGCGTACCAGACATCGGCTACCACCACCGTGGTGCGGAGAAAATGGGCGAGCGCCAGTCCTGGCATAGCTACATTCCGTATACCGACCGTATCGAATACCTCGGCGGCTGCGTTAACGAAATGCCTTATGTGCTGGCGGTAGAGAAACTGGCCGGGATCACCGTGCCGGATCGCGTTAACGTCATTCGCGTAATGCTTTCTGAGCTGTTCCGCATCAACAGCCATCTGCTGTATATCTCCACCTTTATTCAGGACGTCGGCGCGATGACGCCAGTGTTCTTCGCCTTTACCGATCGTCAGAAAATTTACGATCTGGTGGAAGCGATCACGGGTTTTCGTATGCACCCGGCGTGGTTCCGTATTGGCGGCGTAGCGCACGACCTGCCGCGCGGTTGGGATCGCCTGCTGCGTGAGTTCCTCGACTGGATGCCGAAACGTCTGGCGTCTTACGAGAAAGCGGCGCTGCAAAATACCATTCTGAAAGGTCGTTCCCAGGGCGTTGCCGCTTACGGCGCGAAAGAGGCGCTGGAGTGGGGCACCACCGGCGCGGGCCTGCGTGCCACCGGGATCGACTTCGACGTGCGTAAGGCGCGTCCTTATTCTGGCTATGAAAACTTCGACTTTGAAATCCCGGTGGGTGGTGGCGTTTCTGACTGCTACACCCGCGTAATGCTGAAAGTGGAAGAGCTGCGCCAGAGTCTGCGCATTCTTGAGCAGTGCCTCAACAACATGCCGGAAGGCCCGTTCAAAGCGGATCACCCGCTGACCACGCCGCCGCCGAAAGAGCGCACGTTGCAACATATCGAAACCCTGATCACCCACTTCCTGCAAGTGTCGTGGGGGCCGGTGATGCCTGCCAATGAATCCTTCCAGATGATTGAGGCGACCAAGGGGATCAACAGTTACTACCTGACCAGCGACGGTAGCACCATGAGTTATCGCACCCGTATCCGTACGCCGAGTTATGCGCATTTGCAGCAAATTCCGGCGGCGATCCGCGGCAGCCTGGTGTCTGACCTGATTGTTTATCTGGGCAGTATCGATTTTGTTATGTCAGATGTGGACCGCTAATTATGCACGAGAATCAACAACCACAAACCGAGGCTTTTGAGCTGAGTGCGGCTGAGCGTGAAGCGATTGAGCACGAGATGCACCACTACGAAGACCCGCGTGCGGCGTCCATTGAAGCGCTGAAAATCGTTCAGAAGCAGCGTGGCTGGGTGCCGGACGGCGCGATCCACGCGATCGCTGATGTTCTGGGTATTCCCGCAAGCGATGTCGAAGGCGTGGCTACATTCTACAGTCAGATCTTCCGCCAGCCAGTAGGCCGCCATGTGATCCGTTATTGCGACAGCGTGGTCTGTCACATCAACGGTTACCAGGGCATTCAGGCAGCGCTGGAGAAAAAACTGAATATCAAACCAGGGCAAACCACGTTTGACGGTCGCTTTACGCTGCTGCCAACCTGCTGCCTGGGGAACTGCGATAAAGGGCCAAACATGATGATCGATGAGGATACTCACGCGCATCTGACCCCGGAAGCGATCCCTGAACTGCTGGAGCGGTATAAATGAAAAACATTATCCGTACTCCCGAAACGCATCCGCTGACCTGGCGTCTGCGCGATGACAAACAGCCAGTGTGGCTGGACGAATATCGCAGTAAAAACGGTTACGAAGGCGCGCGTAAGGCGCTGACCGGGTTGTCTCCTGACGAAATCGTTAATCAGGTTAAAGACTCTGGCCTGAAAGGGCGCGGCGGCGCGGGCTTTTCTACTGGCCTGAAGTGGAGCCTGATGCCGAAAGACGAATCCATGAACATCCGTTACCTGCTGTGTAATGCCGATGAAATGGAGCCGGGCACCTATAAAGACCGCCTGCTGATGGAGCAACTACCGCACCTGCTGGTGGAAGGTATGCTCATTTCTGCGTTTGCGCTGAAAGCGTATCGTGGCTACATCTTCCTGCGTGGCGAATATATTGAAGCGGCAGTGAATCTGCGCCGTGCTATTGCCGAAGCGACCGAAGCGGGTCTGCTTGGCAAAAACATTATGGGAACAGGTTTCGATTTCGAGCTGTTTGTCCATACCGGGGCAGGGCGCTATATCTGCGGTGAAGAAACAGCGTTAATCAACTCCCTGGAAGGGCGTCGCGCTAACCCGCGCTCGAAGCCGCCATTCCCGGCAACCTCCGGTGCATGGGGTAAACCGACCTGCGTCAACAACGTTGAAACCCTGTGCAACGTTCCGGCGATCCTCGCGAACGGCGTGGAGTGGTATCAGAACATCTCGAAAAGCAAAGATGCTGGCACCAAGCTGATGGGCTTCTCCGGTCGGGTGAAAAATCCGGGCCTGTGGGAACTGCCGTTCGGCACCACCGCGCGTGAAATCCTTGAAGATTACGCTGGTGGTATGCGTGACGGCCTGAAATTCAAAGCCTGGCAGCCAGGTGGTGCGGGCACCGATTTCCTGACCGAAGCGCATCTTGACCTGCCGATGGAATTCGAAAGCATCGGTAAAGCGGGAAGCCGTCTGGGTACGGCGCTGGCGATGGCGGTTGACCATGAAATCAACATGGTGTCGCTGGTACGTAACCTGGAAGAGTTTTTCGCCCGTGAGTCCTGCGGCTGGTGTACGCCGTGCCGAGACGGTCTGCCATGGAGCGTGAAAATTCTGCGTGCGCTGGAGCGTGGCGAAGGTCAGCCGGGCGATATCGAAACACTTGAGCAACTGTGTCGATTCTTAGGCCCGGGTAAAACCTTCTGTGCCCACGCACCTGGTGCAGTGGAGCCGTTACAGAGCGCCATCAAATATTTCCGCGAAGAATTTGAGGCGGGAATCAAACAGCCGTTCAGCAATACCCATTTGATTAATGGGATTCAGCCGAACCTGCTGAAAGAGCGCTGGTAACCGAATTTCGATTAACGCTCGGTCCCTGACCGAGAAAACTGGAAGCATGCTAATGGCTACAATTCATGTAGACGGCAAAGAATACGAGGTCAACGGAGCGGACAACCTGCTGGAAGCTTGTCTGTCTCTGGGCCTTGATATTCCTTACTTTTGCTGGCATCCGGCGCTGGGAAGTGTCGGTGCTTGCCGCCAGTGTGCGGTAAAGCAATACCAAAACGCGGAAGACACGCGTGGTCGCCTGGTGATGTCCTGTATGACACCGGCTTCCGATGGCACCTTTATTTCCATTGACGACGAAGAAGCGAAGCAATTCCGTGAAAGTGTGGTCGAGTGGTTAATGACCAACCACCCGCACGACTGTCCGGTATGTGAAGAAGGCGGTAACTGCCATCTTCAGGATATGACCGTGATGACCGGACACAGTTTCCGTCGCTACCGTTTCACCAAACGTACCCACCGTAATCAGGATTTGGGGCCGTTCATCTCTCACGAAATGAACCGCTGCATCGCCTGCTACCGCTGCGTGCGTTACTACAAAGATTACGCTGACGGTACGGACCTGGGCGTTTACGGTGCGCACGACAACGTCTACTTCGGTCGCCCGGAAGACGGCACGCTGGAAAGCGAATTTTCCGGTAACCTGGTCGAAATTTGCCCGACTGGCGTATTTACCGATAAAACGCACTCCGAGCGTTACAACCGTAAATGGGATATGCAGTTTGCGCCGAGCATCTGCCAGCAATGTTCCATCGGCTGTAACATCAGCCCCGGCGAGCGTTATGGCGAACTGCGTCGTATCGAAAACCGTTACAACGGTACGGTAAACCACTACTTCCTCTGCGACCGTGGTCGTTTCGGTTACGGTTACGTCAACCTGAAAGATCGTCCGCGTCAGCCAGTACAGCGTCGTGGCAATGATTTCATTACCCTCAACGCCGAACAGGCAATGCAGGGCGCAGCAGATATTCTGCGTCAGTCGAAGAAAGTGATCGGTATTGGTTCTCCGCGTGCCAGCGTGGAAAGCAACTTTGCGCTGCGTGAGCTGGTGGGCGAAGAAAACTTCTATACCGGTATCGCTCACGGTGAGCAGGAACGTCTGCAACTGGCGCTAAAGTTCTGCGCGAAGGCGGCATTTATACTCCGGCCTTACGCGAAATTGAATCTTACGATGCGGTACTGGTGCTGGGCGAAGACGTTACCCAGACCGGCGCGCGCGTCGCGCTGGCAGTTCGTCAGGCGGTGAAAGGTAAAGCACGCGAAATGGCGGCAGCACAGAAAGTGGCTGACTGGCAGATTGCGGCAATCCTCAACATCGGTCAACGTGCGAAGCATCCGCTGTTTGTTACCAACGTTGATGACACCCGTCTGGATGATATCGCGGCGTGGACTTACCGCGCACCGGTTGAAGATCAGGCGCGTTTAGGTTTTGCCATCGCCCATGCGCTGGATAACTCCGCGCCAGCGGTTGACGGTATCGAACCTGAGCTGCAAAGCAAAATCGACGTCATCGTGCAGGCACTGGCTGGTGCGAAGAAACCGTTGATTATCTCCGGGACGAACGCTGGTAGCGCTGAAGTGATTCAGGCAGCGGCTAACGTGGCGAAAGCCCTGAAAGGTCGCGGCGCTGACGTCGGTATCACCATGATTGCCCGTTCCGTCAACAGCATGGGGCTGGGCATTATGGGCGGTGGATCGCTTGAAGAAGCGTTAACCGAACTGGAAACCGGACGCGCCGACGCGGTGGTGGTGTTGGAAAACGATCTGCATCGTCACGCTTCTGCTACCCGCGTGAATGCTGCGCTGGCTAAAGCGCCGCTGGTGATGGTGGTTGACCATCAACGCACAGCGATTATGGAAAACGCCCATCTGGTACTTTCTGCTGCCAGCTTTGCTGAAAGCGACGGTACGGTGATTAACAACGAAGGCCGTGCCCAACGTTTCTTCCAGGTTTACGATCCGGCTTATTACGACAGCAAAACTGTCATGCTGGAAAGCTGGCGTTGGTTACACTCGCTGCACAGCACCCTGCTGAGCCGTGAAGTGGACTGGACGCAGCTCGACCATGTGATTGACGCTGTTGTGGCGAAAATCCCGGAACTGGCGGGTATCAAAGATGCTGCGCCGGATGCGACATTCCGTATTCGTGGGCAGAAACTGGCCCGTGAGCCGCACCGTTACAGCGGTCGTACCGCCATGCGCGCCAATATCAGCGTTCATGAGCCGCGTCAGCCGCAGGATATTGACACCATGTTCACCTTCTCGATGGAAGGTAACAACCAGCCGACCGCGCACCGTTCGCAAGTGCCGTTTGCCTGGGCACCGGGCTGGAACTCCCCGCAGGCGTGGAACAAATTCCAGGACGAAGTGGGCGGCAAACTGCGCTTTGGCGATCCGGGCGTGCGTCTGTTTGAAACCAGCGAAAATGGTCTGGATTACTTCACCAGCGTACCGGCACGCTTCCAGCCGCAGGACGGGAAATGGCGTATCGCGCCGTATTACCACCTGTTTGGCAGCGATGAATTGTCACAGCGTGCTCCGGTCTTCCAGAGCCGTATGCCGCAGCCGTACATCAAACTCAACCCAGCGGATGCCGCGAAGTTGGGTGTGAACGCAGGTACACGCGTCTCCTTTAGTTACGATGGCAACACGGTCACGCTGCCGGTTGAAATCGCCGAAGGACTGACGGCAGGGCAGGTGGGCTTGCCGATGGGTATGTCCGGCATTGCTCCGGTGCTGGCTGGCGCGCATCTTGAGGATCTCAAGGAGGCACAGCAATGAGTTGGATAACACCGGAACTGATTGAGATCCTGCTGACCATCCTCAAAGCGGTGGTGATCCTGCTGGTGGTTGTCACCTGTGGGGCTTTCATGAGCTTTGGCGAACGTCGCCTGCTGGGGCTGTTCCAGAACCGTTACGGACCTAACCGTGTTGGCTGGGGCGGTTCGCTCCAGCTGGTTGCGGACATGATCAAAATGTTCTTTAAAGAAGACTGGATCCCGAAATTCTCGGATCGCGTCATCTTTACCCTGGCGCCGATGATTGCCTTTACCTCGCTGCTGCTGGCCTTTGCGATTGTCCCAGTCAGTCCGGGTTGGGTGGTTGCCGACCTGAACATCGGGATTTTGTTCTTCCTGATGATGGCCGGTCTGGCGGTCTACGCGGTGCTGTTTGCGGGCTGGTCAAGTAACAACAAATACTCGTTGCTGGGGGCGATGCGTGCTTCTGCGCAGACTCTGAGCTACGAAGTGTTCCTCGGGCTTTCCCTGATGGGCGTGGTGGCGCAGGCCGGTTCATTCAACATGACCGACATCGTCAACAGCCAGGCGCATGTGTGGAACGTCATCCCGCAATTCTTTGGTTTTATTACCTTTGCCATCGCGGGCGTGGCGGTGTGTCACCGTCACCCGTTTGACCAGCCGGAAGCCGAGCAGGAACTGGCGGATGGTTACCACATTGAATATTCCGGCATGAAGTTCGGTCTGTTCTTCGTGGGCGAATACATCGGGATTGTGACCATCTCTGCACTGATGGTGACGCTGTTCTTCGGTGGCTGGCAAGGCCCGTTGTTACCGCCATTCATCTGGTTCGCGCTGAAAACCGCGTTCTTTATGATGATGTTCATTTTGATTCGTGCGTCGTTACCGCGTCCGCGTTATGACCAGGTAATGTCCTTCGGCTGGAAAATCTGCCTGCCGCTGACGCTGATCAACTTGCTGGTAACGGCGGCTGTCATTCTCTGGCAGGCGCAATAAGGGGCAATAAGACCATGACCTTAAAAGAATTGTTAGTAGGTTTCGGCACCCAGGTTCGTAGTATCTGGATGATCGGCCTGCACGCGTTCGCCAAACGCGAAACGCGAATGTACCCGGAAGAGCCGGTCTATCTGCCGCCCCGTTATCGTGGTCGTATCGTTCTGACCCGCGATCCGGACGGCGAAGAGCGTTGCGTAGCCTGTAACCTCTGCGCGGTAGCCTGCCCGGTCGGCTGTATCTCGCTGCAAAAAGCAGAAACCAAAGACGGTCGCTGGTATCCGGAATTTTTCCGCATCAACTTCTCACGCTGCATTTTCTGTGGTCTGTGCGAAGAAGCCTGTCCGACCACGGCGATTCAGTTAACCCCGGATTTCGAAATGGGGGAATACAAGCGCCAGGATCTGGTTTACGAGAAAGAGGATCTGCTGATCTCCGGTCCGGGCAAATACCCGGAATATAACTTCTACCGGATGGCAGGTATGGCAATCGACGGCAAAGATAAGGGCGAAGCAGAGAACGAAGCCAAGCCTATCGACGTCAAGAGCCTGTTACCGTAAGGAGAGGGGCAATGGAGTTCGCTTTTTATATCTGTGGCCTGATAGCCATACTTGCGACCTTGCGAGTGATCACTCATACCAATCCGGTACACGCACTGCTGTACCTGATTATTTCGCTGCTGGCGATCTCTGGGGTGTTCTTCTCACTGGGCGCTTACTTCGCCGGTGCGCTGGAAATTATCGTCTATGCGGGTGCCATTATGGTGCTGTTCGTGTTCGTGGTGATGATGCTCAACCTGGGCGGTTCAGAAATCGAACAGGAACGCCAGTGGCTGAAACCGCAGGTGTGGATTGGTCCGGCGATTTTGTCGGCCATCATGCTGGTGGTGATTGTTTACGCCATCCTTGGTGTTAATGATCAGGGTATCGACGGTACGCCAATCAGTGCTAAAGCAGTGGGTATTACGCTGTTCGGGCCTTACGTACTGGCGGTGGAACTGGCTTCTATGCTGCTGCTCGCGGGTCTGGTTGTGGCCTTCCACGTTGGTCGTGAAGAGCGAGCGGGTGAAGTGCTGAGTAATCGTAAAGACGACAGCGCGAAAAGAAAAACGGAGGAGCACGCATGATCCCCTTACAACATGGACTGATCCTCGCGGCAATCTTATTCGTTCTTGGCTTAACCGGTCTGGTTATCCGTCGCAATCTGCTGTTTATGCTGATTGGTCTGGAAATCATGATTAACGCCTCCGCGCTGGCCTTTGTGGTCGCCGGAAGCTACTGGGGCCAGACCGACGGTCAGGTGATGTACATTCTCGCCATCAGCCTCGCGGCGGCAGAAGCAAGTATCGGCCTTGCGCTGCTGCTGCAACTTCACCGTCGTCGCCAGAACCTGAACATCGATTCAGTAAGTGAGATGCGCGGATGAACATGCTTGCCTTAACCATTATTTTGCCATTGATTGGCTTTGTCCTGCTGGCGTTCTCCCGTGGGCGTTGGTCTGAAAACGTCTCGGCGATCGTGGGCGTTGGCTCTGTGGGCCTGGCGGCGCTGGTAACTGCCTTTATCGGCGTTGACTTCTTCGCTAACGGTGAGCAGGCATACAGCCAGCCGCTGTGGACGTGGATGTCGGTAGGCGACTTTAACATCGGTTTTAACCTGGTGCTGGACGGCCTGTCGCTGACTATGCTCTCGGTGGTCACAGGTGTGGGTTTCCTGATCCACATGTACGCCTCCTGGTACATGCGCGGTGAAGAGGGCTACTCTCGCTTCTTCGCCTACACTAACCTGTTCATCGCCAGCATGGTGGTTCTGGTGCTTGCCGACAACCTGCTGCTGATGTACCTCGGCTGGGAAGGCGTGGGCCTGTGCTCCTATCTGCTGATCGGTTTCTATTACACCGATCCGAAGAATGGCGCAGCGGCAATGAAAGCGTTCGTCGTGACCCGTGTGGGTGACGTGTTCCTCGCTTTCGCGCTGTTCATTCTCTACAACGAACTGGGCACCCTGAACTTCCGCGAAATGGTGGAACTGGCACCAGCGCACTTTGCTGATGGCAATAACATGCTGATGTGGGCGACGCTGATGCTGCTGGGCGGTGCGGTCGGTAAATCTGCGCAGTTGCCGTTGCAGACATGGCTTGCCGACGCGATGGCGGGCCCGACGCCTGTCTCCGCGCTGATCCACGCCGCAACGATGGTAACCGCGGGTGTCTACCTGATCGCCCGTACCCACGGCCTGTTCCTGATGACGCCGGAAGTTCTGCATCTGGTGGGCATTGTTGGGGCGGTTACGCTGCTGCTGGCCGGTTTTGCCGCGCTGGTACAGACCGATATCAAACGTGTTCTCGCTTACTCTACCATGAGCCAGATTGGCTACATGTTCCTCGCGCTTGGCGTGCAGGCATGGGATGCGGCGATTTTCCACTTGATGACTCACGCGTTCTTTAAAGCGCTGCTGTTCCTGGCATCCGGTTCCGTCATTCTGGCCTGCCATCACGAACAGAACATCTTCAAGATGGGCGGTCTGCGTAAATCTATTCCGCTGGTTTATCTCTGCTTCCTGGTGGGCGGCGCAGCACTGTCGGCACTGCCGCTGGTCACTGCGGGCTTCTTCAGTAAGGATGAGATCCTCGCGGGTGCGATGGCGAATGGTCATATCAATCTGATGGTGGCAGGTCTGGTCGGTGCGTTTATGACCTCGCTTTATACCTTCCGTATGATTTTCATCGTCTTCCACGGAAAAGAACAAATTCACGCTCACGCCGTGAAAGGGGTAACTCACAGCCTGCCGCTGATTGTGCTGCTGATCCTTTCCACCTTCGTTGGCGCACTGATTGTACCGCCGCTGCAGGGCGTGCTTCCGCAAACGACAGAGCTGGCGCACGGCAGCATGTTGACCCTGGAAATTACCTCTGGCGTGGTCGCGGTGGTCGGCATTCTGCTGGCTGCCTGGCTGTGGCTGGGTAAACGTACTCTGGTGACCTCCATCGCCAACAGTGCGCCGGGCCGTCTGCTGGGCACCTGGTGGTACAACGCCTGGGGCTTTGACTGGCTGTACGACAAAGTGTTCGTCAAGCCGTTCCTGGGTATTGCCTGGTTGCTGAAACGCGATCCGCTGAACTCAATGATGAACATCCCGGCTGTCCTTTCCCGCTTTGCAGGTAAAGGTCTGCTGTTAAGCGAGAACGGTTATCTGCGCTGGTATGTGGCATCCATGAGCATCGGTGCGGTCGTGGTGCTGGCACTGTTGATGGTACTGCGTTGAGTTAAGGATTGTGGGCTTGCCCCTGGGCATATAAGAACGTAGGTCGGATAAGCCGCCTTCGCGGCGCATCCGACACTACAACCACAATCCGAAGAGAATTTTCTGTCGTGAGAATTCGTTGAAAATCCGGTCCTGACGGGACTTTTACAAGGAATAAAGATCGCCATGTTACTACCCTGGCTAATATTAATTCCCTTTATCGGCGGCTTCCTGTGCTGGCAGACCGAACGCTTTGGCGTCAAGGTGCCGCGCTGGATCGCGCTGATCACCATGGGATTGACGCTGGCGCTGTCGCTGCAACTGTGGTTGCAGGGCGGTTATTCACTGACGCAATCCGCCGGAATTCCGCAGTGGCAGTCTGAATTCGAGATGCCGTGGATCCCGCGTTTTGGTATCTCTATCCATCTCGCCATTGACGGGCTGTCGCTGCTGATGGTCGTGCTGACCGGTCTGCTCGGCGTGCTGGCGGTACTCTGTTCCTGGAATGAAATCGAAAAATATCAGGGCTTCTTCCACCTCAACCTGATGTGGATCCTGGGCGGCGTTATCGGCGTGTTCCTTGCCATCGACATGTTCCTGTTCTTCTTCTTCTGGGAAATGATGCTGGTGCCGATGTACTTCCTGATCGCACTGTGGGGGCATAAAGCCTCTGATGGTAAAACGCGTATCACGGCGGCAACCAAGTTCTTCATTTACACCCAGGCGAGTGGTCTGGTGATGTTGATCGCCATCCTGGCGCTGGTTTTTGTTCACTACAATGCGACTGGCGTCTGGACCTTCAACTATGAAGAGCTGCTGAATACGCCAATGTCCAGTGGTGTGGAATATCTGTTGATGCTGGGCTTCTTCATCGCATTTGCGGTGAAAATGCCGGTGGTTCCGCTGCATGGCTGGCTGCCAGATGCGCACTCCCAGGCACCGACTGCCGGTTCCGTTGACCTCGCGGGGATCTTGCTGAAAACCGCCGCTTACGGTCTGCTGCGTTTCTCCCTACCGCTGTTCCCGAACGCGTCGGCAGAGTTCGCGCCAATCGCTATGTGGCTGGGTGTTATCGGCATCTTCTACGGTGCGTGGATGGCCTTCGCCCAGACCGATATCAAACGTCTGATCGCCTACACCTCGGTTTCCCACATGGGTTTCGTGCTGATTGCTATCTACACCGGCAGCCAGTTGGCCTACCAGGGCGCGGTCATTCAGATGATTGCGCACGGCTTGTCGGCGGCGGGTCTGTTTATTCTCTGCGGTCAGCTTTATGAACGTATCCATACCCGCGACATGCGCATGATGGGCGGTCTGTGGAGCAAGATGAAATGGCTGCCGGCACTGTCGCTGTTCTTTGCGGTGGCAACGCTTGGGATGCCAGGCACCGGTAACTTCGTCGGCGAATTTATGATTCTATTCGGCAGCTTCCAGGTTGTCCCGGTGATTACCGTTATCTCTACCTTTGGGCTGGTCTTTGCATCTGTTTATTCGCTGGCGATGCTTCATCGCGCTTACTTCGGTAAAGCGAAAAGCCAGATTGCCAGCCAGGAACTGCCAGGGATGTCGCTGCGCGAGCTGTTTATGATCCTGTTGCTGGTGGTGCTGCTGGTACTGCTGGGCTTCTATCCGCAGCCGATTCTGGATACCTCGCACTCCGCGATTGGCAATATCCAGCAGTGGTTTGTTAATTCCGTTACTACTACAAGGCCGTAAATCGCCATGACAATAACTCCACAAAACCTGATCGCACTGCTACCGTTGCTGATCGTCGGCTTGACGGTGGTGGTGGTGATGCTCTCCATTGCGTGGCGACGCAATCATTTCCTCAACGCTACGCTCTCGGTTATTGGGCTTAACGCGGCGCTGGTTTCGCTCTGGTTTGTCGGCCAGGCGGGCGCTATGGACGTTACGCCGCTGATGCGCGTTGATGGTTTCGCCATGCTTTACACCGGGCTGGTATTGTTGGCGAGCCTCGCCACCTGTACTTTCGCCTACCCGTGGCTTGAAGGCTATAACGACAACAAGGATGAGTTCTACCTGTTGGTGTTAATTGCCGCGCTGGGCGGGATCCTGCTGGCGAATGCCAACCATCTGGCGTCTTTGTTCCTCGGTATTGAACTGATCTCTTTGCCGCTGTTTGGCCTGGTCGGTTACGCTTTCCGCCAGAAACGTTCGCTGGAAGCCAGTATCAAATACACCATCCTTTCTGCCGCAGCGTCTTCTTTCCTGCTGTTCGGTATGGCGCTGGTGTATGCGCAGTCTGGCGACCTGTCGTTTGTCGCGCTGGGTAAAAACCTCGGCGACGGTATGCTCAACGAGCCGCTGTTGCTGGCAGGTTTCGGCCTGATGATTGTTGGCCTCGGCTTCAAACTCTCTCTGGTGCCGTTCCACCTGTGGACGCCAGACGTATACCAGGGCGCGCCTGCGCCGGTTTCCACTTTCCTGGCGACGGCGAGCAAAATTGCTATCTTCGGTGTGGTGATGCGTCTGTTCCTCTACGCACCGGTGGGTGACAGCGAAGCGATTCGGGTGGTGCTGGCGATTATCGCCTTTGCCTCCATCATCTTCGGTAACCTGATGGCGCTGAGCCAGACCAACATCAAACGTCTGCTTGGTTACTCATCTATCTCCCATCTCGGCTATCTGCTGGTAGCGCTCATTGCGCTGCAAAGCGGTGAAATGTCGATGGAAACGGTGGGTGTCTACCTGGCCGGTTATCTGTTCAGCAGCCTCGGCGCGTTCGGCGTGGTCAGCCTGATGTCCAGCCCGTATCGTGGCCCGGATGCTGATTCCCTGTTCTCTTACCGCGGTCTGTTCTGGCATCGTCCGATCCTCGCGGCAGTGATGACGGTGATGATGCTGTCTCTGGCGGGTATCCCAATGACGCTGGGCTTTATCGGTAAGTTCTACGTGCTGGCGGTCGGTGTCCAGGCACACTTGTGGTGGCTGGTGGGCGCGGTGGTTGTCGGTTCGGCAATCGGCCTCTACTACTACCTGCGCGTAGCGGTGAGCTTATACCTGCATGCCCCGGAACAACCGGGTCGCGATGCACCATCAAACTGGCAGTACAGCGCGGGCGGTATCGTGGTGCTGATCTCTGCACTGTTGGTACTGGTGCTGGGTATATGGCCGCAACCGCTGATTAGCATTGTGCGGTTAGCAATGCCGCTGATGTAAGCTGTCAGTTCGTAAGTCAGAAAGCCGCCGACATGTTCGGCGGTTTTTTTTGGTGCCCTGACCCCATCACCCAACAATAACCGTCAGCGCATGATTCCCCTGTCGCAGTATACGCCGATAAGCGCTAATTAATTTTTCCATATCAAGCATGATGGATGCAAAGAGTTGCCCCTCTAACTCTTCTGAAAAGGTTACTCCCGGATAAATCTCCATTTCATTGAGTCGCTGAATGGAAAACTGTTTACGCAGCACATTTCGGTCAAGAGCTTCCAGGCGGTCGATTGTCGCAGCTAACTCCTGATTCCAGGTCAACCCCAGGAAACCATCTATGCCATCTTCGAGGCTGTGTTCACCAAGCACGGCACGACTCAGCGGATCATTCTTCGCGGGATCAAAAGCAGAGGTGCCTGTCAGGCCAAAATGTAAAAAATCCCAGCGTTTATCAATATCCAGTCGGCGTAATCCTGAAAGCGTGTCATGAATATTGTCCATTAAAGGTTTTTCAGCTGACTCAAGCAGTTGGTTAATCTTTTCTGAGTCGATTTCCGCAAAATAGCCAATCATTCCCATTTATTTTTCCTCCGTTGAATTTCATGTTTCGCATCTTAAAACAGATGAGGGAAAATAAAATGCGCATGTTGCTTTTTCTGGACCCGCCTCGAGAAAATTTTATTGTTTACTGTTGTATAACAAGGTGATAACGCCATCCACGACCTGGGCCATTTTCTGATAATTCAATCTGTCTGCGGTATCACCGGGCAAGTGGTATTGTTTATTACGATAAAAAGCGGTGTCGGTAATCATTACGGCGGGAATATCGTGTTGCCAATAATTAAGGTGGTCAGAGAAATCAATACCGGGAATAAACCCTGGGGCATTCATAGAATAAACAGATAAATCCTGAGATGACAACAATGCCGCTTTTAGCTGACGAACGGCGTTGATATCCTGCATTCTGCCGACCACGGCAATAAAGTCTCCCCGATCGGGATAAAGCCAGGACATTGCCGGGTAAGGGTAATCCTGACTACCAGGCGCAGAGTCGTAATAGCCAATCATCTCCAGCGCTATCATTAATCTCACTGGACGCTCAAGCGAAGCTGCATGTACCGCGCTCCCCATTTCATCGCTACGAAAGAAGGGCGGTTCTTCCGACGCATAGGCGACCAGCTGCACGCCAGTTTTCGGTGCTTGCTGCTGTAACAAACGTGCCAGTTCGAGTAATCCTGCCACGCCGCTGGCGTTATCATCCGCGCCCGGCGTATAGGTCAATTGATCGTTTTCATAACTGCTGACAGAGTCATAGTGCGCACCAATAATAATCAGCGGTCCATCGGCAGGACCATAATCAGCAACAATGTTTTTGTAGGGGCCTCCCGTAATGGGGACGTCCTGCGCGGTAACTCTGGCACCGCTACTGATAAAGACCTCTTTTATATACTCTGCGGACCTTTTCAGATTATCAATATTGTCGGCACTACGGGGATGCACAGTTTGTGTAAGATAACGAACTGTTTTTTTCTAATTGCTCAGGACTTGCGTGTCGGGGCGTTGGCGGTAATGCATTGACCAGGGTTGGTAAAAAATAATCAGAGGGGTGAAAACAGAATTAATATAATAAAAGAAAATTTTATTTTTTTCATATGCAAATTATTAATGGGTTGCGTTATTGAATCATTATTTGTTATTGGTTTCGATATTGTATTTTATCAAGATCAGCAGGATGATACAAAGAGTGTATTTTATGTCTGGTGCCTGAGTTTATTTAAAAGGATTTTATATGCGAAATAAAAATATAATCATGTTGCTTATGAGTAGTTTGATTTTGTCAGGATGTGGGCCGGAATCTGAGAATAAGGAAAGTCTGCAACAACAACCCAGTACTCCACAGACCAGCAAGTGCTTGCCGCGCAACATGCTGCAATAAAAGAGGCCGAGCAAAGATCCGTCGCCGCTAAAGCCACTGCAGACGCGAAAGCAAAAGCCTTAGCCCAGCAAGAAGCGCAACAATATTCAGACAAACAGGCTTTGCAGGGGCGCTTACAGGCGGCTCCAAAATATCAACATGCAGCCAGAGAAAAAGCAGCCTCCCAAATCGCAAATCCGGAACCGCTCGCTATCAGCAGTTCGATGATAATCCGGTTAAGCAGGTAGCGCAAAACCCGTTGGCGACATTTAGCCTTGACGTCGACACCGGCAGTTATGCGAATGTACGCCGTTTTCTCAATCATGGGCAGTTGCCTCCGCCAGATGCAGTGCGGGTGGAGGAGATGGTGAATTATTTTCCGTCAGACTGGGTTATTAATGATAAAAGCAATAATAAAGAACCTGTTCCCGCCAGTAAGCCAATACCTTTCGCTATGCGCTACGAACTGGCACCTGCGCCGTGGAATGAACAGCGAACATTGCTGAAAGTTGATATCCTGGCGAAAGATCGCAAAAGTGAAGAGTTACCAGCTTCTAATCTGGTCTTTCTTATCGACACTTCTGGTTCAATGATTTCTTATGAACGTTTGCCTCTTATCCAGTCTTCGTTGAAATTATTGGTCAAAGAACTTCGTGAGCAGGATAACATTGCCATCGTGACCTACGCTGGCGACTCCCGTATTGCGTTGCCTTCTATCTCCGGGAGTCACAAGGCGGAAATTAATGCCGCAATTGATTCGCTGGATGCCGATGGCAGTACCAATGGCGGTGCCGGGCTGGAACTGGCTTATCAGCAGGCGGCGAAGGGGTTTATTAAGGGTGGCATCAATCGCATTTTATTGCCACTGATGGTGATTTTAACGTCGGCATTGACGATCCTAAATCGATTGAATCAATGGTCAAAAAAACAGCGGGAGTCCGGTGTTTCTCTGTCCACGTTTGGCGTGGGGGATAGCAATTACAACGAGGCAATGATGGTGCGAATCGCCGATGTTGGCAACGGTAACTACAGCTACATTGATACCCTCGCTGAAGCACAGAAAGTATTGAACAGTGAAATGCGGCAGACGTTGATTAGCGTAGCAAAAGATGTCAAAGCGCAAATTGAGTTTAACCCCGCGTGGGTAACGGAATACCGTCAGATTGGTTATGAAAAGCGCCAACTTCGGGCGGAAGATTTTAATAACGACAACGTTGATGCGGGTGATATTGGCGCAGGTAAACATATAACGTTGTTATTCGAATTAACGCTGAAAGGGCAAAAAGCATCAATTGATAAGTTACGCTATGCCCCGGATAACAAATCAGCGAAATCGGACAAAACAAAAGAACTTGCCTGGTTAAAGATTCGTTGGAAATACCCGCAGGGAAAAGAAAGTCAGTTAGTTGAATTCCCGCTGGGCCAACAATAAACGCGCCCTCTGAAGATATGCGTTTTCGCGCAGCAGTAGCTGCATATGGGCAAAAGTTACGCGGTTCTGAATACCTGGACGAAATCTCATGGCAGCAGATAAAACAGTGGGCTCAGCAGGCAAAAGGGGAAGATCAACAGGGTTACAGGGCGGAATTTATTCGCCTGGTTGAACTGGCGGGTGGTGTGACTGACATCAGTCAGTGATGACTTTTTAGCAAACTATGTTCGACCAGTCAGCATATTTACTGACTGGTCGAATTAATTAACAATGATGTTAACTTACTCTTTTTCCTGATGCTTTATTTTGGGGGTGTGAATATTTTATTTCTAAGTTTCTATAATAATGATTGATATTTGCATCGCCATATTTATCTAAATAACAATTTCTGTTTGCCTGTCGATGTTGAAAATCAATTTCGTACTGCTCTTCTGCTGAATATTTTTAAATCTGTCAGCATAGTTTTTTAATAACGTATAGGGAGCGCTGTCAGAATTGCTTTCCCTTTGTTCAATCACTTCCTGGGCTGCCATGCACACAAATGCACCGCAACTTTGGCTTAAATATTGCTGAAGATCGGCATGTAAAAATATTATCTCGGGTTCAGTTAAATGAACTTTTATATTATTATTCGACATTTCTCCTATGAGTTCAGAATTAAAACTATTAATGATACGCTTAAGTGAATTTTCGTTATCATGGCCTAGTGCACGTAATGAGTTGAATATGACGCATTTTATTTGTTGTGTGTTATTTTTTTCATTAACTATTTTTTGTAGCGAAACTAATATCCAGTGTCCGCCAGTATTTATGGGGAATAACTGGACTTCTTTCGGCCATGATGGATCGCTCTTAATATTATCATTGAGAGCGATTTCCAGGTAAGTGCTGTTGGAATCGGGGAGGTAGAGACCAGTAGGATAATTGACTTGAGTATTTTTTGCACTAGCGGCGATCTTCTGAAGATAGCAATCTATTTCATCCGTGGTTAATTGACGATTTTTATCCCAGAAGTTTGTCCCATCGCTCAGTTCATTATTCTTATCATTTAAAAGTACCTTTGAAAGCGACTGTTTTTCTGATATAAGAGGAATGTCCTCACCGATAATTGTCATTAATTTCGAAGGGGAGAATAGTTTTTTGAACAGGAGATCATCTGAATCATGTGATTTGAGGGGGTGTTTGGTTGCGGTATGTGCCAAATTATATAATTTTAAACAGGCATTTTTAATAAGTCGGATAATCGATAGGGTTTCATTTGTTGGGTTTATAACAATATGGTAAAGAATATCTTCAGCTTTTTTCCCAAATTCATCATAACCTAACGCAATGTTATGCAGTAACTCAATACTTTCTTCATCTCCGGATAACGCTGTTTTTTTTAAAGACTGCAGTAATTCATCGGTCACAGTAAATTTTTCTGCAAATGTCTGACTGAGTTGGGTTTGAGATAATTGACAATAATTGCTGACAACTGTAACCATTATAGGCTCCTTTTAGTTGCAAAGGTTGTGCTGAATGAAGATAAAAAGAGGCAACTTATTGCTCTGAATATAGTGCGTAAGGAGATGAATAAATATCAAAAATCGCTCAATATGCCCGTGTGGGGGGATATATGTAGCGCGGGTTGCGATAACAGGGCAAGTTTCGCCCTGTTTTTAATAATAAGCAGAGTTAAACGTTAAACACGGTGAAATCATTCGCTAGTTCAGTCGCCGGGAAAATTGACCTGCATTCACGTAACAGGTGCTGACAACCTTTGTCATCATAGCGCGAGCTGACGTGGGTAATGATTAGCTTACCGACTCCAGCCTCACGGGCCAGTGTCGCAGCCTGGCGTGTAGAGCTATGACCGCGACTATTGGCTTTGGCTTCCATGGTTATATCCAGCGTCGCTTCGTGCACCATGACATCGACACCTTTAGCCAGGTCAAGTGCGGCATCGCAGGGGCCGGTATCGCCGAAAATAGCGAGCGCTTTACCTGGTACTGGAGCGGCTAAGTAATCTGCGCCGTTAATCTGCCTTCCATCTTCCAGCATGATTGTTTTGCCCGCTTTTAATTCCTGAAACAGTGGGCCAGGCGGTACGCCAGCAGCTTTTAATGCCTGGGCATTTAATGCACCCGGTTTATCATGTTCTTCAATACGATAGCCATAGCATTCCAGTGGGTGTTCCAGCGGATAAGCGGTCACTTTGCGCAGGCCATCATCGAAAATTTCGCCAGCGCCAATTTCGACAATTTCCAGCGGATAATCGGTCCATGAGCCGCTAATCCGCAGCGCGGTCTCCACAAATTCACGGATACCTTGCGGACCATAAATCGTTAAGGGTTGGACAATACCAGACATAGAACGACTGCACAGCAAGCCGGGTAAACCAAAGAGATGATCGCCATGAAGGTGACTGATAAAAATCTTGTCCAGTTTTCCAGGGTTAAAGGCGGTATGCAGTAGCTGATGCTGGGTGCCTTCACCGCAGTCAAACAACCAAAGACCGCTCTGGGTCGGATGTTGCAGGTTAAGCAATATTGCCGTGACATTGCGCGTACGGGTTGGCACACCGGCTGAAGTACCTAAAAAAATTAATTCCATGAGTTCATCACGTTTCAAAAAATATTCCGGCTAGTATAAGGCATACATCTAAAAGGAGAGCATTATGATTGAATGGCAAGATCTGCATCACTCTGAATTATCGGTTTCCCAGCTTTATGCCTTATTACAACTGCGTTGCGCGGTTTTTGTTGTTGAGCAGAATTGCCCTTATCAGGATATCGATGGTGATGATTTGACGAGGGATAATCGCCATATTCTCGGTTGGAAAAATGATGAACTGGTGGCGTATGCGAGGATTCTGAAAAGTGATGATGATCTTGAGCCGGTCGTTATTGGTCGGGTGATTGTCAGTGAAGCGTTGCGTGGCGAAAAAGTGGGGCAGCAGCTGATGAGTAAAACACTCGAAACATGTACGCGTCACTGGCCTGATAAACCTGTTTACCTCGGGGCGCAGGCGCATCTGCAAAACTTCTACCAGAGTTTTGGCTTTATCCCTGTGACGGAGGTCTATGAAGAAGATGGTATCCCACACATTGGGATGGCACGCGAGGTAATTCAGGCGTAATCAATAACCATTGTCTATAGTTAGTGACAGGTTTTACGCAAATGGAGAACGAGAATGTCTAATCAGTTTGGTGATACACGTATCGATGACGACCTGACGCTGCTTAGTGAAACACTGGAAGAGGTGCTCCGCTCCTCTGGCGATCCCGCCGATCAGAAATATGTTGAGCTGAAAGCGCGTGCAGAAAAAGCGCTGGATGATGTGAAAAAACGGGTTAGCCAGGCTTCAGACAGTTATTACTATCGGGCGAAGCAGGCAGTTTATCGTGCTGATGACTACGTCCACGAAAAACCCTGGCAAGGAATTGGTGTGGGTGCGGCCGTTGGGCTGGTACTAGGACTGTTGCTGGCACGCCGTTAAAACCTCCCTACACCGGGGTACTGCATTTTTTTTGTCGTACCCCGTATAATGTGAGGCTTTTAACAGGGAGAGGTCCGCGTGCAATCACTTACTACGGCGCTGGAAAATCTACTGCGCCATTTGTCGCAAGAGATTCCGGCGACACCCGGCATTCGGGTTATCGATATTCCTTTCCCTCTCAAAGACGCTTTTGATGCCTTGAGCTGGCTGGCCAGTCAGCAGGTGTATCCGCAATTCTACTGGCAACAACGTAATGGTGATGAAGAAGCTGCCGTCCTGGGTGCGATAACCCGTTTTACGTCGTTGGACCAGGCACAACGTTTTCTTCGCCAGCACCCGGAACACGCCGACTTACGCATCTGGGGGTTGAATGCGTTTGACCCGTCGCAGGGCAATTTACTTTTACCACGCCTGGAATGGCGACGCTGTGGCGGTAAAGCCACGCTGCGGCTGACGCTATTCAGCGAAAGATCCCTTCAGCATGATGCGATTAAGGCAAAAGAATTTATCGCCACACTGGTGAGTATTAAACCCTTGCCTGGGTTACATTTAACCACCACCCGAGAACAACACTGGCCGGACAAAACGGGGTGGACGCAATTAATCGAACTGGCAACGAAAACCATCGCCGAAGGTGAGCTCGACAAAGTGGTGCTTGCTCGGGCAACTGACCTGCATTTCGCAAGTCCGGTCAATGCGGCGGCGATGATGGCTGCCAGTCGTCGACTGAATCTGAATTGCTACCATTTTTACATGGCCTTTGATGGCGAAAATGCTTTTCTTGGCTCTTCACCGGAACGATTATGGCGGCGGCGTGACAAAGCGCTGCGTACTGAAGCGCTGGCGGGAACGGTAGCAAATCATCCTGATGATAAGCAGGCGCAGCGGTTGGGTGAGTGGCTGATGGCGGATGATAAAAACCAGCGCGAGAACATGTTGGTGGTGGAGGATATCTGCCAACGATTGCAGGCCGATACCCAGACGTTGGATGTTTTACCGCCGCAGGTACTGCGTCTGCGTAAAGTGCAGCATCTTCGCCGCTGTATCTGGACTGCACTCAACAAAGCGGATGATGTGATCTGTTTACATCAGTTGCAGCCAACGGCAGCAGTTGCTGGCTTACCGCGCGATCTGGCGCGACAGTTTATCGCCCGTCACGAACCGTTCACCCGAGAATGGTACGCCGGTTCTGCGGGCTATCTCTCATTACAACAAAGCGAATTCTGCGTTTCCCTGCGCTCAGCAAAAATTAGCGGCAATGTCGTGCGGCTATATGCTGGCGCGGGCATTGTCCGTGGTTCCGACCCCGAGCAAGAGTGGCAGGAAATCGACAACAAAGCGGCAGGGCTGCGTACTTTATTACAAATGGAATAGTAATGAGTCGCATCATTACCGATTCATATCAATAATCTATTTTTGTAGCTCCTTATACTTAGCCGCAATATTGATACCGGACAAACTCATGTCAGTAAGCGCATTTAACCGACGCTGGGCGGCGGTCATTCTGGAAGCATTAACGCGTCACGGCGTCAGACACATCTGTATCGCCCCTGGCTCGCGTTCTACACCGTTAACGTTAGCGGCGGCGGAGAATTCCGCATTCATTCACCACACCCATTTCGATGAGCGTGGACTGGGGCATCTGGCGCTGGGGCTGGCGAAAGTCAGCAAGCAGCCGGTGGCTGTGATTGTGACCTCCGGCACGGCGGTAGCAAATCTCTATCCGGCACTGATTGAAGCCGGGTTAACCGGAGAAAAACTGATCCTGTTAACCGCCGATCGCCCGCCGGAGCTCATTGACTGCGGCGCGAATCAGGCGATTCGTCAGCCGGGAATGTTCGCCTCTCACCCCACGCACAGTATTTCATTGCCGCGCCCGACCCAGGATATCCCCGCACGTTGGCTGGTTTCTACCATCGACCACGCTCTCGGTACGCTTCATGCTGGTGGAGTCCATATCAACTGTCCGTTTGCCGAACCGCTGTATGGCGAAATGGACGACACCGGGCTTAGCTGGCAACAGCGTCTGGGCGACTGGTGGCAGGACGATAAGCCGTGGCTGCGTGAAGCGCCTCGTCTGGAAAGTGAAAAACAGCGCGACTGGTTCTTCTGGCGACAAAAGCGCGGCGTGGTGGTTGCCGGGCGCATGAGTGCGGAAGAGGGCAAAAAAGTCGCACTGTGGGCGCAAACTCTTGGCTGGCCGCTGATTGGCGATGTGCTGTCGCAAACCGGACAGCCGCTGCCGTGTGCCGATCTCTGGTTAGGCAATGCCAAAGCGACCAGCGAACTGCAACAGGCGCAAATTGTGGTGCAACTGGGAAGCAGCCTGACGGGCAAACGGCTCCTGCAATGGCAGGCAAGCTGTGAACCCGAAGAGTACTGGATTGTTGATGACATTGAAGGGCGACTTGATCCGGCACACCATCGCGGACGTCGCTTAATTGCCAATATTGCCGACTGGCTGGAGCAACATCCGGCAGAAAAACGCCAGCCCTGGTGCGTTGAAATCCCGCGCCTGGCGGAACAGGCAATGCAGGCGGTTATTGCCCGTCGCGATGCGTTTGGCGAAGCCCAACTGGCGCATCGCATCAGCGACTATCTGCCTGAACAGGGGCAATTGTTTGTCGGTAACAGCCTGGTGGTACGTCTGATTGATGCGCTTTCGCAACTTCCGGCAGGTTACCCGGTGTACAGCAACCGTGGTGCCAGCGGTATCGACGGGCTGCTCTCGACCGCCGCAGGCGTTCAGCGGGCAAGCGGCAAACCGACGCTGGCGATTGTGGGCGATCTCTCAGCTCTTTACGATCTCAACGCGCTGGCGTTATTACGTCAGGTTTCCGCGCCGCTGGTATTAATTGTGGTGAACAACAACGGCGGGCAAATTTTCTCGCTGTTGCCAACGCCGAAAAACGAGCGCGAGCGTTTCTATCTGATGCCGCAAAACGTCCATTTTGAGCACGCCGCCGCGATGTTCGAGCTGAAATATCATCGTCCGCAAAACTGGCAGGAACTTGAAACGGCACTTGCCGACGCCTGGCGCACGCCGACCACCACGGTAATTGAAATGGTGGTTAACGACACCGATGGTGCGCAAACCCTCCAGCAACTGCTGGCGCAGGTAAGCCATTTATGATCCTGCACGCGCAGGCAAAACACGGTAAACCAGGTTTACCCTGGCTGGTGTTTTTGCACGGTTTTTCCGGCGATTGCCATGAATGGCAAGAAGTGGGCGAGGTGTTTGCCGACTACTCACGGTTGTATGTTGATCTCCCTGGTCACGGTGGTTCGGCGGCGATTAGCGTCGATGGATTTGATGATGTCACCGGCTTACTGTGTAAAACCTTGGTTAGTTACAACATCCTTGACTTCTGGCTGGTGGGGTACTCGCTTGGCGGACGGGTGGCGATGATGGCGGCTTGCCAGGGGCTGGCGGGGCTTTGTGGGGTTGTTGTCGAAGGCGGGCATCCTGGGTTGCAAAATGCTGAACAACGCACGCAACGTCAGCGTTCCGATCGCCAATGGGCGCAGCGTTTTCGCACAGAACCGTTAACGGCGGTATTTGCTGATTGGTATCAACAGCCTGTTTTTGCCTCACTCAATGACGAACAACGCCGGGAGCTGGTTGCGCTGCGCAGCAACAATAATGGCGCAACGCTTGCCGCCATGCTGGAGGCGACTTCTCTCGCCGTCCAGCCCGATTTACGTGCTAACCTTAGCGCCCGCACATTTGCGTTTTATTATTTATGTGGTGAACGTGACAGCAAATTCCGCGCTCTGGCGGCGGAACTGGCTGCCGAATGCCATGTCATTCCTCGCGCCGGACATAACGCGCACCGGGAAAATCCCGCTGGCGTAATCGCAAGTCTGGCGCAGATCTTGCGTTTCTGACTAAAGGACACAATATGATTTATCCTGATGAAGCAATGCTTTACGCACCGGTTGAATGGCACGACTGCTCCGAAGGTTTCGAGGACATTCGTTATGAAAAATCTGCCGACGGTATCGCAAAAATCACCATTAATCGTCCGCAGGTGCGCAATGCCTTCCGTCCTCTGACGGTAAAAGAGATGATCCAGGCACTGGCAGATGCGCGTTATGACGACAACATCGGCGTGATCATTCTGACTGGCGCAGGCGATAAAGCGTTCTGCTCCGGTGGTGACCAGAAAGTGCGTGGTGATTACGGCGGCTATAAAGATGATTCCGGCGTACATCACCTGAACGTGCTGGACTTCCAGCGTCAGATTCGTACCTGTCCGAAACCAGTTGTCGCGATGGTGGCTGGCTACTCCATCGGCGGCGGTCACGTTCTGCACATGATGTGCGACCTGACTATCGCGGCAGATAATGCCATCTTCGGTCAGACTGGCCCGAAAGTCGGTTCCTTCGACGGCGGCTGGGGCGCTTCCTACATGGCGCGCATTGTTGGACAGAAAAAAGCGCGTGAAATCTGGTTCCTGTGCCGTCAGTACGACGCAAAACAGGCGCTGGATATGGGCCTTGTAAACACCGTGGTACCGCTGGCGGATCTGGAAAAAGAAACCGTGCGCTGGTGCCGTGAAATGCTGCAAAACAGCCCGATGGCGCTGCGCTGCCTGAAAGCTGCACTGAACGCCGACTGTGACGGTCAGGCAGGTCTGCAGGAGCTGGCGGGCAACGCCACCATGCTGTTCTACATGACGGAAGAAGGTCAGGAAGGTCGCAACGCCTTCAACCAGAAACGTCAGCCTGACTTCAGCAAATTTAAACGGAATCCGTAATGCGTAGCGCGCAGGTATACCGCTGGCAGATCCCCATGGACGCGGGGGTGGTTCTGCGCGACAGGCGGTTAAAAACCCGCGACGGGCTGTACGTTTGCCTGCGTGAGGGCGAGCGCGAAGGGTGGGGGGAGATCTCCCCACTGCCGGGCTTCAGCCAGGAAACCTGGGAAGAGGCGCAAAGCGTGCTGCTTGCCTGGGTAAATAACTGGCTGGCAGGCGATTGCGAATTACCGCAGATGCCTTCCGTGGCCTTTGGCGTAAGCTGTGCATTGGCGGAGCTGGCAGATACGCTCCCGCAGGCGGCCAATTACCGTGCGGCACCACTGTGTAATGGCGATCCTGACGATCTGATCCTCAAACTTGCCGATATGCCGGGCGAGAAAGTGGCGAAGGTCAAAGTGGGATTGTACGAAGCCGTGCGCGACGGCATGGTGGTCAATCTGTTGCTGGAGGCGGTTCCTGATCTGCATTTGCGTCTTGACGCGAATCGCGCCTGGACGCCGCTGAAAGGCCAGCAGTTTGCCAAATACGTTAACCCGGATTATCGCCACCGCATTGCTTTTCTCGAAGAGCCGTGTAAAACCCGCGATGATTCGCGAGCGTTTACCCGTGAAACCGGCATTGCCATTGCTTGGGATGAAAGCCTGCGCGAGCCGGATTTTGCCTTTGTCGCTGAACAGGGCGTGCGCGCGGTAGTTATCAAACCCACGCTCACGGGTAGCCTGGAGAAAGTACGTGAGCAGGTGCAGGCGGCGCACGCGCTGGGGCTGACGGCGGTGATCAGTTCTTCCATTGAGTCGAGCTTAGGTCTAACGCAACTGGCGCGGATTGCTGCCTGGTTAACGCCAGACACCATTCCGGGACTGGACACGCTGGATCTGATGCAGGCGCAGCAGGTTCGTCGCTGGCCGGGTAGCCCGCTACCGTTAGTGGAAGTTGATGCACTGGAGCGGCTGTTATGATCTTCTCTGACTGGCCGTGGCGTCACTGGCGGCAAGTGCGGGGAGAAGCCATCGCCTTACGTCTTAATGACGAGCAACTTAACTGGCGCGAGCTTTGTGCTCGCGTCGATGAATTAGCCTCCGGCTTTGTGGCACAGGGCGTTGTTGAGGGCAGCGGCGTGATGTTGCGGGCGTGGAATACGCCGCAAACGCTGCTCGCCTGGCTGGCGTTACTGCAATGCGGGGCGCGGGGTGCTGCCCGTGAACCCTCAACTGCCGCAACCGTTGCTTGAGGAATTGCTGCCCAATCTGACGCTGCAATTTGCGCTGGTGCCGGATGGGGAAAACACGTTTCCGGCGTTAACGTCGCTGCACATTCAGCTGGTTGAAGGCGCACATGCCGCTGCGTGGCAGCCGACGCGTCTGTGCTCAATGACGTTGACCTCCGGCTCTACCGGTTTGCCGAAAGCCGCTGTTCATACTTATCAGGCCCATCTTGCCAGTGCGCAAGGTGTGTTATCGCTGATACCGTTTGGCGAGCACGATGACTGGTTGCTCTCTTTACCGCTGTTTCACGTCTCCGGTCAGGGGATTATGTGGCGCTGGTTATACGCTGGTGCGCGGATGACGGTACGTGATAAACAGCCCCTGGAGCAAATGCTGGCAGGCTGTACTCACGCTTCACTGGTGCCAACACAACTCTGGCGTTTGCTGGTTAACCGTAGTTCCGTTTCCCTGAAAGCGGTTTTACTTGGCGGCGCGGCTATCCCGGTCGAGTTGACGGAACAGGCGCGCGAGCAGGGGATTCGTTGCTTTTGCGGCTATGGTCTGACCGAGTTTGCCTCCACGGTGTGTGCGAAAGAAGCCGACGGCCTGGCGGACGTTGGTTCGCCGCTGCCGGGTCGGGAAGTGAAAATCGTTAATGATGAAGTGTGGCTGCGGGCTGCCAGTATGGCAGAAGGTTACTGGCGTAACGGGCAACGGGTTCCACTGGTTAATGACGAAGGCTGGTACGCCACGCGCGATCGCGGTGAGATGCATAATGGCAAGCTGACCATTGTCGGACGTTTAGACAATCTATTCTTCAGTGGCGGTGAGGGTATTCAGCCGGAAGAAGTCGAGCGCGTTATTGCTGCACATCCTGCGGTTTTGCAGGTGTTTATCGTCCCCGTTGCCGACAAGGAGTTTGGTCATCGGCCAGTAGCGGTGGTGGAGTATGACCAGCAAACCGTTGATCTTGACGAATGGGTGAAAGACAAGTTGGCTCGTTTTCAGCAACCGGTGCGTTGGTTAACGTTACCATCAGAACTGAAAAACGGCGGTATTAAAATTTCACGTCGGGCGCTAAAAGAGTGGGTGCAACGCCAGGATTAAGAAATCATTAGTTTCACTTCGCAATTTTGCCATTCCATTGCCGTTGATAATAGGTTTATCTGTTAATCTGTAAATTAATGTGAAAATTCTTATCAAACAGGGTGGTGCAATGGAATGGCTGGTTAAAAAGTCATGCTGTGATAAACAAGATAACAGACATGTACTTAAGCTTTGTGATGCTGGTGGCACGATAAAAATGATTGCCGAAGTGAAGAGTGACTTCGCCGTGAAAGTGGGGGATTTACTCTCGCCTTTGCAGAATGCGCTTTATTGTATTAATCGTGAAAAGCTGCATACGGTGAAAGTCCTCTCGGCAAGCAGCTACAGCCCCGATGAGTGGGAACGGCAGTGTCAATCGGCTGGGAAAACTCAGTAACGTTGTTTTGTGGTGGGCAGGAAAATCAGCATCAACCCGCTCATAATACAGGCTACTCCCAGTAGTGCTTTCAGCGAAAAAGTTCCTTCCCAGCCGGGAAGTACCATTGAAGCAATCCATACCAGCACATAACTCATACTGAGCAAGGCATAGGCTTTGCTTAGTGCAAGTTTATGTAGTGTTTTATACCAACAAAAAACGGAAAGCAGATAACCCAGCAGCCCAAGCAACAGTATCCGTGCCTCCAGGCCAAAAGCTAACAGCGCCGCGATAAAATCCCATAAGTGCGTCATCGGCGGCAGATGACTCGCCGCAAAACCGAGGCTTAATTGCGCAACTGAGGCAATAATGACGCTGAATAATCCCCACACCAGACCCATTACACCGTACTCCCGAGGATCACAATGCCGCCAATAATGAACGCTACTCCACACCAGTGACGCGGCGATACCGGTTCGTGCCACAGTTTTACTGCAGCCAGCGTCACCCAGACAAAATTCAGACTTAACATCGGGTAGGCAATGCCTACCGGTACGTTCTGCAAGACCAGCAGCCAGAGCACCATGGCAAGACCAAGACAAGCCAGCGCCAGTCCCAGCCACAGCACGATATGTTTGCGCCGTTTGTTTATCGCCACAAAGCAGGTTGCCTGTTTCTGACACAACTGCCCGGCAACGCTAAGCAAGCTGGCAAAGACTAATGTTAGCCAGATCATTTGGGACGATACTGAATCAGCACCAGACGCTCCTGACGATCGATGGCATCTGCGGGCGGAATGGCGAGACTGTTGATATCTTCATCGCGGTCAACCGAAAGTACGAGTGTAATAATCCCCTCCTGACGATGTTGATTAAGCCAGTTTGCGAACTCATCACCGCTGACAAATCTCCCTTTCGCATCCGGATAATTAAGGCCGTATTTCAACTCACCTGTCTGGCGATACATGATGATGTCATCGCGTTGCAGGCTCCATGCCAGACCTGCGGCAACACCGACGCTATCAGTAAGAATATAGCGGCTTGGCTGAAGTGATTCTTGTGTCATCTCGACAAAAAATTGCGGATGTTTTTCCTTCCATGACTCTGTCAGACTTGAAAATCCTACCAGCAACGCCAGCCCCAGCGGGCAAAGCGCGGCAAAAGACCAGGTCTTTTCGACGTTTGTTAAGGTGTACCAGCCGAAAAATGCCCATAGCGAAAAAATCGACCAGGCACAAAAGACTTTATAGCTCTCGAAGGTTTGCCACACTGGCGTGTTCATTGGTCCCCATGGGGAGACCACAAATGTGGCAATAATGCCAGTGACACCAAAAGCGATGTTAATCCAGCCATTAATCCGCAGCGCCAGAGGATTATTTTTTGCTGCCAGCAAAGCGTAATGCGCCATCAGCATTGCCAGAGGTGCAAAGCAGGAAAGAATATAGGTGGGCAATTTGCCTTTAGCGACGGAGAAAAACAGCAGCGGCATTATCGTCCAGCTCAACAAATAGACGGTTGCGGAATGCTTGCGGTTTTTCCAGCCTGCGTACAGTGCTCCGGGGAGTAATCCCAGCCACGGCAGGCTACCGGCAATGATGACCGGCAAGTAGTACCAGAACGGAGCTCTATGCTGAGCATCATCCATTGCAAAGCGTTGAATATGCTCAACCCAGAAAAAATAGTGCCAGAAGTCAGGCTCCCGCTGCGCTATCGCCAGTCCCCAGGGGAGAACCGTCAGTACGCAACTGATAACCGCCAGCCAGCCGTAAATAAAGAGATCTTTCCAGCGTTTTTGCGTTGCAACCCATGGAAGCACGCTTAATACCGGCACGGCAAGGGCGAGAAAACCTTTGGTCATCACCCCATGCCGCAGGTGATTCCCAGCAGTAAAAATCCCGCGCTTTTGCCTTTCCACGTCTGTGCCTGCATTGCCAGCCAGAAGCTGCACATTCCCGCCACCAGCCAGAAGGCAATAAACGGATCGAGCACGGCATAAGTGCCAATGGCATAGACAATAAACAATGAGAGATAAATCACTGCGGCGAGTAGAGCCAGACGTTTATCGCGCCATAAGCGCAGAGTAAACCAGGTCACCAGCGCGGCAGTTAACAGGGTCGCAAAGATAACGCCTGCCCGCACACCAAAGTTATTCGCGCCAAATAGCCATTGCCCAATGCTGTTAATCCAGTATCCGGCAATGGGTTTTTCGAAATAACGTAGCCCTAACAAATGGGGCACAATCCAGTCGCCGGATGCCAGCATTTCTCGACTGATTTCCGCATAACGCGTTTCATCGGGTTGCCATAGCAGACGCGTGCTGATCGGTAACAGGTAATAGCAGGCAATAAACGCGAAGAGGCCGATAAGGTAACGTACCGATTTCATCAGCGACTACCCGCAATTTGTTGGCAACCCAGCCAGCCTTCACGTCCGGCAATATTTCCGCGAACAACTTGTCCGAGCGGCAACATCCCTGATAACAGTTCGCTTAAAGGGCAAAATGTCACGCCTTCCTGAGCTGCGCGTTTGAGGAGATCCACAAAATTATGCTGATAAGCGCAGCCTTCAACTTCGGCATGAATGGTATAAACCGGCGTGCCTTTATCTCGCAGGATGCGGTTGAGTAACCAACCGTTAAAATCTTCTGCTTTCACATCCCGACCAATCACTTCATCCCAGGTGGGTAAGGTCACCGGAATTTGCGCAGTGCCAGGGTTTCCTGATTCGAGCAGTGGCCGAAACGGCATGGCCCCACGACAATCGCTGTTGTAGCGCAAATGGAACGCTTCTTTTGCTTCGATCACCTGCTGGTCGGCACGCCAGCCCGCAGCGGCAGAACAGGTTACCGGTTGACCGATAATCTCTTCCAGAGTGCGAAGGCCGCGTGCAATATCGTCGACCAATGTTTGCCGATCCCAGTTACCGCTATGGGCTTGCCAGGCATGGTGATCCCAGGCGTGCAGGCCGACTTCGTGATGTTTAGCTGCTTCACAAATGATATCGGCATTGGCATGACCAATCTCTTTACCTGGCCAGGCCGTACCTGCCAGTAAAATATCCCAGCCATAAAGCGATGCCGCGTTTGAGCGCAGCATCTTCCACAAAAACTGTGGCTTCACCAGTCGCCAGAGATGGCGGCCCATATTGTCCGGGCCGACGCTGAAAAAATGCTGGCCTGAATATTATGCTTACTCAAGATTTCCAGCAGACGCGGCACGCCTTCACGGGTGCCACGAAAGGTATCGACATCAATGCGTAAGCCTACTTTTGTCATGATGGTTTATCCGTAAGCTCGACGGTGCGCAGGAAGAAATCCAGCGTTTCGTCGATGGTTTCCTGCATATCAATTTTCGGCTCCCAGTCCAGGCAGCGGCGGGCATTGCGGATGCTTGGTTTACGATGCTCTACGTCCTGATATCCTTTGCCGTAGTAGCTGCTACTTTCGACAACACGAAAGCCCGCAAACGGTGGGAAGTGATGGCGCAGCGGATGTTTTTCGAAGCTCGCCAGCAGCATCTGGCCCAGTTCCTCAATGCTCGCTTCGTTATCAGGATTGCCAATGTTGATAATTTCGCCGTCGCAGCGATTTCCCGCATTTTCGATAATGCGGTATAACGCCTCGATACCATCGCGAATATCAGTAAAGCAGCGTTTTTGTTTTCCGCCATCAATCAGCTTAATTGGTGAACCTTCTACCAGATTGAGAATGAGTTGCGTAATCGCGCGGGAGCTGCCGATTCGCGCTGCATTAAGGTTATCCAGTCGCGGTCCCATCCAGTTAAACGGGCGGAAGAGGGTGAACTGTAACCCCTCTTTTTCGCCATAGGCCCAGATCACTCGATCAAGTAATTGTTTAGACACCGAATAAATCCAGCGTGGTTTATTCACCGGGCCGACGATTAAATTAGAATGGTCCTCATCGAAGTATTTATCGCTACACATCCCATAAACTTCTGAAGTCGACGGGAAGATGATTCGCTTACGGTACTTCACGCAGTAGCGGATAATGCGCAGATTCTCTTCGAAATCGAGTTCAAATACGCGCAGCGGGTTGCGGGTATATTCAATCGGCGTGGCTATCGCCACCAAAGGCAAGACGACATCACATTTTTTGACGTGATACTCAATCCATTCGGAATGAATACTGATATCGCCTTCGACAAAGTGAAAATGCGGATGATTCGAAAACGGCTTATCGCATCGCTGCCAATATCAGACCGTAAACTTCATAATGATCTTCGCGCAGCAGGCGTTCTGTCAGATGGTTGCCAATCAAGCCATTCACACCGAGGATGAGTACCCGGGTACGGCGTCGGGCGGCGCAGACCGGCTGGCTATTCAAGCGTGAACCTTGCACCAGCCCCAGCGTCTGGGCTAATTGTGAGCCCTGCATAGTAATGCCGTCGCCCGCCTGTCCGGTGACGATTTCCAGCGCGCCATCGCCACAGGCAATCAGCAACGGCGCAACAGAAATCACGCTTCCCGGCTGCGCTGCGGATGTATGAGGATGTACGCGTGACGACCAGACGGTAAATTTTTGATTACCAACATAGCTGAAGGCACCCGGCCACGGATCGGCGACTGCACGCACCATGTTATGCAATACTGCTGCCGATTTGTGCCACTCGAGGAAGCTGTCTTCTGGCGTTCTGCGACCAAAACAGGTGGCTTCGTTTTCGCACTGGGCGATTTCCAGAATATTACCGTCTTTAATGGCGGGTAATGTCTGCTCCAGTAGCTGTCGCGCGGCATGGCATAACTTATGATGCAGCGTAATGGCGATATCGTCTGGCGCAATGGCAATGCGCAGTTGGGCTACAATGGCCCCAGCATCGGCACGTTTCACCATTCGGTGCAATGTCACGCCAGTTTCCGTTTCACCGTTCACCAGCACCCAGTTCAGCGGCGCGCGACCACGATATTTTGGTAACAGTGAACCATGCAGATTAAATGCGCCTGCAGGAGCGAGCTGCAAAATCTTGTCGTGAATAAGATGGCGATAATAAAAAGAGAAAATCACATCTGGTGATAGTTGGGCAATGCGTTCCACCCACAGCGGATGGTTAACGTCATCCGGCGCATAAACCGGAATGCCTCTTTCCGCTGCCAGACGAGCCACCGAACCATAAAAGGCTTTTTCACCGGGATTATCAGTATGGGTAAAAATGGCGCTAATTTCGTAACCGGCAGCCAGCACGGCTTCAATACCGAGGCATCCCATATCGTGGTAGGCAAAAACGACGGTTTTCATTATTCATTTTCCTTGCTGGATGGACGGATAACTTGCTGAACAAAATAGCGGGGGCGGGCGCGGACATCGGTGTAGATCCTGCCGATATATTCACCGAGCAATCCCATGCCGATAAACTGAGCGCCAATAAAAGTAAACAGCACGGCAAATAGCATAAAGACGCCTTCTGCCGCCCATTGGGGTCCGAAGGTCAGGCGTAAAATCACCAACAGCACCGCAATGCTAAAACCGCCAATCGCAATAATGCTGCCGAGCAGACTCAGCATACGTAGCGGCGTAGTGGTAAGGCAGGTCACCAGGTCGTACATCAAATTAATCAGGCGCATAAAGCTGTATTTGGATTCACCAAACTCACGCTCGGCATGATGCACTGGAATTTCAATGGCACGGCGGGCGAAGATATTCGCCAGAATCGGGATAAAGGTGCTGCGTTCATGGCAGTGCAACATCGCATCGACAATATGACGGCGATAGGCGCGCAGCATACAACCATAGTCACCCATCGCTTTGCCAGTGGTGCGCTGAATAAGCCGGTTAATCATCTTCGAAGCGGTTTTACGAAACCAGCTGTCCTGGCGGTTCTGGCGTACAGTCCCTACCACGTCGTAACCTTCATCGGCTTTTGCCACCAGACGGGGGATTTCCTCTGGCGGATTCTGGAGATCGGCATCGAGGGTAATAATTAAGTCGCCGGTGACGTGACTGAATCCCGCCATAATCGCTGAATGTTGCCCGTAATTGCGGTTAAGCAAAATAGACACAATATGGCTGCCCTCCGCTTGTGAGGCTTCGACCAGCATATGCGCGGAATTATCGCTACTGCCGTCATCAATCAGCAGGATCTCATACTCTTTCCCCAGTGATTCACAGGCTTTTGTGGTGCGCCTGATTAATTCCGGTAAGCTTTCCTGCTCGTTATAAACGGGAATAACCACCGAGACTTTCTTAACAGGGTGGATTTCAAACATGGCTTATTGTCCTGCGAGTTGCTGAAGGGCTGTGATGACGCGGTCGGCATCGGCGGTGGTCATATCCGGGAACAGCGGCAACGAACAGATGCGTTCGCTATTCCATTCGGTATTCGGTAACGACAGCGTGGGAAAACGCTCGCGATAATATTTTTGTGTGTGAGCGGCGCGGAAATGTAACCCGGTACCAATACCTCTTTCTTTTAACGCTTCCATCAACGCATCGCGACTGATACCACAACGTTGTTCATCGACACGAATAATAAACAGATGCCAGGCGTGAACGTGCGGCCAGGCGGGAAGGCTTAATGGCTGAAAGGGGAGAGCTGCCAGTGCTTGCTGATATTGCTGGACAATTTCGCGCCGACGGGTGTTGAGGTGCTCTAATTTTGCTAACTGTGTCAGGGCAATCGCGGCGTTAATATCGGTCAGATTGTACTTATAGCCCGGTGTTAAGACTTCAGCTTGCGGTGCACGGCCCCAGGTTTGTCTGTCATAGGCATCGACACCCAGACCGTGAAATTTCAGCATCCGTAGCTGGCGGGCAAGGTTTTCATTATCAGTTACAATCAGGCCACCTTCAGCACAGGTAATATTTTTAATGGCATGAAATGAAAAAATAGCGGTACCTTTTGCGCCAATATGTCGCCCTTTGTAATACGTACCGACGGCATGGGCAGCATCTTCGATAACTGCGATGCCGTAACGTTCGCCAATGGCGCGAATGGCGTCAATATCTGCTGGCGCACCGGCATAATGCACCGGAATGATGGCTTTAGTGCGTGGCGTAATGGCTGACTCGATCGCTTCAGGCGTGACCATCAGCGTATCGCGGTCGACATCCACCATTACCGGCGTTGCACCCAACAAAGGAGATCATATTGAGGGTTGAAACCCAGGTCAGGAAGGCGTAATCACTTCATCGCCCTTGCCACTTTCCAACGCCATTAGCGTGATATGCATTCCGGCGGTGGCTGAACTGACCGCGATGGCATGCTGATTTCCCGTCAACTGGCAAAAGGCTTGTTCAAGCGCCTGATTCTTCGGACCGGTTGTGATCCAACCGGATTCGAGAACCTCTTTAACTGCAGCGAGTTCCTCCACGCCCATTGCTGGTCGCGAAAAAGGCAAAAATTCTGACATTGCTTTTCCTTCCGCCATTGAATACCTGTCCACTTATATTTGCTATAAAGAGTGTTGTGTATATTTTGCCATTTGGAGCAAAATTTTAAGGATAGAATATTAACTTAACCTTAAGAAACTAATATTAGACGTAAATATTGAAATTTTTATATTTTTTCTTATTTAGGCTTTGCATTTGGCAAAATTTTGAGGCATTTTGCCGGCATCGCAGGATTTTTTAATATTACACCAACTGCTAATTATCGCCAGAAATGTCGCTCAATTTCACGGTAATTGTCTGGTTGCGCTTGTCTATAGGTGGAGTTTACGTGTTAGCTTTTTGCCGCTCTTCGTTGAAGTCAAAAAAATATTTCATCATTTTACTGGCGCTCGCTGCAATTGCCGGACTGGGTACTCATGCCGCCTGGAGTAGCAATGGTTTGCCACGTATCGACAATAAAACGCTGGTACCAGACTGGCACAGCAGCACCCGGTTGTCGTTTTGTTTCGCCATGCTGAACGTTGCGATCGTTCAACCAATCAATGCTTGTCAGATAAAACAGGTATTACGGTCAAAGGTACAGGATGCCCGTGAACTGGGCAACGCTTTTTAGTGCTGATATCCCTGATTTCGATCTTTATTCAGTAATACCGTCCGGACCATTCAGTCGGCGACCTGGTTTTCAGCGGGTAAAAAATTGACGGTAGATAAACGATTTCTTCAATGCGGTAATGAGATTTATAGTGCAATTAAGGACTTACAAAGCAAAGCACCTGATAAAAATATCGTTATTTTTACCCATAATCATTGCCTGACATATATTGCTAAAGATAAGCGTGATGCGACATTTAAACCTGATTATCTGGATGGTTTAGTCATGCATGTGGAAAAAGGCAAAGTTTATCTGGATGGGGAATTCGTTAACCACTAAATTTTCAATCTGACAGCCAGTAATGGCTGTCATCATTGTTACAGAAGACCTTTCAAACGTAACGTTTTTCGGGTGGCGACATTCAAATCATAGTGCACTAGATCTTCAGGTTTTACCCACGCGTAGTCCTGAAACTCTTCGTTTATTTTCACTTCTCGGTTGGCAGAAACGCAGTCAAAAATCAGGTAAATCATATAAATCTCTTCCTTGCGACCATCTGCATACGTCTTGGTGCGAATATCATCGCTGAAGGTCCACGGCGTGATTTCTGTCAAAAGCAGCTGTTCTCCCAGTTCTTCGCGAATTTCGCGGCGTAGTGCCTCTTCAATTCGTTCGCCAGGCTCTACGCCGCCACCCGAAAGCGCCCATTGACCGGGGGAAAACGCCGCGATCGTCGGCCATTTTACACAGCAAATAAGCACCATCATTTTGAATCAAAGGGCATACAATAGTCCGTTGTCGCACAGGGGTATTCCTTATAAATAAAAAGAAACCATGAGAATACGGTAACTCAGAAATATGTGAAAGTGACAGTAATCTCTTTTGCGATGATAACTGTACTTATTATTATTTTTTGTGTGTATCGATAAAGTGTGTTTATTTTGCGGCGTTTAATTATTTAAGAAGTATTTAGTTACAATAAGTGACTAGATCCCTTTTTCGCTCATTGAATCCTCTGCGCCAGGCAGTACAATCCCGCAGCTTTGGGAATTTTGATTAATTGCTTGTGGGAAAGGGGATATGAAAAAAATTGCGCTAGCAGGTCTGGCCGGAATGCTGTTGGTTTCTGCATCGGTCAATGCAATGAGCATCAGCGGTCAGGCGGGTAAAGAATACACCAATATTGGTGTCGGTTTTGGGACTGAATCGACGGGCCTGGCGTTAAGCGGTAACTGGACACATAACGACGACGACGGTGACGTCGCGGGCGTGGGGCTGGGGTTGAATCTGCCTCTCGGGCCGTTAATGGCGACCGTTGGCGGAAAAGGCGTTTACACCAACCCGAATTACGGCGATGAAGGTTATGCCGCAGCGGTAGGAGGTGGTTTGCAGTGGAAAATTGGCAACAGTTTCCGTCTGTTTGGCGAGTATTACTACTCTCCGGATTCGCTCTCCAGCGGTATTCAAAGTTATGAAGAAGCGAATGCGGGCGCGCGTTACACCATTATGCGTCCAGTCAGTATTGAGGCGGGTTATCGCTACCTGAATCTGTCGGGTAAAGACGGTAACCGCGACAACGCCGTGGCTGACGGCCCGTATGTGGGGTTAACGCCAGTTTCTGATCCCTTCCGGCGCGGCATTCTGCCGCGCCATTCAGTTTCTTACTACGCCTTATCTCCCTTTGCGTTATAGTGATTCGATAACAAAAGCAGGAGATAACCATGTTAAAAGTGGAAATGTTATCCACCGGGGATGAAGTGTTACACGGGCAAATCGTTGACACTAACGCTGCCTGGCTGGCCGATTTTTTTCTTTCATCAGGGGTTGCCATTATCTCGCCGCAATACGGTGGGGGATAACCTTGATGACTTAGTCACCATTCTTCGCGAACGGAGTCAGCACGCCGATGTGCTGATCGTTAACGGCGGGCTGGGGCCGACCAGTGATGATTTAAGCGCACTCGCCGCTGCGACAGCAAAAAGGTGAAGGCCTGGTGTTGCATGAAGCCTGGCTCAAAGAGATGGAACGCTATTTCCACGAACGTGGACGAGTAATGGCACCGAGCAACCGTAAACAAGCAGAGCTGCCTGCCAGTGCTGAATTTATCAATAACCCGGTAGGCACCGCCTGTGGTTTTGCCGTGCAGCTTAATCGTTGCCTGATGTTCTTTACCCCGGCGTACCGTCAGAATTTAAGGTGATGGTCGAGCACGAAATCCTGCCGCGCTTGCGCGAGCGTTTTTCTTTACCGCAGCCGCCGGTTTGTCTGCGTTTGACTACCTTTTGGTCGTTCGGAAAGCGATCTGGCACAAAGCCTGGACACTCTACAACTGCCGCCGGGCGTAACAATGGGCTATCGCTCCTCAATGCCGATCATCGAACTGAAGCTCACCGGACCGGCAAGCGAGCAACAGGCGATGGAAAAACTGTGGCTGGACGTTAAACGAGTTGCCGGACAGAGCGTGATTTTCGAAGGCACCGAAGGACTGCCCGCGCAGATCAGTCGCGAATTGCAAAACCGCCAGTTCAGCCTGACGTTGAGCGAGCAATTCACCGGCGGTTTATTGGCTTTGCAACTTTCTCGCGCAGGTGCTCCATTGCTGGCGTGTGAAGTGGTTCCTTCACAGGAAGAAACCCTGGCGCAAACTGCGCACTGGATGACAGAACGGCGGGCCAACCATTTTGCCGGGCTGGCACTGGCTGTTTCGGGTTTCGAGAACGAGCATCTCAACTTTGCGCTAGCCACGCCAGACGGCACTTTCGCTCTGCGTGTGCGTTTCAGCACTACGCGCTACAGCTGGCTATCCGTCAGGAAGTGTGCGCAATGATGGCACTGAATATGCTGCGCCGTTGGTTAAACGGCCAGGACATCGCCAGTGAGCATGGCTGGATTGAGGTTGTTGAGTCCATGACCTTATCTGTCTGATTCCGCCACTCTGTGCCGGTTTACTGCACCGGCACATTCCCCCTCCGGCAAAATTTGTCCAACCTGTTGTACTCAATAAGAAAAAATCCGTGCGCTGATTCACAAATTTGTGCGTAATTTCTCCAGTCCGCTGGACGAGGAGCGGGATTTGATGCGCTTCACAATTTTACTCCCCCTGAGCAACGAGACTGATTCCAGTATCTAAGACTGGAGTCCAGTATGTTGGAATCAAGCAAAGTTCCCGCCCTGACACGGGCTATTGATATTCTCAATTTGATTGCCCGCATTGGCCCCTGTAGTGCTGCGACGATCATTGACACATTGGGGATCCCTAAAAGCACGGCCTATTTGCTGCTTAATGAACTCAGGCGTCAGCGTTTTCTTAGCCTTGATCACAGGAAAATTTTTGTTTGTGGACCAAGCTGGTGGAGCTTTCCGGTCATGCGTTAAGCAAGATGGATCTCGGGAACTGGCTCGACCGCGTTTGACGCAACTGATGGATACCACCGGGCTGTTATGCCACCTTGGGATCATCGATAACGGTAGTGCTTATTACATTTTGAAAGTGGAGTCTTCAGCCACCATCAGCGTGCGTTCCCATGAAGGGAAAAGCCTTTCGCTTTATCGCTCCGGCATCGGGAAATGCCTTCTTGCCTGGCAACCAGCCGCTGTACAGCAAAGTATTATCGAAGGGCTGATCTGGGAGCAGGCGACACCCACAACGATTACTCATCCACAGCAACTTCACGAAGAACTGGCGCGTATTCGCCGTCAGGGCTGGAGCTATGACAACGGCGAAGATTACGCCGATGTCCGTTGTGTCGCTGCGCCGGTGTTTAACGCCAATAACGAGCTTACCGCTGCGATCTCGGTGGTCGGTACCCGCTTACAAATCAATGAAGAATACCGTGATTATCTGGCGGGCAAGGCTATTGCCTGCGCCGAAGGGATATTTCACGTCTGTTGGGATGGAAAAGTCCCTTTGACTTACAGGCCTCATAACAATGGAGAACAGCATGACCCTACCAAAAATCAAACAGGTTCGCGCCTGGTTTACTGGCGGTGCGACAGCAGAAAAAGGCGCTGGCGGTGGTGATTATCACGACCAGGGGGCGAATCACTGGATTGACGATCATATTGCCACCCCGATGAGTAAATACCGCGATTACGAGCAGTCACGCCAGTCATTTGGCATTAACGTTCTTGGCACGTTGATTGTTGAAGTCGAAGCAGAAAACGGCCAGACCGGATTCGCCGTTTCGACAGCCGGTGAAATGGGCTGTTTTATTGTCGAAAAACACCTTAACCGTTTCATTGAGGGTAAATGTGTCAGTGATATCAAACTGATCCACGATCAAATGCTCAATGCCACCCTGTATTACTCCGGCTCTGGTGGCCTGGTGATGAATACGATTTCCTGTGTCGATCTGGCTCTGTGGGATCTGTTCGGCAAAGTGGTCGGGCTTCCGGTTTATAAACTTTTAGGCGGCGCAGTTCGTGATGAGATTCAGTTCTACGCCACAGGTGCGCGTCCGGATCTGGCAAAAGAGATGGGCTTCATCGGTGGCAAAATGCCGACGCACTGGGGGCCACATGATGGCGATGCGGGGATCCGCAAAGATGCCGCTATGGTCGCGGATATGCGTGAAAAATGCGGTGAGGATTTCTGGTTAATGCTCGACTGCTGGATGAGTCAGGACGTGAACTATGCCACCAAACTGGCCCACGCTTGCGCGCCCTATAACCTGAAATGGATCGAAGAGTGCCTGCCGCCACAGCAGTATGAAGGTTATCGCGAACTGAAACGCAACGCACCAGCGGGGATGATGGTCACCAGCGGTGAGCACCACGGCACACTGCAATCTTTTCGTACGCTTTCAGAAACCGGTATCGACATCATGCAGCCGGATGTTGGCTGGTGCGGTGGCTTAACCACGCTGGTGGAAATTGCCGCAATCGCCAAATCCAGGGGGCAACTGGTGGTGCCGCACGGTTCGTCTGTTTACTCCCACCATGCGGTGATCACCTTCACCAATACGCCATTCAGTGAATTCCTGATGACCAGCCCGGATTGTTCAACGATGCGTCCGCAATTTGATCCGATTCTGCTTAATGAGCCGGTTCCGGTGAATGGTCGTATTCATAAATCAGTGCTTGATAAACCCGGTTTCGGCGTCGAACTCAATCGTGACTGCAATTTGAAACGCCCCTACAGCCACTAATCACTCCGGGCGTTGCTGTGACAACGGTAACGCCCACATATTCTAAGGAGCTTTTTATGAGCACCGCTTTGCTTGACGCCGTGGTGAAGAAAAACCGCGCGCGTTTAATTCCGTTTATGTTGGCGCTGTATGTGCTGGCGTTTCTCGACCGTTCGAATATTGGTTTTGCCAAACAGACCTACCAGATTGATACCGGGCTGAGTAATGAAGCTTATGCGCTGGGAGCAGGCATTTTCTTTGTGGTATACGCGTTTCTGGGGGTTCCGGCGAATCTTTTGATGCGCAAACTGGGGGCAAGAACCTGGATTGGTACGACAACACTGCTGTGGGGATTTCTTTCGGCTGCCATGGCATGGGCCGATACTGAAGCGAAATTTCTGATTGTTCGCACTCTGCTTGGTGCTGCGGAGGCTGGGTTTTTCCCTGGTATGATTTATCTCACCTCGCAATGGTTTCCGCAGCGTAATCGCGCCAGCATTATGGGGCTGTTCTATATGGGCGCACCGCTGGCGTTAACACTGGGATCACCGCTTTCTGGCGCGCTGCTGGAGATGCATGGATTTATGGGGCATCCCGGCTGGTTCTGGATGTTTGTTATTGAAGGATTGTTGGCAGTCGGCGCTGGGGTATTCACATTCTTTTGGCTTGATGACACACCGGAGCAGGCACGTTTTCTGAGTAAAGAAGAAAAAACGTTGCTTATCAACCAACTGGCAAGTGAAGAACAACAGAAAGTGACTTCCCGACTGAGCGATGCGCTGCGTAATGGGCGAGTCTGGCAACTGGCGATTATCTACCTGACCATTCAGGTAGCGGTTTACGGATTAATTTTCTTCCTGCCGACCCAGGTTGCTGCATTGCTGGGGACAAAAGTGGGCTTTACGGCGTCGGTGGTCACCGCCATTCCGTGGGTTGCGGCCTTGTTTGGAACCTGGCTTATTCCGCGCTATTCCGATAAAACCGGCGAACGGCGTAATGTCGCAGCGCTGACATTACTGGCGGCGGGCATTGGTATTGGTCTGTCCGGGCTGCTTTCTCCAGTACTGGCGATCGTAGCGCTGTGTGTTGCAGCCATCGGGTTTATTGCCGTGCAGCCGGTGTTCTGGACGATGCCGACACAACTGCTTTCCGGTACGGCGCTGGCTGCGGGGATTGGTTTTGTAAACCTGTTTGGTGCAGTGGGCGGGTTTATTGCCCCGATCCTGCGCGTGAAAGCAGAAACGTTATTTTCCAGCGATGCGGCGGGATTACTGACGCTGGCAGCGGTGGCGGTCATCGGTTCGCTGATTATTTTCACTCTGCGTGTAAATCGCACTGTTGCGCAGACCGACGTGGCACATCATTAAATAGGTTAAGGAACACGATGAACGCATTATTAAGCAATCCCTTTAAAGAACGTTTACGCAAGGGCGAAGTGCAAATTGGTCTGTGGTTAAGCTCGACTACTTCTTATATGGCAGAAATTGCCGCCACCTCCGGTTATGACTGGTTGCTGATTGACGGGGAGCACGCGCCAAACACCATTCAGGATCTTTATCACCAGCTACAGGCGGTAGCGCCCTATGCCAGCCAACCCGTGATCCGTCCGGTGGAAGCCAGTAAGTCGCTGATTAAACAAGTCCTGGATATTGGCGCGCAAACTCTACTGATCCCGATGGTCGATACTGCCGATCAGGCACGTCAGGTGGTGTCTGCCACGCGCTATCCTCCCTACGGTGAGCGTGGTGTTGGGGCCAGTGTGGCACGGGCTGCTCGCTGGGGACGCATTGAGAATTACATGGCGCACGTCAACGATTCGCTTTGTCTGTTGGTGCAGGTGGAAAGTAAGACGGCACTGGATAACCTGGACGAAATCCTCGGCGTCGAAGGAATTGATGGCGTGTTTATTGGACCTGCGGATCTTTCTGCCTCGTTGGGCTACCCGGATAACGCCGGGCACCCGGAAGTGCAGCGAATTATTGAAACCAGCATTCGGCGGATCCGTGCTGCGGGTAAAGCTGCTGGTTTTCTGGCTGTGGCTCCTGATATGGCGCAGCAATGCCTGGCGTGGGGAGCGAACTTTGTCGCTGTTGGCGTTGACACGATGCTCTACAGCGATGCCCTGGATCAACGACTGGCGATGTTTAAATCAGGCAAAAATGGGCCACGCGTAAAAGGTAGTTATTGATATCAAAGGCCCATGGGGATCGGCTGTGGGCCTGTGTTAATTAGTGGTTATTCGCTGCCAGATCGGCTTCGCTTAGCTGAGTGGCCGCGAGCACCTGGTCACGATCAATGCCCTGTTCCAGCATGCGCAAGGCAATTTTAATGGCTTGTTCATGCATGCCTTCTAATTTACCCTCCTGCCAGCCAATTTGGTGTCCTTCCTGCCGTAGCCGTTCAGCAATAGTCATTAATCTCTCCTTTTAATAACAGTTCGGAATATCAGCATCAGTGAGTTGGGTTGTCGCCAGCACAATCTCACGTTCAAAGCCCTGTTCCAGCATGCGCAAGGCAATTTTAATGGCTTGTTCATGCATACCTTCTACTTTGCCTTTCTGCAAACCCTCCAACTTCCCCTCCTGCCAACCAATTTGATGCCCTTCCTGCCGTAGCCGTTCAGCAATAGTCATTAATCTCTCCTTTTGTAGTGGTGAACGTTCGGCAATCTCCTGAATAAAACGGGTGAAACGGGAGGTATCGCCGCATTGCAGCAGATAATTAAACAGTGTTTGTAGCTGGCTGTCATTAGTGAAGCCTCTAACCAAAAGCGTGGTGATCCTGTCGACCATACCGATTAAATCGCGGTCGCGAATATGCTTTTGAATCAGTTCCAGCAGAGCTATACGCCGATGTTGCATGATCTCATCGTCAGGTACGATGGTGATATCCACCAACGGAAAAGCTTCGGTGTACAACTGCCGGGCAAGTTGCGGATCATCAAACTCATCCAGCCAGTTAAGTGAGTATGGGTAGGGCGAGGTTTCGCCATGATAAAACAGCAACGGCACCACCAGCGGGACTCTGTCATAGCCTTTGTCCAGATGGCGCTGCATGGCGGCGGTGGCATAGCGCATTAGTCGAAAAGCCATATTCTTTCTGCAGAACTTTGATGTTCAATCACGCAGTAGATATAGCCGTCACCGTCGCTGGTTTCCACCGACCACAAAACATCCGAGTAGTAAGCGCGTAAACTTTTTTCAATAAAACTGGTGGGTTCCAGGCGTAAGGTTTGCAGGTTGCAAAGCTTGCGCAGTGGTTCTGGTAAATGTATTTCGAGAAAATCCCGTGCGGTTTCGGGTGTGAACATAAAGGTTTTAAATACCGCATCATGCGGGGAGGAGGTTGTTGATTCGGTCATGGTTGTCCGTCACCTGATATTTATGATGACGCGACATTACGGTTATCCCAGGCCTTTGACATCTGCCAGTTTCAGTCTTTGCGAGACGTTTTCAGAGGAATTTTCACTGCGTTGCAACGTATACATTGAGCGCGGAATCGTGCACGCAAAAATGCCCGGTAACAACATGCTTACCGGGCATCAGAAAGGAGTTTAAGCCAGCGCCTGGGCCAGCAGCGTAATCGGATGTTCACAGCGAAGACTTGTGGACATCTCAATCTGCCATTTACAGGTTTCGCAGTCAGTGACCACCAGATCCGCGCCGCTTTCTTCTATCTGACGGAACAGTGGTGCACCGATGGCTTGTGAGGTGGGATAGTTCTCTTTTTTGAAACCGTAAGTACCCGCAATTCCGCAGCACTGGGAATCCAGCACCGTTAACTCAAGCCCCGGGATTTTACGCAACAGCTCCAGGGTGTAGAGCGTCCAGCCCATTTTTTCCATATGGCACGGAGTGTGATAAACCACTTTCAGCGGCAGCGGTTTCAGCGGCAAGGTTTTGCCTTCGTCCAGCTTGCGCCACAGCCAGCGGGTCGCCAGTTCGATGTGATCGCGCAAGCCTTTGTTGTCAACATTCAGCACTTCCGGGTACTCGTCGCGCAGAGCAAACGTACAGGTCGAGGAGGTAGCAATCACCGGAATGCCTTTTACTCCCACTGCTTCGCGGATCGACTCTACATTTGTGATTGCCTGTTTACGTGCTTTATCGGTAAAGCCGTTGGCGATCAGCGGTACGCCGCAACATTTTTCTTTGCTGAGCAGTTGTACACCGGTACCCATTGCGTTGAGTACTTTAATTAAATCTTTGCCTAACTGCGGATGGTTGTAGTTAACGAAGCAGCCGTGAAAGAAAGCCACCTGGTCTTTATATTGCGCTTGTTGGGCTGCCACGCTGCGATACCAGCGACGGAACGTGCCGAAGGAGTATTTCGGTAGCGTGCGACGATGATCGATTTTTAACGCCGCATCAAGCAGCTGCCGCACCGGTTTCAGCGAGGTAGCAGTGTTGACGATTGGTGCGAACGGCGTGGAAACGCTACCCATCAGGTCGGTATGGCTTAAAACAAAATTGCGCAGCGACGGGCGCGTGGTGTCATATTTCGCCCGTGCGCGCTGGATGATATCGCCAATCTTCACATCGGACGGGCAGGCGACTTCGCAACGTTTGCAGTTGATGCAATATTTCAGTGCCTCGTCATACAGTGCGCCATCCTTCAAACGCAGACGCTCGCCATCCGGCCCGGCTTGTTTTGGCCCCGGATATCCCGGATTCACCCCGGCTCACCGGGCAGGCGGTGGTGCAGACGGTGCACTTAATGCAGTTTTCGAAGCTGGTGTCGTTCATTGTTGGCCTCCTGCGCGTTGGGCAATCTGTTGAGCGGCATGTAAAGCACTGACGGCACAAACACCGCCGCCGCATCCCTGGGCGATGGGATCAAATCCGCCCAGCACCGAACCGATGGCAAACAGGTTCTCAATGGTTTGCCCTGCCTGCGACGGGCGTAGTGCCTCATCAGTGGTTACACCGAACTGCTGCCACGGTTGCGGCGCAAAAAAATCGCCCTTATACCATTCACCCCGCGTGGCGGTTTGTAGCACATCAAGGCCGAGAATCGGCTCTCGAATGCCGTTACGTTCCGCCACCAGTCCGCCGCTAAAGAAACTGCCGCTGGCGAGCACGGCAAAGCGTGGACGCAGCGGGATATCGGCGTGATTGCGCGTCCAGATTTCATTTACTACGCCATTTTTACAGGTCACTTTTTTCACTTCATCGCCTGGCATCCACACGCCACCCTGGCGCACAAACTGGCGCTGTAACTGGTTTTGCAGACGAATGCCCAGCACGGAAGGCGGCAGCGTTGGCAAAAGCATCAGTGAACAAGGTAGTTTTTCATTCAACCAATGCCACAGTTTGTCATCGGCCAGGCCGAAGCAGGCGGGCATCAGGATCATTTCGCAGGTATTGGCGACAGGAATAAGCGCATCAAGTAACAGCGGCCAGTTCTCTTCGTTATCAAGGAAACGGGCGATATTCACCGCGCGAAACTCGGTGGCGTTGTTGCGCAGCACATCCAGTTCCGGCAGTTCAATTTCTGCGGTTTCAACGGCAAGGTCGAGTTCGCGCAACGAAGCCGCCGCAAGATGCGCCTGAAAATCCATCAGACCGCTAATTCCTACTACACATATTTTCTTCGCGGGCAGCGGCCAGACGGGGACTTCTGGCGCACTTAGCCAGGTAGAACGCAGGGTACCGAGCGGGGTAACACGCTGGTGGGCCAGTTCTACGCTGCCCTGTAATTGTGCACCGCTTTCAGCGATTAATGCCTGCGCCTGGCAAGCGAGATCGAGTACGCGTTGTGGCCCGAGAAGAGTGTAAGGATGGGCTGGAGCCTGCTGACGCAAAGATTCCAGTCCACTGTGAATGTCTGTCACCGGTTGACCATCCGGCAGATGGCTCAGCAAATCCAGCGATCCAGATGAGAAATGCAGCGCGCTTTGACCACGAGTGACAATGGCACAGCGCAGGCCGTGTTTTTGCAGTTGCAGGCCACAGAGTAATCCGGCGAGGCCGCCGCCCATAATGACAGTATCAAAGCGCATCTTTCTGCTCCTTCTCCAGACCACACAGTCCCTGATAAACCCAGCGGGTAAATTCGCTTTCGCGCAGTGCGTCTCCCCATGCTATGGGTTGCACGCCTTTCCAGCGTTCGTTAAGGAAGGTGGAAAGTTGCTCGATAGATTGCGCGGACGTCGTGACGTTAAAACGTTGCAGCAGTCCGGCAGCGCGGCAGGCGCAGAGCTCGCCCTGGCAGGTGCCCATCCCCACACGGGTACGACGGCGTAAATCCAGCAGGCTATTAACGTTTAAATTTTCTACCGCGTACTGCACTTCACCCGCAGTTACCGCTTCGCACTCACATACCAGGCTGCGGTGCAGGCGGCCTTCGCTCAGCCAGGCTGGTGTGCGATCGCCGTGCCGGTAAACGGCGGAACCGCGCAGCGGAGCGGGCAGGGAGATCACTTTGCGCAGCGTGACTTCTGCCGGTTCCTGTGAGCCAGGAAGTGCCAGATCGGCGGTTGTACAGGGGCGCGTGTTGCCCAGCTTGCGACACACCGCGTCAGTAGCCCATTCCGCCATCAGGCGGTAGGTCATCAGTTTGCCACCGGTGATGGTGATAAATCCGTCCAGACCATCGCGTTCAGCATGGTCGAGCAGCACGATGCCACGGCTGACGTTACGTCCGCTCGGATCGTCATCGCTGGCAACCAGCGGGCGCACGCCAGAGTAAGCCCGCAAAATACGCGTTTTCGCCATCACGGGGGCCAGTTTTTCCCCTTCACGCAGCAGAATATCAACTTCTTCTGCCGTCACTCGATTATCGTCAATCTCGCTGTAGTCAATACGTAAAGAGGTGGTGCCAATCAGCGAAATGGTATCGCCAGGCACCAGAATATCGGCGTCAGAAGGTTTACGGCAGCGGTTGATCACATGCTGATTAATGCGGTGATCCATAATCAGCAGCGATCCTTTCGCCGGGAACATGCGAATGCGCAGATCGGCATATTCCGCAATGTGTTGCCCCCAGATCCCGGCGGCATTAACTACGACAGGCGCATGAAGTGCCTGGGTTTCGCCGGTGAGGTGGTTACGTACACGAACACCGCACACCGTCGCGCCTTCACGAATCAGCCCCGTGACTTCATGAGCGGTAAGGATAACGGCACCGTGTTCTTTGGCATCAAGCATATTTGCTGCGGTCAGACGAAATGGATCAACAGTGCCATCCGGAACTTTCACCGCGCCAATCAGTGCCGGGTTAACGGCAGGTTCGATAATGCGCGCTTGCTGCGGGTCTATAGCTTCTGCGCTGATCCCTGCTTCTTCGCAGGCGCGGATAAAAGTGGCCTGGAAGGAGAGGTCATCTTCCGGCAGGGTGATAAACAGGCCGTTGGTCGGTTCAACGCAGTGACGCGCAATGCGTTTCAGGATCTGGTTTTCACTAATACATTCGCGGGCCGATTCCGCATCAGTTACCGCATAGCGCGCACCGCTGTGTAGCAGGCCGTGGTTACGCCCGGTGGCACCGGTTGCGATGTCGTGGCGCTCTACCAAAATCACGCGCAGCCCGCGCAGGGCACAGTCGCGGGCAATCCCGGCTCCCGTTGCGCCGCCGCCAATGATAATCACGTCACTTGATTGCGAGTCGCGAGTTTTCATTGTTATCCCTCTGAAGTTCGTTTTTTACCATTTAGCCATAGTAAAAACATGAATTGTTTGATTTCGCGCATATTCGCTCATAATTCGAAAGTGAAACGTGATTTCATGCGTCATTCTGAACATTTAAACCATCGTATTTAATAATGTGTGCGGTAATTCACATTTAATTTATGAATGTTTTCTTAACATCGCGGCAACTCAAGAAACGGCAGGTTCTCCCACTGAATCAGTCTGTTAATCATAAATAAGACCACGGGCCACGGAGGCTTTCAATGTTGAGTATTTTTAAACCAGCGCCACACAAAGCGCGCTTACCTGCTGCGGAGATCGATCCGACTTATCGTCGATTGCGCTGGCAAATTTTCCTGGGGATATTCTTTGGCTATGCTGCTTACTATTTGGTTCGTAAGAACTTTGCGCTCGCTATGCCTTATCTGGTTGAGCAGGGATTCTCACGCGGTGATTTAGGTTTTGCCCTTTCGGGGATCTCGATTGCTTATGGATTTTCGAAATTCATCATGGGTTCGGTATCGGATCGCTCGAATCCGCGCGTTTTCCTGCCCGCAGGTTTGATTCTGGCGGCGGCAGTGATGTTGTTTATGGGCTTTGTGCCGTGGGCGACGTCGAGCATTGCGGTGATGTTGTACTGTTGTTCCTCTGCGGTTGGTTCCAGGGGATGGGATGGCCGCCGTGCGGTCGTACTATGGTGCACTGGTGGTCGCAGAAAGAACGTGGCGGCATTGTGTCAGTGTGGAACTGTGCGCACAACGTCGGTGGTGGTATTCCGCCGCTGCTGTTCCTGCTGGGGATGGCCTGGTTCAATGACTGGCACGCGGCGCTCTATATGCCCGCTTTCTGCGCCATTCTGGTGGCACTGTTCGCCTTTGCGATGATGCGCGATACCCCGCAATCCTGTGGCCTGCCGCCGATCGAAGAGTACAAAAATGATTATCCGGACGACTATAACGAAAAAGCGGAACAGGAGCTGACGGCGAAGCAAATCTTCATGCAGTACGTGCTGCCGAACAAACTGCTGTGGTACATCGCTATCGCCAACGTGTTCGTTTATCTGCTGCGTTACGGCATCCTCGACTGGTCACCGACTTATCTGAAAGAGGTGAAACACTTCGCGCTGGATAAATCCTCCTGGGCCTACTTCTTCTATGAGTATGCGGGCATTCCGGGCACCCTGCTGTGCGGCTGGATGTCGGATAAAGTCTTCCGTGGCAACCGTGGGGCCACCGGCGTCTTCTTTATGACACTGGTGACCATCGCGACTATCGTTTACTGGATGAACCCGGCAGGTAACCCAACCGTAGATATGATTTGTATGATTGTTATCGGCTTCCTGATCTACGGCCCTGTGATGCTGATCGGTCTGCATGCGCTGGAACTGGCACCGAAAAAAGCGGCAGGTACGGCAGCGGGCTTTACCGGGCTGTTTGGTTACCTGGGCGGTTCGGTGGCGGCGAGCGCGATTGTTGGCTACACCGTGGACTTCTTCGGCTGGGATGGCGGCTTTATGGTAATGATTGGCGGCAGCATTCTGGCGGTTATCTTGTTGATTGTTGTGATGATTGGCGAAAAACGTCGCCATCAGGAATTACTGCAAAAACGCAACGGAGGCTAATGGCATGAAATTGACGCTGAAAAACCTTAGCATGGCGATCATGATGAGTGGAATGATCATGGGAAGCAGTGCAATGGCGGCGGACAGCAACGAAAAAATAGTCATCGCCCATCGCGGTGCCAGTGGATATTTGCCGGAGCATACGCTGCCAGCAAAAGCGATGGCGTATGCGCAGGGAGCGGATTATCTGGAACAGGATTTGGTGATGACCAAAGACGACCATCTGGTTGTTCTGCATGACCATTATCTCGATCGTGTTACTGATGTTGCCGATCGTTTCCCGGATCGGGCGCGCAAAGACGGTCGTTACTACGCGATAGATTTCACGCTCGATGAAATTAAGTCACTGAAATTTACCGAAGGTTTCGATATTGAAAACGGTAAGAAAGTACAGACTTATCCGGGGCGTTTCCCAATGGGTAAGTCCGACTTCCGGGTGCACACCTTTGAAGAAGAGATTGAATTTGTTCAGGGGTTAAATCACTCTACCGGGAAAAATATTGGTATCTACCCGGAGATTAAAGCGCCGTGGTTCCATCATCAGGAAGGGAAGGATATTGCGGCAAAAACGCTGGAAGTGCTGAAGAAATATGGTTACACCGGTAAGGACGACAAAGTTTATTTGCAATGTTTTGATGCCGATGAACTGAAGCGTATTAAGAATGAGCTGGAACCTAAAATGGGCATGGACCTCAATCTGGTACAGCTGATTGCCTATACCGACTGGAACGAAACTCAGCAGAAACAGCCGGACGGAAGCTGGGTTAATTACAACTACGACTGGATGTTTACGCCGGGGGCCATGAAACAGGTGGCGGAATATGCTGATGGTATTGGTCCGGATTACCATATGTTGATTGAGGAGACATCGCAGCCAGGTAATATCAAACTCACTGGCATGGTGCAAGATGCTCAGCAGAATAAACTGGTAGTGCATCCTTACACCGTGCGGTCAGATAAGCTGCCTGAATACACTACTGATGTGAATCAGTTATATGATGCTCTGTATAACAAAGCGGGTGTAAATGGGCTGTTTACTGATTTCCCTGATAAGGCAGTAAAATTCCTTAATAAAGAGTAATGCTACTGCAGGATGGCGTTCATGCGCCATCCTGTCTCATATCAAATTTTCCACTCTCCACTAATTGTTCTGTGCACATTTGTAGTAAAAACAGTGGACTGCCTTCTACCGGCTTTTCTTTAGCCAGCAACGAAATCTGTCGATAGAAGGTTGGTTCGAGAGGAACGGAACACAATTCATCTGCAATGGTTTTCAGCGTTAACTCTGGTAATAAGGCGATGCCTAATCCCTGTCGAATAAAACTGATCGCTGTATCCGGGTGATTAAATTCATATTTTATCTGTGGGGTAATATTCTTTTCTTTAAATAGTGCCATAATGCTTAATTCATAGCGTCCTTTACTAATAATTAATGGTTCACCCATTAACTCTTCCACTGTAATAGTGCTGTTTTTTGCCAGAGCATGGTAGGGCGGTAACACTACGGTGAATTTATCCTGATAAATGGGCACGGAGTACATTCCGCTCACCGGAAAATGAACAAAACCGGCATCAATGGATTCATTCTGAAGGGAATCAATAATCGCTGTGCTATTTTCCTCAAAAGGAATAATTTTTATATTCGGATGATGAATTTCAAAGTAGCGAATCACAGCCGGTAAGATACAGGCGCAGACGCTGGGGAAACAACCAAGTCTCAGCGTTCTTTGAGGGTTCTGCTTTTCCTGCTCGGCTATCTCTTTTACTGCGTTCACTTCCCGATTAATGGCGCGCAGATGATGCATAATGCGGTGACCTGCAGAGGTCAGTTGTATAGCTTTACGGCGATCTCGTAACAGTATATTCACGCCAAGTTCTTGTTCGAGGGCAGCAATTGCCTGACTTACCGCCGACTGCGTCATGAACAATCGCTTGCTGGCTTCAGTAAAGCCACCGTAATCCAGCACGGCGAGTAAAGAATTTATTTGGGTAAGAGTCATTAGAGTTTGCTAATCAATAATATTAAAACGATTAATTTCTCTAATAGCATGCCGCCATTTATACTTCTGTTATGCAAAGTACATCACAATTTGACGCAACCGCAGTAACGGGAGTGTTGTCTGCGTGCGTCATCCTGACAGGCGGTAGGGTATGAAAGAGAAGTTATGGACGAAGGATTTTTGGGCAATAACCATCATCAGTTTTATTATTTTCTTCGTCTTTTATGTTTTACTAACATTGTTGCCAATTTATATCTCAGACCGCTTGCATGCCTCTCCTGATAAAGCAGGTTTGTTGGTGACTTTATTTTTAATTGCCGCCATTGTTATTCGCCCCTTTGCCGGGCAATGGGTGGGCAAATATTCCAATAAAACTATTCTGGGGCTCTCTTCTCTGGCCTTCTTGGTGGTCACTGCGCTGTATCCTTTTTTGCCACTCAATTGAATCACTGCTTTTTATTCGGGTGCTTCATGGTATTACCTTCGGGGTTATCACTACGGTAAAAGGAACGATTTCCGCGCGGCTGATCCCGGCCTCCCGACGTGGGGAGGGCATCAGTTTTTTCTCTCTGGCAATGGGGCTGGCAATGGTGGTCGGGCCGTGGATTGGCCTGAATATGGCGCGCTGGGAGGCCTTTAATATGGCTTTCTGGTTATGCACCGGCGTGGCAGCGGTGGGGATTATTCTGTCGCTGATTATGACAGTGCCGCCGGTTATCAGCCATACTGATGGTTCAACGCCGAAAATGGGCTTCGCCGCCATGTTCGATCGCGCGGCGTTGCCATTTGCGATGGTCACCTTTTTTATGACCTTTTCGTATGCCGGGGTTTCTGCTTTTCTGGCGCTTTATGCACGCGAACTTAACCTGATGTCGGCAGCCAGTAATTTCCTGCTTTGCTACGCTATCTTCCTGATGATCTGCCGTACCTTTACCGGCAATGTCTGCGACAAAAAAGGACCGAAATATGTGGTTTACCCTTGCCTTGTGTTCTTTACGGTAGGACTGGTGGTTCTCGGCTACACCCAGGGAAGCATAATGATGGTTGTTTCTGGCGCATTGATTGGTATCGGGTATGGTTCCGTGACGCCAGTTTTTCAGACGCAGATTATCAGTTCAGTGGAACCGCATAAAATCGGTGTCGCAAACTCCCTCTTCTTCAATGCGATGGATGCAGGCCTGGCGCTGGGAGCCTGTGTGATGGGGATGATGGTTGCACATACTGGCTACCGAATGATTTATCTGCTGGGTGCACTATTAGTGGTAGTGGCTGGTGGAGTCTATGCGCTGCAAATGAAGGGCAAAAGCGGTGTCATGCTAGTAGCGGCAAAAGAAATTCATTAATACGACACGTTTCATTAAGATTTTTCGCAGGTAACCACCTATAGTCATTGTCGTAAATAAAAAATGACAGGCGATAGGGTATGGCAGTTTCAGCAAAGCACGACGAATTTAATCACTGGTGGGCAACAGAGGGCGACTGGGTTGAAGAGCCTAACTATCGCCGTAATGGTATGAGCGGGGTGCAATGCGTCGAGCGCAACGGCAAAAAGCTATATGTAAAGCGCATGACGCATCATCTGTTTCATTCCGTACGTTATCCGTTCGGTCGACCAACGATTGTCCGTGAGGTTGCGGTAATTAAAGAACTGGAACGGGCTGGTGTCATCGTGCCGAAGATCGTTTTTGGTGAAGCGGTGAAAATTGAGGGGGAATGGCGCGCGTTGCTGGTGACTGAAGATATGGCGGGGTTCATCAGCATTGCTGACTGGTATGCCCGGCATGCAGTATCGCCTTATTCTGACGAAGTACGGCAAGCCATGTTGAAAGCAGTGGCGCTGGCGTTTAAGAAAATGCATAGCGTTAATCGTCAGCATGGCTGTTGTTATGTTCGCCATATCTATGTGAAAACAGAAGGTAAGGCAGAAGCTGGATTTCTTGACCTGGAGAAAAGTCGTCGCCGCTTGCGTCGTGATAAAGCGATTAATCATGACTTCCGCCAGCTGGAAAAATATCTGGAGCCGATCCCCAAAGCGGACTGGGAGCAGGTGAAAGCATATTACTACGCTATGTAATCGTTGTAGGCCAGATAAGACGTATAAGCGTCGTATCTGGCGTTAAAACCAATTCACATCTCGATTTCAATATCGCCTTTTGCCCGGCAACAACAGGGCAAAATTTCCCCCGGCTGAATAAAAGCTAACGGTTCGGCAATCCAGTCCACCTGGCCTGCGACCAGTCGGGTGCGACAGGAGCCGCAGTAACCTTCGCGGCACTGGTACTCAACCGCCACATTGTGGGATTCCAGCGCCGCCAGAAGGGAAGGGTGTTCATCCGGCACAGCAGTTGTGTGCCAGTAATGCGCAGGGTAACGCGGGCCATCAGAGCTGGAAGTTACTCAAATCGTCGGTGTCCACTTCCGCGTCAATCTGACCGACCAGATAAGAACTGACTTCCACTTCCTGCGGAGCAACCTGCACGTTATCAGACACCAGCCAGGTGTTGATCCACGGGATCGGGTTGGAGCGCGTCTGGAACGGCAGATCCAAACCGACTGCCTGCATACGGATATTGGTGATGTATTCAACGTACTGGCAGAGGATGTCTTTATTCAGACCAATCATCGAACCATCACGGAACAGATAATCCGCCCAGTCTTTCTCTTGCTGTGCCGCCTGGACAAACAGGTCATAGCACTCCTGCTTACATTCTTCGGCAATTTCCGCCATCTCCGGATCGTCCGCGCCGCTGCGCAGCAGATTCAGCATATGCTGGGTGCCGGTCAGGTGTAGGGGCTTCGTCACGGGCAATCAAGCGAATAATCTTGGCGTTGCCTTCCATCAGTTCGCGTTCCGCAAATGCGAAAGAACAAGCAAAGCTGACATAGAAACGAATCGCTTCCAGCGCGTTAACGCTCATCAGGCAGAGATACAGTTTTTTCTTCAGCTCACGTAGGCTAACGGTCACAGTTTTACCGTTGACGGTATGCGTGCCTTCGCCCAGCAGATGCCAGTAGCTGGTCATTTCGATCAGTTCATCGTAATAGCTGGAGATCCCTTCCGCACGTTTCTGGATCTGCTCGTTAGTGACGATATCGTCAAAGACAACTGACGGATCGTTAACGATATTACGGATGATATGGGTATAGGAGCGGGAATGAATCGTTTCTGAGAACGCCCAGGTTTCGACCCAGGTTTCCAGTTCCGGGATCGAGATCAGCGGCAGCAGTGCCACGTTCGGGCTGCGACCCTGAATGGAGTCCAGCAGCGTCTGATATTTCAGGTTGCTGATAAAGATGTGTTTTTCGTGTTCAGGCAGTGCCTGGTAATCGATACGGTCACGAGAAACGTCAACTTCTTCCGGACGCCAGAAGAAAGAGAGCTGCTTTTCGATCAGCTTTTCGAAGATGTCATATTTTTGCTGATCGTAGCGAGCCACGTTGACCGGCTGACCAAAGAACATCGGTTCTTTCAGCTGATCATTTTTCGTCTGTGAAAAGGTGGTATATGCCATGAATGTGTCCTGTTGGGAGTTTAATGCCGGATAAGGCATTTTACGCCGCATCCGGCATCTCAAAATCAGATCTTACATGCGCCGCTTTCGCAGCCATCGTCCTGGATTGACGGCACCAGATCGTCTTGTGCGTCTTCAGCACCGTCACGGGTGTTCTGATAATACAGCGTTTTGACCCCGAATTTGTAGGCGGTGAGCAGGTCTTTCAGCAACTGCTGCATCGGCACTTTTCCTGACGGGAAACGTGATGGATCGTAGTTGGTGTTAGCAGAGATCGACTGATCGATAAATTTCTGCATGATACCCACCAGTTGCAGATAGCCATCGTTACCCGGCATTTCCCACAGCAGCTCATAGGCGTCGTGCAGATGCTCGTAGTCCGGCACCACCTGGCGCAGGATACCGTCTTTCGACGCTTTGATGCTGACGTAACCACGCGGCGGTTCAATACCGTTAGTGGCGTTAGAGATCTGCGAAGAGGTCTCCGATGGCATCAGGGCAGAAAGCGTGGAGTTACGCAGGCCGTGCGTTTTGATTGACTCACGCAGTGCTTCCCAGTCGTAATGCAGCGGCTCATTAGCGATGGCATCCAGATCTTTCTTATAGGTATCGATCGGCAGGATCCCTTTCGCGTAAGTGGTTTCGTTAAACCACGGGCACGCGCCTTGCTCTTTCGCCAGCTCATTAGACGCTTTCAGCAGGTAATACTGAATGGCTTCGAAGGTTTTATGCGTCAGGTTGTTGGCGCTGCCGTCGGAGTAGCGTTTACCGTGCTTCGCCAGGTAGTAAGCGAAGTTGATCACACCAATACCCAGCGTACGACGCCCCATCGCTCCACGTTTAGCGGCCGGGATCGGGTAATCCTGATAATCCAGCAGTGCGTCGAGTGCGCGAACCGCCAGAATTGCCAGCTCTTCCAGTTCATCCAGGCTGTTAATTGCGCCCAGGTTGAAAGCAGACAGCGTACACAGCGCGATTTCACCGTTCTCGTCGTTGACGTCGTTCAGCGGTTTGGTCGGCAGGGCGATTTCCAGGCACAGGTTAGACTGGCGCACTGGCGCGATGACCGGATCAAACGGGCTATGGGTATTGCAGTGGTCAACGTTCTGAATATAGATACGACCGGTAGACGCACGTTCCTGCATCATCAGCGAGAACAGCTCAACGGCTTTCACACGCTGCTTGCGGATGCTGTCGTCTTTCTCATATTTGGTATACAGACGTTCAAACTCTTCCTGATCGGCGAAGAACGCGTCGTACAGCCCCGGTACGTCGGACGGGCTGAACAGAGTGATATCTTCACCTTTCAGCAGACGGGTATACATCAGTTTGTTGATTTGAACCCCGTAGTCCATATGACGCACGCGGTTGCCTTCCACACCACGGTTGTTTTTCAACACCAGCAGGCTTTCCACTTCCAGATGCCACATCGGGTAGAACAGCGTTGCCGCACCGCCACGCACACCGCCCTGAGAGCAGGATTTCACCGCTGTCTGGAAATGCTTATAGAACGGAATACAACCGGTATGGAACGCTTCGCCACCGCGAATCGGGCTACCCAGCGCACGAATACGCCCGGCATTGATGCCGATCCCGGCACGCTGGGAAACGTATTTAACAATCGCGCTGGAGGTGGCGTTAATGGAATCCAGGCTGTCGCCGCACTCGATCAGTACGCAGGAGCTGAACTGACGAGTCGGGGTACGCACGCCGGACATGATCGGCGTCGGCAGCGAAATTTTAAATGTGGAAACCGCGTCGTAAAAACGCTTCACGTATTGCAGGCGCGTTTCACGCGGGTAGTTCGAGAACAGGCACGCGGCAACCAGAATATAAAGGAACTGGGCGCTTTCGTAGATTTCGCCGGTCACGCGGTTCTGCACCAGATATTTGCCTTCCAGCTGTTTAACGGCAGCATAAGAGAAGGTCATATCACGGTCGTGATCGATAAACGTGTCCATCTGCTTGAACTCTTCTTCCGTGTAGTCTTCCAGCAGATGATTGTCGTATTTGCCCATCACGACCATTTTCACCACGTGGTCGTACAGCGCAGGCGGCTCAAACTGGTACCGTAGGCTTTTTTACGCAGGTGGAAGATCGCCAGGCGCGCGGCGAGATACTGATAATCCGGCGCATCACGGGAGATCAGGTCTGCGGCAGCCTTGATAATGGTTTCGTGGATGTCAGAGGTCTTGATACCGTCATAAAACTGAATGTGGGAGCGCAGTTCGACCATGGGAAATCGAAACGTTATGCAGTCCTTCTGCCGCCCAATCCAGAACGCGATGGATTTTGTCGAGATTGATGCGCTCTGTGCTACCGTCGCGCTTTGTCACCAGCAGATTCTGATTCATGTATGTCGTACCTGTTTTTGGAATTCTTTCCGCAATAGTTTCATGCAGACTACCTGTAGTGAGGGAAGCTGCTTAGAACACTATATATAGGGGGTATGTTTGGGATTCACTGCAAGATAGTGTGAAAATGGCCCTCTTGCAAGTGCATAACTTTGTGGATAACTCAGGAAGGAAAAAGTGGCTTTCGCGCACCTTAGGTCAGACAAGGTGTCCGGGAAAGTCAATGGGAAGAGAAAAATTTGTTAAAAAATAACTGTTCGGCGATTTCTTGAACGGAAGAATAGGTTAGATAAATTGATATAGATGGTTTATTAATCTTTTGGCTAATGATTGCAAAAATTGATCTAAGCACGAGTCATCACATAATCTGATGTATCAGTTATGGTCAATATATAAGCGAATGTAAGCGATTGTTGATGTCGAAATGGTTGTTTTCTCTTCGGTTGTTGTTAAATGCGAAGCCATTTTGTTAATTTACCTTATATTATAAGAAAATTATTCATTACTTTAATTCAGTTTAAATATAACTGATATCCCTTAAGGTGATTAACTTGAATTATGACGCACTGATATTATTCATGAAATAATAACAAAATAGCCATTACACTGGGTTGAACAATTTACAAAAGAAAAATAACCCATATCGTATAATGCGATTAAATATGCCGTCTTATAGAAAATGATGGTCAGATTAATATGCGGATTATTTTTCTACGCAAGGAGTATTTATCTTTACTCCCGTCAATGATTGCGTCTCTTTTCTCTGCTAACGGTGTCGCGGCGGTCATTGATTCATGTCAGGGATATGATATCAAAGCGAGTTGTCACGCCAGCAGGCAAAGCCTTTCAGGCAATATGCAGGACTGGAGCATCGCGGATGGGCAATGGTTGATTTTTTCGGGTATGGCCAATAATGCCAGCGGTGGCGCAGTATTTTTGCAGCAAAGTGCTGAATTTACGATTTCACCACAAAATGAAACAGGGATGACCCTGTTTGCTGATAACTCGGTTAGTGGCGAATATAATAATGGTGGGGCTATCTTTGCTAAAGAAAACTCAACGATAAATCTTGCGAATGTTATTTTCGACAGTAATGTTGCAGGAGGCTATGGCGGAGCAATCTATTCTGCCGGTACCAATGATACCGGTGCCGCCGATTTACGTGTCACTAACGCCGTATTTCACAATAACATCGCTAATGACGGCAAAGGCGGTGCAATTTATACCATCAATAATGACGTCTATTTAAGTGATGATGCTTTTAATAATAACCAGGCATATACATCAACCAGCTATAGTGATGGGGACGGCGGTGCCATTGATGTTACGGATAATAGTACGGATAACACACATCTTTCAGGAAAAACGATAATTAATAATACCTCCTTTACCAATAACTATGCAGAAGGTTATGGCGGAGCAATTTATACCAGCAGCACCACATCCCCGTATCTTATTGATATTTCTGTTGATGATAATTATGACCAAAACAATGGTGTGATGATTGATGAAAATAACAGCGCCTCGGGATATGACCATTCGGCGACGGCAGCGGCGGGGGGCTTTATGTATATCGGTCATAGTGTGGCTGAATTCAACATTGCCGCCGATAAAACGCTGGTAATAGGCAATACCAGCAACGATGGCGCGATTGATTCTCTTGCCGGAACGGGAGTCATCGTGAAAGAGGGAGCGGGAGAGTTAGTCCTCAATGCCGACAATAATGCGTTTACCGGCGAGATGAGTATCCAGAATGGCGAGGTGACGTTGGGGCGCAGCGATGAGTTAATGAATGTCGGCGACACGCACTGTCAGAGCGATCCGCAGGATTGCTTTGGTTTGATGGTCGGCAGCACTGTTCATTCTGAGTATCAGGCAGAACTGAATGTTGGCAATACACAACAAACGTTTGTGCACTCATTAACCGGTTTTGCTAATGGCATTTTGAATATCGACGCAGGCGGCAATGTTACCGTAAACCAGGGCGGTTTTTCCGGCTCGATTCAGGGTGAAGGACAGTTGACGGTAGCGCAAGATGGCAGCTATCTCCTGACAGGGGCGCAGTCGATGGCATTAACCGGCGATATTGTGGTGGAAGATAACGCCGTATTGTCGCTAGCGGGGAATCAGGCCGATTTACGGGCAATGCAGAGCGATCCGCAATCGATCGTGCTAAATGGCGGAGTATTGGATCTCTCTGATTTCACCACCTGGGATGGCGATAGCTCATACAATGACGGTCTGCAAATCAGCGGCAGCGGGGGGACAGTGATTGGCAGTAATGATGTCGTTGATATCAGCAGTGGCGATGATTTACATATTGGCGGCAGTGATGCCAGCCAGAATGGCGTTTATGTCGTCATTAATGCGGGGGATCAGCGCGTAACGCTGGCGAATAACAACGGTTATCTCGGTAATACGCAAATCGCCTCCGGTACGCTTGAAGTCAGCGATAATTCGCAATTGGGGGACACAAGATACAACCGTTCAGTGATCTTCACAGATCCCCAACAACACAGTGAAATGGATGTGACGACTGATGTTGACACTCGCTCGGCTACAACAGGTCAGGGCAGGAATATTGAAATGCGCGCTGATGGCGAAATACACGTTGAGGATGGCGTAGATACGCAATGGGGCGGGTTGATGGCGGATAGTACCGGGCAACAACTGGAGAGCGTAAGCACGTTGACTAAAAGTGGCGGCGGTACGCTGGAGTTGACCGCCAGCGGCACTGCGACGTCTGCGGTACGTGTGGAGGACGGAACGCTAAAAGGTGAAGCGGAGAATATTATTCCTTATGTTTCTTCACTGTGGGTGGGGGAAGACGGTGTTTTTGAAACCGGGCAAAATCAGGATATTCGCTCAATCGATGCCACCTCTGGCGGCGATATCGACATAACCGATGGTACTGTGTTGCGATTGACGCAGCAGGATACGAACCAGGTGCTGGATGCCTCGCTGTTTAGCGGCGACGGTACGTTGGTGAATGCCACCGATGGCGTGACGCTGACAGGCGAGCTTAATACCAACCTTGAAACTGACAGCCTGACTTATCTTTCCGACGTGACGGTTAATGGCAATCTGACCAATACGTCCGGTGCGATTAGCCTGCAAAATGGCGTCGCTGGCGACACGCTGACGGTAAATGGTGATTATACCGGCGGCGGTACGCTACTGCTCGACAGCGAATTAAACGGCGATGACTCGGCAAGTGACCAACTGGTATTGAACGGTAATACTGCTGGCAACACGGCCGTGGTAATTAACCCCATTACGGGTATTGGTGAGCCGACATCTACAGGTATTAAAGTGGTTGATTTCGCAGCTGATCCCACGCAGTTTCAAAACAATGCGCAGTTCCGTCTGGCAGGAAGCGGCTACGTCAATATGGGGGCGTATGACTATACGCTGGTGGAAGATAACAACGACTGGTATCTGCGATCGCAAGAAGTCACCCGACGCCGCCGCCCGATCCGGACCCGACTCCAGATCCTGATCCCACGCCGGATCCCGACCCAACCCCCGACCCTGGACCTACGCCTGCTTACCAGCCGGTGTTGAATGCCAAAGTTGGTGGATATTTTAATAACCTACGTGCGGCAAATCAGGCATTTGTGATGGAGCGACGCGATCACGCTGGTGGCGATGGTCAGACGCTGAATTTACGCGTTATCGGCGGGCGTTATCATTACACGGCGGCAGGGCAGTTGGCTCAGCATGAAGACACTTCTACGGTGCAGCTTAGCGGCAACCTGTTTAGCGGGCACTGGGGTGATGATGGCGAGTGGATGCTTGGGATTGTTGGTGGCTACAGCGATAACCAGGGCGACAGCCGCTCGAATATGAGCGGAACTCGCGCCGATAACCAGAACCACGGTTATGCCGTTGGGCTGACCTCAAGCTGGTATCAGCACGGTAATCAGAAGCAGGGGGTCTGGCTGGATAGCTGGCTGCAATATGCGTGGTTTAACAATGATGTTTCTGAACAAGACGATGGCGTGGATCGTTACCATTCGTCGGGGATTATCGCCTCGCTGGAAGCCGGGTATCAGTGGTTACCGGGGCATGGTGTGGTGATTGAACCGCAGGCGCAGGTGATTTATCAGGGCGTGCAGCAGGATGATTTTACCGCCGCTAACCATGCGCGCGTGTCACAATCGCAGGGTGATGATATTCAGACGCGGCTGGGTTTACACAGCGAATGGCGTACCGCTGTTCATGTCATACCAACATTAGATCTGAATTATTATCACGATCCCCATGCGACGGAAATTGAAGAAGATGGCAGCACTATCAGTGACGATGGGGTGAAGCAACGGGGTGAAATAAAAGTGGGAGTCACGGGCAATATCAGTCAGCGAGTGTCCCTGCGCGGCAGCGTGGCGTGGCAGAAAGGGAGTGATGATTTTGCCCAGACGGCAGGGTTTTTGTCGATGACGGTGAAATGGTAATCGCTGTCTGACCATCACTATTGCCGGATGCGGCGTAAACGCCTTATCTGGCCTACGGAGAGCATTTGTAGGCCTGATAAGACGCGGCAAGCGTCGCATCAGGCATTGGCGCGGTTGCCGGATGAATCCAAACAACAACCTCACTTATTCTGCGTGTGCAGCATATAGTTCACATCCACGCCGGGGCCGAGCTTAAAGGAATTAGTGATCGGGTTGTAATGTAACCCGGTTATATGTCGCTCTTTAAGACTGGTCTGATCCACCCAGCCCAGCAGCTCTGCCGGTTTAATAAACTTCTTCACATCATGCGTGCCTTTGGGCACCATGCGCAAAATATATTCCGCGCCAACCACCGCCATCAGCCATGACTTGCCGTTGCGGTTAAGCGTCGAGAAAAAGACATCGCCGCCCGGTTTCACCAGTTGCGCACAGGCTCTGACCACTGACTGCGGATCGGGGACGTGCTCCAGCATCTCCATGCAGGTCACCACATCATACTGCCCGGCATGTTTTGCCGCGTGCTCTTCCACGGTTTCCTGCACGTAATCCACCTGAATGCCGCTTTCCAGCGCGTGCAGCTTTGCCACCTGCAATGGCTCAAAGCCCATATCCAGACCGGTCACCGTCGCACCTTCGCGCGCCATACTCTCGGCCAGAATGCCGCCGCCACAACCGACATCGAGCACCTTTTTGCCAAATAAACCGCCAGCACGCTCGGCAATATAGCCCAGACGCAGCGGGTTAATGCGGTGCAGCGGTTTGAACTCACCTTCAAGATCCCACCAGCGGGAGGCGACAGCTTCAAATTTAGCGATCTCTTCGTGGTCTACGTTATGGTTTACCGGCGATTTTTCGGCATTCATTGGCACTTCTACTCCGTAATTGGCAAGACAAACGAGTATATCAGGCATTGGATGTGAATAAAGCGTATAGGTTTACCTCAAACTGCGCGGCTGTGTTATAATTTGCGACCTTTGAATCCGGGATACAGTAGAGGGATAGCGGTTAGATGAGCGACCTTGCGAGAGAAATTACACCGGTCAACATTGAGGAAGAGCTGAAGAGCTCCTATCTGGATTATGCGATGTCGGTCATTGTTGGCCGTGCGCTGCCAGATGTCCGAGATGGCCTGAAGCCGGTACACCGTCGCGTACTTTACGCCATGAACGTACTAGGCAATGACTGGAACAAAGCCTATAAAAAATCTGCCCGTGTCGTTGGTGACGTAATCGGTAAATACCATCCCCATGGTGACTTGGCGGTTTATAACACGATCGTCCGTATGGCGCAGCCATTCTCGCTGCGTTACATGCTGGTAGACGGTCAGGGTAACTTCGGTTCCATCGACGGCGACTCTGCGGCGGCAATGCGTTATACGGAAATCCGTCTGGCGAAAATTGCCCATGAACTGATGGCTGATCTCGAAAAAGAGACGGTCGATTTCGTTGATAACTATGACGGTACGGAAAAAATTCCGGACGTCATGCCAACCAAAATTCCTAACCTGCTGGTGAACGGTTCTTCCGGTATCGCCGTAGGTATGGCAACCAACATCCCGCCGCACAACCTGACGGAAGTCATCAACGGTTGTCTGGCGTATATCGATGATGAAGACATCAGCATTGAAGGGCTGATGGAACACATCCCGGGGCCGGACTTCCCGACGGCGGCAATCATTAACGGTCGTCGCGGTATTGAAGAAGCTTACCGTACCGGTCGCGGCAAGGTATATATCCGCGCCCGTGCCGAAGTAGAAGTTGACGCCAAAACCGGACGTGAAACCATTATCGTCCACGAAATTCCGTATCAGGTAAACAAAGCGCGCCTGATCGAGAAGATTGCGGAACTGGTAAAAGAAAAACGCGTGGAAGGCATCAGCGCGCTGCGTGACGAGTCTGACAAAGACGGTATGCGCATCGTGATTGAAGTGAAACGCGATGCGGTCGGTGAAGTTGTGCTCAACAACCTCTACTCCCAGACCCAGTTGCAGGTTTCTTTCGGTATCAACATGGTGGCATTGCACCATGGTCAGCCGAAGATCATGAACCTGAAAGACATCATCGCGGCGTTTGTTCGTCACCGCCGTGAAGTAGTGACCCGTCGTACTATTTTCGAACTGCGTAAAGCTCGCGATCGTGCTCATATCCTTGAAGCATTAGCCGTGGCGCTGGCGAACATCGACCCGATCATCGAACTGATCCGTCATGCGCCGACGCCTGCAGAAGCGAAAACCGCGCTGGTTGCAAATCCGTGGCAGCTGGGCAACGTTGCTGCGATGCTGGAACGTGCGGGCGACGATGCTGCGCGCCCGGAATGGCTGGAGCCAGAGTTCGGCGTGCGTGATGGTCTGTACTACCTGACCGAACAGCAAGCTCAGGCGATTCTGGATCTGCGTCTGCAGAAACTGACCGGCCTTGAGCACGAAACTGCTCGACGAATACAAAGAGCTGCTGGATCAGATTGCGGAACTGTTGCGTATTCTTGGTAGCGCCGATCGTCTGATGGAAGTGATCCGTGAAGAACTGGAGTTGGTTCGTGAACAGTTCGGTGACAAACGTCGTACCGAAATCACCGCTAACAGCGCCGACATCAACCTGGAAGATCTGATCACCCAGGAAGATGTGGTGGTCACGCTTTCTCACCAGGGTTACGTGAAGTATCAGCCGCTTTCTGAATATGAAGCGCAGCGTCGTGGCGGGAAAGGTAAATCTGCCGCACGTATTAAAGAAGAAGACTTTATCGACCGACTGCTGGTGGCGAACACTCACGACCATATTCTGTGCTTCTCCAGCCGTGGCCGCGTCTATTCGATGAAGGTCTACCAGTTACCAGAAGCTACTCGTGGCGCGCGTGGTCGTCCGATCGTCAACCTGCTGCCGCTGGAACAGGACGAACGTATCACCGCGATCCTGCCGGTGACCGAGTTTGAAGAAGGCGTGAAAGTCTTCATGGCGACCGCTAACGGTACTGTGAAGAAAACCGTCCTCACCGAGTTCAACCGTCTGCGTACCGCCGGTAAAGTGGCGATCAAACTGGTTGAAGGCGATGAGCTGATCGGCGTTGACCTGACCAGCGGCGAAGACGAAGTAATGCTGTTCTCCGCTGAAGGTAAAGTGGTGCGCTTTAAAGAGTCTTCTGTCCGTGCGATGGGCTGCAACACCACCGGTGTTCGTGGTATTCGTTTAGGCGAAGGCGATAAAGTCGTCTCTCTGATCGTGCCTCGTGGCGATGGCGCAATCCTCACCGCAACGCAGAACGGTTATGGTAAACGTACCGCAGTGGCGGAATACCCAACCAAGTCGCGTGCGACGAAAGGGGTTATCTCCATCAAGGTTACCGAACGTAACGGTTTAGTGGTTGGCGCGGTGCAGGTAGATGACTGCGACCAGATCATGATGATCACCGATGCCGGTACGCTGGTACGTACTCGCGTTTCGGAAATCAGCATCGTAGGCCGTAACACCCAGGGCGTAATCCTTATCCGTACTTCGGAAGATGAAAACGTGGTGGGTCTGCAACGTGTTGCTGAACCGGTTGACGAGGAAGATCTGGATACCATCGACGGCAGTGCCGCGGAAGGGGACGATGAAATCGCTCCGGAAGTGGACGTTGACGACGAGCCAGAAGAAGAATAATTTCATCGCTTCATGCCAAAAGGGAGCCATCTCCCTTTTTTGAATTGAAAAGTCCAGGCTGTAAAGTCTGGGCTTTTGTCGTATTAGGGCGCGGTAAAGTTTGGCTGTGCCCGTAAAAAATGGCTGGCTATACACAAGGAATGTGGCAATGAGTGGTGAAAAAAAGGCGAAAGGCTGGCGGTTTTATGGCCTTGTTGGTTTTGGGGCAATAGCGCTGCTATCCGCTGGCGTATGGGCATTACAATACTCTGGCAGTGGGCCAGAAAAAACGTTGTCGCCACTGGTGGTGCACAACAATCTGCAAATCGATCTCAATGAGCCGGACCTCTTTCTCGACAGCGACTCTCTGAGCCAGCTTCCCAACGATCTCCTTACCATTCCGTTTCTCCACGATGTTCTGAGCGAAGATTTCGTTTTCTATTATCAGAATCATGCCGATCGTCTGGGCATTGAAGGCAGCATTCGCCGCATTGTCTATGAACACGATCTCACGCTGAAAGATAAGCTCTTTTCGTCACTCTTAGACCAGCCCGCGCAGGCGGCACTGTGGCACGATAAACAAGGCCATCTTTCTCATTATATGGTGCTGATCCAGCGTAGTGGTTTAAGCAAACTGCTGGAGCCATTGCTGTTTGCCGCCACCAGCGACAGCCAGTTAAGCAAGACGGAAATTAGTAGCATCAAGATAAATAGTGAAACTATTCCTGTTTATCAGTTGCGCTATAACGGCAATAACGTCCTGATGTTTGCGACTTATCAGGACAAAATATTGGCGTTTTCCAGTTCGGATATGCTGTTTAAAGATGACCAACAGGATACCGAAGCCACGGCGATCGCAAGTGATTTGTTGAGCGGTAAAAAACGCTGGCAAGCCAGCTTTGGCCTGGAAGAGCGTGCTGCTGAAAAAACGCCAGTACGCCAGCGTATTGTTGTCAGCGCCAGGTTGCTGGGGTTTGGCTACCAGCGATTAATGCCTTCTTTTGCTGGCGTACGCTTCGAAATGAGCAACGACAGCTGGCATAGCTTTGTGGCGTTAAATGATGAATCCGCCAGCGTAGATGCCAGTTTCGATTTTACGCCGGTATGGAACAGTATGCCTGCCGGGGCCAGCTTCTGTGTGGCGGTGCCGTATTCGCATGGTATTGCCGAAGAGATGCTTTCGCACATCAGCCAGGAAAACGACAAGCTGAACGGGGCGTTAGATGGTGCAGCCGGGCTGTGCTGGTATGAAGACTCAAAATTACAAACCCCGCTATTTGTTGGTCAATTTGATGGCTCAGCCGAACAGGCACAACTGCCTGGGAAACTGTTTACGCAAAATATTGGTGCGCACGAAAGCAAAGCGCCAGAAGGTGTTTTGCCGGTAAACCAGACGCAGCAGGGCGAAGCGCAAATCTGGCGTCGCGAAGTGAGTTCCCGATACGGCCAGTATCCGAAAGCGCAGGCGGCGCAACCCGATCAATTAATGTCGGATTATTTTTTCCGCGTGTCGCTGGCGATGCAAAACAAAACGCTGCTTTTCTCCCTCGATGACACGCTGGTTAATAACGCGCTGCAAACACTGAATAAAACCCGCCCGGCAATGGTGGATGTGATACCCACTGACGGCATCGTTCCGCTCTATATCAATCCACAAGGCGTGGCGAAACTGCTGCGTAACGAAACGCTGACCAGTTTGCCGAAGAATCTCGAACCGGTTTTTTATAATGCCGCACAAACTTTATTAATGCCGAAGCTGGACGCTTTATCTCAACAACCGCGTTATGTCATGAAGCTGGCACAGATGGAACCCGGTGCCGCCTGGCAGTGGCTACCCATAACCTGGCAGCCGCTATGAGGCACGGACTGCTGGCGCTGATTTGCTGGCTGTGTTGTGTTGTTGCCCATAGCGAAATGCTGAATGTCGAACAATCCGGGCTGTTTCGCGCGTGGTTTGTACGCATTGCACAGGAACAGCTCCGCCAGGGGCCAAGTCCGCGCTGGTATCAGCAGGATTGTGCGGGCCTGGTGCGATTTTCGGCGAACGAGGCGCTGAAAATTCACGACAGCAAATGGCTAAAAAGTAACGGTATAGCAAGTCAATATTTGCCGCCTGAAATGACGCTAACACCTGAACAGCGTCAACTGGCGCAAAACTGGAATCAGGGGAACGGAAAAACTGGCCCCTATGTGACCGCGATTAATTTGATTCAGTACAACAGCCAATTTATTGGCCAGGACATAAACCAGGCGCTGCCTGGCGATATGATTTTTTTCGATCAGGGCGATGCCCAGCACTTAATGGTTTGGATGGGGCGTTACGTCATCTACCACACCGGAAGCGCCACGAAAACTGACAACGGAATGCGCGCAGTCAGTCTGCAACAACTTATGACATGGAAGGACACCCGATGGATACCCAACGATTCCAATCCCAATTTCATTGGCATTTATCGTTTAAATTTTCTGGCGCGATAGCAGCGTGCTTTTGCCTGTCTCTTGTGGGAACAGGGCTTGCTAATGCTGATGATTCGCTTCTTTCCAGTAACTATGCGCCGCCCGCCGGGGGAACATTCTTTTTGCTCGCTGACAGCAGTTTTAGCAGCAGTGAAGAGGCGAAAGTGCGACTGGAAGCGCCGGGGCGTGATTATCGACGCTATCAGATGGAAGAGTACGGTGGCGTGGACGTTCGCCTGTATCGTATTCCTGACCCGATGGCATTTTTGCGCCAGCAGAAAAACCTGCATCGCATTGTGGTGCAACCGCAATATCTGGGCGACGGGCTAAACAATACGCTGACCTGGCTGTGGGATAACTGGTACGGCAAATCTCGCCGTGTAATGCAGCGTACTTTCTCTTCTCAGTCACGGCAGAATGTGACTCAGGCGTTACCCGAATTACAGCTCGGTAATGCCATTGTTAAACCTTCCCGTTATGTACAGAACAGCCAGTTTTCACCGCTGAAAAAATATCCACTGGTGGAACAATTCCGTTACCCATTATGGCAGGCTAAACCGGTCGAGCCGCAGCAAGGGGTAAAACTGGAAGGCGCATCCAACAATTTCATCTCGCCGCAGCCGGGTAACATTTATATTCCTCTCGGCAAACAAGAGCCGGGATTGTACCTCGTCGAGGCGATGATAGGTGGGTATCGGGCGACGACGGTGGTGTTTGTTTCCGATACCGTGGCGCTTAGCAAAGTGTCAGGTAACGAGCTTCTGGTGTGGACCGCAGGTAAAATACAGGGTGAAGCGAAGCCGGGATCAGAGATCCTGTGGACTAACGGTCTTGGCGTGATGACACGCGGGGTGACCGATGACAGCGGTACCTTGCAGTTACAACATATATCGCCGGAACGCTCATACATTCTGGGTAAAGATGCGGAAGGCGGCGTTTTTGTCTCCGAGAACTTCTTCTACGAAAGTGAAATCTACAACACCCGCTTGTATATCTTTACCGATCGCCCGCTATATCGCGCAGGCGATCGTGTCGATGTTAAAGTGATGGGCCGCGAGTTCCACGATCCGTTGCATTCATCCCCCATCGTCAGCGCCCCGGCGAAGCTTTCAGTGCTGGACGCTAACGGCAGTCTGTTGCAAACCATCAATGTCACGCTGGATGCGCGCAATGGCGGGCAGGGGAGTTTCCGCCTGCCAGAAAATGCCGTTGCCGGAGGTTATGAGTTACGTCTTGCTTACCGCAATCAGGTCTATAGCAGTAGTTTTCGCGTGGCAAACTACATCAAGCCACATTTCGAGATTGGCTTAGCTCTCGACAAAAAAGAGTTCAAAACTGGCGAAGCGGTCAGCGGCAAACTGCAACTGCTCTACCCGGATGGTGAGCCGGTAAAAGATGCCCGTGTGCAGTTAAGTTTGCGCGCTCAGCAATTATCAATGGTCGGTAACGATTTGCGTTATGCCGGACGTTTTCCCGTGTCGCTGGAAGGCAGTGAAACGGTATCCGACGATAGCGGTTATGTGGCGTTAAATCTCCCCGCCGCTGATAAACCAAGCCGCTATTTGTTAACCGTCTCCGCCAGTGACGGTGCGGCGTATCGTGTCACCACCACCAAAGAGATCCTCATTGAACGTGGACTGGCACATTACTCATTAAGTACTGCCGCACAATACAGTAATAGCGGTGAATCGGTTGTGTTCCGTTATGCCGCGCTGGAATCTTCAAAACAGGTTCCTGTTACGTATGAATGGTTGCGTCTCGAAGACCGCACGAGCCATAGCGGAGAGCTACCGTCAGGCGGCAAATCCTTTACCGTCAATTTCGCTAAACCTGGCAACTACAATCTGACATTACGCGATAAAGACGGCTTAATTCTCGCTGGGTTAAGTCATGCCGTCAGCGGTAAGGGCAGCACGGCGCATACTGGTACGGTAGATATCGTGGCGGATAAAACGCTGTACCAGCCAGGCGAAACTGCGAAGATGCTGATTACCTTTCCGGAGCCAATTGATGAAGCATTATTGACGCTGGAACGCGATCGCGTGGAACAGTAGTCGCTGCTTTCGCATCCGGCAAACTGGCTGACGTTACAACGTTTAAACGATACCCAGTATGAAGCCCGGGTTCCAGTGAGCAATTCCTTTGCGCCTAACATCACTTTTTTTCGGTGCTGTATACCCGTAACGGTCAGTACAGTTTTCAGAACGCCGGGATCAAAGTTGCCGTTCCCCAGCTGGATATCCGGGTGAAAACGGACAAAACCCATTACCAGCCTGGTGAACTGGTCAATGTCGAATTAACCTCGTCGCTGAAAGGTAAACCTGTTTCTGCGCAGTTAACGGTAGGCGTGGTCGATGAAATGATCTACGCGCTGCAACCGGAAATCGCGCCGAATATCGGCAAATTTTTCTATCCGCTGGGGCGTAACAATGTGCGTACCAGCTCCAGTTTGTCGTTTATCAGCTACGACCAGGCGCTCTCCAGCGAGCCGGTTGCGCCTGGCGCAACTAACCGCAGCGAGCGGCGAGTAAAAATGCTTGAACGTCCACGGCGTGAAGAGGTGGATACCGCGGCATGGATGCCGTCACTCACAACCGATAAACAAGGCAAAGCGTATTTCACGTTCCTGATGCCTGATTCGTTAACCCGCTGGCGTATCACCGCGCGTGGGATGAACGGCGACGGGCTGGTCGGGCAGGGGCGTGCTTATCTGCGTTCGGAAAAAAATCTCTACATGAAGTGGAGTATGCCAACGGTGTATCGCGTGGGCGACAAACCGGCGGCAGGACTGTTTATCTTCAGTCAGCAGGATAACGAACCGGTGGTGCTGGTGACTAAATTTGCAGGCGCTGAGATGCGCCAGACGCTGACGCTGCACAAAGGGGCGAATTATATTTCGCTGACGCAGAATATTCAGCAATCTGGCTTGTTAAGTGCAGAACTGCAACAAAATGGGCAAGTGCAGGACAGCATTAGCACAAAACTGTCTTTTGTGGACAACAGCTGGCCCGTTGAACAGCAGAAAAATGTCATGCTCGGCGGTGGCGAGAACGCGCTGATGTTGCCCGAGCAGGCGAGCAATATCCGGCTTCAAAGTAGTGAAACGCCGCAGGAGATTTTCCGCAACAATCTTGATGCGTTAGTCGATGAACCGTGGGGTGGGGTGATCAACACCGGTAGCCGTCTGATCCCGCTCAGTCTCGCCTGGCGTTCGCTTGCCGATCATCAAAGTGCCGCCGCTAACGACATTCGTCAGATGATTCAGGATAACCGTCTGCGGCTGATGCAACTGGCGGGGCCCGGAGCGCGCTTTACCTGGTGGGGTGAAGATGGCAATGGCGACGCCTTCCTGACGGCATGGGCATGGTACGCCGACTGGCAGGCCAGCCAGGCGCTCGGCGTAACGCAACAACCGGAATACTGGAAACATATGCTCGACAGTTATGCCGAGCAGGCGGATAACATGCCGTTATTGCATCGGGCGCTGGTGCTGGCATGGGCGCAGGAGATGAATCTGCCGTGCAAAACGTTGTTGAAAGGGTTGGATGAAGCTATCGCCCGGCGCGGAACTAAAACTGAAGATTTCTCTGAGGCAGACACCCGCGATATCAATGACAGCCTGATCCTCGATACACCTGAATCTCCACTGGCAGATGCGGTGGCAAACGTCTTAACCATGACGTTGCTGAAAAAAGCGCAGTTGAAGTCCACGGTGATGCCACAGGTTCAACAATATGCGTGGGATAAAGCGGCAAACAGCAATCAGCCGCTGGCGCACACGGTTGTGCTGCTCAATAGCGGGGGCGACGCTACCCAGGCGGCTGCTATTTTAAGTGGTTTGACCGCTGAGCAATCTACTATTGAGCGCGCGCTGGCCATGAACTGGCTGGCGAAATATATGGCGACAATGCCTCCAGTTGTTTTGCCTGCGCCTGCGGGCGCATGGGCCAAACATAAGTTAACTGGAGGGGGCGAATACTGGCGTTGGGTTGGTCAGGGGCGTGCCGGACATTCTCTCTTTTGGTGACGAATTATCGCCGCAAAATGTGCAGGTCCGCTGGCGTGAACCGGCAAAAACGGCTCAACAAAGTAACATTCCGGTGACCGTTGAACGCCAGTTGTATCGGCTTATCCCCGGTGAAGAAGAGATGAGCTTTACTCTGCAGCCGGTGACCAGCAATGAGATTGACAGCGATGCGCTGTATCTCGATGAAATCACGCTTACCAGCGAGCAGGATGCAGTTCTGCGCTATGGTCAGGTGGAAGTACCGCTCCCGCCGGGAGCCGATGTTGAGCGCACAACATGGGGCATTTCGGTCAATAAACCCAACGCCGCGAAACAGCAGGGGCAATTGCTGGAAAAAGCGCGCAATGAAATGGGCGAACTGGCCTATATGGTGCCGGTGAAAGAACTGACGGGAACGGTCACTTTCCGCCATTTGCTGCGCTTCTCGCAAAAAGGGCAATTCGTTCTGCCTCCTGCTCGTTATGTGCGTTCCTATGCACCTGCACAGCAAAGTGTTGCGGCAGGGAGCGAATGGACCGGGATGCAGGTGAAATAAGTGAACTGGCGCAGAATCGTCTGGCTATTAGCGTTGGTTACTCTGCCAACGCTTGCGGAGGAGACGTCGTTACAACTGGCGCTGCGGGGCGCGCAGCATGACCAACTGTATCAGTTATCGTCGTCAGGCGTGACCAAAGTCTCGGCATTACCTGACACGCTCACCACGCCGTTAGGGAGTTTATGGAAACTGTATGTTTACGCCTGGCTGGAGGATACCCATCAACCGGAGCAGCCCTACCAGTGTCGCGGAAACTCCCCGGAAGAGGTTTATTGTTGTCAGGCAGGGGAGAGCATAACGCGCGATACCGCGCTGGTACGTTCCTGTGGGCTCTATTTTGCGCCGCAGCGGTTGCATATTGGCGCAGATGTGTGGGGGCAATACTGGCAACAGCGTCAGGCACCTGCGTGGTTAGCGTCTCTTACTACGCTGAAGCCAGAAACCTCGGTAACGGTTAAATCACTGCTTGATTCATTAGCGACGTTACCCGCGCAAAACAAAGCTCAGGAAGTCTTACTGGATGTGGTGCTGGACGAGGCGAAAATCGGTGTCGCATCTATGCTCGGTAGTCGGGTACGGGTGAAAACCTGGAGCTGGTTTGCCGATAATAAACAGGAAATCCGTCAGGGTGGTTTTGCCGGCTGGTTAACCGATGGTACACCGCTATGGGTGACTGGCAGTGGCACCAGCAAAACGGTACTGACCCGTTATGCGACGGTGCTTAATCGGGTTTTGCCAGTGCCGACGCAGGTTGCCAGTGGGCAATGTGTAGAGGTGGAGCTGTTTGCCCGCTATCCGCTGAAGAAAATCGCAGCGGAAAAGAGTACGACGGCAGTAAAACCCGGCGTACTTAATGGGCGCTATCGTGTGACGTTCGCCAATGGTAACCACATTACGTTTGTCAGCCACGGTGAGACGACCTTACTGAGCGAAAAGGGCAAACTGAAATTGCAGTCGCATCTCGATCGTGAAGAGTATGTTGCCAGAGTTCTGGATCGCGAGGCGAAAAGTACGCCCCCTGAGGCAGCGAAAGCCATGACCGTGGCGATACGCACTTTTTTACAGCAAAACGCCAATCGGGAAGGCGATTGCCTGACCATCCCTGACAGCAGCGCCACACAGCGTGTTTCGGCTTCGCCAGCTACCACGGGGGCGCGAACGATGACCGCCTGGACGCAGGATCTTATCTATGCGGGCGATCCGGTTCATTATCACGGCAGTCGCGCTACCGAAGGGACGCTTTCCTGGCGGCAAGCCACGGCCCAGGCGGGGCAGGGAGAGCGTTACGACCAGATACTCGCGTTTGCTTATCCCGACAACAGCCTTAGCCGCTGGGGAGCGCCACGCTCAACCTGCCAGTTATTACCCAAAGCGAAAGCCTGGCTGGCGAAAAAAATGCCGCAGTGGCGGCGTATATTACAAGGCGAGATGGGGTACAACGAACCAGACGTGTTTGCGGTCTGTCGTTTAATCTCAGGTTTCCCCTATACCGATCGGCAGCAGAAACGGCTGTTTATTCGTAACTTCTTTACGCTTCAGGGATCGGCTCGATTTAACCCATGAGTATCTGCACCTGGCCTTTGATGGTTATCCCACCGGGCTTGATGAGAACTATATCGAAACGCTGACCCGACAATTATTAATGGACTAATGCTATGCGAAAGATTTTTCTTCCGTTGTTACTGGTGGCGCTTTCGCCTGTCGCTCACAGTGAAGGTGTGCAGGAAGTCGAGATTGATGCACCGCTCTCTGGCTGGCATCCGGCAGAGGGCGAAGATGCCAGTTTTTCACAATCGATCAATTACCCGGCGTCGTCCGTCAACATGGCAGATGATCAAAATATCTCAGCGCAGATCCGCGGCAAAATAAAGAATTATGCTGCGGCGGGTAAAGTTCAGCAGGGCCGGCTGGTGGTCAACGGTGCCAGTATGCCGCAGAGAATTGAATCCGATGGTTCATTTGCACGCCCTTATATTTTCACGGAAGGCAGCAACAGCGTGCAGGTCATCAGCCCGGATGGGCAAAGCCGGCAAAAAATGCAGTTTTACTCAACGCCGGGTGCTGGAGTGATCCGCGCGCGTTTACGACTGGTTCTCTCGTGGGATACGGACGATACCGACCTCGACCTTCACGTTGTTACGCCCGATGGCGAACACGCTTGGTACGGTAACACCGTGCTGAACAACAGTGGTGCACTGGATATGGATGTCACGACGGGGTACGGCCCCGAGATTTTCGCCATGCCAGCGCCAGTTCACGGGCGCTATCAGGTGTATATCAACTACTATGGCGGACGCAGCGAAACGGAATTAACCACCGCCCAACTGACGCTGATCACCGATGAAGGATCGGTCAATGAGAAACAGGAAACATTTATTGTACCGATGCGTAATGCTGGCGAGCTGACGCTGGTGAAAAGTTTTGACTGGTGATTAATGGGGTTACCTTCGCCGTCGATGTTCAAGAAAACGCCCGATAACTTTCGCTATCGGGTGTTTTTATTGATTAATTCAACCGTTCAATCACCATCGCAATTCCCTGGCCGCCACCAATGCACAGTGTTGCCAGCCCCAGCGTTTTATCGCGTGCCTGCATGGCATGTAATAGTGTGACCAGAATACGAGCACCACTGGCACCGATAGGATGCCCGAGCGCGATGGCCCCGCCGTTGACATTCACTTTCTCAGAATCAAAGCCCAGGTTTTTCCCAACGGCAAGGAACTGTGCGGCAAATGCTTCATTAGCCTCAATGAGATCAATATCCGCCAGTTGCAGCCCCGCCAGTTGTAACGCTTTTTGCGTGGCAGGTACTGGTCCCATACCCATCAATGCGGGGGGCACGCCACCGCTGGCATAACTTTTTAATGCGAGCCGGGGGTAAGGCCTGCTGCCAGCGCCGCAGATTCTTCCATAATCACCAGAGCGGCAGCACCGTCGTTAATACCAGACGCGTTCCCGGCGGTGACTGTTCCTGCTTTATCGAAGGCCGGACGCAATGCGCCTAACGCTTCAGTCGTAGAATCCGCTTTCGGGAATTCGTCTTGACTGAAGACGAAGGTTTTCTTCCGGGTGACAACATTTACCGGGACGATTTCGGCTGTAAAAGCACCGGACTCAATTGCGGCTGCCGCTTTACGCTGTGAATGTAGCGCCAGTTCATCCTGCATTTCTCGGGTAATTCCGTACTCTTTGGCCACGTTCTCGGCGGTAATCCCCATATGATAACCATGGGTGGCGCACATCAGACCATCGCGCAGGATTACGTCATAAACCTGTCCGTCTCCAAGACGATAACCAGAGCGTGCTTTTGCATCGAGTAAGTAGGGCGCTAAACTCATATTTTCCATACCCCCCGCCACAATGCTTTGCGCCTGACCTGCCTGAATTGCCTGGGCGGCAAGCGCCACACTTTTAAGACCCGAACCACACACTTTATTGACCGTGAATCCGCACACCGTTTCTGCCAGCCCGCTTTTTAACAGTGCCTGACGCGCCGGATTTTGCCCCAGCCCGGCTTGCAACACGTTACCCATAATCACTTCATCAATGTGTAGTGAATCGATTTTTGCACGTTCAATGGCGGCTTTAATTACTGTCGCCCCCAGGTCGATGGCGCTGGTGGAAGCGAGTGAACCGTTAAAACTACCGATAGCAGTACGTACCGCACTGACGATGACACAATTTTTCATTTTATATTCCTTCTGTCTGTAGGGTTGCCGTCAGAACAGCGTTAAACCAATGACGAAAATGACGCCGGAGAAGAGCAGGGCAGTGATGCAATAGCCCATGATGTCGCGGACACCGAGTCCGGCGATTGCCAGTGCTGGCAGCGCCCAGAACGGTTGTGCCATGTTCATCCATTGCTCGCCGTAGGCGATCGCCATTACCGATTTACCGAGATCAGCGCCCAGCGCCTGGGCTGCGGGCATCACGAACGGCCCCTGAATAACCCAGTGCCCGCCGCCAGACGGAACGGCGAAGTTAATCAGTGCAGAACTAAAAAAGGTCATGACCGGGAAGGTGTCTTTGTTCGCAACATTGATGAAGAATTCGGTAATGAGTCCGCCCAGACCGGAGTGCTCCATCATCAGTTGGATCCCCGCGTAGAAGGGGAATTGCACCAGAATACCGGCGGTACTGCGTGCTGCCGCGCTGATAGCACGCATATAAGCCATTGGCGTTTTATGTAGCAGCAGACCCGCAATCATAAACATCAGGTTGACGGTATTGATGGTGATGTTGAAGCCATGTTCGCTGAAGTACATCGCCAGGTAAGCGATACCGAGTGCGCCGATGATCAACGTCAGAATACGGCTTTCTTCCAGTCGCTCGGACGGTGGAGCATTTTTCGGTAGTTGCTTTTGAAAATCAGCCTCTTCCATGAGTAGTTTCGGATCGATACTCACCACGTCAGACGGTTTTGGCATCATCATGCGGGTGATAAATGGCATCACCACAATCAACGCCACAGTGATGAAAATATTAAAACCACTGAACAGAGTATCGCCCACCGGGATCAGCCCGGCGATATGCTCAACCGGGTTGCCCGGTGTTGCAGCCAACAGAGGCATTGAGCCAGAGAAACCGCCACCCCGGTGAGAAAACCAATGTAGGCGCAGGCAATGAGCAACGGATAATCAGAACCGGGTACTCGGCGGGCGACTTCACGGGCAAACATTGCGCCGACAACCAAACCAAATCCCCAGTTGATGACACAAGCGACTGAACCGAAGAAAGTAACCAGCATGACGCCCTGTACGGGCGTCTTTGCGGCGGAGGCGGCAGTACGCAGCAAACTTTTTACCGGAGCAGAGCTGGCAAGGGCATGACCGGTAACGATGATAAGCGCCATCTGCATACCAAACGCCAGCAAGTTCCAGAAACCGTCACCCCACATTTTCACCATGCTGATCGGCGTTTGTGGTGTTAACCAAAGCGCGATCACGAATGTTAGCAATGTCAGCAACATGGCAAAGATCAGTGGATCGGGAAGCCACCGGCTGACAAAACGCGTCATAAAACGCGATATGCGACCAATCATAAATCACCCCGTTGCGTATTCAGGTCGGCAGCTACTTCAAACCGAGCTTCTGTTTTGGCACGCACGGTGGCTAAATCACACCCGTCGGCAATTTCGGTGAGCCACATTTTGCCGTCAATAAAACGAAAGACAGCCAGTTCAGTAACCAGCATATGCACCGCATGTTGCGCAGTGAGAGGCATGGTGCAGCGGCGCAAAATTTTTGCTGAACCATCTTTGGCGCAATGTTCCATGGCGATGATCACTTTGCGCGACCCGGTCACCAGATCCATCGCGCCACCCATACCGGGCACCATTTTCCCAGGCACTACCCAGTTCGCGAGGTTTGCTTCTTCGTCTACTTGCAAACCGCCGAGCACGCAGGCATCAATATGACCGCCACGGATTAGCGCAAATGACATGGCGCTATCAAACATGGCTGCACCGGGTAAAACACCGCACGGTTGTCCGCCAGCGTTCACCAGATCTGGATGCGCTGTCGTGACCGGGCCTAAACCGAGGAAGCCGTTTTCCGATTGCAGAGTGATATGAATACCCTCCGGTAAATAATTGGCGACCATTGTGGGTAAACCGATCCCTAAGTTAACGATGTCACCATCACGAAGCTCTTGCGCCACACGGCGCGCAATACGTTGTTTCGCATCCATTATTTGCTCTCCTGTGAAACGATGATGTGGTCGATAACGGCACCAGGGGTGACAATATGGTCAGGTTGCAGCTCGCCGGTTTCGACCAGTTCATCTGGCTCTACCAGCGTGATATCAGCCGCAAGGGCTATCAGGGGGTTAAAGTTGCGGGCGCTAAGGTGATAGGTCAGGTTGCCAAGTGTGTCGCAACGATGAGCGCGAATTAGCGCCAGGTCGGCGCGCAGCGGGCGTTCGAGCAGCCAGGTTTTACCGTCGAGTGTCAGTGTCTGTTTGCCTTCCTCTACGACGGTGCCGACACCAGTTGGGGTGAGAAAAACCACCAAGTCCAGCTCCGCCACAGCGAATTTGCTCGATTAGCGTACCTTGCGGTACCAGAACGACGTCCATCTCACCAGAAATCATGCGCCGACCTGTTTCCGGGTTGGTACCGATATGTGAAGCAATCACTTTGCGGACTCGACCATTGACGATGAGCGGACCGATGCCGGTATCAACAAACGCGGTATCATTGGCTATCAATGTCAGGTCGCGAACACCAGATTCCAGTAATGCTTCAACCAGGCGGGATGGAGTGCCAATCCCCATAAATCCGCCCACCATGATGGTCATGCCGTCACGAAAGAAGCCGGTGGCGTCTTGTAATGTCATCAATTTTGTTTTCATTTTTATCCCTCTTGCATACACCGTTGTGGGTACAGTCAGGGAATAGCAAGGGGAGTGCCAGAATGAGATTATTGGGGGTTGTTATTTAACTAATTGAATAGAAAAGGATAAATTAGATGGGGTTTATAAGGAAAATGATCGGCTATGCAGAAAAATTGCGCACTGTGCAAATTTCTGCATAGCAAGTTTTGGCGTTATACATCCGCCGGATCGATACCGTATTCTGGAGTTTATACATCAATGCACGGCGACTGATGCCCAGCATTAAAGCAGTGCGGGTTCGGTTTCCTTCTTGTTGTTCCAGCACTTCCATAATGATGCGTTTTTCGACGCGTTTAATTTCCTCTTTTAAATTACGCTCACCGACAGGGGCTGTTTTTGCTTCACCAGCATTACAGACTGGCTGACGAATCTGTGGCGGAAGATCCTCAGAAAAAAATGATCGGGCCTGAATTCATCACGACGGCGCGTTCAATAACGTTGAAAGCTCTCGAATATTTCCCGTGCCATGACCAGGCGGTAAGCAGTGACATTGCCATCGGATCGATGTCGATAATATCGCGCTGATTCTCACTACTGAATTTTTGCAAAAAGTGATTAGCTAACAGGGAAATATCTTCCCGGCGATCGCGCAGAGGCGGCAGTATTAAATGAATAACGTTAAGGCGATAAAAAGATCTTCACGGAAGGTGCCTTCTTTCACCATTGCCTGCAAGTCGCGGTTGGTGGCAGCAATGATGCGGATATCAACTTTTATGGTCTGATGGCCGCCAATCCGTTCAAATTCCCGTTCCTGCAGAATGCGTAGTAATTTGGCTTGCAGTACCAGCGGCATTTCACCAATTTCGTCGAGGAGCAGAGTACCTTCGTTGGCACGTTCAAATAATCCCTGACGCAAGGTTTGTGCACCAGTAAATGCACCTTTTCATGACCAAACAGTTCACTTTCGAGCAACGATTCCGGCAGTGCCGCGCAGTTGACTTTAATGAACGGCCCCTTTGCCCGCCGCGAATTGTAGTGAATCGCTCTGGCAATCAACTCTTTCCCGGTGCCGCTTTCACCACTAATCAAGACGCTGGCCTGAGAAAGGGCAATTTTGGCGGTGTCTTTGCAGATGTCCATCATCGCCGGGCTGTTGGTGAGAATGTGCCCCCATTGCCAGCTGGTGCTCAGTGCCTGGTGCAGATGACGGATCTCTTTTTTCATTGACTGGAGTTGTAAAGCGCGCTGAACGATTAAATTCAACTCATCGAGATCAAACGGTTTGATAACATAGTCGAAGGCTCCGCAGCGTAGTGCTTCGACGGCGGTTTCCACTTCAGCATAGGCCGTCATCAGAATAACGGGTGTCCGGGTCTCATGGCTGCGCATCTCCTTGAGTGCCTTGATGCCGTCCATCTCTGGCATGCGGATATCCATCAACACCACGTCAGGGTGAATATCGGCAAACAGGTGTAATGCTGTGCGCCCGTTGTTCGCACAATGTGTTTCGAATCCTTGTAGTGCAAAAGCGGTGCTCAGCATACGGCGAACATTATCTTCATCATCCACAATAAGGATGCGATTAATAGCAGTCATACAGTCTGATTTCCCTGCGGGTTGATCGGTAAAATAAGCGTGAAGGTTGCGCCGTAGCCCGGCAAACTGGCGACGCGAATATCACCCTGATGGGCATTAATGATGCGTTGACTTAACGCCAGACCAAGCCCGGTTCCTGAGGCTTTGGTGGTGAAAAAGGGATCGAAGATCTTTTTTTGCAGCGAGAGATCAATGCCACAGCCGTTGTCCTCTATCGAAATGGCCTGTTGTGAGTCGCTGTATTGCCAGGTTCGAATGCGAATTTTCCCTCGTGCACTGATAGCCTGGACGGCATTGATCAGGATATTCAGTAGTACCTGTTTGAGCAGTTCACGATCGGCGTTAATCGGGCTTAATTCATTATCCAGTTCGCTTATGAAGTCGACCCGCGCTTGTACGCCAGCGGTTTGTACCAGTACCAGAGTTTCTTCAACCAATGCATTGAGGCTGACTTGTTGCCATTGACTGTGGCGTGGGCGTGAAAATTCGAGCAATTGCTGAATAACTTTGTTAATTGAATCGATTTCTTTGAGTACTACGGACAGATATTCCTGATGTATTAGGTCGCTGGTTTGTTGGCGCAAGATCTGTACATAACCACGAATAGCCGTTAGCGGATTACGTACTTCATGCGCGACGCCAGCCATCAGCTCACCCAGTGTGGCGAGGCGTTCTGCTTGCGCCATGCGGCGCTGGGTTTCTTTGCGGGCAGTTAAATCAGAGAAAATCACCAAAGCACCTATCATTTCACCGTGCGTGTTATGAATACGACTGGTAGTGACACTGAGTTCAATGGTGCGGTCACGGCCTGGAAAACTGATCTCCAGCGCTACATGTTCGGTGCCATGTTCCAGCGTATCCAGTACTGGACTGTAGAACTGAGTATTGTCGAACAACATGGAGTAAGGCTGCCCTACCAGTTCATGGCGTTGATAGCCAGTAATAACTTCTGCTGCTGGGTTCATGGTGGTTACATCACCCTGGCGGTCAATGGCAATGACGCCATCGGCAGCGTTTTCAATAATCAGATCGTTAAGTGTCCGCGTTTCACGCAGTGCCTGGGCGAGGTTGTTAACACTCTGACTGATTTGCCCCATTTCACCGGGCAATTGTGGTAATCGAGTGGGAATATTTTGTGCCAGAGTCGAGAGGCCATCGGTGATGATATCAATATTGGCGCTCAGGCGACGGGAGAAAAGGACAATCAACAGCAGGCTTATCAGCAAACCAGCGGTGAGCACAATGATAATCCTCACATCCATTTTCCAGGCCTGGCGGCGAATATCTTCGGTTAATTCATTGGCCCAGATATAGCCGAGGATTTCACCATTACGCTCAATGGGGATCATTGAATTCAAAATATCGCCGCGCACCTGCCTGCCTGAATAAACCAAAGGGGTATTTGTACGCATGACTTCGCGACCAGGGTGATCTGCGGCAATGGTAACGCCGACATTATTCTGATATAGCGCTGAAGGCGCGTAGGTGATTATCGCATCCAGCGTTTTGTTGTAATAACCAGCGCCGATGCCAGGGAAGGCGTGAGTGATATTTTCGGTAATGGGGGCAAGTTCTGCATTTAATGCGCGGATACGCTCCTCACGTGGTAAGTCGATGTAGAGATCATAGCGATCGCCTAGCGCCTGATTAAGCAGGTTGACCACGGCAGATAGTTTTTTCTCTTTTTCAGATAAGACTGCTGAACGCCCTTCCGTTTCTACGATATAACCAATAGTAAGCGTTGGGACAATGACCATCAGGATTGCCATCAGGATCATTTGATTGCGTAAGCGGCGTGGATAAATCCACTTCATATAATGCATGCTGAAATCCACTAGTCTTGTCCGGTATATGACGATTATCAGAGGTTAAGGTGATGATTTCTCGGCGGTGTATCATATTCCAGAGAAGAGAGAACATTGCGGTAACACGCTTTTACCGCTACCTTAACCACACTCCATCGGTCACCTGAGGCGGAGCTTCGCCCCTTTGAAATACCTTGCTTCTTTTCGTACAACCCTGAAAGCCTCGCGCTACATGTTCAGAGCATTGGCGTTAGTGCTCTGGCTGTTGATTGCTTTTTTTCATCCGTTTTTACATCGTTAATGCGTTGCATCAGCGAGAATCGGAAATTCGTCAGGAATTTAATCTGAGTTCTGATCAGGCTCAGCGCTTTATTCAACGCACCTCTGATGTGATGAAAGAGCTGAAGTACATAGCTGAAAATCGCTTATCGGCAGAAAACGGTGTGCTTTCCCCGCGTGGACGAGAAACGCAGGCGGATGTGCCTGCGTTTGAACCGCTGTTTGCCGACTCCGATTGTTCCGCAATGAGTAACACCTGGCGAGGTTCTCTGGAGTCATTGGCGTGGTTTATGCGCTACTGGCGCGATAATTTTTCTGCGGCTTACGATCTCAACCGGGTATTTTTAATCGGCAGCGATAACCTCTGCATGGCCAATTTCGGTCTGCGTGATATGCCAGTGGAACGCGATACCGCGTTGAAAGCGTTGCATGAACGCATCAATAAATATCGAAATGCACCACAAGATGATAGCGGCAGTAACCTCTACTGGATCAGCGAAGGTCCGCGCCCTGGCGTCGGGTATTTTTACGCCTTGACGCCAGTTTATCTGGCGAACCGGTTGCAGGCGCTTTTGGGTGTCGAGCAGACCATCCGGATGGAGAACTTTTTCTTGCCTGGTACGTTGCCGATGGGGGTTACCATTCTTGATGAAAATGGTCATACCCTGATTTCGCTTACCGGACCAGAAAGCAAAATTAAGGGCGATCCTCGCTGGATGCAGGAACGCTCCTGGTTTGGCTATACGGAAGGGTTCCGGGAGCTGGTGCTGAAGAAAAATCTGCCACCCTCATCGCTAAGCATCGTGTATTCGGTGCCGGTTGATAAGGTACTGGAACGCATTCGCATGTTGATCCTTAACGCAATTTTGCTGAATGTGCTTGCCGGAGCTGCATTGTTTACTCTCGCGCGGATGTACGAGCGACGTATTTTCATTCCGGCGGAAAGCGACGCCCTGCGACTGGAAGAACATGAGCAGTTTAATCGCAAGATTGTCGCCTCCGCGCCAGTGGGTATCTGCATTTTGCGTACCGCTGATGGCGTCAATATTTTAAGTAACGAACTGGCGCATACCTATCTCAATATGCTTACGCATGAGGATCGCCAACGGCTGACACAAATTATCTGTGGGCAGCAGGTCAATTTTGTTGATGTCCTGACCAGCAACAATACCAATCTGCAAATCAGCTTCGTCCATTCGCGCTATCGTAATGAAAACGTGGCCATTTGTGTGCTGGTGGATGTTTCTTCGCGCGTGAAGATGGAAGAGTCGTTGCAGGAGATGGCACAAGCAGCGGAACAGGCGAGCCAGTCAAAATCGATGTTCCTTGCCACCGTCAGTCATGAGCTGCGAACGCCGCTGTATGGCATTATCGGTAACCTGGATCTGTTGCAAACCAAAGAGTTACCGAAAGGCGTCGATCGTCTGGTGACGGCAATGAACAACTCTTCCAGCCTGTTGTTGAAAATTATCAGCGATATTCTCGATTTCTCGAAAATTGAATCAGAACAGTTGAAGATCGAACCGCGTGAGTTTTCACCGCGTGAAGTGATGAACCACATCACCGCCAACTATTTACCGCTGGTGGTACGCAAGCAGTTAGGCTTGTACTGCTTTATTGAACCGGATGTGCCAGTGGCCTTAAATGGCGACCCGATGCGTTTACAGCAGGTCATCTCCAACCTGTTGAGTAACGCCATAAAATTCACCGATACCGGCTGTATAGTTTTGCAAGTTCGCGCTGATGGCGATTATCTCTCTATCCGTGTTCGCGATACCGGCGTGGGGATTCCGGCGAAAGAAGTCGTGCGCTTGTTTGATCCCTTCTTCCAGGTCGGAACGGGCGTACAGCGAAACTTCCAGGGGACCGGTCTGGGTCTGGCGATTTGTGAAAAACTGATCAGCATGATGGACGGCGACATCTCGGTAGATTCAGAACCGGGAATGGGCAGCCAGTTTACCGTGCGTATTCCGTTGTACGGCGCTCAGTACCCGCAGAAAAAAGGCGTGGAAGGGTTGAGTGGTAAACGCTGCTGGCTGGCGGTCCGCAATGCGTCGCTCTGTCAGTTCCTGGAAACCAGTTTGCAGCGCAGCGGCATCGTCGTTACAACATACGAAGGGCAGGAACCGACTCCCGAAGATGTGTTAATTACTGACGAGGTAGTGAGTAAAAAATGGCAGGGTAGAGCGGTAGTGACCTTCTGTCGTCGCCATATTGGTATTCCGCTGGAGAAAGCGCCAGGGGAGTGGGTACACAGTGTGGCTGCCCCGCATGAGCTACCGGCATTGTTGGCGCGTATTTATTTGATCGAGATGGAGAGCGACGATCCTGCTAACGCTCTGCCGTCGACGGACAAAGCGGTCAGCGATAACGATGATATGATGATTCTGGTCGTGGATGATCATCCGATTAACCGGCGTCTTCTGGCAGATCAGTTGGGATCGTTGGGTTATCAATGTAAAACCGCGAATGATGGCGTCGATGCGCTTAATGTACTTAGCAAGAATCATATTGATATCGTGCTTAGCGACGTCAACATGCCAAATATGGATGGTTACCGCTTGACGCAACGCATTCGTCAGTTGGGACTGACGTTGCCGGTAATCGGAGTAACTGCTAATGCGTTGGCTGAAGAGAAGCAGCGGTGTCTGGAGTCCGGTATGGACAGCTGCCTGTCGAAGCCGGTAACGCTGGATGTGATAAAACAGACGCTAACGGTATATGCCGAGAGGGTCAGGAAATCGCGGGATTCGTAGGACGGATAAGGCGTTTACACCGCATCTGGCATTCAGTGCAAATGCCAGATAAGACACTAACGCGTCTTATCTGGCCTACAGGTGATTAGTCTTTATCTGCCGGACTTAACGTCACTGAAGAGATAATTCAGCAGGGCGATATCGTTCTCGACACCCAGCTTCATCATCGCAGATTTCTTCTGGCTACTGATGGTTTTAATACTGCGGTTCAGCTTTTTAGCGATCTCGGTCACCAGGAAGCCTTCCGCAAACAGGCGCAGAACTTCACTCTCTTTTGGCGAGACGCTTGTCACCGTAACCACCAGCACTGATTTTTCCAACAGGCGAAACGCTTTCCGGGGTAAATTTCTTCCCTTTCTGCAGCGCGGCGAGAGCTTTCGGCAGATCGGTCGGTGCACCTTGTTTCAGCACGATCCCTCGATATCCAGATCAATACCGCACTAAGAATCGCCGGGTTGTTGTTCATAGTCAGAACAATGATCGACAGGCTTGGGAAATGGCGCTTGATGTACTTGATTAAGGTAATGCCATCGCCGTACTTATCGCCAGGCATGGAGAGATCGGTAATCAACACATGCGCATCCAGTTTCGGCAGGTTGTTGATCAGTGCTGTAGAGTCTTCAAATTCGCCGACAACATTCACCCACTCAATTTGCTCAAGTGATTTGCGAATACCGAACAAGACTATCGGATGGTCATCGGCAATAATTACGTTCATATTGTTCATGTAATAGGCTACCTTGCTACAGCAAGCTCTTGACATAACTGTCAATGTCGCTGATGTATTTTTCTATTCCTGGAACATCCTTCTCACGAATCAGATGTTCCAGCGTTTCACATAACTGCTTGCCGGGTACCAGATTTAGCATGGCAAATACGCCTTTAAGACGATGAGCCGTTTGGGCTAACGCAGCAAAGTCACTGGTTGCTGCTTCAGTATACAGCCTCTTAACATCATCCGGTACTGTGTCTACAAAGAGCGCATAATAGCCGCTGGCATGGAGTTGCGCATTTTCATCTCCGCCCAGAGGCGATTCTGTCACCTCTTCCTGCGCCAGTTGCACTTCAATTAATTGTAAGACCGCTTCCTGCATAGCGTTGCTCATATTGAAGTTGACGCACAATTGACCAGGCCCAATTTCCCGTACGCCAGACTCATCATCGCTTAAAAGCAAGCCAGAGGCAGTAAGATTAGACGGATTATCCGTTAAAAAGATATCATAATCTTGACTAATTAATCTTTCATCGGGTGTGATACAGGTTGCACCCCAATTTTCTAACTGGCGAGTGACAATATTCCGAATTTCTGCCGAAGTAACATCCACCATTACGCAGACATCATCCAGTAATCGCTCTTCTTCCTCTTCAACTTTCGGGTCAGCTGCGAGCATTTTGATATGCACAGAGTAGCGTGTACCAAGCCCATCCCGCGTTTTGATGTTTAAATGACCGCCCAGTTTACGCGCCAGTTGATCGCTCAGCCAGAATGCCAGCGGGTCCGCCTTGCCATAGCGATCGTTTTGGGTCTGGTTGATAAACGGGAAGTGCAAATTATCCATTTCATGAATGCTTACGCCTTCTCCGGTGTCCAGAATGCGGAACGTCAGGCGGTCTTCGGAGGACTCATCCTGATCAACCTCAAGGGTGATTTTTCCCAATTGCGTTGAGGTCACGGCATATTGCATCAGTAGCAGCAAAATACGTCGTAAGGCATCGCGATCGCCGCGGCGCATATCGTGTGCTTTCAGATGATTGTTAATCAGCAGTTGCAGACCTTTACGCTTGATGGCAGGCAACACTGAAGGCACAACTTCATCAATTAAATCCTGCACGGAGAACAGCACCGTCTCACTTTTCCAGCTATCGTCCGCAAGCATGTTCGCTAACTGTATTTCATCGACCAGCCGCACCAGCACATCTGCCTGATTCGCCAGTTGTTTGCCTTCCGGGGCGTTGAGTTTAGCCGCGCTCTCCGCCAGGGACTGTGCGGGTTCTTTCAGCGCATCGCCAATGTTTTTCATAAAGGTCATCCGCCCCTGCTGGTTTTTTTCATACAGACGCTGCGCCTGCTTGAGTTTCTTGTTTACCAGCACTTCGCGATCCTGATCGCGAATAATGAAAATTTAGTGTGCGCGGCGCAACCCTGGCTGCGGAACATGCGGATCTCATACAGCTCGTTATTGATCGTCGCCTGAATAATCCCCTGATGCTGTTCCGCCATGGTGGTGATGTTTTGCAGATTCAAATGCGGCAGCAAATGATCGGCAATTTTGTTACTTATGACTGTGCGGTTCGATTCCTGATCGTGAACCAGCAGGCCGAGCGGCAGCAGTGAGACTATCTCTTCATTAATTGCCCGTAAAATGCGCAATTCGTTATTGACCGCCGTGCTGGGGACGCTTTCTGTACTGCGGCTGGAGAAATGGCGGAATGTGGTATAGCCAAATAACGCCAGCGCCAGCAAACCGATGTTCAGCAGCAGTGGCAGCAGAATGTTTTGCAACGTATCCAGCAATAAGGTGCCATAAGGAACCTGCCAGACCAGGCGCATATCGGTAGAGTTGAGTGCCGAGGAGATTTCAATCTTCGTACTGTTAAAGTGGATACTGACGCTATCCGTCCCTTCTTTCTCATTATCATTGTCTCCCGTTGCCGTCGCGTCTGGCTCAAGGCGGAAACTGTCCAGCGGCATGCCCGGTGGGATCAAATCATTAATCGGCAGATCAAAAGCCACGACCGTTGCCAGATGTCCCGGCTGGTTGAACGTGGTACGCAAGGTAAAGTAATGACCGTTCTGCCAGGCCAGGCGGCGCATGTTAGAAAAGCTTTCGCGTTCATCGAGGGCGTTGGCCTGTTGCAACATCTCTGCACGACGTGAATCAACAATGTCGCTGACGGTCGATTCTTTAAATCCGGAGGTGAGATCTTTGAGGGGCAGGGTTGAGATCAGCACCAGACTGTTATCCTGACCATTCAGGTAATACATCGACCACGGTACATTTTCTGCGCCCCACAATGTGTCCAGATAGGTGGACATCCGTTGAGTCATCTCAAGCGTTGAGTTGTCGTGAGAGCCAAAGATTAACGCTTCCGTTTTGCGGCGTGGTTTCTCCAGATAGTAGACATCCTGTTTCAGGCGCGTCTCTTGTAAACCTTCGCCGGAGGAGGGGGAGGTCGTCGCGGCAATGTTGTCGTAGATCTGCCAGGTCACGTAACGCCAGGTATCGACGCGCTTTTGGATTGCGTGGGTAATGTCGACAATCTGGTAACTTTTATCTTTCAGCCAGGCGTTAACGGCACTTTGTACCATTACCCCCATCGTCACCAGTAACACAATGATCAACAGTAAAAAGAAGCGGGTAATGCTCCCCGGTAGGAGTGAAAAGCGGGTCGTGGCCGTTGTCTCTTTCTGACGCATTCGTGTTTATGACCTGTTAAAACTTCGCGAAGTGATAGGGCAGTATAAAGGGTACAGTGTGAAATTCCAGACTCTTACCTGATTGATGATTTTCTATTCTCCCGTGATATTTATCATCCTGCATTGGGGGAAATAGATGTACAAGCGCCATTTTGCTGTACAAATAACCTACAAAAAGCCCAATGAAATTAATTGCAAATAAACGAAGATTGCTGGAAATTATGCTGATGTTAATTATTTGTGAAATAGTTAACAAGCGTTATAGTTTTTCTGTGGTAGCACAGAATAATGAAAAGTGTGTAAAGAAGGGTAAAAAAAACCGGATGCGAGGCATCCGGTTGAAATAGGGGTAAACAGACATTCAGAAATGAATGACGGTAATAAATAAAGTTAATGATGATAGCGGGAGATATTCTAGTTGCGAGTGAAGGTTTTGTTTTGACATTCAGTGCTGTCAAATACTTAAGAATAAATTATTGATTTTAACCTTGAATTATTATTGCTTGATGTTAGGTGCTTATTTCGCCATTCCTCAATAATCTTAAAAAGTTCCCTTGCATTTACATTTTGAAACCTCTATAGCGATAAATGAAACATCTTAAAAGTTTTAGTATCATATTCGTGTTGGATTATTCTGCATTTTTGGGGAGAATGGACCTGCCGACTGATTAATGAGGGTTAATCAGTATGCAGTGGCATAAAAAAGCAAATAAAGGCATATAACAGAGGGTTAATAACATGAAAGTTAAAGTACTGTCCCTCCTGGTCCCAGCTCTGCTGGTAGCAGGCGCAGCAAACGCTGCTGAAATTTACAACAAAGACGGCAACAAATTAGATCTGTACGGTAAAGTTGACGGCCTGCACTATTTCTCCGATAACGACTCTAAAGATGGCGACAAGACCTACATGCGTCTTGGCTTCAAAGGTGAAACTCAGGTTACTGATCAACTGACCGGTTATGGTCAGTGGGAATATCAGATTCGAGGTAACGAACCTGAAAGTGACAATAGTTCCTGGACCCGTGTGGCATTCGCTGGTCTGAAATTCCAGGACGTTGGTTCTTTTGACTATGGTCGTAACTACGGCGTTGTTTACGATGTTACTTCCTGGACCGACGTACTGCCAGAATTCGGTGGTGATACCTACGATTCTGATAACTTCATGCAGCAGCGTGGTAACGGTTTCGCGACCTACCGTAACACCGACTTCTTCGGTCTGGTTGACGGTCTTGATTTTGCTGTTCAGTATCAGGGTAAAAACGGTAGTGCTCATGGCGAAGGTATGACCACTAATGGCCGTGATGATGTATTTGAGCAGAACGGTGACGGTGTTGGTGGTTCTATTACTTACAATTATGAAGGCTTTGGTATCGGTGCTGCAGTTTCCAGCTCCAAACGTACCTGGGATCAGAACAACACTGGCCTGATCGGTACTGGCGACCGTGCTGAAACCTACACTGGTGGTCTGAAATACGACGCTAACAACATCTACCGGCTGCTCAGTACACCCAGACCTACAACGCAACTCGCGTAGGTTCCCTGGGTTGGGCGAACAAAGCACAGAACTTCGAAGCTGTTGCTCAGTACCAGTTCGACTTCGGTCTGCGTCCGTCCCTGGCTTACCTGCAGTCTAAAGGTAAAAACCTGGGTCGTGGCTACGACGACGAAGATATCCTGAAATATGTTGATGTTGGTGCGACCTACTACTTCAACAAAAACATGTCCACCTACGTTGACTACAAAAATCAACCTGCTGGACGACAACCAGTTCACCCGCGCTGCTGGCATCAACACTGATGACATCGTAGCTCTGGGTCTGGTTTACCAGTTCTAATCTCGATTTATATCGAACAAAGGGCCTGCGGGCCCTTTTTTCATTGTTTTCAGCGTACAAACACAGTTTTTTGGTGTACTCTTGCGACCGTTCGCATGAGGATAATCACGTATGGAAATAAGCTTTACCCGCGTGGCACTGCTGGCTGCCGCGCTCTTCTTTGTTGGTTGCGATCAAAAACCACAACCCGCCAAAACCCACGCTACTGAAGTTACCGTTCTTGAAGGCAAAACTATGGGTACCTTCTGGCGTGCCAGCATCCCGGGCATTGACGCCAAACGCAGTGCCGAACTTAAAGAAAAGATTCAGACCCAGCTGGACGCCGACGATCAGCTGCTTTCGACCTATAAAAAAGATTCCGCGCTGATGCGCTTTAACGACTCGCAAAGTTTGTCGCCGTGGCCAGTAAGTGAAGCGATGGCCGATATCGTCACCACCTCGCTGCGCATTGGCGCGAAGACCGATGGCGCGATGGATATAACCGTCGGGCCGCTGGTGAATCTGTGGGGTTTCGGTCCGGAACAACAGCCGGTTCAAATTCCGAGCCAGGAACAGATCGATGCGATGAAAGCCAAAACCGGCTTACAGCACCTGACGGTGATTAATCAGTCCCACCAGCAATATCTGCAAAAAGACCTGCCGGATTTATATGTCGATCTCTCTACCGTCGGTGAAGGTTATGCGGCGGATCATCTGGCACTCTTGATGGAGCAGGAAGGGATTTCCCGCTATCTGGTGTCGGTGGGCGGCGCGCTGAACAGCCGTGGTATGAACGGTGAAGGCCAGCCGTGGCGAGTGGCGATTCAAAACCAACCGATAAAGAAAACGCGGTTCAGGCGGTGGTGGATATCAACGGCCACGGTATCAGCACCTCCGGCAGCTATCGCAACTATTACGAACTGGACGGCAAACGTCTTTCTCATGTTATCGATCCGCAAACCGGGCGTCCCATTGAACATAATCTGGTATCCGTGACGGTGATTGCCCCGACGGCGCTGGAAGCCGACGCCTGGGACACAGGTTTGATGGTGCTCGGGCCGGATAAAGCCAAAGAAGTTGTTCGCCGGGAAGGGCTGGCGGTCTATATGATCACCAAAGAGGGCGATAGCTTTAAAACCTGGATGTCGCCGCAGTTTAAAAGCTTCCTTATCAGCGAAAAAAATTAAAGCGCAAGATTGTTGGTTTTTGTGCGATGGTGACCGGGCAGACTAAAGGCTATCCTTAACCAGGGAGCTGATTATGAAAAACGCCACATGCTTAACAGACGATCAACGCTGGCAATCTGTCTTAGCCCGCGACCCGAATGCCGACGGCGAATTCGTTTTCGCCGTGCGCACCACAGGCATCTTTTGCCGTCCGTCTTGCCGCGCCAGACATGCTTTGCGGGAAAACGTCTCCTTCTACGCAAATGCCAGTGAGGCACTCACCGCCGGATTTCGCCCCTGCAAACGCTGCCAACCCGATAAAGCCAATGCCCAGCAACATCGGTTGGATAAAATCACCCACGCGTGTCGACTTCTGGAACAGGAAACGCCTGTAACGCTGGAAGCCTTAGCCGACCAGGTGGCGATGAGTCCATTTCATTTGCATCGGTTGTTTAAAGCGACTACCGGAATGACGCCTAAAGCCTGGCAACAGGCCTGGCGCGCTCGCCGTTTGCGCGAATTGCTGGCGAAAGGGGAGAGCGTGACTACATCTATTCTTAACGCCGGATTCCCCGACAGCAGCAGTTACTACCGCAAAGCCGACGAAACGCTGGGCATGACGGCTAAACAATTCCGTCACGGTGGCGAAAATCTGGCGGTGCGTTACGCGCTGGCTGATTGTGAGCTGGGCCGTTGCTGGTGGCAGAAAGCGAGCGGGGATTTGCGCGATATTGCTGGGCGATGATGACGCGACACTAATCAGCGAGTTGCAGCAGATGTTTCCCGCTGCCGACAACGCGCCTGCCGATCTGATGTTTCAGCAACATGTGCGTGAAGTGATCGCCAGCCTCAATCAACGCGATACGCCGCTGACGTTACCGCTGGACATTCGCGGCACTGCTTTTCAGCAACAAGTCTGGCAGGCCCTGCGCACGATACCTTGCGGTGAAACCGTCAGTTATCAGCAACTGGCTAATGCCATCGGCAAACCGAAAGCGGTACGGGCTGTTGCCAGCGCCTGTGCCGCCAACAAGCTAGCTATCGTTATACCTTGTCATCGGGTGGTCCGTGGTGATGGCACACTTTCCGGTTACCGCTGGGGCGTGTCGCGCAAAGCGCAACTGCTGCGCCGCGAAGCTGAGAATGAGGAGAGGTAATGTTGGATCTGTTTGCCGATGCTGAACCGTGGCAAGAGCCACTGGCGGCTGGTGCGGTAATTTTACGGCGTTTCGCTTTTAACGCTGCGGAGCAACTGATCCGCGATATTAATGATGTTGCCAGCCAGTCGCCGTTTCGCCAGATGGTCACTCCAGGCGGATATACCATGTCGGTGGCGATGACCAACTGTGGGCATCTGGGCTGGACGACCCATCGGCAAGGTTATCTCTATTCGCCCATTGATCCGCAAACAAATAAACCGTGGCCCGCCATGCCGCAGAGTTTTCATGATTTATGCCAACGTGCGGCTACGGCGGCGGGCTATCCAGATTTCCAGCCAGATGCCTGTTTGATCAACCGCTACGTTCCTGGCGCGAAACTGTCGCTGCATCAGGATAAAGACGAACCGGATCTGCGCGCGCCAATTGTTTCTGTTTCTCTGGGCTTACCCGCGATTTTTCAATTTGGCGGCCTGAAACGAAATGATCCGCTCAAACGTTTGTTGTTGGAACATGGCGATGTGGTGGTATGGGGTGGTGAGTCGCGGCTGTTTTATCATGGCATTCAACCGTTGAAAGTGGGGGGCATCCACTCACCACCGACTGCCGCTACAACCTGACATTCCGGCAGGCAGGTAAAAAGAATAAAATAAGAATTATTATTGCTGTGCGCGCGAAGATGTTTAAACTGCGGGCTGTAATTCATTGTCCGGGTTTTCTGCATGGAACTTCTTGTACTTGTCTGGCGGCAGTATCGCTGGCCATTTATCAGTGTGATGGCGCTAAGCCTCGCCAGTGCGGCATTAGGCATTGGCTTAATTGCTTTTATCAATCAGCGCCTTATCGAAACGGCGGATACCAGTCTGCTGGTGTTGCCGGAGTTTCTGGGATTATTGTTGCTGTTGATGGCAGTCACTCTCGGATCGCAACTGGCGCTCACCACTTTGGGGCATCACTTCGTTTACCGACTGCGTAGTGAATTTATCAAGCGGATTCTGGATACCCACGTCGAGCGCATTGAACAACTTGGTAGCGCTTCGTTGCTGGCGGGGTTAACCAGCGATGTGCGCAATATCACCATTGCTTTTGTGCGTCTGCCGGAACTGGTGCAGGGGATCATTCTCACTATCGGTTCCGCGGCGTATTTGTGGATGCTGTCGGGCAAAATGTTGCTGGTAACGGCTATCTGGATGGCAGTCACCATCTGGGGCGGTTTTGTGCTGGTGGCGCGGGTGTACAAACATATGGCGACCCTGCGTGAAACCGAAGATAAGCTGTACACGGATTTTCAAACCGTACTCGAAGGGCGCAAAGAGCTGACTCTGAACCGGGAACGCGCCGAGTATGTGTTTAACAACCTCTACATTCCTGATGCGCAAGAGTATCGCCATCATATTATCCGCGCAGACACCTTCCATCTTAGTGCCGTGAACTGGTCAAACATCATGATGCTGGGCGCTATCGGCCTGGTGTTCTGGATGGCGAACAGTCTCGGTTGGGCTGATACCAACGTTGCCGCGACCTATTCGTTGACGCTGTTATTCCTGCGTACGCCGCTGCTTTCGGCAGTTGGCGCATTGCCGACGCTGCTGACGGCGCAGGTGGCGTTTAACAAGCTGAACAAATTCGCGCTCGCACCTTTCAAAGCAGAGTTTCCACGCCCGCAGGCGTTTCCCAACTGGCAAACGCTGGAGCTGCGTAACGTGACGTTTGCTTATCAGGATAACGCGTTTTCCGTTGGGCCGATTAACCTCACCATCAAACGTGGCGAACTGCTGTTTCTGATTGGTGGCAACGGTAGCGGAAAATCGACGCTGGCGATGTTGCTGACGGGCTTGTATCAGCCACAAAGCGGCGAAATCTTGCTGGATGGCAAACCTGTCAGCGGCGAACAACCGGAAGATTATCGCAAACTGTTTTCGGCAGTGTTTACCGATGTCTGGCTGTTTGATCAACTGCTGGGGCCGGAGGGGCAACCCGCTAACCCGCAACTGGTTGAGAAGTGGCTGGCGCAGCTGAAAATGGCTCATAAGCTTGAGTTAAGTAACGGGCGTATTGTTAACCTGAAGTTATCAAAAGGGCAGAAAAAACGCGTCGCGCTGTTGCTGGCGCTGGCAGAAGAACGCGATATTATCCTGCTGGATGAATGGGCGGCGGATCAGGACCCACACTTCCGTCGTGAGTTTTATCAGGTGCTGCTACCGCTGATGCAGGAGATGGGTAAAACGATTTTCGCCATCAGTCATGATGATCATTACTTTATCCACGCTGACCGCCTGCTGGAAATGCGCAACGGGCAACTTAGCGAGCTGACAGGCGAAGAGCGCGATGCTGCTTCGCGTGATGCCGTTGCCCGGACGGCATAATATTTCGACGCTGACCTGGCGGACTGCTGCCGCCAGGTCAATATGCTAAAAATCCCTTCGTTTCTAATAACCCTATAATTAATCAACGAAATTATAATGTTTCTAAAATTAGAATATAATTTATAAACATTATTTAAATGTTGTTACTTAAGTGTTACCGTTGATGCCGCGCAAATCTCACCTGCAATAAAGCGACTAAAAGTAAGGCATTAACAAGATGAAAAAAGTGACTGCCATGCTCTTCTCGATGGCCGTGGGGCTTAATGCCGTTTCGATGGCGGCAAAAGCGAAAGCGTCCGAGGAGCAGGAAACTGATGTACTGTTGATTGGCGGCGGCATTATGAGCGCCACGTTGGGGACCTATTTACGCGAGCTGGAGCCTGAATGGTCGATGACCATGGTGGAGCGCCTGGAGGGTGTCGCGCAGGAGAGTTCGAACGGCTGGAACAACGCCGGAACCGGGCATTCTGCACTGATGGAACTGAACTACACCCCGCAAAACGCCGATGGCAGCATCAGTATTGAAAAAGCAGTCGCCATTAACGAAGCATTTCAGATTTCGCGCCAGTTCTGGGCGCACCAGGTCGAGCGCGGCGTGCTGCGTACACCGCGTTCATTTATCAATACCGTTCCGCATATGAGCTTTGTCTGGGGCGAGGATAATGTTAATTTCCTGCGAGCCCGTTACGCCGCGTTGCAACAAAGCTCGCTGTTTCGCGGTATGCGTTACTCTGAAGATCACGCGCAGATCAAAGAGTGGGCACCGTTAGTGATGGAAGGGCGCGATCCGCAACAGAAAGTGGCAGCCACGCGTACGGAAATTGGCACTGATGTGAACTATGGCGAGATCACCCGCCAGTTAATTGCTTCCTTGCAGAAGAAATCTAATTTTTCGCTGCAACTCAGCAGCGAAGTCCGCGCCCTAAAGCGTAATGACGATAACACCTGGACAGTTACCGTTGCCGATCTGAAAAATGGCACTGCACAGAACATCCGCGCCAAATTTGTCTTTATCGGCGCGGGCGGTGCGGCGCTGAAGCTGTTACAGGAATCGGGGATTCCGGAAGCGAAAGACTACGCCGGTTTCCCGGTGGGCGGACAGTTCCTTGTTTCGGAAAACCCGGACGTGGTTAATCACCATCTGGCGAAGGTTTACGGTAAAGCATCCGTTGGCGCACCACCGATGTCGGTTCCGCATATCGATACCCGTGTGCTGGACGGTAAACGCGTCGTGTTGTTTGGGCCATTTGCCACCTTCTCAACTAAATTCCTCAAAAATGGTTCACTGTGGGATCTGCTGAGTTCCACTACTACTTCTAACGTGATGCCGATGATGCACGTCGGGCTGGATAATTTCGATCTGGTGAAATATCTGGTGAGTCAGGTGATGTTGAGTGAAGAGGATCGTTTTGAAGCGTTGAAAGAGTACTATCCGCAGGCGAAAAAAGAGGACTGGCGTTTGTGGCAAGCGGGGCAGCGCGTACAGATTATCAAGCGTGATGCCGAGAAAGGTGGCGTACTGCGTCTGGGTACCGAAGTGGTCAGCGACCAGCAAGGGACTATTGCCGCGCTGCTGGGGGCATCGCCAGGTGCGTCAACCGCCGCGCCGATTATGTTGAATCTGCTGGAAAAAGTATTTGGCGATCGCGTTTCCAGCCCGCAATGGCAGGCAACGTTGAAGGCGATCGTTCCGTCTTATGGACGCAAGCTGAACGGTGATGTAGCGGCAACAGAACGCGAGTTGCAGTACACCAGCGAAGTGCTGGGGCTGAAATACGACAAGCCGCAGGCAGCAGATAGTACGCCGAAACCGCAGTTGAAACCGCAACCCGTTCAAAAAGAAGTGGCGGATATTGCGTTGTAATGATGTGCCACATCCGGCATGGTTTGCCGGATGTGGCGTATGCTAATAAGACGCGTCAGCGTCGCATCAGGCAACCGGCTCGGGCGTTAGATGTCGGATGCAGCGTAACCGCCTTATTCGGCCTACGGGTTGCAGCACTTCACAGTAGTTTAGCGAACAACCGCGTTGTCAATTTTCTCTTCCGCCTTCCAGATGCGGTACTTCACATCCACATTGTCTGGCGTATACACCACGATCGGCAGCTTGCTGTTATAACGCAGCATTCCGGCATCGCCCAGATACGCGGTGACAAATTTCTTCTCTTTCTTGCCATCCGGGCAGGCCATCATCGTGGAAACCGGCGAGCTAACTTTATCAAAGACATAATAATCATAGCCCCAGCCTTCCAGCGTTTTGCTTTCCAGCTTCCCGCCGAGACGATGCAAATTGCAATCGACTTCCAGCGTCTGACCGATTAACAGTTCTACTTTCAGGGTAGATTCATCTTCTTGCGGAGTTAACTGAATCACCTGACGCTTCATGCCTTTTTCAGCTTGTGGATAAGGTGCGATTTTTTCCAGCGGCTGGACGCTTTCTGCCGCCCAGGCGGAAGTGGTGGCGAAAGCGGCAAACAATACTGCAGGTAGAATGGTCTTCATTTTTTTGCTTTCCTTCTTCATTTATAGGTTTTCACCGATGATGTCGCTGAAGGTTAACATATTCATCAGATTTATTAATTTGCTTTATGAATAACTTAAAGAACATTCAGATAATTTTACCTGCTCTTTTAGTGTTAAATTCTGATGAGAAAACAAACCAGCAGAAATATCTCTGGCGAATTAATCGCTATATAAATATGTTTATAACCATTTGAAATGTGAGCAAAAGCCCGTTTTTGCCACGCTTCCCGCCACTCTTTTGATCCTGCTACAGGTTTTACCCCGATCGGGGTATGCATCTTTGACACATCCTTTAATATCTTAGCGGCTATAAAAATGGCTTATTAATTATGCGGTTTATTTGGTCGCTCTCAATTTTCAGAGCGCGTTAATGATGGAAGGTCAATGTGAAGATTGATGCATCCCGTCGGGGCATACTCACTGGTCGCTGGCGCAAAGCCAGTAACGGTATCCGTCCGCCCTGGTCCGGTGATGAATCTCATTTTCTGACCCATTGCACCCGCTGCGACGCCTGTATTAATGCTTGTGAAAACAACATTCTGCAACGCGGCGCGGGTGGCTATCCGAGCGTTAATTTCAAAAATAACGAGTGCAGCTTCTGTTACGCCTGCGCGCAGGCTTGCCCCGAATCGCTATTTTCTCCGCGCCACACCAGGGCCTGGGATTTGCAGTTCACCATTGGGGACGCGTGCCTGGCGTATCAGTCAGTTGAATGCCGCCGCTGTCAGGATAGCTGTGAGCCAATGGCAATTATCTTTCGCCCGACGCTCTCCGGGATCTACCAGCCGCAACTTAATAGCCAACTTTGCAACGGATGTGGAGCATGTGCAGCCAGCTGTCCGGTATCAGCCATAACTGCGGAGTATCTCCATGCACACTAACTGGCAAGTTTGCAGTCTGGTCGTGCAGGCCAAAAGCGAACGAATTTCAGACATCAGCACCCAACTGAACGCCTTTCCCGGCTGTGAAGTTGCTGTCAGCGACGCGCCGAGCGGTCAGTTGATTGTGGTGGTGGAAGCAGAAGACAGCGAAACGCTGATTCAAACCATTGAGTCAGTACGCAACGTAGAGGGCGTGCTGGCGGTGTCGCTGGTTTATCACCAGCAGGAAGAGCAAGGTGAGGAAACACCATGAAACTCAGTCGTCGTAGCTTTATGAAAGCTAACGCCGTTGCGGCCGCTGCGGCGGCTGCCGGTCTCAGCGTGCCGGGCGTTGCCCGCGCCGTTGTTGGTCAGCAGGAAGCCATTAAATGGGATAAAGCGCCGTGCCGTTTCTGCGGTACTGGTTGCGGCGTTCTGGTCGGAACGCAGCAGGGGCGTGTGGTGGCCTGTCAGGGCGACCCGGATGCACCGGTTAACCGTGGCCTGAACTGCATTAAGGGCTATTTCCTGCCCAAAATCATGTACGGTAAAGACCGTTTGACGCAGCCGCTGCTGCGTATGAAAAACGGTAAATATGACAAAGAAGGCGAATTTACCCCAATCACCTGGGATCAAGCCTTCGATGTGATGGAAGAGAAATTCAAAACCGCCCTGAAAGAAAAAGGGCCGGAATCGATCGGTATGTTCGGTTCTGGTCAGTGGACTATCTGGGAAGGTTATGCCGCGTCCAAGCTGTTTAAAGCGGGCTTCCGTTCGAACAACATCGACCCGAACGCGCGTCACTGTATGGCGTCGGCAGTAGTTGGCTTTATGCGTACCTTTGGTATGGATGAGCCGATGGGCTGCTATGACGACATCGAGCAGGCTGACGCGTTTGTGCTGTGGGGCGCAAACATGGCGGAGATGCACCCGATCCTCTGGTCGCGCATCACTAACCGTCGTCTCTCTAACCAGAACGTTACCGTGGCGGTGCTTTCTACCTACCAGCATCGTAGCTTCGAGCTGGCGGATAACGGCATCATCTTTACGCCGCAATCAGACCTGGTGATCCTGAACTACATCGCCAACTATATCATTCAAAACAATGCGATAAATCAGGACTTCTTTAGCAAACACGTTAACCTGCGCAAAGGGGCGACGGACATCGGCTACGGTTTACGTCCGACCCATCCACTGGAAAAAGCAGCGAAGAATCCAGGTTCTGACGCCTCCGAACCGATGAGCTTTGAAGATTACAAAGCCTTCGTTGCTGAGTATACGCTGGAAAAAACTGCCGAAATGACCGGCGTGCCGAAAGACCAGTTAGAACAACTGGCGCAGCTGTATGCCGATCCGAACAAGAAAGTCATCTCCTACTGGACGATGGGCTTCAACCAGCATACTCGTGGCGTGTGGGCCAACAACCTGGTCTACAACCTGCACCTGCTGACCGGCAAAATTTCCCAGCCGGGTTGCGGTCCGTTCTCCCTGACCGGGCAGCCTTCCGCGTGTGGTACTGCGCGTGAAGTGGGCACCTTTGCTCACCGTCTGCCTGCGGACATGGTGGTGACTAACGAGAAACATCGTGATATTTGCGAGAAGAAGTGGAATATCCCGAGTGGCACCATTCCGGCGAAAATCGGTCTGCACGCGGTGGCACAAGACCGTGCGCTGAAAGACGGCAAACTGAATGTTTACTGGACCATGTGTACCAATAACATGCAGGCCGGACCGAACATTAATGAAGAGCGTATGCCGGGCTGGCGCGATCCGCGCAACTTCATCATCGTTTCCGATCCGTATCCGACAGTCAGTGCGCTGGCCGCCGACTTGATCCTGCCGACCGCAATGTGGGTAGAGAAAGAGGGCGCTTACGGTAACGCCGAACGCCGTACTCAGTTCTGGCGTCAGCAGGTACAGGCACCGGGCGAAGCGAAATCGGATCTCTGGCAGTTAGTCCAGTTCTCCCGCCGCTTTAAAACTGAAGAAGTATGGCCGGAAGAGCTGCTGGCGAAGAAACCGGAACTGCGTGGCAAAACGCTGTACGAAGTTCTGTATGCCACCCCGGAAGTGAGCAAATTCCCGGTATCCGAACTGGCGGAAGATCAGCTGAACGATGAATCCCGCGAGCTGGGCTTCTATCTGCAAAAAGGGCTGTTCGAAGAATACGCATGGTTTGGTCGCGGTCACGGTCACGATCTGGCACCGTTCGATGACTACCACAAAGCGCGCGGTCTGCGCTGGCCGGTGGTGAACGGTAAAGAAACGCAGTGGCGTTACAGCGAAGGTAACGACCCGTACGTGAAAGCGGGCGAAGGCTATAAGTTCTACGGTAAACCGGATGGTAAAGCGGTGATCTTCGCGCTGCCGTTCGAACCGGCGGCGGAAGCACCGGATGAAGAGTACGACCTGTGGCTCTCTACCGGACGCGTCCTGGAGCACTGGCACACCGGCAGTATGACTCGCCGTGTGCCGGAACTGCACCGTGCCTTCCCGGAAGCGGTTCTGTTTATTCACCCGCTGGATGCGAAAGCGCGCGATCTGCGCCGTGGCGACAAAGTGAAAGTAGTTTCTCGCCGTGGCGAAGTGATCTCGATTGTCGAAACGCGCGGTCGTAACCGTCCGCCACAGGGCCTGGTGTACATGCCGTTCTTCGATGCCGCACAGCTGGTTAACAAACTGACGCTGGACGCGACCGATCCGCTCTCGAAAGAGACGGACTTCAAGAAGTGCGCGGTCAAACTGGAGAAGGTGTAAGCCATTATGTCCCGGTCAGCGAAACCTCAAAATGGTCGCCGCCGCTTTCTGCGCGATGTTGTTCGCACAGCAGGCGGGCTGGCTGCCGTGGGTGTGGCGCTGGGGTTACAACAGCAAACCGCACGCGCATCTGGCGTGCGGTTGCGCCCGCCCGGAGCCATAAACGAGAACGCCTTTGCCAGTGCCTGTGTGCGTTGCGGTCAGTGTGTTCAGGCTTGCCCTTACGACACCTTAAAACTGGCGACGCTGGCCTCAGGCCTGTCGGCGGGCACGCCATATTTTGTTGCGCGGGATATTCCTTGCGAAATGTGTGAGGACATTCCGTGCGCCAAAGTGTGCCCGAGCGGTGCGCTGGATCGTGAGATCGAATCGATCGACGACGCGCGGATGGGGCTGGCGGTGCTGGTGGACCAGGAAAACTGTCTCAACTTTCAGGGGCTGCGCTGCGATGTTTGTTATCGCGAATGCCCGAAAATTGATGAGGCCATCACCCTGGAGCTGGAGCGCAACACGCGTACCGGTAAGCACGCCCGCTTTCTGCCGACGGTTCACAGCGACGCCTGTACCGGTTGCGGTAAGTGCGAAAAAGTGTGCGTGCTGGAACAACCGGCAATCAAGGTGTTACCGCTGTCACTAGCGAAAGGGGAGTTAGGTCACCATTACCGCTTCGGCTGGCTGGAGGGGAACAATGGCAAATCGTAAACGTGACGCCGGGCGCGAGGCGCTGGAGAAAAAAGGCTGGTGGCGCAGTCACCGTTGGTTAGTGTTACGTCGCCTTTGTCAGTTCTTCGTGCTGGGGATGTTTTTGAGCGGTCCGTGGTTTGGTGTGTGGATCTTGCACGGCAACTACAGCAGTAGCCTGTTATTCGACACCGTTCCGCTGACCGATCCGCTGATGACGCTGCAAAGCCTTGCCAGCGGTCATCTGCCTGCCACGGTAGCGCTGACTGGTGCGGTGATTATCACCGTGCTCTACGCCCTGGCAGGAAAGCGATTATTTTGCAGCTGGGTCTGCCCGCTGAACCCGATTACCGACTTAGCGAACTGGTTACGCAGGCGCTTTGACCTCAATCAGTCTGCGACGATCCCACGCCACATTCGCTACGTGTTGTTGGTGGTCATTCTGGTGGGATCGGCCTTAACCGGCACGCTCATCTGGGAATGGATCAACCCCGTTTCCCTGATGGGGCGCAGTCTGGTAATGGGATTCGGCAGCGGCGCGCTGCTTATTCTCGCGCTGTTTTTATTTGATCTACTGGTCGTTGAACACGGCTGGTGCGGGCACATTTGTCCGGTTGGCGCGCTGTATGGCGTGCTGGGTAGCAAAGGTGTGATTACCGTTGCTGCCAACGATCGGCAGAAATGTAACCGCTGTATGGATTGTTTTCATGTTTGCCCGGAACCGCATGTGCTACGTGCCCCGGTGCTGGATGAACAAAGCCCGGTGCAGGTCACCAGCCGCGATTGCATGACGTGCGGTCGCTGCGTGGATGTCTGTTCTGAGGATGTATTTACAATAACTACACGATGGAGTTCGGGAGCGAAATCATGAAAAGCCATGACCTGAAGAAAGCGCTGTGTCAATGGACGGCGATGCTGGCCCTGGTGGTAAGCGGCGCGGTTTGGGCGGCTAATGGCGTCGATTTTAGCCAGTCGCCGGAAGTATCCGGGACGCAGGAAGGGGCCATTCGGATGCCAAAAGAGCAGGATCGGATGCCGCTGAACTATGTGAATCAGCCGCCAATGATCCCGCATAGCGTTGAAGGTTATCAGGTAACGACCAATACCAACCGCTGCTTGCAGTGCCACGGTGTCGAAAGCTATCGCACCACTGGCGCGCCGCGCATTAGTCCTACTCACTTTATGGACAGCGACGGCAAAGTGGGCGCGGAAGTGGCTCCGCGTCGTTATTTCTGTCTGCAATGTCACGTACCGCAGGCCGATACCGCGCCAATCGTGGGGAATACCTTTACCCCATCAAAAGGTTACGGGAAATAAGAGGTTATTATGGGAAATTCTGACCGTAAGCCTGGTCTGATTAAGCGCCTGTGGAAATGGTGGCGTACCCCCAGCCGTCTGGCGCTGGGGACGCTGCTGTTGATCGGTTTTGTCGGCGGTATCGTCTTCTGGGGCGGCTTTAACACCGGGATGGAAAAAGCCAATACCGAAGAGTTCTGCATTAGCTGCCACGAAATGCGTAACACGGTGTATCAGGAATACATGGATTCCGTGCACTACAACAACCGTAGCGGCGTTCGTGCGACCTGTCCGGATTGTCACGTTCCGCACGAGTTTGTGCCGAAGATGATACGCAAGCTCAAAGCAAGTAAAGAGCTGTATGGTAAAATTTTTGGCGTTATTGACACGCCGCAGAAATTTGAAGCTCATCGCCTGACGATGGCACAGAATGAGTGGCGGCGCATGAAGGACAATAACTCGCAGGAGTGCCGTAACTGTCACAACTTCGAGTATATGGATACAACCGCCCAGAAATCAGTTGCCGCGAAGATGCATGACCAGGCGGTGAAAGATGGGCAAACCTGTATTGATTGCCATAAAGGGATAGCGCACAAGCTGCCCGATATGCGCGAAGTCGAGCCAGGTTTTTAACAGGGTTATTGCGTGGGTATGCTTGAAGCCAGAGAGTTACTTTGCGAGCGGGATGAACGAACCTTATTTAGTGGCTTGTCATTTACGCTGAACGCAGGAGAGTGGGTACAAATCACCGGTAGCAACGGCGCGGGGAAGACAACGCTTCTCCGTTTGCTGACGGGGTTGTCTCGCCCTGATGCGGGTGACGTTCTCTGGCAAGGGCAGCCCTTGCATCAGGTACGCGACAGCTACCATCAAAACCTGTTATGGATAGGCCATCAGCCGGGGATCAAAACCCGGCTGACGGCGTTAGAAAATCTGCACTTTTATCATCGCGATGGCGATACCGCACAATGTCTGGAAGCCCTGGCGCAGGCTGGGCTTGCCGGATTCGAAGATATTCCGGTAAATCAACTTTCTGCCGGGCAACAACGCCGCGTCGCTTTAGCGCGTCTGTGGCTGACCCGTGCCACGTTATGGATACTCGACGAGCCTTTTACCGCGATTGACGTTAACGGCGTCGATCGTCTGACCAAGCGTATGGCGCAGCATACGGAGCAGGGGGGGACTGTGATTCTGACTACCCACCAGCCGCTCAACGTTGCTGAAAGTAAAATTCGCCGCATTTCACTGACGCAAACGGGGGCCGCATGATGTTCTGGCGCATTTTCCGTCTTGAGCTGCGCGTAGCGTTTCGCCATAGCGCCGAAATCGCCAACCCGCTGTGGTTCTTCCTGATTGTCATTACCCTTTTTCCGCTCAGTATCGGTCCGGAGCCGCAACTGCTGGCGCGTATTGCACCGGGCATTATCTGGGTTGCTGCGCTGCTTTCATCCTTGCTGGCGCTGGAACGATTGTTCCGTGACGATTTGCAGGACGGCAGTCTTGAACAATTGATGTTGTTGCCGTTACCCTTGCCCGCCGTTGTGCTGGCGAAGGTGATGGCGCACTGGATGGTAACCGGTCTGCCGTTACTCATCCTTTCGCCCCTGGTAGCAATGCTACTGGGAATGGATGTTTATGGCTGGCAAGTGATGGCGCTGACGCTGCTGCTGGGAACCCCTACGCTTGGCTTTCTCGGTGCACCGGGCGTGGCGCTGACAGTGGGACTTAAGCGCGGTGGTGTGCTGCTCAGCATATTGGTGTTACCGCTGACTATCCCATTACTCATCTTTGCCACCGCCGCGATGGACGCGGCTTCTATGCATTTGCCCGTTGATGGGTATCTGGCAATTTTAGGCGCGTTGCTGGCAGGCACCGCGACTTTAAGTCCTTTTGCGACGGCGGCAGCGTTACGAATCAGCATTCAATAACGCTGGATTACTGATTTTTGTTCGAGTCTGGTATCGAAACTATGTGGAAAACACTGCATCAACTGGCGATCCCACCACGGCTGTATCAAATCTGTGGCTGGTTTATACCGTGGCTGGCAATTGCCAGTGTGGTCGTGCTTACCGTCGGCTGGATCTGGGGATTCGGCTTTGCTCCGGCTGATTATCAGCAGGGAAATAGCTACCGCATTATCTACCTGCATGTGCCTGCGGCGATCTGGTCGATGGGCATTTATGCATCAATGGCGGTGGCGGCGTTTATTGGCCTTGTCTGGCAGATGAAAATGGCCAACCTGGCGGTGGCGGCGATGGCCCCCCATTGGTGCCGTGTTTACCTTTATTGCCCCTGGTTACCGGCTCTGCATGGGGAAAACCGATGTGGGGCACCTGGTGGGTATGGGATGCACGTCTGACTTCTGAACTGGTGCTGCTGTTTTTGTATGTTGGTGTCATTGCCCTGTGGCACGCCTTCGACGACCGCCGTCTGGCGGGCCGTGCTGCAGGTATTCTGGTGCTGATTGGCGTGGTGAATCTGCCGATTATTCATTACTCCGTGGAGTGGTGGAACACCCTGCATCAGGGATCAACGCGGATGCAGCAAAGTATCGATCCGGCGATGCGTTCGCCGCTGCGCTGGTCGATTTTTGGCTTCCTGCTCCTGTCTGCCACGCTGACGCTGATGCGGATGCGTAATTTGATTTTGCTGATGGAAAAACGCCGTCCGTGGGTGAGTGAACTGATACTGAAAAGAGGCCGTAAATGACCCCTGCATTTGCTTCCTGGAATGAATTTTTCGCAATGGGCGGTTACGCCTTTTTTGTCTGGCTGGCGGTGGTGATGACCGTCATTCCTCTGGTGGTTTTGGTCGTGCACTCGGTGATGCAGCATCGCGCAATTCTGCGTGGCGTGGCGCAACAGCGGGCGCGTGAGGCGCGTTTACGTGCTGCGCAACAGCAGGAGGCTGCATGAATATTCGCCGTAAAAACCGCTTGTGGATTGCCTGTGCCGTTTTGGCGGGGCTGGCGCTGACTATCGGTCTGGTGCTATATGCGCTGCGCTCGAATATCGATCTCTTTTATACGCCGGGGGAAATTCTCTACGGCAAGCGTGAAACTCAGCAAATGCCGGAAGTCGGTCAGCGTCTGCGCGTTGGCGGGATGGTGATGCCGGGTAGTGTGCAGCGCGATCCCAATTCGCTAAAAGTAACTTTCACCATTTACGACGCTGAAGGTTCAGTAGATGTCTCTTACGAAGGCATTTTGCCGGATCTGTTCCGTGAAGGGCAGGGCGTTGTGGTGCAGGGCGAACTGGAAAAAGGCAATCATATCCTCGCGAAAGAAGTGCTGGCGAAACACGACGAAAACTACACGCCACCAGAAGTTGAGAAAGCGATGGAAGCCAATCACCGTCGCCCGGCGAGTGTTTATAAGGACCCAGCATCATGATGCCGGAAATTGGTAACGGGCTGCTGTGTCTGGCGCTAGGAATTGCGCTGCTGCTGTCCGTGTATCCGCTATGGGGCGTAGCGCGCGGAGATGCGCGCATGATGGCGTCTTCCCGCTTGTTTGCCTGGCTGCTGTTTATGTCTGTGGCTGGCGCATTTCTGGTACTGGTCAATGCCTTCGTGGTCAACGACTTCACCGTCACCTATGTTGCCAGCAACTCCAATACCCAGCTTCCGGTGTGGTATCGCGTGGCGGCTACCTGGGGCGCGCATGAAGGCTCGCTCCTGCTGTGGGTGCTGCTGATGAGCGGCTGGACCTTTGCGGTAGCGATTTTTAGTCAGCGTATTCCGCTGGATATTGTGGCCCGCGTACTGGCGATAATGGGGATGGTCAGCGTCGGCTTTTTGCTGTTCATTCTCTTTACCTCTAACCCGTTCTCACGCACGTTGCCGAACTTCCCGATTGAAGGTCGCGATCTTAACCCGCTGTTACAGGATCCGGGGCTGATCTTCCATCCGCCTCTGCTTTATATGGGGTACGTCGGCTTCTCGGTGGCGTTTGCTTTTGCCATTGCTTCTTTGTTGAGCGGGCGTCTGGACAGCACTTATGCGCGTTTTACTCGTCCGTGGACGCTGGCGGCGTGGATCTTCTTGACGCTCGGCATTGTGCTCGGTTCCGCATGGGCCTATTACGAACTCGGCTGGGGCGGCTGGTGGTTCTGGGATCCGGTAGAAAACGCCTCGTTTATGCCGTGGCTGGTGGGGACTGCGCTGATGCACTCACTGGCGGTCACTGAACAACGCGCCAGCTTCAAAGCGTGGACATTACTGCTGGCAATCAGTGCCTTCTCGTTGTGTCTGCTGGGGACTTTCCTGGTGCGTTCCGGCGTGCTGGTATCGGTACACGCGTTTGCCTCTGATCCGGCACGCGGTATGTTTATCCTCGCCTTTATGGTACTGGTGATTGGTGGTTCGCTGCTGCTGTTTGCCGCGCGTGGACACAAAGTTCGCTCACGCGTAAACAATGCGCTGTGGTCGCGGGAATCTCTGTTGTTAGCGAACAACGTTTTGCTGGTCGCCGCGATGCTGGTGGTGTTGCTGGGGACGCTGCTGCCGCTGGTGCACAAGCAACTGGGACTGGGCAGTATTTCGATTGGCGAACCGTTCTTCAACACCATGTTTACCTGGCTGATGGTGCCGTTTGCGCTGCTGCTTGGTGTCGGTCCTCTGGTGCGCTGGGGGCGCGATCGCCCACGTAAAATCCGCAATTTGTTGATTATCGCCTTCATCTCTACGCTGGTGCTGTCGCTGCTGTTGCCGTGGCTGTTCGAAAGCAAAGTGGTGGCGATGACGGTGCTCGGCCTGGCAATGGCCTGCTGGATTGCGGTGCTGGCAATTGCGGAAGCTGCGCTGCGTATTTCACGCGGCACGAAAACCACCTTCAGTTATTGGGGAATGGTGGCGGCTCACCTGGGGCTGGCAGTGACAATTGTTGGTATTGCCTTTAGCCAGAACTATAGCGTTGAGCGTGATGTGCGCATGAAGTCCGGCGATAGTGTCGATATTCATGAATATCGCTTCACCTTCCGTGATGTCAAAGAGGTGACTGGCCCGAACTGGCGTGGCGGTGTGGCGACTATCGGCGTAACGCGCGATGGCAAGCCGGAAACGGTGCTGTATGCGGAAAAACGTTATTACAACACTGCCGGGTCGATGATGACCGAAGCGGCGATTGACGGCGGCATCACGCGTGACCTGTACGCCGCGCTCGGTGAAGAGCTGGAAAACGGCGCGTGGGCCGTGCGTCTTTACTACAAACCGTTTGTTCGCTGGATTTGGGCGGGCGGGCTGATGATGGCATTGGGCGGGCTGCTGTGCCTGTTTGATCCTCGCTATCGTAAGCGCGTGAGTCCGCAAAAAACTGCGCCGGAGGCTGTATGAAGCGCAAAGTATTGTTAATTCCGTTGATTATCTTCCTGGCGATTGCCGCGGCGCTACTGTGGCAGCTGGCGCGTAATGCCGAAGGGGATGATCCGACCAATCTGGAATCGGCGCTCATTGGCAAGCCAGTGCCGAAGTTTCGCCTCGAATCACTGGACAATCCGGGGCAGTTTTATCAGGCGGATGTGCTGACTCAGGGCAAACCTGTGCTGCTTAACGTCTGGGCGACCTGGTGTCCGACCTGCCGTGCGGAACATCAATATCTGAATCAGCTTTCTGCGCAGGGCATTCGCGTGGTCGGCATGAACTATAAAGACGATCGCCAGAAGGCAATCAGCTGGCTGAAAGAGCTGGGCAATCCTTACGCGCTAAGCCTGTTTGATGGCGATGGCATGTTAGGGCTGGATCTCGGTGTCTATGGCGCGCCAGAAACGTTCCTCATCGACGGCAACGGCATCATTCGCTATCGCCATGCGGGCGATCTCAATCCTCGCGTCTGGGAAGAAGAGATCAAGCCGCTGTGGGAGAAATACAGTAAGGAGGCCGCACAATGAGGTTTTTATTGGGCGTGCTGATGCTGATGATCTCCGGCTCAGCGCTGGCGACCATCGACGTGTTGCAGTTTAAGGATGAAGCGCAGGAGCAGCAGTTCCGCCAACTCACTGAAGAACTACGCTGCCCGAAATGCCAGAACAACAGCATTGCCGATTCCAACTCGATGATTGCCACCGACCTGCGCCAGAAAGTGTATGAACTGATGCAGGAAGGTAAAAGTAAGAAAGAGATTGTCGATTATATGGTGGCGCGTTACGGCAACTTCGTCACTTACGATCCGCCGTTAACGCCGCTGACCGTGCTGCTGTGGGTGCTTCCGGTAGTGGCTATTGGCATTGGCGGTTGGGTCATTTACGCCCGTTCGCGGCGTCGGGTACGCGTGGTGCCGGAAGAGTTTCCTGAACAAAGCGTGCCGGAAGGTAAGCGTGCCGGATATATTGTTTATCTGCCGGGTATTGTGGTGGCGTTAATTGTGGCTGGCGTCAGCTACTACCAGACGGGCAATTATCAGCAGGTGAAAATCTGGCAGCAGGCCACGGCACAGGCTCCGGCGTTACTGGACAGGGCGCTGGATCCGAAAGCCGATCCGCTCAACGAAGAAGAGATGTCGCGCCTGGCGCTGGGGATGCGTACTCAACTGCAAAAAAATCCGGGAGATATAGAAGGCTGGATTATGTTGGGCCGCGTTGGCATGGCGCTGGGTAACGCCAGTATTGCCACCGATGCATACGCTACTGCATATCGCCTCGATCCGAAGAACAGTGATGCGGCGCTCGGATACGCTGAAGCGTTGACACGTTCATCTGATCCCAACGACAACCGCCTCGGTGGTGAACTGCTACGCCAGTTGGTGAGAACTGACCACAGCAATATCCGTGTGTTAAGCATGTATGCGTTTAATGCCTTTGAGCAGCAGCGATTTGGCGAAGCCGTTGCCGCGTGGGAGATGATGTTGAAACTCTTACCTGCCAACGATACTCGCCGTGCGGTGATTGAACGTAGTATCGCGCAGGCGATGCAACATTTGTCGCCGCAGGAGAGTAAATAAAAAGAGGCCCGATGGTGATGCCATCGGGCTATTTTTATTGTGCCCCGCGTTGTTGCAGGAACAGAATGGTGGCCGCCACGCGTGAGCGGACATTGAGTTTACGCAGCAGATTGCGAATGTGTACTTTTACTGTCTGCTCGGAAATATTCAACACCGAGGCAATCTGTTTATTTGACAGCCCCTGTGCCAGCTCGTGCAGAACATCCAGCTCGCGCTCCGTCAGCACGCTGAAGGGATCTTCTTCCGCGCCAAACATTTCACGTTCACGTAAGTACTGATTGACGCGTTCGCTAAAGACTTTGCTGCCTTTCGCTCCGGCACGAATCGCTTCCAGCAACACTTCCGGGTCGCTATCTTTCAACAGATAACCGTCTGCGCCTGCGTCTATCAGCGCAAAGACATCGCTGGAGGCATCTGATACGGTCAGGATAATAATTTGCGCGGTAACGCCATCCCTGCGCAAGGCATTGAGGGTATCCAGGCCACTCATACCTTTCATATTGAGATCCAGTAAGATCACGTCGATATCCAGTCTATTCGCCAGATCGATCGCGCTCGCGCCGTCGCCCGCTTCGGCGACCACTTCAAAGCCAGGATCAAGCTCCAGTAACTGACGAACACCGCGTCGCATAAGTGGATGATCATCCACAATCATCACCTGAAAAGGCGTTGCTTCAGGCATAGTAGTCTCCTGAGGTTTTATTAGAATCATTATGTTTGAGCGTAGCGTTGGTAACGCTACCAGGCGCGTGAATGTTACCCCATTTTATGTATGGACATGTAGCGAAAACTACAACCTTGTCGTTCGCTTTGGCATCATTTTCATTATAAAGACGGAATTTTGCATCAGCTTCTCATCAAGAAAAACAACTAAAAAATCAATCACAATACTTGTGCATTTCTTTAAACAGTTTTTAAAAACTGACTCCGGGTATGGAGCTATGGGTATTTTCTTTACCCAATGCTTTTAACAGCAATTAATTTCATAGGATGAAAGCTCAATGCATCAATCTGGTTCTGTTTCTCTTTGTCGTTCCGCAATATCTGTTCTGGTGGCTACAGCGTTATATTCACCCATAGCATTGGCATCAACAGTTGAGTATGGTGAGACAGTTGATGGTGTTGTCCTGGAAAAAGATATCCAGCTGGTTTATGGGACTGCCAATAATACGAAAATCAATCCTGGCGGAGAACAGCATATTAAAGAATTTGGTATAAGTAGTAATACTGAAATTAACGGCGGGTATCAGTACATTGAAATGAATGGCACCGCAGAATACTCAGTATTAAATGATGGTTATCAAATTGTTCAAATGGGTGGCGCGGCAAACCAGACTACCCTCAATAATGGTGTGCTACCGGTTTATGGCGCGGCGAATGAACCTACGATTAAAGGCGGGCGCTTAATCGTTGAAAAAGATGGGGGGACCGTCTTTGCCGCTATCGAAAAGGGAGGACTACTGGAGGTTAAAGAGGGGGGATTTGCGCTTGCGGTAGATCAGAAAGCAGGCGGTGCGATTAAAACAACCACGCGGGCCATGGAGGTATTCGGAACAAACCGTCTCGGTCAGTTCGATATCAAGAATGGTATTGCTAATAATATGCTGTTGGAAAACGGCGGAAGTTTGCGAGTTGAAGAAAATGACTTCGCTTATAATACCACTGTGGATAATGGCGGCTTACTGGAGGTTATGGATGGCGGGACTGCAACTGGCGTTGATAAAAAAGCAGGCGGAAAATTAATTGTCTCAACGAATGCGCTGGAAGTGAGTGGTACAAACAGTAAAGGCCAATTTAGTATAAAAGATGGTGTGTCAAAAAATTATGAACTGGATGATGGGTTCCGGGCTCATTGTTATGGAGGACACGCAGGCCATTGACACTATCCTTGATGAGCATGCCACTATGCAATCGCTGGGAAAGGATACTGGTACGAGAGTGCAGGCAAATGCGGTGTATGATCTCGGTCGATCAGATCAGAATGGAAGTATCACGTATTCCTCTAAAGCCATCTCTGAAAATATGGTTATCAACAATGCCGCGCTAATGTCTGGGCTGGCACGATGGTTAACGTTTCAGTCAGAGGGAATGATGGCATTCTTGAGGTCATGAAGCCGCAAATAAATTATGCACCCGCTATGTTGGTGGGTAGTGTCGTGGTTTCTGAGGGCGCTTCTTTAAGAACGCATGGTGCCGTGGATACCAGCAAAGCGGATGTTTCGCTCGATGGTAGCTCATGGACCATCATTGCCGATATCACTACGACGAACCAAAACACCCTCCTCAACTTAGCCAACCTTGCGATGTCTGACGCAAATGTGATTATGATGGATGAGCCAGTGACTCGTTCATCAGTGACGGCAAGTGCGGAAAATTTCATTACGTTGACCACCAATACCCTGTCGGGAAACGGCAATTTTTATATGCGTACCGATATGGCTAATCATCAGAGCGATCAGCTCAACGTCACCGGTCAGGCAACAGGTGATTTCAAAATATTCGTTACGGACACCGGTGCCAGCCCGGCAGCAGGAGATAGCCTTACACTGGTAACGACGGGCGGCGGTGATGCTGCATTTACGTTGGGCAATGCCGGAGGCGTTGTTGATATCGGTACGTATGAATATACCTTGCTGGATAATGGCAACCATAGCTGGAGTCTGGCAGAGAATCGCGCGCAAATTACCCCTTCAACCACTGATGTGCTGAATATGGCGGCAGCACAACCGCTGGTATTTGATGCAGAACTGGACACCGTGCGTGAGCGTCTTGGTAGCGTAAAAGGCGTTAATTACGATACGGCGATGTGGAGTTCGGCAATTAACACCCGCAACAACGTGACCACTGATGCGGGAGCTGGCTTTGAGCAAACATTGACGGGGCTGACGCTCGGTATCGATAGCCGTTTCTCCCGTGAAGAAAGCAGTACAATTCGCGGCTTGTTCTTTGGTTACTCTCATTCTGATATTGGTTTTGATCGCGGCGGCAAAGGCAATGTCGATAGCTATACCCTGGGGGCTTATGCCGGTTGGGAGCATCAGAACGGTGCCTATGTTGATGGGGTGGTGAAAGTTGACCGTTTTGCCAACACCATCCATGGCAAGATGAGTAATGGGGCAACAGCGTTTGGCGATTACAATAGTAACGGCGCGGGTGCTCATGTCGAGAGCGGGTTCCGTTGGGTTGACGGATTGTGGAGTGTTAGACCTTATCTGGCCTTTACCGGCTTTACCACAGATGGTCAGGACTACACGTTATCAAACGGCATGCGCGCGGATGTGGGAAATACCCGCATATTACGGGCTGAAGCGGGAACGGCGGTAAGCTATCACATGGACCTGCAAAACGGTACGACGCTGGAACCCTGGCTGAAAGCCGCCGTACGTCAGGAATACGCCGATTCTAACCAGGTGAAAGTTAATGACGATGGCAAATTTAATAATGATGTGGCTGGAACCCGTGGCGTTTATCAGGCTGGGATAAGGTCATCGTTTACCCCGACGTTAAGCGGTCATTTGTCAGTCAGTTATGGCAATGGCGCAGGGTAGAATCGCCGTGGAATACTCAGGCGGGTGTGGTCTGGACGTTCTGATAACAGAAAATAAACAGGCCGTGATGTGTCACGGTCTGTTTATCGAATTAATTGCAGATATAAAAAAACCAACCGTAATGGTTGGTTTTTTCTTGGGATTTTTGGTCGGCACGAGAGGATTTGAACCTCCGACCCCCGACACCCCATGACGGTGCGCTACCAGGCTGCGCTACGTGCCGACTCGTGGCTGCTAATACTACCGTTTTCCACACCGATTGCAAGTAAGATATTTTGCTAACTGATTTATAATTAATCAGTTAGCGATAAAACGCTTCTCGTCTGTCAGTACTTGCAATAACAAACTTAACTGTGGTTTTTCATCTTTCACTCTTTCACCACGTAAGTTGTAAGTACGGTATTTACCGTTATTGTTCAGCACCAGCGTCTTTTTCGGGGTGGTAATTGCCAGCGTATCGTTATCCGCGGCGGTAACCCAGTAATGACGGCGTTGAGGGTTGAACAAATCCTGACCTTGCGAATATTCGCTGGCAGGTGTGCTGACATGTAGCAGGCGTTGCATCAGCGTCGTCATCAGATCGGTATGATCAGTCAGAGCATTAATACGCTGCGCCGGCGTGCCTGGCCAGTGAATCACTAATGGCACCTGCAGATGACCGTGGGACCAGTCAAAGGTTTCTTCCTCTTCGCTCAGCGGAATACCCCGACCGGCAGTGATAATCACCACCGTATTGTCCAGTTTGCCAGAATCGCGTAGTGCATTGAGCACGCGGTTGATCTGGTCATCGACATTGCCTGCCGCCCGGCTATATTTCCGTGCAAATGCCTGCTGATTGCTGTCGTCAATGTTAGTGCCATTGAAAGAAACCCACGAGAACCAGCGGTTATCTTCTTGTGCGTAGCGGCCCAGCCAGTTGATCCACTGCGTGGCGGTCTGCTCGTCGGATTGGGTGCGTACGCTCGGCATCGAGAAATCTGACAACAATGCCTGGCGATACAGCGGGCTGGTAAAGCCATCTGATGAGAATAACCCCAGCTGATAGCCTTGCTGATTAAGCGCAGTAATTAATGCCGCAGGCGTACGGGTCGACAGAATGCCATCCATATAGCTCGGCGAGATGCCATAGAACAGGCCAAAGATGCCGTTGTCTGTAGTGTTGCCGGAGCTCATATGGCGCGTGAACGAAATATTTTGCTCAGCAAAACCTGCCAGCGCAGGCATCTGCTTCTCGAAGCGTGAGTAGTTCAGGCCATCGACAGTAATCAACAGCACATTCTGCCCGGTGCCCATATCGCGATAGCGCAGTTCGCTTAACGGATACTGAACGGAAACGGCGTCAGGATTACCTTGCTCAATGAGACGGCGTTGATACTCCTGCGCATCAAGCAGACCATGCTTCTCAAGAAAACGTCGCGCCGTCATCGGGTACGAAAGCGGTAGGTTAGCGCGCTGCATGGTGATCGGGCGATAGAAGTTGGCATCGGCCCAGATATACACCACATGCGAGGCGATAAAGGCGATAAATAAGAATGCGGCCAGCGGGCGCGCGAAGCGTCGACGACGCGTCAGGCTGCGCAGCTTTTGCCAGCTCCACGTCGCAAACACCAGTTCAAGCAATAAAATAACCGGCACGCTGATGAACATCAGCTGCCAGTCGCGCGCCATCTCATTTTCGTCTGGGTTGATAACCAGTTGCCAGACGATGGGATTAAGATGGAGATGGAAACGAGTAAAGACTTCGCTATCGATCAGTAATAGCGTCATTCCCGCCGTTGCCAGAATGACGGACAAAAACCTCATCAGCCTCTGGGAGCCGACGATAAAGGTCAGCGGGAAGAGGATCAGCAAGTAGGTGGCGAACACCAGGAAGCTGAAATGACCGATAATGCTTACGTAGGAATAAATGCGACCAGCAAGCGTTGTCGGCCAGTCGGCGATAAACAGGTAACGGCTGCCAATGACGAGCGAAAGCAGAATATTGAACAGTGCAAACCAGTGCCCCCAACTGACCATCTGGGAGACTTTTTCACGGTAGCGCTGACGATGAGTTACCATAACCTGTTATCTGTTTCCCTTAGTGCGCTTTGTCTTCGTTGATAGAGGACTGTAAGGCGCGGGCAAAAGAGTTGGCAATTGCCTGGCGTTGGGCCGGGGCAATGCTGGTGTTGATAAGGTTAGTGACCATGTTGCCTAACACCATCAGGGAAAGGTCGGTCGGAGCCTTATGTTTTTCCAGTATGTTGAGCAGCTCTGCGAGCAATTGTTCAACCTGTTCATCACTGTAGCGGGAAATTTGTGGCATAAATCGAAATCAGTTAGTTGATGAAAGGGCAACATATTACCGTAGCAACGGTTTTTTTTCTGCTTTTTTATGCGTTAAATCATTCTCGTTACGCTGCCTTCTGTAAAATGACCGCCATCTTTTATTGCGTCGCTTAACCGGCGGTGGTTGAATACCGCCCGGTCTTAAAGGAGAGTTTATCATGAGTCTGGATATCAACCAGATTGCTCTGCACCAGCTTATCAAGCGTGATGAGCAGAACCTTGAGCTGGTGTTGCGCGATTCATTGCTGGAACCGACAGAAACCGTCGTTGAGATGGTGGCAGAACTGCATCGGGTCTATAGCGCCAAAAATAAAGCTTACGGCTTGTTTAGCGAAGAGAGTGAACTGGCGCAGACGCTGCGCTTACAGCGTCAGGGTGAAGAGGACTTTCTGGCATTTAGCCGCGCGGCAACCGGTCGCCTGCGTGACGAATTAGCGAAATATCCTTTTGCTGACGGTGGATTCGTGCTGTTTTGCCACTATCGCTATCTGGCGGTGGAGTATCTGCTGGTGGCAGTTCTGAGCAACCTGAGCAGTATGCGTGTTAACGAAAATCTCGACATCAACCCAACCCATTATCTTGATATCAATCATGCGGATATTGTTGCGCGTATCGATTTAACCGAGTGGGAAACCAATCCAGAGTCGACCCGCTATCTCACTTTCCTGAAAGGGCGAGTAGGGCGCAAAGTGGCGGATTTCTTTATGGATTTCCTCGGTGCCAGCGAAGGGTTAAACGCGAAAGCGCAAAACCGTGGGCTGTTGCAAGCGGTCGATGATTTCACTGCCGAAGCACAACTGGATAAAGCAGAGCGACAGAACGTGCGCCAGCAGGTTTATAGCTACTGTAATGAGCAGCTGCAGGCAGGTGAAGAGATTGAACTGGAATCGCTGTCGAAAGAGCTGGCAGGCGTCAGCGAAGTGAGCTTCACGGAGTTTGCGGCTGAAAAAGGCTACGAACTGGAAGAGAGCTTCCCGGCAGACCGTAGCACACTGCGTCAGTTGACGAAGTTTGCCGGTAGCGGCGGTGGCTTGACTATTAACTTTGATGCGATGCTGTTAGGTGAACGCATCTTCTGGGATCCGGCGACCGATACCCTGACCATTAAAGGCACGCCGCCGAACTTGCGCGATCAATTGCAGCGCCGGACGTCTGGCGGCAATTAATCGGTTTTGTGTTCTGAATGCCAGATGCGGCGTGAACGCCTTATCTGGCCTGCAAAAAATAGCAATACCGTAATCAGGCATAATTTGCAGAGACAAAAAACCCCGCCGGAGCGGGGTTTTTTACAACTTATTCAGCAATTAAGCGCGAACGAAGTCGATGTGCAGCAGCTTCGGTTTGTACGGGTGACGTTGTACGTCCTGAGCTTTAACTTTGATTTCTTTACCGTCAACAACGATGGTCAGAACTTCGCTGTAGAATTCAGCTTTAACTTGCATGTTCATGACTTTGTCGTGATCCAGTTCGACAGCCAGCGGCGCTTCTTTGCCACCGTAGATGATTGCCGGGAACTTGTTAGCGGCACGCAGGCGGCGGCTCGCACCCTTACCCTGCTCTTTACGTACTTCTGCGTTGATAGTAAACATTTCTTTCTCTCTTAAATTAATCCTGCTACAGGCGACCCAGCAACAGGTAAGTGATCTGCTTTGCGTATGCAAAAGCGGGCGAGATTCTATACTCAATCGCCTTATACATCAATCAAAACTACCATTAACCGCGTAATTCGTGCGCCCGACGAAAACGACCTTCGTAATCGAACACTTTTTCACGCACTTGCCAGTACTGGCCTTTCATGCGGGCGACGACAAAATCCGGGTGTCGCAATAAGGCTTGCTGGGCGAGGACATCGGCGGCGGTGATCCAGCGCAGAGGGATGCCCGGTGTGCGCGTATGCGGGCGGATAAAAAGCTGCTCGAAGGCAGTTCGCTGGGCGGGCGTTTGCAGACGGAAACGCTCACTCACATCCGCGCCGTCTTCATCGTAATAGGTGATTTTCAACCATTCGCCTTTCTCGTCGTGCCCATGCTGCAAAGACATGCCGCTACAGCGTAATACCAGCGCATCTTTCAGTCGTAGCGCCGCTTTTAACATATCATCCGGATCAACCAGTACCGTGTCACATTCGCGGCAGCGGCGAGCGGCAATATCATTTTCTGCGTTACATTGCGGGCAATTTTTAAAACGGAAACGGAAGTCACACTGTTCGCGATGACCGTCGTCATCTTCAAACCATCCCTGACAGCGGCGACCAAAGTGCTCAATCAACGTCCCGTCGGCCGTCGTTTTCCCCCAAAAGGTGTTGGCAAAACCGCAGGCAGGGCAGAACACCTGTACCGGAACGTTGTCACTTTTGCCTTTCGGTGTACCAACTTCCGGCGCGTAGAGATCGTGAGGATTACCCGCATAATCAAGAATTAAGCAATCAGTCTTGCCAGGAGCGAGACGCAGACCGCGCCCGACAATTTGTTGGTAAAGACTCACTGATTCGGTAGGGCGCAGAATGGCGATAAGATCGACGTGCGGGGCGTCAAATCCGGTGGTCAGTACCGCGACGTTGACCAGATAGCGAAAACGCTGGGCTTTAAAATTTTCAATTAACACATCGCGCTCAGCGCCGGGGGTGTCGCCAGTAATCAGTGCAGCATCTTCGGTGGGTAGTAATCCCACAATCTCTTTTGCGTGTTCAACGGTGGCGGCGAAAATCATCACCCCTTTGCGCGTTGCAGCAAACTCCATAATCTGGCTGATGATGTGCGGGGTAATACGTTGTTGTTTTTTCAGCTCACGGTTGAGATCGGCTTCGCTGAACAGCCCGTTACTCTGTGCCTGCAAGCGGCTGAAATCGTATTGCACTACTGGCATATCCAGTCGTTCTGGCGGCGTCAGATAGCCGTGTTTAATCATATAACGCAGCGGCAGCTCATAAATGCAGTCACGGAAAAGGGCTTTCTCATCGCCGCGTACCATGCCGTGATAATGGAACTGGTAGATCCAGCCTTTGCCTAATCGAAAAGGCGTGGCAGTCAGCCCCAGCAGGCGTAAGTGGGGATTCACTTTGGTCAGGTGAGTGAGGATTTGCTGATACTGGCTCTCTTCATCGTCACCAATACGGTGACATTCATCGACAATCAACAGCGAAAATTCACCCTGAAAGGCATCAAGATTACGGGCGACCGACTGAATGCTGCCAAATACCACTTTACCGTGGCTCTCTTTGCGCTTTAGCCCGGCGGCAAAAATATCGGCTTCCAGCCCCAGCGCCTGATACTTTGCATGGTTTTGCGCCACCAGTTCTTTAACGTGTGCCAGCACCAGTACGCGACCACGAGCCAGCCGTGCCAGTTCCGCTATCACCAGGCTTTTACCTGCGCCGGTGGGCAGCACGATAACGGCAGGGGTTTTATGACGACGAAAATGGTTGAGCGTGGCATCCACGGCTTCTTGCTGATATGGGCGAAGTGTAAAAATCATGGTCTCGCATAGGTAGATTATTCTGCTAATAGTATGCCACGGATCTTTTTCCCTTGAGGGATGTTATTAGACCGCTATACTGGGCAGACAACAGTTCAGATTTTCGGGTCATTACCCGACCTCCGTTTTTTACAGGCAAAATCACACACATGCGACTTGATAAATTTATCGCACAGCAACTCGGCGTTAGCCGTGCTATTGCCGGGCGTGAAATCCGCGGCAATCGTGTCACCGTCGATGGCGAAATCGTCCGTAATGCAGCGTTCAAACTGCTCCCTGAACATGATGTCGCTACGATGGCAACCCGCTGGCGCAGCAACACGGTCCACGTTACTTCATGCTCAATAAGCCTCAGGGCTATGTTTGCTCCACGGACGACCCGGATCACCCAACGGTGCTCTATTTTCTTGATGAACCGGTAGCGTGGAAACTGCACGCTGCAGGGCGGCTGGATATCGATACCACCGGTCTGGTACTAATGACTGATGATGGTCAGTGGTCGCACCGCATTACTTCTCCGCGCCATCATTGCGAGAAGACCTATCTGGTGACGCTGGAATCACCCGTAGCTGACGATACGGCAGAGCAATTTGCTAAAGGCGTGCAGCTGCATAACGAAAAAGATCTCACTAAGCCGGCGGTGCTGGAAGTGATTACCCCAACGCAGGTTCGTCTGACCATCAGCGAAGGGCGTTATCATCAGGTGAAACGCATGTTCGCCGCCGTGGGTAACCATGTGGTTGAGCTGCATCGTGAACGTATTGGCGGCATTACGCTGGATGCTGATTTAGCCCCCGGTGAATATCGTCCGTTAACTGAAGAAGAAATTGCCAGCGTCGTCTAACTTTTCAATGACTTTCAGGAGCCCGTTGTGACCACCCGACAGCATTCGTCGTTTGCTATTGTTTTTATCCTTGGCCTGCTGGCCATGTTGATGCCGCTGTCGATTGATATGTATCTGCCTGCGCTACCGGTAATTTCAGCGCAATTTGGTGTACCGGCGGGCAGTACGCAGATGACCCTCAGTACTTATATTCTGGGCTTTGCGTTGGGGCAGTTAATCTACGGGCCGATGGCAGACAGCTTCGGGCGTAAGCCGGTGGTTCTTGGCGGTACGCTGGTGTTTGCCGCCGCCGCGGTGGCGTGTGCGTTGGCACAAACCATCGATCAGCTGATTGTGATGCGTTTCTTCCACGGGCTGGCTGCGGCTGCGGCCAGCGTGGTTATCAACGCTTTGATGCGTGATATCTACCCGAAAGAAGAGTTCTCGCGGATGATGTCGTTTGTCATGCTGGTGACGACCATTGCACCGCTGATGGCACCGATAGTTGGCGGCTGGGTGCTGGTGTGGCTGAGCTGGCATTACATCTTCTGGATCCTCGCTGTGGCGGCGATTCTGGCTTCGGCAATGATCTTCTTTCTGATCAAAGAAACCTTACCACCGGAGCGTCGCCAGCCTTTTCACATTCGTACTACTATTGGTAACTTTGCGGCGCTGTTCCGTCATAAGCGTGTCCTGAGTTATATGCTTGCCAGTGGTTTCAGCTTTGCCGGGATGTTCTCGTTCTTAAGCGCCGGACCGTTTGTCTACATTGAAATTAACCACGTCGCGCCGGAAAACTTTGGTTATTACTTTGCGCTAAACATTGTTTTTCTGTTCGTGATGACTATCTTTAACAGCCGCTTCGTTCGCCGCATTGGCGCGTTAAATATGTTCCGCTCGGGGTTGTGGATACAGTTTATTATGGCGGCGTGGATGGTCATCAGTGCGCTGCTGGGGCTGGGATTCTGGTCTCTGGTGGTTGGCGTTGCGGCGTTTGTGGGCTGTGTGTCGATGGTGTCATCCAATGCGATGGCGGTCATTCTTGATGAGTTTCCCCATATGGCGGGAACGGCATCTTCGCTGGCAGGAACCTTCCGTTTCGGCATAGGGGCAATTGTTGGCGCATTACTTTCTCTTGCGACCTTTAACTCTGCATGGCCGATGATTTGGTCAATTGCATTCTGCGCAACCAGTTCCATTCTCTTCTGTCTGTACGCCAGTCGGCCGAAAAAACGGTGATCTATTGCACAACGAGGAAGCTAAAAGGCTTCCTTTGTTGATGCATGTCAACCACAAATCTATCATTCCCCCGATATATGTTTATTTTATGTAAAATCAATTTATGTAAAAAGTCACATCATTGTAGTTAAAAAGGTTGAGTTAGATCGCAGAAACGGGTACATATAGCCCCGCAAACGTGACCACGCCCGCAGATATTATTTAAATCAGTGCCATAGAGGCCACGCAGGCGAGGCATCAATCTTTACGATCTGTATAAAGACGGATTGTTGATGATGTGTTAAAATTGATGTAAATAAATTGTGAAGTAAATGTGCTTCCGGGGAAAATAAGTGACTTCATTACAACTCTCAATCGTCCATCGACTGCCGCAGAACTATCGCTGGTCTGCTGGTTTCGCAGGTTCGAAGGTTGAACCGATTCCGCAAAATGGACCGTGCGGTGACAACAGCCTGGTGGCGCTTAAATTGCTTAGCCCGGATGGTGATAATGCATGGTCGGTGATGTACAAACTCAGCCAGGCGTTAAGCGACATTGAAGTTCCATGCTCGGTACTGGAGTGTGAAGGTGAGCCGTGCCTGTTTGTAAATCGCCAGGACGAGTTTGCTGCAACATGCCGATTGAAAAATTTTGGTGTGGCAATTGCCGAACCCTTCTCAAACTACAATCCTTTTTAAGCGTCAGCTCAACGCCAGTAGCTGACGCGTATACTCCTGCTGCGGTGCGGCAAACACGCGCGCGCACGGTCCTTGTTCCACTACTTCCCCTTGTCGCAGTACGATAACCTGATGACATAACGCGCGGACAACGTGCAAATCGTGACTGATGAACAAATAGGCCAATTGATGCTTTTGTTGCAATGATTTCAATAGCGTCAATATTTGCGCCTGTACCGTTTTGTCGAGCGATGATGTTGGTTCATCAAGAATGATCAGCGAGGGCTTAAGAATTAACGCCCTGGCAATCGCAATACGTTGCCGCTGACCACCAGAGAACTCCGCCGGATAACGGTGGCGTGTTTCAGGATCTAATCCCACTTCATGCATCACGGCTATCACTTGTTGTTCGCGTTGTGCGACGGAAAGCGTCGGCTGGTGAACCCGTAAGCCTTCCTCAATAATCTGCAAAACGTTGAGTCGTGGGTTGAGCGAGGAGTTTGGATCCTGAAATACCACCTGAATGCGATGACGAATAGGTAACAGCTGGCGGCGATTTAAATTTTGCAGTGGCTGACCGTCAAAGACGATGCTGCCCTGAGAGTTAATCAGTCGCAGCAGCGCCAGCCCCGTCGTGCTTTTCCCGGAACCGGACTCGCCCACTAAACCCAGTGTTTCACCCGCACGTAGCGTAAAACTGATGTTTTTCACCACCACATTATGATCCACAATGCGCTTCAAGATCCCTTTACGAATGGGGAAGGCAACCTGAAGTTGTTCAACATCTAGCAACGTAGAGGCAGGTTCTGGCAATGGCACCGGGTCGCCAGATGGTTCACTGTTGAGTAGCTTTTGTGTGTAAGGATGAGTGGGTGAGGCAAATAGCGTAGCAGCGTTATTTTGCTCGACACAGCGACCGTTATGCATTACCGCCACGCGGTGGGCCAGTTTTCTGACAATGCTGAGGTTATGAGTAATAAACAGCATGCCCATATTCAGCTCGCCTTGCAGTTCGCGCAACAGCTGTAAAATCTGCGCCTGGACAGAGACGTCCAGTGCGGTGGTCGGTTCATCGGCAATTAATAATTCCGGTCGCGTTAACAGCGCCATCGCAATCATCACCCGCTGGCGTTCGCCGCCGGAGAGCTGATGCGGATAATCTGTCAGCCGTTTTGCCGCCTGGCGGATACCGACGCGATCAAGGCAGTTAAGAATTTCGCCACGAGCCGCTTCCCGACGCATCCCGCGGTGGAGTGAAAGCACTTCATAAAGCTGTTTTTCCAGGGTATGCAATGGATTTAATGACACCATCGGCTCCTGAAAAATCATGGCGATCTTATTACCGCGTACACCGCGCAACGTTTGATCGCTGGCATGAAGCAGCGATTCGCCATGAAAACGAATATCGCCGGAGAGATATTCAACCGGCGGGGAAGGGAGCAGGCGTAAAATTGACAGCGCGGTAACGCTTTTGCCTGAACCAGACTCACCCACCAGCGCCAGCGTTTCGCCAGCCTCAATCTGTAGTGAAACATCATTGACTACTGTACGTACGGTTTGTTGATGGCGAAAACCCACCGACAAATTTTCAATCGCTAACAAAGTTTGCGTCATGCTACACCGCCTTATTAGGATCAAATGCGTCGCGGACGGCTTCACCAATAAAGATCAGCAAAGACAACAATATCGCCACCGACAAGAAGGCGGTGATCCCAAGCCACGGGGCCTGAAGGTTATTTTTCCCTTGTAACAGCAGTTCGCCGAGTGACGGTGAACCGAGCGGCAGACCGAAGCCGAGGAAATCGAGTGAGGTCAGGGTGGTTATCGAACTACATAAAATAAACGGTAAAAAGGTGAGGGTAGCGACCATGGCATTTGGCAACATATGACGCAGGATGATACTGCGATCGCTGACGCCAAGCGCCTGCGCCGCGCGGATGTAGTCGAAATTACGGGTACGTAAAAACTCCGCCCGCACCACGCCGACCAGACTCATCCAGCCAAACAAGACAGTAATTGCCAGCAGCCACCAGAAGTTAGGCTGTACGACGCTGGAAAGTAAAATAATCAAAAACAGCGTCGGCATCCCCGACCATACTTCAATAAAACGTTGCCCCCAGAGATCGACTTTACCGCCGTAATAGCCTTGTAGCGCCCCCGCCAGCACGCCCATCACGCTGGAGCAGAGGGTCAGCATCAGGCCAAACAGAACTGAGATCCGCGTGCCATAGAGAATGCGCGCCAGCACATCGCCGCCATTGGCATCCGTTCCCAGCCAGTTTTGCCGGGAGGGTGGAGAAGGGAAGGGCTTATCGGTAGCAAAGTTGATACTGGTAGCACCAAAGCGAATCGGTGCCCACAGTACCCAGCCTTTATCTTCCAACCGCTGTTTCAGCCACGGGTCCTGATAATCAGCCTGGCTTGCCAGCGGGCCGCCAAAATCGCTTTCGCTGTAGTTTTTCAACAACGGGAAATACCAACTGCCGTCATAACGTACCAGCAACGGTTTATCGTTGGCGATAAGTTCAGAACACAAACTCAAACCAAATAAGACGAGGAAAATCCATAACGACCAGTAGCCGCGACGGTTATGACGAAAACGCGCCCAACGGGCCTGATTGACGGGGCTGAGTCGCGACATTAACGTCCCTCAAAATCTATACGCGGATCGACCAGCGTATAGCTGATATCACTGACAATATTCAGCAGCAGGCCAATCAGGGTGAAAATATACAAGGTACCAAACATTACAGGATAATCGCGCGAGACGGTCGCTTCGTAGCCCAGTAAACCAAGACCATTGAGTGAAAACATCACCTCAATCAGCAGCGAGCCGGTAAAAAACATGCTGATAAACGTCGCCGGAAAACCGGCAATCACCAGCAGCATGGCGTTGCGGAACACATGTTTCCAGAGAATATTTTTTTCACTTACCCCTTTCGCACGTGCCGTCACCGTATTGCTTACGCACTTCATCAAGGAATGAGTTTTTTTGTCAGCATGGTCAGCGCTGCAAAGCCACCAATCACAGTCGCCAGCACCGGCAGCGTGATATGCCACAGATAATCGGTGATTTTCTGATACCACGGCAGCGAATCAAAGTTAGCGGAAACCAGGCCGCGTAGAGGGAACAGGTCGAAATAGCTGCCGCCTGCGAAAAAAGACAATCAGCAGGATGGCAAACAAAAAAGGCCGGAATGGCGTAGCCGATGATGATAAATGCGCTACTCCAGACGTCAAAGCGGCTCCCATTATAAACAGCTTTGCGAATGCCTAACGGAATCGACACCAGATAGATAATCAGCGTGCTCCACAATCCGAGGGTGATGGAGACCGGCAGACTGTCTTTAATCAGCGTCAGCACCGAGGCGCTGCGAAAAAGGCTGTCGCCAAAATCAAAGCGGATGTAGTCCCAGAGCATTTTGAAGTAACGTTCGTGGATCGGCTTATCGAAACCGTAGCGATGAGTGATCTCGGCGATCACTTCTGGATCTAATCCGCGTCCGCCACGGTAATTACTGTCGCTGATATTACCGACGCCCGTTTGTGCATGGCTAGCGCGAACACCTTCACCGCCTGCACCGGGTAATACACCAGTATTACCAAACTCAATGGCGGCGATGGCCTGGTCGACCGGACCGCCAGGCGCAATTTGCACGATGAAAAAGTTGATAGTGATAATCGCCCATAACGTTGGGATCACCAGCAACAGACGGCGAATCAGATAAGCGCCCATCTACTCTCCCTGTTGTCTGGCTGACGGCAGTTTGGCCGCTTTATTAACGTCATACCACCGGTATCGATACCCAAACTGTAAACAGGGCGTACAGCGGGTTGGGAGAATTTATCCCACCAGGCGAGACGGTCTTCCGCCATATACCACATTGGCAGCATGTAATAATTCCACGTTAATACGCGATCCAGTGATCGCCCCAACGGCAGTAATTTTTCTTTATTTCCCTGCGCGGCAATAATTTGGTTGATCAGCGAGTCGATAACCGGGCTTTGCACGCCGGGGGCATTATAAGTGGAATTGATATATTCCGATGACCAGGAAATCTGTAAATCGGAACTGGGCCACGGCATCGCCCGCCATACGCGCGGCATCATGTCATAGTCGCGACTGCGCATGCGGTTGGTGATTTGCGAGTTATCCACCTTGCGAATGTCCATGTTGATACCCAGCCGTTGCAGGCTGTGCTGGAACGGTAATACCCACTGACTATTGCTGCTTGCGGGAAGCAATAATTCAAAGCTGAGTGGCTGACCCGTTGTGGCATTAACGCGTTGCTGACCCTTCAGCACCCAGCCTGCTTCGTTAAGAAGTTTGTCGGCTTTTAACAGGTTGTCACGATCGTAGCCATCGCCTTTGGATACCGGCGGCTGGTAGATTTGCGTGAAGACTTCTGGCGGTAGATCTTTTTTCATTGGTGCCAGAAGCACCAGCTCCGCGGCGTCGGGGTAATTTCTGGCCGCGTATTCGGTATTCTGAAAATAACTGTTCGTGCGACTCCAGGCAGTGTAAAAACAACGCTTTGTTCATCCATTCAAAGTCAAAGGCGAGTGATCGCTTCCCGCACCCGGCGATCGCTGAATACCGGACGTTGGATATTAAACGCCAGCCAGCGCGTATCCTGGGCTGATTCGTTCTTTTGCTCATCTTTGATGATGTATTTTTTATCGAAATTTTTACCGGTATAGCGCGTGGCCCAGTTTTTGGCGTCGTTTTCCATACGCAAATCAAAGGCACCTGCTTTAAACGCTTCAAAGGCGACATTATCATCGAGGTAATAATCGTAGCGAATGGTGTCGAAATTCCAGCGTCCACGGTTTACCGGTAAGTTTGCTGCCCAGTAATCTTTCACGCGGGAATAGACAATATTTTGCCCCATTTTCCAGGACGTAATGCGGTACGGACCACTGGCAAGCGGAGGCGTGGCGAGCGGGTCGCTAAGTTTGTGATCTTTCCAGTACTTTTCTGGAAAGACCGGCAGCGAAAACAGACTCAGCATATCTTCTTTGCCGGGTTTAGCTAACTCAATGCGCACGGTTAACGGCGCAATGGCTTTGACGGTGGTGCCTTTGTAGACCAGACGAAATTGCGGCACGCCTTCGGTCATAAATTTTTGAAAAGTAAACTCTACATCGCGGGCAGTAATGGGCGAACCATCATGAAAACGGGCGCGTGGATTAATAGCGACCTCCACCCAGGAATAATCGTCAGCATAGCGTGCGCTTTCAGCAATCAGCGGGTAATAACTGCCTGGTTCGTCATCGGAAGTCGTAAATAGCGTGTCGTACAGCTGCTCGGTGCGTGCGCCCGGATTGCCGCGCAGTGCATAGCGGTTGAAATTATCGAAGGTGCCGAGGGCAGACAACGTTATTTGCCCACCTTTTGGCGCGGCGGGGTTCACATAATCAAAATGGTTGAAATTAAATGCGTACCGGGGTTCGCCCAGTACGGCAAAGGCATAGCTTTCCTTGATAGCCTGCGCCTGCGCACCAAAGGTGAACAGAGCGATAAACAGCAGCAGTATGCGCACAATCATCTGCAACGGATTTCCTTTTACTCATCATTAGCCGCAATCCGGCATGCTTTCACTATGAATAATAAGGGACGTAAGCACACCTTACCACTGCGGCGTATACGGTTTCTTCAGCCAGCGAACAAAATCGTCCAGCGGTAACGGGCGACTAATCCAGTAGCCTTGCATGAAATTAACGCCGCGTTCGCTTAGCCATCGTGCCTGTTCTGGCGTTTCGACCCCTTCAGCAACTGTCAGCATATTGAGACGTTTCGCCAGCGTCAGCACCGCGTCAAGTACGGGTGAAGTGATTGTTTCCGTACCGATGGCGTTGATAAATCCACGATCAATTTTCAGATAATCGAGCGTAAAACGCTCAAGATAGATAAGCGCGCTGTGCCCGGTGCCGAAGTCATCAATAGCAATTTCTACGCCGACCGAATGCAGCCAGGCGAAGAGTTGTGTGGCTTCTCGCTCTTTCAGCATATCGCGCTCGGTAATTTCCAGCACAATCTGGAAATGGTGTGCGGGCAGGGAAGTGAGTAGTTTCTGGATATCCGCTTTAAAGCTTTCGCTGTGCAAGTGGGCCGGCGCAATGTTAATGCCAAATTTGACGCCTACCGGCAGTACTTTTTCTAATTCTGCGGCATCGCGGGCAATCAACTCAAACAGGTGCTGAGTCAGTGGCACAATCATCTTTTGCGCTTCGGCAAAGTTAATGAAGGCATCCGGGGGGATTTCTCCTGCTACTGGATGCCGCCAGCGTAGCAGTACTTCCAGGCCCGTTACCCGCAAAGCTTGTGTATCAACCACCGGTTGATATACCACGTAAAATTGTTCGCGCTTGATGGCGGTCATGATTTCTCTGCCTGGGCGCATACGCACACTCATCAGGTAATAGCAGAGAAGTCCAACGAAAGTTCCACTCATGCCACCCAGTAAAAATGCGTACCACACATCGTTCCATGTCCAGTCATCCGCATAAAGCCGAACGGTCAGAGGAATGCCCGCAATTTTAGTTTCACGGACCGGCATGTCGGTTAATTCATTAACATTCATCAAACGTGACGAAAAGGTAGATAGAGCAGTATTACCAATAATGAGGGCGACACCATCGTAATCTTCCTGCCGTGAGCTATAGAAGAGTGAAGGCGTCAGATTGAGATTCAGAGCGGCAAAGACGCCGCTATTTTTCAGCAAAGGGTTGCGATACCAGATGACGATTGCGGGTTTGTTCGGCACCATCGGCGTACCGGGTAAGATCGCCATATCGACATTTTTATTAATGTCGAGCGCCGGAATCAATTCTTTTAGTGGAATGTCCATCTCACCAGTCGCAGATGAACAGAATGTTTTTTTATCTTTCACCAGCACAAACGTACGGACATTCATGCTAAACGCCGCGCGAGCGGTCAGTTCGGGGTTAGCCTGCTGGCAGGTATCTAAGGTCAGCGGCTGGAGCCGGTCAGTAGTGGATTTCAGGTCGGCAAAATAGGTATCGAGATACTTTTGTACGTCGGTAATCAGTGTGTCGTATTTGACTTCGTGCTTATGCCAGGCCACTAAAAACTGAAGGCAGCTCACCAGTATCGCAATCATCACGCCTGCAACAATGCAGGTAAGCAGGAGCTTACGTCCAGAATTGGGAGCGCGTATAAACATGATTCCGTTAATTTCCTGAAATTACGACAACATTTAAAAGATAACAATGACCGGACTATAGCCTGGATCAAGACGCGGAAACATCATTTTCTCTGATGAATGAAAACAAAAAAGCACTGCCTAAGCAGTGCTTTCAGTTAACTCGTCAGGATAGCCAAGGGATTGCATCCAAACGGTTTATTAGCTGCGGCTGAGAACCCGGCGTGCTTCGTTGTAACGCTTCTTCCAGTATGGTTCATTCATGCTGGAAATAATAACGCCACTGCTGGTGGAAGCATGGACAAACTGGTTGTTGCCGATATAAATACCGACATGGCGTCCCGTTGAACCGGCACGGAACAGAACTAAATCACCCGTACGCAAATTACTGCGGGAAACAGATTTACCCATTTCCTGCTGTTCATAAGTCGAACGCGGAAGTTCTAAGCCAAATTGCTCACGGAATGTACGCTGTACGAAACCAGAACAATCGATACCTTTTTTAGTGCTGCCGCCCAGACGATAGCGTACGCCTTTCCAGTCAGCATACTGATCCATAATCCGCGATTTTACGTCGACATTACGAACCAGGTTTTCAAATTCATCCTGAGAAGCTTGCAGTGATGATGTTTCACTACCACTGCACGTGTCTCAGGATGCATATTCTTTGCGGTGTTATTTGCACTACATGCAGAAAGCAGAACCGCTACTGCAATCGCGGGGATCCCGCGCAAGATATATCTCAAAATCGGTTGAGATTTGACCATGTTGTTTGTTTTCCCTTGAAGTCCTTAACGACAAATATCGTTATAAAAAAATGCCAAGCGACACGAGACTAATTACCTGGGCATGTTGAAACAATTCCTTAAGGCCAAATCTGTGGACTAACGCACAAAATTATATGCTGTGAGGATAATCTACCGCCGAGGCAAAACGAGTTCGAGATTACCCGATTGGTGCGGTCTTGGCGAGCGGTTTTACATGATTTTTTATAAGAAAAAGTGATACAGAAAGTTAATAAGCGGGATTGGTCAATTAAAGTACGATTGAGTGAAACGCATGCAATACATTCATTTACTTAGAGAATGATTTTTGCGTTCGATAGATGAAAGCACGGTGCGCATCATCAGGATTATCCTCACTATAAAAATAACCCTGATGATGTTAATTACTGTGAGTTATTTGTTTTGGAAATGTTTGTTTTTTCCCGGTAGTGATTTGTCAAAAAAGGTGATTAATCGATCACTTAATGGCGTCAGCAACACCCAGGGCAAACCGATCAATATCACGGTCATCGAACCAACAATGATGTCAGTAAACCAGTGTGCGCCAATCATTACTCTGGGAAATGCAAAACCACAAAAATAATAAGGGCGATAAGGCCTGCAACTTTGCCGAAATAACGCCACATGAATGCCGAAAAATAAGCAGCATCATACCGTGATCGCCGGGAAAGCTATCTCGTGAGGCATCTTTCGTGGGAACAGAGAGCAGTTCGCTGACGCGGTTAATATCGGTAAAAGTCAATGTTGGGCTGGCCCGTTTTACAGGAATTAATGCCTGACCCAGCTGGTTTAATACCACTGCAGTTAATAGCATGACCAGACCAATAATCACGATACGTCGTCTGCCAGGGGCGTTTTCTTTCAGCCAGAAACTCAGCATCAACATACCCATCGCCAGCAGTGAACAACCGTCGAAGGCGCGATTGTTGGTCAATGCAACCAGCCACAAAAAGGCCTTACTTTCGACCAGTTTCTGATTAAAGAAATAAAAAATATCCGCATCAATCGGCAACCAGAATCCATGATTAACGGGAATATACCGAGGAAAGAAACAGCGCGAGGCCGACAATATTCAACAACACTATTTGCGGCAAATTTTTAATCATATTTTCTCTAATTATCTTACTGAAAACGCAGGCAACCTTACGCGGTAGTCGCTAAACGAAGCTTCAACAGCGCGCTCTGCAAGGCATTCCAGTCAGCTTCGCTGCTGGAAATCAGCTCAATACGGCTGTCCGGTGGCGCAACGTTTTGCGTTTCAATGTGCAGGTCATCGCCCTGACGGTTGATTCGCACCAGCCCTTCGGGAATACGCGGCACGCCTTTGACGCGTTCTACCGGTGCAAGTCGCGCCCATTCCAGAATGCCAATGGTGTCGAATACCGTATCAGCGTCGAATATCCAGCCGCAGGCCTGATATCCTTGCCCGCTGTTCAGACTGCGACGCCAGCGTTGATGCTCTGGCAGGCTTAACGCTGCTAACCCTTTTTCACGACATGCTGATGAGAATGCGCGGCGCTGGCGGGCAACTCGGCTAAATTGCGACGCGGCAAATCCAGAAGATGACCGTCAACTTTCCCATGCTCACTGTGAATTAATTGCCGATCGCCACCATTTTGCTGCCACCAGCGCTGTAGCGCTTGCTCACTTTCGGGCGTCGCACGGTCGGATTTATTGGCGACAATAATGTCTGCGGCAGCCAGCTGGTCACGGAAGTTTTCATTGCTGGCGCTTTTTTTCGTCCAGCAGCAGGCGTGGATCGAGAATGCACAACGTGGCGCGCAGATCTATCCACGGTTCATAGACGGGTGCGGTTAAGAGATCGAGGATCTGTTTCGGATGGCCTAGCCCGGTCGGCTCTATCAACAAGCGGTCTGGTTTTCCCTGACGCAGTAAGGTATTCAACCCTACCTGCATAGGTAAACCATTAACGCAGCACATGCAGCCGCCGGGGATCTCTTTCAGCAATGCGCCGCTATCGGCGAGCAAAGCACCATCAATTCCGACTTCCCCAAATTCATTAACCAGTACCGCCCATTTTTCGTTGGGATCTTTATGGGCTAACAGATGAAGAATCGACGTAGTTTTCCCGCTGCCGAGAAAACCGGTGATGAGGTTGGTTCTGGTCACAACGGCTCCGCAATACTCTTAAAAGTTAACTGAGCGTTAATCCTGGCTAAAAAAGGCAGAAAAGAGAAGGGGAGAGCGGACGAAGGCGAGCTTCATCCGCTTTAACCGCAGAAATCGTTAAATTTTGAGGGTGTTTAATAGCGCTTGATGCGCGCCGAATTGTGCGATTTGTTGCCAGGCTTGTTCGATTGCCTGCACAAAATGCGGGTTATCTGGCAGATCATCACCGAAAACTTCACGCAGAGAAAGCAGGGCGGTTACGCGTTGTTCACTGTTACTGCCCGCAACAAGTTCGCAAATTTTATCGCTAAGCGGATCGCGAACATCAATGGCATTTCCTGCATCATCAACGCCGCTGACGTAACGCATCCAGCCTGCAACGCCTAATGCCAGCAACGACCAGTCCGTTTCGCGCGCCAGATGTATGCGAATACCTGCCAGCATACGTTGCGGTAATTTCTGGCTGCCATCCATCGCGATTTGCCGGTCTTATGTTTCAGCGCCGGGTTAGCAAAACGTGCAATTAACTTATCCGCATATTGTGTTAAATCGACATCTTTAATTCGCAGAGTCGGCGCTTGCTCATCCAGCATTAATGTTCTGGCGGCATGGCGAAATGCGCGATCCTGCATGCAATCACTGATATGGGCGAATCCTGAGAGGTAACCCAGATAAGCGAGAAAAGAGTGGCTGCCATTAAGCATCCGCAGTTTCATCTCTTCCCATGGCAGGACATCATTCACCATTTGTACACCTGCGACTTCCCAGGCAGGACGCCCAGCGACGAAGTTATCTTCCACCACCCACTGGATAAACGGTTCGCAGCTAATCGCACAGGGATCATTCACCCCCAGATGCTGGCTGATTTCCGCCAGTGATTCGTCGGTTGCTGCCGGAACAATACGGTCGACCATGGTTCCCGGAAAACTGACGTGTTCTTTTATCCACCCGGCGAGTTCTGGTGAACATTTTCCGCCATCCCCAGCACCGCGTTTTTCACCACATGGCCATTGTCGGGAATATTGTCGCAGGAGAGTACGGTAAACGGTGCAAGGCCGCGTTCACGGCGTCGTTTCAGTGCTTCGACGAGAATACCCGGCGCGGAGTGAGGTTCTTCAGGATTTTGAAGATCGTGAATAATCCGCGGATTGCTGGTGTCGAGTGCACCGGTGGCCGGGTCAATACAATAGCCTTTTTCGGTAATCGTCAGGGAAACAATTGCCACCTGTGGCTCGCAAAATTTCTCAATAATTGCCGCTAAGGAATCCAGTTTTGCATTCAGGCAGTCGTGAACGGCACCGACAATTATCGCCTGATTGCCGTCCGCACCTTTCTCCAGCACGGTATATAAATGGTTCTGTGCGCGGAGCTGGCTCATCAGTTGATCGCCGCTGAACAAGCTGATCTCACAGATCCCCCAGTCGCCGCCCTGGGCATTCAGCACACGATCGGTCAGTAACGCCTGATGAGCGCGGTGAAAGGCTCCAAAGCCAAAATGAACGATACGTGATTGCAACTGCTGGCGATCGTAGCGTGGAGCGTGTACATGATGCGGGAGCGTAACGGAGGCGATTGTATTCATAGGAGTCACGTCTTAGTAACGATTAATTAACAATGACAGTGTAAAGTTATATGACAGCAATTGAAATTGGTCTGGATTGTTAATGCGATGAAGTGTGAGGGCGATCAATCAACGAGTGAAAATTGCGGGCGTAAGGTGTTCAGGAAGCGCAAAATAGAAGATTGGTATAATAAATTAAAAAGGGACAGCCTGAGCTATCCCTTTTCTGCATGCGGCTGAAGTTAGTCAGCACGACCCATATAACGGCGTTCTTCGATATGGATACGAATTTTTTCGCCCGGGCTTAAGTATTCTGGTACCTGAATCACCAGACCAGTGCTCAATGTCGCCGGTTTGTTACGGGCGCTGGCAGATGCCCCTTTGATGCCAGGTGCGGTTTCAACGATTTCCAGATCAACGGTCTGCGGCAGCTCAAGCGCCAGCAGTTGACCGTCCCAGGTCAGCACCTGCATGTCCGGCATGCCGCCCTCAGGCATAAACAGCAACTCTTCTTCAATCTGATCTTTGGTGAAGGTATACGGGGTATAGTCTTCTTTATCCATAAAGACATATTCGTTGCCATCGACATAGGAGAAGTCAACGTAACGGCGGGTCAGCGTCACGGTGTCAACGATATCATCACCTTTGAAACGCTCTTCTACTTTCAGCCCGGTACGGACATCAGAAAAACGCATTTTGTACAGCGTAGCGGCACCGCGGGCAGTGGGCGACTGAATATCAATATCCTTAACCAGCAGCAGTTTGCCGTTGTAATTCAGTACCATACCTTTTTTAATTTCGTTCGCTCTTGGCATCGAAAAATTCCTGTAGTCGAAAATGTCAAAAATATCGCGACAAAGTACTCGCGACGGGCCTTTCGGGCAAGTGGTATTCGCACTTTTGCTGGTGCAAAAAAGGTGGTACTGTGCGCGCTCATCAATCCGGTGGTTAACCTTAAGAGAACAACGTATGGAATGCCGTCCGGGTTGCGGGGCGTGTTGCACTGCCCCTTCAATTTCCAGCCCTATTCCCGGTATGCCAGATGGCAAGCCCGCCAATACGCCCTGCATTCAGCTTGATGAACAGCAACGCTGTAAAATTTTCACCTCGCCACTGCGGCCGAAAGTCTGTGCAGGCTTACAAGCCAGCGCTGAAATGTGCGGTAACTCGCGTCAGCAGGCAATGACCTGGCTTATCGATCTGGAAATGCTGACCGCGCCTTAAACATCTTTAATCCGCAGTAAGCAAAACAGAGTGGCGATAATCATCACCATCGCAAACCAGAACACAGCGTGATAATTCCAGATCTCGGCGACGATGCCCGCCACTGATCCTGCGATGATCCAGCCCACGCGCGACGTATTGGTATAGAGCGTGGTGGCTGAACCTGCCTGACCGGGCATCAAATCCTGAAAATAAAGCATCCCGATGCCGCCCAGAATGCCAATAAAAATAGCATTTAGCAGCTGCAAGCCCAACAGAATGGCAGGTGAATGCGCCATCAGCATTCCTGCGTAAAAACAGACGCCACCCACGGCAGCAACGCGCATTAAGAAACGCTTACCCAGACGTTTGGCAAAATATCCGGCAATCAACATGGTCGGGATTTCCAGCCCGGCGGCGGTCCCCATCATCACGCCTGCCAGTTTCTCGGGAAGATGCAGTTCGTTGATAATAAATAGCGGCATGTTGATGATGTACAGGCTGTTCGAGCCCCACATCAATGTACAAATGACAAACAGCAGCAGCGTATCGCGACGGTTACGGCGCGGCGCTTCAACCGTGCCGGTCGCCAGCGGAAGCTCTTTTTGCATCGACGGTAAAAACAGCCACACCATCACGCCGCAAACAATAAACGCTACCGCTGCGCTCAGATACATTACCGTAAAGCTGAAACCCATCGCTAAGGCATAAGCCAGCGGCGGGCCAATGACCCATGCCAGTGAAACCTGAGCGCGTAAAAAAGAGCTGAACATCACCGCCTCACGTCCGGTTTTGTCGGCATGTTCACGTGCAAGGGCAAACATTTGCGGGTTAGCGGTCGAGCCAAAGCTGCTAAGAAAGACGCCAACGAATAGCAAAACAAAGTAGTTGCGATTCCAGGCAAAAAGGGTGCAGGCCAGCACGCCTAACAGGCAGCAAAAGACAATCAGCGATTTGCGATCGCCGCGCTTATCAGAGCGCCCGGCGAGAAACTGACTGACCAGAATCCCAATGACAGCGCTGCCGGTAAAGAAGAATCCCACCATCGCCGGACGGGCATGTACTTCATCGGTAAGGAAAATACTGAGTGTCGGGGTTTGCAGAGCGCCCGCAATACCGGTGAGAAAGGCAACGATTAAAAACGCCGTCGAGGTCAGGTCAAACGATTTCGCGCTGGAGACTGCGGGGGAGTTATGCATGCTGGTCGATCACTGGAAGAGGAAGACGCGGAGTTTACGCTGCTTGTTAGAAAATAAACAGACAGCGAAATCAAAAGCGCCACGAATAATCAAAATGCCATTTCACTGTTGCTGATTGGCTGCTGACGCTGCTGAAATGAAATTGCTGATAACGGATTTTCCCATCAGCAATTAGGAAAAATGACAAAAAATTGTGCAGCACATCAAACTTTTGCTCATTACTTTACGGCTTTCCTTGCGTGCTGAAACAGAAGTATTATTCTTTCTTGAAACGTTTCAGCGCGATCTTGTCTTTAACCCTAAGCCAGGTTGGCGCTTTTTTTCTCATAGAAGCTGAATCGTTTCAATTCAGCAAGAGAGGAGAACTATGTTCCAGTTATCCGTACAGGACATCCATCCGGGCGAAAAGGCCGGAGACAAAGAAGAGGCGATTCGCCAGGTCGCTGCGGCGCTGGTGCAGGCCGGTAATGTAGCTGAAGGCTACGTCAATGGCATGCTGGCGCGCGAACAGCAAACCTCTACGTTCCTCGGCAATGGTATTGCTATTCCACACGGCACTACCGACACCCGCGATCAGGTGCTGAAAACCGGCGTTCAGGTATTTCAGTTCCCGGAAGGCGTCACCTGGGGTGACGGCCAGGTAGCGTACGTGGCGATCGGTATTGCTGCCAGCTCGGATGAACATCTGGGCCTGCTACGCCAGCTGACCCACGTACTGAGCGATGATTCCGTTGCTGAACAGCTGAAGTCAGCAACAACAGCAGAAGAACTTCGCGCATTGCTGATGGGCGAAAAGCAGAGTGAGCAGCTGAAGCTCGACAACGAAATGCTGACGCTGGATATCGTCGCCAGCGATCTGCTGACTCTTCAGGCGCTGAACGCTGCGCGTCTGAAAGAGGCGGGGGCAGTTGACGCCACTTTCGTCACCAAAGCCATCAATGAACAACCGCTGAACCTCGGACAGGGTATCTGGCTGAGCGATAGCGCCGAAGGCAATCTGCGTAGCGCGATTGCGGTAAGCCGTGCGGCAAATGCTTTTGATGTGGACGGCGAAACGGCAGCCATGCTGGTGAGTGTGGCGATGAATGACGATCAGCCCGTCGCGGTTCTTAAGCGTCTCGCTGATTTGTTACTCGATAATAAAGCTGACCGCTTGCTGAAAGCGGATGCGGCAACGTTGCTGGCACTGCTGACCAGCGATGATGCGCCGACCGACGACGTGTTAAGCGCGGAGTTTGTGGTGCGCAATGAACACGGCCTGCATGCTCGTCCAGGTACCATGCTGGTCAATACCATTAAACAATTTAACAGTGATATTACCGTGACAAACCTTGATGGCACCGGCAAACCGGCAAACGGACGTAGTCTGATGAAAGTTGTGGCACTTGGCGTTAAGAAAGGTCATCGCCTACGCTTTACCGCCCAGGGTGCAGATGCTGAACAGGCGCTGAAAGCCATTGGCGACGCTATCGCTGCTGGTCTTGGGGAGGGCGCATAATGAGCAGACGTGTTGCTACTATCACCCTTAATCCGGCTTATGACCTTGTTGGTTTCTGCCCGGAAATTGAACGCGGCGAAGTGAACCTGGTGAAAACCACCGGTCTGCATGCGGCGGGTAAAGGCATCAACGTGGCAAAGTATTAAAAGACCTGGGAATTGATGTCACCGTTGGCGGCTTCCTCGGTAAAGACAATCAGGATGGTTTTCAGCAACTGTTCAGCGAGCTGGGCATTGCCAACCGTTTCCAGGTTGTACAGGGGCGCACCCGAATTAACGTTAAGCTGACGGAAAAAGACGGCGAAGTGACCGACTTCAACTTCTCGGGTTTTGAAGTCACCCCCGCCGACTGGGAACGCTTTGTGACTGATTCTCTGAGCTGGCTCGGTCAGTTCGATATGGTCTGTGTCAGCGGAAGCTTACCGTCAGGCGTCAGCCCGGAAGCGTTCACCGACTGGATGACTCGCCTGCGTAGTCAGTGTCCTTGCATTATCTTTGATAGTAGCCGTGAAGCGTTAGTAGCAGGTTTGAAAGCGGCACCGTGGCTGGTGAAACCTAACCGCCGCGAGCTGGAAATCTGGGCGGGCCGTAAACTGCCTGAAATGAAAGATGTGATTGAAGCTGCGCATGCGCTGCGTGAACAGGGTATCGCGCATGTCGTTATTTCACTGGGTGCCGAAGGCGCGCTTTGGGTTAATGCCTCCGGCGAATGGATCGCCAAACCACCGTCAGTCGATGTCGTAAGCACCGTTGGCGCAGGGGATTCTATGGTTGGTGGCCTGATTTATGGCTTGCTGATGCGTGAATCCAGTGAACACACACTGCGTCTGGCGACAGCTGTTGCAGCCCTGGCGGTAAGTCAAAGCAATGTGGGTATTACCGATCGTCCGCAGTTGGCCGCAATGATGGCGCGCGTCGACTTACAACCTTTTAACTGACAGCAGGAGAGGCATAATGAAAACGCTGCTGATTATTGACGCTAATCTCGGTCAGGCACGCGCCTATATGGCGAAGACCCTGCTGGGCGCGGCGGCGCGAAAAGCAAAACTGGAAATCATCGACAATCCGAACGACGCTGAAATGGCGATTGTTCTCGGTGATTCCATCCCGAACGACAGCGCGCTGAACGGTAAAAATGTCTGGCTGGGCGATATTTCCCGGGCAGTTGCGCACCCTGAGCTGTTCCTGAGTGAAGCCAAAGGCCATGCGAAACCTTACACTGCGCCGGTCGCTGCGACAGCACCGGTTGCCGCCAGCGGTCCGAAACGCGTAGTTGCGGTGACTGCTTGCCCGACTGGCGTAGCACACACCTTTATGGCGGCTGAAGCCATTGAAACCGAAGCGAAAAAACGTGGCTGGTGGGTGAAAGTTGAAACCCGTGGTTCTGTTGGCGCAGGTAATGCAATCACCCCTGAAGAAGTCGCCGCAGCGGATCTGGTGATTGTGGCGGCAGATATCGAAGTGGATCTGGCGAAATTTGCTGGTAAACCGATGTATCGCACCTCTACCGGTCTGGCGCTGAAGAAAACTGCGCAGGAACTGGATAAAGCGGTTGCTGAAGCAACGCCGTATGAACCAGCGGGCAAAGCTCAAACAGCGACCACTGAAGGTAAGAAAGAGAGTGCAGGCGCTTACCGTCACTTGCTGACGGGCGTCTCTTACATGCTGCCGATGGTCGTTGCAGGTGGTCTGTGTATCGCGCTTTTTTGCTTTTTGGTATCGAAGCGTTTAAAGAGCCGGGTACGTTGGCTGCGGCGCTGATGCAGATTGGTGGAGGTTCAGCCTTTGCGCTAATGGTGCCGGTACTGGCAGGTTATATTGCCTTTTCCATTGCCGATCGTCCGGGCCTCACGCCGGGTCTGATTGGCGGTATGCTGGCGGTCAGCACCGGTTCTGGCTTCATTGGCGGTATTATTGCGGGCTTCCTGGCTGGTTACATTGCGAAGTTAATCAGTACGCAATTGAAACTGCCACAGAGTATGGAGGCGCTGAAACCGATTCTGATCATTCCGCTAATTTCCAGTCTGGTGGTCGGTCTGGCGATGATCTACCTGATCGGTAAACCGGTTGCTGGCATTCTCGAAGGGTTGACTCACTGGCTGCAGACCATGGGGACTGCGAATGCGGTTCTGCTGGGGGCGATCCTCGGTGGCATGATGTGTACTGACATGGGCGGTCCGGTAAACAAAGCAGCGTACGCGTTCGGTGTGGGTCTGCTGAGTACTCAAACCTATGGCCCGATGGCGGCGATTATGGCGGCAGGTATGGTGCCACCGCTGGCAATGGGGCTGGCAACAATGGTAGCGCGTCGCAAATTCGACAAGGCGCAGCAGGAAGGGGGCAAAGCTGCTCTGGTACTGGGACTGTGCTTTTTATTTCGGAAGGTGCAATTCCGTTTGCTGCCCGTGACCCGATGCGTGTGCTGCCGTGCTGTATCGTGGGTGGGGCGCTGACTGGCGCAATCTCAATGGCGATTGGTGCGAAACTGATGGCACCGCACGGTGGTCTGTTTGTTCTGCTGATCCCTGGCGCGATTACGCCGGTATTGGGTTACCCTGGTAGCCATTATTGCCGGTACGCTGGTGGCGGGTCGGCCTATGCCTTCCTGAAACGTCCGGAAGTGGACGCAGTAGCAAAAAGCAGCGTAATAAAAGGTGTGTTCGGGCAGAAATTTCCTGCCCTGGAACATTTGATGCCGCAAAGAGAATGACCGGTTTGTGAATGTAATTTTATGAATTTAAATGGTTTTATCTTTTTAGTGGAAACCTGA